>FRDC01000385.1_pt1 | contig 145063 bp, 199 predicted proteins | sample 1106171 | NCBI WGS metagenome assembly FRDC01 (sample SAMEA3930566, study PRJEB13176) | freshwater metagenome | biome: Drinking water system; feature: drinking water; material: water | place: Singapore | collected 2014-12-20 | reverse complement strand
TACATGAAATTTATCATAATTTTAATAATTGACCAAATCACACTACTTTCAAAAGTGTATGAATTCAGTACACATAGAAAATGCCGCACCTATAAAAACAAATGCGGCAATTGATAATCTAATTTTTAATTTTGCAGGTCAGAAGTGACTGAACAGATTAGCTAGCAATACACGCCGATCTGCTTCCCGCCGCTTTAGGGTTGCTAGTGCTTTTTTATAGGCTTTGAGCCACACGCGCGTATGCATGGCGGGAGGTGCATATCTCGCCGCATTATTGGCATACTGTAAGGCCAGTTTCTTCTGTATAGAATTCATATTTGCCTCTCATGCCAGATTTTAGTTGCAATTTCTATGCCAATGCCTGTTTTTTCCGCAAAGTAAATGAAATCTTCAAGACATGTTGGAGAATTGTAGTCAAAAATTGCTTGCACTTTTTTATGTAATTCTTGTGCCGTTGCTAGATTATGACCTTCCGCAATGGTGAATATTTTATTGCAGTCCGCGCAAAAATAAATTTGCTTGGTTGCGGAAAATTGTAAAATATCCTCACCACATGGGCAATCGGGCATCAAACTTGCATTAATGCAATCGCCGCATGTATTTTCTGTAATTTTGGAGTATAGAGGCAAGCTGTTTTCGGCGCTGTACTCTGCGCCGCAAGCTGTACCGCGTAAGATGTTGCTGTAGAAATGTACCATAATGATCCCTAATAAGTTCTCACCCAAACATCAGCTAATTATCTGATACCAAATTGAAATCTAATATTATATTTTTGCGCTTGCCTGCCAGCGCGATTTAGATTGATAGATGCATCTTTGCGTAAATTCTCAGCAAAGAATTCTAAGTGTGCCCACTTATTTTCAGATTTTGCCAAGTCTACTAAAGCGTCAGCCACACAGTTAACGAATTCAATTGTCCACATGCTAAACTCCTATAGGTGAAAATAGGTCAAGATAGAATTATCTGACATGCGGAGTATAGCACACTTTATAAGTAGCAAGTTCTATATCATTCAAATATTTATTTTAGTAAATAGTATTTTATTAGTTGTTATATTAATAAGACCGCGATATAGTAAAAATTAATTTTCATCCTATTCGCCGTCCTGTCATCACCAATCCACTTTATGCGGCAAAGTGCCGAAAATGGCCTTGTTCACAATTTCACTTGTTGAAAACAAAGAACTTACAGCTACGATTTTCAGCCTATACTACGGCAAGCAGGTCTTTCTAAAAATGCAGCCTTGCGACTCTAATGCCAAGTCCTTTAGACTCAACAAGTTACAGGCTTTTTTAAGTAAGATATAATACAATTTGATGGACAAACAGCGTGCCAGACGTTAAGTACTTTATTTTCTTATACTTGCGGAATCGTGCCGCAGATAGATTAGAATGTAAGATATATTACTAAAATGAAATATTAATGTAATAAAGAATAATTGCACAATCGCGGGCGAACTGTAATTCTAGGCGGATAATAAATCTTATGTATTGCATACCATATAGGGTAGTTTATTAGAAATGTATTTTATTTACTTATGTATGAAATTTACATTGTGTATTTATTACAATTCTAATGTGTGAAGTATTTACATTGTATGAAATTTACTTATGTGAAGTATTTACATTGTCATTATTTCACAATTCTAATTTGTTAATTATTTACATTGTATCATTTCTAACAAATGTAAATACTTCACTATTCTAATAATTAGGTTTGAGTAACACTGTACCTTATGCTAGTGCTAGGTCAGAGTAACGGCTTGATACTAGGTGTAGGTAAATAAATCACTATTTTAATCAATCGCGGAGTATGTAATAAATTATACAATAGTACTTGATAAGATAAAGTGTTAAGTATACTACTTTTTTAATATTCCGCGCCCTAAAATAATTCTTTTATTAATCTATTTTAATTGTAAGTGCTCACTTACTTGTTCTGTATGATTCGATACATTAGACTACTATTCGCTCCACTTTGCCGCATAAAGTGCCCAAAACTTGTTTCCTTAGAAACTAATAACGCTATAAGTCGTTTATTATCAGTAAGTTACAAATTGCACAAGCAATAAAATCTGGCGGGTAGTAAGGTAAGGGCTACCCTGTGGAAAACTCATTGTAAGGCATCCTGACGCAAAGTTATAAGTAATTTAGAATCAATGATTTACAGGAGGGCAATTAGCGTGCCAAAGAATACGAAAATATATTTGTGGAAAATATGAGTTGCCTGTGAAAAAGATATCCACAGGCTGTGGCATACTATTTGCTGTGCGTACATAACTTCTTTGTTTTCTTATACTTGCAGCAATGTATGAAATTTACTTATGTATTAAATTTACATTGTAAATATCTTACAAATTAAAACTGTAAGATATTTACAATGTAAGAAATTTACCTTTGTGAAAAATTAACAATGTGCATTTCATACAATTCTAATTTGTGAGATTTTGACATTGTACGAAATTTACATATGTGTGAAATTTGCATTGTCAGAATCGTACAATTCTAATGTGTACGAAATTTACATGGTATGATTCTTACCTTTGTCAATTCTATACCATTCTAATAATAGCCATGCCATTCAATAATTAATTTCCTCTAATGTAAATAAAGTTCTGAGTGGCACAGTACTTGATAATTGCAAGTATAATACCATAACATGAACCGTTAGAAGATTTTAATATTAGATTATACTAATGTTTCATGAATGACATTAGAGAATTTTAATTTACTGAGGTACTATATCTCACAATTGTATGCACCTGTCTCTTTTGTATAGCTCAAATTCAGTCTAAAAAATCTTTTTGCTTTGGAAATATCTTTTATAGCCAATTTGAAAAATAAAAAAAAGAAAATTTGTTCAGAAAAGGTTTTTAGTAGTTGACAAGTTAGTAGGTTTATGTTATATTGTATTTACAGTTAAAGAGGATTTTTAATTGTGCTCGCGGTATATAGGTTGCCAAAGCCTCACGCGGGATGTAGAGGTAGTAAAATCTGTATGAAGCACTGAAGCAAGGTGAGCAGCATGATGGATGTTGTTACAGGTTGAAGAGATATTGGAGCAAAATGAGGGGCTAGATTTCAGGCTAAGTATCTGAAACTTATAAGAGTTACAAAGATAAGCGCCCGCTTTTTGTAGATAGATATCTTGTAATTTAAGTTTAGATGTGGAGAGAAAACCGCTAGAACTAAAGTTAAATTGACCTGCATCCACCTTTCTTTTTTGCGAGCTAAAACCGTCCATGTTGTAATCCTTTTCCAACAACTAGAATCGTAATGTTAAAAGAACCAAAGGCATCGAAAAGCTAAACCTTGATAGGCTCAGTTAAAATTCGATAAAGATATAGCTTGACTATTATACTAACTTATTGTGATGATAATAGTGGGTATATCTACATCTCTAACTTCCCTATCCTGACTAGTTAAGTAAGGTCCGCGAGGAAAAATAGAATAGAAGCAGAGATGGTTAAAGGTAACTACATGAATGCATCGTGTAAACAATTAAAGTTTTAAGTAAGATGACGTTAAGAGAATATAGTAAATTATTAAATAGATAGTTGGTAGAACATTCTGAGAATGGTGGGTTAAGAATAGTATATGGAGTAGATAATGAATGGACTACGATTTATAGTTTACTTGAGACAGAAGTTGAAGGGCGTGAATAAGGATTGTTTTAGAATTATTGAAGGTGTTTGTGATGTAATCGGTTATGTAGGTACAGATAGTAAGCTTGAGAAGTTTGTTAGCCTTTAGTTCCGCGAGTTATAAAAATACTGCTAATTTTAGCGATGTGTAATCTGAGTTAAGTTTTTTAGATAGTCATTAGAGAAATTTGACGGTATTTTTGCCAAGGTTCCGCCTTAGTAGAAAATATTTTAGATTTGCGGACTTTGAAAAATAAAAAAAAAGAATATTTATCTGAGAAATCTTTTTAAGCTGTTGAATGGTATTTATACCGCATTTAATGATTCATTATGTAATTTGACGAAACATTTAGCTAAGTCTTTATCTATTTGGGCCGCGAATATGAAAAAATTTAGTTTTGCGGAGTCAAGGTTAATAAAATTTGATAAACTTCTTCTACTTCTAAATTATGTGAATCAGCCCCACAGTTACATTCAGTACCGGCGTTATCATTAGCACAGCCATCTACATCTTTTGGACAGCTATACCAAGAATCTTCGCATGAGTAATGGTTCCGCAAAGCTAGGATTTTTAATTTTTCAAGTTTATGCATAATTAATAAAAAGCTTTAGATAGATGTTTAACTATTTTCCATCTTGGAAATAAGCCATCGAAGATGTGCATCTGTTTTGTATTACAACGTCTACAGGTTCTAACTTTTTCGCTAAAGTAAAACCATTTATGGAACAAAATACATTTCATCTTAGGTAGAATACAGAAGATATTGGAAATGTCAAGTCCGCGAGGTATAAAATTATTTGAAAGCTCTGTCATTTAAGCGGATATTTTATAGGTTCGCGGGACGTAGGTTAATTTTATATCTATATAAAAACCTTGATTGAACGAAATTTATGAGAAGTTACGATTCCGCGATGGTAAAAAACAACGCTTTGAGTTGCAAAAGCTCTTAAGCTGTGCTATCATTTTTGCTATGAAACTAAAAAAAGAAATGCGTCTAGCTACTATCATCAAAGGTTCGCTTAAAGGTGAATATGGCTGTGTCATGGTTGAGTTTACCGATGGTGACTGTATTATTGATATAGGAAATAATAGACTAATCTACGAAAAAGTGTCAAATCTAAGTTTTTGGATGAATGATCAATACTTGGAAATTAAGGATGGAAAGATAGTAAATTATGAAAGAGCATGATTGTGAATTAGATAAAGAATTTGAGATTGATGTCAGAAGATTTAAAACGGCTTGGGAGATACAATAAATCTGCCAATTAGCTTTTCTAATGATGAAAAGACATAAGATTGGTGGATTGGTAATAGTGAGTATGCATCGAAAATCAAGTTTTGTCCATATTGCGGATTAGATTTATACAGTATTCAAGTCCCCGCAAACTAGAAAAAAAATTATGAATGTAGAACAACTAAAAACCTTAATTAAAGAAGCGGCACGATGTATCTTAGCCACAGAAGAATGTTTTTTATTATGTGCGGGACACTTATATTGATTCTTTAGTACTTCTGTCTGCAACTGAGATACCAAAAGAAACATATTACGACCTTTTAAATAAAAGTATTGAATCTCTAACTAAATAGATGTATGTTAAAAATAAATCAAGTATATTTAGGTGATTGTTTAGAGGTAATGAATAGCATAGATGATAAATCTATAGATATGATCTTCGCTGATTTACCATATAACTCAACTGCTCTATCATGGGACTCATTAATAAATTTAGATTTATTATGGGCACACTATCGAAGAATTATCAAACCCGAAGGGTGTATAGCACTCTTTGGGAAAGAGCCGTTTAGTTCTAAATTAAGACTATTCGCGCCGGATATTTATAAATACGATTGGATATGGAAAAAGACTAGAAAGAATGGATTTGTTCATGCTAAAGGTATGCCTTTACAAGAGACAGAGAATGTAAGTATTTTTTCTTATGGTGCGGTGTATAGAAAAGCCAGACTTAAGATGAAATACTTTCCGCAAGGAGTAATTCCTTTTACTGCAGAACGTATTAACTATGTAAAAACAACATCCGCATATCAAGGCGGCATGAAAATCGGAACCAAATGGAAACAGGATGGTTTTGGTTATCCTACTAACATTTTAAGCTTTAAGTCTGTCAGTCCTAAAGGTCAATTACACCCGACTCAAAAGCCGCTTGAGTTATTAGAATATTTGATTAAGACATATACTAATGAAGGTGATTTAGTTTTAGACAATTGTGCAGGAAGTGGTAGCACTTTATTAGCAGCGCGGAATCTAAATAGAGATTTTATCGGCATTGAGAAAGAAGAGAAGTATTTTGAAATTATCAAGGAAAGGCTTTATGTATAATGATAAATTATAAATTCTTCTATAAGAATCCCGTCGCATTTCAAGAATATCTAACAAAACGTGAGCTTGGCGATATTCAACCTGAATTTATTGCTTTATACGAAAAAAGAAAAGACTTGCTTGAGCAATTAAATAATAACCGACTTACTGTTAAAAAATACATAGGGAAAGTAGATAATGAATCTTTATCAGCAAAAAGAGTTTTAGAGTCTGTTATAAATGAATTAGAAGTTAAGCTTAGTAAGGCTGAACAAGATTTCTATGATTTTATCAGTCATTTACCAAATGTGATTGACGATTCAGTAGTTATTACTAAAGATTTTCAAATAGTTAAATACGTTGGTAATAAGCCGATATTTGATTTCGTTCCACAAAGCCATGAAAAATTGGGTAAGAGCTTGGGTATTCTAGATATTGAAACAGCCGTCAATATGAGCGGAACTAGATTTTCCTGTCTAAAAGGAAAAGGCGCTAAACTAGAGCGTGCATTGATTAATTTCATGTTAAACACACATGCTGAGAATGGATATGAAGAAATACTTCCACCACTTCTAGTTAAAGAGCAGGCTATGTATGGAACTGGACAATTACCTAAGTTTAAAGATGATTTATTTTCCACAGATAGACATTATTTAATTCCAACTGCGGAAGTTTCTTTAACTAATCTTTACGCTAATAAAGTGCTGAACGCAACAGAAAAAGTTGTAGCTTATACACCATGTTTTAGGGCAGAGGCTGGAAGTTATGGCAGAGATACCGCAGGTCTTATAAGACAACATCAATTTAATAAAGTTGAACTGGTTAAAGTTTGTGCGGCAAGTGAAAGTTGTGCAGAACTTGAATCTATGCTGTCAGACGCTACGAAGATTCTTGATTTATTACAATTACCTTACAGAATTATTCAATTAGGAAGTCTAGATTTAGGCTTTGCGGCAGCAAAGACATATGATATCGAAATATGGCTGCCTAGTCAGAATTGTTATCGGGAAATTTCATCAGTGTCTAATTGCACTGATTTTCAATCTCGCAGATTAAATATAAAGACCAATGATAAAAAACTGGCACATACATTGAACGGGTCTGGATTGGCTGTTGGTAGAACTTGGTTGGCGATTTTGGAAAATTGTCAAAATGCGGACGGAAGGATTATAATTCCGAATGTATTAATTCCATATACTGGATTCAACATTATTTGATATTAAGCCAGAAATACAGTCATGCTCAATATAAGGATCAGCCATCTTTAGGCCATACTTTTTAGCTCCGAGGTCCTAAAAATACACCCTTCCCAAGCCGCATCTTCTGGATATTCACTTTCATTAAAGTAGTTAATAAGAATATGTTGACCATCTTCTAATACAATTTCAAAATCTTTTCTTAGTTCAGCTAACACTGTTAACGTTAAGCCAGTAAGTGCACAAAAGTCCTCAGCTAATGCTCTAATTGCACAGGTTCTACATGAACTGGACTGTTTTGCGGCAATAAATTGAGCTGCGCAGACTGCGCATTTTGGAATTAAATAATTTCCTGATAAATAACCGTATTTTTTTTAAATTCATAGTTTATGTATAGTCATGATGGAACTAAATTCATAGTGATTTGCAGCACATTTAGCGTCATCTGCTTCCGCGATTGATGAAAAAGTGGGTTCCTCTTCATAAATAAATGTACTACGTAAACAATTTGTACATATTTGTAAACTAAAATCTTGAACTACTTTATATTGAGAACAGTTAAAACACTTTGCTAAAAAATAAATCATAGCCAATGATATCTGATTTGGTCGGCAAAGTCAAGCAAATTTTTCTCAAATCGCGGAATTTTAGCTTGATTTTTAAGCTAAAATCGGCTATAGTTTGCCTAACAGACTTATGGGAATGATTGTTACTATGGAAATTGCGATGTTTTATGCATTAACATATTAACATCAAGTCCAAAAGGTAGAGCTAAAACTTGGAACACTTTATAAGCTTATTCTAGATTGTATCACATTCTATAAACACTTCTGCAAATATTTTTAGAAGGTGATTTCCCTTTATTTTCACTGTATTTGGAATATTAGGATAATACACCGTAACTCCAGCTTGAATAGCAGGAATCCATGCAGCAGCCTTATCTAACTCTAATTTATTTTCAGCATATTCCGCGACTTTATAGTTAAATAGCTCTGCCCATTGTGGCAAGTCATAGGGATTCCAGTCAGCATCAAATGTACAGTTTAATACAGGAACTATTATTTTCTTTTTAAGTTTGCGGGACAGAAAACCTTCAAACCAGATATAATTTCCACCAAAAGGCTTAAACTCAAAATTCTTACTTTTATTATCTAATAGATATTTTCTAAATTCTAATAAATCAATCATGCTAAATACAAGACTTCTTTGAATAATTTTCTAATTGTGGACAAATCTACTAAAGATTCATCTGGTATATCAAGTAAATGCACAAGCTCGTGAATAATAGCTTTATCACTTACAGTCATTTCTGGACCAGCTTCTTTTAAATAAAGTACAACACAAGCAAAGTGTAAAGCTTTTATTAGAGTTTGCGGAAGCATAAATTCCGCATCTGTTAAATTTATGAAATGATAGTAATCATCTCTAAGCTCTTGATAATGTAAATAGAAATGAGAGTTATCTACGATATATTCCATGATTCTGCTAATTTACATGCACTTTCGGGATAGAATGAAGTTTTACTTTGCATGTCTCTTCAAATTCAGCTATAGTGCCAATCGGAATTTCAATTAATATCTGTGCCGTAGATACAAATTTTGTTGAGGATAATAGTCTACCATTTAGCTTAATTAACATGCTAAATATATTAGCTAATTTAGCCTGACTGGTTTTAGTTGTAAGCTGATATTTTAACATTTGCGGACGCAAGACTATCTTCTTTATTACCGTTACCTCATGCCAGTATGTATGTATATCACGTATATAGCCCAGATTGTCTTTATAGTAGATAAAGTTGCCTTTAACATATCTATCAGATGTATCAAATCCGGCAGATTCCGCGACTGCAAAAATTCCTAAATCGCGGGCAGCTTTAGCCCAAACTTCAAATTCAGAATTAGCGGCTATAATTTTTTCTTTAATCTGCGGGATTACCCAAGCAGGAAATTCGTAATCAGTCCATTTCATGCTTTAAGCATACTACAGAAGCCAAGCCATGTCAACTAAAAATTAGGTTTTCTAATCAATAGATGGTATGATGTGTCATGTTAATTTATACACTTCAAAACACTCCACTCCAAGAATGCAATCGTGCCCGATAAAAAAAATGCTCTTGCTAAAAGTAGATGTGACCAAAGAAGCTATTTTAGCTTTTATCAGATGGTATTCTGAACAGGTAAAAATTAGTCAAAAACTGATGATTTACAAGCATTCGTTGATAAACTAACTATCTCAAGCCGGCAAATAAATTTAATAATCGCGGCACTACATAAAAATAAAACTAAGCTTGATAGAGTTTTAGTTTCCGCACCACAATCCGGCAAGTAATATAAGTCGGTTTTCTAAGAGAACTTTATGACTTTAAAAGAAGTTTTAGTAACAGAAGAAAGCACTACAATTGATAGCGTTGTGACATTAATTAACAGTTTAAAACAGCAAGTAGCTGATTTTCTATTTGGTACTAACATTCCACCAAACGTTCAAACACAGATAGATGCTATCTTTGATGCAGCTACTGTAAATAAAGGTAAATTAGATACTGCTTTAAGCACAAGCGTCTAAATAAAGCGTGGATTGTGTAACAGCAGTCCGCGACTTACAAAAAAAGGTAAACTATGTTATTTTCAATTATTGTTACATTAATTATTATTGGATTGCTACTATGGTTAATAGATATCCTTCCAATAGACGCACAAATAAAACTAATTATCAGAGTAGTTGCTATTATTGCCGCTATTATCTACTTAATTCAACTGCTACTAGGCGGTAAATTTATTGGCTTTCATATCTAACTTTTTCTTAACCTGCGGAGCATAGTTATATGCTACTATCATTAGTAATAACTTTAGTAATAATCTGTATGCTATTATGGCTAGTAGACATGTTACCAATAAATTATAAGATAAGACTTATTATTAAAGTAATAGTGATAGTGATTATTCTTACTTGGCTGCTACTTATCCTCACAGGTAGCATTGTCATTCCATTTGCCAACCCGCACTAATAAAACTCAGCAAATTTTCTCGAAAAAAGTATTTGATAAAGCCGAAATCTATGCTATAATGTCCGCATTATGAAAATAATCAACGGAACAATTTCATATCTCTTACCTTAGTTTAAGTTAGCTAATGTAATGCATTCCCGCCTATTTATTTTTGTTTAGTTGAAGACATGTCGTGATTGTGGCGAATCTAAAGATAAATCCTGTTTTAGACCTAAAGAAAAAGTACAAATTTATGGTGGATGATAGTTGTGGAATATGTGGTAAGAACAAAGGAAGCAGTTGTGGTCATTACTGTGATAGTTGCAATGACGCAGACAGCTACGTTGACCTGCAATATGATTTTGCGGTAGCCATTCACTACCGCGACCGCATCAATAGTTATGAATTGAGCGATTTGACAATAGATGACGGCGACAGGGTTTTTCGCTTCACGCCGGAACAGAGTCAAGTTGGAAATGCTAGGACTCAGTAATTTTACAATTCTTGAGCTTCGGGCTTGGGAAACCTTAGAAGAGTCCTAACTGGCTATATTGATTTTCAATATCAAACTTATTTTCCGTTTAGTATAAATTGAGAATTTTAGCTTTAATTAGATTTTTAATCTTTTTCGAGCTTTGCAGCCAAAATTAACTGTTCCGCGAACTTAAAGTTTTCATCTTACGGAAATTTTCATCTAGAATGCCAGAATTTATAATAACCTGTACAATAGCCGTTAAATCTAACCCATCATCTTCTTTGAAGAGCCGCCAATCATCTTCATCACCGTCGAAAATCAATAAATAGGCAAAATCTTCAGCGTGAATTTCTACCTCTATGCTATTTTTACCTTTCCATTCAAGTTGAATTCCGCCGTCGCTCATTGGTGTGATATCAAATGGCGTTGCATTTGGATATAAAGTTAGAATGTTAGTTAAGAGTTTTTCAGTATTTCTAATTGCTTTTAAATTTACTGTTTTTGCACCATAAGAATCCCAGTCAGGTTCTAGGTCCGCAAATGATAAAATCTTTCTAATTACATCTTGATAGGTATCATTCATTTATATAATTCCTTTTTGAATTATAGAATATATGTTGAAAATATTCTTTCTTCGCGGCGATTTCTGCAGCATTTACCCCAGAAGAAGTACGTTCATAAGGTTCAAATACTTCTTCTTCTGTCTGAGTATTTATATATAATGAACACAGTAATTCAAATTCTTTATCTATCATCATAAACCTTTAAACTCTTTTATAAGAGCGGAACAAATATAATCTCTAACTGTATGAGCTAAAAATTTAACATTATCTACATAAAGCCAATAAGGAATGTCATATTTATATATGTCTGGCAAATCTGCTAGAGAAATTTCATCATTATAATTAATTAGTTCGCTTTTTAATTCATCAATATCAATTTTTTCTTTAGCAGTTAAATCTGTTCTTAAAGCTTTAGTATATTTATTCTTAATATCGGCAGTAATGTAATAAATCACATTAGTATAACTAACGCTAACAGCCTTAAAGCCTTTAGCATATGTATCAGATATAACGGCGGCTTTATCGCCAATTAATACTACATTTCCGATTACGAAGCTCATCCTCTATTTGGCTTTCCTTTATAAATTATTCTATCGCCATTATGTTTCATAACTTTCACAGCTTCTTTGAAATTATTTTTAGCGCCACGCGGACTAGCATAAAGTCTTCGTTCTATTGAATTTTCATCACTACCTATAAAAAGCATTCCAAAAATATTAAAAGCGCGGGAAATAAGGGTCAGAATATCAAACTTATCAACCGATATAACTACTTCCCTACCTATTTGAGTTTTCTTTCTTTGCTTCTTCATTTAATTCCAACGCATCTATTAATTTATTCTCTAAAAACGTATCTTCAACATAAAAGAAGTCTTTGCCATAAGAACTTCTCAACAACATACTCATTAATTGATTTAACCGAAAATCTGGATACTGTAGCCAAAGTTCTCTGATTAAAGCTAAAATTCTATCAATTCTCTCAATTTCTCTCATAAAAACATTCTACTATATTTATCGGCTGGATTAGTTTCGCCCGCAATCCATTCAGATTTAATATTTCTAAACTGGGATACTAAATTTTTATTCATGCGAACCAATAATTTTAAATTATCAGCTTTACACTTCCAATGTCCAAATACCTGATTAATTACTAATTGGCTATCACCTAACACTAAAACACTATGGTTAGTGTAACCATTTTCATATAACCATGTCAAACCATGCAATAAGCCCAAATGTTCGGCTTCATTGTTAGTGGTTGGATTACCAGTACTCATGCCGAATTTATGAATCTCTTTACTATCAATTTCTACTATATATCCATATCCACCGAAGCCCGGATTAGGTTCCGCCGCCCCATCAAAATATAATTTAACTAAATCTTTCATGAAATGTATTATACCGTATTTTTCAACTATTTACCAAACATAATTTTTCTCTTTTGCGGAATTTAATATCACTGAGCAGAGGCAGGGAGTAGATACACTTATAGATATCCCATACTAATCTATTAACAATATATAATGCTTTATTATTAGTATGAGATATTTTATAAATAACAACATCACGTCGCTTCAGCGCGGTATGCAGTCACTTTCCTTCTATGCTAGGATAAACGGTTAGGCTTCAAAAGCAAGCTGGACACGTATTAGAGTGGTTTTCTATTCTTGTGGAAAAACCTAGCGGGCAGGAGTAGCGTCTCTTTTATTTCAGTTTTCTCTCTGAAAGAGCATTAAGCTTTCACCAGAAATTCAATCTACCCAAACATGCTTTCATGTAGTAAAAGTAGTTAAATCATCGGATACTCAGTTAACTTCAATTACCGCCGCGAACCTTTTATTTCTTGCGTGCGGAATCTAAATCCACTATTCCCATTTGTACGGAAACCCATATCCCAACCACTACAGTCGAGAAACATAAGTATTATATCAAACTTTTGTTTATTTTACAACCGACTTTTTAGTAAATTTACAATTTCAGTTGGTGTCAAAATATCTTCGATTGGAGTTTTTCCAATTGCGGGACTTGTATTGAAATCACAAGCTAAACAACTATTTAATGTATTGGTAACGTAATCTATAGCCTAAAAATTTCTACCTTTTAATGGAAAAGGAACTTTTAGCGTATCAGACAATATCTCTTCAATTAATGTAATTTCTACATCTCCGCAATTGCTAAAAAATTTATTGATTAGACTCATATTTAAGTTTCCATTGCCGATTTCAGATATTTAATACCTATAAGAAACAGAAGGTTTACCATATACTATGGGTGCATAATAATCATTAAACATTTCTCTTTCTTCTCCGCGAACTACAATTTTTCCATTCGCGGCATGGGCTTTATCATCTAAATAAACAACAAAAGCCTCAGTCTTGAACTCTTTTAGTAAATCTTTAACATACCCATTAGCTACTGTACGAATTCCAGCCAATTGCATTAATCTAAAGGCATCTTCTCTATTCAACATATCCTGAGAATAGCGAATAAATAAGTCACCTTCGCGGTCAAATGCAAAATCATACACGTCTATAAAATCAGAGACTAACTTTAGCTTTTCCATAGCTCATGGTCACGCATTTCCATTAAAAAGTCAAGTAATTTTTCGGCATTTTGGTTGATAGTTTTGACCATTTTTTGCTCATCTTCATAGCGTTCAAAGAATTTTACAACTTGACTAAATGGTTCCGCCACTTCAATAAAAGTGCTAATAAAATCAATTTTAGTTTTGTCTATGTCAAGCTTACTAATTTTTACAATATCGCGGCGGTTAAATACTGAATCTAAAGACATTACTTTAAATAAATCTGAATTTACTTTCGCTAAATCACGTTTAGTTTCAACTTTATCTACTAAAAAAGATGTTTTCTTAGTAGCATCAGCTTCTGTAAGCTGTATACATTCCGCGAATACTAGCTTGCTTACATTACCAGTCAGAATTAATGGCTCAAAGCTATCGCTAACTAGTTTAAGCTGTGCAATCTTGTTAAACTCTAAATAACCGGATAAAGTAAACGGAGCTTGAAAATTAGCAGTATTAATGCCGTTGAATTCAAATTTCCACACCTTATTAAATTCATTTATATCAAATTTATAATATGTCTTACGGTAATTAGTGGTTTTAGATAAATCGGATTCAAAAATTCTAGCTAGATTAGTGAGGCAAAAATTATCTAGTTTTAGAACAAATTTATTGTCTTTGATAGTAAATTGACTGCAACTACCAAGCTTTATCATTTCGTCATGTCTATCAGTATCAATTAAGTAAAGACTACCCTGCGGTGCAAAGTATTTATCTGCGGTAATAGTGTTTTCCATGTTTATAGTTTCCTTTTTCTTAAATCATGCTTCTTAAAGCACTTCATGTTAGCATAAATTTTGAAAAAATCTAAATTTACAGTATAATAGCAACTGATAATATTGAAAAGAGTTACACATGATAGAACAAGTTAGACAGCTTAATGCTTTAGTAAAAACAGAAAATTACATTATACCTAACGGTAAACTAAGAAAAGGTTCGTTAGAGTATGATTTACGTAATAAAAAGATTGTTGAATTATACTTAAAGCATAGGTCATATAATGAGATTTGTAATGAGTTAGACTTAACAATAAGCACTGTTCGCAATGTTATAGAAAAACTCATTAAAGAGTGGCAAAAAGCTGATTTAAAGAAAATTCAGTCGTTAAGATGGGCGGAACTAGAAAGAATCAATTTAATTGAAGCTGAAATGTGGGAAGCATGGCATTTATCAAAGTTTAAGCCCAAAAAAACCACAATGAATGCAGTTTCGGGACAGATTATTAGAGATGCGTCTGGCAATATAGTTGATACTGAAATTAAACCCAGTAGAAAAAGACAGGAAGTCACTGAAGAAGAGAGATTTGCGGGTGATATGCAGTATATGGAAACTATTAAATGGTGTTCTAAAAGACGCAGTGAATTACTAGGATTAGATGCCCCTAAGAAAATTTTTGAAGCTGCGGACGCTGAAGGCAATAAATCCAAAGCAGAATTTGCTAGAGATGAGATTTTAGCCAGACTTGAAAAGCTAAAGAATGGTCAAGCTAAAGAGCTTAATCCTATTCCAGATTATATAGATGCGGAAGTTGATGATGCTCCGCAAACTCATAAATTATTAGCGGCAGTTGAAGAGGAATAATGGCAGCAGCAAAAGTAAACATCACAGTCGAATATGGCGAATCATGGAATTTTCAAGCTGTCTTTCCACTAACTTTATCTCTTAGCGGTTCAACAATAGATGTAGAAATTACTAAATTAAAAGATGAGCATCCAGTAAGAGCCTATATTACTTTAAGTACTACAGATAGTTCTTTGACAGTTGCGGGACAAGCAGTATCTTTTAATTTGGCGCATACAGTTCTACAATCTATATTAGCTGCTGGAAAATATCATTGGCGTATGTATGTAACATATAGCTCTGGTGTTAGAGATGAAATCATGGGCGGAACATTTAACTATAAGGAAACTGTATAATGGATTATATTGTAGAGTTAAACACTAATAGTAATGTTTATGAAGTTAGTACAGGCGGAACTATTGATGCTAACACCTATTCCGATATCTTTCAACTATCAGCAAATCAGACAAATTTTACGTTAACACATAGTCCAATACCAAATTCAGTAATTTTATCAATAAATGGATTATTACAAGATAAAATAAATTTTAATGTTAGCGGAACAGCGGTAAATATCACGGGATTTACACCTACAACTGATGATATGGTAATGTTTCATTACTTATACTAAGAGGAAATTATGGCAACGACTCAGATTCATGGCACAAGACAAATAAAATCAGCTTCTATTGATAAGACAAGGGTTGATAGCACTATCATTCGTGCTGATGGTGTAAACGCATTTACGGCTGACCAGTCAATCGGCGGATTTAAATTAACCAACTTAGGCACACCTAGCTCAAATACAGATGCAGCTACTAAAGCTTATGTTGACCAAGCTAGACAAGGTATTTCAGTTAAAGACCCTGTTAGAGTCGCTACTACAGCCAATATTACTTTATCTAACACTCAAACTATTGATGGTGTTGCGCTTTCAGCCGGTGATAGAGTTCTGGTAAAGGACCAATCTACTGGTGCTGACAATGGCGTCTACATAGTTGTATCAGGCGGCTCTTGGACAAGAGCAACAGATGCCGATACGAGTAGTGAAGTTAAAGCTGGCACTATGGTTTGGGTCAATGAGGGCACAGCAAACGGCGATAAACAGTTTATTTTAACTACTGATGATCCTATCACACTGGGTACGACTAGCTTAACCTTTACTTTATTTGCGGGTGGTACTTCCTATACTGCTGGTGCTGGTCTAACACTGACAGGTTCAACTTTTAATATTGGAGCGGGTACAGGAATTACGGTAAATGCCGACGATATTCAAATCAGTGCAAGCTATGTTGGTCAAACTTCTATCACCACATTAGGTACAATTACCACAGGTACTTGGCAAGGTACAGCCATAGGTTCACAATATGGCGGTACAGGTCAAAATTTTTCTGCATCAAGCGGAATCTTAAAATATACTACTGGTACAGCAAGTTTAGTTACAGCACCGTCAGGTACAATTGTAGGAACTAGTGATACACAAACATTAACTAATAAGACACTAGATAATACTAATACAGTTACCCTGTCAGATTCATTGTTTACATTACAAGACAATGGCGATGCTACAAAACAGTTGAAATTTGAGGTTAGCGGGGTTTCAACAGGTACGACACGTACTCTAACAGTTCCAAATGCTAATGGAACAATTGCTTTAATAGGTAAATTTGTTTCACGTGAAACACCAAGTGGAGCGGTAAATGGGAGTAATGACACATATGTATTAGCTAATACTCCAATTTCAGGAACTGAACATGTATATATAAACGGAATTTTATGGGAGTCAGGTAGCGGAAATGATTACACTATTTCTGGAGCAAATATTACCGTAGAGGCGGGTTCAATTTTACAAACTGGGGATAAGATTAGAGTAAGTTATATTGCACAATAAGAAAGGTCTAAATAGGTATGTTTCAGGATTTGACGGAACAAAAATTTGGGAGATTAATAGTAATAGAGCAAGCAGTGCCCGTAGACTCATTAAATTTGATATCAAAACGTGTTTTTACAAAAGATTTGATACCAACAATAGATGCTTTGCTTAATACTGGTATGCGGTATGCAGATGTAGCCAAAGACCTTGAAGTAAGTCAAGCTGGACTTCGTACATTTGTAAAGAAAAATAATATCAAACCTATCGTTAAGCCTAGACATAAAAATAAGAAGGACTATCCAATTATCGAATGTAAGAATACTAACTGTGACGTGAAATTTCAAACTACTAGTAAAAGACCTCATCAAGTTTTTTGCTCTCGTAAATGTAGTCTAACAAATATAACTGTTGTAGCGGAAGAAAAAGTCTGCATAAACTCCGCGTGTTTAAAAACATTCGTAGATAAATATCATTCAGACAAAAAATACTGTTCTATACAATGTTCCACATCATGTGAGAATAGAAATAAAAAAATTAGTGAAACACTAAAGGCTGGCGACCAAGCAGCTACAATGTTAGGAAGAAAGCTTTCGGAAGAAACTAAAGCCAAAATGAGTGCAAGCCATAAAGGTAAAGAAGTCAGTGACACACACAAAGCAAATCTTAGTAAAGCTTTGACAGGAAGAATTTTATCTGAAGAACATAGGGGAAAAATTAGTAAAAATAAAAAAGGTAAAAAATATGATAAGCCTTTTGCAAGTAAAGGAAGAAAGCTTTCAGCAGAACATAAACAAAAAATAAAAGAAGGATTATTAAGAAATCCAAATCTTGGAAAACTAAATAAAGGTAGAAAAATCTCCGATGAAACTAGAAGAAAGCTAAGTGAAGCTCACAAAGGTGAAAAATGTCATTTTTGGAAACACGGAAAAAGTAAAGAATTAAAAAAGAGATATCACGATGTTGAATATAACATATGGAGAAGACATGTATTTGAAAGAGATAATTATACTTGTAAAATTTGTAATTTGCGCGGTAGTTATTTAAACGCTCACCATATAAAACTGTTTAGTAAATTTCCAGATGATAGATATGTTGTCTCAAATGGTGTAACTTTATGTCAAAGTTGTCATAACGAGCTTCATAAAAGAAACAGAGGAAAAGATATCATTGAGGTCTTAGTTTGAAAACTGTTATCAAATCACCCCAAATCGGAGATTCTGAGGTAAAGCGTACTGACTTGAACGTAGTTACGTCTGGCAGTGCTGTAATTGCTAAAGCGATTCAAGGTACAGGTATAAGTTTGTCTAGTACTGGTGCGGATGCAGGAACTGGGGATGTAACTTTTGGAATAGATAGTACAGTTGCTACACTAACAGGCAGTCAAATTTTAACTAATAAAACTATTAGCGGTTCCGCGAATACGATAAGTAATATCAGTAATAGTTCATTAACTAATAGTTCTCTTACTATTGGTAGTACAAGTATTTCGCTAGGAGCTACTGCTAGTACACTAGCTGGATTAACATCCGTTACAGTTACACAAGACCCTAGCTCAGCTTTACAGTTGGCTACTAAACAGTATGTAGATGCTGTTGCTAGTGGATTAACTATTAAAGCATCTGTACGTGCCGCGACTACTGCAAATATTTCTGACCTTGCGGCTGGTGCGCCGAATACATTGGACGGTGTTTCACTATCCGCAAACGATAGAATTTTAGTAAAGAATCAAAGTACAGGAAGTCAGAACGGTATCTACTACGTAGTTACAGTTGGCTCAGGTGCTAATGGCGCTTGGTCAAGAACCGCTGATGCTGACTCAAGTGCTGAAATACCAAACGGCATGTTTGTTTGGGTCAACGAAGGTACAACTAACGCTGACACTGGGTGGGCATTAACTAGTGATGGAATTATTACATTAGGGTCTACATCTCTAGTATTTACACAGTTTACAGGAGTTGGACAAATTGTTGCTGGTGCGGGACTAACAAAAACCGGACCTAATACTTTAGATATCGGTGCAGGAACTGGTATAACGGTAAATGCGGATACCATTCAGATTAGTGCGTCATATGTTGGACAGACAAGTATCACAACTTTAGGCACTGTTACTACAGGTGGTTGGAATGGAACGGTAATTGGTTCTCAATATGGCGGCACTGGTCAGAATTTTAGCGCGTCATCTGGATTAGTAAAATTTGCGTCAGGAACAGCCAGTGTTGTAACTGCACCAAGTGGAACTGTGGTTGGCACAAGCGATACACAGACTTTAACTAATAAAACTTTAGATAATACCAACACTGTTACATTAAGTGATTCATTATTTACATTACAGGATAACGGAGATAGTACTAAACAAGCAAGATTTGAGTTATCTGGAATAACAACTGCTAACACTAGAGTTTTCACATTACCGGATGGCGATACTACATTAGTTGGAACTGCTTTAACACAGACTTTAAATAACAAATCAATTGCTGGAACTGGACTGTCATTTTTAGGAAGTACAAGCGGCGCAATTAATGTACTTGCGGCAGCTACGGCTGGTACTAACACATTAACTTTACCAGCTATAACAGGTACAGTAATAACAAGCGGCGATACAGGCAGTGTTACTAATACAATGCTGGCAGGAAGTATTGCTAATGCAAAACTAGCAAATAGTACAATTAGTGGTATATCGTTAGGGTCTAATTTAAGTACTTTAACTATTAGTACTGGGCTATCTGGTACAAGCTATAATGGTTCAGCAGGCGTTACAATCGCTATTGATAGCACTGTAGCAACGTTAACTGGTAGTCAGACACTCACTAATAAAACATTAACAAGTCCAGTATTAAATGGTACAGTTTCAGGTACTGCGGCATCTAGTGCCGCAACTGCAAATTTACTAGTCTTGCGGGACAGTAATGCTAACACATCTGTAAATAATGTTCTGCTTGGATATACTACTACTGCTACGGCAGCAGGAACTACTGCTTTAACCGTTGCCAGCACTCATCAACAGTTCTTTACTGGCTCAACTACACAGATTGTAACGTTACCAGATGTTACCACTTTAACGTTAGGGCATCAATACAGAATAGTAAATAATAGTTCGGGAGCGGTAACAGTTCAATCATCTGGTGCCAATACTATTCAAGTTATGGCAGGGAGTAGTTTGTTATTTGTTACATGTATCGCTACAACCGGAACTGGAACAGCCTCTTGGAGTTCAAGATATACTCCTATTTTAACTAACGTTGAAAATACAGCACTTAGTACTTGGGCAGGTTCCGCCAATCTAACTACATTAGGAACGGTTGGAACTGGAACATGGAATGCTACTACTATTGCAGTTAATAAAGGAGGTACTGGACTTACATCTGGTACTGACGGAGGTGTTTTAGCTTTTACTGCATCAGGAACTGTTACTTCTAGTGCCGCATTAACAAATAACTATATTGTATTAGGTGGCGGTGCCGGTGCTACGCCAAAAGTAGTGGCTGGCATAACTACTGATGGTACATCTAAATTAAATTTAGGCGTCGCTGGAACATCAGTTGGTTCAATAGGATTAAGTAATGCGACATCTGGCAGTATCACATTGCAGCCGACAACTGGCGCGTTAGGTACTATAACACTGACTATACCAGCTTTTACTGGAACGGCAGTAGTGGCAGCAACAAGTACAACAGCGACACAAGCCTTATTTGCTACAACAACAGCGGGTGCGCCAAATTTTAGAGCAATCGCGGCGTCAGATTTGCCAGCAGCTTTAAGTAGCAGCACGAGTATTAATGGCCTTGGCATAACGGCATCTAGCGGTACTCTAACTATCGCTAATAGTAAGACTGCAACTGTAAATAATACATTAACATTAGCAGGTACTGATAGTACAACGATTACCTTTCAAGGTACTGACACTTATGTAGGCAGAGCAACAACTGATACATTAACTAATAAAACTTTTGATGCTGAAGGTACTGGAAATACTTTAGGTATATCAGAGAAGATTTGGCTACCTGCGGCGGGTATTAATAATACAACTGTAGGAAGTATGTGGGATTTACCGACAAGTAATGCTGCTGTGCCTACCGCAAATACTGGTAGTAACGTACAAAAAGCTACCTTAGATTTTAATAGCAGCGCAGTTGCACAAAATACTTTATATTTACCGTCTGATTTTACTGGTAATATAGATATAAACATAATTTGGTTCACATCCGCGACTTCAGGAAATTGTAAATGGTTAGTATCTACTAGTTTTGCAGCTACTAACCAAACTGAGACTGATGATTTTGCATGGAATACGGCTAGCACAGTAACTACAGCAGCCGCAGGAACTGCAAATAGAGTTAGTATTAGTTCTATCACAAGCGTTACTGCTAGCGGAACTACAAGTAGTGGAGCATCTAAATTAATGCATATTAAGATTGCGCGCGATGGTTCAGAGGCCAGCCCTATTACAACTGCAAGATTAATTGGATGTGAAATCGTTATTCGCAGAAATATTTAAAATGTACAAGATACTACGTAGACCATTATACTCATCGTTTTCACCTCTAGATATTACATCTATTGTCTATGGCTTTGAGGCAGATGACAAGGCTTATAACGATGCTGGAACCACGCTAGCCACAGATGGACAGACTGTGCAACAATGGAACGATAAAAGCACTAACGCAAGAAATCTATCACAAGCCACTAGCGGTTCAAGACCGATTTATCGAGCTACAGGCGGACCAAATTCAAAACCTGCACTTGAATTTGATGGAACTGACGATGAAATTTCAAGAGGCGCGGCTGGGTTGGGAAATGCCCCGCATACAGTGTTTTTTGTAGCAATGCCGGATGTGACTAATGCTACAAGAGTTGTTTTAAATGACAATAATATGAAGTGGGGGCAGGGCGGAACAAGCAGTAATAAATTACAATTTACTACTATTTTCGTTATTGATTATAACGGAACAACACAACAATGGACGGCTAGTACATGGGGAATTTATGCAGTCATATTTGATACATCTTATGACGCAAATTTTTATAAAAACGGCAGCTTTATTGAGACAATCGCAGGTAATGCGGATACAAGCGGTAATGCAAACTTAAGAATTGGCGGAAGAGGTACGGAATACTGGGATGGAAAAATTTCAGCAGTGTATGCGTTTTCAGAAGCATTATCTAGTACTAATATGACAAACATGTGGACATACTTAAATAATAAGTATGCTGTTTATTAAAGGGTATTAAAATGGCGTTTAGAATGGAATTCACTGATTTAACAGGTACTACTCATACCAATAGTTATTGGTATCCAGTAAAAATAGATATTAGCTATAAGGCACACACCTGTAGAGTAGTTTATGAGGGATTCAAAGACGCTACAGCTTCCGCAAATGACAAAAATAATTTACTAGGCGGAGTGATTGACTATAATTTTAATGGGGACAAATTTATAGAGTTGATGGGAAGATTAGCTATTTCAGAGCAAAATCCTCTAATATCATTGATACTATTAATAGATGCTTTAGCACTAGAAACTAAAAATATACAAATTGGTGAAGATGAAGAAGCTGAATTTATCTCTTTTTTTGAAACTGCGGAGCAAATAATACCTAATTTAATATGAAAATATATGAAGCTCAAAAAACAGCAGGTGGATATACTTTAGAAGTTCCGGCAGGATTAAATGTGTTTACTGGAATGAATTTTCTAACTTTAAAAATTAGAACGCCATCCGGTATTTTGATATTTAAAAGTCTAGATAAAACAAATTTGATACCGGAAAAATCAATGGTAAAATTTCAGCTATTAAATACCGATACTTCTGAAACAGGTATATTTGATTATCAGTTAGTTAATGTTACAGGCGGTATAAATCAAATCGGAACAGTAAAACAGTTTTATATTAGGGCAAACATTTTTTAGAGAACATTATGGCAACTTTAACTTTGCAGCAGATTACAGATATCGTAAATTTAGGTCAATCAGTTTATATGGATTGTGGTGGCGTGCCAAAGCGTATTGATGAAATTAGTGAAATTCCACCAGATTTGACAGCTTGCGGATTTACTGAAAGAAATCTATCAGAATACACCATTGTTGGCAGTCCCACAAATGGACAAGTACCCTCATACAATAATACAACTCAAAAACTGGAATGGTCAACTCCAAGTTCGGGCGGCGGTGCGTGGGGAACTATTACAGGCACGCTCAGCAATCAAACTGACTTGCAAACCGCGCTTAACTTAAAAGCTAATTTAGCAAGTCCGGCACTAACAGGTACTCCTACTACTCCAACTGCTGCTGGCGGCACTAATACCACTCAAATTGCTAGCACTGCATTTGTTAGAAGTGAAATCAGTGCTTTAGTTAATAGCGCTCCAAGTACATTAGACACACTAAATGAACTTGCGGCGGCATTAGGAAATGACCCCAACTTTGCTACTACTATAACTAACTCATTGGCGGGTAAAGCCAATCTAACAGATAATTTATCTGTATTTGCGGCAACAACTAGTTTACAGTTAAAGAATTTAATTAGTGATGAAACCGGTAGTGAAAGTCTAGTATTTAGACTTGCGCCAACATTAAAAAATATTGTCGTTAATCAAAATCAAAATAATGACGATATGATTTTAGCTATTCGTGCCACTGATTCAAGTCCAACCGGCACATTTATTAATTATAGAAATGCAGCCGCAAGCCAAATATTTAAGGTTGGTATTGATGGGAGTACATATTCACAAGGTTTGTTTCTAAATTCTAGCACTGGTAATATACAGTGGGGAGATAATTCAAGTTTTGGCACTATCAGAGGATTTTTAGGAACTGCGGCAGATGGAGTGTTTAGATTTGGTGATTCAGCAGGCGGCGGAAGTCCTCATATCATTTTAGGCAGTAACAGTTCTAGTTTCGTTAGAATTAAGCGTAATGGAACAGCATTATCAGTAAGACTAGGTGATGATAGTGGGGATGGTGACATTACATCAGCATTAAACACTATTACTAGACTTAATTTAGGCACAACATCTACAGATGGTTTAGTATTACAGAATACAACAGCAGCCGCTGCTGGTGCGCAGCAATATAGTCCGTCTTTACGTTTAACTGGACAAGGTTGGAAGACAAACGCTACAGCAGCTAGTCAACAAGTTGATTGGACATTAGAGAATCAGCCGGTTCAGGGTGCAACTAATCCTTCCACAACTTTTGTCTTGAAGAGTCAGGTTAATGGCGGCGGATACACTAACCATTTGGCTGTTAAGCGCGTTGATGGCGCTGCTGCTGGAATGCTGACATTTGACCAAAATTTAGTAATGGTGAATCGAACCGATGTGCCTGCAAACAACTATGCCGCATTTGGTACGGCAGGCACAATAGCAGGATTTTTTCTTGGAGGCGGTTATGGTCTTCATTGGGTCGGAGGAAGTTTTGTATCTACTGCACCAACATCAGTTTTAAGTCTTGTACGTGTATCAAATGGTGTTGGACGATTTACTGACGGGTCAACTGGCGGCTCACAGTGGATTTTTGGTACTTCTACTGATACAGCAGACGCACAGTTGTCGGTGTACAGCCAATCCACCACACGGCCATCGTTGAAGCTAAGGGCGTTGAGTGGGACTGCTGTTGGGCAGGAAGGTTTAGGCAGTTATGATTCTAGTGGAGCCAAGACATTCAGTATCTTGGCTGGCGGTGCAATTGCGTGGGGCAGTTCAGCGGATGTGTTACTGGATCGTGACGCAGCCAACGTCCTGGCCCAGCGCAACGGAACTAATGCGCAGACGTTTCGGATTTATAACACCTACACCGACGCCAGTAATTACGAACGATTGCTATTGCGCTGGTCTGCCAGCGTAGCGGGTATTTTTACAGATCAAGCGGGTACGGGAACTAATAGAAGTCTGCAAATAGGCACTTTAGGCGTTGGGAGCTTGTTTCTTGCGACTAATGGATCAACAAAATGGGTTATAGATCAGAACGGGCATTTAACTGCCAACGTAGACAACACCTACGACATCGGGGCGAGTGGTGCGAATAGGCCCAAAGACATAAACGCAGCGGGCGTCATCCGCGCAGGCGGGTCTGGTTATTTTGTCTTAACAGGTAAGAGCGCTATCTCATCATCTTTCGACGGAAACATTCTACTGCAAAACAATGCGCTGACAGGGTTTGATCGTCTTCAATTCGGCGGCACAACCTCATCTTTTCCAGCCCTCAAACGTTCCTCCGCCATTTTACAAGCACGTCTAGCAGATGACAGTGCGTTTGCAGAGATTGATGCTTCTATATTTCTAGCTAATTCCGGTTCGACTGGCGCAGCATTAAGTGGTGGAGGTTTAGGTCTTACAAGAGATGTACCAATTACTTGGACTAACAGTAATTCTACACCTTTAACTGGTACACAGGCGCAATTATATGCATGTTCTGCCGCAGTTAACATGTTTGGGTTAGGTGGAATTACATCTTCATTTCCTGCACTAAAACGGTCCGCCGCTACGTTACAGGTCAAATTAGCCGATGATTCTGCTTATGCAAGCTTGACAGCAGATAACTTATATGCTGCGGGAGTTTTAATAGGATTTAATGGTTCAACAACTATACGTAATGCTTCTGACGGTGTTATTAGAATCGTTGACTCATCTGATGCTAACTTTGGTAGATTACAGTTTGGTGGAACTACATCATCGTATCCCTCATTAAAACGCTCATCGGCAGCTTTACATGTAAGACTTGCGGATGATTCTGATTATGCTGTTATAGTTGCTAAAGAATTAGATTTAGATAAGACTATTACTACGGGCGGAACAACCGGTGCGCAAACTATAAATAAAGCTGCCGGTACTGTAAATTTTGCAGCATCAGCAACATCTTTAGTAGTTACAAATTCTTTGGTATCTACAAGCTCAATAATTATGGTAACAGTTGGTACTGATGATACAACAATGAAATCTGCGCATGTAGTGGCAGCGGGTGGCTCATTTACCATTTATCCTGATGTTGCACCTACAGCAGGAACAAGAGTTAATTTCTTAGTAATAAATTAAAAGGAAAATAAAATGGCAACAATTAAATATGAAATTGAATTAGAAGAAACTTTAGCCCAAAACCTAGTTTTAGCTTTTGCGGCGCAATACAATTGGACTCCAACTATTATGCAAGATGGTGTAGAAGTTGAAAATCCAAAAAGTGCGATAGATAATTGGAGAGAATGCACGGCTAGATATTGGTCAGATGTTTTAAATAGTTATACCCGCGCACAAGCTATTAAAGCAGCAGAAGAATCTTTTACACCTGTTGAAGTTGTATTAGACGCTAAGTCAGTATAAATACTGGTCCGCAAATTAAAAAAAAATTATTTGAATAGATGTTTTTCTGATTCGCGGACCTACAATCATATTATATCTATATGTAAAGATTTAATAAGCAAAAGAAAGTAGAAGAGTTTTGTCAGTAAAAGTAATAAAACAGGGAATGGAATGCTAATTTTGAAAATATACTTGTGCGTGATATAGTATGCGTGTGAACGGTGCTAAATTGATTGTATATGAGAACAGTAAAAAGAGTTAGTGTAAAACTGAATAAGAAAAAGTTTAAGGATTTAATTGAAATTGCTAAATTTTATAGTAAAGAGAAACAAGTTCATTTAAAGTATTTTCAAACAGGAAATAATTTTGGAGAAGCTAGAAATTATAGGCAGTATAGAGATGAGTTACGAAATTCAGGATACAAAAGTAGTTTTACTTTACAAGTAAGAAGGGTAAATTGTGCTATTAAGGATGCTTTTGAAACAGAATTAAAGTATTGGGCGTCGATTGCTGTCGATATTAAGCCAAGATTATTTAATTTAGATTGGACAGATGAGCAGCGACATTATGGGTTTTGGTTACTAAAAATTCCACAGAGATTAGCGACTCTAATTTGTGATAAAGCTCCAATAAATGAAGAAGTTGACTTAGGTATAGTTGAGCGAAAGCAAGTACAAAATTATTTGCGAAGAGTCATTAGAAGAAAATATTCTAATCGACCAACAGTAAGATTATCTAGAAGTTTTACATGTGATGCACAGATGTACTTCCTCAAAAATATAGGTCAAAAGCAAGTATGCTCAATCAGTTCTCTTATACCAAGAAATACAATCAAAATTCCATTAACCGGATTTACTAATATTTATGGAGAATTTATATTAGTATTAAACAACGTCAATAAAACAGCAGAAATTCACACACCATTTCCTATTTTGGATACTATCAACAATTCACAAGTTACGGCAGCTATAGATATAGGAACTTCAGAGGTCTTTGTAGACGATGAGGGTAGTTTTTATGGCCTAGAACTTGGCGAACATCTTAAACAAAATTCTATTAGAATTAATGATAACGGTAAAAATAGAAATAAACTACATCAAATAGCCAAGAAAACCAAAAATAAACAAAAAGCTAGAAATATTAAAAAATTTAATCTCGGTAAAAAGAAATTAATTGAAAAGAAGAGAATTTGTAATGCAGAATCCGCAAGAATTATAAACACATCTATAAATCAACTACTCAAAAATCGTAACCCTAAATTAATTATTTCGGAAAAATTAGATTTTAGAGGAAAAGCGAAAAACAAAAGAATGTCTAGGATAGTTAATCTATGGCCTAGAACATTGTTCAGAGAAAGATTAAATTTCAAGGCGTCGGTTGCAGGCTGTAATCGACAAGAAGTTAACCCAGCATATACGTCTCAAATATGTAACCAGTGTGGTTATCTGGAAGATAAGAATCGCAAAGGAGATATATTTCATTGTCTAAAATGCGGACAAGGGATGCATGCTGATGTTAACGCATCATTGAATTTACTAGTAAGAGCAGAAGATAAAGAAATTTTGGTACGAACGCCAGTGCCGGTTGTAAAACGTATTCTGCAAGATAGATATAACGCCCGTTTTGAAAATATTGGAAGAAATGAAGATATTACAGTTTCGGGGCAGACTCTAGCCTTAATTAAACCAGATAAATTAAGTAGCAGAGAGCGAAACTTTAAGAAGCAAATAAACAAACCTTCTTAGGTTAAGATACATTCGCTTGTATTTTATGAAACTGCACATCCAATAGTATAATTAGTATGGTAACTGTAATAAAAACAAATGAAGTTGGCGGACATCCAGTAATATCTAATCTGGTAAAAATGCCAGAAGATAATCGCAGCCTATTTAAAAGAATTTCAGAACTTCCAATAGACCAAGGAACTGCAATGTTTGAGGAAATTATTGAGAAGAAGTATCCAGATAAAGGATGGGCAGGAATTAAATATGACTGGGAATTGAACGCACGCCCTAGCCAACTAATACCTTTTGATTTAGAAAATAAATGGAGTGTTTTTAATTATTGCGCCGGGCGCGGTTTTGGAAAAACAGTTTCCTTAAATAACTGGGTATTATATATGGCAGAAAAATATGCCGGTATAAGAATCTGCATGATAGCGCCAACTGCAGGAGATATTGATAAGGTCATGTTAAAGGGCGCGACGGGACTTTTATCTATCAGCCCACCTTGGTTTTATCCAGAATATAATCCAACATATCATAGAGCTAAATGGAGCAATGGTTCTGTAGCAGAATTTTTTAGTGCAGAACGTCCAGATAGACTCCGAGGACCGCAGTTTCATGCATGCGCAATTGAAGAATTAGTTACATGGCGATTTTTACAAGAAACATATGAGATGATGGAATATGGCTTACGTCTAGGTAATGACAACAGAACAGTAATTGCAACAACTCCAAAGAATAATGCTTTTTATATAAACTTACTAAAAGATAAAAATACTTGGACATATGTATCTAATACGTTTGAGAATCAAGATAACCTATCTGAGACTTATCTTAATAAAATGTTAGATAAATACGCCGGTACACGCTTAGGCAGACAAGAATTAGAAGCAGAAATACTTGCAGATGATGAGAACGCATTATGGAAGCGTAGTTGGATTGACAATAATAGAGTACTAACTAAAACAGATATGTTGGGTAATATAGTTCCGCGAAATGAGATATTACCAGACTTTCTTCACGTAGTTTTAGCAATTGACCCAGCAGTTTCAGTAAATAAAACTAGTGCAGAAACTGCCATCACTGTAGCTGCTTATGGTGAAGATGGTAAATATTATGTGCTTTACGCGGACAGCTTTAAAGATACTCCTGAAGCATGGGCAAAACGGGTATATGAACTATACGATGAACATTTATGTGATTCTATTATAATTGAAACTAATCAAGGCGGCAATCTAGTAGTTCAAAACTTAAAGCTTACTGGAAGACAAGCACCGATTGTGGAAGTTCGCGCCCGCAGAGGAAAATTATTACGTGCGGAACCGATTGCAGGTCTATATGAACGTAATTTAGTAAGACATTTTGGCGAATTAACTAAAGCAGAATCCCAAATGTGCAATTTTAATCAACATCTAAATAAAAAAGAATTATGTGATACGGTCGATTCAACCGTGTATGCACTACAGGCATTATTAGATAGAACTGAAAGATATTACATGAATGGCTCAATTTATGCAGTCGGCGGACCAAGAGAATCAGTAATGACGTTTAAGGTAATGTGAGCGCAAAGTAGGAAAATTAAATAATTTGTGTTAAAATAGTACAGTAACTAACTAATAAAACATTAGTTTAACTATTAACTCTAAGATTATATGGTCAGTACAAAGATGAATGAATCAGAAACTACAGTACTGCCCGCAGTGGTAGGTGGGTTGGTGACGGTTCTTTTAGAGGTTAGAGATAGTAACTGGAGGGAATTAAATAGATGGGTTCATGCTATTATAAGTGGGTTAATATCATTTTCCACCGCCTATTATTTAGTACCGGCAGTTTTAGCTTATCTAAACCATAAATATAACAGTCAACTAATAGAAGATATAAATGTTGTATCTTTAGCGGGATTTATTGGTGGTTTATTAGGCGGAAAAATAATAAATTTAACTATTTATCTGTTTGATAGATATTCTAAAAACGTGGCTGATAGAGCAGCAAATAAGTTTCTTGGAAATAATTTCAAGAATGAGCCGCGAGATAAAAAAAAGAAATAAAATGGAGTAGATTATGGCAATTTTAACAGCGGCAGAAATTTCTGCCATTGTCGCACGCGGCGAAAGAGTTTATGATAATCGGTACAATAGTACTGAAAAAGATATTGATAAATCCAGTGAAGTTCCAGTCTCAGACCCGACACTTCCAGTTCCTTTGCCAGTATTAAATGCAGATGGAAACGCCATTGCGATTCGCGGTAAAGCAATTACCACTACAGCACCCAATAATGGTGAATATATTCGCTATGATGGTACTTTACAGCAGTGGGTTTTTGCTGCTGGTTCAGGCGGTGGCGGCGGCGGAACTATTACAGTTAGCGCAGTAGATGGAACACCTACAAATAGTACTGCAACTCTAAGGTTTCAGGAAACAAGCGGCTTTGCAATCACTACAAGTCTTGATACTACGTCTATTGATTTATTAGCAGTACCTGTCAACAAATTAGCGGCTTTAACAGTATCACGCGCAGTTGCTACAGATAGCTCTGGTTTCTTAGTTGCTACTAGCACACCTTCAGCAAAGCTAGCATTTTTAGACAACGTTACTAGTGATATTCAAGCGCAAATCAATACATTAGCTGGTGGTGGAAGTGGTATTACACAATTAACTGGCGATGTTACTGCCGGTCCTGCAACTGGCTCGACTGCGGCTACATTGGCAAGTGTTGGCACTGCTGGTACATATACTAAAGTAACAACTGATGCCAAAGGACGTGTAACGTCTGGTACTACATTAAGTTCTGGTGATTTACCTTCACATACAAGTGCTCATAACATTAGCGGCTTAGCTGGAGTATCTATTACTTCTCCAACAACTAATCAACTATTACAATATAATGGTACTAACTGGGTTAATGCTACAGTTTCAAGTAGTGGTAATGCTGGTTCATTTAGTTTTATTGTAAATTTTGATGGCTCTGGCAATCCTGCATCTATATCAAGTTTGCCTAGTGGTTGGTCAACGAGCATTTCAGGTTCAGAAGTAACTGTAACGCATAATATGGGTATGCCTCCATCAATGGTTTCATATGCCGGATTAGATACTAGCGGCACACCGACTTGGAGATATAGATTGCCAACGGCGTCTAATGAAGTTAAATTTACTAATGCGGCAATTACAACTCAGTTTGTTATAACAGTAAATCATTCTGTTACAGGCGCGAGTTTAAGTTCAAGTGCTAAAGTTAATATTATTTCTTAATAAGGAGTAGAACATGGCTTATCAAAAACCTGCAAAACTCCTAAGAGTTGTTATTAGCGGAATTTCATCTGCCGCTACTTATAGCGGCGCAGACCCTTGGGTTGGTAATTCTATTAGATGGAATGCCACTTTAACAGTTACTGCTCAACCACATTCGGATACAAACTCAACACCTACATCTGGTTTTTATAACGGATTAAATGTTGCTGTTGGAGATTTCTTAGCAACGAGTGGTGAAGGTAGAATTCTAAGAGTATATTCTATAAGTTCACAAAGCAGTACAACTGTTACATGTGTATTGGAAGATTACAATAGAATTAACACTTTTCAAGACCAAAATCAAGGTGGCGATGGATTAATTCAAAGTGGAACGGGCTATCTGTTTGAAGTAATCAACGGCTGTCCAATCATGTATCCGTTGCCAAGTGCATTAGCCGGTTCAATTCCAAGTACATTTGCGACTCAGATTATAGCTAGATTTTTAAGTAGTACAAATGGCGGATTTGCACCTTATACACAGAGTTTTAATTCTACAACGGATTGGGGAAGTGCGGCTGGCGGTCTTTATACTATCACAGTTGCTGCCGCAACACATGGAAAAGGTACAAATATCACATCATTAGAAGCATTTGAAGACGATGGAACATCTTATGTAAGTGTTGCGCCCGACACATTGAAATGGAATAAGTCAACCGGTGCAGTTAGTATCTCAGTCAGTGATTCACCTAATGGAAGATTTGCCGGTACTTTAATCATTAGATAGGAGAAATAAAAATGGCTATGAACATCAAAGGGTCCGCGATTGTTAAAAAAGATTTTACAATCGGAAGCTTATTAAAATTAGGAGACGCGGACGGAAGCAATTTTATCAATATAAAAGCTCCTACTACTGTATCAAGTGATGTAACTTGGACACTACCAGCTACTGCCGGTACATCTGGTTATTCGTTAACAACTGATGGCACTGGTATTTTAAGCTGGACTAACGTAAGCGGTGGTGGCGGCGTTACAAGCGTTGCCATGACAGTTCCAACTGGATTTTCAGTAACTGGAACACCTATTACTAGCAATGGCACTTTAGCAGTTTCATTTGCTGCCGATCAAACTGCTAATTCAGTTTTAGCTACACCGGATGGTACTACAGGTGCTTTAGGATTACGTACATTGGTAAGTGGAGATATTCCTCAGTTAGCGCAAAGTAAGGTTACAAGTTTAGTTAGCGACCTTGCCGCGAAATTAAATTTATCTGGCGGCACTATGACAGGGTTACTAACATTATCTACTGACCCTGTTAGTGCTTTACATGCAGCAACTAAACAATATGTAGATAATATTGCATTAGGATTAGATTTCAAACAATCTGTGAGATTAGCTACCACAGCAAATATTACACTTAGTGGAAATCAAACTATTGACGGCGTAACTACCAATACTAATGACAGAATTCTAGTTAAAAATCAAACAACTGCAAGCGAAAATGGGCTGTGGTCCGCAACTAGCGGAAGTTGGGCACGAACAACTGATGCTGACGCTTCTAGTGAAGTAACTAGTGGACTAGCAGTGTTTGTTAGTGAAGGTACAACTAACGCAGATAGTGGTTGGGTATTAAGTACTAACGACCCTATTACATTAGGTACGACAGCCTTAACATTCGTACAATTCAGCGGTGCTGGTCAAATTACTGCGGGTAGCGGTATAACTAAAACAGGCAATACCTTGGCTATTGATACTGCTGTTGTAACTACCTTAACTGGCTCACAGACACTTACAAATAAAACTCTTACCAGCCCAGCGTTAACAACTCCTGCTATCGGTTCTGGCGGTTTTACTATTGCCGGTTCAAGTAGTGGTACAACAACTATCAATACAAGTGCTGCGGCAAGTGGTACAATTACTGTTCCTGCCGGCACAGATACATTAGTTGGATTAACACTAACGCAAACACTTACTAATAAGACACTAACTAGCCCTACACTAACTACACCAGTTTTAGGTACTCCATCTAGCGGTACTCTTACTAACTGTACAGGTTTACCAGTCAGCACTGGTATTAGCGGTCTAGGTACAGGTGTTGCGACATTCTTAGCTACACCATCTAGTGCTAATTTAGCGGCTGCATTAACCGATGAATCTGGTACAGCAACGGTGGCATTTACTGGTTCACCAGCATTTACTGGTACGCCAACTGCTCCTACTGCAAGTACTGGTACTAATACTACACAAGTTGCTACTACAGCGTTTGTTGCTAGTACAGTGGCTAAGTATTCAAGCACATTTAACGCTACTACTAGTTGGGGTTCCGCAAGCGGAGGATTTTATACTATTACAATTGCGGCTGGTACACATAATAAAGGTACAGCACCAGCAGTAAGAGTTGAAGAAGGTTCTGGCGCAGACTGGATTCGTGCATTAGTAGACCAAGAAATTGTCAGAAGTACTGGCGACGTTGAAATTAAAGTCAGCGATTCTCCTGATGGAAGATTTGCGGGCAGAATCTTAATTTACTAAAATTTTCTAAAAGAAGGTCAATTTCTGAAAGAAGTATTAAAAAAATATATAGAAAATCAAAAGAATGTATAAAACATATCAATTAAAAATACAAGAACCAAATAATAAATATTTTGATGCGTTGTTTAGAGAAGCTAAATGGTTCTACAACACTTGTTTAGTTTCTGATAATATTTTTAACTTTAACACAAAAATTAAATCGGTAGAAATTGGCAAAGATGAGAAAGCTAAGAAAGAATTCAAATATCTATCTTCTCAAATGAAACAAGAATTGCGGAAACGGCAAATCAATGCAATTCTTGGACTAGCAGCCTTAAAAAAGAATGGTCATAAAGTCGGTAGATTAAAATTTAAGAAATTTCTCAACTCTGTGCCGTTTCTGAGGAAGAAACCTCTATTTTTGAAAGCTTAAAGTTAGTAGAAAGTAAGTTTCTGACGATGAAGAAAGAAGCCAGCTTGCTTTAGCAGTTGGTAGTTCACTAAAGTGTACATTTGTACAGAGTCTAAAAAAGACAGGATTAGTATATGGTTATTAAAGGCACATTAACTGCAATAAAAAATTTAATTGTTGGCGGAAATGTTCAAGTAGGAAATTCAGGACTAGTAAAATTAGCGGATGCTGATAGTTCTAATTTTATTAACTTAAAAGCACCTTCAACAGTCACGTCAGATATTACACTAACATTTCCAAACGGTGTTGGTACAGCAACTCAAGCACTGACTACGGACGGCTCTTCTGGTGTATTAAGCTGGACAACATTGGGCGGCTCACCAGCCGGTTCTGGAACTGAGCTACAATATAAGAACGGAAGTTCACTAGGTGCGGTTACAAATAGCGCTGTTTCTAGTTCTAGTCTTTCTATAGGCACAACTACAACAACTGGTGCCCAATTAACTGTGGTATCTGGCAGTACTAGCTTGCCTTCATTAAAATTAAGAGCTTTCAATAGTACACCAGATACTACACATCAGCTAGGTATCTATGACGGCTCTGATAGTCTTAAAGCCTACATTAGAACTGATGGCTCATTTGGATTTCCATTTTTAACTTATAGTGCCACTAATAAGACTATTGCCTTATCAACATCTGGTGGACAGCTTACTAGAGGTTTAACAGTTGGAGATATTTCTAATTTTGAAACCAATACGCAGACAGATTTTGGCAATTCATCACAGAATATAATTTGTTTTCTTGCGGGCGGAACATCATCATCGTATCCAACAGCATTAGGAATAGTTTCTGAAGATTCAGTAGGTACAACAGGTATAACATTAACTGGTGCTAAGATAGCCAGTATTGGTTCACATACATCAGGTACAAAAACAGCCGTATATGGTTTAGAAGCTAATGCTAGATTGTCGGCAGCAGGAAATGCTACTACATTAGCCGCTGCTGTGTTTACATCTCAAAATACATCAACTGCGACTATTACTAATATGTCTACAGTTATTATTAATAGCCCAAATAATCGTGCAGGTGGTGCACCTACTGGTACTATTACTAATAATATTGGTTTAGATATTAAGAGTCAATACTTAGCCAGTTCAACTTCGTATTCTATTAGAAGTCTGGGCGGACATGCTTATTTTGAAACTGGAAATGCTAATGCGAAAGGAATTTCAATTCGCGGAGCAGGAAGTCAAGCATCTAATTTATTAACACTAGAAGATAATAGCGGTAATCCATTATTTGTTTTCAACGGTTCTGGTTATGCTTCTGGGCAGTTCCTAAATAGCGGATTTGCATTAAGAGATAGTGATAGCTCACACAAATTAACTATTACAACCGGCAGTAATTTGACCGCCGATAGAAGCTTGACTTTTAATACAGGTGATGCTAGCAGAACAGTGACTTATGAAGGCGATGTCAATATAGCTGGTAAATTTAGAGTGTTTAAAACACTAGATACTGGTGCCCCTGTAGTAATACAAGGTAATGTCATTGGAACTACTGAAACAAGTATCTTAGGTGGTACTGTAACTATCCCTGCTAATTTCTTTACTGTTGGAAAAATGCTTAGGATAGTTGTTAGAGGGGATTTATCAACTACGGCCAGTCCTCCAACATTCAGATTTAGAGTTAAAGCTGGTTCTACTATGCTTGCTGATACATCAGCAACATCAATGACAGTTTCAATGACAAATAGACAATTTTGTTTAACTGCGGATTTAATTTGCTGGTCAACTGGCGCATCAGGCGGCATTGACGTTATGGGTGAGTTAACCCATAACTCTACTGGTTCAACCCCGTTGTCAATAACATTAGCAAACCAAGGTACAACAATTGACACTACCGCATCACAGAATTTAGATGTGACGGTTCAATTATCTAGCGGTGTTACAGGTAACAATGTAAATACTTATATGTATAGTATTCAAGCTATATCAGCATAGTTTGGTCAATTTAACAAAATCTGATAGAATAATTGAAAATTAAAGAAAGGAAAAGTACTTAAGTGAATAATGAACAAGTGATGAAAGATATTGCGGAATTAGAAGCTGTATTAACAAATTTAGCTTCTGAGCACAATAAGATTCAAGATCAAATGAAAGAATTAGAAACTCAATTTAATGATTTACGTGGTAAGCGCGATTCTATTGCAATTCAATTTGGTCAAGATAATGCGGTTTTAGTTAAGCTAAAGAGCTATCTTCCTGAAGCTAAGACTGAAGAAGTTCCGCAAGAAAGTTAATAATTGAATATTGAAATTACAAAATTTGACCCTACTCTAGATTATTTTACTGGCGGATACCTGTCTGGTTATTTTAATAATACAGGTATCCTACCAATTATATCAGACTCTCTATATGCAGAGCTAGGATATCATGTATATGAGGAGATGATGTATGATGCAAAAGTATCTAAATGTATTAATATTATTAAGACAGGTGTAACTGGAGATGGTATAGAATTAGTTACCCCTCTAGCAGATACTAACCCAGAATATAAAATAAGTCGAAAGATAGAAGATTTTTGTAGTTACAATTTAAAGAATTTACAGAAACCGTTACGTGAAATAGTGTGGGAGCTATTAGATGCGGTAATATACGGACACAAAATTGCTGAAATTACATATAAAATAGCTCCTTACAATGGTAAGCAATATATGCTTACTGCATCTATTAAGCCAAAACCATTTGGTTCAACTAATTTCGTAGTAGACCCATACTTTAATTTATTAGGTATAACTGCAAATGGTGTAATTAACACTAAATTAAACACTGATGTTAGCCTAAGCAAATATAATTTTGAATTAAAAGATGGATATAGTTTTGTTAAGCTGGACAGACAGGAAATAAGATTTATAAATAGAAATAAATTTTTACTCTTGACTGTAAATGGACAAAATAACGATCCGCGCGGACGAAGTATTTTACGTCCTGCATTTACACCTTGGAATGTAAAAAATAAAGTACATTGTGAATATTTGAGATATTTAAATACGTCTGCAAGTCCTCTATTAGTGGGATTTACACCGCCTGACCAACCAATTAAAGATGATATTGTAATAGGACAAGATGGACTACCGCTAAAAGATGCGACCGGTAAGATTATTAGGGTTAATCCAATTCAAGCCTACCGAGATGCGTTATTACAAGCTAAAAATAGCGGGGTACTGGCGGCAAAAGGCGGCTCTAAAATTGAAAGTATTGGTGGAGATGGGGCTGGCATAGCATTTTATAAAGCCATTGAAGTTTATGACGAACAGATTGAAATGGCTATTTTACTACAAACATTGGCTACCTCAGAAAGCAGATTTCAATCTAGAAGTGCCAGTGAAATACATTTCGGTACGCTAGAGCAGGCGATTAATCATTATAAATTGTTAGTTGCAGATGCTATTACAGAAGACGTATTAAAACCGTTAATTATCTATAATTTTGGTGAAGAATATTTAAAATATGTTCCACAAGTAAGTTTCGGGGATACGCAGCGCAGAGATTTTGCTACAGATGCAGCCGCTTATGCACAACTGTGGCAGACAGGATTCATGGATGAAGACCAAAAAAGACATGCTGATGTGAGACTTGGATTGCCAGTTAGAGATAGTGAATCTAATAAAATTAGAACAATTTCTACCGAAGAACAGCTTTCTATTAGAAAGAATACTTTAGAACAACGTAAACTAAAGCATGAGTCAGAGAAATTGGCGGAAGAAAAGAACAAGCTGATTACAGAGCAGATTGCGCAGTTAAGTAAAGCAGCAGATTCTGAGACTATTTCCGCGAGCTTAAAAAAATCTCTAGAGAAACAGATTGAAATACTATTAACTAGACTGACAATTGAAACTGTTGATGATATTGTGACAGAACTTGATGAAACTGAAAAAACTGCTAGAGATGTTTTAAGAATAACTCAAGACCAAATCTATGACTATCCTGACGATGTGGAAGCTGGCGAATTATCTGCTGAGGGTGTTGAAGTTGGTACAAATGCTTATGAAGCACCTAATGTTTCTGGTAAATCTAGGTCAAGAGTTTATACACAAAGTATTAAACGGTTATTGCCAAGATGATAAGTTTATTGCGCCGCGCTATAAAAAATAAATTTAGAATAACATTTCGTTATGGGGATGAAGATACATACAGAGTTTTTGCACCTTATATCATTTACAAGTCAGGTGAAAATATTCTAGTAAGCGGAACACAGATTAGAGATTATAAAGAACTAAAGAATGAATCAGTTCCGCATAAGTTTAATCTAGATAAAATTAAATCTTTAAGAGTAACTAATATTAAATTTGACTATGATATTAGATTTAACAAAAACCGCGAAGAGTACAAAAATACGCTGTATGTTATTAAGGAGAGTTTATGAAATTTAGATATATAAAACCTGAAGATAGGGCAAAAATTCCAGATGCGGACTTTGCATTACCTAATAGAAGACTTTTTCCGTTGGAAAGTCAAGAAGATGTCGATAATTCTCTGATTTTAATAAAAAAAGCTAATATCACATCAGAAGAAAGAGAACTTGCATTATCTAGATTAAATGAAATAGCTAAAAACAAAGGATTTAATATTCTCCAAGCGAATATGTCAAAAGATAACGATTTAGTACAGCAATTAACAGATAATATTTTATTTAATGCGGAGACTAATGATAAATTTGAGTTGCAATTAGCTGATAAAACGTTAGTATTACAGGTTTTAGATATTAGGTAAATCTGGAAAAATGTTGTATAATGATACATATTAAGGTATTACACTATGAATTTTAGTTTAAATAAAAAAAGAGAAACTGATGATGGATATGTAATCCGCGAAGGGTTAATTTTTGAGGCGGGAGACTACCCAGATAAAAAATTTCAGCTATCACAAGAAGAATTATTAGCTGTTAGTGCAGATTTTAAACCGGCTTCAATTAATTTAGAACATATCAGCACGATTTTTGATGGAAAATTAGGGTTTCTCAGTAATGTTAAACCGCTTGCAGACGGTTCAGCACTTTATGGAGAAGCAAAATTACCAAAATGGTTTGATGATTTATTTGCTGATGAGCCGATTAAAGTAAGTTGTGAATGGAACAGAAAGAACAAGAGTATTAAAGGATTGGCATTAACAACTAGACCAAGAATCGAAGACGCGGCATTAATGTCCGCGTTTAGTGATATGCTAGTTAGCGAAGGTAAAGAAGAGAGTGCGGCTTTCAGTGAAAGTCTTGCAGCTTTTGAATACGAAGTTGATAAAAACAAGACATGGGCTGGGGCAGATGTTTTACAGCGTATTCACAATATCTGTAGTGAGTCAGGAGCAGTTTGCTGGGACCCAGATAAAACTGAAGGCGCTGATTTTATAGCTAAAAAAGAAGCAGAGAGTATTCAAAAGATGCATGATGCATCGGTTAAAGGCGGTGCAAAATGTTACTTCATGCCCGCGAATTATTCAAAAACGGAGAAGGATGAAACTATGAATCCAATTGAAAAGTTAAAAGCTAAATTTAACGACTGGGCGAAAGAAGTACAGCTTGAAGAAACGCCGGAAGAAGTTAAAGCTAGTGAATTAGAAGCAAAGTTTGCGCAGCTTGAAGAAAAGATTAACACAGAAAAGGCCGCATTAGAAGCTAAATTTTCTGAACTTGCGGAAGCTGCAAAACTAGAAAAAGAAATTTTAGAAGCTAAGAACAAAGAGTTAGCTGATGCACTTGCTGCTAAAACAGCAGAAGTTGAAACTTTTTCAACAAGTAAAAATGAAGAAGTGGAAAAAACTAATAAAGAAGTAGCTAAAGCTAAAGTAGAAGATCTAGTTAAAGCTGGCAAATTAGTTCCAGCAAAAAGTGAGCAATTAGAAGCTGTATTCAGTGTTTTAATTGATAATAAGACTACAGTAAATTTCAATGATAAAACGGATGTAGATGCCGTAGAAGCCTTATTTAGCTTATTTGATGGCGTAGTTTCATTGAAAGAAGAAATCCCAACAGAAGGTACAGCATTAGCTAATGCAAAATCAGACGATATGACTGCTGAAATTGAAAAAGCTAAAGCAGATGCGCGAGCTTGGGCAAAGAAAATGAATAAAAGAGGATAAAAGATATGGCATCATTAGGACAACGGGTAGTGCAAAAAGTTGGAGGCCGTTATCAGGTAAGTGCTTCTGCGAAGCATTTAGTTGAAGAAACAGCGGGCGTTACGATTCATTGGGGCGCAGTTACAGCCGCAAGTGTAGACGCAGTGATTTTACCTAGCTATGGTTCAGTAGTTGGTACGTCATTTAGTGACTATAACCAAGCCGCAGATAGTTATGTTAGCGCGGGTGAGAAGGTAATTCGGCTAGGAACGGTTTTATGTCGCATTAGCGGCGGAACTGCGGCTGGCAAATTTGCACCTTATGGGAGCACATCAATTGGCGGTGGAACATTGCTAAAAACACGCGGCAATATGTATATTTTGAATCGTACAATTTTCGAGCATGTAGCTGGTTCTGACCACGGCCCAGTAATCGAAGGTGGAAAAGTATATAAAGCAAGATTAGTGCAAAATGGCACAGGCGCAGCCGATACCGCAGCAGGGCCAACTCTAGCTGAATTAGAAGCCGCATTTCCTACAATTTTGTACGTATAATAAGGAGAATATAAAAATATGGCAAACTTAGGACAGTGGGACTTCATTAACAACACTAAGATTACAGAAATTGTACGAGTTTTAGCCGATGAGCTAGAACACAGTCAAAAACTATTATTTTTGTCACGTACACCTGTAACAAACGTGTTTAACAACGACGAAATTTTTGCGCGCTACAAGGATACAAGTCCAATCGCGGAAATTATTGGACCAGATCAGCAAACACCTGTTTATAGCAGTGGCCCAGAATTTGAATTTGTGCAGAATACTGCCGCAAAGATCAAGCGTGCTGAACAATTGAGCGAAACAGATTTGACCAAAGCCTATGCACTTACACAGGGTGGCGGCAAAATGGCTGAATTTTTTGATAACTGGCTAATGAATCGTTCAAATGTTATGTTACGTAACATTCGTGAACGAATCAATCACATGATTGTTGGTATGCACATTGATTCATTCAACTATAATCGATATGACTTAGATTTGCGTACAATTACTTGGGGTATGCCTGCAGGCTTAAAAGCCACATCAGCCGTGACTTGGGATGACACCACAAATGCAACTCCTATTAGCGACTTAGAGTTGATGATTAATGACACTGCACCTGATAATTTTGGCGAACGTTATGACCGTATTACACTAGGTAATAAAGCTTTTAACTATATGATTAAAAGTGCGGAATTTCGTGCACGTTATCGCGGTGAAGTTCGTTATGCATTTGGTGCTAATGAAGTTAATACGGCTGACCGCCCAGGCTTACAACAAGCCTTAGCCAGCATGTTAAATGTGTATATTGATGTAACTACTGAATCTTTTACAGAAAAGAATGCAGACGGTACATCAACACGTAGAACATATTTACCTGATAATAAAGTAGTTTTTGGTAATACCAGCAATGACAATGATCCTGCGGCAATGGACTTTGCTAACGGTATCGTTCCTGAAACTATTGGCGGCACGTTGGCCGGTGAGCCCGGCTTTTCAGGCCCACAACACGGACCAATCGCCTACGCTAAGACCAGCGTACATCTTGACCCAGCCACAGTTACAGTTTATGCGGCTGCGTATGGCTGGCCTCGTAAATATCGTGCTACATCTACCGCCGTACTAACAGTTGGCACTGCTGGTGTTGGACCTTGGGTTGGTTAATAAATTATGTATGTGGGAGTGTTCTAAAGCACTCCCACATATCTTAAAGAAAGGATATGCATGAAATTAAGTAGAGATGCAATGCTAGAAGTTATTAACAAAGGCGGGTCAGTCTTTCTTACTGTTAATGGCGTTCATAAGCAATTTACGTCACAAAATATTGAAGAATTTCCCACAGTGGCGGATTTAGCGCTAGGGGATAAAGAAGCTGAAGCTGCTGCGCGTAAAGAAGTTGAAGCAAAGCTTGCTGAACTTTTAGCTGAAAAAGCTAAATTAGACGAAAAAGAAGCTGAAAAAACTAGTAAAGAGTCCACAAAAGCTGAAAAAGCCGCTAAGTAATGAATGGCACTAACACGCGACCAGATTGTTAATAGTTCTGATATACTTGATTCTATGAGTCAAAGTATGTATCTAGTACTATTTAGGTCAAATGACTATTACCGACAAAACGCACTAATATTTTCCGCCGATATAGTAAGTAGATTAAGTACAGCATCTGGAACTATTAAAGGACGTATGTTAAATGCGTTATTAGATAGAATTGATAAATTAGGTACTGGGGTAGTAGAGATTCGCGCTGACAAAGATGGTGTATGGTGGTCACAGGTTAAAGAGCGTAATGATTTAGTTACTGAAGCATTAAGAGTGTTATACGATGATGCTTTAGAAGGTTTTGGATTACCAACAGACCAAGGATATGTAAATCCTAATGTTGGATTATACGGTAATGCGGCTGTTGGACAAAGAGCTTTACCTTGTGACCCTTGCACCCAATTTATGTGCTATTGCGGAGCATGTAACTGTTAATGGCTATTATTAATTTAACAGATGTTAAGAGTACTATAAATGATGTTAAGAGAAATCTATTTTTAGAAGATGATTTAACATTAAAGTTTATCAATGTTAGTACGGTATTATTAGAAGTTAGTGAAGGATGGTATTTAGATAAAAATCCGCAAAGGGAATTATCTAGTCCAGAATTTTATCAAATTTCTGTAGTCGCGGAAGGGTTAGACAAAATTATTCCAAAGACTATATCTGTTAAGGTAGGTCAAGTTGAATACTCAGTATTTGAATACAGTAGACCTAGAGATGTTACACAGGAATGGTTATTGAAAGTACAGACTGCACAAATGATGAAGCGTGATGTTTAATGGCGATAGAGTTACTAATACTTGGTGATATAAATAAGAGATTTAAGAATCTCAGACAAGGTATTGAGAAACTAGCGCCTACGATTACTAAAAAAGCATCAGATATTTTATATGATGATGTTATCTTTGAAATTGAAAATGTTGGTGCAGTAGCTTCTGGCGATTTAATTAAAAGTATTCAAGCTAGATATGATTTTAGCAGTGATGAATACTTGGTAGAAGTTGGTTCAGACCAACCGCAAGCATATTGGGTTGAAAATGGCAGGCAAGCTAGTGGAAAAATGCCGCCAGTTGATAGAATTTATAAGTGGATGATTGATAAAGGTTTAGGTGGAACACTGCAAGATGCTTTTAGAGTAGCTAAATACTTACAGTATATAGATACACCAGCTAGACAGCCTTTTTCTAAAGCTTTTGATTCCGCGATAGTTAAAATTGAAAAATATTTAGGTAGAGCGGTTGATGTGGAATTGAGATTTGACAGAAGTTGAAGTTAGATTAGCCATAGCAAATAGTATTAAACTAGCATTAGAGGATTTATACGTCACACAAAATATAGATTCTGATATGGTAGTCAGAGTACATGACCATTGGGTACTGACATTTGACACGGCTAGAAGTGCCGCAGCCTTAAGAACTTTAGAAGGCACTGATGATGGCAAAATTCATGGTTGGATGGTTGGATTAAGTTCTTTGGAAAAAGAGAATGAAGTAATTGGACAAGATTTAAAACAATTATTTAAGGTCAATCGCGGCTGTGACCCAAACACTATCAAAGAGACTGCTAGTAAGCGTAGGCAAGTATTTGCTACATACAAAATTTGGTCTTTTGTTGAAACTAATCTAGGTGAAGTAGATGATGAAGCTAATATAAACAGTGAAAATACTTTATCGCGGGAAATAGAAGCAGTAAGTAAGTGGTTTAGCAAGAATTATGGATTAGGATTAGTAAATGCGAATGGCTTTGTCGGACATACTGAAATGCAATTTAAGCAAATAGCTATTTGGGATTTTGGGGAGTCTATCGCTAACGGCGCGAAAGGAACAATTTCTGCCGCTTGGTACGAATTTTTATAGGAAATTAAAAATTATGGAAAACGAATTTAAACTACCGTCAAGTGCGGTAGTCGAAAAACAAAAAGAACAAGCCGCTAGTAAGACAGTTATAGTTGAGGCTACTGAACACTGTTACGTAAATTTAATTTGGCGAGCAAGGGGCGAAAGGTTTATGTGCGACAAGTCTGTGGCTGACCAATTGGTTACTGATAAGTGCGCTTTCATTGTAGAGGAATAATATATGGCGAATGTAAGTACAAACAAATATTTTTCAGGTCAAGGATGCCTATTCGTTGCTGACCGTGACGCATTTGGTAATATTTTGGCTTATCGGGAAGTAGGAAACGTAAGCGAATTATCAGTAACACTAGATGCTACAGTAGCTGAACATAAAGAAAGCTGTTCAGGTTCACGTTTAACTGATGCGCGTATTGTTACAGAATTAAGTGCATCTGTCTCAATGACATTGCAGAATTTCACCAAAGAAAATCTAGCATTGCTATTCTCAGGTGACGTTTTAGATAACTCTGGTGGTACAGTAGTTGACCAAACAGCTTATACATCAGGAACTGTCCCAAGTGCTAATCCAATTCTATCTAATGCTGATGTTTTATATTGGAATAGAACTAATGCAAACGTTGTATTACCTGTAGGAACTAAGTTCTTTGCGAAGCATATGAATATTACAAGTCCTGTGTTAAAGAATAATGGCGGTTCTGCATTAGCATTAGGTACTGTATACACATGTGATTTAGCAACTGGTGAAATTACACTACTTCAAGCTGTCACTATTTTAGGTGCCGGACCATCGCCTGGACCAGAAATGCATGGATTTTTAAGTTTATCTTATACATATGCTGCTTACAGTGGTGCACGTATGTTAAAATCAGCTATCAATAAGCCACGCGCATTTCTATTCAGAGGCTTAAATACAGCCGATAGTAACTCTAAAGTACGTGTTGAGCTTTATAACGTAGTACTAGACCCTGCACAATCATTTGATGTGTTGACTGAAGAATTCGCTGAATTCCAAGTAGAGGGTTCAGTATTATACGATGCTGTAAGAGATTTAGACGGGGAACTAGGACCGTTCGGACGTGTAATTGGTGACGCTACATTGTAAGATTTCTAATTTCACACAATTTATGGTATAATGTCGGCGGATATTAAATATATCCGCCGAAATTATTTTAGAAAGAGGAAAACAGAATGTCAGAATTACAATCAACTCTCACTGAGTTAAAGAATGCATTACCAAAAGTCGAACGCCTAAATCTAGGTGGAGTAGGCATTGAAATCAAACCATTTAAATTTGTACAGTTCGCGGAAGCGTTAGAAGCAGTTTCACCAATTCTAACTGAGTTAAATATCAGAGGAATTGAAGATGCCAGTAATATTGTTACAGCTATTTGTGGAAATGCTAGAGTATTTGTCAAGCTAGCTACTTTAGCAACAGGTAAAGATGAAAAATTTTTAGCCGAATTAGAAGCCGTTGATGGATTAAAAATTGTCCGCGCGGTGGTAAAATTAAATATGGATTTTTTCAAGGAAGAAGTACCGCAACTACTAAAAGACCTATTCCCAAGCGAATCACCAGAAGAGCCGACGAAAGCTTAAGTGACAATGTTCCTAGCTGGTTAAAAGATAAAGATAAGCCAGAAAAAGAGGAAAGCGGTACTACATGGGCAGATATAGTCTGCCTTTTAGAAAGTAAATATAGTAGAGAAGAAATATTTGATATGACTTTAAGTGAAATACAATCTAGAGTCAGGTATATTTCTAAAAAGGAAGCTGAAGATAAGCTATCAGCTTTAATACTTGGGGCAATTTCTGCCCAAGGCGATAAAAAATCTATAGAAAAGGTCAGCGCAGATTTGCGAAAAGCCTTAAATTAGAGGTTTAAAGAAGAATGCCGTCACAGAAGTTTGATATATCTATCATATTAAATGTTCTCAGCCAAAATCTTGAAGAGCTAGATAAAGTTGCTGCTGATTTTAAAGACATTAATAAAATTGCCAATACTTTGTCCACAACTTTAGATAAAATGACTGCGGCTAGTGATGGCAGTTCTAAATCCATATTAAAAATTAGAGATTCGTTAAAATCTGCCGGAACAGAAATAGCTAATGTATTTGGTAAATTTCAAAGAAGTATTGGTGGAACTGATGCTATTAGAGAAATTACAGATAAGCTAGATGAATTAAGAGATAAAGCTAGTAAAGATATTAATTTAGATGTAAAGACTGACTTGAGAGAGATAGACATCTATATTAAAAGATTGCAAGAGGTTTTACGCCTAGCTGAAAAGATAGATGACAAAGAGCTTTTTGAATCAGCTTCTGGTGCTGTAGATTCCGCAAAAGCATTAAAAAAAGAATTTCAAGATTTTGAAAAAATATCACTAGATAAAAATCTAACTGCTTTTAAGCTATTACTAGATGAATCAAATACTGGAATAAAGAAAAATCTCAAGTCTCTTGAACTTTTAGCGTCTGCTGGATTTGATAGTAAAATTCTTGCGCCATTCATTACTAATCTTGAACAAGCCAAACAAAGTTTAGAAGTTCTATCTAAAGAGGCTCAAAGTTTAGGTGTATCTACCAGAACAATAGATGCGTCAATTGAAAATCTCAGCAAAAAGATAAACGAATTCAAAAACGGTAAGCCTGCCAAAATTGGAACTATTCAAGGTTTAGATGAAATAGTTAAACAGTTCGCGGACTTTGAAGCTAAAGCCAAAGCCAGAATTCCAATTGATTTTATTGTTCCAAAGGCGGAACTAGACCAGTTACAGAAAAAACTCATTCAAATTCGTAATGAAGCGGCAAATGCTCAAGATTTTGAGTTATTTAAAAATAGTACAACTTTACTGGCTCAACTAGAAGCTGCACGGCAAGAATTAAAACGTATAGAAGGTATTCAGCTAGACAGGTCCATTACACCTTATAAGTTTGAACTAAAACAAGCTTATGGGCAACTAAAAGAATTAACTGCACAATCAAAAAATTTAATCGACAGTGGAGCGGATGTAGCTACATTACAAGCTTTACGTACTAAAATAGATACAGTTAGAAATACTTTAATTCAATTACGTAGAGATGCAGAAGCTTTAGGTAAAAGTACTGTAGATATAAACATACATATCGGTGAAGCAGCTAAGACATTAAAAACATTAGATGCTATTGATGATGTACAGGTAAGAATTAAGCGTAATGAAATAGATTTAAAAGTAAAGAACAAATTAGATTTAGATGATGCTATAAGTAAATTAAAAGAATTAAATAGACAGCTAAATGATGCAGTTGAAAAGCGCGATTATAAATCAATAGAAGATATCAAGCGTAAAGCTAATGAACTAAGAGAAATACAAACACAAATCGGCCCGAAAATAAGAAATACCGGAAATGTTCAAGCAGTTAATGTATTTTCTGGCTTTACACAGGGATTAGATAACGCAGAAAAAAGATTAGTTGGATTTCAGAAAGAGGCGGGTACTGGATTAACTCGTATATTTAATAATGTAGGAGCTAATTTTAAAAATGCGTTCAGAGAAACAGGCGGCACAAATGCAGCTATTAAAGCAGTAGCTGGTTCATTTAGATTATTAGGTAACTCTGCTTTAGTGGTCGGAGGTGATTTACGTACTTTAGGATTTGCTTTCAATGCTATAGGAACCGTAGTACAAAACTTTGTACCTCTGATTTTAGAATTAGTAAAAAATTTAGGAATAATATCAATTCCGCTTATCGCAATTGCCGGATATTTTGGACTATTAGTCTCTCAGGGGCTTTTATTATTAGGTGTATTAAGTAGTGTTGTTACGATAGGCTTAAAGTTTAACGACGAGTTTTCACGTACAGCCAACAGTGTAGCCGGTGTAGTGCAGTTATTTTTTGATATAACTGAAAATGGTCAAAAAGTTGGAGAGGGGTTAAATGAAATAGCCGCCGCACAAATAAGATTATCAAAAACTACTATAGTAGTTAAACGTGAATTACGTAAATTAGCCTTAGAAGCCTTAGATACAGAATTCAAAACACAACAACTATTTCCAGCGTTTAATTCAGTTGCCACTGCTGCGTCAAAACTAGTTCCAAATATCGAAACATTGACAGCATTGACAGGGGGATTAGCGCGTGTAGCTTCAGTTGCACAAGTTCCAACTTCAAACTTAGGGTCTTCAATTATTCAGCTACTTCGTGGTACTGGACGTATTACTAACAGGTTACAGGCATTTTTTAATAGTGTTAAAGATAGTAAAGGCATTGAACTAACGGCTAAGCGTATTAGAGAATTGAGACGTGATGGAACTTTATTAGCAGAATTATTTAACGTTACCAATAAGTTTTCAGCACTTGGAGAAGAACAAGCAAAAACACTTAGCGGATCATTTGGTAACTTAGTAGAAGTTTTTGAACAATTTGCTGCCGGGGCGACGCAAAAAGCTTATGATACATTAAGAGTTGGCTTTTTCAACATTCAAAGACTTGTTCTAACTGAAATAAATCAAATCCTTACTAATGCTAAAGGTGCTCCACAAAAGCTGGCAAATGGAGCGATAGCTACATTTAAAAGTGCTGATTTTATTAAACCGATACTAGTTATTCAAACAATATTAAATGATTTATTTAATAAGGTTGCGGAAGATTTTATTGAATTGATATTGAAAATAGCGAGATATATAATTAGTCTTGCTGATTATCTACAAAAAAACGGAACTATTTTAGATGATATATATGAATCTGGCAAGTTAGTTCTAAGTGTCTTCGTAGATATTATAGGCGCTATCTTAGGGTTTACCAGACAGCTATTAGGTGCACAAAGTAATTTAGAAGCCATTAAAAATCTAGTAATAAGCATAGGACTAAATTTTGTAGATGTCGAATATTTAGTTATAGGAATTATCAAATTGTTCAAGATTTTGGCGCTTGGAATAGCTGGAACTCTACAATTAGTTAATAGATTAACTGACCCATTAAATTTATTAGGACGGCGTGATTTTTTTGATTCTGAAGCTAGACGTATTAAGAATGATCTATTTGACATAGATGCAGAACTTGATTTATTAAATCAAGTACAGAAGAAATTTATTGATTTACGCGATAAAAAGCCAGCGGCTGTTAAAGTCAATTTAGAAGATGATCCGGCAAAAGCGTTAGATTTAATAAGAAATCTATTCAACGGCTTAAAAGATGAAGATGATAAAGATAAAAAGAAGCGAAAGGATAGGGCTACATCTACTTTAAATGAAGGCAAACAATTAGCTGAAGCTCAAATTGCGTTAGCAAAAGCTACTGAAGAAGCTCAAATCGCAATTGTAAAAGATAGACTAAATCGGCAGCAGGCATTAATACAAGGGCAACTTGAGGCTAATGTTGTTTCACAATCAGCCGCAACTGCAAGAATTTTAGCTCTTAAAGAGAAAGAATTAGCTATTGAAGAAATAGCTAAAAGAAATGACATTGAGCGTGCTAAGACTAAACAGGCACTACTAGAAAAAGAATTTAATAGACAGGCCGCGTTAGTAATTAAACAAAATAAGGGGGAAAAAGCTAGAGAAAGTAAGTTAGAGGAAGTAAGTCTAAACCGTGAAACTGCCAGAATTAACATGGTGGCTGAAATCAAAAAAAATGAGGGGGAAATTCTTCAGATTAAAGAAAAGCAATTAGATTTACAGCTTGAGGCTTTAAATGCACAGCTATCGCAACGTAAAGATTTAATCGCGCAGAATATACAACTACGTAAAAATGTTTCAGATTTTGCAGACCCGACTGATGCTTCAAGTCTGGCCGCGAATCAGAAAAATATCATTCGTGAGCAAGCGGAAGAAGTTAGAAAACTTGAACAAGCTTATAAAGATATTAGCACAAGAGATTTTGCTAATTTAGCTTTTGCGGGCGGCGGGGTTGGTCAAGCATTTAGAGAAGGAAAGACGTTATTAGCTGAAAATATAGCTTTACTAAAGCAACAATTAGAGTTAAAAATTCAGGCCGCAAGATTCGATTTCACACGTAATGTATTTCAACGTGAAGAGAATTATCTACGTTTAGAAGAAGATAAAATTCAACAAAATTTGGCTATTGGAGCTATTTCTGAATATGAAGCCGCAGTTCAAACAAAAGCAGTTAGATTACAAAGTGTAGCCGCACTTGAGGAAGCCAATAGAAAGCTAAAAGAAAGTAAACAGCTTACTAAAGATGAATCTTTAATCTATGAAGGCAATTTACTTAAAATAAAACAATTAAGTGAAGATTTGCCTGATACTGGTATTTTAGATGTTACCAAGACTATTGGTGATTCATTTACTAATTTATTTGAAAAAATTCAAGAAGATATCGGTGATACTAAGAATGCGTTCCGCGACTTTGCAAATAGTATTTTAGGTAGTTTCAGACGTTTAGTTGCTCAAAGATTAAGTGAGTCTTTATTTGAAAAACTTTTAACACCTAAAGGTAAGGTTGGTACTTTCTTAGAAACTCTAGGTTTAAGCCGCACTGCTAAAGTAAATGAGGAAGCAGTCAGACGTACCGCTGAGAGTGCTAATGAAGCTCTAGCTAGAACGCAGGAAAGTCTTGGCGAGCCGCAGAAAACTGCACAGCAACTTTTAAATGAAGTTAACAAAGAATTTCAAGATAAAACAAATGTTTTTACTAATGCACTTCAAGTATTAGCAAACAAGATTAATAATGTAGATTTAGCAATTCCTACATTTAGTGTTGTGAATGCTAAAAAAGCAGCAGATGAAGCGGCTAGCTTTAATGTACTTACACAGATTAATGCCGTGAGTGTAGAATCTTTGGTGGTTAACAATTTAATGTTAACAGAGTTGCGAAATATTACTGCTTTATTATCAACTAGTGCTAGTACTTCAGGTTCTTTTGATTTTTGTTCATTAATTCCAGAAGAAAAATCTGGTGGATTGATTGGTAAGTTGCAGTATTTTGCTAAAGGCGGCGGTGTAAAAGGTTCAGATGTCATTCCTGCTTATCTATCTAATGGTGAGTATATTTTTTCACCGGAGATGGTTAGTAAGATTGGATTACCTGTTTTAGAGTATATCAATAAATTTGGTAAAATACCAGCCTTTGCTAGCGGCGGTCTATTTGAGAATTTTGGTTTAGGTAGAAGCGGACCTTCATCATTTGGTGATTTATATAGTTTTGCTAATGGTGCCGCAAGTCTAAGAAATAAGCCAAATCCGATTATTGAAAAGGTTTTAGAGCCTATTAAGAAAAAAGGCAAATTAAAGAGCATTTTTGGAAATATTTTATCATTCGCGGCTCCTTTCCTTAACTTTATACCCGGCGTCGGTAGGTTTCTCTCATTAGGTGCCGGTGCGTTAGGCGGTGCCTTGACAGGCTCAAATAAAGGAGCTTTAGGAGGTATTCTTGGTGGAATTTTCGGTGGACTGAGTAATTTAGGCGGATTTACTGGTAAAGGCGGATTCTTAGGTAACTTAGCAGGTAAAGTTGGGAGTCCAACTGGGCAAGCTGGTTTAGGTTTATTCTCAAGTATATTAGGTAATAGTGGAAACACTTTAGGACAATTAGGTGCGGCTGGAATTAAAAATGGAAAATTTGCCGGTATATTCGATAGTCTAAAAGGTTTAGGCGGTTCCGCATTTTTGAAAAAAATACTAGGGTTTTTTGATATTTTCAAATTCGGAAAGTTATTCGATTTAGGTTCTATTTTAGGAAAGAAAAATGGCGGAAAAATTCCTAGTTTCGCAGGCGGGGGGCAAGCTAATTTAGGAAAACTATTAGGCTTATTTAGCGCTATTACCTCTATTTCTAAATTATTTGGCGGAAGTGGTCAACCAGAATTTAGTGAAGAAATTATTGATGACCCTGATGCCGCGAGAAAAAATAAATTTGGCTCTGCATACAGTAATCTAATTGAGGCTGGCTTTATACCAGATTTTCAATACAGTGCAGAAACATTAAAGAAACTACAAAATCAATTTGCCGGTATTAAAAACTTGGTAAAGAATCCAAAACAGTCCATCTTTGAGAAATTATTTAGTATATTACCTTCATTGGCTGGATTATTTAATTTTGGAGGCAGTAGTGGAAAGAGTCCATCAACAGTTGGTACAGCATCTACAAGTATTAAAGATGCTATTAAGGCCGCTGGATTTGCTGGTGGTGGAAAAGTTGTTGGAAAAGGAACAGGTACGAGCGATTCTATTCTATCATTACTTAGACCAGATTCATTTATTTTGAAAGCCAAATCTGTTCGTGGATTAGAAGAAAGTCTTTTAAGTTCAATTGACAGTCAAATTTTTAGATTCGCGGATGGCGGAAATGTCAGTAGTGAACTGTTAAAGGCACTTCCAGAATTAGCACCTACTGTAAATGGTGGAAATCAAAGCGTATCTATTCATAACTATGTAGACTTACAATCAGCTATGAGAGGTTATCTATCATCGCCACAAGGTACTAAAGATGTGCTTAATTTAGTCAATCGGAATAAAAATGGCATGAATGGAATTTTAAGAGGGCGGCGCTAATGTTTTCGTCAGGATTTGCCGCAAATTCGGCTGATTTAATCAATAAAATACGCATTTTTTTAACGTCAACATTACCAGTAACTGAGCGTTGGACACAAATGCGCTATAATTCTACATCTGGATTGGAAGAACTAATTCTTCAAGGTAATGGAACCGGCGCAAATCAAATAAATATCGGATTTAAGCATTATCTTAATGTGTTTAATTCAAATTCTGAGATAGTTTTGCAGCATTTTGATAGTTTTAACAATAGTTTGGCATTTGAGGAACAGGCTGGTGCAATCAGTGTATTAAATAACTACATATGTTTTCCATCAAAAACACCATCTATTTTTCTATCTAATACAATAGCTTATTGGTTTATGGGTAATAGTAGAAGGTTTATGATGGTTGGACGTATTGATGGATATTACTTAAGTATGTATTTAGGATTTATTCAACCTTATGCAAATCCAAATGATTGGAGTAATCCTGTAGCAATTGGCGGTTCTGGTTTAGCTGACTTTAGCGGAGCACCGCTAAGATATTTTGATACCAGCTATGACGCTATAACATCTTTTTGGAATCCGCGCAATGGATATTTTTCTACTAAATTTGATAACGTCAGTACACTAATGATTAAGAATCCAGAAGGTTCGCAGCGTAGACCTTATAATAGTTGTGAAGATAGTATTTATAATGTATCACAAGGAACATTTCCTTATGTAGAAATAAATAGAAGTTTTTATGGACAATACAATACTATACTCCGCAACTCTAATAATAATTATCATTTGATACCGATACAAATTTTAGATGGTGCCGGTATTTATGGAGAATTTGAAGGCATTCGTTATATTAGTGGAAATGGATTAACCGCAGAAGATACTATTACAATTGGTAGCGACACTTGGCTTTGTGTACCAAATGTAAATTTATTAAGTCCTAATCAATGGGCAGCTTTTAGGTTAGCATAATGTATGTAACAGGTTCGATAGATACAATCAATAATTTAATGACAGAGTTGCGGAACTTTTGCCAGACCGCAGGTTATAGTGTTAATAGTTTTATTGATGAAGGTACTGGTAAGAGACTACATATCAGTAAAAACAGCAGATTTTTCAACTTGCGGTCATTTAATAACGAAAATGTTGTAACGTATTCTACTAATCAATATGCTATATTTATGAATGCCAGTACTGGCTACAATGGTGCTAATACTTGGTATCAACAGCCTAATTATTTTGACTATAATGATGGTTCCGCGAAATCATTTATTGCGGGAATGATTAATCTTGAGAGTGGAATTAGGGCTTATCATTTCTTTCATTTTAATACTGCCAATTATGATGTCATTTATATCATATTAGAGAACGGGTTAGGATATTTTCAGAGATTACTGTTTGGCAACTTGTCCACAACCAAATTTGGCACCTCTCTAACAACTGCTGAAGGAATGTTTTATAACGGCAGTAAAGCACCTTTTGATAAGCTTTATTCTAATGCTATCACACTATTTGGAGATGGAATTCCAGACATTTACGGTGCACAAAATCCACAAGGAGCGGTTTATATTAGATATTCCGGCACTCCAAGATGGCATTCCGGCAATTTCGGACTAAATCAAACGTGGATGAGTCCGCAACGTCCGCAGATTGTTGATAGCATTTGTAAGAGAAGCACTATACTTAATAATTGTCTTTCTAGTATTAGCAGTATTCCAACATTTATACCAATTGAAGTGTACGCTGGACAAGCTACTACTAGTATAACTAATAATATAACGAACATGATCCCATTCGGAGAGTTGCCAGAGATATATTTTACGAGAATAGATAATTTTCAAGCTGGCGGCGATTTAAAAATGGCTAAAGATAGCTATAAAATATTTCCGTTTGGCGGAAAGAATACTTATTGGGATAGTAATCATCCAGAAGTAGGCACTTTTCAATATGGGTTAGCTATAAGAAGTAATTAAATGGCAAGTTATACAGGATTTACAACAACATCTCACACTGATGTGTTTTATAATAGAATCTGGTTAATTCCAGAAAGTCTAGATTATACTGGCTTGCCTGTTGGCACAAATTTAAATGTCGCGGTCTGGAATGCTTATACTGTTCAAAAGACATTAAATAACTTATTTCCTACCTCTAATTTAACACACATTGGGTTTTCACCTTTTTCTGGTGGATTATATGACCCACTTGAATTAGTTAACTTTGTTGTAACTAATAACTCCGCAAAGATAAATTATTATAGCGGCACGACATTATTTGATTTTACAGATGCGGAAGATGTTACCCTTACTATTCAAGGGCAAGATTTTGAGAGCTTTATCTATGATAATAATTGGAATTCGCTTATCACAGAGTACTACAGTTATTTAACTGATATACAGACATTTAAGAACGGTAAAGAACAGAGGAGCAGAAGGCGTCAATATCCCAGACGTGGATTATCCTATAGAATTAATCCAGTTAATTATTTTGATGTAAATACAGTTAGAACTATTTCAAAACGCATAGAAAATCATTTAACTTTTATCTATGGTAAGACAACTTTAGTACCTATTTGGCAAGATTTATACAGAATGACAGCTAGTTTAGCAGCTAATTCCGGCTCTATTACAGGTACATTTAACAATTTAGATTTTCAAGTCGGTAATTACTGTGCACTATTTCAAAATGTTAATAGTTTTGAACTATTAAAATTAACGAGTGTTACCAACACTACATTAACATTTAGTACTAATACTATAAATAAATGGTCCGCAGGTACAAAAATAGTTCCGTTGCGGAAGGCTATTTTTGGTGAAGATACTATCACTAATAACTATGAAGTATCATTCCTAGCTGATATAAATCCAAAATTTTCTATCCTCGCGGAAGAATCTGACACATCCTTACGTAATACTAACTACGTTCCTGACAAAACATATAGAAGTAAAGATGTAATAGTACTAGAGAATAACTTTACTGAAGCACAAGCTGTTTCTATAGCGCAAAGAAGTAGAATATTAGATTTTGAACATACTATATTTGCGCCAGATAGAGCTTGGCAAAAGGATAAAAAGACCTTCCCCTTTTCTATTCTAATGAAAGATAGAACTGAATTTAGTAAGACTATTGGATTTTTTAAGCGTATGTGCGGAGCTTGGAAAAGTTTTTGGCTAATTAATAAGTCTGTTGAATTAGATATTACTGATACTGTAGGTATTGGTTCGCAAGGATTTTGGGTCAAAGATATCGGAATAACCAGATACCGCGATGTTAAAAATAACCCTACTTACATATACGCTATTGATTATAACGGTAATATTTATACACATAAAATAGTTACTAGCTCATTAGATAGTAATAATAGAGAATTTTTATCGCTAGACTCCCCAATTCAAACAATATTTAGTTCCGCCGCATTCAAAGCTATAGGATTTATGTATTTAGTTCGATTCCTAAATGATGATTTGGAAATTACTTGGGAAAGTGATACAGTAGCGACTACAAATCTAAGTTTTATAGAAGTTTTTGATGAAATATAATGTATAATACGATAGAAGCCAGCACAGAAATTAGTCCCATTGAACTATACCGATTCTATAATAGCGATGGAACTATCAAAACATATAATTCTGGTACAGAGAATATCACATATTTAAGTGAAACATACAGACCAGAAATGATAAGTGCATCTGATATTGAATTAACAGATGAAGTAGAAGCTCGTACATTAAATGTGCAAGTACCAAGAAAAAGTTCAATTGCGGGCTTATTTTTAATATATGCGCCGATTGACCAAGTTTGGTTGACAATTTATCGCAAACATATTAATGACCCTGATACAGAATATGTAACATATTGGACGGGAATGGTTGCTGGTATAGAATATATACAAGATAATGCTAATCTTATCTGTAAACCTATTGACACGGCATTTAATAAAATAGGGTTATGGCGTACATATGCATCTAAATGCCAACATATGTTTGGAGATATTAGATGTAAGGTTAATATTGCATTACCGCAATATCGGCAAGTAGCGACTTTGACATCTGTTAATGGTATCCAGCTAGAAAGTCAACAATTTGGAAAGTGGACAGCTTTTACAGATAGCGGAACTGGTTCAGATTTAATACCAAATGGTTGGTGGACTACCGGCTATATTGAAGTGCCTAGTACTGGTGAAGTTAGAATGATAACCTATCATGGAGATGATATTCAAGGAGCATTTCCGGTGGGATATGGTTACAGTAAATTAACTATATTGACTGCTATTAACGGGTTAAAGGCCGGTGATACAGTTAATATTATTACCGGTTGTTTTAAGGATTTAGTTACATGTGACGTGAAATTTGGTAATACGGTAAATTATGGTGGATTTCCATTTATACCGTTGAATAACCCATTTACCTACAAAATCACTAGCTAAATAGGAAAACATTAGAAAGAATATACAATGAGAAAATTAGTGAATTATAAAAACCCGATTCTAAAAGAAAAAAGTTCAGTAATCGCGGAGGATGAAGATATTGCGAATTTATTAGTGGATATGGACAAAATTGGAACTGTCTTTCATGCTTATGGGATTTCTGCGGTTCAATTGGGAGAGTTAAAACAAGTATTTTTATTTAGAGATTCCGCGAATGAAAATTTTAATGTAGCTATCAATCCTAAATTATTAAGTATTAGTGAAATTGGCACTACAGTATTAGAAGGCTGTTTATCATATCCTAATGTATCTATTCCTGTCAGTAGACCATTTAGTTGTAAAGTTAGTTTTGAAAATCAGGCGCGCGAAGTAGTAGAGAAAGAACTGTCTGGGTTAATGGCTAGAGTATGGCTTCATGAGTTCAGTCATCTTCATGGACAAACTATTACAGATAATATTTCACTATTAAAACAAGAAATAATTACTAAAAAAATTAAAAAATGGCAGAAAAAAGTTGACCCTAAAGGAACTGTGTATGAAGCTTACTAAGTGCGGAACAAAAGTCTTATTATTAACTGTATTATTATTTACGGTATTATTATTTACGGTTGTACGCTGCCAAGAAACAAGCGTCGCGGTTACAGGTAATGTAAATATAGCAAATGGATATAACTACGCTAATGGATTTGGTACTGAATTACATTGGTTTGTCAATGTTCCGCAAACATTAAAAATTAAAAAGAATCTTGTTTATCTAGGTTCCGTAGAAGGCTATTTACAGAAAAAGAAATATGTGAATAGCGGTAAAGGCTTTACTATTACTAATAAAGCTAGATATTTTGTTACCAATAATATTTTCATTGAAGGCGGAGCTAAGAATGGCTGGTTTTATACTGACGTATACAATAAGAGAGCTACATTTTTATTAGCAGGCGCGGGCTATAAAGTAAAAGAACATTATATCTATTACAATATAGGTAAGGACATTCATAAATGGACTGACGATGGTGTAAACTATATAAGTAATAGACAAATGGCACACTATATCACTTATGATACATTTTTACCACTAAATGATAAGCTATATATGCTATATCGTATGAACTATACACATGGGTGTGGCTACAACAATCAAGGTACACAAAAATTCTGCGGAAATTTCTTTAATTTCAAGGCAGGTATTGGATTTAAATAATGCCATTTTGGTTAATTGCTTTATTATTTATAGGTTCTATCATTGCTGGCGACTTATTGCGGGCAAGACCTAAAGATACGTCTAAACCAGCCACTTTAAGTGATTTTAATTTTCCAACTGCGGACGAAAGTAGGCCAATTCCGGTTGCATGGGGCACAGTTAAAGTAGATGGACCAAATATTCTATGGTATGGCGATTTACAAACAGTGCAATTAACTAGAAGTGTTAAGAGTGGTTTATTTTCATCCAGTAAACAAACTTTAGGTTATAGATATAGTGTTGGAGTAGATTATGCATTATGTTGGGGGCCGGTTAACAGTATAATTGAAGTCCGCACTAATAATAAAATGGCTTGGAATTTTGTAGGAGGTTATGATCCTACAGACCCAGTATCTGTATCTACAGCCGTACAAGATTTAGGTGGAACTGGACAAGAGTTTGTTGTGGATGCCAGAACTATTTATGGCGGTGATGCTGATTTTCAAATAGAGAACGGCGGGTTTGGCGGTGTGTATGCACATTGTACATTTTATAGCGGTCAAGCAGCGTCTACTGTTAATTCTTACTTATCCAGTGTTTTATCGCCATCACCAGTACCCGCATATAATAATATTGCCAGAGTAGTATGGCAAGGTCCAAGTAACGGAAAATTTGTATTAAACGGAAATTTTACTGCAGAACCTTTTAAATCTGGTTATATGGGAGTTGCTACAAGCTTAACTCCTATAGAATTTATTATAACGCGAACTCCTAATAAACTTTCAGTTGGCTATGGAGATAAATGGTATTATATTAAAACATTTAACACTAGATGTAAAGCTTTTGCTAGAGTTGCTACTACAGGAAATATCATACCAGCTAATCTACAAACTATTGATGGCGTTGCACTTGTAGCAGGCGATACAGTTTTAGTCAAAAATCAGATATTAGCTAGTCAAAACGGGATTTATAATGTCGTAAATTCCGGCACTTGGACACGAACATCTGATATTTTAGAGACTAATCTATCAGTTGGTATAAATGAAGGTACAACTAATCGTAATAAACGCTTTAATTTAACGACTGTAGGTATTATAGTACCTGATGACACATCACTGACATTTACAGAAGATTTTAGCTATCAGCTAGTAACAAAAGGCGATGCGAATCCAGCCGATTGTTTATATGAATTATTAACTAATGATATATTCGGCATTAAAATTCCTACAAATTTGATAGATTTTGCATCATTTAAGGCTGCACAAAAGTCATTGTTTGAAGATGGGTTAGGATTTTCTGCTATTTGGGATACTCCGAAACAAATTTTAGATGTAGTTAATGAGCTTATGAACTACATGGACGGTGTGCTTTATACAGATTTAGAGACTGGGTTAATCACAATAAAACTAGCCCGCGCGGACTATAATATTGATGATATTGTAGAATTAACTGAAGATAGTGCGGAAATTACTTCGTATTCAAGAGCCGCTTGGTCAGAAACAACAAACGAAGTAAGAGTCCCATATTACGAACGCAGAATAGAAGGTACTACACAGAACAGTCTAGGTACTGTATTTAAAGAAAAAACTGCGATAGCTCAAGATTCAGCTAACTTTAAAATTCAAGACTCCGTAGTTGCCACAAGCGTTGATTACATTGGACCCAGTAATGGAATTACTGCATCTAAGTTAGCGTATAGAGATTTACGCATTTTATCACGTCCGCTTATCAAATTAAATATAAGAACATCTAGAAAAGCTTCAAAATTAAGACCGGCAGATGTATTTAAACTAGCTTGGAGTGATTTTGAAAGAAGCATAACAAATCAGATATTCCGCGTTGCTAAAATAAGATATGGTAATTTATCTAACGCGGGAATGGAAATAGAAGCTGTAGAAGATGTATTTTCTATTGAAAAGTCGATTTATGGTGCACCTACACCTAGTAGCTGGGAAGATCCTAACGATGGGCCAGTGTCTATGGATGCGGCAACACTAATAATCGAAGAAGCTCCTTACTATTATGCTTTAGATGATAGAAAAATTCACATTCTTGCGGAAAATCCTAGTACTACTCCTCAAGTTACATATAATGTGTTTGCTGGTACAATTAATAATGTTAACGATTTAGCAGTAGTAGATACTGGAAATTTATTTACACCGGTTGGCGAATTAACTGGCGGAATGTCAGCAATTTATACTACAGTAGACACTAATAATTATGAAATTAGTGCGACAGGAATTGGCAGTAGTTTATTAGGCGCGATTCGTTCCGCCGAAGCATTTGAAATAAAAAACGGATTTAATTTAGCGCTTGTCAAATCGCCAACAACTTATGAAATTATAGGTTTTGAGACAGCTAGTTATGATACAAATACAACTATTTTAACTATAACAAATGTTTATCGTGGATTGTTAGATACGGTTCCTACTGAGCATGATACAGATGCATTAGTATATTTTCTGACTTATGGCAATTCAGTTCCAACTAGATCATTTGACACAAATATAGTGTATTTAGCATTACAATCTATTGGACAAAATGGTGCTGGTAATCTTTCAAGTATCAAAACATTAAACTTTAATAATAGAGCAAAAAGACCTTTGCCGCCCGCAAACATATTATTAAATGGTAGTCAAGGCAATATAACAACAGGAAGTGGAACAGATATTTCTATCGCTTGGTCAAATAGAAATAGAATTAGACAAAATTCCAACGTGCCGTTTCAAACTGACGGCCCAATTACGCCAGAAGCTGATACTGAAGTATTTATAAATGTTTACAATCAAAATAATACATTTTTAACTACTATTGGACCAATTCGCGCTTTAAATAATTCCTATAACTATACTAATGCTGCTCAGACTGCCCATAATGGAGGTATTCAGCCTACTGCATTAAGTTTTCAAATTTATACAAAGCGAGAAGGATTATATTCTTACACCGCGCAGCGTAGAAAAGTGGAGAGAACAGCCACTATCTCTAGCATTCCAAACTACTCTATTCCATTAGATGCTTATACAGCTAGGCCAGATGCTGATGCGGTATCATTACAGACAGTACCGATTACTAAGACACTTCCAACGAACGGGCAGGTGTTAACTTTTAATTCAACTAGCGGAATGTGGGAACCTAGCACATCGAGCGGCGGAACGTTAAGCGGAGACGTAACGGGACCAGCAAGTAGTAACACTGTAGTAGCTCTCAGAGGCGAAGACATCTCAATAACAAGTCCGATTATCAATGATGTATTAACATATGACGGCACTGAGTGGGAACCTGCACCCGCTAAAATAGGTAAAATTTACACGAAAAGGGCATTAGGGTTAGAGTTTAAATCAGGTACTGGTAGTTGGCAAGAAATTAATAGTATGTTTTTGGCATTTGAGCCAAGTCAAGCCGTAGATGCATACTGTGAATTTACAGTTAGAATTAAATCTACAAATATTACGGCTGCGGACAAGATGCAATTTAGATTTGTATTAAATGGGTTTCTGCCTATTGAGGGCTGGCAAAGATCAAAAGATACAAATCCAAGTCTATCTGAAAATGAAAGTAAATTAATAACGGTGCATGGGGTATTTAAAAATTTAAGTGCCGGTTCAACATCAGTCATAACTGTAGAACTAAATGATGGTTTTAGCGGACAAACCTATGATATTTTAGAACGCAGACTTACAATAAATACAGTTCCAACAGATTTTGACCCTACATTTATTCCTACTGATTTAGGCTCTATCTGTAGATTTTGGTTTGATGCTGGGCGTTTAACTGGACTTGTAAATGGTAATAAAGCTCCGCAACTTACAGATTTTAGCGGATTTGGAAGGCATTTTACACAGAACACTGTAGGAAATCAGGGAACTTACTTAACTAATGGAATATTAAATAATCCCGTCATATCATTTGACCATAATCTACAACAATCATATAACGGACCTAACTTTTTGACCAGTTTTACTGCTGGAGAAATATTTATAGTAATAAAAAGCGATTTTGATCCGGCACCAGATGGAATTTCTACTGGATACCTGCAATTCGGCTCAAATAGTTTAGCCACACATTACCCATATTTGACTGGGGATGTATATGATAATTTTGGCAGTACTAGTAGGTATAATTACAATACCACAGTACCATTTAATCAATGGAATATATATAGATTAATTTCAGTTGGTGGAGCTTGGATAGCGTACTTGAATCAGGAATTGCTATATTACAGTGTTACAAATGTAGTTGGCTGGACAACTACGCCCAAAATTGGAGCAAGTAATGCTAGTGCTTTTTTTAGTGGTAAAATAGCTGAGATTGCATTTTTTAATAGTACATTAAATAATGCTCAAGCCGAAAAAATGTACAACTACTTAAATTTAAAGTATAATTTATAAATTCTATGATTTTTTAACAAAAAATGGTATAATACAGTATGGTTGATTTATCTAAGAGAGGAAATGTACAAATAGGGCTTACAGAAGCTGATTTTATCAGTGCTGCGCAGCTTTTAAAATGCGAAGTTGCGGCAATTAAAGCAGTTTCCCAGATAGAGTCAGGTAAGAGCGGATTTTTACCGTCCGGCAGACCTAAAATTCTATTTGAAGGGCATTTTTTCTATAGATTTCTAAGTCAGCATGGTAAGGCAGCTTTAGCGGCGAAAGAATTTCCTACTGTCTGCTATACAAGATGGACAAAAGCACACTATCTAGGCGGCGAAAGAGAGTATGATAGGTTAAGAGTTGCTTTGGAAGCATGTAAAAAGTATGGCGTACCTGAATCGGCGGCACTTAGAAGTGCATCTTGGGGTAGATATCAAATCATGGGCGATAACTATCAAAAAGCCGGATTTGATACTGTATATTCTTTTGTTGAAGGGATGTTTCTTGGGGAAAAACATCATTTAAATGCCTTCTGTAAATATTTAATAAATACGTTTCTTGATGATGAATTAAGAGCGTTAGATTTTGCCAGATTTGCTTATGGCTACAACGGGGCGGGTTATAAAAAGAATAACTATGATGTACTGATGCGTGATGCTTATTTAAAGTTTAAAAAAGCGGAAAAATCTATTCAAGCGCCGCATCATGTAGAAAATGTGGAATCACAACAACCGCAGATAACAGAAATAGTAGATATTTCGACACCGCTCAGTGTCCCAGATTTTGAAAATAGTGATGACAATACTGATACTTCTACAACCGTTACTACAGTAACTGAAATACAGCCGACTGGCATGCATGCTACCGAAAAAGCAGTTAAAATTGAGGTTTTTGAAACAGTCATTAAAAAGTTCAAGCATGCTAAAGAAATAGCTTTAGCTGCATTAGCGGCCCTTGGTATATCTGGAACATCTGTTGCGGGATTGTACGAGAATATTACAACTAATCCACTACTTCAATATGCTATTTTAGGATTAGCATTAATTAGTTTATTAGTAGTTGGAATTTTAGTTATTGTATATTTTAGCAAACATTTAGATTTTCATCACAGTGCTGATTTATTAACGAAAGAAAATGAAAGGCATATAAACATTGAGCAGATGCGATTGAGAGCAAACCCGCAAATGTATAATGTTGAATTAAGAAGAGATGTTTGAAAAGAAAATATTTAAAGTTGCGGTCTTTCATGACGGAAAATTCAAATTTTGTCCTGAGAAAGCTCACAGTCATACTAGCACTATAACGCTAGTTGCGAAAAATGGGTTAGATGTATTTAGCTTAGATAATATAATTCCATGTAGTGCTGATACTATAGAAGCATTTATACAAGAATTTCAAAGTGAATGCAAATCTGCAAATATAGAACTAATTAGTATTGAAATTTATTTTGCAGATATTGATTTGAGTTTTTTTCATGTATATTAAAATAGCATTAGTTATAATATTATTGGTTGGCGGATATTTTGGCTATCGCTATTTTACTAAAGATGATAGACAGATTGAGATATCCAATGAAATAGTAGTTGATATTGAAAAAAAGAACAAAGAGTTAACTATTAAGCTAGATGAAGTATTAAAAGAATCTGCAATCTTAAAAGAGCAAGTCGCGCAGAACGAGCAGACCAGAATTGAATTGTACAATGAAATACAGAATACTAAAGCATCTGTTAGAAATATAAGAGAAAGAGAAGCATTGAGCAAAAATAAATATGTTGAAAAAGTTAATAGTATTTCAAACGATACTACTGATATTTATAGCAGATGTAAGCGTATGTGCGAATCCGCCGAGAATATTAAAATCGGATGCGCCGTTAATTTCTGCGAACAGTTTTCAGTTAGTAATTCCGCAAAGTAAAGATGTTGTAGAACAGTTAGAGAAGTTGATAGCAACCGTTAACGCATTAAAAGAAGATTTAGAAAATAAAAATCTAGAAATAGCGGAACTAAATAAACAGATTGCATTGCATGAAAAGCTCTATGCTAGTCAAGAAATGCAGATAAACAACTATAAACAATTAGTTGCAAGTAATGAAAAAGCATTTTTACTATTAAAAGAGAAATCAGACAATAATGAAAAAGCTATTCAAGAATTAAAAGTAATAGTTACCACATTAGAAAAGAAGGTAGCTACCGAAAAGAAACGTGGTAACATTAAAGCAGTGCTAGGAGCACTTGCAGTTATTTTAATTAAAGTCCTATAGGAGAATATATGAAAAGTATTACACCATATGCCGTGCCAATGAAAACCGGCGCGGCATCAAATATGACACAGGTAGTTGGATTATCAAACACATCTACCGCAAAACCAGCTTCAGTTACAAACGCACAAATTAACGTCACAGCGGCTAGTGAAAATGTACAAGCTGGATTAGATAAATTAACCATTGGCGCAAATGCTACTGCCGCACCCGCACCAGAACGTACTAAGATTGGCGCTGCCCGCGAACGTCGAAATGATGAAATTCCTGCTGCCGGTGGAGCAAAGGGTGCTTTATCTGATATTGGAGAAAGCGCTACGGCTAAAGGTAAGCGAGTATAATAAACTTACTTCAAAGAAAGGATTTTAGGCGGAGTAAAATCCGCCTATTTGTTATGAATATACAAGAAATCAGCCTAGATAAACTTAAGCTAGACCCAAAAAATGCCAGAAAGCATGATGATAAAAATATAAAAATGATTGCCGCGTCATTAAAAGAATTTGGACAACAAAGATTACCAGTTGTACGAAAAGATTTTACTGTCATCGCGGGCAATGGCACAATCATGGCGGCCAAATCACTTAACTGGAACTCTATCAATGTGGTTATCAGTGACTTAGATGATAATAAGGCATTGGCTTATAGTTTAGCAGATAATCAAATTGCTACTACAAGTAGTTGGGATTTAGAAGTATATGGATTAAATTTGCAAGAAATCAAAGATGCTAACTGGTTAAAAGATTGGAATGCAATAGGTTTTGAGAAAGATGAAGTCAATTTGTTCTTATCCGCCGATTGGTCAGCTATGGATAAGCCAAAAGAAGGTAATAAAGACGGAGATTTTGAACCTGATAAATCCGGCATGAAGGAAGAGATGGGAAAAGCTATCAAAGTGACCGCAGAACAAAGAAAGATTTTCGATGAGGCGGCAGATGCTCTTAGAACAAGGGAAGGTGACTCAAAGATTTCAGATGGTCGTGTGCTTGAATACTTATCAGCGGAATATCTAAGCGGTTTTTAGCTTGTATTTATGTGATAAATGTAGTACAATGTAGTTTCAAAGAATAAATTGAGTTGAAAGGCTATTTAATGGCTGTAGTATTAAAAAGTGAAGCTAAAGAAGAAATTATAAAAGAATATAATAGAGCGATTGAGAAGAATCAAGTTCCCGCAAATATAAAAAAAATCTTAGCCGGAAAATACAATATAAGTATTAAAGCCATTAGGAAAATTCTTAAGAACGCGGAATCCAAGTTAATCACAAATAATCAGAAATCTGTAAATACATCATTATCAAAAATTTATATCTTTACATCATGGGATATTAGAGTAGGCATTGATAAGAATTTTGTCAAACTTTTATTACAAGTCGCGGAACAATATAACGCACAGATTGTTATATCTTGTCTAAATGATAAAGATTATGATTATTTGATTGCTGCAATTCAAAAATTAAAAATTACTGATGATATATCTAAAAGCTTTTTTATACCATTCGCGGACTTTCCATTAAATGAAAATCTACAGTACAAGCATGTACAGAACAACTATTCAGCTTATAGTCCTATAGCAAGTTGGGAAGGTGTATTCAACAAAAGTACAGTTGTAAATGGATTAGTTAAAGACTTGAAGACTGAGAAATCCAACATTTTTTGCAAGCAGATTATGTCCACGGGAAGTATTGGAAAACTGAATGCTAGGTATGAAGATTATGATTTAGTAGAAAATAGAAAAGAATTTGATAAAAGATGGGCACAAGTTAATAAATCTTCTAAAGCTATGACGTTGGCACAAGAAGCAGTTGAACCATCTGCACTAATTATTGACATTGCAGATAGTAAAATATATTTTACTAGGTATATTACTAAAAAGAAGGACACTTATCTATATGACAGGAACCTGAAATTTACTTTAGGTAAAAAGCCTGAGAAAATTAAACCAAAAAGTTTGGTGATTGGGGATTGGCATAGTATAGAGACTTGCCCGCTTAATCTAAAAGCCATTCAAGAAATAGCTAAAGAATACCAACCAGAGTCCGCAATTTTAAATGATTTTATAAGTTTTAATGGAATCAATCACCATGAATGGTTGGACTATGTAAATGTAATCAAAGCTCCAACATTGGAACAAGAAAAAGCTGTTGCAGTTGAGCACTTAGATTTATTAGAGAAATTATTTCCCAAAACTTATTATTTAAGCAGCAATCACGATGCGTTTTTATCAAAATTCTTAATGGATGAGACTAAATATAAGTTAAATATTCATAACTACAAGACTGCTTTAGATTTAAGAAGTTGGACAATGGATACTGGCAAACATCCAATTATTAAGTTTTTAGATTTAGATAAACGTCCAAAAATTCAATTTATCAGTGAAAGCCAAGATTTAAGTATTGCAGGCATCACAGTTAAGCATGGACATGAAGGATTACTTGGACAAAAAGCGGGCTTTAGAACAATGGCTAAAGCCTACAACTATAAATATGTACAAGGACATTTGCATACATTGGATATTTTTAGGGGCGCGGCAATGTGCGGAACGTCCTCAAAACTAAGGTTAGGATACAATAAAGGTTTAAGTAACTGGCTTCAAGCACATTTATTGCTTTATGAGGATGGAACAGTTCAAAATATTACAGTTATTGATGGAAGATGGTGAATTTAAGAAAATATCAATTACTGCCTATTTGAAAATAAATATGGGCGGAAAGTTCCGCCCACAAACACTTATTTACAATAAAAATCTACAGATTATTGCTGAAACTAGGGATAGAGCTATTTAGCTCATCTAACTTTGCTAATTCCGCACTTAAACTAACAGTCTCTAATTCAGAAACTTTAGCAGTTAAAACAACTACTTCAGCACATACATAGTTTTAGATAAAAATCTAGAATTTATCTTTGAATCGCGGGAAGAGTGCATAAAATAGCAACAGAACGCCCGCTGCAATGCAAATTATATCTATCATATTATTTAGATATTAATCCACGCAATAAAAGAAGTCCACCAATAGCCATTACAAATAAAGCTAAATTTTTAGTAAATAAGAGAAATAAATCCATAATCAATCATTTGTCCAAATCATTTCTAAAGTTTTTCTTGTGCCGCCGTGACAGATAGTTAACGGCCTAAAAGGAAGCCAATCTGCAAAATTATTTTCACAGACTATAACCTGTCTTTTCTGGATTTACACCACTCTGCCAGATGAAGATAATTGATTTTGTTTTTAGCATAAGCATGTCCACCATCTTTATATGGTGGGTCAATAAAATACGTAGCTTCGATATTATCTAATTCGGAATAATCTTTATTATAAACTTCCCAATGTTTTATTTTACCTATATAACTTAAGATTCTCTTTTTTGCGCGCTCTAATTCGTTATCCCGCGCGGCTCTGCCAGTATAGGTTTTTCTTTTTCCTCTATTAGAATAACCAATCAAAAATCCCATCAATAGTTTCTCTGACTCTGATAATGTAAAATAATCATCTAAACTATCGCCTTTTTGCATTTTAGGAAGATTTTCTATATCTTCTACATTTGCGAAAATTAAATATTTCCATACTTTGTAAATAACATCATATTTATCATTTAATATTACAGCTTTATTACAGTATTGAAGTGCATATCTAGCACTGCCAGCAAACGGCTCAATAATAAGTGGGTATTTAGGCTCAGGATAGTACTTAACTATCTTGCTCTTGCTGCCATAATAAGAAAACATAACTATCCTTCAAAATTTGGTGCAACAAACTTTCTATACTGTTTCCAGCCAGTAAAATTACCATAACTACCATCGCAAGGAGTTGCCGCATGTTCAAGTGGGCTAAAATGTTTAGAAGTAACTAACCGTTCGTATAACTCTAAATCTTTTTCAATATCGCGGACCCCTGAATGATTCATATAGCTGACTCTAGCACATCTAGCAGTACTTACTTTTTGCTTAATTTCTAAATCTAAAACAGTATCTAAATCACGGATGTATGGTAAGTGCCATTCACCATAATTCATTTCTTTAGGTTTATTAGTTAGATATAGTTCTAACATCTTTTCAGCTACTACTCTAAATTCAGGTTGAGCCATCTTATTTGCCCGCAAATTGAAAAAATTTTGGTAGTGAGTAGCAGAGAAAATAACCTTAACCCACATCCACGGCTCAAGTACACGACTGGCAAGCTGTTTATGAACACCTAACTTAACTAATTTTTGGGCATGGTCAACTGCAAAATCTCTAGCCGATAACCAGATATCCAGAAACTCTTGCCGTTCACTACCAATTAACTCTTCAGTAGCCTGCATTCCCGCTTGATTCTTACCTAGATAAGCAGGAATTACTGGATTATTCATTACTTGTTCAATAACTTTTGAGGTTGGAATAGCTCTAGAACTTGCAGCACTACGGCTAGCTGAGCGATGAGTATTAATTTCAGCTAAGATAAACTTAGGCACAGTCAGTTCAAAAGTAGTTAACCTACTGCCGTTCGGTGCAATACTATCTAGTATAATTTCGGCATTATACGCTAAACTCAAAACTTCCATCCTCCGCGAATTTAATTTTAACTAACTCTTTTGACTGTAGCTTGAACCAACCATCTATCTTATCATCCGTAATTACTTTCATGAAAAAGAAAGTAATTTTTTCCAATTTGCGGCGACTAGCTAGCAAAGATTCATTAAATACTAGGTTTGGAATATCAGATATATTTACAGTACCATCAACTATAACTAAAAGAGCTTTATCTGAGAATTTTCTTTGAGCAGAATCATCACTATTTTCGGTATAATCTAAATTAAATAATTTAGGAAAGCCTCTAGTTAGGTCAAATGATAGTGATATGTTATACAGCTTATCTGAAGATTTCAATTGTTCCGCAAATGATAAAAATTCTAAATCAAATTCATTAGTATATCTATTCACTGTACCTTTGACTATTTCCACAGGTCCATTAAAATAGTTAAGTTCCGCGACCTTAAAATCTTCGTTAGTTTGTGTTACGGTTACTGGAAACATTTGCTTTGATTTCATAATAAATTACCAGTTGAACCCATGAAAATATCACTACCGACACGCATAGATACCTCGTTGAATTTTTCTATGGTAGCATTACCTAAATTAATACCAGTAGCATGCACTTCTTCTGAAGTATCTAAGCAACGTCTGACTAAAATATCAATATAGATTTGAACATCAGCCAACTCTTTTGCTGCTTCAATCTTAAATTCCTCTAAAGTAATATCGCCGCGTTCAAATTTTTTACGTTTATTAGCATACTTTCCCAATTCACCAATTAAAGACTACAACCAAACTGCTGGCGACCAATCTGAGGCATTAGGCTTAGTATGTACTAACTCACCTTTATAGTTCTTAAATTGCGGCAATCGTGCTATACTTGCATTACGTAAATTATCAAAAGTTAGACTCATCTATAAACTCCGCTAGCTTTATCTTAATTAAAAAATCTTTCTCTGTTTCAGAGATTTCATAGGTACTTAACCCATCATTAAACATGTCCTGAAAATTTTTATACTCAACAAAAAGCGTTCTATTATTATTAAACTCTGCTTCTGCTTCGCTTAAAGCAATTTCATACCCGCCTTGTGTATAAATACCTGCTTTAATTTCATCGGAATTGTCGACTACTAAATAATATTTCATAGTTCTATAATCTCCAAAGGTTCTGCACTGTACAAATCAAAATTACAACTAGCTAACAAACTCTTTTCTACTATCTCGCGGACGGACAAAGTATCATAATTTGAATATGCAGCACCTAACGCATATTCTCTTCCACTTCCCAATGCAAAAAACGTATTAACTTCAGATACAAATCTCTGTGCATCAACATGCCAAATACCATTTTTATTAGCAAATAGAAATCCAGCAGTCAGCTTAAAATCGCTATCATTATTTTTACCATCAAAACCACACTCTGCTTCTAAAAACTTTAGAAATTGAGAAAACAGAACGAACAGAGATTTTTTAATATCTTTTGGATATTTAAATTTAGCTTTAGTTAAAAATAATGTAAAAGCAGATTGAATGGCAGCGTCACCAGCGAATGCAAAAAACCCCTGTGAAGTTTGAATTAGCTTTGAATGATTGGTGTTTTCATATTTACGCGCTTCATCACCATAACTAATCAATGAATCCGCACCGATACAAATTTTCTTACCTTTTTTAGACGCTATAATCGTGGTCACTTAATATCCTTATTAATAAATCTCGTGTTGCTAGGCAATCAGAAATTGCAGTGTGTTGCCCAGCGGTGATATTAAATTTCACACACGCGGATTCTAGTTTAGATTTTTCTTTATAGACAAATTCATAAAACTTCATGGCACAGTGCCAAGACTTTTCATGCATAAAAAGTCCTCGCTGTTGAAAAGTTTGTCTAAGCAAGCGCATGTCAAATGAAGCATTATAGGCTAACACTCTATTTTTTATTAATAGCTCATTTATTCCAATTGAATGATATAAGAAATCTTTAGCGCCTAGTCTTTTTAAACTAGATAACGTATATCCATGTTTTTTAGTTGCAAATGGTGAGATAATCTTTTTTGGAAGGAATTTATAATCCGCCGCGACTCTTCTAATTTTTGAATTGAAATAAACTGCCGCAAAGTCAATAACTTCATCATCTTTCGCAAAGCCAGTAGTTTCTGTGTCTATAATAATTGTATCAGAGTTATACAGACTATATAACGAATCTAAATATTTTTTTACGTCTGCGGACACCATTTAAACCAACTTCTAATTGCTAAAGACATAAAAATAAAACATATAAATACTAAAGAATATAATCTCATCTCAATACTATAAACTATCCAAATAAATTCGCCAATAGCAGAAAAAATAAACGCATTTCTGACTTTATTGCTAACTAAAAAAGCCCTATACAAATAAAGATATTTCCTATCTAACTAAACATTAATTATAGTATTTCAACTCCTCATGTTCAAGTATTGTATAAATAAACTCTAAAACAGATACAAATAATTCCTCATCTTCAAATGACATATCTGGATTTATTTTTTTAACTTCTGCATACCAATCTTTCTTAGATTTAGTCTTCTCTGAAGCACTCGCTATTATGGCATATAATAAATCGGCATTTACTTTAGCAAATGCGCAAAATCCCAGCAATTTACTACTATTTGTCATCTTTTTTTCTAGAAAACAAAAACGCTAAGTTATTAAATACGCTAATCAGTACTAAACCAGTCCAAAATAACCATACACTGAATCCAAGATAAACTTTAAAACTACTAAATAGAAACTGCATTATTCACTATCCTCAACAGAAATATCTACGTTTAAAGATGCTAACTCTGCTTTAATAGCAGCTAACTTAGCTAACAAACTTTCAATATCATTCTCATTTAGCTTAAATCTATGCGTCATGCATGCTAAATTCTTCTGCATTGAGCCGTCCGTAGCATTTATAGTGTAATCTAAATCGCCGGCTACGATGATTAATTCTGCGGAAGATACAAATTTATCGCCGACTAAATCTAATGATATATTTCTTGCTGTACCTAAAATTGATTGCATGCTTAATCAAGACAAATTAAATCATCAGAAAGACTTTCAAAATCACGGATATTTATTACGTAATCATTCTCAAAATACTTACGTTTCATTTTATCACATGAGATTTCAAATTTACAGTGCGTTAACTCTTTCCTATTAAAAGAAAGTAAATCATCTACAAAATTTAACAATTCTGCTAAGTCATCGTAAACATTTTCTACCTTATTATTACCTGTATCTGAGATTTTTAGCCTATATATTTTCATGACATTTCCACCGAATTCCAATTGGCGCTGCTCGCAGCTATATAAACTTGCATATTTTAATAACATTGAAGCCGCCACAAAATGACGGCTTCATTACTCTTTATTTTGTTACTATATCTGATATAGACTAAAAAGGCATGTTATCTGCGTCGTCATCTACTACAGATGAACTATTTCCGCTTGCTCCTGCTGCCTTAGTTTGGTCTTTCTTACCAATCAACTGTACATCATTAGCGAATACTTCTAATGAAGTACGCTGATTACCATCTTTGTCTGTATACTCAGATTGACGTAACCGACCCAAAATATCAACTTGCTGACCTTTTAGCAAATAAGGCGCAAGTGTTTCGGCCTGTTTGCCGAAAAGACTTACACGAAACCACGTAGTCAAATCTTCGCCTTTGACTTTTTCCGAAGTTGCGACTGAAAAAGTACCTACCGTAGTTCCATTTGGAAGACTTCGATTCTCAATGTCGCGCCCAAGATAACCGTTAATTTGAATTCTATTAAATGACATGATTTGTATTCCCCGCTATATCGTAATTCTTAATTTGAAACCGTAATTGATTTCAAACGCATTATAACACAAAATTTTTCAAAAACCAAACACATTCTACATCTTGAAATCGGCTTTGTCAAGTGATTTCGCGGAATAAAAATTTAAAACGGCGCAGCAGATTGCATGTGCAAGATGATAATTTTTAGTGATATATGTAATATCATATCTCGAATAATAACCATCTTCACTTTTCCGCGCCGTCGAAAAGTATACTGCTGATGTTTTCATTATTAGTTGAATAAATAACTGAAAATTTTATCTGCTACTTTTACACTACTAACATCCACACTATTTGCTTCTTCGCGGGCAAATTTAACCGCATCGCTAAAAATTTTAATACGTTTCTGTAATTTTTCTTGGTCAGTACGAGAAACAGCACCTGAACGCTTGACAGTATCCCAATATCCGACTAACACATCATCACTAATTAACTGAGTTTGAGCAGGATGTTTATCCGTAGCGTCATAAAGTACAATGCCTTTTTGTACCTTCTTAGTGCGATGTGTACTAAACTTATCAGTTACCCAATGTCCAGATTCTGTGTCGAACTTCCAACTATCCGCATCATCCAAAATAGGTAGATGCGACACGAATGTAGATAAGTCAGTTAATTGCTTCTCTAAGAACAACAAATAAGGAACTGGTACAGATGCTAGAATAACAGCACCATCAACAACTACATCGGCCTTTGCTGCAAGATTACCAAAATCTTTAGTTGCGGTTACATCAAACAACTCAGTCATTAACTCTTTAACACTGTTAATAACACCAGAAACAGTTTTTTGTACTTTCGCGGTTTCTGGTGAAAAATCCTCACCGCCTTCATCAATCTTACGATAAGTTTTGTTAAAACCATTGAACAGTGCCGGTTTCTGTACTACTTTGTATAATTCACTTAACTCTGAATGAGCTTTAGATTTAGTGGATTTTTCTACAGCTACGATTTGATTTAATTTTGCCATAATTCCTTTTTATTTTAAATAAGCGGACGCTGCCTAGCCTTGCAAACGCCCGCCACGATATTACATTCTGTACGTAATAAGTTGCGATTTAAATTGCCAACGACAATTACTAGTACTTAGTTTTAAAGCCGATGTAATTCCATTATACTAAAACGCCATAATTTAAAGCGGCGTCAACTGGATTTGAACCAGTATTTTCAGCAAACATACTAGAGTTCGATTTGACAAACACAACAATACTAAGCTTTTGAGAATAACTTAAACTTTAGATAAAAGAAAATCTGTCTCTACCGGTTGGACTACCTTCTGTCAAAGTTATCAGAAGGGTCGGATTTGAACCGACACTGTGAATTTTCTTTTGCTTAGCTTAAAATTAAACTTAAGCTTGTCTCAATGCAGAGACTATACCAAACATCGCATTTGTTGTCAAGTCTTATTTTCCGAATACAGATTAAATTTCCTTAAAAGCTTCTAACATAAAAGCTAAATTTTTAATTTGCGGAACGTAATACTCACAGAAAAGAACTTCTTTCATACCACAAAAGTTAGACAATCCATTTTCAAGCTTCTCATTATCTACTGCAAATCTCATTATGTAATACATATCAGGATTTTCGCCGTTTATTTCGCAAATCCTTCTAACAATTTTCTCTGTCTATTCTTTATTAATCATCTTCAATAGCAATCTGTACCTGTAGAAACGTCTTTATTTCCTTTTCAGCAACTTTCCAGACTGGAATAATTACTGCGTTACCTTGCTCACTTATAATAATCTCAGAATTTGCGTCAGGATTAATGCCACGAAGCCTACATAACTTACGTGCAGCTTTTTCCAATCTAGCGCCATCATTCAACAATATGTTTGGATTACTAAAGATTTGATTAAGTAATTTACTTAGCATTGATTAGATTTCCGCGAGTTCATAAAATTTACTAGACAGTATTTATAGCTAGATATTATTTGACATAACTCGCCAAATAATTATAAAAATCTTTAATCCATCTAGCATCATATAAAGCATGATGCTTATGAACAGTTTGTGGAGTAAAATCAGCCGCACCTAAGAAATTTTGCACAGTTTTAATATCATTGATATATTTAATATAGGGAAACTCCATTAAAGTACCAAATAGTTGATAGAGACATACAAAATCACATGAAGCGTAATAACCATAAAATTTAGCTTTTCCATATACACCTTCATCAAGGAATTCCATAATAAGGTATTTGATATTTTCTCTAGTATACCAGCCGTCTTTATAGTCAAGCGGTGCAATATAAGTAGCTGAACCAAATTGCTTAGTTTTAACTTGCTTTAAAGTTAAGCCAAGATTGTCGTACACATTTTCTCTTAACCACGCTGAACCTTTACTAAAATCTGCTTCGACGTTTTTAAGATAAAGTTCACGCCCATCCTCAGCAACTAATGCTATAGATAGCAAATCTAGTTTGCTACTAGAATCAATAAATTCAGTATCTAGAAAGTATTTCATATTAATTAGGGTAAAGATATCGCGCAAGGCCAAAAGTGGCACTGGCTCTACGAAGAGCCATTGAAGTAGAGTTGCTGGCAATATCTCCAAACATCTTCTTGGCAGAATTATACTCTTCAATGCCAGTCGCAGAACGCCAAACCATTCCATAGTCACTGGTTGGAATTCCAAGAGATACTTCTACAACAAAAAACTTATCGGCTAAAAGCTTAAACTCGCCAATCTTATATTGCCAACCAGTCGCATAATAATCAAGTACCTTTGTCGCGGTAATCCATGAGATATACTTTACATTTGTACCGCCTTGATTACGAGTCTTAATCACTTTAGCTGGTAGTTCTTTCGATAAATCTGCGGTAATTTCCTTCAAAGTCCGCAAGCCTGACTTTTTTTCTTGTGGCGCGGAGTCTTCAACCTTATAATTTACTTCATCTTCAGTTAATTCTTCAACAATAACTATATCTTCCATGTCTATTTCCTTTTATTAAACTCTAAAGACACGTCTAAAATTTGAACTTAGAAATTATCTTTCTGTTTTATCATGCGGATGTCGTAATGCTTTTTACCAACGAGTCGAATACACTTTAGCATATATCAAATAGTATGTCAAGCATTAAGTTCCACGATGATTAAAATTTTAAATAGGATTTTTGATAAATTCTATCAAAATCGTCAACTATCCAAACATTTGCAACTTCACAAAAATGTTGATAGCATTCCTGTGCTTCTCGTTCCGCATCTAATAAATTTCCGCACATTGACCAGTTACCGGTTGCGCCAGCAAGGCTATATTTTACATAATATTTAACAGGCGATTGATATAGTTCCAACTCATAGATTTTCAAATCATGATATTTAGATAGGTTTGCAAGATATTTTTCAGCATCCGCGCGGGTTGAAAAACAAGGGCGTGCTGGTTCAGATTCGTATTGCCCAGTCATAGCTAAAGCTCTATAGCTACAATAATCACCATGTCCAGCCGCACGACTAATAATTTTAGTCAGTACATATATTTTAGTTACCACAGCACTTACTTTCCTTAACGATACAAAATTTTGTGTCTATAGTAGCATCAGTTTCAATATAGCCATCGAAATCAATACAAGCTTTATAATTACCATCTATTAATTTGATAAATTCAAAATACTCAGGAAAATCAACAAAGTTAAACCAATCAATAGCATTAAAATCAAATCCGACAGTTTTATAAGCTACTTTAATAAGCTGTTCTTTTTGAAAGTTACTTATATATAGATGTTCTTTACTATAAGAATCTTTAGAGTAAATAGATTTTTCTAGATTCGCGGAATAAGGAAATAAATCTGAATCCAATTTCCAAGGTAGATTAGTAAAAGAAATAAATGGCGGACTTCTATGCCGCGAAATTGTAAAGCTAATACAATCTAATCTAAATAGTGCTAATGTTAATATATCTTTGTTACCGCCGCAATATGGTAACAAATAGTTTATATAGAACATGAGATTACTAGTTTCTCGTTCACCTTGACGCAATAGCATGATGTCTCACAAATCCTTTCCTATCTTTTTCTTTAGTCGCGGACTTAATTAATCCTTTTAATTCACTTTGCTCTAATGGTTCAGGCATATACACTGAATTATCATTAACTGTCCTAATAGCACATTCAACATAATCAGTATCATACCCCTTACCCATCAACGACCTACCAAATTTATACAAGGTATTATTTCTCTCAGATTTAATAATAACTTCTGGCAATTGAAAGCCAAACGCCTTTCTGGTCTGGACAGGCTGTTCACCAACGTCATTAGATGATATTTCAATTAAATCTTCGGTATCAGTTCCGCAAATATAAGACTTAAAATCGGCTCGCAAATGTCCAATGTTCTGTAAATCACCAGAGATATATTCGTAAATTTCACTAAAATCTTTTTTGTCCCACGCGGAAAAGATGACTTTCTGCTTACCGCGTAAAATGTCAACCCCTTTGAGTTTGAAACCTTTTAAGATGTTCGTTCTATCCCAGACAAAACAATGATATCCACGCCTAGTTTTTGTCCAATACCCATCTGGCACAAGTGCTTTAATATCTTTGTACAAGAGAGCATCATCAATATCTATACAAACCATGCCTCTAGGCATCTCAACTCCAACTCCATTGTATAATGTAGCACCGCCATGATTTTGTTTGGTCTTACTAAGCATAATTTCTTGGTAATAACCTAACTCAACACCTTTCTTCTCTAAATCCTGTAATGCCTTCAAACCCCCAAAGAATGTTGACACCCATTCGTCAGAATTACTAACGAAATGACTGCCGATAACCTTGTCCAAAGTCTCAATTCGATCAAAAGATGATTTGTTGCGCAAATCCCCAAACCCATAGAGATGCTTGGATAAGTTATCTACGCAATAGGGTACGACAGCAAACCCAGATGCCTCCAGCGCCCTACCCAGAGCAGTAAGATTGCGTGCTAAAGGCAATAGGGTCTGAATCCTAGCTTTCTTAGTATCACTAGCAGTACTTGCAGTGTTAACAATCTTACTACTAAAGCTATTATTAACTTTAAGAGTTTTCTGCTTTTTATTAGATTTCTTTCCAGTATATAATGCAGAAAAAGCATCCAGACGGTCAGTAGTATAGCAATAATATCTATCTATTGCTTTTAGCATAGCAACTTCTTTCTTTAATGCTGTAAGGTCATGCAACTTTTCAATCTTACTGATACTCTGTAAACTACCGTCTGCTAGGAAATTAGCCATATGTTTCCGCGCACTCGTTTTATGTTTGAATTTATATTCCAATCGCGGAAACTTCATATCTTTTAATGTCAAATAGTATTTTTTATTTGTTCTTTTACCATTTGGCATTGCATGAATAGTAATTAAGTCAAGCTTAGCTAGTTTTAATCTAGCTTGATTTACTGTAGTAAGAGGAATGCCAGTTTCATCGGAAAGAGTTCGATTTGACTTCCAACAAGTTAGAAATTCGGAGGTGATGATTGTATTTAGAATGTTATCTGCTACCAGTTTCTGCTTTGTAGTCAGAGACTTATAGCCGTCAGACGCCAAGACGAAAGCTAACTTATCTTGCGCGGCCTTGATATTTTTTTCTAGATAGGTCTTTACCATTATCAGTATTATAACACAGCTTAATAATCTGTCAAGCTATAATAGCGCTTGACAAGCGTATATTTTGTGCTATAATGCGGAATCTAAATAACACTGGACAAAACAATGCTTGATTTTAATACTGTAAAACTCAACAAGAATATACTCAATCAATGGATTGATGCGGAAGTAAACGTTTGCTTAATTGGTAAGCATGGTTGTGGCAAATCCACCATGATTATGGAGGCGTTTAATGCGCGTAAACTTAATTGGAAATATTTTTCAGGTGCAACATTAGATCCTTGGACTGATGTTGTAGGTATACCTTCAATTGGTATAGAAGGTGATAACAAATTCATTGATTACATACTTCCTAAATCAATGTCAGATAGTTTAGAAGCGATTTTTGTGGATGAATATAACAGAGTCAACAAAACAGTTCGCTCAGCTATTATGGAGTTAGTGCAGTTTAAATCCATCAATGGAAGAAAATTTCCTAACCTAAAATTTGTTTGGGTAGCTATTAATCCAGAAACTTCAGGCAGTGATAGTGAGCTTGAATACGATGTAGAGCGACTAGACCCAGCACAGCTAGATAGATTTCATATAATTGTAAAATTACCAGATGAGCCAGATAAGATGTACTTCATGAAGAAATTTGGCGAACATGGGCAATCTATAGTTGAATGGTGGAAAGACCAGCCAGTTGAAGTCAAAAATTTTCTCTCGGCGCGGAGATTGGAATATGTTATAAATGCTTTTCAAAAGAATTTAGACATTCATCATCTTTTACCTCTAAAAGCTAATGTAGCTACACTACAAAAATGTTTAGCAGAAGATAAACACGTAAAAACATTTAATCAATTAGTAAAAACTAAAAATTTAACAGAATTGGGTAAGTTTTTGTCTGATATTAACAATTTTAACCGATTTGTTAAGCAAGTACCAGACTTTAGCATGTTAAAATTTGTGCACGCGGATTTGATAGCTAAATACGCTAGCGAAAATTCAAGTTTTAATAACTTCCTTAATACTAAAGGACATATATTCTTTCCAGAATATTCATTGCAGAAAAGCAACTTGCTTAGTTATAGTGCTATTTCTAATATAGAGTTATCTGAACAGATTAAATCATTTAAAAGTCAAGCCGGTTTAGATAAAACATTATATCCTAGAAGTTTAGAGTTTTTTAATAAGCACTATGCTTGGGAAACGAAAAATTTAACATTGAGTAAATATAAACTATTTAGTGCGGCATGGCAAACGTTAGAACAAATTGAAACTGATGTTGTAGCTGTAGCTAATTTAGATGATTTATTGCAGTTACTAGGTAACTGCCATAAGAGTACTCTTTCAAAGAGGGATAAGTTTCCAGAATTACAAGTTTTTTGCTTTTTTGCTAAACGTATCTTAGAGAGCAAAGGGTATTCTTTTGTAAATAGTTCCGCGAAATATAAAAACATTGCAGCTTATTTAGATGGACATCAAGTACAATAAATTACAACAATTAGCTGTAAGATTGCAATATCATGCATCTTTATTTAGAACATTTTGGGATTGGTCAAGCATTGAATTTTCTGACCAAATTTCAACTGCATGTGTATCTTTTGATAAACTGAGTGGTACGCCAATTCAAATTTTATTAAATGAGCAATTTTGGAATTCTTTGGATGAGGAATCGCAAGCATTTGTTATTGCACATGAGTTAATGCATATTTTATTAAATCATGGCGCACGTTATAAAGCAGATAAATATAATCTAACAAAAGTTAATATTGCGGAAGATATTGTAATTGACCACATGTTAGAAGATTACCTATATTTTAATCGTGCAATTTTAAATCCGTTCTTGCGGAACGATATATCATGGATTGATACAGTATTTCCCAATCGAATTGATGTATTATCGAATCAAAGTACAGATTACTACTATAATCTATTGCCAGACAATCTAACTACAGAATTTGATACCGTAGAATTATCAGCGGAAGATATTGAAGATTTCTTAGAAAGTACAGGAATCAGAGATATGGCGGAATCTGACAGTACATTTTCACAAGTTTTATCGGAAGAAGCTGGAACAGGAAAAGGCGCAGCGATTCAGTTACAAAAAAAGCATATAAAACCTAAAAAAAAGTGGGAATCTGTAGTCAAGGAGTGGGAATCACGGCATATTAGATTTATTACTAAAAAAGTAGAGCGTTGGGATAGAGTTAATCGGAGATTTCAAGATATACTAGCTACAATGATGAATTGTAAGCTACCGACAAATATAGAGATTGCAGATGACTATATTGATAAATCTAAATTAGATGTATTTTTCTTTTTAGATAGTAGCGGTAGTTGTTATGATTTAAAGGATAGATTTTATGCCGCAGCAAAGTCTTTAGACCCAAAGAGATTTCGTTTACGGACTTTCGCATTTGATACTTCTGTGGTAGAGTTAGATTTATCTAGTGGAAAATTTTATGGTGGCGGCGGAACAAGGTTTGATATTATTGAGAATAAAATTCAAAGCATTATGAGAAATGAAAATATTAGAAAATATCCTCATGTCTGGTGCATAAGCGACGGATACGGAAATTCAGTAACTCCACAAAAGCCTGAGCGTTGGAATTGGTTCTTAACTAAAGGGCATACCAAGCGTTACATTCATGAAAAAAGCAGAGTTTTTAATTTAGAAGACTATGAATAATATAAAGTTTTTGAAATAGATTTATCTGCGTTAACTGAGTTAAAAAGAATTTTCTATAGATATATCGTAAACACGGAGTGAGAAATTTTACAGTTTAATGGTGTCGAATGGAAGGATTGCTGTTCAAATTTTAGCTTGACATTTGGTCAAATTCCGGTTATTTTGAACGGGCACTTAACAAGGTATGTAGATGTTCCGCGATTGGGAATAATTTCCATACCTGCTAATGTGTGTATTTTAAACATGAGTGAAGATATTAAGCAATATCTTCTAGAACAGTGTTTTATTTCTGAAGTTGCGGAATCTGATTGTACAACCGGCTATCTATGGAATTTAGATTAAACTATCGGGCAGTTAAATCAACGTTGGGATTGTCTTATAAACAAATCTCAACACTTCTTGCTAATCTTACACTAAATAGTGTACTTAATTATACGATTGTTGAAGATAATGGTTATCATGTAGATGTTACCATTAAAGATTTAACTGCCTTAATTAATCTAATATCTAAAAAAGGTAAAGGACTTTCTCAAGATGATTTAAAAGAGCTTTTACCATCTCAATCGGCGAAACTAGAAAAAATTCAAGAATCTGAATTTATTAAAGATGTTCAAGCCTTAAAAACAAAATATCCGGCAAATTCCGATAATAGATATTTTAAGCACTTTACTAACGGACATAAAAGACAGTTTTTTTCTACCATTGCGGCGCGACTAGAAAAAGGTAAATTTAGTCTTATAGATTTGGAAAGAGCTTTTGAACCATTTCCAATGTTAAAGAACTATTCTCTAGTAGATATGCTAAATAAACTACCTTATGGATTACATGAAAAGATACTGGATTTTCTATGGATTCAAACAGAGGGAAAAGTCGCAAATGTGGCGATGGAAGGTAAAGCTGCCAAAGAATTAGTGCAATGGATTGAAAAAGGTACAACAACATTCGAGGAAATGGAAGATTGCTGGATTCAAATTTTAGTGCCCTCTAAGTACAATCTTTCACTTGTATCGTTAAAAAAAGCGTTACAAGGATTTTCTAAGCTTGCGGTACAGGGTTTAGATGGAAGGTTTATAACTGGAATTCAAAAGTGGCTTGAAAAAAATAACGATTCGGTGTATAATACACTTAAATCATCTGTTGATTCAGTTAAATTATGAGCATAGATAAGAAAGCATATGAAGTAGAGCTAAAACGTGTTTTTGATTCTTTAATTGTAAATTATCCGCATTTATATAAAGGTTTAAATTTTTCTGACCTAGCGGCGGATTGGTATAGATTATTTACCAAAAATGATATTTCCGCAGATTTAATTTTTCCTATCTATGAGAACGCAATTCAGTATAAGGCTGAAAAAGGAAATGATTTCGGCGCGGTGTCTGGGTTAGACATGTTGGCTGCGTACAAACGTATAGCTAATATGACAGTTGGTACAAAAAAGAAAGTGAAATGTGAAGTTTGTGGCGGTGATGGCTATGTTTCTGCCTACGATATTGATAAAAAAAAGGAAGAGCTAAGAAAATGCCCGAAATTGCATTAGAATTATATACAGATGATGAGTTATCTGAGTTGAGGCATAAAATCGCCTTATTATTTAGCGAAAGGCGTTTGGCAAAAAATAAAGATACACTTAGTGAATTTATTGGTAAATATTATAAGCATTACTATGACTTAGATAATTGTGAATTTGTCTACTTCTTGCCTCAGAAGTTAGAGATTGATGGTTGTTTAGAATGTAGATTATTTGCTGTAGATAAATATGGTCAAAATGTTTTTGAGACAAGTTATTTTACCATTGATGGATTAGATAATTTTATTGAAATTTCAAAGGAAGAATATCTAAATGAATTAGATAAATTCATACAATTTTGTAATAAATTTTTAAAAGGTGATAATGAATAAAAAAGAGTTAATTTCCGCAATTGCGGATGGTTCAAGTGTGGATAAAAAATTAGTAGAAGTAGTTATTGAAGTGTTACTGACAACTATTCAAACAAACATAAAGAGTAATGAAAAAGTGGATATTAGTGGATTCGGTAGCTTTAACTTAAAGGCAAAACCTGCCCGCAAAGCAAGAAATCCTAAAACTGGCGAATCTGTTGATGTTCCAGCCAAAAACGCAGTAACATTTAAGCCTGCCAAAGCTTTGTTAGCTTCAGTACAGTAATATGTGGGTTAAAATAGCTTTTGTTGCTTATGGCTTGAGTGTTATCTACAGTAAAGTAATGCTCAACGCCAGTTCATTAGTCTTAAAAATCTTAAGAAAGAAGTTAGATTTTAAGCCATTAAATTGTCCTTTTTGTCTATCAATTTGGCTTTGTGGTTTAGTGTCTGTTGTGCTATACTTCAGCACTTTTCATTCTATAAAAGTTGCTATAATAAGTTTTATTTGCGCGGCTGGATTGACCGCTTTTCTAAATAAGTTAACCGGATATTAATGACTGAATATAGTTTTGATGGTAAAAATTGGATTAGTTGTTGTGTATCATTTCGACACACATTTTCACCTAACTCAGAGTTAGTCTATCTTAGTAGCTCAGTTCCGCAATACTTAAATTTACAAAGATTTGGTAATGTTCATGTACCAGCTAATACGATATTACTAAATATTGAGACATCTGATATAAATTATCTAGTTGCGGAAGGTATATTCAAAAAAGCAACCCTAGAAGATTGTCAGAGATTAGGTAGGGGCGTATGCCTATAAAGCTGAATAAATACGGGATTAAGGATTTAGAAAAGCTAAATTCTGCTGATAAAGAAGTTCAACCAATTGATGTTGATTATTGTTTACATCAGTCATGTAGTCAATGTCATGGTGCAGGTAGAAAAGCAGATGGTCAAATCTGCTTTCATTATCTAGTATGTATGTGCAAAGGCTGTAAGATAGTTTATTGCTAATGATTAAAAATGACTGTAGAATCAGTTCTTCACCGATTTTCAAGCTACAAAAAAAGTGGCAAGTGGTATATAACTCACTGTCCATGTCACAAAGATGAGCGTCAGTCGTTGGGGCTGACAACTTGCTATTACAAAAACGGGAAAACTGGAATTGCGGTAAAATGTTTTGCGGGCTGTTCCGCAAAGTCAATAAAAGCATGGCTTAAAACTAATGAAGTTTGTGAGCCGCAAGAGCATTATACAAAGACCAAAAAGAAGTTTCAGAAACGTGAAATAATAGCAACTTATCCGTATTGCACTTTTGAAAATAAGCTTGCTTACGAAGTTGTTAGGTTTGAACCAAAAGAATTTAGTCAACGCCGTAAAGATAAGGATGGTAAGTATGTATGGGGGTTGACTGAAGGATATTACTATAATAGTTATGGTAATTGGTTTAAGTGTAAAGATGCAATAGAAAATTATGAAAAAGTTAAGTATTTTCCAGAGGTACAGACATTGCTTTATAATTTAAATACTGTCACACAAGGATTGTCAAAAAATGAAAATGCCAGAGTTTTTATAGTTGGTGGAGAAAAAGATGTAGAAACACTAAAAAGACATAGATTTCTGGCAGTTACAAATAGTGGAGGTGAAGGGGATGGTAAATGGAAGCCGGAATTCTCTGATGCGCTTACCAATGTAAATATAGTCTTTATACCTGATAATGATATAACAGGCTATGAACATTTGTACAGAGTTGCTGAAAGTGTTATTCCAGTTTGCAAATCCTTCAAAGTAGTAGAATTACCAAATTTGAAGAAAGAGCATGAAGATATTACGGATTGGTATCAAAAATATCAAGGCAGCGCGGATTACCTCAAAAAATTAGTAGATAATGCGGAAGATTACAAATATAAGCTTGAATCTATCAAAAAAGACTTTGTATTCAAATTACCTTCGATAAATATCAAACCAACTCAATCAGATTTTATTACCGCATTACAAGAAGAAGCCAAAGAGATTTCAAACTTTAAAGATTTAAGTTTAGTTGGATTATGCATAGATTGTAGAGGAACTGGGTATGTTGTTGCTAAGGTAGATGATAGTTATACAACGTTTTTTGCTGAAAAATCAGAGAATTTTATTAGACCTGTGGCATGTGCGTGTTCTATGCCGGAAATAACCGAAGAGTTAGAATTTTAAATGACAGTATTAAATACCTCCCAAATAGATTTGCAAGCTGAACCTTTATTTTTCGGTAAAGCGCAAGGAATTGCTAGATTTGACAATGAGAAGTACCCAATTTTTTCTAAATTGCGGAAACTGCAAGATAGTATTACATAATTATGATATATAGTTCAGGAATTAACGCCGATGAGAGAGTGGCTACTGATGGTGGTATCTTAACACCAAACAGTATATTTGAAAATCAAACAGATTGTATATTAGATAGTAGTGACAATATTACAAATTTACTGCGTGTTAGCCCATTATATAATAAACCTATTTTTAAGTTAATAACAAAAGAAGGTTACAGTATTTCAGGCTCAGATAGCCTAGAGATTGTCACACAACGTGGTTGGTCAAACTATCAAATGTTTTATCAAGTGATAAGATACTTCTGAAAACTTCAGATTTATGCGGACATTTTGATTTTCCAGATTTGGCATTTTTGAGTGGTCATTTTCAAGGCGATGGTACAGGTACAAAAGGACGTATTATTTGGCAAGTTTGGGAACATGAGTACAAACTGATTCCCGAACTGGAGCGCTGTTTAGATAACGTATATACTTACATGAATTGGAAAACACAAAAATACCCAGTACCTACATTTAAAGAATCAGGTAACAACAAGTCTGAATTTGTCAATGTGAAGAGTAAAAGAATGGGTTCCAGTAAATTTCAGTCCTTAGATATAAGAAAGAATAGTATTCCAGAGTTTATTTGGACAGGTAATAGACTTACTATAGCTGAATATATTAGAGGATTATTTATAACTGATGGTAATGTTAAACAAACAAAAAAGCAGCAATGCATAAGATTTACGCAGATAAATCACGATTACATTCATAATGTGCAAAAATTGCTACTAAATATAGGTGTTAAAAGCACTGTTCAAAAAGAATTTTCCGCAAGAATGCAGCTTTTACCAGATGGACGCGGCTCTAAAAAAGAATATATGTGTAAGGATGCCTACACTTTTAGTATAGGAAGTTATGAATACGTTAAACAAATAAATAAGCTTACTAATTTCTTCTCTGCTAGAAATAAAGTTTACAGAGAAATTCAATACCCACAGAAATCACACCCGTTTAAATAGCTAAGTTTGAGTAGTTTGAATAAACTATCTTCTGGATTAGTTCTTAATTTAAAGACTAGTTCCGCCGATAATAATTTTATTTGTAATGGATTTATTACTAGAACAGTATAAACAATTATGTTAGTCTTGAATACAAAAAAGTATGATTGCCGCATTCAACCTCTTTTTTTTGGTGAAAATCTTGGTATAGCTAGATTTGATAGTCCAAAATATCCCATATTTGTGAAAAATACTGATATACAGAAAAGTATGTATTGGAATCCGCTTGAAATCGGATTACAGAAAGATAGTATAGACTTCAAAAACCTTCAAGCGCATGAGAAGCATATTTTCACAAAAAATATCTCGTATCAAATTTTATTGGATAGCGTTCAGGAACGTGCGCCGCTATTTGCGTTTTTACCTTTTGTATCTGCGCCAGAATTAGAAGCATGTATTATTACTTGGGCTTTCTTTGAAAGTATACACAATATTTCTTATCAATGGATTTTGAAGAATCTTTTTCCAGACCCGTCAGTTATATTTGATTCTATCTTAGAGGATAAGGCTATTTTAGACAGGGCAGCTAGTATTATTAGGTATTATGATGATTTTATTGAATACGCGAAGTCTTATTCAGGAGCACCAAATACTGTAACAGATAGTATGCGCAAAAAACTTTACTTAGCTTTAGTGTCTGTCTATGCTTTAGAAGGTATTCGCTTTCAAGTATCGTTTTCAGTAAGTTTAGCTTTCTCTAAACTGGGTGTAATGACCGGCAATGGAGCTATAATTAAATTAATTGCAAAAGATGAAGCTCAACATGTAGCCATTGTTGCAAATATCTTAAAAATTCTAAAATCTGACTCCGCATTTTCTAAAGTCATTAAAGATACTGAAGCGGATGTTTATCAGATTCTTGATGACGTTGTATCACAAGAAAAAGATTGGGCAAAGTATCTATTTAAAGATGGAGTTATTGTTGGACTAAATGAACAAATCTTATGTGAATACGTAGAGTTTAATGCAAATAAAAGAATGAAAACTATAGGATTAAAGCCAGTTTATTCAACCACACAAGACCCGTTACCTTGGATTTCAACTTACATTAATGGTGAAGATATTCAGACCGCGCCCCAAGAAACAGAAATAACCGATTATTTAGTGAACATTATTGACACTACAATTGACGAATCAACTTTAATGGAGTTTTAAGTATGAATGTAATAAAAAGAAACGGTGAAAAAGAAATTTTAGATATTGACAAGATGCACAAAGCGGTGCAATGGGCTTGTGAAGGTATCAATAGTGTATCAGTTTCAGAGGTTATGATGACCGCGCATCCGCAGTTTTATAATAACATCAAAACTGCGGACATTCATAGTACATTAGTTGATGGTGCAGTAGGACTCATTAATGCAAATGTAAATTATCAATACGTTGCATCTAAATTATTAATTTTTGATTTATATAAAAAGGTTTATAATAATGCTCAGCCGCTCAGCCTTTTTGAGATTGTAGAAAAAAACTGTAAACGTGGAGTCTACGATAAGCAGTTATTAAAATGGTATTCTGAAGATGAATGGAATACAATTAATTCCTATATTAAACATGATAGAGACTATAATTTGACTTATGCGGCTGTTGTACAAATTCTAGATAAATACTTGGTGCAAGATAGAAGTAAAAAGATTTATTATGAAACGCCACAAATTATGTTCATGCTAATTCCATGTGTTGCATTTCGCAATAGGCCGGATAGATTAAAACTAATTAAAGAAACATATAACGCCTTATCTCAATTTAAGATTTCATTGCCAACGCCAATTTTAGCAGGTTTGCGGACTAATATTCGCCAATTTGCTAGTTGCACTCTTCTTACTATAGAAGATGACCTTAGTAGTATTATGAGCGGTAATAATGCCGTTACAAAGTACGGCTCAAAACGAGCAGGAATTGGTGTTGATGTTGGTAGAGTAAGAGTTGAAGGTAGTAAGGTAGCTAATGGTGAGATAGTTCATACTGGTATTACTCCATTTTTGCGTCAGATAGAATCTTCGTTAAAGGCAACTTCTGCCGGTGGTGTGAGAGATGCTAGCGCAACAATTTATGCCCCCATTTGGAGATATGATGCTGAAGATATGTTAGTGCTGAAGAATAATAAAGGTACTAATGAAACTAGAGTTCGTAGATTAGATTATGCCTTTAGTTGGGATAAATTCTTACTTCGCAAAGCTATTAAAAATGAAGATATGTATCTCTTTAGTCCGCATGAGGTAAAAGATTTATATGAAGCTTTCTATAAAAAAGATAGAACTGAGTTTGAAACATTGTACGAGCAATACGGACAGGATAAAAAAATCCGCAAGAAAATTGTCAAAGCGCGGGACATTCTAACTTCATTTTTAAAGGAAGGACAAGAAACCGGACGTATTTATCTATTCATGGCTGACAATGCGAATCAACAATCTGTATTCAATATTCCAATCTATATGTCTAACTTATGCTGTGTGATTGGAGATGCTGTAGTTGAAACAGTTAGGGATGGTAAGCATTATCTTGAGAAAATTGGAGATTTATTCATCAATAATACTTGGAAAAATTCCACCATTCGCGGACGTGATTTAGATTCTAATAAAGATATTTATGCTTCAATTGAATCAGTATCTTTAACTAGATTTGATAGTGAATTAGTGGAAGTCGAAGTACTTAAAGGCTCTAATCTAATCTGTACGTCAGATGAACTTATTTATACTGAAAATAAAGGGTTTGTACGAGCAGATAGGTTGGAGAAACATGATGTTTTAACAGTATTGCATACAGACGAAGAGCATGACTTTGTGGTTAGTGTAAATAAAATAGATAGGAAGTTGGAAGTTTACGACATTAGCGTTCCGCAAACTAAAAATTTTTATGCTAATAATATTCTAGTACATAATTGTGAAATTACACTTCCGACACAGCCAATTGATAACCATGTTACAGAACTAGATAGTGAACATGGAACAGTAGATTTTGAAGGGTTAGTACAGCTTTGCACACTATCTGCCGTTAATCTAGGTAATTTGGACCTTAATGATACAGCAGATATGGAAAAGCGCATGTATTTATTGGTTAATTTGTTGAATGAAATTTTAGATTATCAAGATTATATGCTTCCACAAGCAAGAAAAGCTACTATGATGTATAGGCCGCTTGGAATAGGTGTAATTAATTATGCATATTTTTTGGCTAAAAACAAATTGACTTATAATAGCCAAGAAAGCTTTGACTTAACGCACAGATTAGCTGAGCAGATGTATTTTTATGCACTGCGGGCAAGTACAGATATTGCTAAAGAGAAAGGCAAATTACCGGCATTTAATGATACTATTTATAGTGATGGTAAAACACTGTTAGATGTATACAATAAAGAAGTAGATACAGTAACTAGAGAACCACTGCATTTAGATTGGGACCGTCTCAAGCAAGATATTGCGGAATATGGTGTTTACAACAGCACACTTCTAGCGTTGATGCCTAGTGAAAGCAGCAGCGCTGTAAGTAACGCTACGAATGGAGTAGAGCCAATTCGGTCACATTTCACAACAAAATTAAATAAAAATAAAACTTTCGTAGTTGCGGCACCTAACTTTGACAAGGTGAAATATGACATGTTATGGGATATGACGCCAGAACATTTTAACGGGTACATTAAAAATCTAGCTGTTTTCCAAAAGTTTGTATGTCAAGCAATTTCTACTAATTTTTCTTATAATCCAAATCACTTTGAAGATGGTAAGATTTCATTGGCTACCCTAATAAACCATACACTTTTAGCCGCAAAACTGGGATTAAAGACTAGATATTATGTTAATACTAAAGGTATTGAGACTGATAAATCAATCAAAGACGATGAAGCTTTAGTAGAAAATAATTTACAAAGCGGCTGTGAATCTGGTGCTTGCGTACTATAGATTTTACTTGACATAGCCAAGCTGAGTATGGTATCATTCCGACATGAAGAAAGAAATCATTTCAGCTTGGCAATACAGATTTGTTAACAAGCAAAATCCAGATAATATACAATTTTATGTCTTTCCGACCGTTTCCGAAACTAAATTAGCTGAAATTAACAAAAACCTAAAGAATTTTGTCATGTCTTTTGAAAAAGACGTAATACTTCCAATCTATAAATTTACAGATTGTTATTCCTGTATTTCTATCTCAGATTTGAGAAAAATTGCCGGAAATCAAGTTGCAGATGCGTTTAATAGATTTATGTCGCATCAAACTAGACCTTTATTGTTTGATTTGCCAACAAATGAACAAGATTTTTGTTACGCACATGATTGGGAAAATTTCTTATACAGCGGAAGGTTATTTTGGGACTAATAATACTCAACGAGAGAGCGAAGAGCTATCTAACTGCTCATAAATCTAAGCAAATAAAGGCAATAGCTGAAGATAAAGAACGTTCCGCGTTCTTCAATAAAATTTTAGCCACGCGGAACATTAAAAACTCATCACCAAAAGAAATTCTATCAACTATTGTAGAAGCAGTTGATGCTGCATATAGGATAAAGAAAGATGAGATGGCTTTTGAATTAGCGACTTATTATAAGAGTAATGTGGATAAGCAAGGAATGCCAAATTATAGTTCTTTACTAAATGTAGAAAGGTTAAATAGATGAGAATCTTACTTGATTTGGATAGTTGTATATTTGATTTTATTCCAAGTTTTTATTCATATATTGAAAGTGTATCTAATCCATACAATGCTATATTAGATTTAAAACCTAAATGCTGGTCTATGTGGAAATATATGGATATCAGTAAAGATGAATGGTCTGCTTATATGCATGACTATGCTACTTCTCGTGGATTTAGAGAAGGTAGGCTTGTGGAACCTGAAATCCCACAAATTATAAAAAGATTAAGTGATAAGCATGAAGTAGCTGTTGTAACCGCAAGGCATGTTCCATTCAACGGACTAAAGAAACAGATTATCACAGATACAATTGATTGGTTAGATAAAAATGGTATCATCTATAATGAGATTTGTTTTGTGAATAAGAAGAGTACCGTACTTGGAGATATTTTATTAGATGACGCGGAACATAATTTAGAAGACTTTAGTAAAGTTGGTATGAGTGTAGCTTACGACACTAGCTACAATCAAAATTGGATTGGTAATAGAGTTAAAACATGGGTAGAGTTTGAAAGCTTTGTTAGGAAATATGAATAAAAAATTGACTAAAGCTGTAAAATTTGACGATAAAAAACCCAGAACTGATTTACTGCCTGCGGCATCGTTATTAGAAATCGCAGAAGTATTTGGAGATTGTGATGCTTGATGGATGTAGAGATTGCGGATTAGATAAAAATTCCAAAAAGATATGTACAGAATGCTGGTTGAAATTGAGTGGCAAATCTTTGCCTGCTGGTAGAGCTAATAAGCTTTGCTATATTTCTGGCAGAGCAAGAAAAGCGACACAGGAAGTTTATGATAGAGCAAAACAGTATAGAATTGATAATAAGATTAAGCTGCTAAGTTATGATAGGGAGAGAAATAAAAATCCAGTTCGTAAAAGCCGAGCTAAGATTAGCAAGAGATTGAATGTTTTGAACAAATACGGATTAGATTTTCAATCTGAACAAGCTCTACTGTCTGCGCAAAAAAATAAATGCGCCATTTGCGGCGATTCTTTCCTAATCAGTAACCGCCATTTAGACCATGATTATCAAACTTCAATGGCTAGAGGCTTTCTGTGTAGCCGTTGTAATAACGGACTTGGTATGTTTTCTGATACTGTTGATGGATTGAATAGAGCTATAAATTATTTAAAAGCGCCGCCAGCAAAAGATTTTATTAATGCGGATTATATAAGTTTATCTAAGAAAGATTTACGAACAGTCTCTTTGAGAGATAGGAGAAGAGTGTTGGCTGTTGGGATATCTGGATTTGCCACCTCTGGCAAAGATACTATAGCTGATTATTTAGTATTAAAGTATGATTTTAAAAAAATATCCTTTGCTGACCCGATTCGTGAATCTTTGATACAACTAAATCCTATAATTAATCCTAACGGCTTATCTTTGAAGGACGCAATTGATGAAATTGGTTGGACATCAGCAAAATCACAGTATCCTATGATACGGACTTTGCTACAAAAATTTGGTACTGATGTAGGAAGAAATATTTTTGGAGATAGTTGTTGGATTGATTTAGCAGTGAAAAGTATCGGAACATCGAAAAAAATTGTGTTTTCTGACGTTAGATTTGAAAATGAAATAGATTTAGTAAATTCATTTAATTCTTATTTAATTAAGGTTATTCGCCCAAATGTTGGCTCAATAAATAATCATATATCTGACAATGGATTATCCGACAATTTCTTTGATTTTGTTGTTAGTAATGATAGCACAATTTCAGAATTGCATGATAAAATTGATTGTATAGCCATGCATTTTAAAATGACCAAGTTTTTTAAATAAATTATATAATTACCTCAAAGGTATGGCATACAGTAGATTGATTGGAGCTTTATTACGGCACATATTTGCTTTTATGCTAGGTGAAAATATTGATGGCGAATCAAAAAAGAAGCATTTAGCACATGCTGGATGTTGTCTACTCATGCTAATGGAAATGGATAGACACCATCCAAACTTAGATGATAGACAATCTAAATTTATAGAAAATTTGAATAAAGGTGATTAGATTATGAAACTTTTAGTAAAAGCCGAATTTGATTGGGCAGATGAATTTGATGTAGCGTACTTAAATGTTTTTACGGACGTGGAATGGAAAAGGCATTTAGAATTTGCGGAGAAAGTCTTTAAGAAGCATGGAGAATATACTGTTGGTTTTGGTACTAATGAAGAAGTTGAATATTCTAGCTTCGCGGATTACACAAATAGATTTAAAGTTACGAAAATAACTGATGAGCAGTATAAATTTCTCAAAACCAATGTTACTGGTAAGCATTGGTTTGGTCAGAACTTGCTGATTGATGAAGTCTATTACGCACAAAATTATGAATTTTGATATATTTTATAATGCAGATTGTTTTGACGTACTTCCGCAAATTGAAGAAAAATCAGTCAGTCTTATAATTTCAGACCCGCCGTATGGACAGACTCCCTTGCATTTTGACAAACCTTTTGATATAAAGTCGCTATGGAAAGAGTACAACAGAGTGATTAAAGACAACGGATGTATCCTATTCTTTGGACAAGAGCCTTTTTCTTCATTAGTGCGGACATCAAATCTTGAATATTATAAATATGATTGGTATTGGGTAAAAGAGCGGCTGACTAACATATTCCAAGTTAAGCGGAGATGCGGAAAGGTAGTAGAGACTATTTCAGTATTCTACAAGAAGCAGCCAACATATAACCCGCAAAAGCAAGAATTTCTTGGCAAAAAAGTAACCAATAAAATAGGCGAAAATGCTAGATGGTCACTTTCATAGGCGGCCATAATCCGAATTCTAAACCATTTGAATACATAGATGACGGTACTAGACATCCAACTCAAATACTGAACTTTAATAGGGATAATCCTAGAAATAATATTCACGAAACCCAAAAGCCACTAACGCTGGTAGATTACTTAATCAGAACATATACTAATGAAGGTGATTTGGTGTTGGACTGTTTTGCTGGAAGTGGTACTACATTAGTGGCGTCTAAAATGTTAAATCGAAGATATATCGGCGTTGAAAAAGACGAAAAATATTTCAAACTTGCGGAACAAAGATTAAATAATGTATAAATTAGTAACGAATCTTGAAGAAATAAAGACTGTACTAGCGGAAGCTGCTATCATAGCTCTAGATATTGAAACATGCTTAAGAGATAGGACTGGTGTTACAGTATACCCAAGAGAAGGTGTAATTAGACTAATACAAATCAATGACGGCAATCACATTTATATAGTAGATTGCTTTAACTATGAAAAAGAGGCTTTAATTGATGCTTTTCAGCGACTTGCGGACAAAGAGCTAAAGCTCGTAATTCAAAATGCAAAATTTGAATGGTCTTGGTTCAAATATCACTTCAATATTAAGCTAAATTCTTTCTTTGATACATATCTAGCATCTAAGCTACTAGATTTTGAAGCGGACGCGGATTTAGGCTCTATTATTAAACGTTATCTACACATTGATGTAGATAAATCAGAGCAAGTCAGCAATTGGGGCGGCGAGCTAACTAAGACACAGTATGATTATGCTGCTGGTGACGTAGAGCATTTACTACCGCTGCGGGGAAAAATGTTGGCGGAAATGCAGGAAAAAGGTTTATTACAAGCTGCGAAACTAGAATTTAATTGTGTACCAGCAGTGGCTAATATGGAACTTGCTGGGTTTCCAGTAAATGTGGATAGGTTTAAAGCATTTATTGCTAAAACTGAAAAAGAACGTGATGAAGCGTTAAGTAAATTAAATCATTTTTTAATGAGCGCGGGCGGCAAGAAGGGTTATAATAGGACATACTCAGTAGATTTATTTGGTAATGAGATAGATGTAGAGAATGAAGATTCAGTAAATTTAAGGTCATCTCAACAATTATTGCAAGCTTTTAAAGATGCGGATATCGAAATTGATTCTACTGATAAGAAACTTGTTGCAGTTTATGCGCAAGAGAATCCTAATTTAAAGTTGTTATTAGACTTCCGCGAAAAGGAAAAATTATGTAGTACATATGGTCATGAGATGTTAGCTAAAAGTGTTAAAGCCGATGGCCGGATTTATGGCAGCTTTTTGCAGATGGGGGCTATTACAAGCAGGTTTGCTAGTCGTGCGCCGAATCTTCAAAACGCGCCTCGAACAAAAGATTTTAGAAATATTTTTTCACCTAAAAACGGTCGTAAGTTTGTACAATGTTTAGATGAAAACATTTTTGTATCAACTAACGAAGGTTTAGTAAGAATTAAAGATATCGACATTAATAAGCATACAGCTTTACAAGAAGATGGTTCTTATGCCGTAATTACTAGAAAAATAAATAATGGACTGTCTGAAGTTTTTGAAGTAAAAACTGAATGTGGTTTTAGTGTAACCGCGACATCGAACCACAGGTTTCAAGTAATAAATTGTGGTGGCGAGTTAGTTTGGAAGGCTGTTGATGATTTATCTAGTTCAGATTATATTTTACTGAAGCCAAATTGCAAGTTTTCAGATTCTTCTGTTCAATTTCCACCGATTAAGTTTGAAAGTAGTAAGAATAATACAGCTATTAGCGTTCCACGTTCCATAGATGTTCAATTTGCAGAATTATTAGGGTTAATTGTTGGCAATGGCTGCTTTGAAAATATAGACAATAATGCACTAAGATTGGTTATTAATTGGAATGACGATGACCTAATTGATTACACTAGAGATTTGTTGGTGCGATATTTCACACCAACACATTTATCTGAGCGTAGGTATAGAGGTGTTCATGAGTTTCAGATTTTTAGTAAGCCTTTATTGATTTGGTTGCAAAAAGTAGGGCTATCAAAACATAGTCTACCAGACTTTATATTTAAATGTAAACGCGAAATTGTGGCTGGATTTTTGCGAGGTTACTTTGAATCTGATGGCTCAATCAGTTTTGACGATATCGCTTGTAAAGCGGGCGGTGGTTCAGTAAAAATTGCGTCATCACGGCAACAAATAATAAAAGACCTGCATGTTTTGCTTTTAAGCTTTAATATTTTATCTGCTTTCAATTCCGTTAAATGTGGAGAAGATAGGAAGTTCACTAGCTATTATTTAAGTATTGCTAGAGTGTTTACAAGAAATTTTGTTGATATTGGATTCTTATCTAAGCGTAAATATGGCTTATTAATTAAATCTTTAGAATCAGTAAAAAACATTTATCCGAATTATGGAGGAATTCCTAACTTAAAATCAAAAGTTATTGCACATTGGGATAGATTAGTTCACAGCAAACCGGCTAGAAATATTCGATTTGGTAATGATTCACGAAATCTAACATATAAATCTGTGCACGAGTTTGAAGCGTTGTTTCCTGATTTAAAAGAAATCTTTTATACAAAGTATTTAACTAAATTCGGCTGTTATTTCTTGAAGGTGAATTCTATAACCCATGTTGGCAGGCGTGTTGTGTATGACTTAACAGTTCCAGAGACTTCTAAGTTTATTGCGAACGGTTTTGTGACACACAATTGTGATTATAGCGGCTTCGAGATGCGGGCACTAGCAGATTACAGTCAAGACCCAGTGATGCTAGATGCGTTTGCAAACGGAAGAGATTTACACTCTGTGACATGTTCAAATCTTTTTAACATGGATTATGCGGAATGTAAAAAACCAGAAAACAGTGAAAAGCGTATCTCAGCTAAAATCGTAAATTTCTCTATTGCATACGGTATTGGTCCAGATGGTTTATCTCTGAGATTAAAAGGAATGGAAATTGATGCTTCGCCACAAGACTGTGAAGCATATATTAAAACTTGGTATGATACGTATGAAATTGCTGGAAAATGGTTAAAGAAACAGCGGTATTTAGCTCAGAATGCCGCAAAAGGTAAATCAGATGGTGCTAAGGCAACAGTATATTTAAGAGCATTAGATAATAGAATTATTAAATCATCTTTCATTGTGGGTGATTTTTCTGGCATGGCGGGCACAAAGCGTGACTGTATGAATTTCTTGATTCAATGTTCAAATGCTTTAGCTACAAAGAGGGCTTTAATTGACATTGATAAAGAGCTAGAAGAAAGATTTCCAACAGCGAATATAGTGAATGTAATTCATGATGAAGTTATTGTTGAATGTGATGAAAAAGATGCCGAAGCAGTGAAAGAAATTGTTGAGCGTTGTATGGTGGATGCTGCCAAATATTATCTAAAAACAGTAAACATTGAAGCAGAGGCGAAGATTATGGATAGCTGGGGTGAGAAATAATGCATTTCTCTAATACTAATCAATTTGGCACGTACTTTCAAACTGAAAATCTAAAATATGATTTGGCAGATAGCTGTAATTTAGACAAATTGTACAGTTATCTAGCAGATGCTGAAGGTATTGAAGATATTGCCTGTGTGATATCAGCAATTTTCCATATTCGCGGAATGTTTATATCTGATATATGGGATACTAATTTAGATACATATATTAAGTCTAACACTAATACAGTTACTACTTACCTACTGGATAAAAAGTTAGAGTTTGATAGCACTTTTGATTATGTTCCGCAAATTAAGAAAAAATTTCCAGAAAAAGATGCGGTAGTTGATTGTTTTTATTTAGCGTGTGAGTTAGGCTATCTATATTATGCAAAACATGTAGTTAAGTATATGTCGCAACGAGATTTAGACGCTGGAATAGCTTATGCGGCAAATTGTAATAGGCAAGATGTAGTTAAGTTTTTATTAGATTGTGGGGCCGATAAAACAGCCTTTGGAAACTCAGCTTTGAGATTTTCTGCTGGAAGTTTAGAGATGCAGGCTATTTTAGCTTGACAAATTATAAATTATCTGTATAATACTTTTGTGGCAAAAGTGTTTGGCAACTTGGTTAGTAAAAGATTTAGGTTTAGATTATTTTAAGGATTTAGTATGAAAAAAGATTATTCACATTTAGTTGGTATTTTAGATAGAAGTGGTTCAGTGGATGAAGTAATTAATGATATGCGCCGCGGATATAACACATATCTGGATAAACAAGCAGAATTAGCCGGCAAGTGTACTGTTACAACGGTTGTTTTTGATGATGAAATTACGTTTATTGATGATTTCGTAGACATTCATTCCGCAACTAGGTTAAATACTGTAAATTATTTTGCGCGCGGCAGTACATCTCTTTTAGATGCTATTGGTAAAACTATTAATACAGTTGGTGGAAAGTTAGCGGCATTGCCAGAATGGGAACGTCCTGAATTTGTTGTGGTATATGTAAATACTGACGGATTTGAGAATGACAGCCGCGAATTTAATAAAAAACAAATCGCTGAAATGGTTAAAGAGCAACAAGAGAAATATACTTGGAAGTTCCTGTTCTTAGGTGCAAATATTGATAGTTTTACTGAAGCAACTAGTTTAGGTATTGCTCATAGTGCAAATTATGCACAAACATCTTCAGGAATCATGGGCATGTCTAATAACTTGAGTTATTCAGTAAGAAATTTAAGAAGTCGTGGAACTTTAGAAAAGTCTATTGATGTAGACGATTATTTTAATGTACAACATACGAGTAATTAGAAGAAAAGCTGAAAATAAAATAGCAAGTACTGTGCTTAAAAAATCAGATATTGGTATGCAGCAAATGTTTGAAGAGTTAAGTAGAATACTTCAAGTCATTGATTTTAAAGAGTGTAAAATATGGATTTCGAGTAATAAAAATAATTGGGCATTAAAGAGGAAAAATGAACCAGAACTTCCTTTTGAATAATGCGGAACATAAGTATATCAAAGCATTGTGGATGAGAGATTTTCAAGAAGTTGGGCTTTGGATGATACAATTTACGATGAGTTAGAAAGCTTTTTATATAAAGGCGGTGATGAATCATTGTTAGATATTGAGAGCGTTGCAACGAAAGAAAAGTTACCGTTCGCGGAACAGAGATAAAATATGACACTTGAAGAAAAATATGATTTAGCACTAGGTATGTTACATTCTATCTATCACAACCTAACAGAACAGCCTTATGATTGCGCTGAATGCGAAGAAGAGCATTCAGAATATATACTAGATACGCTAAAGTATGATGAGTTAGAGGCAGTTTTATTTGAACTTCTAGATGAAGAAGACGAATTGGCAATAGGTAATTAGAATGAGTTATACCGATAAACCATCAAATTTATTTAACGATAATAACTGCAAATATGATTTAGATAATAAAGTGAGCTTTGGTGGATTTCCATCTACACCTGTAGATAATCCATTTAAGCGAAGATTATTAAATGATATTGACAGCTTGCAAAAATTGAAATATCCAGACGATTTTGAAATTAAGAAATATCATGTATTCCAGTCTTGGAATACAGAATTTGCAAATCCTACTCTAGACATTCAAACAGCTTTAGACTATGCTGCCGATGAACTTAGTATTGGTTATAATAAAATTTTTATACGAAAATCAGTAATTCAATATTTATATGAATGTAAATCGCTGATTGATTTCGTGAATAAGACTTGGGTTAGATACGTCAAAGAGAATCTATCATGTCTATCTGATGATCTTGTAATAAATACACTTTGCCACTCATTTAATATAATTGTAGAGTTTGTAGAAGATTCCATGTTTATAAATGGAGTTGATGCTTTCTTAGTATCTACAAAAGATACAGAGATTTCACCAATGCCTTTAGTTCTTTTATTTAAAAATGATTAGTCAACTGTCTTTCGATTATGAACATATTCGACTTTTAGGAAAAGAGCGAATAGTAGAATCCAGAAAAGAATGTGATGTGTCCGCGAAACTAGGAAATTTAACCTTTGCGGCACCAATTATGCTTGCTAATGTTAAATCTGTAGCTGATATTAATACATGTCAGATATTAGATGCTAACAATTTTGCGTACAGCTATCATAGAATTGATGGTGTAGATGATGTAAAGAATTTTGTTAGATTTGCTAACGAAAACTTTATAGTTGTTAGCATTAGCATTGGTATTAAACCAGAGTGGCGAGAGTTTATTGATTGGCTAGTAGATTATGGCTATAAATGTCATATTATAACGATTGACAGTGCGTATGCCTTTTTTAAACCAGTTGCGGAACTGGTAAAATATATCAAAAAGAAGCTACCAAATACATTTCTAATTGTAGGCAATGGGCATACGCCAGAATTCATTAAATGGTTAGAGGATTCAGGAGCCGATGCTGCTAAGATTTTTGTAGGAACTAGTAAAATTTGTAAAACTGCTAATTTTATAGGATTTTCCAATAGTACGGTTAGTCAATTAGAGAAATGTGCCGTAGCCGCAAAAAATATTTTAATCTTCGCGGATGGTGGATTAAGTATAGATGAAACAGATGATTCTGTAAATTTAGGAGATATTTCAAAGGCGATTAGGTTTGGAGCAGATTTTGTCTTTACATCAGCGCCATTTGCTAGATGTTCTGATTCTCTAGTTCAAAAAAATGGATTTTATGGTGGAAATTCAACAGCAGAGATGAAGGGATATTTTGATAATATAGAAGGAACTTTAATTAAAGTTAAAGATTCTGGCTTGACATTACAGGAAATGACTGTTAGAATAGTAGAAAGTTTACAGAGCAGTGTTTCTTATGCCGGGGGACACGATTTAGAAGCGTTGAAGTATGTAGATTATGAAGTGGTTTTATGATTAGTAAAGATTATTTAGACTTAACAATTGAACTTTTATCTGCAACATTTAAACATGTGACTGCATAATCTTGGTTTAGTACAGATAAGCAAAAACATGATATTGATTTATTTTTGTCTTTGAATGTTCAGCAGACTTATAAAAATAAATATAAATTGTTCATTTCCGAACAGTGTAAATATCTATCAGATTTTGAGTTTAAATCAGATTCAAAGTTTAGATTTGAAGTATTAGATTTTCCATTCAATTACTTAATACTTGCGGACGAAGATGATAATGTGATTTCCTCACTGAAGGTATATTGAGATAAAGAGTTTATATCAGAAGAAATTTTATTGGCTTTGGCTTTGATGAAGTCCGCGTTGCAGGAAATTTAACTTTTGCGGAACCAAAATTCTAACTATGAAAGCATTAGAATTGAATAAATTTATAGCTAACAAAGCTGAACTAGGCGAATTCATATAGCGTTTGATGGTGATTATTCAGCAATTCCCAATAATGCTGTATTTTTCTTAAATGAAAATTCCTCAAGCATAGACAAGATTTATAAGCGTAATTATTGAAAATAAGGAAGATTAATGGCGAAAGAAAAAGATAGTTTAAGTGTTATTAGCGAGATTAATAAGAAATTTGGCGAAGGTTCAATTATTAAACTTGGGGATAAAGAAATTCAGGATGTTGCAGCGTTTTCAACTGGTGTTCTAGGTTTAGACGCATGTTTAGGTATTAAGGGGTTGCCAAAAGGCAGAGTTACTGAGATTATTGGGCAGACAGGTACGGGCAAATGCCTTACAAAAGATTCTTATGTATTAACTGCTAATAATGGTTATCAAACCGTAGAAGAAATTTTTAATAGTTGCGGACTTGAAACCTTTACAGTAAACAAAGATGTAGAACAAAGTTATCCTCTGATTAATAGGCACGGTGGTGTAGAAAATACAGCTTGGTTTACTTATAATGGAAAAAGAAGAATAATTAAAATTGAAACATATTCAGGATTCTCCATTAAATCAACCACTAATCATCCACATTTAGTGTTATCTGAGAATGGATTTTTGGTGTGGAAAAATTCCTCAGATATAGTTGAGGGAGATTATTTATGCCATTATCGAAATGGAGCGTTTGGAACTAAATCCGTAGATTTAGAAGAGGCGTACCTTTTAGGCACAGTGATTGCAGATGGAACGTTATGTGAACAGAGAATTCAAATAACTAATGATGATGATTTTATTAAAAATCTAGTCGAAACAAGATTTTGTGACATTTTTGGATTTGATGGTTACAAAAAATATGAAAACAATGATAAAGGTAGTTTTAATTATCATTTTTCTAGTAAAATAGCGGCTACTAAATTTTATGAAAGGTACGGGTTATCTTCAACAACCTCTCCTTATAAGTACGTCTCATCTTTTATCAGGGCATTTGATAAAGATTCTTTACGTGCTTTTTTGCAAGGGTTTGTTGAATGCGAAGGTTATTTTGGTCCAGCATTAGAAATAACTTCCGCAAGTTATAATCTTATTTATCAGATAAAATTATTGTTGTCTCAGTTCGGAGTGACATCTACATTAAATAATAAGATAGAATCTAATTATCCAGATAATAATTACTATAGACTTTGTATTAGCGGAGATTCATATCTGTCTTATGTGAATAATATAGGATTTAGCTCTCTGCTGAAGAAAGCACAGTTTGAAAAAAACGCACCTAATGTTGGTACGGGTAGAAGTACTGACACTGTACCGCATTTGTCAAAAATTATAAGTGATTTATATAGCTGTATGAAAGGTGTTACTGGTGCTTCTGCAATTTTGGACCATTATAGGAAAGAAAAATCAAACCCAAGTTACGCTGCCTTAGATAAGATTGTAAAGTTCGCGGACGGGTCAGTGTACTTCAAATCACTATTGGTTGAATTGCTATCAGCTAATTACATGTTTGATGAAGTTATAAGCAAAGAATTTTTAGATGAGTTAGAACCGACTTTTGACTTTAATATGCCTAATACCAATTCATTTATTGCAAATGGATTAGTTACACACAATACCAGTTTGTGCTTATCCGCAACAGCCGATGCTCAACAAAAAGGTGAAAAAGTTGCTTTCATTGATATGGAACATGCGCTAGAAATTACGCACGCAGTTAGTTTGGGTGTAGATGTTGATGAGTTATTTATCTCTCAGCCGCTGTCTGGGAATGAAGGACTTGCGATAGCCAAGTTGTTGATTGAATCTGGTGAATTTGGCATGGTGATTATTGACAGTGTTGCGGCATTATTACCAGAGCAAGAGGAAGCGCAAGAGGATTTTGGAAATAGTAACGTAGGAACCCACGCTAGACTTATGGCCCAAGCATGTCGTAAGTTAACACCGCTTGCATCAAAAAATAATGTGGCATTAGTATTTGTGAATCAATATCGTACTAACATCGCGGCAGTCGGCTATCAGGATAACCAAGTGCCGACTGGGGGAAATTCATTGAAATTTTTTGCTAGTTTGCGGATTGATTTAAAACGCATTAACCAAATTAAAGATAAAGTGACTGAAAACGTAGTAGGTCATTATATGAAGGCTAAGGTTCTAAAAAATAAATGTTTTAAGCCCTTTTTAGAATATCAATATCCAGTTTATTATGGGGTTGGAAGCGTTCAAACTGATGAGGTAGCAGAGTTGTCTATAGAATACGGACATGTGCGCAAATCAGGAGCTTGGCTATATTACAAGGACTTGAAGTGGAACGGTAATGCTCAATTTAGAAGTTATTTATTTGAAAATCAAGATTTGATGATAGAATTAAGAGATTTGCTAGAGCCGGACTTGAAAAAGTATATAACTGATGGTGAAAAACGCGAAAAGAAGGGTAAAGTAGATGACACAGATAGCGAATAACGTATCGCCAGCCCAGTTCTGGGGTCGAAAATTTATGAATTCTACCAGTCGAAAATATGTAGTTTTAGTAGGATATAATGAAAATCCAGAAAATATTGCACATTCTACGGTATTTTTTACTGATGAAAATGGTAGAATGTTAACTACACAAGGTATGAAGTGGTATTTATTTTGGACAAGTTATGTTCAATCTATGTTAGAAGGTGTTGATTTTGCAGAATCAAAATAACAAAATCTATCGCCAACAGGCTTATGCAGTAGTAGCACAAATACTGGAAGATATTATTGTGGATGATGATTTAGATAATTTTATTCCATTAGAGTATGAGCAAGACCACGCGGATAAAATTAAACCTTATATAGAATCTATTATGAACGAATTTTTGGAGAAAAGTAAATGAAGCAAATTACTAATAATTTAGAAGTTAAATTTAACGACATTTCGCATGAAGTTTATAGAGTTTACAAATTTCCTTGCGGAAATGAAGTGCGAATAGATAGCCCAATAGCTTTGAATGTTTCTGCTAGTGGTGGACATAGAGTACAAGATAGTGCTGGTAAAGCTCATTATATTCCTGCTGGTTGGGTGCATTTATATTGGGAAACAAATGATGACGTTTCATTCTGGTTTTAAAATATGATAGAACATGATGTACAATATGGACCGCTTTTGTGTAAAAATTTCACACGAGGCGATTCAAAATGTGATATATTTGGTATAACATTTAATAAACACCAGTTCTCAATTCTAGAAAAATTGGAATGCATATAAAACCTTTATTTTATTAGCTGGTCGCGGAGCAGGTAAAAGTTTTTTAGCAAATTATCTTAAAACTACTAAAGGTATTCATAACATAGTTATAGATGCTAAGACAACAGACCTATATTCATGTTATGGAGGAATTTATGATATTGTGCATGTAGATGAGCCTTATCTTCTAAAATCTGTAGATATTTTAAATGATATTCGGTTTTTAAGATACACAAAGCTATTGATAATTGGTTCTTTACACCGACAGCGAAAAGATGTTAAAGACTTTGATGATTTCTTAGTAAAGTTAGCTACTCAGGAAGATACATTAGTAGTTAATGCTAGTACATTAGATAATAGTGATAATTTGGACACTGGGTTTATTAAGCATGTTGAAGAGTTTCAGATATTGCGGAGACAAGAAATAGATGGGATATTTAATTGATATAAATAATTTACTTGCGGAACAAGAATTAGAATTATCTGGGATAGAAGCTAACATAATTACACAAGTAGTTGATGCCTTGTTAGAAAATTTAGCAGTAAATGTACTAAATACTGCCGCAAGTTATACAAATTATGGTGCACCAGCGGCAATTATTGCTGGAAATGCTATTGCTGAACAGTTAAGAAATCAAAAGGTTAATAATGGATAATCTAAAATTAGGTCAAATTATCACATGATAAATCCGAGTTGAATGCTGGTGAGTATGAATTGTTTTGGCATCATTTAGAGGCATACACTGGGCAGAAATTTGATGATGCGCATAGAGAAGTAATGGGTTGGTCTTGTTCTTGCTAAAACAATAAATGTTTAAGGGCGGAATGATTCCGCCCTTTTTTGCTTATGACTTAATCTTTATTCTTTAAGCTGTTTCGTAGTGTTGACTTTAAAGGTTTTGGGCTTAGTTTCGGGCTTTCGCGGAACTTTAATTTGAAGGATGCCGTTTTCGTAGTTAGCTTCCAAGCTATTTAAATCATACTCCGCACCAACAGTGAATGCTCTATAACATTTTCCATAATGGATTTCATTACGTAAAACATTATAGCCTTCAATGTTAGGTGAAAGTTTTTCAGCTTTAATCGAAAGTTCTTCTTTTTCCGCTTTAATTTCTACGGTTGCGGGATTAATTCCAGCTAATTCATAGCATAAAATAAGCTCATTTTCGTTAGCATATACATCAGCAGCTAGGCTAATATTAGTTTTCGTAAGTGTCTTTTTTGCTGGGTCTACGCCGTAAAACAAGGCGTAGATTTCAGGTAAGGTGTAAGATTTTCCATTGTAATCAATGTAATAGTTAAACATTTTGTTTTTCTCCTAAAAAAATTGTTAATTTTCTTGTCAAAGTTTTACCTTTGACGTTATTTGAATGCATTATAGCAAATCTTTATACAGATGTCAAGCTTTTTTTGAGTTGACAAATATGTTTTATTTGATATAATAGAGTCATGAAATCCGCGCACTGGAAAAATATTGAGCTTAGGATTGGGCGGTATTTAGGCGGCGATAGAAATCCTATAACTGGAAGGGTTAGAGACAATACTATACCTGACATCGGTAAGGCGAAGCATTCACAAGAAGTTTTGCCGGACGCGGACCAGTATATTATGCACCCTAATTATACTAAAATTCTAAATGGCTGGCTATTTGACTTGTATAATTTTGAGATAAAGCACCGTAAAAGTTTGCCGAAATATATTCTAAATCTATATAGAGAACTAAAAGATACGGGAGAATGTCATTATTATGATAGATTTACAATTCAGTCTTTAGCTACATTCCGCAATTATTTTTTTGAATTGCGGGTTGAACAGAAAGAAGTGTATGAAAAATTGGAATTTCCAGCATGGATAATGGATGCTAAAAATCAGGCGGAAATGTCTACAACAGATAATCAACAGCCAGTAGTTATTCTACATGGCAAAAACCAGAAAATAAAGGATAGTTTAGTAATAACTTGGTATATTAAATGAAGATAATTTTCGACGGCAATTTTCCAACTCAGCTACGTAAAGAATTTGAAGATATTTTAAATGAGTATAAAGCTTTAGTTCCGCCTTGGTTAAAAAGATTAACAGTACATTTTGGCGTATCTGATGAGCAGATGAAAAATGCAGCGCTGGAAATGCTGGCTCAAGAAGAATATAGAAGTGCAGATATGGTAGTTTATGCGCCATATCTATCAATTACAGACCTTGAATATAAGAAGCTCTGTATTTTACATGAGTTATGCCATAACTTTTATGACAGGTTGCGGAACACTGCCTACAATATTGTAGGATTATTACCTGAAGAATCAGTTCAAAAATTGGCAGCAGAACAGATTAGAGCGGCAGATGAGTCTGTTACGCAGGATTTAGCTGAAGCATTTACAGAGATTTTGAAAAATGGTAAAAGTAGTGAAAAAGGTTCCTCAAAAGCTAAAAATAGTAAAAAAGAAGCCGGAACCGGTAGTAGAAAAGTTCAAAAAACTGTTTCCAGAACTAAAAAGTGATTTGTATGCCGAATGTATGTATTGCTTTGAAGTTTTTTTAGATAGCGCGGAAATAGAAAAAAGAAGTGTTAATGAAAGATGTCCAAACTGTAAAGAATTTGGGCTAATTAGATTATTAACTAAAGAGGAATTCAATGAATTGGGAACTTTACAGACAACAGAATAGCAACTTAGATTTGGTAAAGGTTTTTGAAGATCTTTATTCTCATAAAGATTGGGAATGGGTGCGCTCAGGATGCTATTACATTACTAATGTAACTGCCTTAAGTTCAGTTAAAAGTAGACAAGTTGCAGCATTAGTTATTATCAGCGCGGAAGCTTATGCGGATGCTAAGGAGAATCTATGAAGTTTAAATTAATCTATCTTGATTTTCCTTGGGCATTTAATGCTAGAAATAACTCTGATACTAAGTTTGGTAAAGGTATGAATATCTATACTGGGATGCCATTAAAAGATATTCTAAGAACTGCTGAATATATCAACGATATTGCAAGCGAAAACTGCATGATTGCTTCTTGGACAGTCGGCAGCAAACTTAACGAGCATTTTCTGTGGTTACAGGAGCTACAAAAGCATGATAAAAATTGGCGACATTGCGCGAAAATGTTCTCGTGGGTGAAAATTGCTAAATCAGGATTGCCGCGCGCACTGCCGGGCTATTATACGTTGGGAGCAACCGAAGATTTATTTCTTTGCGGACGCGGTAGTATTACAATATTTAAAAAAGGTGAAAAGCAGGTACTAAATGGTGATTTTGATTGGGTTGAAGATACAGTTTTCACTGATTACTGTCAGCAGCCTCATAGCAAAAAACCTGACAATGTTAGAGATAAGTTAGTTGAAGTGTTTGGAGATATTCCGCGAATTGAGTTATTTGCCAGAGCTAGATATAAAAATCAAGACGGTTGGATTAACGCCGGTAATCAGGTAGTAGATACCCCAAATATGGATATTTTTGAAGCTTTGAAATTGATTAAGGATGATACTTATCTATGATACAGAATATTATTGAAAAATATAGCCTTGCACCCGCAACTTATCAAAAAAGTTCTTTTAACGAATTTGATAACTTAAATAGCTATTTAAATGCTAAATTTAAACCTTATATTCAGGAAGGATTTTATGGTTTTGACATGGGCAATTCACCAGTAAAGTGGTATCAAGCTATCAATGATTTTCTAGATTTAGCTATTGTTCAATGTCCGCAACTTAAAATTTTGCAAATTAAGCAAAAATTTGATGGTTTGCGGATTTATCTAAATAACGTGAACGATGATGTGTTTGATGCTGCCACTCGGCTAGAGTTGTTGTGTCAGATGAAGAATTTATATGATTAAATATAATGTACAGTATTGGAAAGCGATGGCAGATAAGAATAAGATATTATTTAGCCCGACAGTTAAATACTTCAGATTTGATTTCTTTAGTGCTGTTGGACAACATATGCAAAAGAAAGCTATTGCATACCGATGTACTCGTATTGCTTCTAGTGCGGTTTAGGTCTAAAAAGTTCAGATTACGAATCATGCAACTGGGCATTCATCTATAATCTAGATGAAATATTGAATGGTAGATTAGATGAAATTATAGAAGATAACAGAAAATTTATGGAGAGTTTAAAAGATGAGTATCGATACTAAGATAGTAGAAGATGCCTTAGATAATTTGAGTAACGCTGTTATATTAACATTTTCAAGTACAGACAGAAATCATGAATATGCTTTAGGTGATGGCAGTGTAGGTGAAGTGTTATCTTGGACTATAGAAGATACGGAGGAAATGAAGAAAGATAAATTTGAAGTAGGTAAGAGCTATAGAACTTACGGCGGCTGGGAGGCTAAAGTTATTTGGCGTTCAGTTTATAAAGATGGCACATTATTAGCTAAAATAAAACAATCAACTTTAGAAGAATTATCTCAAACGGGTTATATTCCTTATAAGAAAAAACAGGATGTGACTTATTGGGCTGTGCATCAGCCGTATACTCACCGTGAAGTGCTAGTAAAGCATTCTGAAGATGGTAAATGTTATTCATCTTTAGCAGTTAGCGAACCACCAATATTTGATGTACCGCATCCAGCTTGGTTGACTGAAACTGAAATCTTATAGCCTTTTTTAGTATATTTAAGTGCTTTCTTTTTCTTTAGTTGGTTAAGTAGTTTAATTATATCTTGTTCCGCAATAAATAGATTTCTAGCTAAATCTGTTAAACTATGTTCCGCGTCAGTTAAAATTTTTAATAGTGCGGACTCTTGTTCTGTTAAATTTATTACTTTTCTCTGTGATATGAATTCAATAGAATTCAATAAATCATCGTCGAAAAAGATTGACAATTGTTCAAATTCAGTTATAATGCTGTAGATGTCAGACTTAGAAAGCGAAAACCATTCTAAATCATAGCGAAAATCTTGGAAACGATTATGTAAAGTTTTTTCTAGCTTTGCGCCGCCAAGAAATATAAAAAAGATGTGGAAGTTAGGATTAGCGGTTTGCAACTGTTTTTCTCTATAGCGTGGATTGTCGCTAAAACCTATTTTAATGAGTGTTGATTTTATATCAACTGCTAAATAAATCATAATAGATTATATCATGAAAATGACAGAAGATAAATTGAAGTTGTGGTTTGCGTACCTAGTTCTAGGGCTTGGATATATCGTTCTTGTACTGTTTGTATTAGCATTAATATGCGCAGTTTCAACTATGATTTATTCAATTATTACGGATTCAGCAGCACTACGCATTGTTGTTACTGCGGTGCTTTTAATTTTGTCAGTTATATTCGGTATAAATTTATTTGACTGGGCGCGGAATTACATTATAGATGTACAAATTATGCATAAATAATATCTGGTATGATATTGATAAATATCAAACTTTAAAATCTAAGCAAGGGCATGTTTCTATATATCTAATAGGTTCTTTCAAACATACAGAATTCTTAGCCAATGAGCTATTTGATTTTGTTTTAGAAGGACAAAAAATATTTGCGGGAAAAGCACGGGTTCAAACTTCAGATTTTGGTAAACATGTAGTGTTTGATGGAATATTTCTGACAATTGTTGGCATGTATATTGAAAACGATGTTATTTTAGTTAGCGCATATGACTAGTGCTCCGCGAAGTATAAAATTTAGATTGTACGATGTTAATGCCAAACAGATGGTCTATTATAGCGATGGCTGGAATGATTCTATAGACGTTTTAGCAGAAGTTTGGAAATTCATTGAATGCGGCGGTTATACAATTCAACAGGCTACAGGTATTTATGACAGAAATAATCAAGAGATATTTGAAGGTGATGTTATAGAATATTGGTGGTATGGCGGAAAATTTTCGTCTAAACATGTAGTAGTTTGGGATAATAAGAGTGCTAAATTTATACTAAAGGATGATAAAGAGAAAGTCTATAAGAATGTAGAGTTGTACCATAACCATACATATAAAGTTTTGGGAAATATTTTTGAAAATGCGGAACTATTGAAAGGATAAAATGGCTGAACAAGTAATTTGGTACGAATGTTTAAAATGTGGAGAAGACACAGATACCGTAAAAGAGGCTATTAATCACTGTCCTGCCGATACTAGAGAAATGTATATGTGTCATGAATGTTGGTGTGAATTTGATGATGAGAATGATGCTCTAAACTGCCATGTGCCGGAAGCTTCTATTAATTATGCATGTCCAAACTGCGGGCAGACTTATATTTACGAAGAATCGGCAGAAAATTGTGATTTTTGTGATAAAGATGCTTGACAGCTAAGTGTTTATGCTGTAAACTGTCTTTAGTTTTCTTGCTTTCGTAAAAGCAAGTGGATGCGACGGCGGTACTTGTCCGCTACTCAAACCCTGTAGTTTTAACATGGCAGCGTCACAAGGCAACGACATGCCTTAATAACATAAGGAAAACAGAAAATGAAATTAACTAGAAATTCAGTAGAAAGTGCGCTGCGTGATTACGCGCCACGTACAAAAGTTGGAAATAGTGCAAATCCTTTACAACGTGTGTTTACACGATTAGGTGTAACGGTTGATATTACAAGCCCAAAACCAGTATGGTTGCGTAAGTTTGTAGAAGCAGTACAGACTCTGAATAATAATTCAATTTCCGCAAGGGCGGCGTTGAATTTACTTAGTACAATTAAGTAGTAGATTTTAAACAGTCTTATAGGATAAGAGCTTGTTCAACCGCAAGCTCTTTAATTTAATGGTAAAACAAGTAATTTTGATTCGTAAAGATTTAAATATGCCTTGTGGAAAGATTGCAGCACAATCCGCACATGCTTCAGTCACAGCACTTAAAGATTTTGAATCTTTAGTGTATTCTCAAGAGATTGAATCTAAATGGGAAAATAGCGGAAGTACAAAAATTGTTCTAGGTGTTAAAGATTATATGGAGCTTTCTGCGTTATTTTCCGCAGCTAAAGAAAAAGATTTGCCATGTAGCCTAATTGTGGATGAAGGTAGGACTGTATTTAATGGTGAATATAAATCAACCGCAGTAGGAATAGGTCCGGCTCTATCTACTGAAATTGATGAAATTACTGGACATCTAGATTTACTATGAATGAAAAATTAGTTAAAGTTACATTTCTTTGTCAAGCCGATACCGGTGAAATAGTGGAAATATTGAAGGCATGAAACTAGAGAAATGGCGGGAATATAATGTACAAGCGGCTCGCTCTGCATACGTACATGGTGCGCAGTCCGATGATTAAATGTCAATTCCGATTTCAAATCAATTGAATGGCAATATATAAGAAAGTTTGACTACAGAGATGATTAAAATTGCTATTCAAGATTCTTATATCAGAGATGAACATGCAGATAAACTAATTGATGCTTGTGAATATTGGAATATTCCATTTGAATGTTTTGGCCTTATTCCTTTCTCAGATAAGATAACTGGTGATATTACTGAAGATAAAACTAACACAATTATACCATTTGGTGCAACTAAGTTAATTCATCTGTATAATAAAGGTAAACTGCCTGCGAATTGGAAAATTTTTCACACAGATATAGCATTTAGTCAATCAGAAATAGCTAAAGAAAATTTTATCTTGCGGAGCCTGCTTCTTAATAAAGAAGCTCAGTATTATGATTTTCCTGAGTGTAAAGACTACACGTTTTCTGAAGATAGGTTTATTAAGCCAGATAATGATTTAAAACTATTTAACGCTAAAATATTACCAGCCTTTACATCATTAGAACAGCTATTTGAAGATGAAACAGCGGCATCTGATATTTATGACAGAAAAGAAAAGGTTCTAGTTGCCGATTTAAAGAATATAGTTGACGAATTTAGAATTTTTGTAGTCGCGGGACATGTAATAAGTAAAACTATCTATAAAAATAAGGGCAACCTAACTGGCGGATTCTCTTATAAGTTCAGTTGGCTGGAACGATTTATAATCAACAATCTAGCAACTATTTACGAACCTGATTTTGCTTATGTAGTTGATATCTGTACAACACAAGGTAGATTTGGCAAAAATTGGCATATATTAGAATATAATGCCTTACAATGTAGTGGTTTTTATAATTGCAACGTAAGAGAAATTATTCATGCATTAGCTTGGTATTATGAATAAGTTTATCAAGAACGGTGAAATCTGTATACTACCAGAAGATTGGATTTTACTAAATGCGGAAAAGTCTAAAGAAGATATTATTGCTTTAATATCTCATTTGATGCAAGGTTTAGATTTACCATATAGAAAAATTGATGATGTAGATGCATTAGATGATTTTTTTCTACTATCGAGGACAGATAATCTAATAAAAGAAGGAAGCTTTTATAGTCGGTATCCTTACAAGTATTCATTTTCAAATCTTTATATAGATACTTCTAAAGTAGGTAATAAAGCTTCAGACTATTTTCATCAAGTATCAAGGTTTAAATGTAATTCTATTAATTCACCAAGTCCTTATAGAGTATGGACAAATCCAAAATTTCGTAAAAGCTTACTTAATTCATTATGGACTTTGAAAGTAAAAGAAGTAAATAATACTGTATTGAGAAGTTGTATAGGATTAAGGAAATATATAGCTTCTCAGTTTAGACCAAGTGCGGCTAAAGCTGTTTATGACTACTTTAAGGCCGAACATGTATTAGATTTTTCAATGGGTTGGGGAGATAGATTGGCGGGATTTTGTGCCGCAAATGGTACAAAAAGCTATGTTGGGCTTGACCCTAATACAAGTTTATTTGAAGGCTATAACAGACAGGTACATCTTTATCAGCAAGATAAAGAAATCAGTTTTTTTAACAGTGCGGCAGAGGACTTTGATTTTTCTGGATACACAGATAGATTTGATTTGATATTTTCAAGTCCTCCCTATTTTGACATAGAGCGTTACACTAATGAATATAATCAATCTTGGAAACGCTATAAAAAGTTGGATGATTGGTTAGAAAAGTTTCTATATACGACTATAAGAAATATGCTGCCAACACTAAAATCTGGCGGACATTTAGCTCTCAATATATCTGACGTGTATTGTCATCATGAAATTCAACAAATTTGTGACCAAACCAATGATTTTATAGCGTCTTTAGGTTTAAACTATGATGGTGCGATAGGTTTAAGAATGGCAAAAAGACCTAATAGCAAGGCTGAAGGTGAAGGAATATTTGCAGAGCCGATTTGGATTTGGAAGAAATGTTAGAAGTTAAAGATATTATAGAAGTTAGCATTAGTAATACACTGCTACAAAAAACTTATAAATTAGCCGAAGATTTGCCAGTTAATAGTAAATCTTACATGAATGGTGAACGTCATATAATAGGCGCATTAGGCGAATTGATAATTAGAGAATACTTTCCTAATTATACATTACCTAATAATTTTGATAGTGATATTATAGTTAATGGTTATAAGCTGGATATTAAAAGTAAACAGCGTACATGGTCCGCAAAAGAAAAATTATTAACATTTGCGGAACATGGATATGAAGGCTCAGTTCAAGCAAATTCTATTGAAAATATTAAGAATAAAGACGTAGATGGCTATGTATTTATCTCTATAGCCAAGACTTTGGACAAGGCTTATATAATGGGCTTTATAAGCAAAACATCTTTTATTGAATTAGCTAGAAAAATAGAGCCTAACACTATAGATGTTACTAACAATCAAAAAAGTCCCGCATTTAATTACAATATCTACTACAAACAACTAATTCCTATTAAACATTTATGCGCTTAGTTAATAAAGACATTTGTGTTAAATGTATTGATATTAATGAGTATTATGAAGAAGGTCCGCAAACTATAAATATTTGTATTAATTGTATACAAAAAGGTTTAGGTCAGCTACTAACAGTTAAAACACGTTAGCTTTGTAAATCGCTCCACCGCAACCCAGAAAAAACTTGAAGTCTTTCTGCTTTGGCTTCATCGCTATTCACATCAAGGCAGGCTGACAACCTACCTGTATTTATCAAAACTTGTCTGATAAGCAACGTTCTCATTAAAATATTTCTAGAGCCAAGAAGATCACTGTGTAATTTAAATCCGCAACATTGGCAATCGAAATTCAAACCTTTATTTGGTCGGTTTTCTTTTGCTGTATGTCCACATTTAATACACATCTGCGAAGTATAATTTGCATCTACTTTAACTACTAAACTTCTTTGTAAATTTGCTTTATATGCTAGGAAGTTTCCTAACTCTGCAAAAGCCCATTTAGAACTATCTGCGTTAGCTTTTCGCTGTTTCTTAGATGCTCTTTTACCTTTTCGACGTTTGGTTCTTTCTCTAATACCAGTTAAATCTTCTAAACCTATAATACACTGTTCTTTTAGAATCTGTTTACTTAAGAAATGATTTACATTCTGCTTAAAACGTCTTTCTTTTCCGCTTAACTTAGATAACCTACGTTTCGCGGACTTTGTATCTTTTGCTTGTAATTCTTTTCTTTTTCGACTATATTGATTAGATTTATGTTTAACTTCTTTACCTGAATAAAATTTTACTTCATTTTCATTAGATTGTGTGACGGCTAAATAACGCTGTCCTAAATCTACTCCTTTAACTTTCTTGATTTTTGACAGTTCAATATCTTCTAGTTCAATTTCTATAGCAACACATAAATAATATTGCTGTTTATTTTTGTCATAAATTAGATTTGCGGCACCAATTTTAGCTGTTTTTAACAGTTCAAGATGTTTATTCCACCCAGCAAATTCAACTTTGATTCTTTTACCTAACGTTTTGACTGAAACTGTGTTTTTCTTAAAATCAAATGAAAAATCTCTATTATATTGTAATAGAGCGGTTCTAGATTTGTAGACAATAGGCTTGTCTAAACTTTTATATCGTTTATTAGTATAGCCAAGTTTAACGTTCTTAATATGGTTTTTAAGATTAGTCCACTGAGTTTTATACTGTGCACCAACCTCTCTGGGAATTGTACACGCAGTTTGAGCACCTAACTTGAATTTTTCACGTATTTCATAATACGTTAATTTCTGAATTTTAACCTTATTTGATGTTTTGTTGTTATCAAAAGCGATTTGAGATGCAAAGTTGAGTGCATCACGATAAGCAAGGCAAAAAGCATTCAACTGGACTTTTTGTTCCTTAGAGTGAATTAATTTAAGTTTTGCAGTTATCACTTGTTTCATCGTTAAAGGCATGGTATCATAAGTTCATCAGATTTCCTAATTTCAGGAATCTGTGAAAATCAATCCCTCCAACGATTGAAATACGTTGGTTTCCTTAATGGAGTTTAGATGAGCTTTAGGATAATTGATTTAGAGCAGGATACAAATGCTTGGTTAGATTGGCGTATGAGTGGAATAACAGCCACTGATGCTTCAATTATTATGGGCGATAATCCTTATGAATCTGTTGAAACACTTTTTTTAGTAAAAGCGGGACTACAAAAAGCTGAATTTAAGATGAATGAGGCTATTCAGCGCGGAAAAGATTTAGAGCCAATTGTTAGAGAAAAGGTTAACCATCATTTTCAGGAAGATTTTCAGCCAGCATGTGTACAGAATTTAGAACATGATTTTGTGTTAGCAAGTTTAGATGGAATATCGAATGATTTTCGCTGCGTCTTAGAAATTAAATGCCCAAGTTTCTATGCTTCACATATACGCAATTGGCGTAAAATAGATAACGGAGAGCAGGAGTTTGTGGCTATGCCTGAATATTATTACAGTCAGATACAGTATCAATTATTAGCCACTTCCGCAGATTATTGTTTGTTTGTATCATATTTTGAAGGCGATTTAAGGCACTCTGAAATATATTCTGATACTTTTTATCAACGTACTGTACTTGAAAAAGTATTTGAATTTTGGAATTCTTTGTTATTAGAAAGGTCTAAAAATGCTAATAACTGAGGAAGATTTATCTCTGTTGAATAGAAACTTTAATAGTTGGACAGTTTTGGCTTTGGCAGGAAAAGACAAAAGTAAAAAGAAAATTGTGTTATGTCGGTGTGTTTGTGGTAGTTTATCATGTGTAAGAATAACAGTGTTATTTCAAGAAAAATCTAAGGCATGTAGACGCTGCTCTAGAATAGGTATTATTATAAATGTAACGCATGGATATTGCTATACACCTGAGTATAGAATTTGGCAAGCAATGAAGGCACGGATTAACAACCCAAATTCTAAATTCTATCACCGCTATGGCGGCAGAGGAATTAAAATTTGCGACCGTTGGCTAGAGTCGGATGGACAGGGCTTTCTAAATTTCCTAGAAGACATGGGCACAAAGCCTTCTGAGAAGCACTCCATTGACCGAATAAATAATGATGGATATTACGAACCATCAAACTGCCGTTGGGCTACTCAGGTTGAACAGACTAATAATACTGGAAGAAATAAAAGACTATTGTATAAAGGAATCGAAAGAAGTATCAGTGAATGGTCACGCAGATTAAGATGCAATCCTAATACACTTACTGGTAGATTAAAACGCGGCTTAACTATTGAAGAAGCTTTGGCGATACCTATAGATAAAAGTAAACGCCGCAATATTAAAAAAAATATTAAAAAATATTAAAAAATATTAAGAAATTTTAATTATAAATTAATGGTGTATTAGACATGGTTGATATTTTCAATTTTACAAAAAACAAACAAGAGGTATTTAATGGAATCAAGTAAAGAGTTTATTCAAAACTGTCTTGTGACAGAATCCAATGATTTTAATGCAATCCGCGAACGCTTAAAAGATAAGCATTTGCTTAATGCTTTATACTGCATCTTGGCAGATTATACTTACTTCGCGGAAGAGTTAGATAAAATAAAAAAACACATTTTCTATGGAAAGCCTTTACCTAGTGATGATGGTAAACCTTTTCTAGCAATGTATGATTTTAATGCGAAAGATTTAGCATCCGCGCCAAGTGAAAAAACAATTCGGTTATTGCATGGCATTTTAGGAATTGCTACTGAAACAGCAGAGCTAACGAAACCATTATCAGAACATTTATTTGATGGCGTGGAATTGGATAAAGTTAATATCTTGGAAGAGTTAAGTGACGCAGATTGGTATAAGTCTATTATTTTCAATACTTTAGAAGAAGATAGTTTTGAGCCTAGTTGGGAAAAGATTATCAATAAGTTGAAAGCTAGATATGGTGATAAATTTAGTGCTGCCGCCGCAATTAACAGAAATTTGGAAGTAGAGCGGGCTATTTTGGAAGGTTAATGCCAAAAACTAAGTTAGTGAAATTTCTGCCATCTTATGTAGGGTCTAAAGCTTATTGGGTAGATTACTTAAGTAACTATAAAACTAGTAATATAGTTGAGCTATTTGCAGGTTCCGCAGTTTTAAGTGCTAATTTAGCAAGTAGTGCGATACTAAATGATTTAGATAAGTATGTGAGTTTAATTCTTAAAGATTTTGATAAACAAATAGTTCCAGAAATCTTTACAAAAGAAGATTATTTTGAGGCGCGGAAAGATAAAGATTGGTATAAGTATGCATTCTGTTTACAAAAAATGTCCTTCTCAGGTGTTTTCAGATATTCAAAGAATGGATATAATGTACCAATTAAACCAATTGATTTTATATCTGAACGTAATGCTTATCTAAAATCATTAGAAGTTTATAAAAAAATAAATCCAACTGTGTTGAATAGACAGTACTATCAATGCAATGAGTATATAACTAAAGAATCTGTAGTTATTATCGACCCTCCCTATGAAACTGGGCAGGCTTCTTATAATAGCGGAGTTGACTATGAATTTTATTGGAATTTTATTAGATTAAACGAAAACGCCGCGAAAGCAATAATTATATTTGATTATGATATAAACTTACCTTTTAAGGCGCTAGATACAAGAAATATGAGAGTAAATGGGGCTTTGAAAGGTGCTAAAGAAGGTATTTTTATCTTTGAAAATTCTTTAAAAGAAGGTCAAAAAGGCGAGGAATTGTTTCTTAATATATTTAAAGATAGGCTAGTGCGTCTAGACGGTAAAAATGCGGATTTTAAACTTTTGGATGGTCGCACTGTAGAGTTAAAGAGCGACTATTATGATAATAACAAAACCTCAAACTTCTTCTTTGAAAGATACTCTGACAAAGATAGGCTAACAAACGGCGGACCTTGGCAAGCTTTAGATAAAAATATAGACTTGTTTGTTTATTGGTTTCCGAAAAACAAAACTATTTATGTTTTCAATACTAAAAAATTAGTTGAAAAGTTAAACTCTATTGTGGAATCTTACGAATTAGTAGATATTCCAAATAAATCATGGATTACATCTGGGTATAAAATCCCCAGAAACTATCTTCAAGATATAATTTTACAAGAAAAAAGGATTACAAATGTTTAATATCGGGTCTACTTATTTGACAATCGGGCAGAAACCTGCTAAAGTGCTTTGGATTGAGTCCACTTTGTTTGCACAAAAAGCCGGTGTAGCATATGATTCAAGGTTAATGACCGTGCTTCACGAGCCGTATACGGAAAATGAACGTATATTGTTTCATTTATTAGATGGAACGTATTATGGTGCGGGATTAGATGGTGTAAATTTAACTGAAGTACAGTATATTCAGGAGTTTCGTAATGAAGACTTATAAAGTTGTTGTTAAATGTACAAATGCTTTAAAAGACACGTTTGCAGTCAAAGCTCAAGATTCTAAAGAAATTTTATATCCAAAATCAGATTATTTTAATTGTATAAATGGTGTAATATATGTTATCACAGATAGTCCGGCTAAGATATATGAGAAGTTTAAAGATGCTGTAATTAGTATTGAAGATATTGGATTTGGGTACATTTTAAATGGATAATTTATGGCAAAATTTGAAATAGATGAAGATTTGATTATTAATAGCGGTGATGCACATGAATATGCTAAATTACGTAAATCTTTGCAATTTAAAGATTATGTATTAATAGCTTTAGAACAATTTGCCGCGAATGAAAAAGAATTTAGACAGCTTAAAGAATATTTTAACACTGGCGGCGGCATGACATGGGCAGATATTCTAAAAGCAGTTAGAGATGATAGTGATAAAGGTAAAGAGATTATTGAATTGTTTAGAATGTTAACCTTGTCAGAATTAGAATGGCGTGGAGTTTATGCGCCTGAAGTAGATAAACCAATTCCAAAATGGAAGTAACCATGAATACAGTAAATCTAATAAAATCAGCAAAAATTAAGTATATAGAATTTGAAATGGGTGATATTCTTCAATATCTAGATGATTTTTTTATTTTTGCTGCTGTTGACACCTATAGGTCAGATAGCGGGCCTGATGAAGCCTTGTTTAACGCAATTTCTTTATCTAAAGGTCAACGATACACTACTTCTCAAGTTAAAAAAGACTGTTCAGAATACTTGCAGCGTTTAGGTTTTGTAAAAATTGGTAAATGCAAAATTTCTTTAGAAAAGATTGATGATTAAAATTCCAGAATCTTTACAACTAACTGATGTAGAAAATAGAGTTATAGCTACATTAATCAATAATCCTTCTTACATTTATGAATTTAATCTAAAAGCAGATTCATACTTCACTGATTCCGCGAATAAAAAAATTTATGAGGCTATTTTTCAGGTCAAAGACGTAAATCCTAATTTGGATACTATTAAATCTCGGCTAGACATAGCTTTTCATCCTAATTTAGTTAAGCTCGCACAGCAAAGCGCATTAAACAGATATGATTTCAAATCAGATTTTTCTCTTTTGCGGGAAAATGATTTTTTAGTTAAGGTATATACAGCTAATGAATCACTTAACTTAGCTATTCCAAATCTAACTAAAGATTACGCGCTAGATAAAATTCAAGAGTGGCGCGACAATTTAGATAAACTAGCAAAACATTCAATCATTCAAGCAGATTCTACTCTTTTGTTAGCCAAAGATATTCTACCAGATGTATTGGTTAATCTAGAGTCCGCAGCCAGTAGAAAAGGTCAGTTGCTTGGTCTACCGACTGGCATTAAGATGTTGGATGATTATACGCTAGGGTTAATTAAGAAAAATCTAATTATTGTTGCCGGTAGACCGGGCGCAGGCAAGACGGCATTAGCCGGAACCATCCTCCGTAACTACATCTTGCGTCAAGAGCCTAAACCGTTGTATTTCTTTAGTTTGGAGATGCCAAAAGAAGAGATTATTCAACGTCTTATGTCATCTATTGCTAGAGTAAAATTTCAGAAGTTGCGGACAGGATTACTAAGTAAAGATGAATGGTTACGAATCATTTATGCTAAATCTATTATAGATTCATCAAACTTGTATATTGATGATACACCAGCTATTCCAGTAGATTCTGTAGAAAATAAGATTGCGGAAGCTAAAGATTTAGGCTTAGTATGTATTGATTACATACAGTTAATGACTGCAAAGGCAGAAACTAGATCTTTAGAGATTGGTAAGATAACCGGCACTTGTAAGACTATGGCTAAGCGGTTTGACGTACCTGTAGTAGCTCTTTCTCAACTTAATAGGCTAGTTGAAGCTGATAAGAATAATAAACGGCCAGATATTTCACATTTAAGAGAATGTGTGACTGGTGACACCTTAGTTTCAATGGTAAATGGACACTTAAAACCTATAAAAACCATTAAAAAAGATGACAGAGTACTTTCTATTGATGCAAATACCTTAAAAGTTAAAGAATCTATTGTTAACGATGTTTGGTCAACTGGTGAAAAAGAAGTTTTTAAGGTCAGAACACAGACTGGAAACGAAATTAGAGCCACAACCAATCATCCATTTTTAACTGTTGATGGCTGGAAAAGTACAGATAGTCTGTCAGTTGGGGATATGATCGGTACTTTGAATGTAAAGAAAGCAGATTCGTTACCGGCAGATAAGAAAACTCTTGATTTATGTAGATTTTTAGGGTATATGTGTGGAAATGGAACCATGCAAAAGCATCGGAGTATTGGTTGTATAGTTAGTGATGAAGATGTAAAGAACGATATTATTAATCTAATTAGCAGCTATTTTCCAAAATTAACCATACGAATTAAACCAAATAAATGTAAAATTCCAGTTTGGGATATGTATTTTACTAGAACGTTTGAGAACGAGTCTTATACATACAGAGGTAATGAATTAATAAATTGGTTGAACAGTCTTCATATGATAGGCGTTAAGGATTGTACAAAATTTGTCCCAGATTTTGCTTTAGATGCTGGTTTGGAAGGTTACAAACAGTTTATATCTGGATATTTAGCTACAGACGGTAGTGTATCATCTGTTGAAATCGGCATTGTTTCCGTTTTAGATAAAGGATATATAGGCATTCAAGCTACGATGCCGGTCTTTAACCTAAAAGTACCTGTATTTGATGAAAATATTAAAGCTTTTCTAAGGCAGATAGAAGTTATCGGTAAAAAAGGACATGGATTACAGGCTTACAAGACTTATGTTGCAGATACAAATGGCGCACAAATGGGTGTTTTACCTAAGAGTGTAAGTTTATATGCTAGCAAATATCCAGAATATAGATTCAACAATAGGCATATACGATTTAGTAGTGCAAGAAGATTATTAGATTTACATGATAGGTATCTTCAGTCTTTACTTGACGGGGATGTATTTTTTGACAGGGTTGTTGCAATAGAAAAATGTGAAGAAAAGGAAGAAACATTCGACATTTCTATTGCTGAAAATCATAATTTTATTGGTAACGGATTAATTGTTCATAATTCTGGGGCGATAGAACAGGATGCTGATATGGTTTTATTATTATATCGTGATAAATACTATCATCCAGATACTCAATATGGTGACACGGCTGAGATTATCATAGGAAAGCAGCGAAATGGGCCGACTGGTACAGTGTACTCTTTATTTTTGGATGAGTATGTATCATTTGAAAGTTTAGAGGTTAGAGGTTAGAGGTTAGAGGTTAGAGGTTAGAGTATGAAATTTACTTGTAAAGCTAATGATTTAAAAGATTTAACCAATATTGCGGATTCTTTGACCCAAAAAAAGAGTACTATATTTTCTGACCGCTACATGAAGCTTAAAGCTATGTATAAGCGGCTAGAGATTAGTGCTGGAACTGCGGAATATTTCGCTACTTTATATTTAAATGACGTAGATATAAAAGAAAACGGCGTTGCATGTGCGGAAGATATTGCTCAGTTCATTAAAGTATTGGCGGATGAAGATGTAAACATGACAGTAAGTAGTTCTGAGACTGATATTACTGTTCGCAGAGGTAATAGAAAAAGTGGAACTATGCCAGCCGTACCGATTGCGAATTTTGTAGACAGAAGTGAAAATTTTACAACTAAAAAATCATTATTTTCTTTAACAGTTGCTGAAGTTAGAGATATTGTTCAAGCCGCTATGTTACTAGATGATGAAACTAACACAGGCATATTGAAAAGTATTCATTTTGATACAGTATTAGATAAGTTAGTTTGTTATCTAGGTAATAGACGCTCAATGTTTAAATATGAACTTAAAAATATCAATGAAAATGTTAGTTTAACCATTCCATCTACACACGCAGAGATTATTAAAAGCTTTTTAAACTCCAAACAATTGCAAGCGAATTCATCAGTTGAGTTTTATAAAACTGATAATCATGTCTTATTGCAAACATCTGTTGGAGAATTGAAGTTAGGTACAGTGGTGGGTGAATATCCAATGGGCGGTGTATTACAGATGTTTGATATGAGTAATTGGGAAGAAGTAGAAATGTCAGTTAACGAATTGGCACAAAATTTCGTAGCTGCGGAAGCACTTTTCCATTCCTTTGACAATGTAATTTGTAATATTAAATCGCAAGATGACCTATTTTATGTAACTAATGCTATCAAAACCAGAGAATATGAAGGTATTTTAGACAATCCAAATAAGACAGAGATAGATATTTTTGTGAATGCGGAAAATTTAGGGATAGCATGTAAGGTAGTAAATGATGCTACGTTTATTATCAAACGGGGACTGAATAAAGTAAGCGCTTTAGGGTTAAAATCTAAAGAGAAGTGTTTAATTACAGTGCCAATTTTCAAAGAAAAGGTAAGTGCGTAATGGATATATTTGAATACCCGCAAGAGCTAAATAAATTAGAGGTTGAGTTAAGTACTTTAAGGAACGAAAAAGATACATTAGAAGTAAGGTTTAGAGATTTAAAAGCAGCTACTATTGTTAGCCAAGTAGACATTATAGCTTATAAAAGTGCCGCGATTAGAGAAAATTTTATTATTTTTACACTTGCAAATAATTCAGAGTGTGTTAAAATGGAAACTAGATTAAATGAAATTATAGCACAAATTAGAATAAAAACAGATGAACATTCTAAATTGCGACGGGAATTTCGACTTTTGGAATTGGAGTATAACGCACATGGCATCAGAAATTTTGCTAACTGCGGAAAAACATGAGATTAAAATTTGAAGGAAGTTATTTAGTTAGTAATAGTTATAACTCTATTATTAACAATAAGATTGGACCTGCATATTATGATGCAGTATTGAACAAATTTGTATTCAAGCTTTTACAGGCTTTAGATGAAGATGATATCGGGGATTATTATGTTGATCCTAAAAACCTATCAAAAGTAGAAAATGCTGAAATTGAGCTTATGAATCAAACTAGAATATATATTAACAGACCTGATGGCTATGATATTATTGAAACCTAGCAACATTCCAACTGAAGGTATAGTTGTAGAGATTTTAACTGCCGCAGAGTTGGAATTTCCTAAATTCGGAACCGACACTGATACAGAAGTCTTTGTAGGTATTACTATTAAGGATTTTGACGGGACTTTTAAGATAAATGCGGATAATTTCGTATCAATCGCTAAATATTTAAATACATGGGATTACACCAAATGGGTTGGTAAAAGTATCAGAATCTATCGAGAATCTAAGCTGATTCGTGGAAATAATATTTTAATGGTGCGGGTTGGTGAAGAACTTAAGCGAAAGAAGAAATAGATTTGGAAAGACTAAAAAGTAATCTATCGATTATTGACAATCTACCCCTATATAAGGTAGATGCTCTTATTGCTACTTATATTTATAAACTAAAGGTAACAATAGTTAGGTTTGATTTTGGATATAGGCAGTATAATAGAGTCATGTATCACTCTGAAGTTGCGCAATATCTGCCGCGCGGTAAAAAATTATCTTATGCGCGGAACAATGCTTACCCACCTGATTGGTACGAGTTTCTAAGAATTAGTCAAAAGCATAAAGACGCTATAGATTTAGCCAAAAAACTAGATGCTATAGTATATCTAACTTTCGCTAATGCAAAAGTTACATCCACATTATACAGTAAATATCAGATTAGTGGAAGTTTTGCTGAAGTATTAGCAAAAACGTGTCTATTGCAATACTTAGAAACTAAAGAGATAGATTTAAGCACTGAGGATTTAAGCGTATTAAACGAACAGGACTCAAAAGAAGTACTGGGTTTGGAAGCAAAAGTAAGAATTTTAAGTCCAAAGCCCAAACTCTTAAAAAACATTCCAAAAAGAAGCTGAAAAAAGGCAAGAAAACACTGGCTTGGGAAGCTTTAAGGGCAGAAATTTTCCAAGAGCTTGCGGAACAAAATATTACAAGCTGTGAACTCAATGGTAGATTTGCGGAATGTAGCGGCGCTTTATTTCTATCATTAGCGCACTCAAAAAAGAGAAGAGATATTAAAACTGATGAAGAAATGCGAGAAGTTATCTTATGCTGTTGCCCAGAGCATCAAATTATTGAGGGAATGAGTAAAGATGATATGTTTAATATAGTTAGGAGTGTAATAGCTAACCGTGAGACATAAGCGTTGGACTGATGACGAATTAAAATCTTTTTGTATAGATTGTAATAATGGTTATTCTGTTGAAGATTTAATGTTGAAATATAATAGAAGTAAGTTAGCTGTTGTAGCCAAACTTTCAATCTATAAGGAAGGTCAAACTGTAAAACTTAAAGGTAAGTTGGTGGATTTTATTGAACTAGAAGCTTTATACAAATCTGGAAAATCTTACAAAGAACTGGCACAAATATACAGATGTGACCCTAGCTATATGGGAATTCTTTTAAAAAAAGCAAAAATCTTATTAAGAACGGCTTCTGAAACACAGCGAACTTATAGATTAGACGAAAACTATTTTGATGAGATAGATTGTGAAGAAAAGGCATATTTCTTAGGATTCTTATATGCTGATGGTTATCATTATGAAAAGACAGCAACAATAACATTAACCTTAGTGGAATCAGATAGAGAGATATTGGAAAAGTTAAATGCTCTTATTTATAAAAATAATATTAGACCATTAAATTTTGTAGATAGGAGTTTAGATTATGTAAGATATGGAAAGCGAAGTAAAAATCAGTTAAGATTAACAATAAGTAATCAGCATATATCCAGACAGTTAAAAGCATTCGGAATGATGCAAGCAAAAAGTCTTATTATAAAATTTCCAGAATGGTTACGAGAAGATTTACAGCGACATTTCATTAGGGGCTATTTTGATGGTGATGGGTCAATCCACATTAGAAAAGCTGATAACATACCATGTGTTAGTTTTTGTTCCGGTTCAATAGAGTTTTTAAAACATTTACAAACTGTATTTAAACAGCATCTAGGATTATCAAAAACAACAATTTTCAAACATAAGCAAAATAAAGCATTTGCGTTTACATATAGTGGTAGAAAGTCAACTAGTCTAATTAAAGATTATTTTTATAAAGATGCAAAAATCTTTTTAGCTCGTAAGTACAAGAAATTTTTTAGCGATTGGGAACTTAAAGTGAAAACTTTATGTGGTCGTGAGAGACATAGTTGGATTCCTGATAACTGGTTTACCAGAATAAACGATAAAGGTATAGAAATACACCAATGTAAGAGATGTGTATATGAAGATAGGAAATTGAAAAAAGAAAAAATATTAAGTATTACATCATAGAATATGTATGAAATTGTTACAGAAACTATAAAGAATCGAGAATCATAAATACTTTTAATAGCATTACTAAAAGATTGTGATTGAAGTAGTTAATATAAAGACTTATAACGGTCAAAGTTACTATATTGGCAGACCTTCCGCTTTAGGAAATCCATATAGAATTGGAATTAAGTATAAGCGCGGTGAAACAATTGATTTATACAGAAAATGGCTGTGGCGAGAAATTAATAAAGAAACCAGTGCCGCAAAGACAGAGTTTTTAAGACTTGCGGAACTAAGTAAGAAACAGAATTTAAAGTTAGGCTGCTTTTGTAAACCAAACAAATGTCATGGAGATATAATAAAAGCAGCAATTGAATGGAGAAATAATATGGCGTTAACTGATATTAGTATATTTGATGAAGAAAATGAAACTAGATTAAGTACAACAATTTTGAAGTTGAATGAGCAAATTGGCGCTTTTCCAGATGGAATTGTTGTAGTTAAAGGTGTTATGGGCGCAGGTAAGACTGCACTTGCATTACAGCTAATCGAAAATGGCGGCTCAACTTTATTTGTAAGCGCGGAACAAAGTCCTACAGCCTTATTACAGAGGCTGGTAGCTCGCAAAGCTAAATTAAATCTAAATAGTATTGTTAATAAACGAATTCCACCAGAAGATTTGAAAGCTGCTGTGTCTTTTACTACTGAGGGACTTCCATTCCTGACGTTGGAAAATGGCATGAACGGTATTCCTAGTATTGAGTATATTAAAAACCTAATTGAAGGCATTAGAGAAAAAGACGGCAGTAATAAGGTAATGCTTGTACTTGACTCTATTAACGTAGTCTTAGAGAAAAGTAAGAATAATTATCAAGGATTGTCTAAAATTGATTTAGCCAAGAAATTTGCTGTGGACTTGGATGACCTTTGTAAAGAGCTTGGTGTAACATGTGTTGTAACTGTACAAGATGGTAAAGAAGCTGAAATTGCAGAGATTTTTGAATTTGCTAGCGATTTAGCGCTTGAACTCGCATGGGATAAAGAAGGTCGTTCAGATTCCGCAGGTGTAAAAAAGAGTAAGGTTAGTATTTTCAAGAATAGAACTGGTAGAATTGGTATCTTGTTCTTAAGCTTTAATGGTGATTTTCAAACTTTTGAGTAATTTACTAAAATCAAGCGGGAAAGCCAACGTCTTTTAAGCGTTGGATGAAAGCGTTTCCGAATTCCTTAATGTAGATTTGGGGACTCATTAAACTTATGATATATTGTATTCATGATTAAAGGAATCAAATTTAGAATTTATCCAACTGAATCACAAAAAGAACTCCTAGCAAAATCTTTTGGCTCAGCAAGATTTCTCTATAATTGGGGCTTAGACCTGAAAACTAAAACCTATCAATCGGAAAAGAAATCAGTAACTAGATTCCAGTTGGATAAACAATTAACCGAATTAAAGAAAGAACATGTATGGCTAAAAGAGATTCCTTCTCAAGTCTTGCAGCAGTCCTTATCAGATTTAGATAAGGCATTTGTGAAATTCTTTAAAGATAAGAAAGGCTATCCTAATTTTAAATCAAAACACGGAAAGCAATCAATTCGCTTTCCGCAGAGCTTTTCGTTGACTAACAACAGTATCATACTCCCAAAGTTGAAAGCTGTCAAGGCTAAAATCTCAAAAGACCTTTCCTGCTACGAAATAAAAAACATAACGGTTTCTAAATCAAAATCAGGTAAGTATTTCGCTTCTATCTGCTACGATGACCTAAAACCAATTCCCACAAAAGTTCCGTTAGACGAAAATCAAGCTATCGGATTAGACGTAGGAATTAAAACCTCTATCGTAACTTCAGAAGCAGAAGAAATTGGAAATCCTAAATTTCTTAGGAAGAGTCTACGAAAGTTAAAAATTCTGCAACGTAGATTAAGTAAAAAGACAAAAGGAAGCAAAAATCGTAATAAAGCCAGAATTAAGGTTGCGAAACACTACGAAAAAGTTTCAAATCTACGAAAAGATTTCCTTCATAAGACTTCCACAACTTTAGTGAAGCAAAATGATACGGTTTGTATTGAGGATTTAAATGTTAGCGGTATGATGAAAAATCATAATCTTGCGCAGAGTGTTCAAGATGTAAGTTGGGCAGAGTTCTTTAAGATGCTGAATTATAAAGCAGAGTGGAACGGTAATAATATCATAAAAATCGGTAGATTTTGGCCTTCTAGTAAGTTATGTGATTGTGGAACTTTAAACCATAATTTAACGTTAGCTGATAGAATTTGGATTTGCGCTGCGTGCGGCGTTGAGAATCAAAGAGATGTATTGGCAGCGCGAAATATTAAGAAGTTTGCATTTTTAAGTAATCCTACGCAATACTTCAGTGAAGTAAAAGAACGGCAGGGCATGCCGGAATTGTCTGTGGAGGAAGTTTCGTTAGAAGCTCCGATGAAGCAGAAACCAGCAAAGTCTACGAAGACTAGGCACCGAAAGGAATCCAACGCGCTTTAGCCGTTGGAGGATGTCAAAAATCTTAAGTATATGAAAAATATGAAGCTTGCGATAATTATACTTTTTATGTTTTTATTTTCTAGTTGCGCGGCAATAGAAAATATTGACAAAGAATATAAAATAGCCGTAGAAAATTGTAAAACCTATTATCCACAAGTTGAAAATTATGGAAATGGTGTTTACTTTCTACATTGGAACAGTCCTTGTCAACCTACAGTAGAATCATCTGGCTATGTACTATCAAAGTTTAAGCAAGAGCAGCAAGTCAAAGGTTTTAGAATAGTTTCTATTATACCTAAGACTAATGGTGCAAGATATTTATTTGGATATTTTGTAATATTGGAGCCTAAATGAAAATTCAAGTATTGGAATTAAGCGAACTAGAGCTACAAGAGAAGATGAATTGGGCTAAAGAGCAGTTAATTGACCGTCTTGCTAAAGATGGATTTTTGAATGGCGCGGCGGACGATATAAATCGTAAATATATATATGTTATACATAAAAAGAATTTATTTGGAAGCGTATTTGATAAACTTATCGGCAACGATGAAAATAAAGCACACATTACATTATTAAGATTATATGATTAGTTTAGTAAAGGCACCGCCGCCATTTTTTAAAGATATATCTGATGCAGATTTTGGTACTCTATTAGAGTTGGATTTTTATTATAATCGTGAAACAGAATTTTTAGAGTTTACATGTAAAGAGTACGACAAACCAGAAACATGTCTCATTCTGTGGAATAAGCTAAAACAAGCTTATCAAGCTACCGATATGGATAATCAAGAATTTTCTCAGAGTGTGGATATCAAGTTCTATATAGATAAGTTTGGACAAGATTATGGTGTAGAAGGTTGGACAACTGGCACAAGACCTTACATAATTGAAGCTCTTTGGTCACAACTACTTTACGTATATGGTTATCATCCGCTAGGAATTTGTAATAGTTTACACCGAAATTGGATTATAATGCAATGAGCTACACAGAAGAAGCGCTAAAAGAACTGCATTTTATGGTAGTTCTTGTTAAGTATTTCCACAAATTAAGAATATCATGATAGATAAAGACGAAAATTTTCAATCTAGGTTTCCGCAAACCTATAAAAATTGTTTAACGCGAGAGCAGGCGATGGATATTAAAGTAAATAACGATGATACAGCAGCTAAGTGCTATGTACTAGACCAGTTAGTAAGATTACCTTTTCCTAATAAGATTAGTGAAAAATATACCATTAGAAGCAATAGACCGGATGAAACTTGTGGAAATGGAGTTCATCATTTTCACGTAGAAGCAATCAATGATGTTGGCGAGATTGACTATACTACTATAATAAATTTTCAACATGGACAATTACCAGAGACAGGGCATAATGGACTACTAGCTACGGTTGGTAATCAACTATAAATTAGTCAAAAGTAATGCCAGAACCATTAGCAAAATTTAGGATTAGTGTAAAGTTTCAGGATAGTAAGCTAAACTGCCCAGTGCTTTTTTATATTTGGGAAGATGATAGAAGCTTAGCAGAACATAATGGTGCCAAGTATTATGCAGTAACCGTAGACCGTTCATTAATGAATACAGGTAAAACTATAGAAGTTCATCTATCCGCTCAAAGACTAAGTTTGGGCTATGTATGTCATGAGGTATTTCATGTGGTTACATTCTGGGCGGATAGGCATAATCAAGTCATTCAATCTAATACAAGAAATCATTTAGATGAAGAGAGATGTGCTAGTTTGCATGGTGCGCTTGTTCAGAAGTTCTATGAAAAGATGGCTAAGCTGAAATTTATTGATTTTGCGGATTTCTTTTATAGTAAGAAATATCCTTACTATAGATTTGTGGATATTATCTAGATAGCACTACACGAATTTGTCTATCTTTATTCTTTTCAGCCAAAGAAAATACACAATTTCCCAGATTAAATATTTTAGTCAGATGAGATTGTAGATTTTCATCAGCAGTTGTTAATAAAAATTCTATCCTTTTATCAGTACTTTCTATGATTGTGGCGTCAGGAAACTTGTCTAAAACAAGTAACTTTAATTCTATTTGAGCTTCTTCATTAGGCGTCAGGTTTAGAAGTTCAGTAACATTCGTAACCTTCCAACCTTTCTTATTTAAGGCTTTTCTCTTATTTGCGGAAACTTTTTTCATAGCGTTCTAAAGAATCTTCGTACCAGTCTTTATCAAACTCTGTTAGAAATACTAATTCTTCTTTAGGCTTTTCTGCAAAAGACACTTGTTCCTTTGGAGAACACCAAATATCACTAACATCATCAGTTTCGGGTAAAATTAGCTCATCAGGGTCTATTTTTCCAATAATTACTTGTTTTAACAACTGGTTAGATGTAGTACGTATTCTTGAATTGTAATCGTGTTTCCAAGAACCTTTAGGAGTATCTGCTGTAGTAGGATTTTTCTTACGTGAGCGGCTCATTGTTGTTTAATTAATAAAAGAAAAAGGGCAAGTGCGGCTGTAATTCCGCAAATTAAAAATAATCGGTTCCATGTATCTTTCATTTTTCTATTTTAGCACGAATTGCTTTCAATTCCAAACGTTAATGCGGTAGATTCGATATAAATGCCTAAAAATGTAGCTGCTAGTGCAAGCAAAATGTTATTTTTCATCATGTAATCTTCATTCATTATCAATGAAATAAAAATTTATGATTTGCGGGTTGAATTATGCAAGCCTCATAATAAGTCCATAGTTAGTAATGTAAATGTATGTACACATCTTTCTTATCATCAGCATATCTAGTAATACACCAAGCCGGATGATACTGATTCATGCTTTCTTGTAGCTCCGCATCTGTAACAATTTCACCAAAAGCTTCTAACTTTTTTAGCATATAGCACATGTCACCTTTCTTATATACTACTGCCCAGCCGTGCTCGTTATAATAAACGTCATGCACACGTTCAACCAGCATTAAAGCGTCGTCATCTAAATCTTGATTTTCAGCTAGAAATTCTCTTAATCTGCCGATTGTTAGATGACAGCTTCGGTAATAATCTAAATCTTTAATTTCTTTTGGGAGGCTTTTTTCCATAAATTCTCTCATAGTTTTTCTCTAATTTAGCTTGTTGTTTCTTTACTCGTGCGCTTGCCTTTTTTATCTTTCGTGGAATCTTTTTACTACGATGTTTGCGTAGAAATTTTAATGTGGTTATGTAATCTAATGCATCTAAAAATTTCTCAAACACTCCCATATTAACACTCTATAATATCTAAAACTCCGCGTTGTATATAATTTTCAATTTCAAAGTTGTCTACGGAATCTGATTCTAACCATGTGGAATCTCTATTCCATTCATGAATGCATGAATCAATCATAATTTGTTTGAAGTGAAGCTTCTGACTATCAGATGCGATTTCAAGTAATAATACCTTAAAATGGTCATCAATGTCAAGTGGAACAACTGCTATTTTCATAGAAATACTCTGCTTGTTCCGCGACTGACCATTTATTGCTGGTTTCTGCGTGATATGATTTAGTTATAGTTGCATAACCTTTTTTATCGGCTTGCGGATTATTGGAAATAAAGAAGGCATCCCGAAACAAAATACGATTAGATGGCAATCCGGCTAATTGTCCGTTTGCTAACTCAATAATATGCATACATTTATTCTGGTCAACCTGATTCAATAATCCAGTTTGAATGTCATTATCTGGCAACCAATCTACAGTAAATAGATACTCACCACTAACTCTTTCCTTGTTACGTAATATAGCATAACATTCATGATATTTTAAGTAGTCAAATACTGTAACAACTGGATTATGACTAAAACAATCCCATAAGCACAGTTCTTCTAGAGTATACTGTTTTTCTTCGATTCGCGGAACGGTTAGTACAGCATGAATAGGTATAAATCTAAAGAAAGCTCCTGATTGAGTAATAATATTGAAGTATAATGCATGTCCTTTCACTGACATTATGCCTATTAGATAGGCTTCTTCTAGATTTTCATTAGTATCTGGTTCTGCACCATTAGTTAAAAATGAACGTTTAATCCATACTTTTGTGGTTGGAATTGTTGCATTAAGCACTGTAATCTATACTCTTCATAGTCCAAGTTTTAGGAGAAAATTTCGCAATATTTCTAAAGCAGATTTATTTTCTATTTTGCGGGATTTGTAGAGCGGATTTATAGGATTTTGTAGTTGATAAGGCTTATAAACATTAATATTTTTAACTATAGTAGGTAGAGCCGATAATGAATCATGATATTGTTGAAGTTCATGTCTAGTTATAAGATATTCTAATGGAATTTCTACTTGTTCCGCGAAAACTAAATTATTTTCTTCAGTATAGCGTTGAATGGTGTCAACTAAATTCATACCTACTAAATTATGTTCATTTAGTATAGCTTCATCAGATTTATCAACTAATTGTAAATTGTGGATAAAACTTTCCAATTTACGGACACCGGTAATACTATCAATATGATTATTAGATTTAATTTGAAATTTAATAATATTGTTAGGATTCATAATAATTTTATTTAGCATGTACGAACTCTAATACCTGATTTAACATCATAAATAATGTTTGTACCGATAGTAAGATGCTTAATTAAACTATCAGCATATCTAAGTTTTATTTCAATAACCATAGTTGGACTTTGTAAATCTGCAAACTCTTCGTCAGTATAGATTCTCTCATTTTTTAATAACACTGTTCCATCTTCATTCATTTGTTTATTAACTTTCATAATCCACTAAAACCAGCTTCCCTTTATAGTATCCAATATTACCAGCGTTTGTATTTGTCAATAATCCGCAAAGAAACATTTCCCATCTGCGGAAATTAGGAATCTTGAAGGTATAATACTTTGTTATTAAAACAATTCTACTTGTACCTTTTTAATATACTGAATAGCCTCTTCTAAAGTATTAATCTCATCATCTAACTGTTTCTTAAATATTTCTTTTAGAATTTTTCCCATTTGCGGACCGGCTTCAAAACCTAATTCTAATAGATGTTTACCCATGAGAATAGGCTTTACCTTACCATTTTCAAGTTGGATGCCTTCATTTACAAAATCTTGCCAAAACGTTACAGAGTGTCCCATAGAAAATTTAGATTCTGTTACTACACCAAACAGTGTTAACATCTGCATATCAACGCCGGTATTTGCTAACTTTAGAAAATTAGCTCTAGTACGTAGCATGTTTGCTGGCTTGTCGAAATGTTCAGATAGAAGTAAGACTTGTTTTCTTACATCACATCCACGAATTGTATAAATTTGAAGTCTATCAAGAAAGTTTAATTTATCATTTTGCGGAACTGTCCATAACATTGCGGCTAACATAAAAGTCAATTGTTTAATTTCATCTATTAGTACATTAACTTTAGCAGCCTCATCTAATACATCTAGATATACATGATATAGTTCAGGAAATAACTGTTCAGTAGCAAAAGTTTCATGTAAATATTTGATACCAATACTAGGTTTTTCTGATTTAAGCAATAGTTTAAATAATTCATCTTTAATACGTTCTGCGGGTAAATCAGCTAAATCTACTGATTGGCATAATTTAAGTGTATCTTCCGCGATGGTAAAATTAAATCGTGCAGCAAACCCGCACGCTCTGAGAACGCGAAGCGAATCCTCCACAAACGTTTCAGCGTCAACATGTCTAATTATTCTAGCATTTAAGTCAGCTTTACCGCTATAGAAATCCAGAATTTCACCCGTTATAGGGTCCATTAACATGGCGTTTACCGAAAAATCTCTGCGCTTACATGCGTCTTTTTTATCCATAAAAGGATTTGCAGAAACAAAAAATCCTTTGTGGCCTAAACCAACTTTTCTTTCTGTGCGCGGCAAGGAAATATCTACAGTTTCAGAACCTATAGTTAGTTTAAGAACGGCAAAACTCTGCCCAGCTTCAGACACTCTACCTAAAGATTCACAGATTTCTTTTACTTTCTCAGGTTCTAAACCATAAATTTCGCAATCATAGTCATTGACAGGCTTATTTAGCAGGTAATCTCTAACTGCGCCGCCAGTTAAAAATATTTCCCCATTCGCGGAATGAAAAGTATTGGCTATTTTTAGAACTGCCGTGTTCATTTTCTTTTCTTGCTTTTTCGAGTTTTAACAGGTTTTCGCTTAGGTTCTTTCTTATCAGTTTCCTTCTTTATCGGCATACTAGCTGTCCGGTGAACATTGTGAACATTAAATCTGTATTTGCGTCACTATCAGCTACATACTTACCAACTGGAATGTTATCACATCTACGATAAGGTTTATAATTCATAGTATTACCTAATATAGTTGAATTCTGCATACCGGCAATAGAAATAGCATATTGTGCCCTAACAAATCCATAACCGGTTGTATTATTTAGTATTTTTGCACCAAAACCAGATCCGCCAGATTTTTGACCCCATACTTGACTTCCTACCGATATCGCACTTCGCATACTAGCAAAATCTGATGTCCAAATCAAGTTATTTTCAAAGACAGTGCCGGAAAAATCAGCGGCATAATCCACGAAGATATGGTCAGTGTTCCATCCCGCGAACGTAGAATTTCCAGCTTGAAAGATATTATTAAACCGAATTTTAGACCTTTGAGTTATACCTTTTGGTGCATTAAACACTACAATGGCTACATCAGAGGTATCTATAATACTATTACCTTCAATAGTGCTTTCTTCACAGCTATTAGTAATACCATCAACCCAAGGTGCGAGGTTACTATTAGGAAAACCGTCACTATTATAGCCTAGTATTAGATTATCTTTAATAAGTACGTTATGACATGGAATACCTTCTAATGCGCCTAATGTTTGGATATTACTAAATCCAGCCGTGTTATCAACTCTACAATTTTCAACTTTATTGTGAGCACCGACTGTTTGAACATTAATATCCCACACTCTATAACTGTGATTATTTCCATTACCATCTATCCAAATATTTTTGATAGTTGCGGCATCTTTTAATCTAATTAAAGGTTCGCCACACTCAGGTTGTCCGCAAGCATTACTACCCTTAAAGTTTTTACCTCTAACAAATCTACCCATTTTAGCATAATGGGTAGGATTGCCTTCAGTTTGAAGTGTAATGCCCACTAAATCTAGTGGCGCAGTTAGTTCTACATAGTAATTTTCCGCAACTGTAAAAACAGTTCCATGCGGATACTTCACTAATTCGGCTCTTAATTCAGCCTCAGTACCGTTAAATGCATGATAAGTTGGACTAAGTTTAAGAGGTTTACCATCCCAACCATATCTAGCTAATCTTTCTTTATCTTTAGATTTACAGATGCGCGGAACTAAATTAACAAATTCTCTGCTTTTAGCTAAAGCAGTTACAGTATGTTCTAATCCTTTGGATTTAATTAGATTAGTATAGTCAACCAGTTCAACTGATGTAGGTTCTCTATTTAGTAAAGCACGAAATAGTGTTAAAGTGCGCTGTTCCGCGTTTAGAGAAATATTTTTAGCCTCTGCGGACGTTAGAATCTGATAACCTATTACTTGCAAGTTAAAGGCGTTGCAACCTCTAGCCTGAAAATAATTAGCATAGGATAAGTATCCTAATTGGTCAGGTGCTCTACCTAAACCCTCAGTATACAATTTAGAGATATACTGAGCAGGATAAAAAGTATTAGTAGGAACAAAAAATGCCTGTAAAAGAATTATAAAAATCAATATTATTTTAACCATAAAAAATCTACAATTTTTGAAAGTGTAGCAGCAATGCAGGCTAATATTAAAGCTATAAAAATTAGACCTAGAATTATTTTATAGCAGTTATATTCTGACTTGCCATTAGAAATAATTTTTGCTCTATAACTAGAGATCATGTGGAACATAACATTAGTTCAAAATCTGATATATTTCAGCAGCAATATCTTCGTCAAGTTCTTCTGATAATTCACTGATATTAGTAATTCCGCAAGCATCTTCAATAAAGCTATAAGCTTCTAAAATTTTAGTGCATAAATCTAGTACGGGACTAGATAGCATATCTGCAAAAACTAAATTCTCTTCATCAAAATCGCCTTTGAGAGATGTACTATTGTCAGTTTTAATTACTTCAAAGTTTTTACCGGCAATTCTGCCTTTAATTGTTGTATTATCAATAAGTTCAAGTTTAATTTTCATAATTAATAAATATAGAATCTGCAACCTTTGATGTTCTACCTTTCAATCTTGAAAGGCTAGAGTTATAAGCCTTTACAGTAACTAACCTACCTAAATCAGCGGGTAAGAAGCTTTCTGGTAAATCTTGGTCTAAGCATAGCATAAATTTGATATTTTTAAAAGTTAATTCGTATAGAAACTGTATTAATTCTTTATAATCAAAGGTTTTTACGTTTGCTAAATATTGTCCATTAGTTTTTAAATATGGCGGATCAAGAAAAACGAAGCAATTTGAATCTAATTTATCTAATAAATCATAATAATGTTGGTTATAAATTTCCGCATTTTGCAAATATTTATGCCAATATTCAAGAATAGACAGAAACATTTTGGGTTCCATGCCTTTTCTATCAAAGTGATGTGCTACATTAAATTGACCTTTGAAGTTGAATCTTGATAAGCCATTATAGCAGAACCTAGTTAAAAATAGATAATCTAAAGCATTGAAATCTGTGTTAAATTTGTTCCGCAAAGTATAATATTCTTTTACATCCGCGCCGATTTTATCTCTCCATTGAGTATATTTATCTAGGATAGTATTAGGGCATGTATCTTTTACTAGCTTATAAGCTCCAATTACATGTGGATTTATATCATTTATAATCTTAGGTTTATTTGATTGTAATAAAATACTGCCGCCGCCTACAAATAAATCTACAAATTTCTCATGTTGCGGAAAATATGTAGATAATTCTTTAGCGACAGCAGCTTTAGAGCCGGTGTATTTTAGAAATGTTCTCATGAAATCTTTATTTTTTAGCTAAAACTAGATATTCAAAATTCTCAGTTGTATTTAACCATTCATTAGTCCATGACATATTAGCCATAGCATGCTTCTTATGGTCAATCTTATTAATACTGATTATATCACAGAACGTACTAATTAGTGGAATCAATCCATCATAGATATGTAGTTTGGAGGTTGTACTATAGCTAAATAGAAAGTATTTAGCATTAATATTAAACAGTTCCGCACTATCTGCTCTACGATTATTTCTACCAAAAACCTCTGGTTTATCATTAAGCACTACAGTATGATAAATGTGATAGTAGCTAGCATATCTAACTCTAGATGTAGGAGCTTTCTTATTTGCGGAACCGTATGGAGGGTCAAAATAAGCTAAATCAAACTCATCTAGTATTTCATGAGCTTTTCCAGTTAATACTTTATGTTCTTTCTAATAAAGAGTATAGTTAGGAACTTCTAATACTAAATTCTTATAGCTCCGAGAAGACCAATTCCTTAAATATGCAGACTGATGACCTAAAGTACTGTCTACTTTATCTAAAGCCAGTAATAATAATGTAAGTATTGTAGATTTTTGTATTTCTAATTCTCATATGTTATCACTATCGGAATCTATTAGTGCTCCGAAATGAAATATTTTATCAATTTCTTCTCTGATAGCATCTAGTTTTCTAGTATTATGAATTTGGAAAGGCTTTTTAATACCCGATGCCGCACCCCATAAAACTCTGTAAACCAGCCATCAATAGGCTTCGAGCTATTTAAATGGTCTACTAATTCTTTATAGCTATCTTGCGGAACTTTATTTAATAGAAAACACTCACCAAATACTTTACTAATAGGACTAATATCGTTACATGTAAGAGTATAGTCAGATGCTAGATATTGACTGACACGGCTTGTTCCAGCAAAACCATCTAAGACAGTTTTACTGCCGGTACTATCAATAATATTTTTAATTTGCGGTAATAATTGAAGTTTAGAACCCGCAAATCTTATGCCATAAGTGTTGTTAATCACAGATATTTCTCTAATCTTTTTCGTCCAATCTCAACTGCTTTGTCACTAATATCGCATCCAATAAAATTTCGATTTAGTTTAGCACAAACTGCTGCTGTTGTAAAGGAACCGGCAAAGAAATCGGCTACCAAATCACCTTCATTACTGCTGGACTTAACTATTCTTTCAATTAACGCCTCTGGTTTCTGAGTGGCATATCCAACACGTTCAGTCTTATCGTTTTGACCTAGCATATTGATTTGCCAAACATCGCCCATTACTTTACCAAGTGGGTTATAATATTTTTCTTTTTCATATCCGCGCGGTGCTGACAAGGAATAAGGTTCTCTTACTTCCGCATCATTAAAAATAAATAAGTCTGATTTACTATAGCGTAGAATATTATCATGTCTGTAACCAAAACAATTTTTCTTTTTAGGGGCGGAATTATAATGCCAAATTAGCTCATTACGAAAATTCTCATAGCCAAAGACATCATCCAAAATACATCTAACCCAATGAATTATTCTATAATCACATTGAATGTATATTTGACCATTATTGGTCAAAACTCTATGCATTTCAGTAAATCTTGGTAGATAGAAATTTTCAATAATTTTTCTATCGGCGGGCAAATCTTGATAATCTTTGAAATTTTTTCCAGTTCCATATAGAATATCAGAATAAATAAGCTGAATAGAACTAGTTTCTAACCTATTTAATAAAGCTAAATTATCATCACAACTGATAGAAATTATAGTTTATGATACTTTTAAACCTAATTTTGCCGCCTGTTTTTCTAATTTAATTCTATCTTTTTCCAGTTTATTCTTGTTCAAAGTTTCCTTACGCTTTTGTGCGGCAAGTTCTCTATTTTTCTGTTTATTTTCTTTTTGTTTTTTCCAGTTCGCGGCGGATTCTAATAAACTATCTAAAGATTCCGGTGTACAAATTCTTAATAAATACATCTTACTATAACGAAAGTCTGCAGAAGAAAACCATTCATTTAATAGATCAACTTGTGCGGGATTCAACTCAACAATTAACTCGTGAGAATTGTCCAGAATTCTTCCATCAATATACCCATCGTCTCCATATCCATCAGGAGTTCTATCAGTTTGTTCTACAATTAAATATTTCATTTTCCACTTTCACAGACATGAACTGGGTTATTACAATTACCTTTAGTTGCGTGTTGGCTCAATTTTTGAACCCTAAAGACACCTTCAGTAGTATTTACCTTAAAGGTTCCAACTCGCTCATTTCCATCACCTAAGCACAAACAATAAACTTCTTCCACATCTGCTTGTTTTTTCTTATTCCAAGATGTTTTTTCATCAAAATAGGAAAAATCAGCTTCCTCAACTGCTTGTTTAACTTTCAAATAATCTAACATATTAATTAATCCTTTTATATTTAGTTTCTGTATGTTGGTATGGTTCGGCAAAATACGCATCTGACCAGATAGTATCTTCCCAGCTACTGTAAGTGCCTTCAAATTTCACATAGACAGTTTTATTACCTAGAGGAACTTCAAAAACTACTACGATTGCATTACCATCGCCCCAATTCTCCCTATAGACATTTTTATAGGGCGCGGACTTACCATAAGTTTTACTCTCAAAGTAATCATAGTTAAGCTTCCGCATTTCAGAAATAATTTCAGTTTCTAAATCTGGCAGTGTAATTTCACGATAGTCAGTTACAGTTTTTTCAAAAGGCTCTACAAAGACGGCATCTTCCCACTCTGTACCTTCCCAAGAATTATAGTTACCTCGAAACTCTGCGTACAGAATATCATTTTCTGTGGTCAAAACTTTTAAGACTGTTGATTTATAGCTCTTATCATGCCAGACTGTACTAACAGTCTCAACACCTTCTAATCCTTCTAAGTCATAGAACCTACCATTTTCTACTGCTTCACTGACTTCTTGTCTAGTTAACATTCTTTTTCCTTTGATAACGAATTTCCTCAAATTTATACGGCTCAGCCTCAAAAACATCTTCCCACTCATTGTCACTATAGGAAGAATAATATCCTTCTACTTGCACTAAAATACTTGTCTCATCATTAAAGCTGAATTGAAATACTACGGTTTGTAAATGTCCGTCGCCACGATTGTCATAATAAATAATTTTATAACGGTCGCGGTTCGCATGAAACAGGTCATGATAAGATTTTAATTTAGCATATTCAGGTTCGTTTTCATGATAATCGTCATAGCACTCAAACTGAGTATCATAAAGCTGTCCAAACCAGTCGTAATCTTCTGCTTTTAGCTTTTTTAATACAATATCTTTAAACTCGTTCATATCTAGTTTCCTTGAATTCGTAGGGTTTTGCTTCATATACTTCTTCCCAAGTACTGGAAGACCAGCTTGAATAAGTTCCAACTACTTTAATGATGATGTTTGTTCCGTCTTCAAAATTGAATTTTAGCACGCCCTCACGTTCTTGTCCGTCACCATTACTATTGTAGTACAAATATTCGATTTTGTTTTTGTTTTTGTCTAGCCAGTTATTCCACTTTTCTATTAGCTTATCAATATCTTCTTCATCGTCCCCGTTATAATTATCAAAATATTCATCTTGAATTGCGCCAAACCACCCATAATCTTCGTTAGCTAATTTTTCTAGTACTATTTCTTTCATATTAAATCTTTCTATACCTAGTTTTAGTTACTTCTTCAGGCGTAACTTCGTAAACACTGTCCCAAGTCCAGCCGCTTAGAGAATTTTCCCACCCTTCAACTCTGACAAACATTTCCGGTTTATTGTTAAAGCTAAAACGTAGGACAACGAAATTATCATCCTCTGCTAGTGTAAAAATTTTATTATTGAAGTATTTATCTCTAAAATCTTGCCATTTTTCTTTGTCAAAACCGGCATACTCGTAATCAAACTCATCTGTCCATAAACAGCCAAACCAGTATGCATCTTTTTCTTGTAATTTATTTAATACTGTTTTTCTAAAGCTCATATTATAACCTTTCCTTGATAGATTCAAAAATATTTTTATATTCGCGCGGCGCGGTATAAAAAGTTTGCCAATTTTCAATTACATAGTCTGCCAACCAAACAGGATGTAATCTAGTAATAAGTGCTTGTTGTGCATTCAAATAAGCACTTCTATAATCTAAATTTGAAGACCTTTCTAAACCGATAACGTATGCTTCCTCTAATACTAAAGCTTCTTTGTTCCGCGATTCATTAAATTTTTCCTCAATCGGCGTTACACCTTCAACAATCTCAAAATAAGAAGGCGGATTCTTGATTAAAAGATGTAATTCATCGTGTGGAATTGCTCTTTGAATCCTGTCCTTAAAGAAATCTTCCTCTAGTCGGTTAAAGTCAGCCCTAATATACTTCTTTCCAGTATGAATTGTCAACCAAAAAGCGCGTAAATCAGCCAGAAATTTTTTATCAACGCGGCAACCTTTAAGCTGTAAAAACCGAATATCAGACATGGTTTTTCGCCAATGAATATCGTAAATAGCATGAGAAACTTTGAGAGTTAACATCTCATCTGCCGTCAACTCTCTATCTGGCGCAAAAGGAATGCAGTAATATTCAACATGTCTAGTAGAACCAAGTGGGACCGGTTTGTTAGACAGATAGTCTAAGTCATTGGGTTCCCGAAAATCAGGAAAATATTTTTTAATTAACGCGGAGCCAAAGAGATACATTAGTTACATCCTTCCATAGCTATAGCAATAAATATTACCAATATCATAACTAATAATAAAATGCCAAAATACTTGTGGCTATTTAAATATTGAATCTCTGGTTTGTATGACGCATCTTTATTCAAAACTGACTGATAACCTTCCGCAAGCCAATTATTTTCTATAGTTTGCGGAACTTTAGCTACATGTGTTTTATGATAAATTACATCTGGTTTTCCAATATCGTAAATACTGTCAGCTATTGGTTTCAAATCTTTTTCTAAAGCGCGGGATATATTAGCCATTAAAATAATACGCAATAATTGCTGTAGCTATAAGTCCTACTGCCATAAGAACTATTTCTATAGTTGTGAATCTAGTTACAATCTTATATCTTGGACGCTTTCTTAATGACATAGCAAACTCTAAAATATCGAAATAAAGCTCTGTATTGCGTTTTTACTTAAAATAGGTACTCTGGCAAGCATAATTTGAATTTTCCACGGATTTTAAAAATACAAAATTTAATAAGTCCTTTATTTACAACAGTTAGCATAGATTTCCTAAGCAGTTACATTAACTATCAATACTAGGAAACTTGCTAAAATTAAGTCTAATGTTTTCAATAGTTTACAGGCACTTTGGTCGTTTTTGATTGAATAAAGTTTCAGGTACTGAAAATATTTTCCTATTCCTGCTTACGGGTTGAAAAAAGCAACAATTCTATCTTCTAAATCTAGACTGATGCCATTCTCCAAGCCTTTTTGATAAACTTCCTAGAGCAAATCATAAGCATCTTTACGTACTAGGTTATTTTTTTAACTAACTCAGTGTTCTCATGTTTTAAATGCTCAAGCTCAATACCAAATCTTTTAAGGTCATTTTCAACTTCTCTCTGAATAACTCTAGCAGCTAATAAAGCACGCTCTTTAGCTATATCAAACCCGCACTGCCAAATAAATCTTGGTTCTGCGGCACCGTTAGGAGGTTCAGTATTAATTAAGGCGTCTTTAAGTCTATCTTCAATCATTATAAATTTTGTTCCAATCAATCTTTGCTAAAAGATCAGTCTCTAAATCTTTTTCCTTCTGTTCTTTAGCTAATCTTGCCTCTTCAAGAGCTTTTTCATATGCGATTTGCGCAGGCAGTAAAAAATCAAAGTAATGGCTCTCGTTATTCCAACAATACTCTACTATACTTAGTGCAATATTTTCCTGATAAGTCCGGCCATCTCTGCCAGAATTGCTGCAAACAAAGTACAGAACCTCATCATCGTAATCAAGTTTTTCAAAATCTAGTGAATCAATTTTAGTTTTAACATTGCGGACTTTTGCTATTTCTTTGATTAAAAATCAAGCATAGTCTATAATCTCATCAAACTCTTTTAATGTTTGTCTAATATTCATAACTTATCTTGAGATAACTCCTTCATAAAGTCTAACGCGGCATCTAAATCACCAGCACCAGCTTTGATGCACAACTCAGTTAGTCTAGTACTAGATTCTTTTTCAAACTCATCGTTTCGCAGCGCCAGTAAAACAGAAGTATAGGCACGCCTAGTTGGGATAGATTTAGTCTTTTTTAACTTGTCTTCTAACCAAAGAATAAGCTTTTCACTGTCTATTCTATGCATAAAATGTCACCAATACAGCTATTAGAAATAATGTTGCAGAAAACATCGTTATTAACACTAACAAGATTTCAATAAGGTTCAACCTCCAAGTAAAAACCATCCAAGATATTTCCTTCTGTATACGCCGAAATACGTCTATTACCACAACTACAACGTCTTTCGCCAATAAAGTAAGTTTTGCATTCACAAATCGCATAGCTAATTTCCACTTGAGTATTGTTTGGATAATTTTGTTGCATCCATTGCTGGCCCGCTTCATTCTTCACATAATTAATAATTTCACTATCTGTTAAGTCGTCAATATTTATAGCACGATTTATAGCATATTCGATAGATTTACACAAGAGTCTATTTGACTTTTCTTCAATAATGAACTTTCGCTCAGCCTCTTGCTTTAGTTTTGTATAAATTTTAACTAAGTCCGCATCGCCATCAAGCCGTGGAAAAGACGGCTTGCTATGATAAGTAGATTTGAAATGTAATCTCATTTTACTATAAACATTATTTTCAAACCATGCCGCTATATTTCCATTTTTAGTATGGTACGGAATGCCGCAACGCTTAAAAATATCTGTAATTTCTTGATAAGCTATCGAACATTCTTTTTCATTAGCTTTATAAACTTGTTCGTTAATAGCACGAATTTCTAGCCATTTATCATACAACTCTTTGACTTCATCTAAAGACATAGAGAGAAGTTTTGCAT
>FRDC01004363.1_pt1 | contig 145322 bp, 144 predicted proteins | sample 1106171 | NCBI WGS metagenome assembly FRDC01 (sample SAMEA3930566, study PRJEB13176) | freshwater metagenome | biome: Drinking water system; feature: drinking water; material: water | place: Singapore | collected 2014-12-20 | reverse complement strand
GTTCGGATCATAAAACCTGGCACGGTAGTAGTAGAATGAATTCTTCATTGACTTCTCTTTTCTTCATTTCAAGAAACAGATGGATCATCGTTAACAGAAAGCCCAAGTTGATCACAAACGCTCTTTATAGCAATTCGGGCAAGGTTCGCTCCATCAAAGAACGCGTACCATGCAGTTGGTGCAGCATAAATGCGTCCTTTCCATATTCCGCTCTGGTTACGTAATTCGATAACCACTTTACGGGGCTGTCGAGTTACTTCAAGGCTAGATACCTCCGATGCTTCATACACTTGTATCAAGCTTGCTCGAATGAACTCTTTACGATGCGGAAAAGAGGAAATCGTAAATCCAATCGCTGTAAGACGCCTTATTAGCTGTGAGTTATCCTCTTCAAGTAAAAAATACTTTTCAACCATAGGTGAATAGCGAAATGGATCCCCCAAGGGTCGTTTACGACAGAGATTTATTGTAAAAGCAGTAAACAGAAATCCACCGAAAATCACCAAGAAGATAAAACCAAATGCGATTGATTCGGGTTGTAAAGAAGGTCTTGTAATAATCAACTGGAAAATAAAATAGCCAAATCCTCCAAACAGGACTGGGACAATAGAGAGGACTGATGTTCTTAGAAAAATCAGAAGCACCTGTAGCCAATATCGTCGGTAGTATGCGCTAATCATTAATCTCACCTCAGTTTTGTCGGTAAGTCAGTTTGAAGAGTAAGGCCAAGTTGATCTGCAATGGTCTTTAAGGAAACACGGGATATATTTGCACCATCGTGAAACACAATCCAATTGGATGGTGTTGAATGGATACGTCCTTCCCAAATTCCGTCAGCAAGGCGTGCCTCAACAAGCACCCGTCTCTTCAAACGAGTCAGTCCAGAATGAGGCGGTTCAGGTGCCTCGAATTCCTGAATGCTATACCCTCTAACAAGCCCAGAATCTAAAGACGATGAATCCAATGTGAATCCAAGTCCCTTTAACCGAGCAAGAAATTTCTGTGCTTCAACTCCAGTAAGAGAAAAATATTGCTCAGCGAACGGAGCGTATCGGAAGGGGTCGTTTTCCCGTCGGTTTCCGCTTTTGTATACGAGCACCATAGAGGCAAGACATCCTGCTGTGGTAAAAATAACGAATTCAGTCGCAGTTCTCAAGGGCGTGCTGGAGGACTTTATTCCCTTTTTCAGGATCGGGCTGAAAATTGTAAAAATACAGTACGTGATCAGCACAATCAGAAAAGACAATATCCAAGCCTTAATAAACCCCACAAACAATTGAAGGCCGAATTGACGATAGTATAGATTTTTCATTGTCTTCTCCATTTATAGTAGAGGCTGTGGCTGATTTCCGATGGGACCAGAATCAAACGGAAGCCCAATAGGTGCTGATGGCGGTGCGATAGATGGCAACGGGATAGAAGGTGTGAGAGGACTTAAAGTCGGAAAACTGAGATTAGCGGCTCCAAATCCTCCAAGAAATGCTCCGAAGAAAGCACCAGCAATGCCATAACCAATCGCTTCGTTTCCAGTTCGACCGCGGGTACCCATCCAGCCGCCAAATGCTCCTCCAGCTAAACCGCCAAGAATAATACCGGCAGTCTTACCAAGAAGCGGGCGGACTAAGGCACCTACCCCAGCACCAATCCCTACTGTAAGAACAGTACCTAAGATGCTCCCTAAGAACGCATCGCCGATCTCCTGACCTGACTTGTTCTGGAACGCTGGGAAACTCGCGCTAATCAACCCTGACCCAATAGCACCAGCGATAAGAGCAACCGCAGGTCCAAGTACTGGTGCAAATATTAGCGTGGCGACCGATGTCACTATTCCGCTCAGAAGCAGCGCAAGACCTCCCCAAATATCTCGTCCTGTTGGATCAAGGAGGTTAACTGGATTGTTCAGCACGTAAATATACGAGTTGATTATCGTCGAAGGAAAGTTAACCTTCCCCGGCTCCGGATCCTTCTGCAAGAACCTCCCAGTGTTCGGATCATAAAACCTGGCACGGTAGTAGTAGAAGCCTGATTCCTTGTCCTGCTCACGTCCGGTGTACTGAAGCACTGTCACTCCTTGAGAAGAATGCGTTTAATCTCATTATAAGTAAATTTACTAAATCCATCATCCTTGAACTTAATTTTTTTTCGGCGTAACATTTCTTCCACTGATTCGATATATTCTGCATGAATACGTGCTAATTCCGATCTATATTCACCTTTCTCTTTAAATAAAAAATCACGAGGATTTTCGTAACCAGTTTCGGGAATGTCTCTTGGTATCCTATAAAGTACAAAGACCCAGATGGTCTTTGAATCGAGACATGCACCGATGACGTGACCACGCGGGATATCTGTTAAACGAAATAGGCACTTATCCCGAAGAGTAGAGCTTTCATCCCAATCACCGTTGTTTTTAGAGAGCTTTGAAGTGTCTAGGTCCTGCAAAGTTAATCGAGATTGCTTCTCATATAAGATGTATTTTTTGGCTACAAAAATAGATCCAGGTTCGCAGGCTGCAAGGGGCAAAACGAAGACGAATACTAAGACAGTAGCAAGACCTTTCGAGAAGAGATTGTATACAAATGTTTTATTTTTAAAAATTTGAACGAACAATGAACCTCCCATTTTTATCTTGGTATTATAAATGGATAATTCCTTAACGTATCAAATCCAAACCATGGTGCCGACCATAGATCAGCAGCTCCTTCCGTAAGGACCGTAAAGGGATTGAAGTCTCCGGGATTCTTGGTTCCTACAGCACCAAGTCCATGTAATCCAAACCATCCTAAGGTAAACCAAGCCCTATCGGACCAATTAGGTCCTGTCAGCGCACCTCCAATTGCCCAATTGATGGAGTGACCCACTTCATGCCAATATAATGCCGATCCAATTCTGCCACTAGGAGAACTTTGGTAGAAACCCAGAGAAAATTTTCCAGTACCACTCGTACTATACACACCACCCCATCCGAGTGAGAAGTCCTTAACATTCTCCTTGAGTGCAGACCAACCCATCCCGATCGCTGAAAAACCAAAGTTAAAGGCGAAGTTTATTCCGAATTTTCCCCAGAAGTTTTTTCCACCCTCTCCCCAGTCTTCATGATTGAGCAGCATCTGAATTCCTGCTTGTGCAGCAGAGATGACCGCCGAATATATCGCAGCGTAGAGCAAGGCCAACAGGAACGGTGCCCGTCCATTAGGATCTGTTAAATTGATGGGACTATTGAGAACATAAGCGTAACTATTGACTACGCTTCCAGGTGCATCCAACTTCCCCGGCTCCGGATCCTTCTGCAAGAATCTCCCCGTGTTCGGATCATAAAACCTGGCACGGTCATGAGTTAGTATATACATAACCCTATATTGGCCATAACCACTTACTTTTGCCCACGTCGATTTCTTAGCCACTTTACCAATCTGGCCACTGTGATCATTCCGACTAGAAGCGCACCTACTGTCAACATAGTTCGGTTTGTGATGCTCCTTTCGCCAAGGAGGATTCCACGCTTTCCACTTATAGGTAACGAAGCGGCTACCAAAGAACCTACAAAAATAATGAGCCCAACGATGATATTTGTGAGTAATGGCTCTTCTTTCGGAAGATCTTCGGATCGGCGTGTAAATCTAATACCTCCTTGCGTCTTATGCTTGTGGAAGACAAGTCCAAACACAACTCCATTCAAAATACCTAAAAACATAATCAGAGCCCAAACACCTGTAGACCAGTTCGAACGAATACCGATTATCAGACCTCCCACAATACCTGCCACAATCGGAATTCCGAATGCCAATTTGACTTCCATGCGATTCTCCAATCAATAAGTACCTTGTTGTACAGGGCTCCCAAACTTGACCTTAAGTCCACAGTAGAGTTCAACTTCCTCGTCAGATCCAAATCCAAAATCGACACAGTAACCTGCCAGTGCACCAAATGGTCCGGATATTAGTGCCTGTCCCTCTGCAGTTAGTACTCTATCAACACCAGGAATTGCCTTGAAGACTGTACCAATTAAAAATGTCGACACTGCACCAAAAAAAGCAGCTCCAGTAGCTCTTCCCCAGTTTATCTTTGAAAAATCTTTACGCTCAATAAATTGGTTGCCAACATTATTAATGAATGACCCTAAACCACCCCACAGAGGTGCTAGCGCTGGCATTGCTATCGAGAGCCCAGCTGTCAGTGCTCCAGTAATAAATCCCAATATTGTACTTGATAGGACATCTGAGTCAGAAAGACCCTTTCTCTTTGCGGCATCATAGTTAAATTCTGCTCCAATTGCCCCGCTGATTGATGCACCCAAAATTAAAAAAAATACAAAATCATCAATCCCAAAAATTCCTCCTGTTGGATCTTTGTACATAATCGGATTGTTTCCAGCATACAAATATGGATTGATTACTGTTCCAGGAAAATCCAACTTCCCCGGCTCCGGATCTTTCTGCAAAAACCGCCCCGTGTTGGGATCATAAAACCGGACACGGTAGTAGTAGAAGCCTGATTCTTTATCCTTCATAATAGCTACGTAAAAGAATTTTTAAGATCATTTCACATCTGGCTCAAAGCTAATGTTTGCTGAATCTATCTGTATTTTTTCTCCGGTGCTCATTGAGACTGAGACATTTTTTATTGGAAAAAACTCTCCAATGGAAATCATCGGATAATTCTTAGAGTTTTGAAGTTCCCCGTGCTGAGTTTGCTTCTTTAACTCCTTTTGGGTGTCTGACTTTGCCTTTAGCACACATGTATCCGGGTTTCGAATTTTTGTGAAAGTATTATTATCAAATGTCACTCTAAATTCAGAAATGATTACCTCATTTTTTTCGTATACAAACGTTGAATGAAACAATCCTTTGATAGAACCATTTGAAATATCTTCCGCACTTACGCCCCTTTCAATTAAGCATTTTTGTAATGCGAGCGCCGGCAAGATAGATACAAGCATTGGGGTTCCCATAACAGAGGTAATTTTTACTGTGGAGCATGAGTAGAACACCGAGATTATAATTATTATTAGTATTCGTTTTTTTTCCATAATTTTTTACGGTTTTGGCACTAGGGACAGCCCTCCGAGAGCTGCGTAGACTCCTGTGGCCCCCCAAACGCCTGTTGTTGACAAGAAGCCAAAAGATGCTCCCGAAATAGAAGAAAAAGACACTGTCGCATTTATTGTCCCGTGAATAGTCTGTCCGAATATAGTTGCTGAGCCAACAGCACTCCCAGTAAGGGTCCCACCAAAAAGTTGACCATATGCGAGAGCGCCTGAAGTGAGGAAATTTCCTACAGCGCCAGCTAATAAGAAACTGAGAGCGTAATTTTTGAGAGCCAAAGATGCATTCGGGTCAAATAATCCAACGGCTGCTGGCACAGCTAGTCCACTAGCAATTACTGTAGCAACTGTCCCTGGTGCAAGTAACCCCCCGATTGCTCCCGACAATCCTGGAGAAAGTGAAATTGTTCCGCTTATCGCACCCGCCGTTCCAGAAGCTACGGTAGTACCACCTACGGCACCTATTCCTGCTCCTATTAGGCTTGCAGTTCCTAATATACCAGCCCCTAAGCCGAGACCTTTTACTGCGCCTGAGAAAAGATTGCCTATCGACCAATTCCCGGTAATCGTTCCCTGAGCGATTGCTCCAGATCCGGCAATTATTGCTAAGAAAATGAGGTCGTCGATCCCAAATATTTCTCCGCTAGGATCCACATATGTTCCAGGAGCATTACCGCAGTATGTGTAGCTATTAAATATTGTATTTGGCTGACTAATCTTCCCCGGCTCCGGATCCTTCTGCAAGAACCGCCCCGTGTTCGGATCATAAAACCTGGCACGGTAGTAGTAGAGGCCTGATTCCTTGTCCTTCTCACGTCCGGTGTAAGTGTAACTGGTGTTGAGCGGTGGGTTCTCTGTCACATCATTCGCACTGGCATCCTTGATTCCAAGCAAGATCCCAAACGCCGAGTAGACATGGTGTTGCAGTTTGTTGCCATTATTATCCGCAACATCTGTAATCGTACCCTGTGCGTCTTTTAAGTACTGATAACTTCCCGAACTCTGCGCAAGCCTTGCACCCACTCCAGCGCTGGTCACATCCACAGCCAGCACGTCGTCTGTTCTAAGATTCGAATGAGTATACCTAGCCAAGAGTTGATTGCTTCCATCGTACTCAAGCAGGATCTCCTGTCCATCGTAAGCATATTTTCGGACAAAGGACTTGCTATTATCCAAGTGGTCCACGACCTGCTTTTGGATCCTTCTCCCTAAGGCATCATAAGCATACGATACTTCCTTCACTGGATTTAAATTTCCAGGAACATAGACTCTAAATGAAACAAGCTGATTCTCAGACGTGTAAGAATAATTAGTCACATCTCCACTTATATTCTTATCCGTCTTCGTAATGAGGTTTCCGTTGTTGTCGTACACATAGAGGTACTTGTAATCTTGAATAAGTCTTTGGTTGTTTGCATCGTAAGAAAGGCTTCCGATTTGATCAGTGGTTCTGTTTCCAATCGAATCAAACGAAAAATTCTCAGCATTAAAATTCCCACTTGAGCCCGAAGCAATCTCTGGGTTGGTAGCTGAGATGAGCTGATTATTTAAATCATAGCCATATAAATTCTGGCCAAACAAACTCGTCACAGCCGTGCGATTTCCAATCGCATCTCGTGAGTAAGTAAAGCTAGCTAAAGTAGATGAGCCTCCAGAGTGAACAATCGAAGTGAGGAAACCTGTGGTGTCCAGCGTATAGGTACTAGAAACTCCCGGGCGAGTCATCGTCATCTGCCGATTGGCGTCTGAATAAGAATAACCATAGACCTCGCCTTTTGTATTAGTCAGAGAGACCAACCTGTCCGCGTCGTCAAAGAGATATGAAGTAGCGCCGCCGCTTGAATCATTTAGCTGAATACGGTTGCCGTTGTTATCGTAAGTCGCGTTTAGAGTCAGCGAAGGCATCGCCGAATTGAGGCCAGATCCTGAGAAGCTCACGGACACAGGGCGATTAAGAGTATCGTAAATCGTTGTGATCAGTGATCCCTGATCCGAGATGTTAAGCATGTTTCCGTTGTCATCATAAGCCATCGAATAAGTATTATCGGGTAGGATTTTTGAGGTCAGACGATTCTTTGAGTCGTAGACATAAGATTTCGAATTTCCGTTGGGATCTACTTCCTGGACCCTGTTTCCATAAACATCGTAAGCAAAGGTCCATCTAAAGCCACTTTGATCTGTCTTGGAGGTGAGTTGATCCAAATTATTATATTGGAACTGAATTGTTTTTCCGAAGGGGTCTGTCACTAGAGAAAGCTGACCGGTTGGCGTGTAGGAATAAGCCGTGGTTTCATTTTTGGGAGTAGTGACTGCAACTAACCTATTCATGAGATCAAATTGGGATCTTGTGATCTGTCCCAAGGCGTTCGTCGATGCTGTCACATTCCCAAAAAGATCTCGTGAAAAGCTGGATGTATTATTCAGCGCATCGGTTGAACTGGACATGTTTCCTGAGGAATCATAAGCCATGCTGACCTGAGACAAAACGGTTGCTCCGAATACTGAGGAAACCGTCTGAGGCAAATGCGTCCCCGCAAAATAAGAATAAACCTTTTGCCTCCCTACTGGATCGGTTTCAGATAAGAGCAGCCCGGTTGATAAACTAAAATTACGAGTACTCACTTTTCCTCTAGCGTTGGTTTGGTTGATGACATTCCCCAGTGTATCATACTGTTGGCTTGTCGTGATTCCAGTTCTGCTGTCCGTTTGAGAAAGTAAATCTCCAGTCAAAGAATCGTAAGTAAAATCGGCTTCCGAATCACAAGGAAGCGATCCAGGAGTTGCTGTGTCCAGTGCCTTAACCCCGGTCTCAGCGTCTCCACCCCGATAATTTCTACAGACGATCAGGGGTTTTCCTTGAAAATTATTTTTGATCAATGTCAATTTCCCGTCGGAGGATTCCAAAGCAGCTAAGTAGCCATTGGAATTCACCTTAAAAGACGTAACCTTTCCTTGAGAATCGGTAACTGTATTGGATTGTGCGGAGAGAGGTTTAAGTTGTCCAACATTACCGCCTGTAAAATTATTCATCGCAGTGGCTGAGCCCATGTCATTCACTGTGATTGTAAAACCATCAGGCCTGATCACTTGAGAAAGGCGATTATAAGAATTGTACGTGTACTGAGTCGCCTGACCGTTGGGATTGATTTCTTGGATGAGTTTTCCGTCTGAGTCGTAGCTAAACAGTCTGCTCGAACCATCAGGATAGGTCACTCCCGTGACAAGCCCACCTGAATTTGTAAAGCGCGTACTCCGATTAGCTGGATCCATGATCTCAGATAGATATCCTCCTGCGTAATTAAAATGCGTCTGCTTTCCTTTTTCGTCAGTGAATTGAATCAAATTGCCGGCAATATCATAAGAATACGACTGGGTTTCACCAATGAGATTAGATGCCAAAATCTGGCGGCCCGATGCATCGAATTGGACTTCGTTTCCGTTGCGGTAAGTCCTCGTCCATGTTCCATTCGAATTTTTGTATAGTTTTGTATTATCTTGTGTCACAGGAGCCATAGCAAGTGTGGCCCCAGAGCCTGCTGTAAAATTCACCCTGCGAATACGATTATGTCCTGAATCAGCAATCAAAAGATTCCCGCTGGGATCTAAACCGAGTTTCGTTGGAGTATTGAGCGAAGCCTGAATCGCTGGACGCTGATCTCCATCAAAGCTCGTTTGTCCGGAGCCAGCAATGAGAACTGCGTGATCAGCTCCTGCTCCAAGGTCAACCGCCATCACGCGACTATGTCCGGTGTCTGCTACATAGAGAATGCCTTTATTAGGATCCACTAAAAGCCCCTTGGGATCTCTCAAAGACATACTTGATGCTGCAACATCATCACCAAAGATCGCAGCAGGATCTGTATCTGGAAGTCCAGCAACAGTTGAAATATTCCCCAGCACATCGACTTTACGAATATAGCCTTCGCCCGTTGCAATAAAGAGTGTACCAGTCGGATCATAGGCCAGCGCTTGCGGGTAGACGAGACTTGATTGTAATGCAGAAACTCCATCGGTTTTGGCATAAGTTTGCCCGTTCCCAGCAAGAATATAAAAAGCCCCTGTCTGAAGACTCACTCCCATCACACGGTGATTTCCGCGATCAGCGATTGCAATCAAGGGTTGGGTAGGATGAACAGCCATCTGCGAAGGAGAGTTGAGTGCAGCACTTTGAATCGTATCTCCGCCCCAGCCTGAGGCAGGGACCGATCCCGTAGAACCGTGGAACTCACGCTCTCGTGGGCCACCGTTTGGATTACAAGCATACGAATTATCTTGGCAGTATTGTAATAGCTGGCTAAACACGTTGTTGGGGAAGTCTTCGAAAGTAGCAAAGGTAGGAGGCGTCGCCCAACTTCCAATCACTCGGCTAAAATTCTGATAAAGAGAATGTCCTGATTGGCTGAGAACAAAAAGATTCCCATTTGGAAGCTTTAGAAAATCCGTCGCTTTTTCTCGTTCTGAGTAGTCAAAAGCCTGCGATGTCCAATCAAAAAAGCATCCTAACTTTAAGAAACAAAACTTCTGCCTCCAATTGCTCCAAAGTGTCCCTCCAAAACCGGCTAAGCCACCGAGTGTAATTGCACTAGAACCAGAGTGGGTTAAATCAATCGACACAACTTGCGATGCGTCTTGAAGCGTCGTGAAGACGTTAGGCCAACTATCAAAACTAGCATGAGACAAATCAACAGATGGGTTTGAAGCACCACCATCAAAAAGCGTTTCGATTTCGTTGTTCACAGTGTAGCTCGAAATTGCACCATCGCTTTCCTCAAGCATCACACGTTGGCCATCTAGATTATAAATCCTCTGAGGTCCGTTAATCCTCCAGCCGCGCCCTGCTTCTGATTGCATTTTGTTTTGAACATAAAGTGGGCCACCTAAGTCCTCTGGGAACAATTGCTTAAGAGTGATGGTCGTTGATCCTTGTGGGTCATCGTCTAAAGGCCCAAAGAGCCAGAATCGGTGTTTCCTTATAATTTGTGTTGAGATGACTGTGCGGGCAAGCCGAATATCGTAATGGGATTGATAAGGGTAAACACCGGTTTGAAGAGAGCTCACATCCATCGCATAAGAGAGGGTTGAGTTATTTAAAATACCCGAACCGAAATTGAGTGGAGTGCTTGCAATCCCAGTAGTAAAAAACTGTGCTGTCACACTCTCAGGAACGATCCTGTCTTCGGTGTTGGTGAAAACACTATCTACCCCAAATATCGCAAACACGATTGGCAGAAAATATCCGACCCATTGCCGAGTGGCTGTGATCGTAGGGCTAGGTAAAGTGAGTGTATTGGTCAAAAGTACGGTAGGCTTAGCCCATGCACTTCGGTAGGTGAGGCCTTGCGAAATATCAGATCCATTGACCTTATAGCTTGGGGTTTGAACAGAGAGTGACAATGCTCCGTCAAAAAGATTCGCACCCGGCTTGTCCTGAGCACCCACTTGAGCGATTCTCGGTCCGATCGGAGCCATGAAGACTTGGCTGAAATGTGTAATCCCAGCCCCATCTTTTGTTGTGATTGTTGAGCCACTTGAATCCACGACTGCAACTCCGTCTGGCTCCCACTGACCCGTGGCGCTGTTTAAGGAAAGAACAACGACATTGGTTCCAGCCGGCAGATTGTCCCGATTAGGCATGGTGAGTGCTACAGGTGTATTAAAGGTTAAGCCCGAAGGCTCAAAACTCACCACTTGATCAGGCATTGCAAACTGCGGTGGACGAAGCGTGGTCTTATCCGAAGAAACAACGGACATCGAAATAGAAACCTGCGCATTCGAGGGCAGACTCGTAGCTCCCGCTGGAATAGTCAGAATGACATCTGGAGCGTGCGGGCTTGTGACCACTGTCGTTTGGTCTGGAATCACTTGAACTTGGGTTCCGTCTTGAAAAGCCGGTGACATATAGATCGGGCGTTGCAAGACGTTGTTCTGATTCAGCCCCAAAGTGACAGGAATCGTGGCCGCAGTAAATGATCTTGCTCCACAGGTTTGACAAGGATCTCTTACTCCTGTGGCATCAACTCGAATCCTCTGATCTCCAACTACAGGTTGGGTAATCGTAAAGACGCCAGCCGAATCAGTAAAAACAGGTTGCACACCAGGGCTTGTAACGAGTGAAACAGTTGCTCCGGCAAGGGGTCTACCTTCGGTGTCTTCTACAACTCCAGAAAGAAGTGTTTGTGCTTGGAAGTTCAGTGTTGCCGTCTCTGTTCGATTCATGGCTGAAACAGAGATTGTTGCTGTCTGAAAGAAAGGGAGAATCACTTGAAACGAGCCATCAGGATTAGAGATCAGGTTTGTTCCTGAGAAAAAACCAGTAGAAATCGACACCGAAGCGTTTGGCCAAGTGGATCTCGGCGCGCCGATCACTGCAAGCTGATTGGAGCCTATTTCTTGATTGGGTGCTGGAGCAACTGAAATCAAATTGGGATACAGCACATGAACCAAGATGGAAAAAGATCTGGAGATAGTCGTGACGTTTCCGGCCAAGTCTGCCACCTCAAATGTTACAGAATAATTTCCGTCATTTGAATAAGACAGGATTCCAGAGAAAGAAGTCTTATCTGCTGAAAGACTCAAGTCTTGTCCGTTGGCTCGTGCATAGCTTAACGCTTCGTTTGATTGACCAGAAACTGGGACATTCAATAAATCCAAAATGACATGATCAGAAGGAACAATTTGAGAAAGAATCGGAGGTGTTGTGTCTAAAACCAAATTGACCTTTGAAACATCAGCGACGTTCCCTGCGGCATCAGTGCTACTGACTTCTATAGAGTTGATTCCTTCTTTCAGATTCAGGCTGAGATTAAAAATCGGATCGGAATTGGAACTGACCACCTGGTCATTGAGTTTCACCGTTGTTTGAACAGGAGAAGCATCAAGTACGGCTACTGGAAAATCAATTGGAGAATGATTGAACAAAGCTCCGTCTTGCAACCCCAGCGTGATCACAGGTTTAGTCCGGTCAATGTGGAAACTCTTGGAGAGTGGATTAGGCAGAGCAAAATTATCTGCCAGGTCTTTTGCTTTAAGACTAATCGTATAATCGCCTTCGGCCAGGGGATTGAGATCCCCTTGCACTTGATAGCTCTGACCTTGATCGATTTTGATGAATTGAAGCTGTGCTGAAATGTCAGCGCTATTTAACTTTGCTTCAAACCCCTGCGGATCGATCAATCCAAAATCGTCTTTGACGGTTGCAAAGACCTGGTTCATGTTTTGAGCATATAGAGGCTGCGCTGCAATCGAAGACCCTGCAAGCCAAATGGGAGCTACATTGTCAGGAGAGACTGGATGAAATTTCTTAAGCTTTCCCCATCTGATTTTATTCGTGTAGCCGTTACCATTGGATTTTAATCTATTCCTAAATAGCTCAAACTGAATGAGATTAGGATTGCCTGCACTTTCGGGCGAGAGAGCCTCAGTTGAAAAGGAGTAAGCGAGACTTTGGCCATCAGGGAGTGCCTGGGGTGCAAACGCTTTGACCTTCACTCCTTGCCAATAAAGGTCTGCTGACCAGTGATAAAAACTACGATCTTCGTCAGAATCTCGATCTCCGTCTTCGTCATCATCTAAGTCATCTCCATTTAATAAGGCCGAAGGCGGCTGGTTCAAGAGATTCGTGATGCTAGCACTGACCCACGCTTTGTCGCCTTCGATCGACTGACCTGGATCAAACTTAAAATCAAATCGAAAACCCCCTAAATCACTAAAATAGTGCGAAGGAGAAACCCTCTGGTTGTCGACTTGAAGAGGGATTTCGTATTGAGCAATGATCTCAGGCTTTGAAGACAATTTAAGATTAATTTTCGCAACGACTGAAGCGAGATTAGATTTTAATTTTTGTAAATCTGAGATGAGATGAGCATGCCCACCTTGACTTTGTAGCTCTGTGATTCTCTCTGAAATGGCTTGGATTCTTTTTTCAAGCTTGGCTTTGGCTTTCATGAGCCCTAAAGTATTTCCTTGAAAATAACCCACTAAGACTGTGAAGGTAGGCGATCCTGAAATTGCTGGGATGTTGTAATTGAACTTGATCTTGCGATCTTGCTTGTCTAACCCAACTTGAGATGAAACTTCACTTGTAAAATCTGGGTAAAAAAAGTGAAGCTCTAAATTCTTGTCTTTGATCTTTAAGCAGCTTGGGGAGCTCTGCTGGCTGCTCTGTGACGAACCAATCCACACGCGGCAGATCTCGCCTGAGATGCTATGAGGCTCTCCGGTTTTCTTAGCTTTGAAGCTTGATGCATCAGGAGTAATCCAGATCCCAGTCTTTGGAGTATTCCAAGAACTTCCATTGTCATGATCGTTATCTGCATACGCCTGCAAGGGAACCAGAAGACTCAGTAAGGCAATAAAGGTTTTCATAAAGCACCTCACACGTTCAGCAAGTAAAAGTTTAGTTTTTCACAAATAACCCAAGCGAAGCTAATTCTTCGTCAGATAGCCCTGCCTCTGATTTAAGCAGTGCGATGTCATCCGCACTCAGCAGATATTGTGGCGAAGAATTAAAGCTTTGATTGATAGAAGAAAGAGTAGAATTGAGCAGAATGGTTTCACTGGGTGCTGTGACTGATGCAGAACTGCCTAATACAGGATTGCCTGAAGTATTGTTGATGACTGTGTTTTTATTTTCTCTCGGCGCATCGGACTGTTGATTACAACTCGATCCTAAAATAGACCCAGAAATAAATAATACGACCCAAGCAGACTTAAAAACGGTTTTCCCTGTATGCATACGTGCCTCCAAAAAAACTATGCGCTTAGGAATAATTCTACGCCCGTTCTATAACGCTTCAAGTCAAAAACTCCCGTTTTGTGTCAATGAAAAATGATATTCAAAAAGGAATAAGAGATTCCATGGCTTAATCCTGAGAACAAGTGTGTCAGAGTAGACAGCGCTTCGCAGTGGATAAGGCATATCCCTGAATTTTACAACGAACTGTTCTCAGAGTTTTTCCAGCCCCACTCCTGCAGCCGTCGAACAAGGCTGTTCCTGGGAATACCCAGGTATTTTGCAGCCTGAGTATCATTGATTGTCTCATCCATTGCAAATCGGACCATTGCTTGTTCAAGTTCTTCAAGGTTGGCTTGAAACCTACCAGCAATATGTGCAGTTGGAATCGAAAACACTGATTTTGGATTTATACTGGGGTTTGAGGTCTTCATTGCGGAGTTTATATTGAGTTGGACTTCAAGCGCTTTTCTGGAAATTTCATTACCATCAGTAAGTTCTGCCAAAACTTTCACGACTTTTTCAAGCTGTCGAATATTTCCCGGCCATGGATAGTTCAGCGAAAAATCAAGAGCCTCCGCTGTAAAATATTTATTTGGTTTCCCAAATTTCATAAAAAATCCTTGGATAAGATCAGATATATCTTCTTTTCGTTCCCGTAGGGAGGGTAATTTTAGTTCAACCTCATTGATTCGATAGTAGAGATCATCACGAAACATTTTTTTAGTTACCAGCGTCTGAAGGTCTTCATTGGTTGCTGCGATCACCCGAAAGTTGAATTTCCGGCCGCTGACTGCTCCAACACGAATAACTTCTCCCGAGTTTAGTGTTCTTAGGACCTTGATCTGGACTTCGAGCGGCATAGTTCCTATCTCATCGAGAAAGATATCTCCACCGTCAGCGACTTCGAAAAGCCCGGCCTTGTCCTCGGTCGCTCCAGTGAAGGCACCTTTAGTGTGGCCAAACAATGTGGATTCAACAAGATGTTCTGAAATCCCTCCACAGTGCACTGGCACAAACGGTCGAGAGTCATCTTCGAAAGAAGAAATATACTTTGCTAAAACTTCTTTACCGGTTCCGGACTCGCCAGTAATCAACACACGAATACTCTTTCCACGGAGTTTTTCAGCCTTGTTGAGAACTTCACGGAAGGCTGGTGATTTTGTGGTCAGCAGGATAGATTCCCTTGGGTATCCACCTTGGGCACGAAGAATTTGATTGGCCCTAAATAATCGATGATGAACTTTGGCTTTAATCATCAATCGGTGCACCATGCTTGGATCAAATGGCTTGATAATGTAATCCGCGGCACCTAGGCGCAAGCATTCTTCAATGACTGCACTATCCTCATTTCCAGTTGTAATAATGGTAACGATGTCAGGGTAGCTTGCTCGAATCTTTTCAAGCAATTGAACCCCAGCATTGTCGCCCCCTTCACCCAGGTTGAGGTCAACAAACGCAATATCGAATGCTTGTGCTTGAAGTAGATCCTGTGCTTCATTAAGATTGGAGGCAGGGACAATTTGAAAATTCGACTTAGAACCAGAGGTACGTTCAAGCTCAGTTCGAAGTTGAATCCTAAGTGTTCGATCGTCCTCTACGATTAAAATTCTCATAAATTCCGTGGAGATCAATGATCTACCAAACCAGTCGTATAACATGATATAAGCGTAACTAGAAGTAATATTTAAATTATTATTATGTAATTTAGTTCTTATGAAATTCTCTGTACTCACTAAAATTTAAGTTTGGCCCTAATTTGACCTAAGTTTGACCTAAATTTGATATGAAGCTCAATACCTGATAAGTCTAAGCGATCTTTTTTGGAGGATCAGGCGGTGAAAGCTAGCGCACCCATTATCATTATAATAGGCTTTGTCGCCGCGCTCATTGCTGGACTGCAACTCAGCAATAAGCAAAAGCCTACACCTGCTCGATTGGGAACACCCTTCGGATGGGAGGTGCGGATTACTCCAGGTCTTTCACCTAATGGAAACTGGAAAAAATTGTCTGAATATCCAGATGCGACCAAAGTTCCACGAGAGTTTCAGGGCACAATTGAATACCGAGCGCACTTCGCAACACCCTCAGTAAATTCTGTGGGGATATATCTTGGCCAAATCGGAGAGGTAGACAAAATTTATATCAATGGAAAATTCATTGGTCAGACCGGAGGATTTCCACCCAGTTATGAAAATTTTTCAGACGTTTTTCGCGAATATGCTGTTCACTCATCGGTTTTAAATTCTGAAGCTAACGAAATACTGGTCATCACCTACTCACGTTATGTAGGCCTCAAAGGAATGAAGCCCGAGGTCGTGGAAGTCGGAGATCATTTTATACTTCAAAAACGGCAATATTGGAAAAATACACTTTGGATTTTAGTACGCCTGGGCGTTCCGGCTCTTTGCTTGTTTTTATCTTTACTGTTCATCCCTTGGTTCTCATCCAAAACTGAACGACCGCAAAATGCTATCATTCCTATTATCGGGATAGCTGCGTTTTTCTATGCTTTGGGGAATAGCAGGGTTCTATTTCACTTAACGAGCGAACTCTCTGCCTATAAGACACTGGTCATCTCCGCCGCCACGGGTTGGATTTTTGCACACATGTTTGGAATACGAACCTGTAATGTCAGGTCAAAATGGATGAATGGATCTCTCATTGTCGCTCTGGTTTTGCTTCCTACGTTCATGATTCTCTCACCGAATTTTCAAATTGCAATCACAGTAGCAAAGGGGTGGATCATTCTTTCCCTTCCACTTTCAATTCTTGTAACAGGTTACACTCTAATGAACACAACTGAAAAACATACCTTAGTGAAAGCCTCTATGATTTTTTTGACAATTGTTACCACTAATGATGTCCTTCACTCTCTGCACTATATCCAGACCATGATTGTTTTAGATCTGGGATTTTCTGGGCTTCTTGTTACCTTCATGACAACTCAAATTGTGACATATAAGAAGGGTTTTTTTGAACTTGCTGAACGCCGCGCTGAAATGATGTGGAGTGAACGATTTTTCAATCTAGCCAGGCAGGTTGCACATGATATTAGGAGTCCACTTCAAAGCATGATTTTTGCTTCTCAGGAACTGAAAGATCACACAAGCCCACAACACAAAGAAGATAGTTCGAATCCCATAAACATTCTACAACTTGGATTAGCTAGAATTAACTCAATCCTGAGTCGTCTTATCGGTGAGTTCAAGGGTCCATTCGAGTCTGACGGTATGAAGTCAGCCTCTTCTGGTGTGCGGTTGTCGCTTGTAGATCAGGCCGTCAAAGATGTCTTAACCGAACATCAATGGAGCGACGAAAAACAGGTTCGCTTCGTTGTTCAAGGACTCGATGGGATGCCTCCAGTGTGGGCCGTCTTTGACCCTGTCGATCTTCAGGCTGCTATTTCAAACGTGATTCGTAATGCTACTGAGTCATTCGAACGTAGCAGACTTGCGAAGAATGATCGTGTCGTAACAGTGTCTGTTTCTGTTGAAGACGTCTGGTTCAAGATTTGCGTTGAAGACAACGGCTGCGGGATTGCCACTGAAAATCTAGAATGCATTTTCGACCGTGGTTTCACTGCAGGAAAAGATCAGGGCACAGGGCTTGGACTGTTTCAAGTGAAGCAGACGTTGGATCGAATTGAAGGCAAAATTGCTATCGATTCTAAAGTTGGCGTTGGAACTAAGGTTACACTTTCTATCCCAACGGAGAAAGTCCCATCATACATTGCAGAAACAGTTGAGTACGACGCCAATACTCCTGTCTATTTCGTCGACGACGATCCATCAGTTCAGGAGTTTTGGAAGAGTCGTATCGCTCGCGATGGATTGAGCACAGGCCTTACATTCGTAAGATCAAGCCTTAAACAGATTGCTTCTTCCGACTTAAGTAAGGGTACTATTGTAATGGATCATTTTTTCCGTAATAGTTCCGAACGTGGATTGGATTGGTTTAAAGAGAAGCATCGTGGAATCAAAGGCTATCTTTGTACAACCGCTTTTGACGATCCTGAAGTTCAGCACGAAGCGGAGCGTTTAAGCCTAAAGGTAATCCCCAAGCCTCTTCTTGATCGTGTTCATTTTTCAAAAATTGGGGAAGCGAGGACAAACTCATGAAGATTTATTTCGGAGCAGGAATTCAAGCCAGCCCAAATAAGGAAGTACGGGCCGAGAGAGCTTCTCGAAACCGCGAACTTATAGAGTTTATTCAAAGCCTGGGTCATGAGGTTCTGTTTGAACATACAGCGACTAACAACAAAGAGGAAGTTTGGAAGGTATTGGAGAAACAATTTGGACCTTTACCTCCAGCTGGTCCGGAGCGAAATGTGTTTATCCGTAATCGAAATATTGAAGCGATCGAGAAAATGGCGGACGCTGCGGTTTTTGAAGTTTCGATGCCGAGTTTAGGCGTTGGAATCGAACTCGCGCATGCGTACTTAAGGCAAAGTATGGGCCTGAAACCGATTCCTGTTCTTTGTCTCTATCAAAATAATTTCTGGGATCATGGTCTATCAATCATGGTTACGGGAGCACGACAGAACGGCGTTGTAGTCATTGAGTATGCCTCTTTAAACGAAGCGAAAGATAAAATTTTAGAGTTTTTCCAAGCTACAAAAAACTCTCAGTGATGGACATACTGTTGCTTCAACAGACGTTCTTTGAAAAAATACTTGGGCACCCCCAATCCTTTTTAGATTCTCTCAGCGCGTGGTAGCGGAGCTTCATTAGGCTTCCAAAAACAAGGTCTCCACGACCCGATGCTGTTGCGAGAACAACAAATGTAGTGATAACGACAACGACTTCTTTAAACGACGGCATATTTATTCTCCTTCTTCCAGTTCATTTAAAAGGTTCTGAATTTTTTCAAGTTTTGTTTCCATCGTGGAACCCAATCCCCAGAAGCGTTCATTGATATCAAAAGGAATGACGCCTTTTTCGTTATAGTGGCTAAGAAAATGAACAAGTCCATGAAGCTGAAGAATTTCGCGATAAACTTCAGAGATAATGTCTCCCTTTGGACGCTTTTTCATAGAAACTCCTCCGCATCCTTTTCATGTGTTGAATCCCACCATCTCGAAATACCAAGACTACGAGCGATTCGTCCATTTGAGTTCACTATTCCAATCGCAGGAATATACTTTTTCAATTCGTTGGCCTGACTTTCAGGGGTCGGAAAAGATTTCAGGAAAGCTTGTTCTTTCAGTTCAAAAATTTTCTGTTCACGTGCGGCTTGACGATCTCTTTTGGCAGCTTCCTCTGTAGCTAATATCTCGCGTTCGACCCGAAATACCTTCTCGCGTAATCGTTTTTCAACATCCGGGAGAACGTCTCCAATCGCTTTCGCCAGATAGGCCATTGGCGAATGAATGGTGCGTCCTGTGGTTGGCTCAAATGTTTTTTGAACGTAATCTAAGCAGTGAGCAATCTGCTCTGGGGTGTATTGCTTTTGAAGAATTTCAAAAAATTCTCTCTCCGATTCCTTTTTGACATGTGGTTCGAGTTTAGCAAAATAATTTGCAATAGCGCCTGGAAGTTCGCTTGGGAGAGAATTTTTTGGATTTATTGAGTTCTTAGAGTGTCCCTCAAATTGAGCTGGCCGCTCTCTCGATTCTGGGTACCTGATTGCTTGTTGTAAGGTACCTTCTCTCTGATTTAGAGAAACCTCTTTTTGAGTGATCTTCTTTGTGGATGCTTTTAGACCCACCCCCAGATTCGTCACTCGCCAAAGGTTTCCGTATTTGAAATTAGACTCCACCAATTCGACGAGTGAAACTTCTTTCAAAGTTTTTAAGGATCGCGACACAGCAGCATGACCAACTCCGGTGCAAAGCTCAATAAATGAAATCGACGCCCTGAGAACACCATCTGAATCTGGAAATCGCCACGCTCGGCTGTGAAGCCACAAGTACAGTCGGAAACAATCTCCAGAAAGATTCCGAATGATGTCATTCGAGAACATTGCATGAGGAATTTTGAAATATCCCTCGATCTCAAATGGAAGATCCGACTCCTTCAACTGGCCCAAAGGCACCTCACTTTTAGGTCTCTCTTTTTGAGGTGCCTTTTTTAGAGTACTCTCCATGTGGTTTGCGGTAGGTATAATCTCGGACTGTTTTGGCTTTAAACCAATACCGTTTGGATCTTGGAGTCTGAACGGCTGACTCAGATTGAGAGATTTGATTGCGTTGCCAATTTCTCTTCGTTTAACAGTCATGGGTTGCCTCCTTGACAATCTGGAGGATCGACCGAACGTTTTGGGATGGGTTAGTAAGCTTAGGTTTAAGTGACAAACGTGTTGCCACTTCTTGCGAAAAACTCAGATAGTCTTCTGACCCAACTCCATCTGGATCATGATGAAAGATTGTTTTCCCAATGGCCGGAGACTCACGCAGTTTGACACTTCGACGAATCTTGGTTTGGAAAACTTTGTCTTTAAATGATTCCGTTAATCCGTCCCATGTCTCCTGAGTCATGCGTGTGTGATCGGCCATGGTGAGCAGATAGCCGAGCACATTGAGACCAGGATTTGTTCCCTCACGGATGGCGTCAGCTTCAGCCAGAAGCTCTTTGATTCCCATCAATGCGAAATAACCAGAATCCACAGGGATAATCAGCTGATTTGATGCATTCAAAGCCGAGTTCATGAGTGGACCAAACGTCGGCGGCGTATCGATCAGAATGAGATCGTAACGCGGCTTAAGGGCATTAAGACGTTGAGACACTCGAAGTTCACTGTTTGTCGTCCCAACCATTTCACGCTCCACTTTTGCAAGTAGAGGAGATGACCCAATGAGATCGATTCCATTTCCTGAAAACAGAGCCAAGTCCGTCTCCAGTTTTCGATCGCGAATGAGTTCGCCAATCGATAGATTGATACTCTCCAGCGGAACTCCCATGCCTTGGGTGGCATTCGCTTGGGGATCGAGATCAACGACCAGGACTCTAAAACCTTGGAGTGCGAGTCCTTGTGCAAGATTGATCGTGGTAGTCGTTTTACCAACACCACCTTTTTGATTCACTACAGCGGCAATTGGACAGTTTAGATTCTGCATTTTTCCTCCTTTTGTTGTGGAAAGGAAAATGAAGAATTTTGAATTGGAATTTCGAGCGATTTTGCACCCGAAAAGTAGCCAACCAGTAGCCACGAAGTAGCCAAATCGCGAACTTTCGCGAACACTCACGAATCAATGAGCTTTTGAACGACTCGCTAAGTACCTGAGATTCCAACATTCCCTTTTCCTTTCGGATCGAGAACTTGCCAAAATTTCATTCTTTTTTTATGTCGGGAGCCTGGAATAAAATGGCGGACCCGACAGGGTTCGAACCTGTGACCTTCAGATCCGTAGTCTGACACTCTAATCCAGCTGAGCTACGGGTCCACCTCAAGAGCCCTCTGAATACACGATTAATTCACTTTGATCAAGCCATACCTATTGCAAAATTCACCAGAACATCCAAGAATGGAAACAGATGAAAAATACCGTTTTACCATTCATTCTAGCGACTTTGAGCACTGCCTGTGGAAACTTCGCACAGCTTTCTGTCACCCCCACCAATAGCACCTGCCAAGCTAACCAAGCACAGATCTTAGTCGGCGATGGATTCCTCAAAAACCTCTGCGGTTGTACACAAACAGCTGGCACACAAGTAGGACCTGGGACTTCACTCGATTGTACAGTCGTAGCTGGAACCACTGTTTTCTTTCATTACATCGGCACAAGACTAAAACATCAGATCGCTCCAACGACTTCGGGTTCATTTGTTATTAGCCCACCTCGCGACCCCGACAATGCTAACTCCATCTTAGCCCATGCTGTAACTTTTCAAACGTCAGGCACTTACGGATTCCAAGATCTTTATTTCCCTCAACTCATCGGGCAAATCATCGTTCCTTAAAACATCAAAACAAAAAGGCTCCCATCGCTACGCATCGACAGGAGCCCCTCTTCGTTTCAACTTCTAATCAACTAAAACCCTCCGCAACGTCTCCACTCCAAATGGTAAACCAACCCTGCCTTAATATCCGCGCTATCTACAGAAGACAGAGCATCTTGGTTAAAATTATTATTTTTAACCATCAAGCCGGTATTCGCCCTCAACATGACATCTGTTCCACATTGCGACCAAACCACTGCTTCCACTCCTAAACGATTGGTCGTGATAAAATCTGAATCCAGTGGTCCCATGAATCTTTTCGAATAACGAGGACCCACTTGATTAGCAAAAAAATACTCCGCATTGAACGTCGACATCGCACCCTGCGGTAAAGAATTAAAACCACGGTAGTCAATCTGCATAACAGCTACGCTGTAACCTTGTGGCACGTGAACAGGTACAGCCAAGTTACACGATTTTCGATCAATCGTTTTGCCCGATCCATACCCAGCTTGGACCATATAAGAATCAAATAAAACAGTGAGCGTTTTTCCATCCTCTGTCAAAACTGCAGAAGCAGTTCCTTGAGGACATCCAGAACCTCCATAGATTGGCTGCCCAAGATAAATATCATCCGCTAACGCTACACCTGAAATAAATCCAAAAACCACTAAACCTAAAATTCCATTTTTCATTTTAGTTTCCCCCTTTTTCTGATTAACGACATCTTTGCCATTGAACTGCAAACTTCTGTTGAACAGATCCATCCATTGAATCCAGTGCAACGGATGCATTCATCACCCTCCCTGGTGAACGAGTTAGCGCTCGTGCTAAAACTGCGGTTTGAATATGTAACGTTTGCACAGATCCGCTGCATGGTGACCACACCACTCCTCCCCCCACAGGAGCTAAATATCTAAAAACATAGTCTCCACTGTATGGTCCTCGTAACACTTGAGCCCCAAAAGACGCTTGTTGAGCCTGAGAGTCAAACGTGTAGACAATCTCTTGCACTCCCATCGTGCCTGGATCTAAATTCGCAAATCCGCGATAATCTGAACTAAAAAGTGAGAAAGACCAACCTGATGGGATCTGCAAATTCACATCAACCATACAAAATTTCTTATCCACGATAGAATGGACTCCATCGATTTCTGAAACGTATCGATCAAAAAGCATCGTCATCGTTTTTTGGTCAGGAGTAAGGGACACAGAAACAGTCCCACTCGGGCACCCTGTCCCATGAGAATTCACAGCTGAAATAACAGCCGACCCTGGTCCATCCCACGCGCTGACGATTTGTGATTGAATAAGTAATAAAACTGAAATTAATTTTCTACTCGGCATTTTCTACCCCCTCCACACTACGATTGAGAGCATGAGCAAAGACCAAGCCAAACGAAGTATTTTTATTCGAAGCGTAATAGCGTTGATATCTTTATAAAAATGCAAACTGCAGAAGTGTTGATAAAACTGTTCAGTTACCTTTTGACTACGTTCACATCCGTGCGAAACGCACCGGTGAATTATTTTCCCTGTTAATTCGCAATTCAAACAACCGATAGGTCTTCAAGGAAACAGGTCTAAATGACTAGACCATAACTAGGCCAAATATCTAGGCCAACATCTAGGAGGGATAGATATGAGAACAAATAAATCAACAAACACACAACAAGAAAATAACGAAAAAAACGCCGCTCTTTCAGGCGATACTGTAGAAGTTTTATACCAAAAACTCGGTGATCGATGGTTTGCATTTTCACTGATTGATAACGAAGTCTTTGTTTGTCCCGTCACCGAAGAAGAAATGAACGCTGCCAGAGCTAAAAGCATTAAAGGGGCCACTAAGGTCCTTGGTAAGATCGTCGGCAATTCATGAACTCAGAGACCCTCTTAAAAGAAAAAGCAAAGCTTGAGGCTATCATTGCTCGAGTAAGTGAACTCATTCAGAAAAAGCCTGAAAAGGCCGCCATTATTTTGACAGACTGGATTCATAAAAAAATTAAAAAAGCGAGTTAAGACAGTCCCTCCTTTATGGTAAATTCTCTTTAGCCAAGGAGGGCCTGTCTCATGTTTCAACTTTTTATTTTGCTATTTGGTTTTAACCCCGCTCATGCAGCAACTCAATCCAACCTTGATTTAGTGAACGTTTACGAATCCGATGGCGAAGACATTCCCACAACCGACATGCCTGAAATCTTTGAGCCTGAAGCAGACAGAAAACCTGCTGTTGAAAACTTTCAAAAACTAGATTTAAAAAGAGAAGCGATCCTTACACCCTACGATGAAAACGAAATCGCTGAGTAAGAAGCCCAGTTACAGATAAAAAACTGTAATATCACCCATATCTTTATGAGCTTGTTCAGAATAAAGTTTTAGAAATTTTACAAATTGTTGATAGGCTTCATAGGATTTCGTTGAAGGATCAACTGAACACCCAAATCTAACGTAACGATCTCCATTTTCAATACAAGCCCTTGAATTCAGGATTTTTAAGCGAATTTCTAAAAATGTATCTTGGCTAAAATACAGACGGGTTGCAAGGTCTTCTGTTTGATGCGGCCAAGGTTTATTTGGATCAAAAGGAATCTGAAACGAACAACCTTCTTCACTCACATCAATTAACTCGATAGGAAACATGCTCGACTCACCCACTACTGAATAAACACTGAGAAGGTGCTTAAAGAAAATACGTTCTGTTTTTCTTCTTTTTTCTTCTAGCTTTTGAGCACGAGCCTCAGTGAAATCAATAACTTGTTTTTTTTCTGCATCATTTCCGCTTCCAGTCCTTTGGGGCATACAGGAGATCCTCCAAAGACCGTATCGGCAGGACTAGCAAGGGGCTCAATAAGCAGAGTTTGCCTAGAATAAGCGTTATTTCAATTGCGCTGAATCAATCATCTGATCCAAAAAATTCATAAAATGTGTCAGCGCTTTATGAGAAGCCGTTCCTTTTTCAGATAATTCAGCCCCGATTCGACGCACTGAGTCTTTTTCTGAAACGCGAACAATTTTGACGTTAAGCGGCAAAAATAGGGACTGATTAAAGTAGAGGCTCACCTCTAATGAATCCCCAGACTTCACAGGAAAGTCATGATGAGCTTCACCGGTTTCATCCAAGCAAAAGCCAATACCCATTTCACTTAGATCATCTACTTTTAAGCGATGAATCCCTTTTTTGGGAACTACAGCAAAGAATGAAAACGAATCTAATATGACTCGTCTTTTGGCTTTTCTTTTCTCAGCATCTTTACTCATAATAACCCTTTCTTTAACTCTCTTAATGCCCTAAAGGCATCCTCTCAGCTTGGCTAATCTTTAACTTCAACTGTAAAACTAAAGCCTTCGTTTCGTCCACCTTTTGTTGAAGTTGGGCATCATAAAGCCTTCTATCCATAGTGTTAGAAAAAAATCGGTTCTGTGTTTCATGCACATCTGTGATCGCTTGTCCTAGATCTTGCGTCATCTTATAAAGCGCAGAATAAAATTTCTCTGACTTAAATTTAGCAATATCCCATTTCGAAAATGTTCCATTCAAGTGATCTGTTAATTTAGACCAGCGAGAATGAAAATCCATCCAGGATTTTATTTTTTTAGATGTCATTTTGCCTTTTTGAACTATAGCAAATCCATTTACCGTAGAGCCCAATTGACTCTCTAGTGTTTCCATAAAACCACGCAATTCATTTAACTCTGACTTAGTTTTAATCGCTAATTTATCGTGAAACTCTTTCAATCGTTCAGCATAAATATTATCTTTTTTCCCACCTAAAAAATATCTTTTCTGAGAAAATAGCTTTACAGAGTAGCTTTCGACTCCATTACCCTGATTAGCTCGAGCAGGGAGCGGAGATAAAACTTGAGAAATATCTGGAGACTGCGCTCTAGATTCTGTTGCATATATTTTATAAAAACCTCTAGGTATCGCTTGACTATTGACTGCTCGAGTCTCGTCAGTCATCCCCCAATTATCCTTAATTTTTACCGTTAATTTCGTATTAAAACTCCAAGCATTTAATAAGGTATCCGTTTCTCCTTGAATATAAACGTCTATCGATGCTCCATTAGGAAGGTTTGCACTGACATAAAATTTTGGATTTTCAATATTAGACTGATGAAGCGCGATTGCGACTTGCCCTCCAGAAAGCAACAAATTTGAATTTGCGGCAACATTGAGTTCTTTCATCTCTTCTGGCGTGACTCCCTCCAAATTCGGAATAGGCAAAACCCAGCTTTTGAGAACAGGAAATATCTTTGAAAGCTTTAAAATAGTTACACGAGTTCCATTGAGAGCTGCATTTTGTACGGGCCTTAAAGCCTGCATCTGAGCCAGCTGATAAAGCGGCTCTCTAAAAAAAACAGCAGTGACTAATAAAATCAGGAACAAATACTTTTTTTTAAAAAATTTTTTCTTAAGAGTTTCTTTCGTTTCTTCTACAGAAGCAAATTTCAACTTCACTCGTCCTTCTTGCATTTTTTCTTTTTTGGCTTCATCCGCTTTGATGCGAGAGTAGTCGACTTGAAGATTCTCAATTGGCACTGATTGAAGCTCCAAAGAGCGGGCCGAAGTATTAGACGCAGGGTCCCGGGTTGATGTAGGCCGTGTGTGCTGAGTAGAGGTCCAATGGGTGGTCGTCGAAGAACCTTCGGACTTACGGTTTACAACTGCAACCAGGTCTGTCAGAGTTCCTGTTTTTTTTGAGTAATCAGTGGCTGAAAAATCTCCGACTTCTTTGATCTTCTTCCAGTCTGACATCCCCTCCATCCAGATATAATGGTCCACACCAATCTGTTCTAGTGCAATCTTGTTCCGAATGTCTTCTACTGAAAATGGCCCCTCATGATGATCGGTTATATAAAGGTACCATTTCTTCTCTTTGTTAGGATCCATTTTTCATAATTTCCAGGTAGAATTAATTTTAGGTGAAATGTTGAAACGAAGCAATTGGTGTCTCATTGGCATCCCAGATCATCAAGGCGTCTATAATGTTGGGGGACGTTTAGGAGCAGCTCACGGACCCCATTCATTTAGATCTATGCTTTTTTCATTAAAGGGAAAAAGCCCAATATGGACATCTATGCAGGATGCAGGAAACCTCAAAGCGATTACAAAAGATATTGCACATAATCACCAACAGGCCGCAAATTTGATACAAGAGCAACATTTAAAAACGGGACTTTCTGTCATTGTTGGTGGCGGACATGATCATGGCTATTCACAACTGCTGGGGATTTCAAAAATAGATCACTCTATAGGCTGCATTAACATTGATGCACACCTTGATGTTAGAAAGCCCAATCCTCTTCCTGGAAGTGGGTCCCCATTTTATCTTGCTATCGAAGCTGGATTGCTGCATCAGAAAAATTTTATTGAATTTGGAATTCAAGATCATTGTAATGCAGCAGAACTATGGACATACGTAGAAAATAAAAAAATTGAAGTTATCCCCATGAAAAGCCTGAGGCAAGGCCAAGCGGTTGAAAAATTCAAATCTTCATTAAAAAAGCTGAGTGCTGTTTGTAATCAAATTGTCGTTAGTCTTGATTTAGATGCGGTAGCTTCAGCTTTTGCTCCTGGAGTCTCTGCTCCACAAGCAGAAGGACTTACTCCTTCAGAAATTTTTGAAATGATGGAAATTTCAGGGCAAAATAAAAAAGTCAGCTCTCTTGGAATTTTCGAACTCAACCCACTTCATGATATAGAAAAAATAACATCGAGACTGGCAGCAACAGCTGCTTATCATTTCTTAGAAGAAGCTTTAAAAAGCTGATCGGATTCAAATTCAGAGTTCATTTTTTGAATTTGCTTAGCCTGCCCCAGAAGAGTGGATGTAGTGTTTTTTAAGTGGATGCTGACGCCATCAGTGGCTTGCGTAAGGCGATCAAAAGCTTGTAACGCAAAATCAGCCTCTTGCGCCCAAGGCTCGACTTGAACCTCCAATGCATAACAACCATTAGCGCTTTCACGGGTCAGTTTTTTCATTTTTTCAATATTTTTTGCTAAATTTTTAATCTTTTCATAAACCTCTGGATAATGTCCTTCTAAGTTTTTTACTTCTGACCAGAGTTCCACTAAAGAATGTCTTGCTCGATCGCACTCTAATTCAGCTTCTTTTAATTTTTTTCCAGCCCCATGGATTTCACTCAATCCTCGATGAATCTTATCATGAAGCTCAACTGTAATTTTTTTGGATTCGATCACGGATCGCATCAGATCTTCTACGCCTTTTAAAATTTCTCTAATGTGAACACCCAAACGTGCTACTAAAGATCTAATTTCTATAATCCACTTCTGAATCACTTGGTTTTTAGATTGATTCTTTTTTGATAGAATAAAATAACTAAAAGAGAAAAATGACAAAAATAAAAAGATATTAAAAACAAAAAATATACCACCATCATTTTGAAATGAAGAAACAGCTCCCATGAACTTTCGAGCACCCATCTCTACCAAAATTCGTATCCCCTTACCTTCTTCAGGCGATAGGGTTTTCATGTACTCGAAGGTTCCTGTTCGCGACTGATAAGAGTAAATTTCTGATTCCTGAGAGGCTAACTTTCTCAAAGGAAAAATTTTTACGGCCCTTGGATCTTGTCCTTGGTTGACGAGTTCAACAGCTTTTGTAAATGCATCCTTTTTGCCTTGAGTTTTAAATTCAAACGCTAGACCTGTAGCTTGAGTAGCAACCTGTCTAGCCAGCTGAAGTGCGACTTGCGAATCTCTCTCGATGGCTCGTTGTGAATCCAACCAATATACCCATCCTGTAGCACTAACTGCCAATAAAGCCGAAACAATGATTCGAGTTAACTTTCGAGAGATCATCCTATGAATTCATCGGATTAAAAAAGAATTAGAATAAATTTAACGCATTGCATGTGTTTAATTCTGATGGCTTTTTGACGCCAAAAGAGTATTTCTCAGAGATTATGAATTACATCCTCGCTATAGATGAAGGCACCACTGGAACAACCGCTCTTTTAATGGATACTGAGCTAAATGTTGTAGCAGAAGCCAGTGAGGATTTTAGGCAAATTTTTCCTAAGCCAGGTTGGGTTGAACACGACCTGAATGACATTTGGACAAGTGTTCAAAAAACTATTCAAAAGGTAACTGCCTCGATTGATACTCAAAAAATTGCTGCAATCGGGATCACCAACCAACGCGAAACTACTTGCTTCTGGGACAAGAAAACAGGGGAGATCCTCAGCAATGCAATTGTCTGGCAAGATCGACGGACAGCGGACTTTTGTGATTTACTAAAAAAGAAAAAATTAGAAAAATTTTTTCAAAAAAATACAGGACTTCTACTTGACCCATACTTTTCAGGAACAAAAGTATCTTGGGCAATAAAAAACTGGGGAAACGTTCAAAAAGCATTTAAAAACAAAACTCTTGCTGTTGGGACAATCGATAGCTTCTTATTAAATAAACTTTCTGGCGGGAAAATACATGCCACAGAGCCGAGCAATGCCTCACGAACTCTCTGCTTTCACCTGACGCGACATCGTTGGGATCCCGAGCTCTGTAAAAAACTTAATCTTCGCCCTGAAATTTGGCCTGAAGTTAAACCTTCCACTTCAAAATTCGGGGTAACACATGGACTTTCAGTTCTACCAGACGGTATTCCTATTACCGGGATTTTAGGGGATCAGCAGGCTGCTCTGATGGGGCAAGCTTGTATCCACGAAGGCACAGCCAAGTGTACATACGGAACCGGTGCATTTCTACTTTTGAACACAGGATCAAAACCCATCATGAGTTCATCTCGACTACTCACCACAATCGCTTGGGCCTTAGATGAAAACCGTTACACTTATGCACTCGAGGGCAGCGCCTTTATTGCAGGAGCAGCTGTTCAGTGGCTCAGAGACGGATTGAAATTTATACATGACTCTGCAGAAATTGAACGCTTAGCCTTGTCTGTTGACTCCAGCGAAGGAGTTGTTTTTGTTCCCTCTTTAACAGGTCTAGGAGCTCCTCATTGGGATGCACACGCAACAGGTATGCTGACAGGACTCACACGTGGCACGACACAAGCTCATGTCGCAAGAGCTGTTTTAGAAGGAATCGCCTTTCAGAACTCTGATATTCTCACTGCAATGCAAAAAGACATGAAAAAATCACTAAAGAGACTCAATGTCGATGGCGGAGCTGCTGCTAATAATTTGCTCATGCAATTTCAGTCTGACATTTTAGGGGTACAACTCAAAAGACCTAAATATCTAGAAACTACTAGCCTTGGCGCAGTTTTTGCTGCTGGATTAGGAGCAGGTTTATGGAAAAACCTTCAAGAAATTGAAAAAACTTGGAAAGAAGATCGGATTTTCAATCCTGTTTTTACAAAAGAAAAACGTAAACAAGCATTGATTAGTTGGAATCAAGCTATAAAGAAGGTGACTTATCAAAACAAAAACACAATATAGTTGTCAAAGTTGTGGATTTAATAGCCCGAAGTGGCTTGGAAGATGTCCCGGTTGCGATGCATGGAATAGCTTAGTTGAAGAAAGAACCCCCTCAGCGGACTCAGGTAGTCTTACAGCCATTAGGGATGAATTTAAGACATCTCGTGATCGAGCTTCTCTCGCTGTTGAACTCACGGGTGAATCCAACTCTGAGACTAAGAGTTCAAAAAGACTCCATACTGGAATTTCTGAACTGGACCGAGTTTTAGGCGGTGGGCTTGTTGGCGACAGTATGGTTTTGTTAGGTGGGGATCCTGGGATTGGAAAAAGCACTCTCATCTTACAAATGATTTTAGGCGTGAAACAAAACCAACCCGACCTTAAAATTCTCTACATCAGCGGTGAAGAAAGTATAGATCAAATTCGTGATCGATCTAAACGACTTGGATTAAAAAACCTCAAAGACGTTTACCTCGTTTCAGAAACACAACTAGAGAACGTTTTAGGTATAGTTAAAGAACTCAAGCCTACTATGCTGGTCATGGATTCCTTACAAACTTTTTCAACGAGCTTTCTTGAGTCTGCTCCTGGAAGCGTAAGCCAAGTCAGAGAAGTCACCGCTCGCTTAATGACTCTTGCAAAAACAGCTGGAATCTCAATTTGGTTGATTGGACACGTAACAAAAGAAGGCAACATAGCGGGACCTAAAGTAGTAGAACATATGGTTGATACCGTCCTGTATTTTGAGAGCGAAAGTAATCAAAGCTATAGACTTTTAAGAACGGTGAAAAACAGATTTGGAAGCACAAGGGAGCTTGGAGTTTTTGAAATGATCTCCACAGGATTAAAAGAAGTCAAAAATCCATCTTCTCTTTTTCTTACAGAGCGAAAAGAACAAGTTACCGGAACAGCTATTACTTCCACCTTGGAAGGGTCAAGACCTTTACTTGTTGAATTACAAGCTCTTGTCGCTCCATCTACTTTAGCCGTGCCACGAAGAACTGCGGTTGGAATTGAAGGTTCGAAAATTTCATTACTTGCAGCTATTGCTGAAAAACATATGAAACTCAATCTCGCAAATCGAGATCTCTTTTTCAATGTAGCCGGTGGCTTAAAATTGACTGAGCCCGCGTCTGACTTAGCCGTAGTCGCAGCTATTTGGTCGAGCATGCAAGATTGCCCAATAGCGAATGATTGGATTTTCATTGGAGAATTAGGTCTCACAGGAGAAGTTCGCTCTGTTTCTCAAATGGATACACGCCTAGAAGAAGCTCAAAAATTAGGTTTTAAAACTGCTGTAGTACCTAAAGGGATATCCGATCGAAATTCTTCATTCAATCAACTTAAGATTCTTCCTCTTTATCGAGTACAGGAACTCCCTGGTGTTTTGTCTAAAAAAACTTTATCCTAATTTATTATGGTTCTCAAAAGACGTGATGACGACGAATTAGACGAAGATGGCAATCCCATTTCAGATCAAGATAAAGCAAGAGAAGACCATATTGAAAAATTGGTAAGAATTTTTGAACGTGTCGAACCCATGATGGAACAACTCAATACTCTCTATAATCAATACAAAGTGGGACTTGAGCGGATTCCACCTATCGAAAGACGAAAACAACTCGATGAACTCATGGGACAGTTGATTTATATGCAAAAACCAACAGCTGCTTATCTCTATCGTTACAACACTCTTTATCACAGATACAATACATACAAAGAACGCTGGGATAAATTAGTCAAAGACGTTGAAAGCGGAAAAATTATTAGAACCGCAGGTCCCAAAAAAACTAACCCAAAATTTTAATGAACTCTTTCTCATCTAAAATTTGAATACCTAATTCTCTCGCCTTCTCTAACTTACTTCCCGCTTCCTCTCCTGCTAAAACATAATCTGTCTTTTTCGAAACTGAAGATGAAACTTTCCCCCCTTGGTCTTCAATCATGCGAGTAGCATCACTTCTAGAAAGTTTAGGAAGAGTTCCTGTTAATACAAATATCTTCCCAGTCAGCTTACTTGATTTACTAATTTTCTTGGGAGCCTTAGGATGCACAAACTTGAGTAGGTCTTTTAACTCATCTAGATGATGAGGGTCACGAAAGTAGTTCTTTAAGCTATTTGCCATTTCAGGCCCAATGTCGGGCACTTCCATAAAATCCTCTTCCGTGCAATTCAGTAGAGCATCTAGGGATCTAAAATGATTAGCCAAAACTTTTGCTGTTCTCTCGCCGATGTGACGAATTCCCAAACCAAAAATAATACGATAGAGCTCTTGTTCTTTTGAAATCTGAATTGCATCAAAAAGATTCTGGCTCGATTTTTCTGCAAAACCTTCTAAATCTAAAAAATTCTCTTTTTTTAGCCTAAATAGATCTCCATATTTTTTTACCAACCCACGATCAACCAGTTGCTCAACGATTTTCTCACCTAGTCCTTCAATATTCATCGCATCGAGCATAACAAAGTGACGAATCCGTTCCTTAAGCTGCGCTACACAGTTTCTAGAGGTACAACGGGCAATAGCCTCTCCCACTTTCCTCTCAACTTCAGAATCACAAACTGGACATCGTGTAGGAAGTTTAAATTTTTTCTCTTTACCTGTTCTTGTCTCTTTAAGCACTTGCACGACTTCTGGAATCACATCCCCTGCTCTTTGAATAAGGACTCGATCTCCAATGCGAATATCTTTACGGTCAATCTCATCTTGATTATGCAATGTAGCTCTTCTAATCACAGCACCACCCACACGCACAGGAGTTACCAATGCTACGGGCGTTAAAGCTCCCGTTCTTCCCACTTGAACAATGATATCTTCAATCATAGTAGACTCTTGTTGCGCAGGATATTTAAAGGCAATCATTCCTCGAGGACTTCTAGAAACATAACCAGCTTGATCAATCTGAGAAAGTCGATTGAGCTTGACCACTATACCATCGATTTCAAATGGCAGTTTGGATCTCATTGCTTCAATTTCTTTATAGAACTGAATCACGGGCTCAGCTCCACGACAAACACGTCTCCACTTCCCTACTTTAAAGCCCCATTTTTCCAAAAGATCTTGATACTCTGACATGGACTGAACTTGCAATCCCTCTGAGTAACCTACACCATAACAAAACACGGTCAATGGACGTGATTCAGTAATAGAGGGATCTAATTGACGTAAAGTTCCTGCAGCAGCATTTCTTGGATTAGAAAAAATCTTTTCATTTCTTTTTCTTTGATCTTCATTTAATTTTTCGAAATCTTTAATCGGAAAGATTGCCTCTCCTCTGACTTCAACTATTTTTGGAGGGCTTTTAGTTTTTAAAGCCAGAGGAACAGATCGAATAGTTTTAACATTTTGTAAAACATTTTCTCCTGTTTCTCCATCACCTCGGGTAGCCGCACTCACCAAATACCCATTTTCATAAGTCAAATTTAATGAAAGTCCATCAAACTTAAGTTCAACAAAATACTCAATGAGGTTTTCTTTTTTCATCTCGAGCAAACGATGAACACGATCGTCAAAATCAAAAAATTCCTTCTCTTCTAGCGCATTAGCCAGAGATAACATTGGAACTCGATGTTTTGATTTTTCAAAGACATCTAGCGGCTTTCCTCCCACTCGTTGAGTAGGGGAATCTGTTCTTAGAAGTCCTGGATATTCTTTTTCTAAACCTTGAAGCTCTCGAAATAAGCGATCATACTCAGCATCTGAAATTTCAGGATCATCTAGCACATAATAACGATGATCATGGTACTGAATCAGCTCCACAAGCTTTTCAATACGACGAACGGCTTCTTTCTGAGAAATCATGTCAGAAGTAATACAGTAAGGCGGGTACGACGGAAACATTTTTTTGAGAAACATTACTTCCATCAGATAAATTTGCGCTATGAGAAATCACGTCAACCATAAGACGTAAAGTAATGCGAGGTTCCAATCGATAATATGCACCTATATAGACTGTAATATCAGAAGCACCCGTCGCCGAAGGAAACCCAGAACCTTGCAGCTGTTGCGCGGTAGGAAATAATCCAAAATCAAAATTAATCAACGCTCCCCAACGCTCTCGAATAGGAAGCTCTCCCCCCACACTCAAAAGAAGAGTACCAAAAGAAATCGGAACGGTTAATTGAGTAGCAGAAATGGGCAATGAATAAGAACTAGATCTGTAGCCTAACTTCAGCCAACCTTTTGGACCAAAAAGATCTCCTGTAATCAAATAGGAATATCCACCACTCACTCTCCATGACGATAGACTCCCTCCTCCTGCGTCCACAGAAGGATTAGAAGTTCCAATAGCAGCTTGTGATTGCCCCCAAAATCCATAATTGAATCCCATTTCCCCAAACCACTCACGTGTCAGCCAAATTTGACTATCTACTTTAGCTCCGAAAAAAAGCCCACCTCCGCTTTGCCCTGTACCCACACTTGCAGGCTGGGAATATGCACGAGCCATTCCTCCCACCATAAGTCCACCTGAAACCCACCCAATAGCAGGAGGCTCTGCTAGCTTATTTTGAACTTCTTGTTTTTCATTGATCACAGCTGGAATATCTTGATTCTGCTTTGGAATGATTTGAACTACCTTTTGATAGCGGGAAACAGAACGCCCTTCCTCTTCATCAATCACTCGTCCAAACGAAATCATCTCGTCTACTTCTTCGATTTCAATTTTTCCAGTTCGCGTCAATTGCCATTCCACTACCGTATTCAAAAGAGGATGTTTTTTCACATCGTCTAAAGTTGAAACAACCAATTGATCACCTTTTTTTAATTTTACATTTTCTCCGATATTTACTGTCACAGAATTATTATCTCTTCCCGTCACAGTAGCAAGGAATGGGACCTTTTTAACAAGTCGATCTAATGATTGATGCAAAGTCATCTTAATTTCATTCATTCCAAAAGCTTGACCACCTTTAGGCTCATCTATCCCGAATTGATCTACCGCCATTACTTCCATCTGAGGAGAATGTAGCCAATCCAAAGTAAATTGGTAGGTATGTCCTGCTTTTTTAATTCGAGTGCGAATCACACTCTCTGAGCGACTCACCTTTGCAAGCTGACTTAAAATATCTTTATCTTCTATAATTTTTCTGTATGAAAGTTTGGAGCGATCAAAAACAGAATCAACTTTTGAAAGATCTTGAAGCACGAAACGACTTTGTTTTGAAAAATAATCTTTGTATGCCTCAGTCACATAATCTGCGAAAAGACCGTCCACATCATCCCAAGACTTCAGATATCCTACTGTCTCTAGTGCATATTTACGATCTAACTCTGTTGTTGCAAAGCTAGGCATCGTAAAAAAAACATTTATTAAAATAAAAAAAAGATAAATCTTATTGGCCAAGTTTTTGTTGCGGCGACTTTTCTTCATAGAAGGCAATCAATGTTTTTAGTTCCGCAATCTCCTCTTGCGCCCTCTGTAACTCTGATGAAAGTTTTGAAACTACGCGTGAAGTATCTGAATTTTCAACAAAAGCACCATCAAAAATCAGATACCTTCCATCTTCGATTTTATATTGTACTTTATTTGCCTTGATGTAACGGCGAAGCGTCGAAAGACTGACGCTGTTTTTTACAGCATATTCCATGAGCGGAAGCCATTGACCATTTTCTGAAGCACTAGCCGACATGAATCAATTGTATTTCCATAGGCTTTAAATTCAAGTACTCTTATATTTTAGTGGATCAGAAAATAAACCAACCCGCATCTCATGAGCGTATTCAAATTGGCCATAAGCGCAAAATTGCCTTTATTTGCAGTGGTGGTGGAAGCAAAGCCGGAGCATTTCACTTAGGTGTTGCTCGCGCACTGCGTGAAATGGGGTTTAAATTCTACGGAGGACGAGTTCCTCAAAAAGGACCCATTATACAACCTGGACCAATGGAGATTTCTACTTATGTTGGGTCAAGTGCTGGAGCTATTATCTCAAGTTACTTGGCAGCAGGCTTTTCATTAGAAAATATCTTTGCTTCATTCTTGGGCAAAAAAAGAGAAAGTCCAATTCCCATTGTTGACGCTACGCCTAAAGTTCTTCCCAGACTTACTTATGCGAAGATGTTTAAACTTCGTACAGCCTTAGCCAAAGAACAACTTTCTCAACTCACATTCTCAAGAAATCTTCTCTACAGTCTTTTACAAGGAAACTGGGAAGCCATTTTTCAATTTAAATGGCTCAAGACAACAGGTGTGTTTTCGACCAGCGGAATTGAACAATACATTCGTGAAGAGGTTTTAGACAGTAACCGTTTTCAAGATTATCTAGCAGATCTTTTTATTGTCGCTACACAACTCAATCACTCTAGAAAAGTCGTGTTTGGAAAGTATAGCTATCAGCCCCCTCCTCATGACTTAACTTGCCAGTACGATAACGACGTCCCCATTTCTCAAGCTTGCGCTGCAAGTGCCGCTCTACCTTTAATCTACGCACCATTTGAAATTCGTGGAACTGATGGAAAAATTTCTCACTATATCGATGGGGAGATTAGAGACACTCTCTCCTCTCACGTCGCTGTTGATGCTGGTGCAGATCTTGTTTTTGCAAGTTATACACATCAACCCTATCACTTTAATGATATCGTAGGGTCTCTCACAACTCAGGGATTACCTTCTATTTTGATTCAATCTATTTATCTTGTGATTGAGCAAAAAATTAATAACCATGTTCACAATAAACAAATTCAAAGAAGCGCGATCATGGAAGTTGAAAAATACTGTAAAACCAATAATGTTCCAGATCAGTACCGAAAAAGAATTTGCGAAATTCTTGAACGCGAACTTCATCACAGAACAGATATCGATACCATCTACATCCACCCCAGCCCAGCTGATGCGCAGCACTTCTTTGGGGATAACTTTAGTCTTTCAAGTAAGAAGCTAACTGAAGCCGTACGGAGTGGATATAGAGCGGCCATGGAAGTTCTCAGTAAATATGAGTTTGCTGATAAAAATGCGAAAAACACTATTGCACCCACTCAACCCTCAGAGCCTGATCAAGCACATGCTTAAAATATTACTCGCCTCCTTAGTATGCACATTTTCGTGGGCCACAGAACCTGCGCACCAAGTGATAGGGTCCTATTCTCGTGGCAAAATCCATCAGGCTCACGCTCTTCCTTTACAAGGCAAAGGGTTCTCATTCTTATCGTTATCTGAAAACAGGAACTGGGGGAGTTTAGGTCTGATTGAAACATTAGAAAAAAGTGCTGCTGAGATGATAGATTTTTTTCCAGAGTTTACAGGTTTAGTGATTGGAGATCTCTCAGCTGAAACCGGTGGACCTATTAAGCCACATCTGAGTCACCAAAATGGACTGGATGTGGATGTTTACTTTATTCGCACTGATGGTTTAGACCCTAAGACCTCTCTTGTTGCAAACGGCAAGCTTCTATCCGCTTTTGATCTGAAAAAAAATTGGAAATTTGTAAAATTTCTTGTTTCACAAGGTAGAATCAACCGAATTTTTGCTGACCGAGCAGTTAAAAAATCATTCTGTGCTTTATACCCATCTGAAACAGAAGTTTTGAGAAGAATTCGCCCCTTTCCTAGCCACGAGGCTCATTTTCATATTCGGTTGACATGTCCAGCGGAAAGTCCTGAGTGCATTTCACAAGTCGAGGTCCCGCTAGGTTCAGGCTGTTCCGAGCTTGAATTAAATAATCATCTGTATTGGAATTTGAATGAAATGCTGGGCTTTTAGGGCTTCATATTGCTAAGGCCATGTCCCTATGTTACGCCTTTAAAACTCAAACGGAGAGGTGTGAGAGCGGTTGAATCAGCACGCCTCGAAAGCGTGTATACCCGAAAGGGTATCGAGGGTTCGAATCCCTCCCTCTCCGCCACGAAGGTATTTCCCGGCTGCCTTTAGGTACTTATGAAAATAACCATTACACATATTGATACGGCATGCGTGCTTATAGAAATTAACGGGTACAGAATTTTAACCGATCCTGCACTCGATCCCCCTGGAAAGCTCTATCATCATGGGTTCGGGGCCTTCTCACGAAAATATTCAAAACCTGCCTTTCACACAGATCAGCTAAAAGAAATTGATCTCGTACTTCTTTCTCATGATCAACATATGGATAATTTGGATTCTGCAGGAAGACTGCTTTTAAGAGATGCCAAAACAATCCTTTCAACGAAGCCAGCGTCTAAACGAATTCCTAATGTAATTGGGTTAGATAATTGGGATTGCCATTTGATTGAAACTAAGCTTGTTAAGGATTTGAAAGTTACTGCTGTACCTGCTCGTCATGGACCAGCAATGAGCTTACCACTAGTGGGTAAGGTTGTAGGTTTCGTCTTGGAGTGGAAAGACCAAAAAGATGGTGCTTTATATATATCAGGCGACACAGTTTGGTTTTCAGGTATACAAAAAATCGCAGAGCGATTTAAAATTGATGTCGCCATACTTCATATTGGATGCGCTAAATTCAAATATCTAACCGGTCCTCTACATTTTACATTCGATGCTGCCGAGGCCGTAAAAGCAACAAACTGCTTAGGAGCAAGAAAGATGATTCCGATTCATTACGAGGGTTGGACTCACTTTTCAGAACCGATAGAGTCGCTAAAAAAGAAGATTAACTCCGCGGGCCTATGCGAAAAGGTTATCTTTTTAGAAAAGGGAAATCCAACGACTTTGTTTAACTGAGCCCCCAAAGTCGTACCGCAGTTTCAATCACTCTTCAGCCGCACATCGGTCGATTGAAAAGGCCTGGTACTTCTGAAAATTAATCTGAAAGTTATATTCTGCATTGCGGCTATCCAGTTGTTATCTGTTAAACTTCAAACAAGAATGAATAAAAATATATACCGCGCGTTATTTTAATTTACAAATACTCTAGACACCCACATCGTACCGTCCTAAACTCCCCTGTACACACAAACTACTTTTCAAAAAAGAAGGGAAATATCTTATGACTAAATACACATCATTTATTCTTTTAATCACCTGCTTCGTAGGACTAAGCTCTGCTAGCGCGGCACATTACGAAATCGATAAAGACCACACCACAGTCGGATTCACCATCCGTCACCTAGTGATCAGCAAAGTGAAGGGTACTTTTGACAAATTCAATGGCAGTTTTGAATTCGACCCCAAAAACTCAGCCTCATGGAATGCAAACACCACCATAGAAGCTGCAAGCATTAACACCGCTGTTACCAAACGTGATGAACATCTTCGTTCACCAGATTTCTTTGATGTTCAAAAATTTCCAACCATTTCCTTCACCACAGGCAAAGTAAAATCCTCTAACGGAAAAACAGCAAAGGTCGAAGGCACTCTCACCATGCACGGCGTAACCAAGCCCGTTGTACTTGATGTTGAAATCGGTGGAACTACAAAAGACCCATGGGGCAATAGCCGCGCGGCTTTCTCCGCTAAAACAAAAATCAACCGCAAAGACTTTGGACTCAACTGGAACAAAGCTCTTGAAACTGGCGGCCTTCTTGTAGGCGAAGAAGTAGAAATCAATATCGAAGTAGAAGGCTTAGAAAAAGTTGCGAACAAAACCTAAACCAACTTTTTAGAAAAGGAAAAACATGAAAACATCCAAACAAAAACTCTTACTTTCAACAATGGTAGCAGGCTTTATTGCTGGTGCATCCATACAACCCACCTTTGCAGATGCCGGAACTTACGAATGCAAAGGCGGCAATATGTGTAAAGGCCAAGGCGCTTGCGGTGGCCCTGGCTATAGTTGCGCTGGCAACAACAAATGCATGGGCAAGGGTTTTATCATGACCAAGGACAAAGCTGAATGCGATGCTAAAATTGTTGATGTAAAAAAAGCAACTAAAGATAAGAAAAAATCTGTAAAATCTTAATAGAGTTTGATCTTTAACGCCGGAGAGAGGTATAAGCTTTTCTTCGGCGTTTTTTTATGTCCAAAAAACAGTCTTCAAAAAATTTAGGATTCGGTCTAGGTTTACGATCTCCTCATTATTCATACATTATCAAAAACACGCCTAAGGTCTCCTGGTTCGAAATTATTTCTGAAAACTATATAGGAATGGAAAACGCGGGTGCAGGACGTCCTCTTGAAATTTTAAAAGAAATTAGAAAAAATTACCCCATCGTCATGCACGGAGTCTCACTTTCAATTGGGTCAGCAGATCCAATAAACATGAACTACCTCAAAAAAATAAAAAATCTCATGCAAATAATTGAGCCCGCATGGGTATCAGATCATATTTGTTGGACAGGAGTAGATCAGGAAAATCTCCACGACCTTCTCCCTCTTCCTTATACCGAAGAAGTGATTGAATTTTTGGTTTCAAAAATTTCTAGAGTTCAAGATTTCTTAGGAAGACGGATGCTATTTGAAAATGTCTCAAGCTATTTCAGTTTTAAAGAATCTGAAATGCCTGAGTGGGAATTTATTTCAGATATATCTAAACGTGCTGGCTGCGGGATTTTACTCGACATTAACAACATCTACGTAAGCTCAGTCAATCATGGGTACAACCCTTTTATATATTTGAACTCCATACCCAGAGCATCTGTTGAACAATTTCATCTCGCTGGACATTCGAACATGGGAAAATACCTTATCGACACCCACGACCACCCCATTTCTCAACCTGTTTGGGATCTTTATGAAAAAGCAGTTGAACGATTTGGACCCACATCAACATTGATTGAGAGAGATGATCACATTCCAGAATTTAACGAACTCATACAAGAGCTAAATCATGCAAAATCTATAGAGGAGAAGATTGTTGGAAAGAAAAACGGTTTCACCCAAAAAACTGCGACATCTTCAGCGCCAGCTATGCTGGGTCATTACTGACCCTAATGGCGTACGAGCAATACAGAGCCAGAAGAGATTTATCTCTTTAACCTCTCAAGTTGTAGACACTCCTCCCTTAACCTTAATTGAACGTTTTGATATTTATGCAGAAGCATACTTTGCAAGACTCCTCACTTCTCTCGAAGAAGACTTTAAAATTCTTCATCGAATAGTGCGATCTCACTTAGGTGAAAGTGCTTTTCGTGTTTTGGTAGCTGAGTACCTGAAAAAATACCCCTCTCACTCACCCAATATTACTGAGGTAGGAAGACACCTTCCCTGCTTCACAAAAAATCACCGCTTTCGAAAGGCGGTCCCCTATCTTTCAGACATCGCATCGTTAGAATGGCAAGTCATGGAATCTTTTTATGCGAAAACCACCCAAAGCAGAGGTTTCAAACCCACTCAGCCTATTTCTGAGGCAGCATGGTTAAAGAAAAAAGTAGTGCTGGATCCATCTATCAAGATCACTTTATCCAAATGGCCGCTTCACCTTTTGCTTGAAGATAAGACCCTCAACAAACTGAGAATGCGAAAAACCACCCTATGCACTTTTAGAGTTAACTATAATGTTAAAACCCAAGCCCTAAGCTCATCCGAACTTAAGGCGATGAAAGTCCTTAAAAGGGAAACCACACTCGGCTATCTTTTAAAGAAGGTTGCAAGGGACCCCATACAAGCGAATTGGGTGAATCAACTCATTTATAATAGACTTTTGAGAGTTAGATAGGTTTTTTTTGTTTTGTAACAATTTGAAATTATTGCATTAATTTGTTAATTGTTAACTTTTTAAAACATTATAAATATTACTTTACATTTAACACTCAAACACCTATACTGAAATTATATTCAGTGTAGTGACTAGCTCGGCAGATCTGCACGTTTGACCAAAAATAATCAGTCGTATCGGAATTGTGAACCATACGAGGAGAGATTTTATGTTGATGAATAAACGATCGAATCTTGGCAAACTGGTTGGACTTGCAAGCATAACCTTGTCCCTTTCTTCCTGCACGGGCCAACTTAAAAAATCATTTGTATTCGCACAACAAGAAGAAACTTTTTCCAGCATTACCAATGTAAACACAGCTCTAGATATGCTCTGGGTGGTTGATAACTCTGGAAGCATGGCAATCCATCAACAAAAAATCAGAGATGGATTCGCTGCATTTGCTACCAAGTACATGAAACCCACATGGGATATCCGTGTTGCTGTTATCACAACAGATACTTATTTAGCTCATCCATCGTTTAATAATTACCTTAACTCTTACAGAATTAACCCAGGAAGCACCTTTACATCCAACTATCTACGACAAATCACAGCAGGAGGGATTCCTGGAAGAACAACTCCATTCGTTAATCCTTCTTGGGCACCCAACCTAGTGAATACCAATTCCTCAAGCCCTACTTACGGTCGATTTCCTAATGGATTAAAGTTCAATCAAGACCGTCCTCTTTGGAATTCTAATTGGGCAAAACTTCTTCCCGGCAATCACGATGGCCCAATGACCACTCTTTGTTATGAAGGTAACAACGTTTTCATTTCATCTACAAGCGTTTCTCAGTGTTATCGCCGTGATGATCAAACAGGCAACACCGGCCCATCTCACTGTGCTTTTCCTGGCGTGGGTGAAACCAGCCCAAGTCAGTGTGTGAACACAACCATGAACGATACAGTGCACTCTGGAAAATCTATTATTTCTACAATCCCCCCAACAGGAACACCTGCGGACGCTGCATGGACTAATCAGCTTATACAAGATTTTTTAGTTAATCTTAGTCCAGGCGAAACTGGACAAGGTTCAGAGCGCGGAATGTCTTCAGTTCTACAACTTTTATCAGACAATGAAGGTGTGAGCTCAACGACAAAATTTTTCAGACCTAACTCACTTCGCGTTGTTGTATTTGTAAGTGACGAAGAAGATCAAAGCATGACAATTCCCGTTCCCGCAGCAAGTAGTTACACTCCTGCTACAGATTACATCGGCAACTGCAATGTGAATGTAGACGGCACAAACTTTTTTGTTAATAACTGTGCTGATTCAGCTAAACTTATTCCTGTTTCCTCCGTTAAAACACAATTAGATTCGTTTTTTAGAGGTTTAGATAACTCAGGTGTCAGCGGAGATCCAAATTACTTCATCGTTTCAATTGTAGCTTCAACAGCAGCATCAGTAACAGCTATTCGTGCAATCGACGGCAACCAAGACACCATTCGAGCAGATCGATATATTGCGCTAGGTAATGCTGTAGGTAATGGATCTTTAGTAGAAGATCTGGGCGACTCTGATTATTCCTCACTTTTGGATGCTATCGGCTTGTCAATCGTTTCAAAGAAAGCAACATTCACACTCGCTCGTGCAGCAACAGGACAAGAAGACATGATTGTTTGGGTAAAACATACCAACGGAACACAAGATGTGATGCCATACAATGTATACACAGTGTCTGGTAATGTTCTAACTATTGTAGATAATAATTACTTACTGACTCTGAGTGCAACTGACCAAATTGTTGTTAATTATCAACCTAAGACTCAGCCGTAATAAAACAGACGCACCCACTTTACTGGACCCTCTTACTCACCTCTTCCGAGTAATTACTTTCTATTCCAGCAGCATCATATGTTGTCACCGCAAAATAATAAGTCTGACCTGACTTCAAATTTTTAACTGTGTAGTTTGGGTGACCAGGAGTTTCAGTAAGACCAACATCCACCCCACCTCCCTTTGGCTGCTCATACTGATGACTCTGCTGTCCATAATAAATCCGGTAACCAGATATAGAAGAAGAACCAGCATCCCACTGCAAAAAAGCTTCCCCAGGCCTCTGTAACCTAGATTTCATAGAATTTTGTAATGCAAAAATCGCCAGTCCAAGAAGTAAACAAAAAGTACCGTAAATATAAAATTTCTTCATTGATCCTCTGTTTTATTCTTTTTTAAATTGAATCTCGATTGGTCGGGACGGCGGGATTTGAACCCACGACCTCTTGCACCCCAAGCAAGTGCGCTAAGCCAGGCTGCGCTACGTCCCGAACACATAACAGTAATTGCAAATTAGCTAAGGGTTAGACTGAAGTCAATAACCGACTACTCGAGCCGCAGTCATACCAGAGACCATGACAGGCGAAATTGAAGCCGTTTTTGAAGCTTTATCTTGAGATTCATCAATGATCTCAAAATGATCAGGATTGCTAAAAATAGCAGCTAAAAGCTGACTGTGTAAATCATGGCCTGAACGGTGAAGACGTATCTTAGCTTGAATCGCAATGCCTGCTAATTTCAAATCGCCTAATGCGTCTAAGACCTTATGTCTTACAAATTCATCCGGAAATCTTAAACCTTCTGGGTTTAAAACTAAACCGTCATTCAAAACTACAGCGTTCTCTAAGCTTCCACCCCGAGCCAAACCTATTCTTCTAAGCGCTTCCACATCTCTTAAGAAACCAAAGGTTCGTGCTGCAGCTAATTCTGCAAAAGAGGTTTTTCCCTCAAAATAATTAAACTCTTGATAACCAATTGCAGGATGATCCCAATCAATTGACGACTGCACGCTCAAACGGTCCGAGGGTTCGGCAACAGCCCATTTTTCATCTACTTTAAGCTCCACTCTACGCTTTAAAGCTAAATAAGGTCTAAGCTGCGATTGCTTAGTTAAACCCACATCTAAAATTGCTTCACAAAAACGAATCGAACTCCCATCTAAAATAGGTACTTCCGATCCATTCACTTCCACTAATGCGTTATCAATTCCAAGACCCTGAAAGGCCGCCATAATGTGTTCAACTGTCCCAATGGTGGCTTTTCCTTTTCCTAAAGTAGTTGCTAGTTGTGTATTCACAACATTTGTATAATGAGCAGGAATCCGAGGAGATCCCTCAAGGTCTGTGCGAACAAAAACAATTCCATGATTTGCAAACGCAGGTTGAATCACAAGCTTCACGGGTTTTCCCGAATGGAGCCCAACGCCTTCTATTGTGATACTTTTCTTGAGTGTTTTCTGAAAGTTGTTCATCATTTCCTATCCCCTGCCTATCGTTACCTTTTTACTAGAGCAAGGGCCGTGCCTAAGTTGTGAGCTAAAGTTGAAGAACACATTTATATGACCATAAATCGCTTTCTTGAATCATTTCATAGGCTAAAATAACTAAGTATTCAAGTCTATTATTAAGGGTTCTTTGCGATTTTTTGATCATTGAACTCTTATGTGTCGTTTCAAACACAATCTAGGCAGAGCTGGCTGTAACAAAAAAGACACAGTCAGAGAAGGGGTTCTTGCACAACACCAGACTGCTCAACCCAAGGTAATCCCAGGTGTTCATAAGCCAGTCTTGTAGCCATCCGACCTCGCGGGGTTCTTTGTATAAACCCTTCCTGAATTAAATAGGGCTCGTAAACATCCTCAAGAGTTCCTCTTTCTTCGCCAGTTGCAGAAGAAAGTGTCTCAATTCCCACTGGACCCCCGTCAAACTTTTCAATTACAGTGAGTAAAAATTTCCGATCCATAGCATCGAGCCCACGCTGATCAACCTCAAGCATAGTCAACGCTGCTTGTGCAACTTCACAAGTAATTTGAGACTTTCTTTTCACCTGTGCAAAGTCTCTCACTCGCTTCAGAAGACGATTTGCAATACGAGGAGTCCCTCGAGAACGACTTGCAATTTCTCTAGCTCCCGTAGAATCTAATTTGATTTCTAATAATTTTGCAGACCTGCAGACAATTTCTTCCAACTCTTCAACAGGATAAAAGTCTAATCGAAGCTGCACTCCGAAACGATCTCGCAATGGGCTCGACAATAGCCCCGTTCGAGTTGTAGCACCCACTAATGTAAATCGAGGCAAATCGATTCTAAGCGTTCTCGCTGATGGACCTTGTCCGATAATAAGATCCAACTTGAAATCTTCCATTGCACCATAAAGCACTTCCTCAATCATCTTCTGCAGTCGATGAACCTCATCGATAAAGAGAACATCTCCGGGTTGAAGATTACTCAACACTGCCGCTAGATCCCCCTTCTTCTCAACATTAGGGCCTGTCACAGAATGAATCTGCGTTCCCATCTCATGAGCAATGATATGAGCAAGCGTGGTTTTTCCTAAACCAGGAGGTCCCGCAAGCAGAACGTGATCAAGCGCATCTTTCCTCTGCTTCGCCGCTTGAACAAAAAGATCTATTTTTTCTTTAACCTTAGCTTGACCCACATATTCCTGAATCTTCGCAGGACGTAAACTTTTTTCATTAAATATATCCTGCGAAGAATCGCCCTGCAGATCTTGAGTTGGATTGACTATTCTTTGCTGATCCATTCTCCACTCTCTCCTTATGCCAGTTGCTGCAAGGCTGTTCGAATCATCTCTTCTACTTTAGGTTGATTTTTTTCCTTAGATAACTTCTTTAAAACAGGCATAACTTCTTGCTCTCGATAACCTAAGCTCATTAATGCGTTTTTTGCATCTTCCAGCATATTCAGATTTTGATTAACAACAGAAGCATCCGATGCTTTTGAAATAAACGCAGAAGATTCAGATTTTTTTCGAATTGGATCAGCAAGTTCAAGAATCAATCGTTCAGCCGTTTTCTTGCCTATGCCTGGAATCTGAACTAATTCTTCTACATTTTTAGTTAAAATAATTTGTACAAATCGATCCACATCAATTTGAGAAAGAATTCCTAATGCTGCCTTCGGACCCACTCCATTTACATTCAATAAAGTAAGAAACATTTCTTTTTCCGCTGCTGTAAAAAATCCATAGAGATCAAAAACATCTTGTCTGACATGTGTATAAACCAAGAACTCAACTTGTGTTCCTTTTAAAATTTCAGAATAAGCTGAACTCTTGGGAACGTGCAAACCGTATCCAACACCCGAATGGGGATAAGAACCTGTAAAGACTGTCACCCAACCTTCAGAAGATTCGATTATTTTTCCAGAAATAAAATTTAGCACTTCTTAACCCCCAGAGCTTCAGACATACTCTGTCTCTTGCGTTTCCGTCTACTAGATAAAACCTCCTTCAATAGGCTAGAAGACACGTTGCCCCGAACCGCATAAGCATGGCAAATCGCCAAAGCAAGCGCATCAGAAGCATCGAGTGTCTTAAAATTTTGCTGCCCGACAATAAATTGAACAATTTTAGAGACCTGCTTTTTATCTGCTTGCCCAAAACCGGTAATCGTTTTTTTTACCTCAGTAGGATTGTATTCAAAAAATTCAAGACCATGTATTCTTCCTGTGAGTATCACGGCCCCTCGAGCTTGGCCTAACTTCAATGCCGACACAGCATTTTTTGAAAAAAAAACTTTCTCAACGACGAGCACTTGCGGGCGATATTGTTCAATCACCCGATTCAATCCTTCATAAATTTTAAGCAAACGATCTTCAACGGCGATGTTACCCATAGAAACCACACCATGAGCCACCCCCACTAATTGGTTGCCTACTAGATCTACGCAACCATACCCTGTAATTCGCGATCCTGGATCGACCCCCAGTATTCTCATTCTGAAAAAGATCTTATAATTAAATCGCGCGATCGTAAATTCGATAAACCTTGGATCGAGTAGCAGACATCATTTTAAGCGCTTTATTCATCGCAACATTGTCTTCCAAGATCCACGAACACTCACCCATGCCATAACCTAGCACTCCGGCGCGCTTAAAATATTCCGTATAAAATAAGGGACCTAAGCCAAGAGACCTATAATTTTGCTTAATACCTAGAGTCAGAACTCGGCATCGATTAATCGTTCTTTTTCTTCCCGGTCCCTTTAAGTTCCAAAGCAGCTTAAACAAGCCCGTTGGGAGAAGCTTTCCATTTTTTATTTTTTTGAATGCTTGATTGACATCTGGAAGTGCTAAAGCAAACCCAGCCACTTCACCTCTCACCTCAGCTACTAAGACCAAATCTGGATCTATAACCGCCTTCATATCCTTGGCCATGTGCCTAAACTCTTCCTCATCCATAGGAACAAAGCCCCAATTTTTTTCCCACGCATCGTTGTAAACATCAATAATATGATCAATTTCTTTCTGAAATTCATTCATTCGAATCGATCGAAAATGAATTGAACCTCGCTGCTTCAGTCTTTCTGAGTGAGCAAGCAATCTCTCAGAGTAACGTTGAATATCGCTTGGAATATCGTAAGCAAAAAGATCCTTTGCTTTAGAAAGTCCCCACTTTTCTAAAAGATTTGAATAGTAGGGCGGGTTATAAGTCATCATCACCATCGGTGAACTTTCAAAACCCTCAACCAACAATCCACACTCATGATTTGTACTCAAATTCACAGGACCACGTAAAGTTGTCATCCCTTTAGATTTGCCCCATTGCATAACAGCATCCAAAAGATGATTCACAACTATCTGATCATTAATAGATTCGAAAAATCCAAAGAAAACAACTTTCTCATCATGAAATCGATTGTGATTTTCGTCGACAATCCCAACCATTCGACCAACACACTGACCGTCCTTCCACGCAAGAACGGGGTACATAAACGCATGTTTAAAAAACGGATTCTTGTTCACATCTAACATATCTCGAACAGCGATACGTAGAGGGGGAACCCAAAGCGGGTCATCTTTATATATTTTCCAGGGAAACTCTATAAACGTTGCCCAATCCGATTTTGATTCAACTGATCGAATTTGCAGCATGAATTTCTTTTGCACCAAAATGGGTTTGAGCGAGGTCTGCCAACTCTTGCTGCTTACCTGTATTACCAATAATGCCAAATTCTTTTCCTAAACGCTCTAAAACCTCAAGCACATAATCCAAATCTTCATCTTTATGGCTAGCCATATAACTTGTTCGGATCAGTGCACAGCCATCAGGTACTGCGGGCTTAATAACAGGTGTTGCGAAAACTCCATTTTCATAAAGTTTCTGTGTGAATTGAAAAGCTTCAAAATCATCTCCGATTAAAAGTGGAATAATAGGAGTTTGACTATTTAAAGTGTTAAATCCAAGACTATTGAGCTCTCCATGCATCTTCCGTGCATTCTTCCAAAGATTTTGTAAATGCTGAGGTTCTTCTTCAGAAATTTTAATACACTCCAAAACTGTCGCAGCAGCAGCTGGGGGCATCGCTGCGCTAAAAATAAAAGGACGTGATTTATGTTTAATGTAATCCACGACATCTTTGTCGCCCGCTACAAATCCACCGATAGAAGCAAAAGACTTTGAAAACGTAGCCATCACTAGATCAGCAGAACCTAGCATTTTAAAATGGTGCTCAGTTCCTTGCCCTTTATTCCCTAAAACACCTAACGAATGAGCATCATCCACATAAACTGCACAATTATATTTTTTAGCAAGCGATACAACTTTAGGAAGGTTTAATATATCCCCAGACATAGAGAAAACACCATCAGCGACGATGATTGCCCCATCGTACTTCTCACGAGTAGAAATCAACACCCGCTCAAGATCAGCCATGTCATTATGTCTAAATTTAACAGTATCACCAATCGCTGCTCGTGCGCCTTCGATAATCGAAGCATGATTTTCACGATCGCAATAAAGCACATCGCTACGGCCCACAAGACAAGACAACGCTCCAAGATTAGAAAGAAATCCTGTAGCAAACACCAAACAAGACTCCTTGCCCAAAAACCTTGCTAACCTAAACTCAAGCTCTTCATGTAACGCCAAATTACCATTCAGAAACCGAGACCCCGTACAACCGGTTCCATATTTATCAATTGCATTTTTTGCTGCTTCTTGAACACGGGGATGATGGGTCAACCCAAGATAATTATTTGAACCGATCATGACTCGTTTTTTGCCATGAGTGACCACATTGGACCCAGTAGTGGATTCTATGGGACGAAAATAAGGATAAACACCTGCTGCCTGAACCCTCTTTGCATCCTCAAATAACCTGCACTTCTCAAAAATATCTTTCATAGTTTCCTCTATACTTTTAAAGCAATTAACCCACTAATATCACTCAATTAATGCACTGGTCAATGTCATAACTAAAGAGTTAACTTATTGAAATTAAAAGTTATTTTTTCTAGCCTGATTCACTAAAGTTCTGCCGCAATTATCCGATAAGTATTTAGGCGCAGATTATCGGCAAAAGAAATGAGTCCCTATGCTCCCTCGTGTAAGTGCTGCGCTTTCTCAATTTATCAAACCCATTTCATCTTCCTCACAGCAACAAGCTGTCACTGAAAAGAAGCACGGAGAAGAAAAATCCGGCTTTCAACCCTTTCAACAAGAAAGCAAAAAATCAAAACTCAAGTTAGTCGATTCACAAGAAACTCAAGAAACTAAAGCCCCTCAACCTTCTTTATCCGCCGTAGCACCAACTCCACCTCGAAATCTCAGCGTTGCCCATTCTTTCCTCCAGCTTCTTGTCTCTCTTCAAAAAAAGCAAACCGTACTCACCTACCTCAGAGGAGTACAAGTTTACTTTTCATCTGCAAAATCAAACAAAAAACTGAAGAGACTTCGAAAAGGCACTATAGTCGACGAACGTTTAGAATAATCCTAAGCGTTCCCCAGTGTAGCCTGTTGTTGAGGAGCCGTTTTTAAAATATAACCTGCACCATAGATCGTCTCAAATGGCTGGTTAAATCCGTAAATTTTCTTCCTCAAATTGGCAACATGGGTGTCCACAGTTCGATTCGTCACTACAGCATCAGGCCACAGATCCCCCAAAAGACGATTGCGATCTACCACCTCATTAGGATGCCCTACAAAATATCGCAAAAGTTCAAACTCAATCTGCGTGAGCTTCACGGATTGCCCATTGACCCAAACCTGACAAGACTTAGGATCAATTTTAAGATTTCCAAGTTCAATCTCAGAGGCTTCCTTTTTTACAATTTCACCTCGTCTTAAGCGAGCTGTAATTCTTGCGATCAACTCTTTCGAATGAAAGGGTTTTGTAATGTAATCATCTGCGCCCAAACTTAGACCCTCGATCTTGCTGTCCGTATTAGATACAGTAGTCAGCATAATTACCGGAATCTGACGAGTTGCAGGCTGTCCTCGGAGACGTTTACAAACTTCAAATCCGTTCATCTCAGGCATGTTCACGTCTAAAAGAACGAGATCGGGTTGTTCCCTCACAGCGACCTGTAGAGCCTCTCTACCAGAAGACACGCCTATCGGCTGGTATTGTCCTCCTCCGACAATCTCACAAATCACTGATCGGTTCTCATTATCATCATCAACAATTAGTATTTTTCTCATAGTAAGAAAAAGTCTAAACGAATTTTTAAATTATCCAAGTCTCTCTGTAAGACGCCCCCCACCCATCACATGTGCATGAAGGTGAAACACAGTCTGCCCTCCCTCAGTCCCGGTGTTAAGAACTGTTCGAAATCCCCCAGGCAGCAATCCTTGCTGTCGAGCCACGTGCGTAGCAACTTTCATAAGGTTTCCAATAAGTTCGACCTCTCCATTTTCATTTTCTGGAAAAGCGGACTCGAGTGAAACGAGATGTTTCTTTGGAATCACTAAAAGATGCACCTTGCTTTGTGGATGTATATCTCGAATACAAACGAACTGATCATCATTGTGAAGTTTTTGTGAAGGAATCTTTCCAGCAATAATCTTGCAAAAAACGCAGTCTGTCATGAACTATTTTATCCTTTCTATGTCCGCTCCTAAGCTTCTCAGCTTCATTTCCATGTTTTCGTAACCGCGATCAAGATGATAAACACGATTAACTACAGTCTCACCTTGAGCACAAAGCCCACCCAAAACAAGGCTAGCACTCGCTCGCAAATCAGTTGCAGTTAAAGGTGCTCCTAAAAGTTTTTCTTTTCCTTTCACCACTGCTTTATTCCCTTGAACATGAATTTCAGCACCTAATCGATTCAACTCGGGAACATGCATGAAACGATTCTCAAAAATTGTTTCAGTTATGACTGATTCGCCTTTTGCAATAGACATCACTGCCATAAATTGAGCTTGCATATCTGTTGGAAAGCCTGGGTAGGGTCCCGTCTCAATGGGAGTTGAAAGAGGTTTCCCTTTGGATCTCAACTCTATAGAATCATTATTTCTGATTACTTCAGCCCCCGCCGTTTCAAATTTCTCTAATACAGCCTCAAGGAATTCAGAAGAAAGACCTTCTGTCTGAACACTGCCACCCGTAATAAACGCTGCTGACAAAAAAGTTCCAGCCTCAATTCGGTCTCCCATAACAGAATAATTTGCGCCGGATAAACTTTCTTTTCCTTGAATATGAATTGTTGAACTTCCCTCTCCTTCAATGACTGCCCCCATAGATCTTAATGCACGAGCGAGGTCAACAATCTCAGGTTCTCGAGCACAGTTTCTCATTACTGTCTCACCTTCGGCCAAAACCGCAGCCATCATTAAATTTTCAGTAGCCCCTACGCTGGGAAATGGAAATTTTATTTCATTTCCTTTTAACCTCTTAGAAGTTGCGATGACATAGCCGTTTTCGAGCAAAATTTGAGCACCCAATTTCTCGAGTGCATCGAGATGAAAATTGATTGGCCTAGTTCCAATTGCACAACCACCCGGTAAACTCACCTTTGCTTTGCCATATCGAGCCAGTAATGGTCCTAGAACTAAAACAGAAGCTCTCATTGTACGGACTAAATCATAAGGTGCTTCATACTGATTTACCCTAGAAGGATTCATTACTACTTCATTTTTTTTCTCATCAAACTGACAGTCAGATCCAAGGCTGTTCAGGAGTTTTAAAGTTGTTCGTATATCTTGAAGTATAGGCACATTTTTAAAATTGCTCTTCTGATCACTTAAAAGACTTGAGAACAAAATGGGTAACGCTGCATTTTTTGATCCACTCACCTTTACTTTTCCAGAAATTTTATTCCCTCCACGAATCAGAATTTTATCCATCTAAATATCTTCCTTCTGTGCTATTAAAATTCGATCCCGACCGCTTAAATCTTTTCTTAAAATAACTACCCAACCATTTTTCTTAAAAAGCTCTGCTACAACTTGACTCCTGCATTCAGAAAGCTCTAGAAAAACCACACCTTGAGTTTTCAATAAAATATGCGCCTTTGTGGATATTTCTTTATAAAAATAGAGCGGATCCAAGTTTTTTGGAAAAAGAGCTTCATGAGGTTCGTTCCTCATTACATCTTGGGCTATTTCATCATCATGCGACAAATAAGGGGGATTACTAATTAAAAAATCTGCTATGCCAGAAAATGAGCTCAAAACATCGGTGGGGTCCGAAACATGAACAATCGAAAGCCGATGAGGATCGTTTAAAATTGTATCTTTATTTTTTTCAGCATATTTTATCGCATTTAAGCTCACCTCTGATGCGACAATTTTTAAATTTTTAAAATGCTTTAATAGCTCTATCGAAATAACACCGCTTCCCACCCCCACTTCGAAGCCATATGTAGGCAGAATAGAACGTCCTTCAAAATAGTGTATTGCCGTTTGTACTAAGATTTCAGTCTCTGGTCTTGGCACCAAAACGCCGGAACCCACCCAATATTCATGATCTAAAAATTTTTGTTTTCCTGTTAAATATTGAAGCGTCTCTCCTGACACTCGTGCTTGAGACCATTTTTTAATAAGACCCTCTATTTTTTCATCTATTTCTAAATTCAATGACGAGTACAGATCGATTCGTCCCAAAGAAACATTTTTAACCCTCTCTACAGCACAGGAAACAATAAACTCTGCTTCCGAAAGAGGAAGTTGAGAACGACAAAACTGCAAAGCTTCGATTATATTTCTCATGACATTGTTCTCATGGATTCACAAACCCTTGCTTCTTCAACGCCTCCATTTGATAGTGGTTTTGTAGCCCATTTATTATTTCGTCAATTTTACCTTCCATCACATCTGTCAACTGATACAACGTTAATCCGATTCGATGGTCTGTAAGCCGACCTTGAGGGAAATTATAAGTACGAATTCTTTCACTGCGATCTCCTGTTCCCACCATACTTCTTCTAGCCTCAGCTTCAGATGACATTGCTTTTTCTCTTTCAGACTCTAAAAGTCTGGATCGAAGAATTTTCATCGCTTTATCTTTATTCTTAAGCTGCGATCTTTCATCCTGACAAACAACAACAAGCCCAGAAGGAATGTGCGTAATTCGCACTGCAGAGTCTGTTGTATTCACACCTTGTCCGCCCGCACCACCAGATCGAAAAACGTCGATTCTTAAATCAATGGGGTTGATCGAAATATCTACCTCTTCTGCCTCAGGTAAAACTGCCACAGTCACTGTGGAGGTATGGATTCTCCCCTGAGCTTCGGTAGCTGGAACACGCTGAACTCGATGAACTCCACCTTCCCATTTCATCTTGCTATAGACTCCTGAGCCTTGAATCTCAGAAATAATTTCTTTAAACCCACCAATACCCGTGGGATTTGCGGAAAGCAATTCTACGCGCCAGCCTTGTTTCTCTGCATAACGTTGATAGAGCCTAAAAAGCTCACCCACAAAAAGTGCAGCTTCCTCTCCACCCGCACCCGCTCTGACTTCAAGAACAACGTTCTTCTGATCATTTGGATCTTTCGGAAGCAGTAAAATCTGCATAGATCGAACACAAGATTCTAGCTCAGGCTCAAGATATTTGAGTTCTTCTTTTGCCATAGACGAAATTTCTTCGTCTTTCTCTCTTAATAACTCTTTATTGGATTCGATTTCAGATTTTAGTTTTTTATATCTGCGATACTCTGCAACTAGCTCTTGCAAAGATGCATGCTCTTGAGAAAGTTTTCTGAAATCATTGGAACGATTGGCAAGCTCTGGGTCTGCCAAGCGGCTTTCGATCTCAAGAAAACGGATTTCTACTGCCTCTAACTTGTCAAACACCGATAGGTCTGCTGGAAAGTAATGCTACTTTTTCTTTTTATATTTGTTCACAAATCTCTCAACACGGCCTTCCGTATCTAAGAGCTTATGTTTACCAGTAAAAAAAGGATGGCAATTAGAGCAAATTTCGATCTTGATATCCGGCTTTGTAGCTCGAGTCTCAATCACATTGCCACATGCGCAAGTAACGGTTGTTTCAACATAAACAGGATGTACTGCTTGTTTCATAGGGGTGAATTACCAAATCCTTTTCAGGGGGTCAAGACAAAGGACTAGAGAAGTTACCCTGGTCCACTCATTGACTTAATAAAGTCATCATTAGTCTTACTATGAGAAACCTTGTCTAATAAGAACTCCATGGCATCCACTGTATTCATAGGATGTAGAACCTTACGCAGGATCCAAAGCCTATTGAGCATCTCTTTAGGCAACAAAAGCTCCTCTTTTCGCGTAGCTGATTTATTGATGTCCAAACACGGAAAAACTCGTTTTTCCATGAGCTTACGGTCTAAATGGATCTCAGAATTGCCCGTTCCTTTGAACTCTTCAAAAATCACCTCATCCATGCGTGAACCTGTATCAATTAGGGCTGTCGCTATAATGGTCAGCGACCCCCCTTCCTCTATATTACGGGCGGCTCCAAAAAAGCGTTTAGGCTTATGAAGCGCATTTGAATCAACACCCCCTGAAAGAATTTTCCCGGATGGTGGCACCACAGAGTTATAGGCTCGAGCTAAACGTGTAATGGAGTCCAATAAAATAACAACATGGTATTTGTTTTCGACCAATCTTTTAGCTTTTTCTAAAACCATTTCAGAAACTTGAACGTGTCGAGAGGCCTGCTCATCAAATGTTGAACTCACAACCTCACCTTTGACCGATCTTTGCATATCCGTCACTTCTTCTGGACGCTCATCAATCAAAAGCACTATCAGTTTAATTTCAGGGTGATTCGTAGTAATTGCATTTGCAATATCCTGCAAAAGAACTGTTTTTCCAGCACGTGGAGGAGCCACAATCAAACAGCGCTGCCCCTTACCCAAGGGTGCCATCATGTCAATAATGCGTGTGCTATAGTTTGTAGGCTGATATTCTAAATTAATCTTTTTATTCGGATAAAGCGGTGTCAGGTTATCAAATAACACTTTTTCCGCATTCATCTCAGGAGTCTGAAAGTTAACCTGCTCAACCTTCAAAAGCGCAAAGTATCTTTCACCCTCTTTAGGTGCTCGAACCGAGCCACTGACTGTATCTCCAGTTCGCAATCCAAATCGTCTGATCTGCGAAGGAGAAACGTAAACATCGTCTGGGCCGGGTAAATAGTTGTAATCAGGTGCTCTTAAAAAACCAAAGCCATCTGGCAAGCACTCTAAAACACCATCAGCATAGATATGCTCATCTTTTTCAGCTTTTTTCTGTAATACAGCAAAGATCAGATCTTGCTTCCTGAGGCCTGCAGCATTTTCAATGCCCAGGTCCTTTCCCATTTCTACAAGATCACCAATTTTTTTCTCTTTTAATTCTCTTAGATGCATTCAAAGAAATCCTTAAATTTCCATTAGATTTGTGGATTAATATCCGAAATGAATAAACTCGGAACTAACAAACTCTTTTATACTAGTAAAGATAATTTTTTACCATAATATTAGGGATGAATGTCTATCCGATACATCCTAGGTTCTTTACTCTTACTCATCATCGGCACTTTGGGCTATCTTGGGATTTCTTTTGCATTATTTGCATATTCCCCTGCACATAAATTCTCCCAATTCAATGACCCCAAACAAGAGAAATCAGCGATTATTCTTATTAAAAAAGGCATGGGGCATTCAGAAATTGCAAAAACACTGGCTGCAGCTGAGGTTATAAACGACACTAAAAGCTTTATTTTGCTCGGAAAAATCACTAGAAAATGGTCTTCAATCAAAACAGGCGAATACCGGATTTTGCCTTCCATGACCCCAATTGAAATCTTTCAAACTCTTAGTTCTGGGATTAGCGTTAACCACCCCCTCACAGTTCGAGAAGGCGAAAACACTTATGAAATAGCCGCAGAAATCCAGTCCAAAGGACTGGGAACTAAAGAGAGTTTCTTAGCCCTTTGTAGGAACAAGACCTTCATACAAACATTGGGTCTAGGAACTCCTCCTCCCATTTCCCTTGAAGGTTATCTTTTTCCGGACACATATTTTTTTAGTCGCTCTCAAACATTACAAGAAATGATTCAACAAATGACCAAAAAATTTCAATCTGTTTGGACATCTGAACACGAAACTCATGCCAAGGCCATTCACTTCAATAGGCATCAAGTTATTACACTCGCCTCAATCATCGAAAAAGAAACTGGAGCCAACTCTGAACGAAAACTCATCAGCTCTGTGTTTCATAACCGGCTCAAAAAGGGAATGCGTCTGCAAAGCGACCCCACAACTATTTATGGAATTTGGGAAAAATACACAGGTAACTTACACAAGAGTGACTTATTAGAAAAAAATCCTTACAATACTTACACCATTCCGGCACTCCCAGTTGGTCCTATTGGGAATCCAGGACTCGAGGCTATACAAGCCGCGCTTTTTCCAGCTGAAAGTAACTTTTTTTATTTTGTTTCTCATAATGATGGCACTCATGAGTTCACAAAAAATCTTAACGACCACGAAAAAGCTGTAGTTAAATTTCAACTTGATAAAAAAGCTCGCGAAGGAAAAAGCTGGCGCGACCTTCACAAGGCGCAGCAACACAAAAAATAACCTCTAGATTCATCTCCTTATTGCAGTTACATTTTTCTTGTTAAAAAATATTGAGGGGAAAATATGCAACGACTAGAAGAAGGCGAAGGCACACGCGAGGAGGGATATAAAACAGCCATTCAACTTTCCCGTGATGCGGAAAGCAGAGCAAGAAATCTTGCTACTTTTTCAAATGAACATATACTCGCTCCTGGCGAAAAAGTTTATCGTTCAGTTTGCGACAGCTTATAACAGTAGCTCATTAAAAGAAGATGCATAAATAGCAAAACAGAACCGGTTTCAAATCGCGTACCCCAGGTATGCCCGACGAAATCAAATCCCGTAAAATTAATCCCCATGAAAATGAAAAATAAAAAAATAATGCTCATTAGTGGATTTTTGCGCTTCATGACCTGATCAATGGAATACGCAGCTACAAGATACCCGAAAACAAAGTATGGCTTCCACACCAGATAAGAAGGAACAATCAAACCAGCTGTCAAAATGGAAACCCAATAGAATGGAAAGCCCTGTTTCTTCTTATGGTCTAAACCTCTTACCACCCAATAAAGAAGCACAAGAGAAGTAGCAAACATCCAAATCCAAGCAAGACTCTTCACAGCAGCTGCACTCATCCAACCTAACCCTAAAACTACAGATTGAGGCCCTTGCGCAATCACGTGTACGGGCTCATGGGTAAACAGATGCTGTAAAAAAGCAAAAAAACTTTGATTATGAGAATCCAGTGGTAACCCCTTGGACCTAAGCGCATCAAACCAAGCTAGATGGATTTGAACCCCATTTTCTAACCCAAATACAAGTGTAGGTAAAAGCAAAGCCAAGAGAAGTCCAAAAAAAACTCCAGCTTGCTCTATAGATTTTTTTTCAGAACGAATTTTTAAGAATGGCGTTAATAATAGCGGGAGAGCAAAAACCTTAGTCCATGCAAGAAATGCTAGCCCAGTCCACCTTATAAAATCCGCTCGAGGGGAAGTCTCCTTTTCAAAATGTGAAAAAAGTGCAAGACAGCAAACAGCAAAAATTAAAACATTAATCTGCCCATATTGAAAATCGATTAACAATGGACGCGCAATCATGAAAACCCCAAAAATTGCTGCCACAGAAGAAACCTTCTCACTGATTTTTTTTATTAAGGCCATAAAAACTCCAGCCTTCATCAAACTCCATAACAAAAGCGCAAAAGATTTAGAAAAAAATGCAAAAGGAACCATCAGTACAGCAAATCCTGGAGCATACAAAAACCGATCTGTCTGGGTGGCTGAGTACATTTCCATTCCATGTCCCCTCAGCACCAACTCAGCTGCTTCATAAAAAACGAAAAAATCCTTCCCACCTCGCAGAAATGCCCAATAAATTCCAACTCCCATCAGTAATGTGACAAGATAAATTCCAAGAATTTCTAACTGTCTTTTTTTCATGCAGAAGATTGAAGAAAACAGAAAACAGGATTGAGATATTCTTCTTCGGTTTTCAAAAGAAACTTCTTAAGCTTCATCTCCGGGTCTTCCGGATTGTTCGTACCCATGAATCCGCCTAAGGAATTAGCTGATACGACTCGATGGCAAGGTATCAGAACTGGGATGGGGTTATTCCTGAGAGCTTGGCCCACTGCTCTGACTGCTAAAGGTTTGCCAATACGACTCGCCACCCAACTATAAGTTCTAGTCTCACCGTGAGGAATTCTTGCAATTGCCTGATAAACACTTTTTTGAAACTCCGTCCACTGAGACTGATTCAAAATTTCCCATGGGATTTGCTCAATAGGAATACCTTGAGTAAAATAATTTTTCAGATTTTGAACCAAAACAGAAAAATGAACAGGAACTGGTAAAGTCGTATTAGACTCTAATGGCGAAACACTAAACTCGAGTTGATCGAGTAGTCCTTCAGCATTCCACTTCAGATTAAAATACCCTACCTGGGTTTGTACCTGAACAACCATTGTCCCGAGCGAGTTTGACACTCTCGGGATGAATTTTCAACGTTATTTCGCAACCGGCAGAGCACCAGAATTCGACGAAGCAAAATCACTTTGGACATTGCTTTCTGGGTTCAAAGGCTTCAAAGTGTTTTCAGCTGATTTTTCTTCAGCGATTTTTACTGGTACTACTTTTTCATTAATTCTACTGAATCGCTCAGCGGCACGGTTCAACGGGATAGAAGGTTTTTGCTGCGTCTTAACAAGTGCAGGCTTTTCTTGTTCTTCCGAACTCAATTGTGATCCTTGAATCAGGCTCAATATCCCAGCATAAGCACCAGAAGTGCCCAGCTGATTACAAAATGAAGAACCAACATCATTCAAAATAGGAGCAACTTCAATTTTCAATACTCCTGTTTTTCTGTCCCAAGTTGCGTTTAGTTTTTTCCTGAGACTCGCGTCACTTTCGTATGGCCATGAATCCCAAACCTTCCAACTAGGCTCAAATACCTTTTCATAGTTTCTTACTTCATATTGAATACTTTTAACTTTTAACCAAAAGCGTCCAATTTCCTCTACTGACTTCACTTTCTTATCTAAAAAAGCTGAAATACAATCATTAGCTTCAATAGCCCACTGTGCTGGCCAATGTGGGTTATAAGGGTAAGCAACTGAACGGCTCTCTCTCTTAATAAGATTTTTTCCAGCTAAGACTGGAACGTTCTCAATAGTTTCAGTGATAAGGCTCGTAGCGCTCTCTTTATCAATAGATTCATCCGAATTAATTATTCCTTTTTTTGCAACGCTTGTCTGATCACCCGCTACCTCTTGTCCATCATCTAATACTTTAAAGGCAGCAAATGAGTGCGTAGACCAAAGAGCAGCTGCTACTGCGATCAAGATCCAAAAATTTCCATCTCTATTACTTTCTAAAGCTTTCATTTTCATTTCCTCTCAACTCTCAAAAAAAATTTTCCTCAGCCTTAATAGAGCAAGGAGCATGCCGCTTCGTATTAAAACCAGCACCATTTTTAACCTGCTGAAATTACATAAGTATTTTTTGAACCAAACTCTTTATCTTCTGCAAGCCCAGTCTATGCAGAAAACGCCTGTCAAAAACTTAGACAAAATCCGAAATTCCGAAATACGCATAAACGACAGCTCAAATTAAAATCCCTACTCTAAATTCCGTACACTCCATGTCAATTTTATGCATGGAGTACACGCATTGCGCTGGCGAGAGGCGAAAAAAGCCTAATGTTTTCAAATATTTTTGTTGTTTTGAATACCCAAGCAAAGTATTGTCCGGCACCTGTGACTCAAGCAAGTGAACTCACCTCAGCGTATGTGGTCCTAGCTCGAAAATGGCGCCCTGGCCAATTCGCAGACATCGTCGGGCAAGGCCATATTGTTCGAACTCTCATGAACGCAATTCGCACAAAACGTTTACACCAAGCCTACCTTTTTACTGGTTCTCGCGGGATTGGGAAAACTTCAATCGCAAGAATTTTCGCAAAGGCCATTCGATGTGAAAATGTAAAAGACGAAAAAGATTGGCTTGTCTCTTGTGATCAATGTTCAAGTTGTAAAGAAATCACCTCCACAACTAGTGTAGATGTTATCGAAATCGACGGAGCTTCCAATAATGGCGTCGAAGCAGTTCGAGAAATTAGAGAAAACGCAAAGTTTCTTCCCTCTGTTGGAAAACTAAAAATTTACATTATCGACGAAGTTCATATGCTCACGACAGCAGCATTCAACGCATTACTGAAAACATTAGAAGAACCCCCTCCTCATGTGACTTTTGTGTTCGCCACTACTGAACCTCACAAAATTCCCGCAACCATTCTTTCTCGATGCCAAAGATTTGATTTTAGAAGAGTAAATATCAGTCAAATCCAAACTCGGTTAGAACAGGTCATCCAAGCAGAGAAAATCGAAGCTGAAACGGGATCTCTCGCTCTCGTTGCACGAGCTGCAGAAGGAAGCATGCGAGACGCTTTGTCACTTTTAGATCAAGTGATAGCTTTTGCAGGAAAGAAGCTCACTGTTCAATCTGTGCGAGACAGTGTGGGCTTAATTGAAAGCCAAACGCTTTTAGAAATTCTCTCTGCAATTTTTACACGTAAACCTTTAGATGCAATTCAATCTGTCGAAAAGGTCTATCAATCAGGGCATGACTTACGCGTTCTAGCTAGAAATCTGATCGACTTACTGTATGGCGTTATTCTCATTAAAGTAGGTGCTTCCTCTTCTCAAGAATTTTCTGAAGCGGAATGGCAAGAACTCAAAGCTATAAGTGAACATCGAACCTTAGAAGAATTAGAATTAATTTTTCAAGTCCTTCACCAAGGAGTTGAATGGATCGCACGTTCTCCACAACCTAAGATTGTTCTTAATATTTTGCTTATAAAATGTGCAGCGGCCGACTCTCTCATTGACGCAAATTCCATTCCTAATTCTAATTCTGAGTCAACATCATCAAAAATTTCAACTCCCACTGCACCGCCTTCTAAAATTACTCCACCTTCTTCTCTCAAAACAGATGCGATCACTACCTCAACTCCTACAGGACCTAAGTCTTGGGAAAACCTCATCGCTCACGTAAGAAAATCCCGCCCACTATTGGCTTCCATTTTAGAACATGGAGCTTGCTCCAAACTTCCAAAAGAAGCAGGACAATCTTTATCTATTTTATTCTCTAAACACGAAACCTACGACAAACAGATCCAAAACAAGGTTTACACGGAGCAGTTAAGTTCATTGTCTAAAGATTTTTTTGGATTTCCTGTTAGAATCCAAATTGAAACTGGAGAAAAGGCTGAAAGCATTGCCTCTCAGAGAGAAAAACAAATTCAAGAAAAAGAAATGGATACCAAAGCACGCATCGAAGCTCATCCATTAATCATGGAAGCACAAGCTCTTTTTGGAAGTGAGCTAAGAGACATTGAAACCCTAGGAGACTCCCATGCGTGAGACAGATCCTGTTTCAAAATTAGTGTTTGAGCTCTCCAAATTGCCAGGAATTGGAGAAAAAACAGCCACTCGACTTGCCTATTTTATTCTAAGACAAGAAGAGTCCTATTGCCAAACTCTTGCAGACTCAATCTTACAAGCGAAACATAAGAACCGTTTTTGTGAGAGTTGTTACACTTTCACGGACGTAACACCCTGTCGAATCTGCTCTAATCCCCAAAGAAACCCAGAGGTCCTTTGCGTTGTAGAAAAACCATCGGATGTTTTCTCTATCGAGCAGACAGGCTCTTTTAGAGGAAGATATCACGTTCTCCATGGGGCCCTCTCTCCATTAGATGGAATTGGACCAGATGATCTTAAAATTTCAGAGTTACTTCAAAGAATCAATCCTGAAGCTTCTCAAACACGTGAACTCATTTTAGCCACGAACCCAAGCGTAGAAGGCGAAGCCACTGCTCTCTATATTGCTAAGCTCACTAAACCTTTTGGTGTGAAACTCACAAAGCTTGCTCATGGACTTCCGGTCGGAGGTTTAATTGAATACACCGACCGCCAAACCATCACAAAAGCTTTAGAGAATCGTATGGAGATGAATTAGCGTGAGCTTCATTCGATACGCCACAAAAGAAGTAAACTGCAAGATCGTTTACTTTGGTCCAGGTTTGAGCGGCAAAACAACTAATGTCCAATATATCTATGAGCACACACAAAACGAACAAAGAGGAAAACTCGTTACATTAAGCACTGAAAATGAACGCACTTTATTTTTTGATTTTCTACCGCTCGCAGTGGGTGACGTAAAAGGCTACAAAACCCGATTTCACCTTTATACATTGCCAGGACAAATATTTTACGAAACTTCACGTGAGTTTATTTTAAAAGGAATTGATGGAGCAGTCTTCGTGGCCGATAGTCAAAGCGAAAGAATGGAAGCCAATATAGAAAGCTACGAGACACTAGAAAAAAGCTTGGAACGGCAAGGATATGACATCCACAAGCTGCCCCTAGTGTTTCAATACAACAAAAGGGACATGCCGGGGGTCGTATCGATTAATGAACTTGAGGGGACATTCAATCCGATGAAGCGACCGCATTTTGAAGCGATTGCAAGTCGGGGCTTGGGCGTCATGGAGACGCTTCAAGCTATTAGCCAAGCAGTTATACATGAACTCAGAGGGGGAGAAACATGAGAAAAGATCAACTGAAGAGATTTAAAAAAATATTCGAGTCACAACGAAAATCTATTTTATTTAACGATAAAGTAGTTCGTGAAGATTTTTCAGTTTGTGACGATGATCGATACGATGAAGTCGATCAAGCAACAACCGACATCGAACAATCAATGAGGATGCGTTTAAGGAACCGTGAGACCCTTTATCTTAAAAAAGTTGATGAAGCCCTCAGAAGAATCGAAAGCGGTGACTTTGGACTTTGTGATGAATGCGGCCAAGACATAGAGATCAAGCGCTTGGAAGCCCGTCCGACCGCTACCCTTTGCGTAGCTTGCAAGGAAGAAGAAGAAAGACGCGAGGTCTTAACTGCTTCAGGCCGACAGCATAAAAGTCTGGGAGATACGTTTTCTCGTAAATACGCGTAAGAATTTTTACACTTTTTACACAATATACAGTCCCATTCTGACTCCATGACAAGAGGAGTCCATGTTTTTTATCTAAGAATTCATGGATTTAAACTTGGCACGGAGGTCGCATATTATAGGCCTCGGAGGGTGAGAAAGAAGGAAGGCTATATGAAAAAGAAAAATAGAAAAGCCCCTAAACATTTCTCAAGCTTCTCGTCTAACCAGTCATTGGATCTCCATTGGTTCTGGCCTTGGCGTTGGATTTCTCGTTGGTGGCGATCTTAAAGCTACAACCGAAGATCTAAACGTCTTCTTAAATGAAACAAGAAAAATAAGTACACCCTAAAAGTAAACTGCAAAAGGGAGTTAAAGACAAAACCGGTTTACCTATAGGGGTGATTACAGGCTAAGAAAGGATTTTCCTATGACGAACCTAATTTCATCTGATCTAGTAAAAAAATTTAAAGAAATTTTCGAAGAACAAAAAAACAATCTCGTATTTACTAAAAAAATTCTGAACGAAGATTTTCATATTTCAAAAGATGATCTCAAAGACGAGACTGACATGACCTCCACTGAGATTGAAACCAATATGAGATATCGTCTTCGCACTCGTGAGGCCATTTTATTGAAAAAAATCGATGATGCATTAGAACGAATCAAAAATGGAACTTTTGGCATCTGTCAAAGTTGTGAAGAAAAGATCGAACTAAAACGTCTTGAAGCAAGGCCAACGACAGATCTTTGTCTCAACTGCAAAGAACAAGAAGAAAGAAACGAACAAGTTCATATCGGGGGCCACCGCCACAAGAGTTTAGGCTCAAAACTTCGTCTAGCGTAAGAACTTCAGGCTTTTGAAGCAGGATGCAGAAAAAGCCTTCACAAGGAAGTGAGCTAGAAACTATGGATGGGGGCGCGCTGTGTCAGCATAACAGCGTGTTTGGGAAGCGAAGGAGAGACTCGCAAGGATTGCGGTCTCTCCTTCATATGTTATCTTTAAATGAATGAAACCCCGAGCTCCACGAGTTCCGATTTCGCCACTTCATCGTGTGCATTTTGATCTTGAAAGCCCAACTCACGCGCTTGGACTCAAATTATCTAATATTTCTACTTCTGGAATAGGTTTGATAGTAGAAAATAACACAATCTCTCCAGGGTCACCTCTCAAAGGCCGTCTGGTCTTTAATCAAAAAACTCATGTACCCATTGAAATGAAAGCAATCCATATCACCCATGGAATTGCCGGGTCGCATTACTTAAATCCCAGCTCGGATCTGAAAAAGGCAATTCAAGATTTTTTTAAATTAGAACTGGCAGGTCTTGGAACGATGAAGGTCAACCCCAAATACCATAAGAAAGAAACAGACGGAACTTCAGCTTGGATCACGGGTGACAACTGTGATCTTTATTATGTCGCTGAGGAAGACAAAGTAATTCGATTTAAACTCACATTCTTAGGCAACCACTTTACAGCAGCTCAGGGCAAACCTCTTTATGTAGGACATGTGAGCTCAGGTCATTCAAGTGACGATGAAATCCGTTACAAAGGTTCAGACTTACTTGAGGATGTGAAAATTTCAAAAGAATTAATCGAGTCTGCTCTTACAGTTATTAATCATATTCCACACCTAAGTGATGCCCATCGAAGTGGAATTATTCAGATGATTCATAATACCCAATAAAAAAAACAGGGGCCTCCGAAGAAGCCCCTGCGCGTAGCCTTGTCCTTGGCCTCAGTGGGTCACAAGCAAGCCCGTAACCCACCGACATCATTCCTTCGAGCGCTAACCTCTGGGTTTCCTTTTACTAGGCTTGGTGGAAACAGCTTTCAGAACATTCAATCTTCCACCAGTGACGGTCTTGTCTTTCAAGCTGGAAAGCGGATCAACACTTTTCAAGAGGATCTCTTTCACTTGCTTGTAAGTCAACTTAGGATTGGTCGACCACACGAGAGCCGCAGCACCAGCAACGTGTGGGCATGCCATAGACGTTCCTGAGTGCGAAGCATACTGATTGTTTGGAGTAGTGCTGTAAACGTTCACACCGGGAGCTGCAAGATGTGTTGTTTTCTTCCCATAATTTGAAAAGAAAGCCATTGTGTCTGACTCATCTGTAGCAGCCACTGCAATCAAGTTATCATTGTCAAACGCCGCAGGATAACTTGCAGTACTTCCATTGTCGTTATTTTGGCCGTCGTTACCCGCAGCAGCGATAAACAATGCATCTTTCGCCTTCACTCGCTCAATTGCATCGTACAGCGCTTTATTCTCCTGATCGCCCTCGGAAGAACCGCCCCAGCTATTACTCAGAACCTTTGCTCCGTGCTCAATCGCATAATCGATTGCACGAATTGCATCTGCGGTTGTTCCTGAACCTTGGCCAGAAAGGAACTTCAGTGACATAATCGACACTTTTTGTGCCACACCGGAAATTCCAATCCCGTTACCACCTACAGCTCCTATTGTTCCTGCAGTATGTGTACCGTGTTCATTATCATCGAACGGTAAACCATCATTATGGATAAAATCATACCCTACGACATCGCCTTTATCTGGGTTTGGGTTTCTCCAAATATTAAATGCAAGATCTTCGTGGTTGTAATCAATCCCCGTGTCGATATCTGCAACGATGATATCTTTACTTCCAGGGGTAATTTTCCAAGCTTCGGTCGCATGAGACTTTGCTAGTCCCCATGCTTTATCTAAATTTGGATCCGCCACAGGTGGATTCACTTCTGCTGGAGGGGCCTTAAGTTCAGGTTTAGAGACAGGGCCACCACCACCACCACCGCCGCCACCACCACCACCACCACCACCACCGTCACCTTCACAGCCGGGAGGGAACGGAACACCTGGCATTAAACAGGGCATTTTTGCATTTGGATCACAAAAGGGAGGTTCGATCAGACCTGGAATACAAGGCAATGCTGGCATTCCAGGAATGGGAGGCTGGCCGCCGACTGGGGAAACCTTTGCTACATTCACGGGGCGGAGAGTATGAAGAATGTAGTTAGGCTGTGCGTATTCTACTAAGTCACTTTCTTTCAATTTTGCCACAGCGTCTTCTACTTTTACTTTTTCATTCAATAAAAAATGTTCGAAACCATCCATGATTTCTGAATAGCGTTTGACTCTTTTTACACCAGCCGTATTGTAAAGAGCATTAGACAAAGCGCGAGTTCTCACGACTGAATCCTTGTACTTCACAATGACTTCTCCTGGTTTGTAATCCAGTGATTGAGCTTGTGCGCCCAATACAGCTGTCGCCATCCAAGCGACTGTCAAACAAGTAGCGGTCTTCCTTGAAAAAAACATTGTGTTATTCCCCCCGTTTATTTTAAGAGTGCCAAAATTTAGACTCCGTTCTGGTCATTGTATTAAAACACCGATGTTTTGCAAATTTGACGCATTGCTTTGTTTTTCAAAAGGGGGATTGTTTTTCAGCAAAAGATGTTTACAATATGCTCAATTCCACACAAGTGAATATAAGACATCCTATATAAGGAATTTCTCTATGCTGCTTCAAGATCGTATTGCTCTCATTACTGGCTCTGGCCGTGGCATTGGTGCTGCAACTGCTCTAGAGTTTGCCAAAAACGGAGCTCATATTATTATCAACGACTTAGATGAAAAATCAGCGCAACAAGTCATCGAAGAAATTGAAAAATTAGGACGAAAAACTTTCTTCAGTAAACACGATGTTTCTCACTTCTCTGCTGCGCAAGAACTTGCCGAACAATCATACAAGCAGTTTGGAAAGATCGATATTCTTGTGAATAATGCAGGAATTCTACGTGATGCATTATTGTTAAAAATGTCTGAAGAGAACTGGGACGACGTAATCCGTGTAAATTTGAAGGGCCCATTTAACATGGGACAAGCTTGCGCAAAAATCATGTCACAAAATAAATACGGAAAGATCATTAATCTGGCGTCAGTTGCTTGGCTTGGAAACATCGGACAAACGAATTACTCCGCAGCAAAGGCTGGCCTTGTAGGAATGACTCGAACTTGGGCACTGGAGTTAGCGAAATACAACATTAACGTCAATGCGGTTGCACCAGGATTTATTGACACTGCGATGACACAACAAATCCCTTCCGAGATCAAAGAAAAATTTATTGGAAAAATACCTCTCCGTCGTATGGGTCGAGTGGAAGATATCGCTCACCTCATTACTTTCTTAGCGAGCGATCATGCCTCTTACATCACAGGCGAGTGCATTTTGATTGATGGCGGGCTTAGTACGGGCGTGGCGCCGGGATGAGTAAGCAATATTTGCCGGTTTAAATTTCATTGCACAAACTATAATCTTAACGATGGTGGACAAAGGTGCATGAACCCCTATCTTCTAACGTTCTTTTTCATTCTGATTTGCTCCACACCTTCCCAGGCGGAAGATTTTTATCGCCCCATTAAGATTCCTGAAATAAATATAACTAAAAAAGCTACTAGCTCATCTTTTGAACGCTACATCTTATTCAAGCTGTCCGATCCTAAATATGAAAAAATTGTCATATCAAATCTACCTCACGGTACTAGGCGAGTAACCTTAGAAGAAAAATACCTACTCACTCAACTTCCAAAAATCCCCTCTGTAAAAGATATCAATGCTTACAAAAAAATCCCTCATGTAATCTCTGTTCAAAAAGGTGGGACACTTCACACTCTCAGCGACTGTTCTTCTTCTCACTCGGATAATAGCAACTTTGAAAAGCTTAAAAACTCAATTTCTCAACTGACTCAATGCGATTTAGTTGAACGATGTACTAAGCAAAAAAATGAAAAACTATGGGCTCAAAGACAAGTAGACGCAACCTTTCTGTCAAAAACAGCTTCACTTCGCGGTGTTCAAAAAGGAGATGAACGTGTAGCTGTTATAGACTCAGGGTTTGACCTAAAAAAAAATCAGCCGCTCATGATTTCAGATGTTGAAGTAATGGCAGGATACGATGATGCAGGATCACTAGAAACAGATGAAGATGGGCATGGAACTGCGGTCGCAGGCACAATTGGAGCCATTGCTGGAATTGGAGTATCCCCTCACGCAAAATTAACCGTTTATAGAGTCACACCAAAAGGAGGGAGTGGAGGGCTAATATCCGACGCTGCATCTAAAATAGCCGTACTTCGCGCATGTAACGACGGCAACACAATCATTAACGCTAGTTGGAGTAAGACCTCTGTTGAATCAGGGCAAATAAAAGAAGAAACTTTCACTGAAGACTTTCTCTCTGAACTTTCTGGAAAAGGTTGTTTAGTGATTCAAGCGGCTGGAAATTCAGCTTATAGACTAGAAAAAATTGATAGTGCAAATAATGACTCTAGCGAAGCCTTGATCACTGTTGCTGCAACTGACGCTAAAGGAAACACTGCTGACTTCTCATCGGCAGGGGTAATAGCTGCTCCTGGACAAGGTGTTTATACATTATATAGTGGTTCGTTAGGGAGCATGAACGCAAAAATGGCTAGCGCTCTAGCTATGGTATTGAGAGGCTGCGAAAAATATCAAGACATACCTCCAGATGGGCAATTTGTTAATGGGACCAGCTTTGCAGCTCCTATCACTGCTGGGATAGCAGCTGAAACACAGGGAATTTTAAAAAAATCAAAAAACTATGCCACTCTCAATAATAAAGACAAAGTCAAGCTTCTATCGAGAATCCTCAAGGCCTCGATGTATGCAGGCTCTATTAGTGGAGCGAGAGCAGCAATTATGGCAGAACGCTGGGCGGACAATAATTCAGATCAAGTTCCGACAATCGACCAATTAGCTGAATCTATCTACATCCCGCCACAGCAAATTTGTAACGAAAAAATAGACGCACCAGACGCCTTAGAGTGTTCTGACCTAAAACTCCTTTTTGCACAAAGTACGCTACAAGCTAAAATATGTAAAAATTCAAATTTAAAATATCAAAAACTCCCACTTGAAATAGCCATCTCTGCAAATGATTGGGAACTAGCAGTTAGAGAGTTTCGAAACTTGTCTTCTGAATTGAATAAAACACAAGAAGGTCAAGAAGAAATCAATCAGTATGCAAAACGATTATGGCATCAGTATATTGGACTTTGGAGTACTCCAAAATACAGCATTGAAGGCGCAAACACAAAAATACCCGAATATCTCAAATTCGATGCCAACAATCCCTATGAAACAAGCTTAGATGACATTATTATGCAAAACATAGATTTCCCTACTGCTGTCGAATTACTTCCATATTACTTTAAATCTCTTCCTAACTCTGGTGCTGGAAAATCTGAACTGAAAAAAAGTTTAAAAATATTTCTAAACAGTGCCGCTCTTCCAAAAAGAATCTATTGGAGACAAGGGTTACACCATGCTTCCGCCAATGATAACGATCTTCAGAAAATGATGGCTTCATTTAAAATTTACTTTGATAAGGATCCGGAAGGATTCAAAAAGACAATTAATCAATGGTTTAATTCTAAAGTTGAAGATACAAACTTTCTTAATTTTCTAAGAGATCGTCGCTACGTTGATACAGATCAGGCAGGAGCAATTGCTTGGTTACTGAACGCTTTAGTCAGTGACCCACATTTTAAAAACATACATCCTGAATTAATGGATCTACAAAATACACTCTATAAATCACTCAGCTTAACTTCAAATCTTATTTCTGTTGAGCATTTAGATTATTTTGAAAAAATGCTTAACAAAAATCGAAATAATATTGAAAATAAAATTAAAATCGCTATTCAAAAAAATGATTTTTCAAAATTTGGAGCAATTGATCTACTTTGGATTTTTAAAAATCCAGACTTACTAAAAGACAAACAAGAAAAATTTTATTACGGTCTATTTAAAAAACTTTCTAAAGGTGACGGCTGGGGAGTTAGCGATTTTACTCTTTCATTAAAAGGATTAGAGTTTCTTTTTAATTCGATTATAGAAAATAAAACATCATTTGATGCTAAAAAATCTCAAAATCAAATTAATGAAATATTTCAAGACAGTAATTCTATCCATTTTATGTTGGCAACGGTATCATTAGAAAACCAATTTCGTACAATCTACAACGCAATAAAAAATGAATCACAAACGGAAATAATTGAAAAAAAATCTGACATACTTTCAATTCTTACGCCTGAGGATACACTCATAGAACATAGAAGACTTTTATCAAACATCATTTTGAATAATTTTAATCAAAAAAAGAATATCTCAATTTATGAACTACATTCATATTTTGACATTCTTCTTCCTGGTCTGGTCAAAGATAAAAATTCTATTTCAAACAAAACAATGAAAATTCATGAAATCATACCTGATAACACTCAAGATCGTCATAGTTGGTTTAAAATGAGTGATAAAAAATTTGAAATAATAAGTAAAAATGGATCTGAGATTATGGAATCATATATGGCACTTTCAGCTAAGGAAATGGAAAACATTCTTATTCAAATGAGCGAATTCAGAAATAAAGATGATACCAAATCACAGGTTAAGTGGACAAGCTTATCGACGACATTCATGTCTCGTTTTTTGAGATTTTCAACATTACTTAGCTCAATAAAAGATAAATATAAAATAGAAGGTGAATTTTCAAAAACAGTTAATCAAATCAAAGAATCATTGAAAAATAGCAATGAAACTTCAGCCAAAAAATCTTTGATCGAAATGTTAGAGGAACTCATTGAATGAGTTTTTTTAATTCTAACGACTTCCTCCAACAAACCACTTCAACCCTAGTCCCACCCACAACGCAAATCCCACATGTGCCGGCAACGAATAACGTGCATCCACAGTAAACGGAAATGTAATTCCTGTAATATAAACCGCTAATAACATCTGTACCCGAGTTGCACGCCAAACAGCCTTCGATTTTCGAACCATCCATTGTGTAGCTACACCCCAGACTCCAAAGAACAATATGGGAACACAAAATCCATATAGATAAACCGATCGTAAGTACGGTGGTGAATATGCGTATGAAAACGGATTCCACCAGCCACTCACCCACAGCCGTAACACCTTGGGCGGTATAATCATGAGATACTGTAGCGGATGAACTTTAATCAAATCGATCACCTCAGCTCGCATTAAATCAAAAATTTCTTGTGTCCGCTTTGCATCCGCATGGCCCAACAAAACATCAGCCCAAGGATGCGCCACCATCCATTTTTGATGTTCCTCTAAGTGCCAATCCAATAATGGTAATTTGATAGCTAGCCATGCCATCAAAACCGCTGTTTGATCCGATTGAGTCATAATAAACTCGCCCAAAACGAATTTATTCCTCACTCCCCACAAAACCGGTAACGCAAACGCTGCTACTAAAAAATATACTAATCTTTTACCCTGAATCGTAAACTCTCTAGGCGAAAAAAATGGAACCCTTTCAAATAAAACAATAAATAACGGAAACAGGAAAAACATCCCGCGAGTAAGAGTCATCATCCCCAAAAATAACCCAGCTAAAATCTCATCCTGAATCTCACGCTTCTCACGTGTCCAAAATTCCATAAACGCTAAAAATAACGTTACAGTAATGGTTTCTGTTACAGGACTGTTGACGTGACCGTACCAAAGTGGACTCATTGCAACCCACATCACACCGAAAATCCAAAACTCTCCAATGACCCGCTTACCAATACGAGCTAGCAAGAGCAAAGAAATCCCATCTAAAATATAATTCAACACGGTATAAAGCCAAAAACTCCCTACACCGACATGAAAAGTCTTAGCTAAAAGCGCTAGCAGCAAAGGATAAAAGGGAGGCCGGTCTGCACTGGGCCCCCCTAAACCTTGATTATAAAATTTTTCTGCAGCTGAGAGATACTGGACAGCGTCGCCTTGAATCCCTACAAATACGTCGTTGGAATACAAGATGCGAACCAGTAATGCAGGCAGAAGAAGGAAGGCTAATCGCCAATCCCAGTTTTTCACAAGCTTTTAGATTTCACGCTCCTGCTGACGACGCATATATGTAGGAACATCATATTCATCATCAGTCAGATTGGTGATTCCTAATCTTTGTGCAATCGCACGAGCGCGATTAATTTCTCCATCATCTACTGCTTCTTCTTCAACTACAGCAGGTGCCGCAACAACCTTTGGCTCTTCGATAACAGGAGCAGCTTTAACTGCCATTTTTGCAGCCGCTGGGATTGGCGGGGGCTGTACTGCAACAGCAGGTTGAGTAAATACCGGTGCACCTATAGCTGTATCCACCCGAGGCATTACACGCTGTTCGCTTCCGCCTAACCCAGTGGCAATAACAGTGACTTTTACTTTGTCTTTCAGCGTTTCATCAATCACAGTCCCAAAGATAATTTCAGCATCCTCATGAGCCGCTTCCATAATCAATGTTGTTGCTTCATTGACTTCATGAATTTTTAGATCTGATCCGCCTGTAACATTGATGATAATTCCAGTAGCGCCATCGATCATGACATCTTCAAGCAAAGGACTTGAAATTGCATTCGTAGCAGCCTCAACCGCACGATGCTCGCCCTCACCGTAACCAATACCCATCAATGCCATACCTTTATTCATCATAATGGTTCTTACGTCAGCAAAATCGCTATTGATTAATCCCGTGTGGTTGATCAAATCTGATATTCCTTGTACCGCATTCAACAGAACTTCATCCGCTTTTTTAAATGCATCCAACATAGATAAAGTAGCACCAGAAATCGCCAGCAATCTTTGATTCGGAATAGTAATTAATGAATCAACAGATTCATTTAACCAAGCAAGCCCTTGCTCTGCATGTTTCGTTCTTTTTTTCCCTTCAAATGAAAAAGGTTTGGTTACTACACCGACAGTCAGAGCTCCTACTTCTTTCGCAATTTTTGCAAAAATCGGCGCAGCACCTGTCCCAGTACCACCTCCCATGCCCGCGGTGATGAAAACCATATCTGCACCTGCAAGAATTTCAGATATTTTTGCATAGTCTTCTAAAGCAGCTTTTTTCCCAACTTCAGGATTTGCACCAGCACCTAATCCTTTTGTCAGTTCTTTTCCAATTTGAATTTTTGTTTGCGCCAGGGAAGCATCTAGAGCTTGCCTATCCGTATTAGCTGTAATGAACTCAACACCCTCAAGCCCAAATTTTATCATTGTATTGACTGCATTACAGCCACTGCCGCCAACTCCAATAACTTTAATTTTTGCGCCTTGTGTTTCAATTTTATCGATTTCAAACATGGTTTAGTGCCTTTCTTTAATTCTATTAGGTTAAAACAAGTCCTTCATCCAAGCCCTCATTGAGCCACGAACTTTGTCGTAAATATTTTTTTCTCGAATTGGAAACTTACTCTTCTGCATGTTTCGAGCTCCATACTTCAAGAGTCCTACTGCGGTTGCAAACTTCGGAGAATTCACAACATCTCTTAGGCCTCCGATGTTTTGAGGTAATCCTCTTTTAACAGGCATTTCAAAAACCATTTCTGCAAGCTCTGGCATGCCATCTAAAAGTGTGGATCCCCCAGTAATCACGATTCCACCCGATAAAAGGTCTTGGAACCCTGATTTAGAAACTTCGTGCTGAATCAGAGAGAAAACCTCTTCAACTCTAGGCTCGATAATCTCAGCCAATAAACGACGAGAAACTACGCGAGGCTTGCGCCCCCCTACTCCAGGAACCTCGATGGTTTCATCCGCTTTGACCAAAGAAGCAAGCGCACTGCCGTATTGAATTTTAATCTTTTCCGCTTCTTGCTGAGGAGTTCGCAACCCAACAGAAATATCATTGGTAATGTGATTTCCGCCGATAGCTAATACTCCAGTATAAACTACTGCGCCGTCTTTAAAAATTGCGATATCGCTAGTGCCACCTCCAATATCAACCAGCACAACTCCTAATTCTTTTTCATCTTGCGATAGCACCGCCTCACTAGATGCGATGGGTTCCAAACAGATTTCAGAAACATTCAACCCAGCTTTATTTGCACACTTGATGATATTTTGAGCAGATGAAACCGCACCTGTCACAATATGAACTTTAGACTCAAGACGAATCCCGCTCATTCCGACAGGATCGCGAATTCCATCTTGATCATTGATCTTATATTCTTGAGGAATAATATGAATAACTTCGCGATCTAACGGAATTGCAACTGCTTTAGCCGCATCAATTACACGCTGAACATCGTTTTCAGTAATTTCACGATCTTTAACAGCAACAATCCCTGTTGAATTAAAAGACTTAATGTGCCCACCCGCAATGCCTGCATACACAGTGGAAATTTCTACTCCAGCCATCAGTTCTGCTTCTTCAACAGCTTTTGTAATATTCTCAACAGTGGAATCAATATTGATCACTACACCTTTTCTTAAACCATTCGAAGGTGCAGTTCCTATTCCAACAATATCAATGAGCGGATGAGAATTGTTTTCGACAATTTCCCCAACAATGCAGCAAATTTTTGTGGTGCCAATATCTAAACCAACTACAAAGTCCTTTTTGGACATATACAGAACCCCTCCCATGGGATCAGCTCGGCAAAAAATACCCTCTAAGAGATTCTAAGAACCACGAGCGGTTTTGACAACTATTTTTTTTCCTGCGTCCGCCCAAATTTGATGCACTGGAATAGAATTTTTTTCTAGATATGCAAAAACCTCTTTAAGCTGCTCAAGTTGGCTTTTAGTTTTAGCGTCAATTTCTTGACCCAAATCAACCATTACACGTCCCATGGGAGTCATCGTTTGCACTCGAAAACCCCTTACTGTATCCCAAATAATGGAAGAAACTTGGATTTTTGCATCAAATCCTGACTCACCCCAAACCGAAATAAGATGGAGAGCATCCATTACTTTCTGCTTATGATTTCGCTCATCTGAAAAACCACTCAAAAGAGGTAAATCATCTTGAATCATCAAGTCGACCGTATCAAAAAATTTTCCAGAAGAATCCACGTAGCTTAATAAACCATTGTTTTGCTGCGCTATAGCCAAGGCACTTCTGTATTCAACCTGCAGTGAGAGTGTTTGCGGAAACTTTTTCTGAAGCCTCACCTCTTTTATCCAGGGATGTGCTAAAAGCCGTGCCTCAATTTTTTTTAAATCTAACGAAAATAAGTTCACTTTACCCGTAGGAACAGCAGCTAAATCAATTACAGTTTGAGCATCTACAGGAGTACGTACTCCCCCGGAACTTTCATGAGTATCTAATTGATCGGAAACTTCTACAATTTGAACCGTAAACAAAGGGGAGTGAATGGTTTGATAAATCGATAAAACAAAAAAACAAACCGCCAAAAAAGAAACGCTCCAAATTGCATATTTTTTTAGACTGCTCATACAGTACAACATTGTAGCCATTTTTTTATAGACCTGCTAGTTTTGTCATTCATATGAAAAAAATAATCGGACTCGTCCTTTGCTGCCTAACCTTAGGCTGTTCTACTAGTGCAATTAAAAGTGAACTGACTACCCCCCTCGTAGGCCAATTTGAAGTCAAATCGTTTCTTCTCAATAATGGGCTTAAAGTTCTCATTGTTGAAGATCATAGATCACCAACGCTAGCCTATCAAACATGGTTTCATGTCGGTTCAAGAGATGAAGTTCCTGGTCAAACAGGACTCGCACATCTTTTCGAACACATGATGTTCAAAGCGACAGAAAATCACGCAAAAGATGAATTTCAAAAAATTCTTGAAAAGGAAGGCGCTGTGGGAATTAACGCTTTCACTAGCCACGACTACACTGCTTATATTCAAGAAGTCCCTTCACAATCATTAGAAACTATTATTAAGCTTGAATCGGACCGAATGGCTCATCTGATTGTTGATGATCAAGCCTTTAAAACTGAAACTGAAGTCGTTCAAAATGAAAGACGCTTCAGAAATGAAAACAGCCCAGACGGAATGATGTACCAAGAGATTTTTGAAACTGCATTCACTCAACATTCCTACAAATGGCCCGTCATAGGATATGAGCAAGACTTAAAAAATATGACTGCAGAATTTGCAAGAAAGTTTTACAAAACATTCTATACAGTAAACCATGCCACAGTGATCGTAGTAGGCGATGTTCAAGCTAACGAGGTCATTCAACTGATTCAAAAATACTATGGATCCTACCAGCCGCAACCCTCTCCTCAGCAAAATATTGTAGCCGAGCCCTTGCAAGCATTACCCAGAAGAAAACAACTCTCATTTAACATTCAAATTGAAAAACTGATGGTGGGCTATCATATTCCAGAATTTCAAAATGAAGACACTGTAACGCTCGACTTGCTGAAAGAAATTCTAGCAGGTGGGAAAAGCAGCCGTCTTTACCGAGCACTGGTAGACACAGGTGTAGCGAGCAGCGTTGGAGCATATGAAATTGATGCAAAAAATCCATCCCTTTTGATCTTTGCAGCCAATATGCAGAAAAATAAAAAAGCTACGCAAGCAGAAAATATAATCATTAAAGAAATCTCTAAAATCATCGCCCACCCTCCTACCGAAGATGAGATGAATCGGGCTAAAAATAGAAGTGCCTTTGCATTTTATTCAGAAATTGGATCAGCCAGCGCCAAAGCTAGATTTATTGGTACATTTGATTCTATCACTGGAAATTTTAGAAATGGTTTAGAGCATATTGAAAAATTGCAAAAAGTAACACCATTACAAATTCAAGCCGCTGCTAGAAAATATCTTGATTCCAAAGGACGCACAGTCATCACAGGAGTTCCAAAATGAAAAAAATTATTTTAGTTTTAATTTTATTTCCATGGATTTCATACGCTATCGACATTTCTTTTGAACAAGATTCCAATTTACCCATAGTTTATATTAATTTCGCAATCAAAACTGGATCTGTCTCTGACCCAAAAGGACAATCTGGTCTTACAAACTTCATGGGAGAAATGCTTCTCAGAGGAACAAGACTTCGCACTAAGGAACAAATTGATCTTGCCATAGACCAAATGGGTGCCAACATTGATATTGACGCCAGACAAGAATCAACCATTATCCGCTGTGCGGTTCTTTCATCACAACTTCATCCCTTTTTAAAACTTTTAAAAGAAATTATCACTGAGCCTGTTTTCCCTGAACATGAAATCAGAAAATTAAAATCGGAAATTATTGCAGGGATCCTTGAAGAACTAGGGCAAGACATGTCATTAGCGAAAAGACGTTTTTTACAATTTCTTTTCCATGGTCATCCTTACAGCAACCCCTTAATGGGCAAAGTAAAAGACATTGAAGCTCTCACACGTACTCAGATTGCTCAGCACTATAACAAGGTTTTTCAGGATTCACTTTTTTTACTTGTTGGAACAGGAAATGCGGAACCCACATTAATAGCTGATTGGGCCAGAAGCGTAGTCAGAGACTTAAGAACAAAACCAGAAACAATGCCTCGCCTAAGCACTCCTAAAGTTGCTCAAAAAAGGCGATTCATCATTGTCGATAAACCTGATCGTACTCAAACTCAAATTCTCATCGGCCAAGAGGGTGTACTATTAAAAGAAGCACGCTACTTCCCTCTTCATATCGGAAACCAAGCGTTTGGTGGATCTTCATTTTTGTCTCGCTTAATGCAAGAAATTAGAGAAAAGAGAGGTTGGAGCTATGGTGCAAGCGCAAAGTTTGACTTTGGAACGCAACCTCGCTCGTGGATAGTTCATTTGTTTCCTGCCTCAAAAGACACGGCAGATGCTCTTGGGCTCACACTTAAAATGATTGATGATTTACAAAAAAACGGGATTACTCAAAATGAATTTCAGATGTTTCAAGAGAAGATCATAAACAGTGCTGGTTTCATGTATAACACAGCTGCAAAACGAGTTGAAAATAAGCTCATGGAAAAAACACTCGATCTTCCTGAAGGTTTTATGGAAAAGTACGCACAGGAAGCTAAAAGGGTCACTCTCAACCAAACTAACGAAGCACTTAAAGCGTTTATTAGATCTGAGAGTTTGACTGTCATGGTATTAGGGACTGCAAAAGACCTTAAAGAAACACTGGCGAAGGCAGCAGGAATTGATGCATCACAAATTGAGATCATTCCCTATACTGCGGAGTGAGAAACACTCGCACGATCAGAAACATTTTGATTGCGTGATACCAACATATCGAGGGTGTATTTTTCAAGTTCTTTTATGAATGATAAATTTGCAGCACCAAATGCTTCCTTTAATTTACAACGACTAGCTATAGGGCAAGTGTTTGTTTCCATCTCAAAACATTCTAACAATTTAAAATGAGGTTCAAAATCTTTTACTACACGAGCAACGGTGATGGACTTTGGATCCAAGGCTAAACGAATTCCACCTCCATTACCTTTGCTTGAGCTAATGTAGCCTTTCTTTCCCAATTGGTGAGCAACCTTAGTAAGGTGATTTCTTGAAACTCCAAAAAAAACTGCAATTTCTTTAATTGTTGATTGCGCATTTTTCTCAGCCAAAAAAATCAATATGCGCAAAGAATAGTCAGTGTACAAAGTCAGCTGCATTTGATGTGGATGTACAGTTTAATAAAGAATGTGTAAATAGCGAATTTTACTTACTAAACTTAAATAGTACACATTTGTTGCATATATAAGTATAATAAATACATATTAGGGGATCATCCAACCCAGTAAGACTTTAGAAATAAAGGGAGGGGTGTCTTATGCAAATAAAAAATCACTTTAGCTTAGGCTTTTTTTCAGTTTTGGTAGTCTTTCTAATGGGTTGCAGTCCATCCACTGAGATAAAAAAACTTAGCTTCAATCAATCCTCTACATCATCTGCGACAAGTCTTGACTCAAAATGTTTAGATACCAGCACCAATCCCAACCCACGCCCAAGCAGACTCTGTGGTGAATCAGGGTATACATATTTACTAAACACCTATATTAAAAAAAATTGTGGCAACGTCTGCCACACTACAGGGAATGATTTTTCATTAGCGCCCTTTGCAGACACAGATGCACATTTATCTTATCTTTTTGCTGTAAACTATCCCAACAATACTTTTGAGGAAAGGTTTATGCAAAATGGATTTGTACCAGGTGAGTGCTTACTCAAAGAAGGTTACTCTCTTCTTAGCGACTTAAGAGAATGGTCACAAAACAAAAATACAACCTGTCCATAAAACTCTAAGCAAACCCCAGATACACAACTTCTTCTTCTAAATCTAAACCTAACTCTGAGCTAGCTTTTTGTTTAGCAAGTTGAATTAATGCAACCACATCGGACGCATGAGCTCCGCCCAAATTTAAAATAAAGTTGCAATGTTTCTCTGAAAACTGAGCTCGACCTATAGTGTATCCACGCAATCCCACCTTCTCGATTACTTGCCATGCAGACAGTCCTGTACTTTTTGGGTTCTTAAACACGCTTCCACAAGAAGGCGCATCTAAAGGTTGAGTCTCTTTTCTACGTTTTAATGTTTCAGAAATTTTTTTCTCTACAGATTCTTTAGAAGAAAGATCAATTTCCCAAATCATTGAATATATCAGCATGTTGTTTTCCAAAAACATGTTTTTTCTATAACGGTAATTCAGATCCTTTTTATAAAATACAATTTTATTAAGCTGTCCCTCTCTCATCTCAAATACATCGACCTGCTTCAAGCGACTTTGAGCTTCTCCTAAGTGTGTTCCTGCATTCATCCATACAACTCCACCCATGGTTCCAGGAATTCCTGTCAAGAACTCAAGCCCTCCCCAACCTTCTTCTGAAATTTTTCTCAAAAATGAAGACACCATAACAGAACTACCAACCATAACTTCATTTTGAGAGCCGAGAGAGATAGAAAGATTTAATTTTGAGGTCTTTACTACAACTCCAGAAAATCCCTGATCTGAGACTAAGAGGTTAGATCCTGCCCCTAAAAAGAAAAACGGAGCACAGGTCTCCTTCAAGCCCTTCGAAAGAAGAACAAGATCTTGTTCTGATTTAGGAATGATCAAAACCGAAGATGGCCCACCGATTTTAAAATACGTATGTTTAGACAAGGGTTCATTAAAAAATATTTGTCCTTCGAATTTTTTTTGATTTTCTTGAAACCATTTTTTCACAAATTAATTCCTAAAAATATCTGACTCAGTCGATCTGACAACTGAGTAATAGAGCCTGCTCCCAAACAAATGACTAAATCTCCAGAACGAACTATTTTTTTTACTTCGTCCTGCGCATTTTTAATATCCCCAATATATTGAATTTTTTGATCCTCACGCTTCTGTCGATTCATTTCAGCTACGAGTTTTTCTGAACTTACGCCAGGTATAGGTTCTTCACTTGCGGGATAAATATCTGTAAGAAATACAACATCGCTCTGAGTAAATGCGCCACAAAAATCCTGAAAACAAAGTTGAGTTCGCGAGTACCGATGAGGTTGAAAAACCGTAATGATTCTTCCATTCCAAAACTCACGTGCTGCACTCAGTGTAGCCTTAATCTCTGTAGGATGATGAGCGTAGTCATCTAAAATTACTATTTTTTTATCTGTGTCGTTCAACTTGATTTCAAATCTACGCTTTACTCCCTTAAATTCACTCATGGCTTGAGTAATAGTTTCAAACGAAACCTGTAACAAATGAGCCATTGCAATTGCACCCAATGAATTTAAAATATTATGCAAGCCTGGAACCTGAATTCTTACTTTACCTAATTGAATATGTTTTCCTGTTTCTGTGTTACGAGAAAAAACAGAAAATGTGGAACCAAAATTTTTAAACTGGATGTCTTTAGCATAATAGTCTGCTCGGTCCGTTAGGCCATAAGTATAAAAAGGTTTTGTAAACCTCTCTAAGCATCGTGATATGCCTGGATCTTCTAAACAAAGCACTAAAATACCATAAAATGGGATCTTTGAACCGAAGCTCACAAATGCATCCTCTAGATTTTTCATGCTTCCAAAATGGTCTAAATGATCGTTATCAATATTTGTCATCACTGCATAAGTAGTGGGCAAATGTAAAAATGAACCATCACTCTCATCTGCTTCAGCAACTACAAGCTTTCCTTGCCCCAATTTTGCATTCCCACCTAAGGAATCAACCTTCCCGCCGATAATCAAGGTAGGATCAAGTCTTGCCGTAGTTAAAATTGTGGCCAGCATAGAAGTCGTTGTTGTCTTGCCATGAGAACCGGCCACTGCAATCCCAACCTTATCTCTCATGAGCTCCCCTAACATCTCAGCCCTAGGGACAACAGGTATTCTTAATTTTTTCGCAGCAACGACCTCTGCGTTATCAAAACGAATCGCAGAAGAAGTGACAAGAACATGCGCTCCAAGAATATTTTTACTATCATGACCGATAAATACTTTTGCCCCAAGTTGAACTAGACGCCGAGTGATCTCTGATTCAGACTGATCAGACCCGGAGACCTGATACCCTTGATTTAAGAGGACCTCCGCAATCCCACTCATACCAATTCCACCTATACCAACAAAATGTAGATGTGTTTCAGTTTTGGCGCGCATGATTTATTCCTAAAAGCTCTACTATCTTCTTTGCGGCATTCGGTCGATCAAATTCCTCATAAAATTTTGCCATAGACTCCAATGTTTTAGGTTCATCATAATGTTTGCGAATAATAGATGCTAAATCCGCTCCAGTGGCTTTTCCTTGTATCAAAAGTTCACAGGCACCTGCCTGAACAAGTAGTTGTGCATTTTTTTCTTGATGTTGATCTGAGGCAAATGGGTAAGGAATTAAAACTGCTGGACGACGAACGGCGGCCAATTCAAATAACGTAGAAGAACCCGCTCTACAAATCACTAAGGCAGCTTGTTGGTATGCGGACTCCATTTCGTAAATAAATTTTTCAATTCGAGCATTTACTTTTTCTTTTTGATATCCATCACTCACTCTTTTAAAGTCTTTTTCCCCTGTTTGATGAATAAAATAAATTTTCTCTTTCAGATCCGAAAGCAACGGAAGAGCTTCCAGTACTAAACTATTTATTCCCATCGCCCCTTGGCTTCCGCCAAAAATAAAAACGGTAAAAGGCTTATTTTGTGCTGAAGGCAAAGACTTTAGCTGCGAACGGACAGGATTCCCAGTTACACAAACCTTAGAACGTGGAAGAGAGTTTTTTTCTGTCAAAGGAAATGCGGAAAAAATCAAATGAACGAACCGACCCAACCAACGGTTGGTTAATCCAGAAACTGCGTTTTGCTCTAAAATCGCAGTGTATATTCCTAAAAATCTTGCAGCTAGAACCGCGGGACCCGATGAATACCCTCCCACTCCTAAAACAGCATTCGGGCGTTTTTTTAAAAAAAAAATTAACGAATCTAAAAACGCAAAAGGAAGTTGAAGAAGTGTAAATAATTTTCTCTTTAAAGAAACTTGATTTAGCGCCCCAATTTTTAATAAATGCAATGGATAACCTGCTCTTGGAACTAACCTCTCTTCTATCCCGCCTCGGGTCCCTACAAAGTATACCTCAGAACGTGAGCCCCATTGAATTTTCCAGGCCTCTGCAATAGCAATTCCTGCAAGAACATGCCCTCCCGTTCCTCCGCCTGCTATCACAAGGCGTTGGGAGAGTTCATCATCATGCTGCACTTTCGGATTTCTCCAGGATTTTCTTTTGCGGCCCACGAGCGATGCTTAGCAATACTCCTACCGCTAAAAGATCGACAATCAAAGCTGAACCACCATAACTAACAAACGGAAGAGTCAGTCCCTTAGTAGGAACAAGCCCAAGAACAACGGCCATGTTTACAAATCCCTGCACACCAAGCGCTAAAGTAATTCCTGCGGCCAAAAGCATTCCAAATCCGTCTCTGTACTTCCGTTGGCAATCCCAAGCGATTTGAAGTCCACGGTATACAAAATACAAATAGGTAATAACTACAGCTAGAATTCCTAAGAAACCCAATTCCTCACCGATCACCGCAAAAATAAAATCATTATGTGCTTCCGGCAAATAAAAAAGTTTTTCTTTTCCGTTTCCTAATCCCACTCCCCAAATTCGACCATTATGTAGCCCAATAAAAGATTGTAAAATTTGAAACCCTTTTCCACTTGGATCCTTCCACGGATTCCAGAAAGTCATCAATCGATCTCTTCTATAAGAAGAGCCTAAAACCAATCCTATGCCAACTACTCCAACAATTAGCAGTATTGGAATAAGATATTTCTTAGGCACACCTGCTAAAAACATAAGAGAAAAAACAACCACAGAAATCATTACTGTAGTTCCAAAATCAGGTTGAAGCATCAACAACACTAGAGCGGGAAAACAAAGAACAGCATGCGATAAAACTGAGGCGGTAAAATAATTTAGACGATCTCGTTTACGATCTAGTTGAAATGCTACAAATAAAATTACAGCGAATTTTACTAACTCGCCGGGTTGAAAACCCACTCCACCCATTCGAATCCATCGTTGAGCACCTCCCACACGAGCTCCTACGCCGGGAATCATAATCAAAACTAATAAAAGTGTAGAAAACCCTAAAACTGGGTATGCCCATTTAGACCAATTCCGATAATCAATCCGGCATGCAATTAAAAGCCCAAGAAAACCCACGACAGCAAACAAAAGCTGCTTCTCAATAAAAGCAAAGCCATTTCCTGTCTTTTCCTGAGAATAAATGAATGAGGCACTGTAAACCATGACCAAGCCAAAAAGAACTAGCGCTGAAACAATAACCAACAATATAAAATCCATCCCTTGTGGGGGTAATGGCCATGGACAATATGAGTCGTTCGCTAATTCCTTGCGAGTCATTATAATTGGTTCACTAATTTTTTAAAGTAATCGCCTCGTTCTTCAAAGTTTCTAAACATGTCATAGCTAGCGCAGCCGGGCGATAATAATATAATATCTCCAGCTCTAGATTTTTGGTACGCCAAAAGCACTGCCTCTTCAAATGTGCCCAAAAGGTAGGTTTCTGCAAAATCGCCGATTGCACGATTAATCTTCTCTTTAGCTTCGCCCACCAAAATCAGTATTTTAACACGGGTCCTCACGAGATCAACAAGCGGCGAAAAATCCATGTTTTTATCTTTTCCACCAGCGATCAAAATCATGGGGTTTGTTTGAAAAGCAGACAAACTCCTTTTCACGCTCATGACATTTGTTCCTTTAGAATCATTAAAGAAGTAAACGCCATCTTTTTTACGAATAAACTCTAAACGATGAGGAATCGGTTTTACTGTGTTAATAACGTTTTGAATTGCTTTCTGACTTACCCCCATTGCTCGAGCTGTTGAAATCGCTGCCATGAGGTTTTCTTTGTTATGCTCACCAAACAGTCGGAATTGAGAAAGGTCATAAACTTCTTCTTTGCCATTCATTCTAACGATAATCTGTTTTCCAGACTCCCCTAAATAAACACCAAAAAAATTCTCAGCGAAATCTCCTCCGATTGTCATAGGATTTTTTTTAGTAAACCAAATCATTCGTCCCTGACACTCTTCAGCAAAAGATCGAATTGTAGGATCATCATAGTTCAAAATAACAAAACTATTTTTGTCGCAAGTTTTAATCAGCCTTTTTTTAGCTGCAATATAAGACGCCATATCAGGGTATCGATCAAGATGGTCTTCTTCAATATTAGTAAAAACTGCAGCTGCTGGAATTAATTTTTCAGTCAACTCAAGCTGAAAACTTGAAAGCTCTGCAACTACCGCCTGAGCCTGAACTGCGTCAGTAACATAATCCAATAAAGGAATACCATTATTACCCCCCACATAACTGGGTCTGCCATCCGCATTAAACATTTCGCCTACAAGATGAGTGGTTGTTGTTTTTCCATTTGTTCCAGTAATTCCGATCAAAGGTTCTTTGATCGATGTCACCGCTAATTCAATCTCATTTGTGATTGGAATATTTTTATCTTTAATCTCTTCAAGAGGTTTGATGTTTTGAGGCACACCGGGGCTAAGCACTATTAAATCTACAGTTTGAAATGTTTTACTGTTGTGCTTACCTAGCTCAAACTCAACCTTCAAATCGCCACAAGCATTGAAGGAATCCATGAGTTCGCTTTTTTGCTTCAAATCAGTGACGATGACTTTTGCACCTTGTTTCACCATGTACTTGGTAACAGCCACTCCTGATTTACCAAACCCAACGACCAACACACGTTTACCTTTAAACTTACTCATTCAATCACTACTCCCATTCACTATCTCAGCTTCAATGTCGACAATGTCACCAAAGCTAATAATACCGATATAATCCAAAATCTCACTATCACCTTTGGCTCTGCCCAGCCTTTCAATTCAAAGTGGTGATGAATCGGTGCCATTTTAAAAACCCGCTTTCCAGTGAGTTTGAAAGAAGCCACCTGCGCCATCACAGAGAGAGCTTCCATTACAAAAATTCCGCCACAGAGTGCAAGCAGGATTTCATTTTTAGTGATAATTGCTACCACTGCCAAGGCAGCACCCAGAGCCAAAGACCCCACATCTCCCATAAAAACCTGGGCTGGATAGGTGTTAAACCAGAGAAATCCTAAACAAGAACAGGCTAAAGTGCCGCAAAAGATAGCGAGCTCTCCAGCCCCAGCAATATAAGGAATCTGTAAGTATTCCGCCATCTTAACATGACCTGCGGTATAGGCTAGAATCAAAAAAGTAGCAGAAGTAGTAATCGTAGGTCCTAAGGCCAAGCCATCTAAACCATCCGTTAAGTTGACCGCATTAGAGGCGCCTACAATCACAAAGGTAGCAAAAGGGATAAAGAAAAGCCCTAAGTCCAAAGACCACTGCTTGAGGAATGGAAACTTAAGGTCAGGAGGGGTTTCTCTGAAGATATAGATAAAAGAAGCAGCCCCCAAAGCTATTACAATCTGAGCCCCAAGCTTTTGTCGCGCAGAAAGCCCTTTGGAGTTCTTCTCGACAACTTTCCTATAATCATCAATATACCCAATCACACCAAAGAGCAGCGTTGTTACAAGAGCTATCCAGATGTTCCGATTAGTCAGGTCTGCCCAAAGCAGCGTAGGGACAATCATGGCAAATAGGATCAAAGTCCCGCCCATAGTAGGCGTCCCTTGCTTGCTCATATGTGATTTTGGACCATCATCTCTGACATTTTGACCCAATTGCTTTTTTTGTAAAAAACGGATGAAAGCTGGGCCAATCAGCATGCACATCAAAACGCTAGTGATCATGGCACCAAAGGTTCTAAACGTAATATACTTAAAGACGTTAAAAACAGAGTACTCAACATGAAGAGGATACAATAAGTGGAAGAGCATGACTTGGATGCTACAAACTTTTAAAACGCGATGTCAAGGCCTGAGCAGCAACTTCTCGGTCGTCGAAGTGTTTTTTTTCTTTTCCGACGATCTGATAGTCCTCATGGCCTTTACCAGCGATCAGCACAATATCCCCCTGTTGAGAGAGTTCAATGGCCTTAAAAATGGCTTTTCTACGATCTGGCTCTACCAAAACATGCGAAAAACCTTGTGTTCCTACAAGAATCTCACGAATAATCTCCTGAGGATCTTCGGTTCGAGGATTATCAGAGGTCACAATCACTTGCTCGGAACACTCTGCAGCAATTTTTCCCATCTTTGAACGTTTCGTTCTGTCCCGATCCCCTCCACACCCAAAAACAGTGATCATACGCCCCTTCCCTTTCAGTCTATTCAGAGCCTCTAAAACTTTTTCTAATGCATCGGGTTTATGCGCGTAATCCACAAAAACATGAGGTCCGTGAGAACTCGAAATACGCTGAAGCCGACCTGGTACTTCATTTACTTTTTTTATTCCATCTCGAAGTAGCTGGGGTGAGATTTTCAAAGCTTGTCCCACTGCAACAGCTGCAGCAACATTATACGCATTAAATAATCCTACCAATGGAGACTGCAAAGAAAGTCCTAAAATATTACCCTGAATACCTTCAACACTGACTTGCACGCCGCCTGAAGTTAAAGAATAGGGTTCGCATTCGGTTTTTTCCTTTGCGAGCTCTGCTATGAGGCGCTGGCCATAAGAATCGTCTTGATTCACAATCGCGACGGGGCTCTTCCCAGCCGCCCTGGACTGAGCCAGAAGTCGGGTAAACAAAAGTTTTTTAGATTGATAGTATTCTTCCATATTGAGATGAAAATCGAGATGCTCAGCTGTAAGATTTTTAAAAACAGCAATATCAAATGCAATATAGTCCGCCCTGCAATGAACTAAAGCATGAGAAGAAACCTCCATTACAACAGCTGAGCAACCTTCGTTTCTCATTTCAGCTAAAAGTTTTTGTAACTCAACAGGTCCAGGGGTGGTGTGTGTGGAGGGAAATACTTTTTTCCCAAATCTAAAATTATTAGTCCCGATAACACCCACACGATACCCCGCTTCAGCTAAAATCGACTCAATCAGATATGTTGTAGTCGTTTTTCCGCTTGTACCCGTGACAGCAATCATCTTCATAAAATGGCTTGGATTTTGATAGAAATTTGCAGCTATCCGAGCCAAAGTATCGCGGGTATTAGGTACGATGACCACTGGAATGGAAAGCCTCTGCTTTGGTTTTTTTTCAGCGTAAACAACTACAGCACCTTTTCTTTGGGCCTCTTCGATAAAATCGTGTCCATCTTGAGAGCTTCCCCGAATAGCAACAAAGGCACTGCCTTTGGCTACTTCTCGCGAATCAGAGGTTACAGAGGAAATATCAAATTGATCAATTTTCATTTAAACTCAGTCGAACGGTTTGCATATCTGCTATTGGCTTGCCGGCTTCGGGATGTTGACTGCGCACCAAACCCACGCCTTTAATCTCAATTTTCAAAGCATGTCCCTTGAGTTTTTGAATTGCCTCTCTGGGTGTTAACCCTTCCAACGCAGGCATGGTCCATATAAACCTTCCATCATGAGTTGTCCCAGACCACCTTAACCCTATGTTCTCCTGAGGTGGAACAGCTTTTGATTGAGAAACTTTAACCTGATCCTTGAGACTTTTATGAAAATTCATCGGTACAGGTGAAGTCTTCGCCAATTGTATGGGGAATTTTGCAGGAATACTAAACCGAGTCACAACCGCATTCAAAACTTCTTTAAACAATGGTGCAGCGGTATGAGAAGCATAATAAATCCCTTGTGGCTCTTCTAAACCCGCATAAATCACTATTTTTGGCTCTACCTCCACAGGGAAGCCAATAAATGAGGTAAAGTATTTACCTTTTGCATAACCTCCACGACCAGGTTCAACTTTTTGAGCAGTCCCTGTTTTCCCAGCTACGCGATAACCCGGAAGCACTGCTTTTTCTCCAGTCCCCCCCGCTTGAGTAACGGATTCTAAAGCCTGCACAACCTGCTCGCTCACCTTTTCTGTCAGAATACGCTTAGGTGGATGAGCGGTCTGAAATTCGGGTGTCATTTTTAAAAGAGTAGGCTGAATCAACCACCCTCCATTTAAAAATGTAGCATATGCTCGGATCATCTGAAGAGGTGTCACCAACAAGCCTTGTCCAAATCCTATATTGGCCAAACTCAACGGCTGAATCATTTTTTTCCCATTCATGAGTGGTGGAACTTGGCCAGAAATTTCTCCCGGAAATTCAATCTTAGTTTTCATTCCAAACTCAAAAGCTTTGAGTGTATTCAGGTAATGCTCAGCTCCGAGCTTTAAAGCAACTTTAGCCGCTCCAATGTTACTGGAAACTTGTATAAGTTTTCTTAAGCTCAACCACTCATGCTTTTCATGAGATTCAGCTTCAGAAATTTTATGCTTTTGTATGACATAAGAGCCCCTCTCACCCCAAACTAAGCTATTTAAACTCCATCCATGAGACAATGCAGAAGCGGCTAAAACCGCCTTCATGGTCGAGCCAGGCTCATAGCCGTCAGTAATAGCTCGATTTCTTCTTCTATCTGGAGAAATGTCTTTTGAGTTTGGATTAAATGTTGGAGCATTCGCTAAAGCTAAAATCTCTCCAGTCATTGCATTCATGACAATGATTGAACCACTTTTTGAACCCGTGCTTGTCATTGCACTTTTCAACAAGCTTTCCACAGAAAACTGTAAAGAAGCATCTATTGAAAGATGCACAGGAGAACCATCAACAACATTCTTTGCAGCAACCGCATCAATAAAACTAGGCCGGCCTAGTGCATCTCGAACTGCTGCAACTGAAATAACCTTACCGCGCAATGAATCATTATATTGTAACTCCAAGCCCTCTAAACCATCGGAGTCAATGTTTACATTACCTAATAAATGCGCAGAAAGTTCTCCATGAGGATAAGTTCTTAAACTTTCTCTCACTAGCCAAACCCCGTCTACTAAATCTCCGCTAGAATCAATTACATTTAGTTTTTTTAATTTTTTCATCTCCGTTTCTGAAAGATGTCGTTTGATCCAAACAAATTCTTTTTTCTCTTTTAAGCGACCTACAATTTTCGAAAACGGAATATCTAAAGCCTGAGAAAGAGAACGAGCTAAAAGATTCTTTTCATCCACCTTTAAAGGGTTTGCGGCCAAACTTTGAGCTTCTGTGTTAACAGCTAAAGGCTCACCGTTTCTATCTAATATAATCCCACGGCTCGGGCGAATAAGAACCTTGGACTGAAATTGTCTTGCAGCCATTTTTTCTAGTTTTTCATTTTTAAATAGCTGAAGCTGGATTGCTCGGCTTGTTAAGAGAAGCCCAAAGGCCAGGCAGCACAACATCACTAAAGTAATTCTCTTTTTATTGGGCAATGGATTCATCATTTTTCTTCTTTATAGAATGAAGATAAATCACTTGCTCAGAGTGAGGCGGTGTCCATCCAAATTGAGTACGTGCAATGCCCTCTAACCTTCGTGGAGAGCGAAGTGCGGTAACCTTAAGGCGCGTTTGCTCCAAAGTTTGCTGCAGTTCACGAATCATCTTATCAGACTCATTAATTGCATAAGTCGTTTTGACGATCGTCAGTCTCAACCAAACGGTTCCAATCGCCATAATCATCAATGTGGGAACAACCCAAAGGGGAACCCAACGTTCTTTTTTACTCATTTTAATTCCGCTATCCTTAATTTAGCACTTCGTGCACGAGGATTACTCAAAATTTCTTCATCATTCGGCACTATTGGTTTTTTACTAAGTGCGTTAAAATCTGATGATCGAAATACATTCTTCACTTTGCGGTCCTCTAAAGAATGAAAACTAATAATCGCCGCTCTACCGCCGGTTGATAAAATAGTTTTGAGCCCATGAAGCAGTGCGTCTAATTCTTCTAGTTCTCGATTAACGTGAATTCTTAGAGCCTGAAATGTCCGAGTAGCTGCATGAATTCGCCCATGCCTAAATCGAGAAGGGATGGCCATTACTACAATCTGAGAAAATTCTTTTGTCGTTTGTGGAGTTTGTTTGAGCTTTCTATATGAAACAATAGCCGAAGCTATTCTTTTAGAAAACCGCTCCTCCCCGTATTCACGTATGATTCTTTCCAATTCATCTTCTTTAACTGAACTCAAAAACTCCGAGCAAGACTCTCCCTGACTCTGATCCATCCTCATATCAAGTGGTCCATCCTTCAAAAAGCTCATTCCTCTCTGTTCGTCGGCCATTTGATCACTTGAAAACCCAAGATCAGCTAAGAGCCCTACAATTTTTTTCCCATGTGTATATTTATGAATTTCGCTAAAAAAACTATGAACAAGGATGAGACGGCCTTCTTCAATCTCTTTTACGAATCTTCTTTTTCCTTGCTCTATCGCTAAAGCATCTTGGTCGCATGCAATCACATTTGCACCCTGAGCTAGAAATTCTGCTGTATGTCCTCCCCCACCCAAAGTGCAATCTACAATCCACGATGACTCATGATCCGGTTGAATCAAAGCCTCAGTAATGGTCTTTAGTAGAATAGGAACATGCTGGCTCAATTACCACCCGTTATTTTCGAAATATTTTTCTATTGCTAAACGGGCTAAAAACGATGACTTCACAGTCCAGAATTTTTTATTAATAGTCAGAGCCGAAAAGGCCACTCGCTGAGATCCATTCATTGCATATCCAACAAACCAATCGTATTTACCAGCCGGTGAAGTTCCCGTCAAAGAGCCTGTTTTGCCTCCAACATTCAAATGAGAATATTTTCCTCTAAAAAACCGCCTAAAAGAACGACTGGACGTTCCACTGGTCACTGTTTGTCTCATCATTGTACGAATTTCCGCAGCTGTTTTTGGATCGACTGTTAAATTCCAAACACGAGGCTCAGCTAAATAAACTTGCTCACCTCTTGGTGAATATGCTGATCGCACCAAATACGGCTCCATCATCACACCATCATTTGCAATAGCAGCCGCTATTAACGCTCCCTGTAATGGACTCATCGTATTTTCTCTTGTAAAACCAGAGGCCGACTCCACTAACCCCCACATATCATCTGGAATAGATGCAAATCCTGTTTCAACGGGAAAGTCGGCTGCTATTTTCCGGTTGAACCCAAATCGATCAGCATACTGTCTCAACCCATCAGGACCTACGGAAAAAGCCCCAATCTTTCCAAAGACTGAGTTCACAGATTTTGCAAATGCTTCTTTTAAAGTAATTTGTCTCGTCCAACGATTGATTGTATTTTTTAGGACATTCCCCTTATACAAAGTATGATTTCTTCCATTAAATGTCACCACCGTATCAGGAGAATAGCGTGCGGACTCAATCGCAGCTGCAGCGGTGATCACCTTAAAAACAGACGCAGAAGGAAAGGTAGAACGAACGGCAATGTTATCAATGGACTCTCTTGCAGCGTAACTGACCATCGAAAGAACTTCGCCCGTAGTAGCATCCATCGCAACAAAAGCTCCGTAGTCAGGTTTGTAGGTGTGAAAAAGTTTTTCCATCGACGCTTGAAACTCAGGCTTAAATGTATATTGCAATTGAACCGACATACTTCCCTGGGTATCGGTAGACATCTTAATAGCTTGTGGGAATTTATAAAAACCTCCCGTTTCGCTCATTGCGTCGGCAATTTGATCTTTGCTTACTAAATTTTTTGTCTCAGGGGGCTCAATTCCACCCCAATAGCGTCCCAAATAACGATTTACACGGTAAACAATGCTGCTCAGAAGTAAGACAAAAGAGAAAAAGAAAAGTATTTGGTAAAGTCGTTTCCTCATCATCACAATAAATTATATATCATTATCCTCAGGAAACGAAGTTTCTATCTCATTTTTCTGTTTCTGCTCCATAGCCTGAACATCTTCAAACAAGAGAGGCTTTACCTTTTCTGCCTGCATCTCTTCTTCAGTAAGATATTGCGCCTGAACCATTTTCTCTAAAATTGTATTCACAGTTTTTTTAGCATAATCCGTTAGCCTGCGGTCTTTATAAGATTGACTGTAACGCTTAGGACTAGGCAATAACATCGCCAAAAATGCTCCCTCCTTTGCAGTCAACAAAGCGGGTTCTTTGTGAAAATAAAAGTGAGAAGCCTCTCCAATCCCATAAATCTTCTCCCCCCACTCAGCTATGTTGAAGTAGGCCTCCAAAATTCTTTTTTTCCCGACTTTTTTCTCTAACAAAATTGCTAAATAAAGCTCCTTTAGCTTCCTCCAAAGGCTCTTATCCTGAGTCAAAAAAAGATTACGAGCGACTTGTTGAGTAATTGTACTTGCCCCACGAACAAAGCTTTTCGCCTCTAAATCATCCTGTATTGCATCTTTGATCTGATTCAGGTCAAATCCTGAGTGTTGATAAAAAGCCCAATCTTCACTCACGATCACTGCCCCCATGGCAACTCGAGAGAGCTGGCTTAATGAGACCCAATTTGCTGGTGGCTGAGGTCCAAAAACCACCTGCCTCTTCTCTCCTTCTCTTATAAAATAGGAGGGGTATTGATTTCTTAAAACCGAAACATCAGGGAGACTTAAAAGATAAAAGCTTCCTCCCACAAATAGGAGAAGCAGAACCAACAGGAAGCTCAGAAGTGCATTGAAGACGGTTCTCATAAAAACTCTAAAAAAATTTATAACACAGCGAATAAATTTATCGTACACCCTTGTTTAGCCTATCCGCAACATGTAAGCTAGGCCTGTGCAACTCAAGAAGAACCCATTTATCACCCCGAATAAAAACCGGATTTACTCCAATCGAATCAAACATAAACTTGCTCACGACATGCTTGAGCGCTATACCGGCAGTCCGCTAAAAGCATTCCGCAAGCAAATCATTCTTACAAATTTTCAATATTACCTCGATCGCTTCGATAAACTCTGCGGAGAAGAACGCTACCGTGGATCAGCCATGTCTGTGATCCACAGTAAGAAGGCTGATGTTTCTATTATTAATTTTTCGATCGGCTCACCCACCGCCGCCCTTATTATTGAACTTCTCTCTACAACAGACCCTAAGGCGGTTCTACTTTTAGGGTTATGTGGGGGACTTCACCGATCGTTAAAAGTAGGCGACTTTATTCTTCCCACTGCAGCTATCCGCGATGAAGGAAGCTCAATCCACTTCATGCCCAAACAAGTGCCTGCTTTACCCACTTTTAAAATTCAAAAATTTGTTTCCCAGATTGTTTTAGAAAGAAATCTCGATTACCGCACAGGCGTCGTGCACACCACAGACTACCGTTTTTGGGAGTTTGATGACAAATTCAAAGCCGATCTTTATGAAGAAAGAGCCTTGGCTATCGACATGGAAACCTCTACACTCTTCATAGCAGGCTTTACAAGCAAAGTTCCTATTGGTGCTCTGCTTCTTGTTTCTGACCTCCCTTTAAAAAGAGGCGGGATCAAAACAAAGAAATCTGCTACGAAGGTATTTAGAAAGTACACAGACTTACATTTAGAGATCGGCATTAAAGCAATGAGCGAAATTGCCGATCGAGGCGAACACATCAGGCACTATCGATGGTAATGGTAAAGAGCAACGCATGTTAAAAAAAATGTTAGACTTTTTTTCAAATGATTTAGCAATTGATTTAGGAACAGCAAACACACTCGTCTACGCGAAAGATCGAGGGATTATCATCAATGAACCCTCTGTTGTTGCCATTCATAGAAACGCAAGAGGTCAAACCCGAGTTCTTGCAGTCGGAAAAGAAGCCAAAGATATGCTCGGACGAACTCCAGGATCTATCCAAGCAATTCGTCCACTCAAAGACGGCGTAATCGCTGATTTTGAAGTCACACAATCCATGCTCAAGCACTTCATACAAAAGGCAAGTGAGAAAAGAACGTTCATCCGCCCAAGAATTATCATCTGCATCCCATTTGGCATCACGCAGGTAGAAAAACGCGCTGTAAAAGAATCTGCTCAGTCTGCCGGCGCGAGAGAAGTTTATCTCATCGAAGAACCAATGGCAGCAGCATTAGGAGCTGGACTGCCCATTCGAGAACCCAGCGGGAACATGATTGTTGATATCGGTGGAGGAACCACCGAAGTCGCCGTCATCTCATTAGGTGGAATTGTCTATTCTCGATCTGTCAGAGTCGCTGGAGACAAATTTGATGACGCTATTGTGAACTACATTAAGAGAAAATACTCGCTGCTCATCGGTGAACGAACAGCTGAACAAATCAAACTAGCTATTGGTTGTGCATATCCATTTGAAGAAGAAAAATCCTATGAAGTTAAAGGCCGTGACCTCATCAGTGGTGCACCGAAAACGATTGAAGTCAATTCTGAAGAAATTCGCGACGCCTTAGCTGAACCTGTTTCGGCCGTGGTAGATGCAATCAAAACAGCGCTTGAAAGAACACCCCCTGAACTAGCATCAGACATTGTAGATAATGGAATTATTTTAGCTGGAGGAGGTTCTATGCTTGCCAACTTGGACATTCTCATTAAAGAAAAAACAGGCCTTCCTGTCGCTCTTGCTGAAGATCCTCTCACTTGTGTGGTGCGAGGCTCAGGGAAAGCACTTCAAGACATGGATCTTCTCAGAAAGGTAACGATCGTCTGATGGGTTTGAAAAAACCAACAGAGTTCGAACCGATTAAATCTGCAGCCGAAGCTAAGAAACTCTTAAAAGAAGCGGCTAAAACTTTTTCATCGACGATTATCTGGACTAAAAATCAAAAACACATCATTAACACTCACCTAACCCTATATAGCGAAACAGATCAGGTCATATACACCTGGACTCCCAAGGGTTTTGATCCAGAGAAACTGTTAGTCGATCTTCATAAAATGGATGCTTTCGAGTGTTATTTTAGTGTTTCTCTTCCACAGGCAAACGTTTTTTTTAAGTGCAAACTCAAGGGGCACGACAAAGGTGGAATGAAATTTTCAATTCCTGAGAAGCTTTTCAAAGTACAGAGAAGACAAGATGTCAGGTATACAATTCCAGATACACACGTCATGAAAATCAATTTTCAAGACCCCATATTCCCTGAATCAATTTTAACAAAAAAAGTAATTGACCTCAGCGCTGGAGGCATTGCATTTCATGCCACTGAAGTAGAAAAAAGCATGTTACACGTCAATCTCGTTCTCAAGGATATGAATATTACCATCCACACAAAAGAACTTAAATTCGAAGGAGAAATTCGACACGTTCAGCCTATTTCTGAAGACGATCCCAAAAAAGGAATTAAAGTCGGAATCATGTTTCAAAAGATAAAACCTCAAGACACGCAAACCATTGCTCAATACGTTTTTGAAGAAACTAGAAAATATTATTCTAAATTTATGTGATCAATGGCTTACAACCCTAAGGACTACTACTTTAACAAAGCTAAATCTGAAAATTACGCCGCTCGCTCGGTTTTTAAACTTCAAGAAATCGATGAGAAATTCAGAATTTTAAAAAATGGGTTCAAGGTTCTTGACCTGGGCGCCGCCCCTGGATCTTGGTCTCAGTACGCTTCACAAAAGGTAGGGCAAGCAGGGAGAGTGGTCGGCATAGATTTACAGCCCATAAAACTCACACTTCCCAATGCTGTTTTTTACACGGCTGACATGAAAGGCTTTCAATTAGAAGAAGCCCTCAAAGAAAAACAAATCGAGTGCAGCTTCGATGTTGTTTTATCCGATATGGCGCCAAAAACTTCCGGTGTAAAAATCACCGATCAAGCCCGATCGCTTGAACTCTGTGAACTTGCTCTTGAAATCGCACGAAAATATCTCAAAGCCGGCGGAACATTTGTCTGCAAACTTTTTCACAGTGAAGATTTTGAAAATTATAGAAACCAACTTAAACTTCATTTTAATAAAATCGAGATCTTAAGACCCAAAAGTACCCGTAAAGAAAGCAAAGAAATTTACTTCATTGCTCTTCAACATCAAAAGAAGCTATAAGCATTCTATGTACATTTTTTCAAACCTAGCTACTAGCGTGGACGGAAAGATAGCAACTCATAGCCTTGCTCATTTTCCTCTGGGTACTCCTTATGACCGTAAACTCATGCATATTTTAAGAAAAAAATCAGACGCGGTTTTAATGGGTGCATCGACTCTAAGAGCATTTAAAGGTCCACTTTTGTCACGGTTTTCAAAAAAGCAACCAATCAACATCATCCTCAGTTCAGAGCTCAAAGGGATCTCTTCGAAGTGGAAATTTTTTACTGAAAAAAGCACTAAAAAAATTATTTTTACTACTCGAAAGGCTCCAAAAAATAAAATTAAAGCCTTTCAGAAGATATGCGACGTTTTTATTTTAAACTCAAAACCCTCTACGTCTCAACAAATCATCGGTTACTTAAAAAGGTTGAAAATTAAAACTCTCCTAGTCGAGGGAGGAGGCAATGTGATGTGGGATTTTGTTAGTCAAAATCTTATCGACAAATATTATGTCACCCTCACTCCAAGAATTTTGGGTGGAAAAAATGCTCCTACATTAGTGGATGGTATAGGGTTCGAGCCCGAAAGAGTTTTAAATCTTAAACTAGTGAGCTGCAGAAAAATCGGCCATGAAATTTATTTAATCTACAAAAAAACTCCATTGAGAGGGCCTTAAAATCGAACCTGAGTATCACACCCCGGGCAGCCAGCTGCGATCTCTTTAGTCATCGTTTCCCACACCTTAAACAGTCCTCTAGCCAGAGAGGCCTTTAGTATAAAAACAAATAAAATAATCGAAACCACATTCAAAAGGTATTCTACAACCGCCTGACCCTCTTTGTTTTTCATTCTTCTTATTGTAAGGTATGATCCATAGTCATGACAAGCCATCCAAACTCGTCACCATCGAATAAATCGCCTAAAAACCTGTGGCTTACAGTACTTACCCCTGTGGTAGGGATTGTTTTCGCCTGTATTATAGCGCTTCAATTCGTTCAAACTCGAATGAAAAGCACTACACCAGAAGGAGCAAACTCCGAAGAGTTTACACTCAATACTGGAGCTGTTTTACCTGATTTTACCTTAGAAAAATTGGAAGGCGGATCATTGCCTGTTTCTCAACTAAAATACAAAATTCTACTAGTAAACTTTTGGGCCACTTGGTGCGAAGCCTGTATGGTTGAGATGCCATCCATCATTCAACTTAAAGAAAAATTCAAAGACAGAGGATTTGAAGTTGCAGCCATAGACGTCGACGAAAACCCTGCTGTTGTTGTGCCCAAAGTAGCAAAAAGACTTGGGATGAATTTTCCAATTTTTATTGACCATGACTCAGAGTTGGCAGACCTTTTTGAAGTTAACGCAATCCCTCTCACAGCCATCATCAATCGAGATAGAAAAATCCTCGCGATAGAGCCAGGCGAACGTAATTGGATGAGCGATGCTGTACAAGCTAAAGTTGAAAAGTGGTTGAGTGAGGGTAAATAATGGCTCTTCCGCTTTTTCTGAATTATAAAAATAAATATCTAGTACTTTTCTTACTGTTTATCGTGGGATCTCTCCAGTATCTTTCATCAAATCATTTTCAGTTTTTTGACCCCATCTATCTACCTATGTCAAAAATTGACGCCGCTGTACCATTTATCCCTCAAACGATTTGGATCTATATGTCCGAGTACATACTTTTTCCTACAGTATATTTAATGAGCAAAGACCTTAAAAACTGTAACAAATATTTGTATGCATTTTTTGCTCAACAAACTACGGCTTGTATTATTTTCTTATTCTGGCCTACGATCTACCCAAGACATCTTTTTCCACTCCCCGAAGACATGGATGCTTTATCCTATTTTCTGTTTTCCAGCCTACGCTCAGCTGATGCACCTACGAACTGTTGCCCAAGCTTGCATGTAAGCAGTGTGTTTCTTTCTTCTTTTATTTTCCTCAATGAACAAAAAGAAAAATTTCCATTTTTCTTTATTTGGGCAATTTTAATAGCTGCTTCGACCCTCACCACAAAACAACATTATCTTATTGACGTAACGACTGGCTTTTTATTCGCTTCAATCACATTTTGGATTTTTTACAACATTGTTCAATACAAGCCACTTCCTTCGTTTGCAGAGGAGGCGATTGAGCCTCGTGGAGTTTTAGGTGAAGTGGAAGGATAAACCACTCACCCCATTCTGTAATACACCTCTTCAAATCGCTCAAACGGAAGCACAGTCATATCTGAATCATAGCCCACTTCGATTATCCCTTTCCGATCGCTTAGCCCTATACTCTTAGCTGCATTGTAAGTCACAGCTGCAAAAATCTCTGATCGGGTCATACCTAGATAAAGCGCGGCTAAAGTCATCATCATCGGTAACGAAAGGCACATGCAAGTGCCAGGGTTAAAATCTGTTGCAATTGCCACACAAGCTCCAGCTTCTAACAACTGTCTAGCCGGTGCATGAGCGGCCTTCAAATAAAAAGCCGTTCCAGGAAGCAATACTGCCACCGTCTTCTCTGAACTTAGTCGTTTCATTGCAAAATCAGAAATTTTTAGTAAATGATCTGCGGACAATGCCCCCATATCCAAAGCCAAACCTGTCGCCTCCGTATGCTTCAACTCATCCGCATGGACTTTCAGCTTCAACCCTAACTCTTTAGCTTTAGATAAAATCTTCCGACCTTCTTCGACTGTGTAATAGCCCTCATCTACAAAAACGTCGCAAAAATCTGCAAGTTTCTGTTTAGCTACCTGAGGCAACATCTTATTGATGAGATCGTCTAAATATTCATCTCGACTCCGATCTTGTGGAAAAGCATGCGCACCCAAAAAAGTTGAAATAATCGTTATACCTCTAAATTTTTTCTTTAATTTTTGAATTACTTCTAAAATTTTGATTTCTGACTCTACTGACAATCCGTAGCCACTTTTGATCTCAATCGTCTTGACCCCATAACTCATGGCTTCTTCAAGTCTCGGGATTGCCAAAGCCTCAAGTTCCTTGTGACTAGCTTCTCGCGTAGCACGTACCGTAGTTAAAATTCCACCGCCTTTAGCTGCAATCTCTTGGTAACTCATCCCTGCACAACGCTCTGCAAATTCTTCTGCACGATTTCCCGCAAATACTAAGTGTGTATGGGCATCAATAAATCCTGGAACAATGGCTTTTTTATTTTTTAAATTCTTTTTTTTAATTTTTTTATATTTCTTAGGTAGTTCTGATGTGCGCCCTACCCATAGAATTTTTTTTGGATCAAAAACAACTGCTCCATCTTCTATTCGGCCTAAATCCTCTTCTGATATTCTACGACCGTCTTTTTTTCTAATTCCCACTCCAGTTAAGATTTCACTTGCATGAATATATGCTTGCATTGCATTTCTCTATTCTACTGATCTTGCATAGGCAGCATTGGGATTTTGCCACCTCGTTGCATAAATTCATTTTTACCAATTTTTACTGCAACGTCATAACCTGCATCCGCATGGCGAACAATTCCCATTCCAGGATCTGAATTCAACACTCGAGACAATCGCTCATCCATCTGAGCAGTTCCATCAGCTACAATCACCATCCCGGCATGAATCGAGTAACCCATCCCAACGCCTCCCCCATGATGCACACTCACCCAAGAAGCACCATTAACGGCATTGACCAATGCGTTCAAAATCGGCCAATCTGCCACTGCATCAGAACCATCCTTCATCGCTTCGGTCTCGCGATTAGGGGAAGCCACAGAACCACAGTCCAAATGATCTCGGCCGATCACAATCGGCGCTTTTACTTTTCCTCGACGAACCAAATCATTAAACAAGAGTCCCGCTTTTTCTCTTTGCCCATAACCTAACCAACAAATTCGCGCCGGAAGACCCTGAAATTTAATCCTCTCCTCTGCCATAGATAACCAACGAGCCAACCCCTGATCATCAGGAAATAATTCTAACAATGCCCGATCCGTCACACGTATATCTTCAGGATCTCCAGACAAAGCCACCCACCTAAAAGGGCCTCTCCCCTCGCAAAATTGTGGCCGAATATATGCCGGAACAAATCCTGGAAAATCGAAAGCCTTCTTGACTCCAGCCTTCACAGCCTGAGCACGAATATTATTTCCATAATCAAAAACATGAACCCCTTTTTTTTGAAATTCAAGCATAGCCTCTACATGTTTTCCCATGCTCTCAACTGACTTATTAACATAGCCTTGCGGATCTTTTTTTCGAAGTTCTGCTGCTTCCTCTAAAGCCAACCCGGCTGGAATGTACCCATTCAGTTCGTCATGAGCACTTGTCTGATCCGTCATAAGATCAGGCAAAAAACCTCTTTTCAAAAGTTCCCAGTGAACTTCTGCAGCATTGCCCAACAAGCCTATCGAAATACTTTTCTTAGTTTTCTTGGCTGATTCTATTTGTCTCAAAGCATCATCCAAATCTTTAGCCAACACATCTAAATACTTTGTATCTAACCTTCTTTTAATACGAGAAGGATCAATTTCAACATTTAAGGACAAAGCTCCTGCCATCGAAGCAGCAAGAGGCTGCGCTCCCCCCATCCCCCCTAAACCCGCAGTGAGAATTACCCTTCCTGAAAGATCACCCTTAAAATGCTGTCTTCCTGCCTCAGCAAAAGTCTCATAAGTTCCCTGTATAATTCCCTGTGTGCCTATATAAATCCATGAACCTGCGGTCATCTGCCCATACATCATGAGGCCTCGATCATCGAGCTCACGAAAATGCTCCCAGGTTGCCCATTTAGGGACCAACATACTATTTGAAAGAAGTACACGTGGTGCCATCGGATGTGTTGGCATCACAGCAACGGGTTTACCACTTTGAATTAACAGCGTCTGATCGTCTTTAAGTTCTTTTAGTGTCTTTACAATTTGCTCATAGCAAGCACGGTTTCTCGCTGCTTTGCCATTACCACCATAAACAATCAGTTCCTCTGGATGTTCTGCTACGTCTGGATGCAAATTATTCATCAACATTCGCAAAGCAGCTTCTTGTTGCCAGCCTTTGCATTGTAGAGATTTCATACTCAATACCTCAGCTCATGGTCCAAAATCATTTTCTCTATTTGCATAATGTCATCGCTCATAGCGCGGTCTTGATCAGCCTTGGGTACTTTTTTGCGAATCTGTTTATGAATATTTTCTATTGTCACAGAACTTTTCAGAGGTCTCAAAAACTCCAAGCCTTGAGAAGCCGCAAGAAGTTCCATAGCAAGAACTCTGCGAGTATTGGTCACCACTCTTGCTGCCTTTCTTGCAGCCCAGGCACCCATACTCACATGATCTTCTTTATCCATGCAGGTAGGAATTGTATCCACACTCGCGGGATGACAAAGTGTTTTATTCTCAGAAACAATACTTGCAGCAGCATATTGAACCACCATCAACCCATTATTGAGTCCACTTTTTTTTGCTAAAAAAGGGGGCAGATCAGAAAACGTCGGATTCATCAATTTAGAGATTCGTTGCTCAGAAATACTGGCCAACTCAGCCACCGCAATGGACAGGGTATCCATGGCGATAGCTAGGTATTGTCCGTGAAAATTTCCTCCACTAAGAATTTTCTTCTGGCTTGGAAAAATAAGAGGGTTATCTGTCACAGAATTAATTTCTTTTTCTAAAATTCCTCTCACGAAAGTAAATACATCGCGACTGACTCCATGGACTTGAGGAATACATCTTAAACTATAAGGGTCTTGCACTTTTCCACAGTTTTCATGACTTTTTGCAATCTGGCTTTTCCGATTGGCAGTCAAAAGAATTTTTCTCATTCTTCCGGCTACAAAAACCTGCCCAGGATGGGAACGAACAGCGTGAATTTCTGGTTCAAATGCAGTTTCAGCTCCACGAGTTGCTTCAACTGTAGTAGCTCCAGCAAGGTCTGCTACATCTGCCAGATACTCAGCTTCAAGTAGATTCAAACACGCTAGAGCTCCCATGAACTGAGTTCCGTTCATCAGAGAAAGACCTTCTTTAGGCCCTAGAACAATCGGTTTAAGACCTGCAGCACTCAATGCGCTCTTACTACTCATGACTTTGCCTTTGTATCTAGACTTTCCTTCGCCAATCAAAGCCATCGACAAATGTGCTAAAGGAGCCAAATCGCCACTCGCACCTACAGATCCCTGCTCGGGAATCAGTGGGCAAATACCCTGATTGAGCATAGCTAATAAAAGCTTCACCAACTCCAAGCTCACACCGGAGTGCCCATGTGCCAAAGAAGCTGCACGCAAAAACAGCATCGCTCTCACGTATTCATCAGAAAGGCACTCTCCCACACCTGCAGCGTGTGAACGAATCAGATTCACTTGTAGAGTTTCGATGTCTTTCAGAGGAATACTTACATTGGACAACATTCCAAAGCCCGTATTTACACCATAAAGAGGTTTACCTTTTTTGATCTCTGCGTGAAGAAAGTGATGAGCTTTTTTTATTTTTTGAGTAGCTGCAGGAGACAATGATACTTTTTTCAGGCCTGAAGCCACATCTCTTACATCTTCAATCGTAATGGGTTTTTTACCTAGTAGAATTACATTCATATTGCAGACTTTAGATCTTTCACTGCTTTTTTACGATCCTTCCCAGAAAAAATCGCAGAACCCGCTACAAAAATATCTGCCCCTGCTTTTGAGAGACGACCGATGTTTGATACGTTTACACCACCATCGACTTCGATTAAAAACTTTAAATCTCCACGAGCTTCAACTAATCTTTCAATTTTTGAAACACTACTTTCGATAAATTTTTGCCCCCCAAAACCAGGATTCACGCTCATGATCAAAACAAGATCCACAACATCTAAGACTTCTTCAATTCGATTGAGCGGAGTTGCAGGATTAATTGAAACCCCAGCCTTGCACCCCTTCTCTTTAATTTGATTCAAAAGACGATCTAAGTGCGTTGCGGCCTCAGCATGAACAGTCACAACATTCGCCCCTGCATCAATAAAGGGCTGTACCCATTCTTCAGGCTTGCTCACCATAAGGTGGCAATCCAAAGGAAGCTTCGTCAGAGGTCTAAGTGCCTGAACCACAAGTGGCCCAATCGTCAAATTAGGTACAAAATGGCCATCCATCACATCAACATGAATCCAATCTGCACCTGCCTTTTCAACTGCAACTACCTCTTCCCCCAAGCGAGAAAAATCTGCGGATAAAATAGAAGGTGCAAGAAACTTAGATTTCATATCCATTCAAGGTTTATATACCAAAAGAGGAAGCTTTCTACCCGAACCTTTCAAGCCATTCACAAAACTCATCGCATCCCCTTCTTTTTTCCCTTCCCATTGTAGGGTAAGAAGTTCCAAACACCCTGATTTCAAGCCCAAAAGTAGCATTCCTGCTCTATCAAAGATCTCTCCCTGCTTTCCTGATATTTCTAGTCTGGGATAGGCTTTCTTAATCTTTAAGCGCTGTTGATCAACGATAACACTCGTTCCAGGCCAAGGATTCAGCGCGCGAATCTTTCTATCTAAAACCTCAGCGGACTCGTTTAGATTCAACGCTTCCATTTCCTTCGTCAGTTTTGAAGCATATGTCACCTGGGTCTCATCTTGAGGAACGCCCTTCAACACTCCCTTTTCAAGTCCATCCAAAGTCTGAACAATCAGTTCAGCTCCAATTTTTGCTAGACGATCATGTAATACACTCACTGTATCTGTATTATGGACCTGTGTTTTGGACTGAAGCAAAATATCCCCAGCATCAAGCTTCTCAACAAGCCTCATAGTGGTTACTCCTGTTTCAGTGTCTCCAGATAGGAGCGCCCAATGAATGGGAGCTGCTCCACGCCAACGAGGCAACAAAGAAGAATGAATATTTACGCATCCTAACTTTGGAAGATCCAAAACAGATTTTTTTAAAATTTGGCCATAAGCAACTACAACAATGACATCTGGTTTTAACTTTTGCAGCTCTCCGACCACCTCAGGTGCAGAGGCTTTTTCAGGCTGAAAAATTGGTACGCTCATCTGACTTGCTGCTTTTTTAACTGCAGAGAATTGAACTTCCATCCCTCTTCCCGCAGGGCGATCAGGTTGTGTAAAAACTGCTAAAAGATGAGAATTTTTTTTTACCGATTCAAGGGCTGGAACAGCAAATTCAGGAGTTCCCATAAAAACAGTCCTGAGCATCCTTAAAATTCCTTACTTTTCTTTTTGTTAATTTTCAAATCAGAAAGATCATCGCCCGATTCTCGCTCTAGTCGTTCATTTTTTAATTTCTTTTTAGCAAGCTCCTTTTTGATCGGACTCAAGCGGTCTATAAAAAGTTTTCCATCTAAATGATCAATCTCATGTTGGATTGCAATAGCAGGTAAACCCTCTAACGATAAGGTTTTTGTAACCCCATCAATATTTTGATACTGAACTTTAATTTTCTCAGCACGCTTCACTTCAGCAGTGTATTCCGGAACCGAAAGACAACCCTCACAAAATAAAATGCTGCCTTCACGATGGATAATTTCTGGATTGATTACAATAATAGGTTTTTTATTCTTAATAATCGAACTCCCGACCACTTCAGATCCTTCCGGTGGTTTCTCACCGTCCTCCAGATCTTCCATTTCATAATCTGTATCAATCACAAGAATTCTCTGTAGAACTCCAACTTGGTTCGCTGCTAAACCCACACCAGGAGCGTCATACATAGTTTCCAGCATATCAGTAGCGAGCTTAAAATAACTTTTATCGACTCTTTCAATTGGACTGGCTTTTTGTGCTAATACAATATCTGGGAATTTATATATTTTAAGCTTCATGAACTTTATGCTTTTTGGCGAGTCATTAACACTACCGCCAACACTGCGAAGATCACACTCGGAAGCCATGCAGCGAGTATCGGCGGTAATGCACCGTTAGTCCCTAGAGATAATCCTACAGAATAAAAAAGCCAATAAAAAAAGGTGAATAAAAGGCTCAAACCCACATCTTTAGCTGTACTTCCGTCTCTGCGATGCCTTAGCGAAAACGGTACACCTAAAATACACATCACAATGGAGATAAAGCTAAGACTAATCTTAGAATGAAACTTCACTTCATAAGCTTTTGTATCTGCGCCCGCAGTCCTCATTTTATCAATGTAACTATAAAGACTCTTCAACCTCAAACTATCGACTTCTTTTTCAATTTCCTGAAAATCTGTTGGAGTTTCAGAGATCATTAAATGCTTTTCATCAAATTTTTTAGTCATCGGAAATGGATTATCTGGGGAAAATAAAGTAACCGTACCTTTCATTAACTTCCAACCCGTTGGAGTATATTCAGCTAGGTCAGCATGAACAACTTGCACAAGTTGAAAATTTTCATCGAAAGTGTAAACCGCCATTCCATGAATTTGCCTAGTTTTACTGTCAAAAACCTGGAGATTATAAATCAGATTTTTTGATCGGTACCAGATCTTGTCTTGCTTCACATCAAAGAAAAAATCCTGTCGATGTCTCATTTCATGCCAATAATAAGACATTCTTTGCTTATACGAGGGTGGTACAACTCGATCTTGTAAAATCAGTATGAAACAAGAAATTATAAAAACGATAGACACCAAAAGACTCAAGATCCTGAGAGGTCCAACCCCAATAGAAAAACACGCAACCATCTCATTATTTCTAGCTAAACCTGATAATGTCAGCACCGTAGCCATCATGACCGCAGGGGGCGTCATTTGAACTAAGGTTTGGGGGACATTTAAGAGCTGATAAACAAGGATCTGATGAAAAGGAAAGGCGTTTTCAAAAACATTACTCAAAATAGCTTGAAAAAGAAAAAGACAAATGAACCCTATTAGGGACAATAGGAAGTTCTTGATAAAGAAAACAGCAAGATATCGATCTAGAGTTCTCATTTTCCTCTACAATTCCTCTTCAAGACAGGGTATCTATATTAGAGTATCTTAATGATACTACACTATGACAGACTTATCTTCTTCAGCAACTTCACAGGCTAATGCGAATGACAAGGCACAGAAAACCAAAAAACAGGTCTTCTGGGAAAATTTTCTATCTCTTGCTCTCGCACTACTGATCGTCTTCATGATTCGCTCGAGTATAATTGAAGCCTTCAAAATCCCATCAGGCTCTATGATCCCAACCCTTTTGGTGGGTGACCACATTTTTGTGAATAAATTTGCCTACGGACTTAAAGTCCCTTTTTCAGATCTCATTTTTGATAACGCCATTACTCTTATCCCAAGGGAAGCTCCAAAAAGGGGAGACATTGTTGTCTTTAAATACCCCAAAGACGAAAGCTTCTATTACATCAAGCGAGTAATTGGGGTGCCTGGTGACATTATCGAAATCCGTAACAAGCTTCTTTATATAAATAACGAAGCTGTCAAAAGAGATCCTCTTTCACGAGATGAGTCACAAAAAATCATTACCTCGCTTGAGGACCTGAAGTATCTCAAAAACGACTTGGAACTTTTTAATGAGCACCTCAGCAGCGCTGATCACGTCATGATGATTAATCGGAACAATTTTGCCACTGAAAGTTTTGGCCCAGTCACTGTACCGCCCGAAAATCTTTTTGTGATGGGTGATAATCGTGATTCCTCCAACGATAGCCGCTATTGGGGATACGTCCCTTTCAGGAATGTCAAAGGCAAGGCGCTGGTTATCTGGCTTTCGGTTTGGCTAGGGTTTTCGGATGGGAAGTACTACTTTAGACCCTCTCGAATTGGGACTGTTTTACACTAGAAAATTGGAAATCTTATCTAACCCTCTCCCAAGCTTCACTCTTACAAATTCAGGCAATCTCCACACAAGAGCCGCCAGAACAGGGCCAATACGGTAATAGATCCAAACAAAAAACTTACCCCATATTTTTTTCAATAAATACTCATCACGAAATTTTTGTAGTCGAGGCAACGTTCCTTCATCAATTACATCAAAAAGTGCGGTTGCAACAAAGCAATGCAAAACACCACCAAGCATGCGATATGCATTTTTGAAGTCATCTCGATGATGAGGCTTCTCAGCAATGATGTATTTTCTCAATGTCTCTGCACAAACCGACTGATAGGGCATCCCCTTGGAGAACAGAATGAATTTCTCCATGTAATGCAAAAACTCCTTACGGTGGTCCATATTTCTAGTTTTGTCGTAAAGCTTCACAAGATCCCAATACACACCACTAATTAACAAAAGCTCGTGAATATCTTTCGTTTTATCGAAGTGATCAGGAACAAGATTTCCATTTCCAACTCCCTTTGTCTCTTCAAGTACGCGGATATAACTTCGAAATGCCTTAATCGCTTCTGGCAGCTTCTGGTCATGAAAAGCTTTCACTCCTACCGCAGCCAATTCAATTCTTAACTTTTTAAGCTTTGCTTCTTTTTCTAAAGTTGCTCGATCTAGTTCTGCAGATATTTTTCTGCCTAGACTTTTCTTTTCTTCTTCAAGGCCTTTAGAAGAACCATTGGATTTCTGTGTCATGAATTATCCGACCCCATTTGGATCAACATCAATGTTAACAGGCCATCTCTGATCTAAACAGTACTTTTTAGACAAAATCAGAGCTTTGTGCAAAGTTTGAATATTTTCAGATTTAATTAATAAATCCCATCGATAAATTCCATTAGCTCTCTCTAAAAAAGCCTCACTTGGACCCATGACTTGATAATCCTTTAAAACTCTACCAACCGCTATAGCTCTTTGCTTTGCTTCAGACTGCTCTCGATTTTCAAACCTTAGCCGAGCGATTCGTCCAAATGGAGGATATCCTAAAAGCTTTCTAAGTTGGAATTCGTTCTCTAGAAACTCTTCCTCAGACACTCGACCATTAATGGTTTGAATAACTGGGTGATCCACACTAAATGTTTGTATTAAAACTTTCCCCGGCTTATCTCCCCGCCCAGCGCGACCAGACACTTGTTTTAGAATCTGAAAAGCTCTCTCGGGTGCGCGAAAATCCGGCCAACGAAAAAGCGCGTCAGCCAAAATAACAACCACAAGAGTGACACCAGGAAAATCATGTCCCTTAACTAACATCTGAGTTCCCAAAAGCAAATTTGCCCTTTTCTCTCTAAACTCCGCTAATATCTGCTCAAGTCTCTTAGTGCTGGTTACTTGATCTCGATCAAGACGAAGAGAAACCGCCCCTTGAAGTAGCTGTGGCAACTCTTGTTCTAACCCCTCTGTCCCTACACCTACAGTGCCTAAATTATGGCCTAAACATTTTTCACAAAAATCCGGTGCATTTTCCTTATATCCACAGACATGACACCTGAGCTCAATACCTTTTTTATGAACTGTCGTTGAGATAGAACAATTTGGACACTCTTTAACTGCTCCACAATCATGACAGATATGAAAAGACGCAAACCCACGACGATTAAGAAAAATAATCGCCTGCTCTCCTGCATCAATTGTTTTTTGTATCGCATCTAATGTAGATTTAGCTAAAATAGTTTTAATTCCCTCAACCATCGGCTCTTTAACAAGGTCAACAATTTCTAACGTAGGAAGCCCCATCGAAGAAATTCTTTTTGATAATCTTGCTGAAAGATACTTTCCAGCTCTCACCTTCTCGCGAGTCTCCAAACTTGGGGTTGCACTCCCTAGAACAACAAAAGCTTGATTCATTTGTGCACGAACAATGGCTAAATCACGCGCGTGATAACGAACACGATCTTCTTGTTTATAAGAAGAATCATGTTCTTCATCGATAACGATTAAACCTAAATTTTGAATAGGTGCAAAAACAGAGGACCTAGCTCCAACAACTACTTTTATATGGCCATTTCTAAGCGCTGCGCTCTGATCACGCCTCTTGCCGTCTGCCATAGCAGAATGCCAAAGCGCCACTGTTGTTCCAAGACCATCCTCAAATCTTTGATGAAGCTGAGACGTTAAGGCAATCTCAGGAACAAGAATCAGCACCCCTCTACCCTCGGCTAAAGTTTTCCTAGCAAGCTCTAAATAAAGCTCAGTCTTCCCACTACCTGTAATCCCTTCTAATAAAGCAACATGAGGCAGAGTCCTATTCTTCCTTGCAGATTCAAGAATTTCTAAAGCCTGAGACTGCTCTTCAGTAAGTTGAAAAATTTTTGGAGGGCGCTGTATTAATTGAACTTCTCTAGCAGCCTGTTTCACTGACTTTAGCCCCATAGCAGACATAGGAACAGCACAATGAAGAACTTCACCTAAAGGAGCAAAATAATATTCACTCGCCCAACGACAAAGCGCCAATACATCATTTGTAAAAACTGAACCCTGATCCCCCACTGCAAGGATTTCTTTTAATTCCGAATTTTTAAAAGGTAAAACTACTTCATGTGAAGCCTTTGGGGGTTCTACAACAAAGGCATGAGACTCGGTTTTTCCAAATGGAACCTTTACCCATCCGCCTACTTGTATAGAGTCTAAAAATCGTTTCGGAACCTTGTATGTGAATAAACCATCGATCGGTCTTGGAACTGCTACAGAAAGGACATGATATGAATCCGCCGCTTCACCTGAGGTATTCATAATATTGACGAATTAAATCTCTTGTGGCGCTAGGTAAAACATTACCCGCATCAGTAAAACCAGAAGTATCGCTAAGTGGGTTATTTTTGAACTCATTGGTATCAGGATTTACCATAACCTCAACTACTTCCTCCTTTAAGAGAGGGCCACTTCCGTCTTTGAAAAATTGGAGAGAACGTGGATATGGAAACTCTCTAAAAAAACGATAGGATTCAAATTGTATTTCAAAAAAATTCCCACCATTTGAATATGAAATTTTTATAGGCAAAAAAGTATCTTTCTCAATCCATAACTGAGCTGATTCCTTGTCCTTTATCCCGATTGCCCAAACAGGAGTTGTCTTCCACCGAGTCAGGTATGTTTTTTCAACTGCTCTTCTTTTTTCTTCAGAATCAATTTTAGCCAACTCTTCTTCCATTGTAATGGGTACCCCTTTTTCTTTGAGGGCTTTAGCAAGAGCTGTTCCATCGGATTGAAATTGAAGCTGACTTAAGACGGAAAACATCTTCATGGGTTTTTCCATTGAATATAAAATCTGACCGGAATCATTTATTGCCTTACTTCGAAGCATTTGGATTTCACTATAATAAGTATGAATCGCCTTAAATTTTGTCTCAGTAGATTGTCCAAATTCCATACCCATCACTTCAGTTTTAATTTTAAATCCCTTAAATCCTCCATGCTTCATAGCAAGTTTGTTCACCATGTATTGAGAAGGAGGGACGTAACCAAAACTGCACAAAGGAGAAATGATGGAAACTAAAACTAACAAAATGAAAATAAAATTTTTCACATTATCTCCTTTAACTCTTCTGCAAATAACTTTTCATTATATTCATAACACCTTGCTTTAACTCAGGCCTTTTCAAAGCATAGGCCAATTGAGCTTCAATATATCCCAAGCGATCACCCGCATCATATCGCTTTCCTTCAAATTGAAAGGCCAAGAGTTTTTCTTGCTGCGCCAAAAGTTGCAATCCATCCGTTAATTGAATTTCTCCATTTTTCCCTGGCTTCACTTCTTTTAAACAATCAAAAATCTTTGAACTCAAAACATACCTTCCGGGTATTGCCATTTGTGAAGGCGTATTTTGTGGAGAAGGCTTCTCAATGACTTGCTCCACTTGCCAAAGCTTCTGTTTTAGAGTTTTTCCACCAATCATTCCATACTTAGAAACCTCTGTCGGTGGAACCTCCATCACCCCAACCACAGATGATTGATGCTCATGAAAAACATCAATCAACTGACGCGTGCATGGAGTTTGTGAATCTATTAAATCATCTCCAAGTAAAACTGCAAAAGGCTCATCACCAATCACTGGAGCTGCCATCATAACAGCATGTCCTAAACCTAACGGGGTTTTCTGATGAATCGAAATCAAATTACAGTATCGACCCAAGTCTTTGGATATTTTGGCAAGATCCTTCTTACCTGCTCTCTCCAAAGTTTCTTCTAACTCAAAATTATAATCAAAGTGATTCTCTATAGCCTCTTTATGTCGCGCAGTGATGAGAACGATTTCTTTAATTCCTGAGCGCACAACCTCTTCAACAATCAGCTGAATCATCGGCACATCAACAATAGGTAACATTTCTTTAGGAACAACTTTAGTGGCAGGTAAAAATCGCGTTCCAAGCCCTGCGGCTGGGATTACAGCCTTACGAACATGCATATTCGCCATAGTCTTTGCTCTCCTAATCCCAAGAAAGGCTCTTAAGCCTGTCTAGGATATCGATGCTCGGACTCTAGCTCGGCTTTGCAATCAATGCAAAGTGTAGTGAAAGGGAAAGCTTTAATTCTTGCTTCTGAAATTGATTCGCCGCATCTTTCGCAATCTCCGAAAGAACCTAAATCGATTCTTCTGAGGGCTTCGTCAATTTGCAATAAAGTATCTCGTCCACGATTTTTTAACTGAACAGCAAAACTCTTATCTGTATCAGCTGCTGCTTGATCAATAGAATCTGAGTACATCTCTTCATCATTAATCAGTTTTTCAGTTGATAAACGAAGATCTCGGGCCAATGATTCACGTTTTTGGAGGAGGGTCTCTTTATAATTTTCGAGCTTTTCTTTTCGTAATGTCATAATGAAGTACGTACAACTAACGATTTTCATTGGCAAAGTAAAGGAATAAATAACGCTATGCGTTTAAAAAATCAAATCAACTATCATTTCACATACTTGACATACATACTTGGTTTGCTTTTTTCTCTTTCAAACACCTACTCTTCTGATTTTCAGACCCCTAGAACAATGGCACTAGGAGGATCTGGGCACGGGGCACCCCTTCACGGAGACCCGATCTACTTAAACCCTTCGTTTACTTCATTTTTGCAGGCTTACAACCTTGGGTTCAGCTACATGTTTTTTAATCCAAATAACCCTAACGATCCTATTTCCTCGAGTTTTCGAGGAATGGAGTGGAATGTCTCTGTCATAGATGGACGATCAGAGCTTTTTCAAGCTGGCGTATCTTTCACCAGAAGACAAGACTTTAGGATGCTCCATCTGGCCGTCTCTAAGGCAGCAATGCGAAATTTAAGTTTAGGTGCTGGTGGAAAAATTTTCTTCCCCCAAGACGGATCCAGTAATCAAATTATGGATGCCACGTTCTCCGCAACCTATCTTGTAAACGAAATGATTCAGGTTGCAGTCATTGGGGACAATTTAGTGGAAAGTTCAACTGGACTAGCGCAAGGACTAAACCGAGAAATCATCTTAGGAACAAAAATTAACCTGAGTGGAATAGCTATGGTTTATCTAGACCCTCATTTTTACCCAACCGCCCCTGCATCACTTCCCAATTATGGCCATGAGCTTGGAGTAGAGTTAACAATATTTAAAGATCTTTTCATTCGAGGCGGATCTTACAAAAATTCAATGGTTCCTTTCTTAGGACAAAAAGGTTCGGGGTGGGGTGCGGGATTGGGCTGGATAGCACCAAGAATTTCTTTAGACTACGGATTTTCTCTCAGCTCAGAGCCCGTACAGGCCACGGCTCACTCACTTGGATTTACAGTTTATTTGTAAAAAAAATCTTTGGTGCTCCTGTAATAGGATTTTTTCCTAAAAAAAACTCTGTCTCAGGATAGAGTTTTTTCATATTCTCAGAAGATAAAACATTTTGAATCTCTCCATAAGCCACCTTTTCACCCTTTTTTAAAAGTAAGGCTGTATCGGCCCACTCAGAAGCAAAATTCAAGTCATGCGTAACTAATACAATTGAATATCCATCTCGAGACAGATTTTTTAATAACGCCCCAACTACAACTTGGTGATTAAGATCCAGTTTTGAAAAGGACTCATCCAGCAGTAATACACGCGCTCCCTGCACTATTGCACGCGCCAAAGACACAAGTTGTCTTTCACCACCGCTTAAATCATAAACAAAATGATTTCTTAAGTCCCAACAAAAACACTTCTTCATCGTGGCTTCAATAAGTTCTAACTCTTCCTTATTCACAGAATTTAAAAAGCTACCGCCCTGAGAGCTTCTGCCTAATTGAACTGCCTGAAAAGCGGTCAACGGAAACTCTACATGCATATCAGAAGGTAAATAGACTACACGAATGGCTTTTTGCTTAGGGCTCAAACATAAAAAATCTGACCCCATGTACTGAACTACGCCATCCGTTAATGGCAATAATCCAGAAATCGCTTTCAATAAAGTTGTCTTACCAGAACCGTTTGGACCATAAAGAACCAGAATTTCTCCCCGCTTAATTTCAAATGATATTTCATTTAAAATTAAGACATCTTTTCCTAAAGTATAATTGATACCATAAACTCCAAGAGCTGCTATTTCACTGATCACTTTGTATCCAACCTGTTATTCATGGTTTAATGTGCGCTTATCTTCTAAAATTAAAAAAAGAAAAATTGGAATGCCTACTAAAGCTGTCACCACCCCAACGGGTATTTCATAAGGCCGATGTATAATTCTTGATAAAAAATCCGCAGCAGTAAGTGAAGCAGCCCCCCAAACTGCGCAAAGTGGAATAGCAGAAAAATGTAATGAACCGGATAACCTCCTTACAAAATGAGGCACCACAAGGCCAATAAAACCGATAATTCCTCCTGAACTCACACAAAGACCGACCATTAAAGAGGTAAGAATCATCATTTTTTTTCTCACTACGACAATATCAACCCCTAAGCTGTGCGCATTTTCGTCACCTAATAAAAATGCATCCAAATTCCTCCATTGCGAAAGAATCAAAACACCTAAGCCAATCATTGAAAAAAATGCAGAAACCGAACCGGACAATCGCGCTCGAGAAAGATCTCCCAAAAGCCATACCACAGCGCCATAAACTCCATTTGGATCCGCCATTGCCATCCAAAGTGCAACTAGGCTGGATCCCAAAAGACTCAGCATCACCCCTCCTAATAAAAGTGCACCACCTCTTCCCTTCACTTTCTTTGCAATCAACGCCAATAAAAAAATAAAAACTAAACCTCCGAAGAACCCACTCATCACAAGACCTCCAGGATTCCACATTAAACCTAGTGTGCTTCCTATTACTGCTCCCAATGCAGATCCTGAAGATATTCCTAGCGTATAAGGCTCACAAAGAGGATTAGAAAAAACCGTCTGTAAAACTACACCAGAAATCGCCAACCCCATTCCCAATGCACTTGCAAGAATAACTCTAGGTAAACGAAGCTGAACAATCATTTGCCAATCCACGTCTGAAGAGGCTCCAAACCGTAAGGCCAAATAAACACTTACTATCCACACAATGATTGCAAAAAAAAATTCTTTCTTAAGTTTAGCTATTTCCATAAATAGCTTTTTCTAAAAGAAGCAAACCATTTAAAATTCTCAGTGTAGGTCTTAAAAGTACGTCTGGGTCTAATTTTTTTACATTTTGATCACGAACCGCTTGAAGTTTTGGAAAATTTTGCCAAGCTCTTCCAACAGAATCAAACATTAAAATGACATCAGGGTTTTTATCTAAAATATCTTCTATAGATGGACGAGGATAACTCGACTCAGAACCTGCATAAATATTCCGAGACCCCACCAATTCTATAAGATCATTCAAAAATGTTTTTCCACCAGCGACAATGATTGGATACCCTGAAATTTGCATTAGTACACGTTTTGGCTTTCTGGCTTGCGCTCTTGATTTAATTTTAGAAATAGTTTCATTAAATCGCTGAAGTATTTTTTTCCCTTGGTCAGCTTGCCCTAACGCTTCAGAAACAAGTGAAATCGACTCTTCAATTTTCAATAAAGATCGCGTATCTACAACAACAACAGGAATCTTTAACTCTCTTAAATGTAAAACTTGCTCTTGCGAATTACCATCCATGGTGGCCAGAACCAAATCGGGTTTTAATGTAACAACCTTTTCTATATTAAATTTACTATAAGGACCAATCGAGCTTATGCGTTTTAGCCTGGGAGGATAATCTGTAAATTCACTAACCCCCACGATTCTGTCCTGATTTTCACCCAACAAATCTGCTGCCAGCTCACCCAAAGAAGGCACCAAGGTCACGACCCTCTGAGGAACATCTACAATGTGGATTCGCGTTTGAGTGGAATCAAAAATTTCACGCGCTTCTAACGACGAAGAAAATGCCAATATTAAAAGCAAAATTGGAAATTTTTTTTCAACTCCTTGAATCAGAGAATGTAAGTTGTGCTCGTGTCGTAACACAACAATAAAAGTGATTCCTATCACGGGAAAAATTGCCATCCCGGGAGAATTCAATACGACAAAAGAAATTGTAGCTAGAAAAATTGAAACCAAACTTGCTAGTGAAACAATTCTCTGTGTTAAAAAAACATATATAAAGGCTAAAACCGCCACCCCTGCAGAGACCGGTGACAGCACAAGAAACACACCTAATGCTGTAGACACCCCTTTCCCCCCTTTCATAAATAACCAAGGAGAAAAACAATGTCCAAGAACAGAAAAGAACCCAGAGCACCAAGCATAATATGGATCAACATTTGTGTCGTCTATATCAAAAAATTTTACCCAAAACTTAAACGCAAGTGGGCTAGTCAAAAAAACAGAAAGTGCCCCCTTTCCTGCATCTAGCACAAACGTTAAAAATCCAGCGGGCCAAAAACCTCCCACCCTAGAAACATTGGTTGCGCCAATATTTCCACTTCCTTGGCTTCTGAGATTTTGAATTTTAAATACTCGTGCTACTAAAATCCCAAACGGAATTGAGCCTAGAAAAAAACTAAATAGATAAACAGTAAGATGAAAATAATTCATACACTACTTTCGAATCTGACCTAAACGATATTTCAGAGTAGCGGCAGCAGCTATAAAAACTAAAAATGATATGAACTGACTTGTCGAAACCCAATCTTCGATAATAAAGCCACGAATAAGATCCCCTCTGAAAACCTCAACAATACTTCTAATAATAGGATAGGCCATGAAGTAAGTTAAAAAAACCTGTCCATCAAATGCCTTTTTCTTAAAAACATAAATCAAACCTAAAAAAAGGAGCAATAACGCCATGGCTTCATAAATCTGTGTTGGATGCAAAGGCACCCCTCTTAAATGTCTTTCTACAAGTTCAGAATACAACTTTATTCCCCAAGGTAGTTCCGTAGGTTTTCCATAGCAGCAACCCGCCGACAAACACCCAAATCTCCCAAACATGTGACCAATAGTCAGTCCTGGCACAGCTACATCTAATGTTTTCCAAAGATCTAGCTTATGTCTTTTTATAAACCAAATTCCAAACGGAACAACAACCAAGGGTCCGCCAAAAAAAACGAGACCGCCTTCCCAGACTTTAAATATAGAAAGCGGCTCTGCCATAAACATTTCAAAACGAGTAAAAACAAAAAGTGCACGTGCCCCAGCAAAACCAACTAATGTTCCCCAAAAAGCTAAATCCATCACTTGATCTACATCAAGTTTTGATTTTTCAGATAATTTCCGAATTACAAAAACTGCAGACAAAAATCCAATCGCAACAAAAAAACCATAGGTGTGAAACGGAATGGGTCCAAGTTTAAACAAAAGTGGATGCATGCTCTTACCTTCCCCCTCTGCCAGCCGCACCTGCGGGTTGATCCGCCCCTTCATTTATAACAAGATCAAGCATTAAAATTGCTACTCCTACACAAATAGCTGAATCAGCCACATTAAACGCAGGAAAATGATATTGCCCCTTCCAATGAAAATCTAAAAAATCTACAACGAATCCGTAGTTTAGCCGATCAATTAAATTTCCAATTGCCCCGCCCACAACAAGTGACAAAGCAGTAGAGAGTTTGACATCATTTTTTGGCAACTTGGCAAAAACAAACCCTATTGCAGTTAAAGCAACAACGGGTATCACCATAAAAAATGGAACACGAAACGCTGGGTCTGCCTTTGCAAAAACTCCAAACGCAGCACCTGTATTTTGTATATAAGTCAGACTAAAAAATCCGTTCCATACATCAATTGATTCAAGCAATCTGAAATTTTTTAAGATGAGCGACTTAGTCCATTGATCTGCAATAACAATAACTACTGCTAACATTATTAAAATTAAAAATTTTCTTTGTAAAAAAATTTTCATTTTACTGCCTCCACGCAACGATCGCATAGTGTTGGGTGTTGATTAAATTTCCCAACATGCGAAGAATATGTCCAACAGCGAGCGCACTTTTCTCCGCTAGCCTTCAAAACTTGAATCTCCAAAGTTTTTCCTATTTTTATTTCCAACTCACTCACAAGAAATATTCTCACTAATCCATTTTCTATCCAGCTTATCTCATTTTTCATCTTAGGGTCTACAGTCAATATTACGCGAGCTTCACGCGCATGGCCAATCAACTTAGATGCTCTAGAATCCTCTAAAGCTTTTAGAACTTGTTCTCTTAATAGCCAAACGGGTTCAAATTTTTTCTCAAGATCAGGAAACGCATAGAAACCCTCTTTCGAATTCCAAAATGGAAACTCCCCAAGGAAAACGGATTGCGAATCTGTGCTTCTCTTCGGGAAAAAACTCCATGCCTCTTCTGCCGTAAAAGATAAAATGGGAGCTAAAAGTCCTAAAAGTTGAGAGAGAATTAACCAAAGGGCGGTTTGAGATGAACGCCTCTCTTGAGAATTTGCTCCTGCTGTATAAAGCTTATCTTTTAAAATATCCAAATACAGCGCCGACAAGTCAACAACACAAAAATTTACAACTGCCTGGTACACTGTGTGAAATTCATATTGATCATATGCCTGCGTCATTTTTGAAAAAACATGCGCCGCTCTCGAAAGAGCCCAACGATCTAAATCTGCCATTTCAGCAGGTTTAACAAAGTTTTGATCTGGGTTGTAATCCGAAAGATTTCCTAAAATAAACCGAATTGTATTTCTAATTTTTCTATAACTTTCAGAAACACGGTCTAGACTTTCTTTTGAGTAACTTACATCATCTCTATAATCTTCTAGCACTACCCAAAGGCGAAGAATTTCTGCTCCATTTGTCTTCACTAAATCTAAAGGTGATGTCACATTCCCTTTAGACTTGGACATCTTCTTGCCTTCTTTATCATTCACAAATCCATGTGTGAGAACCGTCTTAAAAGGAGCCGTACCCCTAGTTGCAACAGCGGTGAGTAAAGAAGTTTGAAACCAACCCCGATGCTGATCGCTTCCTTCGAGATAAAGATCTGCGGGCCAGCCCAATTTTCTAGCTTCACAAACTGCTGCATGGCTTACACCAGAATCAAACCAAACATCCAAGATATCACGCTCTTTTTTAAAGCTCTTTCCTTTGCATTTTAAACAAACAGATCCTGAAGGAAGAAGCTTTTCGACCTCTTCAGTAAACCAAATATCTACTCCGCGTGTTTCGATCTGATGAGCCACATACTCAAATACAGCCTGGTCTGCTTTAGGTTCCCCACATCCTGAGCAATAAAAAACAGTAATAGGCACGCCCCAAGTTCTTTGTCGAGAAATACACCAATCTGGACGCCCTTCAACCATGCCCAAAATACGGTTAATGCCCCAACCAGGTACCCAGGTTACTTTTTTTATCGCGTCAACAGCGGACGCTCTCAGAGTTTTACTTCCTCTATCCATTCCGATAAACCATTGTGGAGTTGCGCGGAAAATAACTGGGCTATGACATCTCCAGCAGTGCGGATAACTATGCTGAATATCTTGTCTAGCAACCAAATGACCTGAAGATTTTAACTTAGCAATAATCGGTTCATTACATTTAAAAACAAACTGATTTTGAAATTCTGAAAAATCTGCAGTGAATTTTCCTTTATCATCTACAGGTGCGTATACCTCGAGCCCATATTTATTTCCTGCGCGATAGTCATCCACACCATGTCCAGGAGCTGTATGAACTGCACCCGTGCCGGCATCTAAAGTCACATGATCAGCCAACACAATCAAAGACTGTCGAGAAACAAAAGGATGTTGTGCTTTTTGTTTATGAAGCTTCTCAGCTTTAAACGTTAGCAAAATCTCACCGCTTTTTTCTAAAGCAGCCGCTTTTTCAACACTTTCTTGCAGGCCTTTAGCCATAATCCAAATTTCACTCCGACCTTCGTGGTAAACTCCCACGGCGGCATAATCAAACTCTGGATGAAGCGCGATAGCCATATTGGCGGGTAACGTCCACGGAGTAGTTGTCCAAATGAGCATAGAAACTTGTTTTGCATTTTTCGACTGAGCGATTTTCTTGAGCTCTGGAAACGAATGGAGTGCTTCTTCTGTAAGATCAAATTTCACGTAAATTGAAGGGGATGTTTTCTCAGAATATTCAATTTCGGCCTCTGCTAAAGCAGTTGCACAACTTGGGCACCAATGGACAGGCTTATTCCCTTTATAAAGAACTCCAGCCTGAGAACATCGCCCCAGTTCACGAACGATGGATGCCACATAACTCTGATCCATCGTAATATAAGGATGTTCCCAATCTCCAAAGACTTCCATTCTTTGGAACTGCTCCATTTGAAGGGTCACAAATTTCTTCGCATAATCACGACACATCTGACGTAATTCTGTAACAGGCAACGCCGCCTTATCTTTTTTCTGCTGGATGAGTTGTTTTTCAACTCCGAGCTCAATAGGAAGACCGTGGCAATCCCAACCCGGAACATAATTAGCTTCATATCCGCGCAAATTTTTATACTTAACAACCACGTCTTTCAGAACTTTATTCAATACATGCCCGATGTGAATATCACCATTGGCATAAGGAGGACCGTCGTGGAGAAGAAACCGAGTCCCCCCCTTTTTCCTGTTTTTGTCTAAAAGTTGAGAAAATATTTTTTGATCCAGCCACTTCTTCACTTGAATAGGTTCTCGTTCAGGAAGAGAACCTCTCATTGGGAAGTCAGTTTGTGGTAAATTCAGTGTGGTTTTATAATCTTGTGCCTGAGTTGTCATTTTTTTGCATCACCAGCTGGAATCCCAAAGTACAACTCCTGAGGTTAGTCTTTCAAGTAAACTCGTATCACGATTATCGATGTCATTATAATCCTCTTGAGACCAAACTGTCACATCTAACTCTCTCTCCAGAGGATAACCGCTTGCAATCCTTTTTACTTCATCTGAATTCTCTGAAACAACAAATAAATGGTATGCGCAATCGGATGACGCTTTACCGGATGCGTGATTACCGTACAAGATTCCCTTACTTGAAAGAGGTTTAAGTAAAAACTTTAACCCCTCCAGGTCACAAACTGAACCAAGTGTTTTAAGAATTTCGACGCATTCATTTGCATCACTCATCCTCACTGCTCTGTGATTATCTAGAAAGTTTACTATGCCTAAGCTTTCAAATTCATGGAGCACCTTCATAATGCCCTCTACACCGCCCAAGCCTCTCACGCCCTTTAATTTTGACGAAATCACACGAGGTGAAAAACTGGTTGTTGGATTTTGTAAAAACAAACGCAGGATCTTCTGTTCTGGTGTAGCAAAAAATAACGCATCCAATGTAGACTGGATTTTTTTTACCTTTGCCATAAAGCTCCTAATTCAGTAGCTATTTTTTCAACTAACGCCTTTTCTGCTTCTGTAAACGCATTCATCAACCGACTCTGGATTTCCACACGGCCTTTAACTTTACCTTGAGGATTTTTAATCGGTTGGATGAGTTTGGACTGTATCGATTTTTTGTTGAGCGAAGGTCCCAAAGCCAGCTTTTTTCCTTGAGATGAAATAATACTAACTCTGTGAAATTTAGAAGATAATGAAGCCAAGTACCTCACTGCTGACCCAGTAGGCGCAATCGGGTGGTACCAAAATGGCCAATCTTGCAAAACTCCCCTACGAAGCATGAGAGCACCATACCTTAAAATGACGCGGGTTGCACTATTCTAATGTAAAGGCACTAATGGCTATTTTCCCAGACCAGAAGGGCAATTGCGACCCCGATCACCCCAATTCCTAGCCATTGATTAATAAACAAGGTTTCATGAAAGAAAACCCAACCAAAAAACGCGGAATGTACGGCTGTCGTCAAGCCTACGGTGCTCACTAAACCCGCTCGGGCCAGTTGATATGCATGAGTCATCATATACTGCGCAAGGCTAGCAAAAAGCCCGATCCCCAGTAAAAGCACTGTTTCCTTGAGATGAGGGGTCTTAAATTCACGATAAGCAAGTGGGGCTGAAATCAGCGTCGAAACGCTAACAAAACAAAAGATAATAGTAGATAAGCTAAACTGGCTACTCGCTGCCCGGATTGCCACCATAGCTAACCCCGCACAAGCTGCCCCGAAAAGCCCTAACCCAACTCCCCAAAGACTTAAAACCCTCACCTCTCCTGGCTTTTTCATAGCGAGCAAAACCACCCCCGAAAATGTAACCCCAATCCAAAGCAATGATCGTAAACTCAATTTTTCAGATAAAAAGAGACGAGAAAATAAAACGACAAAGAGAGGTGAACACCAGCTCAAAAGGGATGCAATGGCGAGAGGCAAATGTTCAATAGAATAAAAAAGACAAGCTAGTGACCCAAAACCTCCAAGCCCACGAACAAAAAGTAAAAACGCTCCTTTTTGCAAAAAAATTTTACTCTCAAGTCGAACAAATGGCAGAACAACTAAAAGATTAATCAGTGAACGAAAAAAAACTAACTCAAAATGAGGAATTGTTGGCATTGCAAGCTTAACGCATACGCTCATTAAAGAAAAAAATAATGCGGATGCTGCTGACCACATCACGGCCCGCAATGGGTTATCCATCAACGAATATTGTGTTTTTCGAGTTTGCGCCACTAAAGTCATACGTTGAGTTGACACTTTCCCTGATTTTTGTTTTGAACGGAAGATCTAATTCGCTTTCCGGAGGGAAAAATGAAAACACGATTCTTTCTATTTCTATTTTGTTCGTTTTTAGGAATAAGCAGATCGTCTACAGCCATGCCTATACCCCCTTTAGAAAACACATGGCCAGTCATTTCGCTCAAGCTTGAAATTCGAAATCTAACTGGAGAAAATCATCATGGCCAACTTGAAGAAGCCGATCTCAAAGCTGCTGCTTATAAGATTAATGAAATCTGGTCTCAATGTTCAATTCAATTCGTGCTTCAGTCTGCTCGCAATGTCAGCGCACTTCAGCTGAATATCCCATACTTACCTCAAGGACAAGAAGACCTAGGAAAAATAGAAGCTGCACTCAACCCCAATGGCTATACCTCAATACCCCTCACCATTGCAGGTCCATGGAATTTTTTTGACCCTTCTTCACGAGTTTACCCCTTCGGATTTGGCTGGGTTTTTCATGATGGCAAAAAGCTTGGCCGCATTGGTGCAATGGTTTCTGCAACTAAATTCAAAGACAAAGCTGCACGCGAAATCATGGCTCATGAATTGGGACACGTACTTTCATTGCCTGAAAATGGAAACGGCGAGGACATTATGGGCAAAGGCATTGCGCAAGTTTCCATGCCTCAGTGTTTGCAAACTCGCTCATTTGCGATTTCTGCACTGTCGCAGTTTAGATTATGAAGGTAGAATAAGTTTATTATGGCTATTGTGATTTTTGCAGACGGAGCAAGCTCTGGTAACCCTGGTCCTGCTGGTTGGGGTGCAATTGTTGTAGAAACAAACCAGGTCGTCAACGAGATAGGCGGCGGATCTCCTCAAGCCACCAATAATCAGATGGAGTTGATGGCTGTAATAGAAGCTCTTGAAGTGGTTAAAAACTCTAAAGATTCAATTGACGTACACACCGATTCAACTTACGTCATAAAAGGCATTCAAGAATGGGTTCCTAAGTGGAAAAGAATTGGATGGAAAACGGTTGAAGGCAAGCCAGTACTCAATCAAGCCTTATGGGAACGATTAGATGGTTTAGCGAAAAATTTAAAAATATCTTGGAAAAAGGTTTTAGGACATAGCGGAGTTCCAGGAAATGAACGAGTGGATGAAATTGCAACAGCTTATTGTAAAGGATTGAAACCCAAACTCTACTCAGGTCCACTAAGTAGCTATGGCATTGATGTAAATGATCTTAAATCTAAAACTCAACCCAAAGGCTCGACTTATTCTTATCTCAGTCTAGTGAGTGGCATCGCCAAACGTCACAAAACATGGGCTGAGTGCGAACAGCGAGTGAAAGGCGCAGCAGGCGCGAAGTTTAAGAAAACCACGAGTCCCGAGGAAGAACTGATGATACTTAAGTCTTGGGGTGTGGATCGAGTGAGCTAAGAATTAAGTTCAGTCTACTGAACTTATCGCCTTTCGTCTGAATTTCGGACTGCCCCGGGGCAGAAATAATTAGATTGATAGACAAAAAATTTACGTGTTTTCTACTAACAAAATTGCCGAAGAAGTTTTAACTGAGTTAAAGAAACAATAAAGGCCACAAAAAAGTCATTAACACGCTAACTCCCTAACTCACCCCGACACTTTCGCCTTACCCCAACTCGCAAACGTCCAAGCTGCAAGTTTATACAGCATTCGCGCTCCCACATTCGCGTCCCACTCCCCGCCATCCTGTCCAGGAGCAACTTCGTTCAGATCAAATCCAACAATTTTTCTTCCAGAACGAACCAAGGCGCCAAGAATATAATTTGCCTCTTGAAACTCCAATCCCCCAGGCACTGGCGTTCCAGTCGAAGGACAGAGCTTAGGATCTAACCCGTCAATATCAAATGAGACCCAAACCTCTTTGGGTAAGCCATTTACAATTTCTTTCGCGATCACATCCCAAGACATACCCTTAAATTTTTTCTGGGCAACGACTTGATCCGAAAAAATCTGAACTCGATGCTCAGCTTTGCGGCAGTACTCCATCTCTTCCTCACACACATCTCTGATCCCTACCTGCACCAACTTTTTCATCTGTGGGATCTGCTCCAAGACATTGTACATAATCGAAGCATGTGACCACTGATAACCTTCGAATGCTCTGCGTGTATCCGAGTGGGCATCAAAATGTAAAACTCCATACTCACCGTATTTCTCACCCAACGCCTTCATCGCACCAAATGGAACAGAGTGATCGCCTCCTACAACTCCCACTATTTTTCTTTGAGCCAAGTATTTTTTAGTTTCTCCGTACACATACTGATTCATTTTTTCACAAAGTGAATTCACCTCTGTCAGATTCCCTTTATCAGCAAATGTGATGGCCTTATCGTTCATCCCCATTAGATCTCGAGATTCAGGCAGCATATAGATTCCTGATTCATAAGGTTTTACAACATCTAGATCATAGAGATCCACTTGCTTGCTCGCGTTAAAAATCGCAGCAGGCCCATGAGACGTTCCTCCACCATAAGAAGTCGTCGCCTCCCATGGAACTGGAATTAAAATCATTTGCGAATCAGACTCTGTATAAGGAAGTCCAAAAACTCCGGAGTCGGCACTGGCAGCTGAATTAGGGTCAAACTCTTTCATCATAAAAACCTCTTTTTCTGTTTATACACAGAATCAACTTCCGTGTTAACATGAAACACGATGGTCATAGACCCACAACGCCCATCCACTTGGATTAAATACAAAAAGGGCCTTTGCGAAGGCTGCTGGGCAGGTTGTTGCACACTACCGGTCGAAGCCAGTGCTGCTGATCTTATTCGACTTGAACTCACCACAGAAGAAGAAGCTGCCACATCACTAAAAAAGCTAGCCAAGCGACTCATCAAAGAAAAAATTGTCAGACTCTATAACCAAAAAAGCCAACTCTTCTTGCTTGAGCAAAAAGCCAATAGCGATTGCATTTTTTTAGACAAAAATCGACTTTGCACTGTCTATGAAAAACGTCCTGAAGTCTGCCGCAAATTCCCATCAATAGGACCAAGACCTACTTACTGCCCTGCGCGGGCAAAAACTCAACGATCTCCCATGAATGGATATCGATAATCTTTCGGCGGTAGCAAATTCCTTTTAATCGTTCTAGGTGAAAGCCAACGCACTAAATTCAACGCACTTCCTGCTTTATCATTTGTTCCAGAAGCCCTCGCACCACCAAAAGGCTGCTGTCCTACCACTGCTCCAGTGGGCTTATCATTAATATAAAAATTTCCTGCGGCATGCCTTAAGCGAAGAGACATTTTTTCAAGCGCATGGGTATCTTGCGAAAAAATCGCTCCCGTTAAACCATATGGAGAGGTCTTCTCACAAATATCTAAAGTTTCATCTAACTTCGAATCTTCGTAAACAAAAATGGTCAAAATTGGCCCAAAGATTTCTTCCACCATCGTCTTAAAATATGGCTGAGAAGCTTGGACCACAGTGGGTTCAATGAAATATCCCTTTTCAGAATTTACATTGCCGCCTTTTAAAATTTTAGCATCTGAAGAGCTCTTCACATGTGCGATGTAGCCTGAAATTTTATCAAAAGCTCTTTGATCAATCACAGCATTCACAAAATTTCTAAAATCCCTTACGTCACCCATTTGGATAGTAGACATTTCAGCTTCCATCTTATCCCAAATCTTTTTCCACAAAGACTTTGGAATATAAGCTCGAGACGCTGCAGAACACTTTTGCCCTTGATACTCAAATGCACCACGAACTAAATTTGCAACCACCGCATCCACGTCTGCGGAAGGGTGAACAAAAACAAAATCTTTTCCCCCGGTTTCTCCAACGATTCTCGGATATGAACGGTACTGAGAAACACTGTCTCCCACCATTTTCCAAATATTTCTAAACGTAGTAGTCGACCCCGTGAAATGGACACCTGCCATATCAGCATGAGGAATTAATGTATTCCCAAAAGCCGGACCATCCGCTGGCACTAAGTTAATCACACCTGGAGGCAATCCCGCCTCTTCAAAAATCCGATAAGTATAATAAGCAGAAAGCATCTGTGTATCCGAAGGTTTCCAAATCACAGTATTCCCAAGCATCGCAGGAGCTGAACACAGGTTTCCAGAAATGGCTGTGAAGTTAAACGGCGCTATCGCCAGAACAAACCCTTCCAAAGGTCGATAATCAACCTGATTCCAAATTCCAGGTGAAGAAATGGGCTGGTCTTGTAAAATTTTCTCATAAAAACTAGCGTTAAACCTTAAAAAATCAATCAATTCACAAGCCGCATCAACTTCGGATTGAAAGGCATTCTTAGACTGCCCTAGCATAGTTGCTGCATTAAGGGTGTCCCGATACGGCCCTGCGATCAAATCTGCTGCTCTCAAAAAAATAGCAACACGCGCATCCCAGGACATATTCTCCCAGTCTCTTTTAGCCTTCTGAGCGGACTCAATTGCCATTTTCATTTCTGAAGTTCCTGCATAGGAAAACTCAGCAATCACTTCTTTATGCGAATGAGGCATAACGACTTTGTGCTTATCTGATGTACGAACTTCTTTTCCACCAATAATACAAGGGATGTCGATTTTTTCTTTTGACATCGAATCTAGTTTTGACTTTAAACTCGCACGGGCAGAGCTTCCAGGTTCATATTGACGGATAGGTTCATTCATAGGTTTTGGTGTTTGAAACATACGTGAGAGATATCAAATACGTGACTCTGTGTCCAGATCTGGTAGTCGCATCAAAACACCTGAAAAAAACCAGAAAAATGCTGCCTCTGGATTGTAAAGAATAGCCTCTGCACCCCAAAGACCAAAAACAATCATAATCAAAGAAGACAAAACTACAGCTTGTATAGTTGAGATCTCAGGATTTTTAATCTGCTTCAGTCCTAAAGCTCCTCGGGTGAGCACCATCCCAATGATCAATGTAATAATCAACGCTCCTGGAATACCTATCTCTGAAATCACTGAAGCCCAAAAATTATCACCAAAAAAACCATTAGGAAAAAACGGATCTCGCTCGATCAAATCTGCGAACTTACCTGCAGCCGCTCCTGTTCTAGAAAGCCCCGCACCTAATGGAACTTGAATTGCTGCTGCAACCATACGCTCAAATGCCCCTGCACGTGCACCTGAAATTTTAGTCGCATCAAATGTGCTCATAGTTCTCTCTAAGGCCATGGCATTCTCGCCTTGATACTCAATCCAATGTGCTGTTAATTTTGGGAGCAAAAAAATCAAAACTAATGCCACGGCTGGAACACTAAAAAATATTCTTTTCTTTACTTCTCTAGAAGCTCGAGTAAAACCCAACAGAATAAATAACGCGCTCCCAATCATGATTTTAATCAACGCCGATCTCACCTGGCAAAATGCAATCGCCACAATTGCTGATGGAATTAAAAGCGCTAAGAATATTTTCAATAAAATCGAGCGAGTATGGATTAAAAAATACAAAAGAAAAGGCCCCATCAAAAAAATGAAAACTGCAGGCCCGCCAGCCAGAGCTGTCGTTCCAAATGGCCTAAAAGCATAACCTCTAAATTTTCTTAAAGGCTCAGCATAGTTTGAACTAATCATAAGCACACTCGAAGGTCCAATAGCTGCTTGATGTAAACTTGTAATCACTTGAATAGCACCAATAAAAACCCAGATCCCCATGAACCAACGAATCTCTTTCAAGTCATTGCAGAGATAGAATCCATATGCATACAAAAGAGCCATTGTAATATAGACTTTTGCACCGGCTAAAGATGGAATTAATCCTAAAGAATATGGATTCGCAAATTCAATCAGGAACCAAACCAAGTGTGCACCAAACAAAACAAGTAAGGGTGGTTTGTATTCAGGCAACTTTTCTCTTTTCATTAAGAAAGTTAAAAACCACTTAGCGGTCAAACCTACAACCAATAGATCCGAACCCACATGAACAACCGGGTTGTATCCCGATAAAATTTTCGCCATGCCTTCAAAACCTAAGTAAAAAAATAAAATTCGAATTGCCCACCGATAAGGAAGTGTAAAAACACAAACCGCCACCAAACCAAAAACAAGAAGCAGAATAAACTTGAAGGAAATGGAATCCATGAAATAACCTAAAAAAAATGAACTCGTCCCAAGAAATATTAGTGCAGCTACTACCGAAGGTTTTATAGAAGTTTGAGTTAACGAGCTTCCCATCATGACAAGTCCTATTGTACCATGATAGTTTAGAAACCATGCAATACAGGGCTTACGAAGCAGATTCCATCCCCTTAGACCCCAAGTCTCCATTTTTTTGGGATCATGTCTCTCGTTATTGGTGGGCAACACAATACGCTAAGAACCAATCTGTTTTAGATTGTGCATGTGGTCGTGGATATGGAAGCTATATTTTATCCTCCGTTGCTTCTTCGGTAACCGGAATTGATCTCAATCCTAACTCACTCCAAGCAGCTCGGCGATTTTTTCCTAAAGAACATCTGACATTTAAAGAATGGGATGTTTTCAAACTCTCTGAAATGAACCTCAAATTTGACCTCATCACTGCATTCGAAGTCATCGAACATCTCCCACCTCAATCTACACACAGTTTTTTATCTTCATTAGCAAAAGCCTTAAAACCTACTGGAATTCTGCTTCTCTCTACCCCAAATCACGATGTTGTTCTCAAAAGTGGTTCATGGGTTCCTGAGTTTCATATTAATAATTTTAAAGCAGCTGAGCTCAGACAAACTCTGAAAAATCACTTTCAAGACGTAGAAATGCTCGGTCAATTTAAAGAAAGAAGCGGTTTAAATTCAATCATATTTAATTTTGATTACTTTAATTTGAGACATCTCTTAAGACATCTCATCCCCAAAAAAAACAAACCGCTAAACACAACCCACACAGGTGAAGACTCTATTGAATCCGTTATGAGTTATTTTAAAACTCGTCCTCAAGAAGTAGATCACTATCTTTTTAGCCCCCACCACTGGAGACAATCAGGCCTCAGTGTTAGCATTTGTCGATCACCGATTGCGTTTCAGTAAAGCTCGCACCATCAGTCCAAATCCCAAGAAAAAGAAAACAACTGACTCCAATGAATATTCGTCTGGCTTTAAAGAAGAACCGTGATGAACTGTCAATGCACTCGCCATAAAAAGCCCTGCAGCAATAATACTCTGACTCATTTTTGAAGCATTCAAATCCATCTGCAACCGAATTCTCTCTAACTCAGGCGACTTAATCTCAAAAGCAAAGTCATTGCTATTGAATTTCTTAAACATCCAACGAATTTGTCGAGGCAAAACCTGTAAAAGCAATGCTAAATCTTTAGCAGCCCAAACAAATTCCTTCGAGAACCGCTCCATAGAATACTGATTTTTGACAAGATCCCTCACAAGTTCCTGCCCCAAAGCAATCATATTAAAGCCCGGATCTAACGTTCTTCCCATGCCTTCCATAGTTAAGATTGCTTTAAAAACCATCATCCAATCACCAGGAACTTTTACATTATAACGAACCGCAATCTTAGTGGCCTCAATCAAAACCTTTCCAACATTGAGCTCCGCTAAAGATAGCCCCAAATAAGGTGATAAGTTGTTTCTTACTTCGCGCTGGAAACTATCAAAATCAATTGATGCTGAAGCCGCCCCAAGCTCAGCATATTGATAACAAAGATTTTCATAATCTTCTGTGATGAGAGACATTACCATATTTGCCAATTGATCTCGTGAACGTTGCGAAAGGCGCCCAACAATACCAAAATCAATCGTTCCTAACTTACTGCCTTTCAAAACAAATAGATTTCCGCCATGAAGGTCTCCATGAAATAAACCATCGATCATGACCGTTTTAAAAAATGCTTTAGCACCCATCTCTACGATTTTCTTTTTATCCACTCCTGCCGCATCAAGTGCCTTGATATTATTTAATCGAATACCGTCTAATTTTTCTAAAGTAAGCACCTTGCCAGTGCTCAGATTTTTATAAACCTTGGGGATAACGATATCTGGAAAGCTTGAAAGATTTTCACTGATTTTAGCCATATTGTTGGCTTCGACATAAAAGTTAAGCTCGTACGAAAGTGTTCTAAAAAATTCATCAACAATCGTCTTTGGTCCAATCACCCGCAATTCAGGAATATACTTTTCCGCTAATGTTGCCAAAAAAGCTAAAAGTGAAACATCGGTTTCTATTATTTTTGCAATCTCTGGTCGTTGAACTTTGATGACTACGCTTTCGCCTGTCTTAAGTTTAGCTTCATGAACTTGTGAAATACTTGCTGCAGCTAATGGTTCAGAATTAATAAAAGAAAAATGATCTCCGATTTTTTGATGAAGCTCTTTTTCGATAACCCCTTTGATCACGTCATACGAAAGAGGCTGTACATTGTCCTGAAGCTTGACCATTTCCTCAATAAATGCTTCGGGTAAAAGATCTGATCTCATGGACAGAAGCTGTCCAAATTTAATGAAAGTAGGCCCTAGCTCTTCAAATGATTCTCGCAATCGGACAGCAGCAGATTTTTCTGTTTGTAACTCTGAAAGAAAATCAAGGCGGCTTGGGAGAAACCGCCCAAGATCCATACGACCAAGAATATCCGCAAACCCGTGCTTAGCAAAAACCGCAATGACCTGACGTAGTCGCTGGACATTCTTCACCGCTTGGCCAATTTGTCGACCTGTTTTAATCCACTTCATTTATATTAGGATCTCAGGGCACTGACTCAAGGTCAACGCGGTGATTTTTGCCTAGTAGGCATATTTTCTTCTGGAATCCAGTCAAAATCAATTAGCCTACGTTCTAGATCAGTACGCGAAACTCTCACTTTCATTTGATCGCCAATATGGAACATTCTTTTACGTCTTTTCCCGACAAAAATCATTCGCTCTTCATTAAATTCGAAAAAATCTTGATCCAACTCTTCAATTAATTCTTTTGAAACTAGACCTTCTACATAAGGATCAGGCAGCTGAACAAATAATCCAACTTCTGCCATTCCCATAATCATCCCTTCAAACTCTTCACCTATATGAGCTGACATCAGTCTCACTTGCTTAAGCTTAATCGATTCTCTTTCTGCATCAGAAGCTAGACGCTCGCGATAACTACAGTGCTCTGCTATTTCTGAAAGTCTTGAATTCATTTTATCTTTATTTTGAATTTTTTCATTTTTTAACATCCCTTTGATCAGCCGATGAACTACAAGATCTGGATAGCGCCGAATCGGACTTGTAAAATGCGTGTAAGCTTGTGAGGCCAACCCAAAATGTATGCTGTGTACAGAACTATAAACCGCCTGCTTCATCGCGCGTAACAAAGACATATTGAGCAATGTTTGTCCTTTGTTGCCCTCTAGTTTGCGAACAAATTCTGCAAAAACTTTAGGTGGAGTTCCAGATTCGAGTCTCAAATTGAATCCAAAATTCTTTGCTAATTTAGAAAATTTCTGAAGAGATTCAAAAGAGGGTTCTTCATGTATCCGATAAATAAATGGACGATGGCGCTCTAGCATCCATTCAGTCACCGATTCATTTGCTACAATCATGAACTCTTCAATCAAACGATGGGAATTGAGTCTTTCTCGTGTTTGAATAGCAATTACTTCACCGTTTTTCTCAACCTGAACTTTAGCTTCAGGCAAGTCAAAATCAATCGAACCTCGGTCACTACGAACCTTTCGCAGTAGATCATAGAGTTCAAAGTGGGCACGATACTCCCAATTTTTATTATTGAGATTCTCCTGATGTTCTTTTTCTATTTCTTCATAAGTGGCACGACGACGACTTCGGATGACAGAATCATAAATCTCTACACGCTTTTTATTTCCCTTGTAGTCAAATTCCATTTTAGCCACTAGCGAAAGCCTCAAAACATTAGGCTTAAGACTACAAAGATTCTCAGAGAGATTTCTAGGAAGCATATGAAACGCTCTCTCAGGAAAATAAACACTGGTTGCTCGAGAGTAAGCTTCTTTATCTAAGCTCGTACCCTCACGCACGTAGGAGGAAACATCTGCGATCCCCACCCAAAGAACATAACCAGATTTATTCCTCTCAACATAAACAGCGTCATCAAAATCTCTCGCATCAGCACCATCAATAGTAATAAAGGGAACTGAAACCAGATCTTTTCTTTTCTTACTTTCTTCGGATGAAATTTCGTGCCCATAAGCTTCAGCCTCAGCTATGGCTTCTTGAGAATGCTCTTCAATAAGGTTAAATTCTCCAGCAACCATCGAAATATCAGCCGAAGCTGGAAGCGAAGCACCATAGACCTCCAAAATTTCTCCGGTCACATGTTCGTTTCTTGCTGAACCAAACTGGAGCTTCACTCTGACCCAGTCGTTCTCAGCAACTTTCTCTTTAATTTTTGGGATAGAAACTTGAATTCGATTTTTCTTTCGTTCATAAAGAACTCGACCCCCTCTTTGCCCTCCATCGGGGTGAAGTTGAAATCGTCCTACTAGTTCTCTAAAACGATGCTCAATAACACGAATATCCTGAATTTCATTTCCGCGCCCCAACATCACTTCAACGCGGTCCCCATGAAAAAGCGCTGCCGCTTGACGAGGATTGACAAACATATCCTCTGCTTTTGAATCATCAAAAATAAGAAATGCAAATCCTTTTGGATTTTTTTCTACGCGCGCCTTAAGTACGATTTCATTTGAACGAAAACTTCCCCGCGCATGTTGAATGCGATTCTTTCTACTATTTTTATGGTGTCTTTGAGACTGTCTTTGCTGATGCTTTTGTAAGGACTTTTTATGAGATCTTCGGCGTGACATGCACACCTAAGATAACATAGAACTACGGATGACGAACGATATAATAAACAGCTGAGTGACCACCGGAAAATTCGCATATTCCACGAGTTCCATCATTATTAACTCGATTCACGTCAGCATCAAACCCAACATAGAGAGTCCCAGCCTGAAGGGCCGTGTGCTGTATGCCTTTTCCGAGTTCAAAGTAATCGCTTCCAATCTTAGCCTTAAAGCTTGAAGTAAATAAATATGCAGAACATTCAACAGAAGTCAAAATTCCAAATTCATAATATCCCCAACGTCCATAACCTTGAAATTGGATCTTATCACCCGCATCCAGCACTATTCCTGTGTTATAAGCTCTTGAGACATCATTGATGCGAATAATCGGGAGCTGAGACGCCGGAGGCAATCCTGGTAAAATGATCGGAAGTGGATAAATTGGAAATTGCACAGGAATGGTACCCGCACCACCCGGTGGGATATTATAAGAAGGTGGCAAAACACCTCCTGGAACTGGAACCAAATTATTTGCAACTAATGCAGAATTGTCCACAGGCTGTCCACAACTAAAAGCCAATGCCCAAATCACTGGAACAATCAATAAAACTACAATCCATGAACGTTTCATAAAAAACCTCTCGCACTCCTACCTTTATAATGTTCACAATTTATGCCAAAGGTTCCAAAATGCGGGTATTTAAGATCTTCTTTTATTTCAAAGAGTTCCTAAAGTTAACAGCACATAGGTTGATCGATCTTCTGTATAAACTTTATTCAGACGTCTAATATATCTATTTATTGAGATAAACCCTGTGCATATAAAAATTTCGAAATTTCGAGCATTTACTGAAAAATAATAGACTTTTTTTCGAATTTTTTCGATTTCATTGGCGAATTCTCTCACTAAAAAAACTAATAACCCTGCTATAACATCACTCATGATAAAACACTTCTCAGCACCCCACGACCCCAAACTTACACACTACATTGAACAAACCTTTCATCCAGAAGACGATGTCCTTAAAGCAATTCGTCAAGCTGGGGAGGCAGAAGGTCTTCCGCTTATTCAGGTAGGAACACTTGATGCTTTACACCTCGAAGTGATTACACGAGCTGTGAACGCAAAAAAAGCAGTCGAGATTGGCACTCTCTTTGGTTACTCAGGTGTTTGCATAGCACGCGGCCTGCCTGACAACGGAAAACTTTACACATTCGAGGCGGATAGCAAACACGTTCGCATAGCAAAAAGCTCATTTCAAAATGCGAAAGTCGATCATAAAATTGAGATTTTTACTGGGCCAGCAATAAACAACCTCCCTAAAATTTCCTCACACGGACCTTTTGATCTTGTTTTCATTGATGCTGACAAAGAAAATTATCCCAATTACCTTAATTGGGCTGGTGAAAATCTTAAAATAGGCGGAATCGTTTTGGGTGATAATACTCTTGCTTTCGGAATGATCGCTGATGAAGAATTTGAAAACCCAGAAAACCGTGCCACCGTCCAGGCCCTCAGACTGTTCAACAATCAGGCAGCAAACGGCGGACGGTTTCGAGCTACCCTTTTACCCACCGGAGAAGGGCTTACCATGGCCATTAAACTGCGCTAGCAAAATCCCGATCACTTCAGCACCTTTATGTGGGAATTTACTTTAGATGTGTCGAAAAATACACAGAGTCAATGTTTACCACGTGTAAAAAACTCAGACAGCTCTGACTAAACTTTCCTCAATCATTTTCACCTCTCACTATTGGCCCGAAACTTGAAATATCTAGACTCATGAATACAAATAGCAAGAAGCTTTTTATTTTTTCGACAATCATTGGAATTATCACCTTACTGAGTGTGCTAGATGCCTCAGCAAAAGGAAAAAACTCCAAAGGTCCAACTCCAACGGGTGACTCAGACCAAGAATTCATTCACACTATATCTTCAGAAGGAATTGATCCGAATGACCCGATAGAAAAACGCTACAGAAGACTGAGTGACCAATCTGGAATTCAATTTTTAAATATTTCCATTACCCGATGCGGTCACCTTTCAGATGCTGAATACAAAGCGTGCCAAGAAAAAGTTCTTGATGGACTAGAGCAAGGTAAATCTCCAGCTCACATCATTCCTGAACTAGAAAAAAGTATCGAGAACCACACCTTACTTCAAAAGCCAATGACTCAAAAACCACAACGCAAACTTGCAAGCCATATTAAGCCTAAACATGACCACTCAAAAAAAGTCGCTAAGAAGAGAAAATCTAAACGCACTATTGCTTACAATCACTAGATGTTCGCGCTGGCATTGAGTACTGAATCACCATTGGAGCAGTCACTAATCTTGCACCCAACTTAAACTCAAGCCACATTTTATATTTTCCATCCAACATTTCATTACGATCGAACTGATAAAACACAAGCGAAGATGTTGTCGGATCCTCTGCGGAATGAAGATGTCCCATATTTTTATCTTCTGCGAACTCACCCTTTTCACTAATAAAAAATAAATGTCCAGCCATCGTTAACCACTTCTCAATTCCCGCAGCTGGTAAGTATGTTTCAGAAGAACCATTCCACACGAAAGGACGAAAACTAAATTTTATTATATTCCCATTACACCCCTGACGACTTTCAATTTTTAAACGAATCTGGAGCGGATCTCCAAAACTTCCTGCGCTACCATCCCAGTTTAAGTATTTTACGAATTCTCCGTCTTGAGTAATCATGTCCACTTCAAGCGGGTGCACAACAACGTCCTCTCCCTTTGCTTTCACAGAAAGTGACGACATTTCCATCACAGGAGTAAGAGAAGTACGCTTAGGAAAAACCTCCGGATAAATATAATACTCACCAGGAGTATTAATCACCCTGGCGCCTGCGATATTATCGGGATCAGAGCTCGCCTGATTAACCACTATCGAGAAAACTCCTGTTTCTCCAATAAGAGTAGGATGAAGATGCGCGAACTCTGAAAAATCCCGCTTCACCACAACCAGATGCATAGGCTTACCATGCATCGATTGAAATTTTGTAATTTGCTCTCCTGTCATATGGTCAAAAAATTTAAACTTCCATTCAGCAGGTTGTCTTGGAATAGCATCTGTTGTTTCAACACCATCTATAAAAAGTTTTCCAAAAATATGTGGATGCTTTTTCGAAGCTTGACTAACGCTTAGCGTAGAAAAAAATACTCCTACAGAAATTAATGCAAGACCTTTAGAATAGCTTAGATTCATTTTTGATTTCCCCTTCCGGCTATCTACCATAAGACATAAAAATTTCTAACCTGAAACATTGATTATAAGATATAACGCTCTTCAATCGGGAGGGGATACAAGTGCAACAAGTCATTTTTGTACTATTTATATTTATTAGTCTTACACATTTTCAATCATTGAGTTGGGCGGAGGAAAAAAAACCTACTCGATGCACCGCAAACATGGCTGATATTTATCCTTGTAACCACGTGGACCTTCTTTCACGCATTGACCTTACTCAATCAGGCCTCAAGGCTAAAGGAGGAAACGATGTTTGGGGGTGGACCGATCCTGTGACAGCTCGAGAGTACGCGATTATGGGTCTAACCAGTAAAACTTCTTTTGTGGATATTACAGACCCAATCAATGCTGTTCATCTTGGAGACCTTCCATCTCATACTGTTTCTTCTATTTGGAAAAGTATTAAAACCTATAAAAATTTTGCACTGATTGTAAGCGAAGCCCCTGGGTCAGGCTTGCAAATGTATAACATGCAAAACCTTCGAGATTTGAAAGCCAACACTCCTACTGCATTACAAGAAACAGTTCATTATAATTTTTTTGGTTCCGCTCATGATATTGCCGTTAATGAAGAGAGTGGGTTCGCCTACGCAGTAGGTTCTACTACTTGTGATGCAGGCGCTCATATTGTTGACATTCGTGATCCTATCAATCCAAAATTCTCCGCCTGCATAGACAGACAGATTTTTGAACCCGCTGGCAACCTAACCCCTGATCATGCATTTACTTTTTTAGACTTTGGAATGGGAACCACACAAGACGTTGGAGATACCTATACGCATGATATTCAATGTGTAAATTACAAAGGACCAGACAAAAAACACCAAGGGGCCGAGATCTGTTTAGCCTCAAACTCGGATAGTTTAAATATTGTTGATGTCACCCGCAAGTCTGCCCCTGTACAACTTTCTGTCCTTACCTATTCAGGCGTTGGTTTCACTCATCAAGGTTGGCTCACAGAAGATCATCGATATTTTTTACTCGATGATGAATTTGACGAAATCCGAAATAAAGTTCCCACAACCACTTACGTCTTTGACGTTTCAGATTTAGATCATCCCATTTATGTTGGAAAACATGAATCTCATCTCTATGCTGTGGATCACAACATGTATATCAAAGGTAACCATGTCTTCCAATCCAACTATACGGCTGGACTCCGGATTCTAAAAATTGGCGACCTCAGTAAAGCGCAGCTGGATGAAGTTGCATACTTCGATACCTATCCAAAAGACGATCGTACTGAAATGGATGGGACCTGGAATAATTACCCTTATTTCCCTAGTGGCTCTGTAGCTGTCAGCAATATTGATGGTGCATTGTTTATCGTAAAGCCCAATTTAGACTAGAACTTAACGCATTGCATTTTTTCTGTATACAATATGCGAATGACACATTTCCACCGTATTGACTCCCTACATGCAAGTTGCTACGCCATGCGTAGACAAAACGTATGTTTACTAAGGGAGGACTTATGAAAAACTTCGTTTATTTTGTTTTAGCAATTTACACATTGGCAGGCAATGCGGCTTTAGCTGACGGCTGGAACTGCACCACCACAACTGTACAAAGCAAAAAGGAAAGAGACATTAACGTGAGAGTTCGTAACCACGTACACCCTGAAAAAGGAACACGAAATGTCGCATCCATAGTGTTTTCTGATCCAGATGCAAGAGATGGCATCAGAACCATTGCTACATTTGAAAACGGACTTCGAGAAAACGTCTCTACCGTTTTCAGCAACGGAACTTGTTATGAAGCTGATGTGAACAGCAATTACAAGGGCGCACAAGTGACCGGGAAATACATACTTGGAACACGTGTTGGAGCTCTGAAGACCGCTTACATCGACGTAGCCTTTAGCTACAATGCACCCGTGGCAGACGGTACAATCGTAGGTGGTAAAATTACCCTTGTGAAAAACAATGGGGAAAAAATTGTACGCATGATGGATTGCACTCGCGTGCTAAAAAACTAAGATCTCCAATCGATCTTGGAAATTATTAAACCGCGTTTACTGCATCAGTAGACGCGGTTTTTTATTTTAAATCAAAAATCAAGAACTCAGAATCCTGATGAGTGATTAAATTTACAGAAGACTGATCACTTACTGCAAGAGCATCTCCCGCTGAAAGTTGCAAGTCACCTACACTTACCCGCCCTTTAATCATCTGCAACCAAAGGTATCTCGACTTTGGGATATCACACTGAACACTTTGATTTGCTTCAAAACATCCGGAATACAAACTCATATCCTGATGAACAAGGATTGAATCTTCCCGCCCATCAGATGAAGCAATGAGCTTTAAACGATTTGCTTTTTCATTAGGTAAAAAAGTCTTTTGTTGATAGCTGGGTTTTATTTTTTTCTCATCAGGTAGAATCCAAATTTGAAGCAAATGTACCTTTTCACTTTTAGAGGGATTAAACTCACTGTGCTGAACTCCTGTACCTGCGCTCATTTTTTGAACATCTCCTGGCCTGATCACAGACCCATTCCCAAGACTGTCTTTATGTTCGAGAGCTCCTTCTAAGATGTAAGTAATAATCTCCATATCTTCATGTGCATGTGTTCCAAAACCCATCCCAGGCTCAATCCAGTCCTCATTGATGACACGAAGGCTTCTAAAATGAATGTTTTTAGAGTCAAAATAATTTGCAAATGAGAAACTATAATAACTTTTTAACCAGCCGTGATCAGCATATCCACGTTCGTTTGATTTTCTTACTTTCAACATAAGCGATCTATTTAACACATTCTTCATCAATTCCAGGTTCAAATTTCCTTTAAAATCAGTCCCCTAATAAATATTACAATTGTCAGTTTAGACACATTTGACAGGTTAAGTCACTTCTGGAGATAATAAAAATATGGAAGCTGTACGTAAGCGAAATAAACAGACCTTGACGACTGGTGAAGCTGCTCAGTACTGCTCTGTTAATTTTCGTACCGTTATACGATGGATCAAAAAAGGTTATCTCAAAGCTCACCAACTTCCCGGCAGAGGAGATAACCGTATAGAACTTTCTGATTTTGTAGATTTCTTAGAGAAAAATGGATTTGAGATCCCAATCGAATTTTCAAAGAGAAATCGTGTACTCATTGTAGATGACGAACTCCCTATGGCTAATGCAATTCAGCGAGTTTTAAAGCGGAACCAAATCGATACCGCCATTGCATTAGATGGATTTCAGGCAGGCACTCTCATTCCAATTTTTTCTCCTACTATAGTTACTTTAGATCTGAACATGCCCAGCATGGATGGATTTGAAGTAATTAAGTTTATTAAAAATAATGAATCACTACATAAAATAAAAATTTTAATTATATCAGCATTAGAAAAACAAACTCTCAAAAAAGCTATTCAATTAGGTGCCGATGATTTTCTTCAAAAACCTTTTGAAAATGATCTGTTGTTAGAAAAAATAACCCGTTTATCTGGAGGTCAGTATGCACTCACAACACAAAAACAAAAATAAGCTTCAAAAATTAGAAATTGAACTTCTTCCTCCACTTGATGGATATTTTTCAAATTCATTTCCACTTCATTATTTTTTGACCTATTTTCACGAAGCACTAATTGCAACATTAAAAGAGGAAAGGCCTGATTTACATATACTTAATGTTAAGACAGATACAAAAAATCATAAACCTAAAATCCTTTATGTGGACGACGAACACCTAGCGCGTCAATCATTAATAAGAAGATTTAGAAACTTAAATTTCAGTATTTACGCAGCAGAAACGGCACAACAAGCTTTAGACATGGCCAAAAGCATTCACTTCGACGTTGCCATTTTTGATATTAATATGCCCAACATAAACGGATTAGAGCTGTACAAAATTTTCAAAAAAAACCAACTGAACCTTCCAGTAATCATGATGTCTGGACTCTACAATGCAAATTTATTTAAAGAAGTGGGTCTAAAAAATTACACTTTTCTAGATAAAGCCTGCAAAACAGAAGAGCTTTTAGAAAAAATATCTAGCGTAATCCACCCCACATCTTCTGTCGCTGCTTAGTTTTAACCTTTAACAAAGAAGTAATATATGAAAATAAATAATTTAAATAAGCAAATCCACATCCTTCTCATTGAAGACGATCAAGCACTCGAAACAATTATACGAAGAACAATTAGAACAATAAAAAAGGATATTACTGTTTCTTGGGTAACAAATCTTGAAGATGCTGAATTACTTTTAAAAAAAGATTTCTATGATCTAGCAATTGTTGATTACAACTTGCCAGGGCTTTCTAATGGATTGACATTTATTGAATCCAAATGGAAAAACTATCCAGCAACAAAATTTATGATTATGTCTGCAATGCCTGTAGCAGAATTTTTAAGAGTTGTGGAAGACAAAAAAGATTGCCCACCATTTTTACCTAAACCATTTTCACCACAAGATCTTGCCTTATCTGTTCAAGGGATTTTAAAAAGAAGGTTGCAAATATGAGGGGCATTATCTTCACACAATTTTCAAAATTAGTAGACAACACATTCGGCATTGAAACATGGGAGAATGTTTTAGACAACGCTCAACCTCTTTCCGGTGGTATTTATACAGCTGGAAAAACCTATGACGACAATGAACTATATTCACTTATCAGCAATCTTTCTAAAATAATAAATACTGATCAACATAAATTAATACTAATATTTGGGGAATTTTTACTTCTACAATTTGCACGGCTTTATCCACATTTTTTTACTAGTACAAGTGCAAAAGACTTTTTAAAAAGCATTGATGAAGTCATTCATAAAGAGGTAAAAAAACTACACCCTGATGCGCAAACACCTGAATTTAAATTTCTTGACCCTAGTCCAGATAAACTTATTCTTTTTTATAAATCCCCACGAAAATTATGCGCCCTTGCAGAGGGTTTAATACACGGAACATCTAAATATTATAAAACTAAAATTGAAATTACTCACTCTCAATGCATGCACAAGGGAGAAGAATGTTGCAAATTTGAACTTGAATTTTTACGGAATAAATCATGAACGTAAACTACGAAAGAGCCTACTTAAGAGAAAGAAAAGCTCGCGAAGAAGCCGAAGAAATTCTGGAATCAAAAACTCGTGAGTTATTTTTAAAAAATGAACAACTACTTTCTCAATATAAAAGTCTGGAAGTTGCTCACTCCCAACTTAAAGAAACTCAAACACTACTAGTCCAATCGGAAAAAATGGCCTCATTAGGTATCATAGCAGCAGGAGTTGCACATGAAATCAACAACCCTGTGGCATATGTTACATCGAATTTAAATACTTTATCTAAATACATAGAAAACATTCTTAAATTTTTTGGTATTTTTGAAAAAATCAAAAATCAGAAAAACTCAAAATCAATTTCTGATTTAATAGATGAAGCAAATCAATTCGCACAAGAGCAAGACATGCTCTTTATTTTAGAAGACATTAAGCAACTTATTTGTGAATCACAAGAAGGAGCATCACGAGTAAAGGAAATAGTACAAAATTTAAAAAGTTTTGCCAGGCTGGATGAAGCCAAGCTTAAAGAAGCCAATATTAATGATTGTATTGAAACAACTCTTAAAGTCATTTGGAATGAAATAAAATATAAATGCAAAGTAGAAAAAAAATTAAATCAACTCCCTATTATAAAATGTTACCCAGGTCAGTTGAATCAAGTTTTTATGAACCTGTTTGTTAACGCCAGCCAGGCAATACAAGAAAGCGGAACACTTTCTGTAAGTACTTCTCATATAGAAGGATTCATTATTGTAAAAGTTTCAGACACTGGACATGGAATTCATCCTGAAAATTTGAAAAAATTATTTACCCCATTTTTCACAACAAAACCTGTTGGCAAAGGAACAGGTCTAGGACTTTCCGTTTCATTTGGAATCATTCAGAGGCACAACGGAAAAATTAATGTTGAAAGCACACCAGGAAAAGGAACAACATTTACTATACATCTCCCCACCGCAGGAGCATTATTGGAGGCCCGCGCTGCATGAATAAAAAAACAATTTTATGCGTAGACGATGAACCTGAAATTCTTAATTCTCTTAGTCGTGCATTAAGACTGGATAAATATAATATTTTAACCGCAACATCGGCAATGGAGGCGTTAAAGGTTATAGAGGAGCATCATAATCAGATTAACTTAATTATCTCAGACCAAAGAATGCCAGAGGTGACAGGTGTAGAATTTTTTTTAAAAATCAAAACAGCCCACCCTAACATTATTCGGGTAATTTTATCCGGCTACACTGATTCGATGGAAATTATTGACGCAATAAACAAAGCTAATGTTTTCAAATTCCTTTCCAAACCATGGAACGATGACGAACTAAGAAAAACAATAAGGGAGTGTCTTTCACATGAACAAAGCTAAACTGCTCATTTTAGACGACGAACAAAGTATTCTAAACTCATTGAAACGTTTGTTTATTCGTGAAAAATACGATGTAACCGTAACGCCGTCTTGGTCGGAAGCACTTGAGCTTATTAAAAGCAACTCTTATGCTTTGGTTATTTCAGATCAAAGGATGCCAGAAATGCAGGGTTCAGAATTTCTCGGCAAAGTTAAGGAAGCTCAACCTCATTGTACTCGTATTTTACTTACAGGATATTCTGATATTGAAGCAGCACTAGAAGCTATCAATCAAGGTGAAGTCTATCGATATATTTTAAAACCCTGGGACGAAACTGAACTTCTCAAAACCGTAAAAGACGGGACGGAACGTTCATTGCTTATTCAAGAAAATGAAAAATTAAATGAAAAATTAAAAAAGCAAAATAGCGAATTAATTGATCTAAACCAAACTCTCGAAGTTAAGGTTGAAGAGAGAACAAAAGAAATTTCATCTTTAAATAAAAAACTTAAAAGCAGCTTTTTAGGTACTGTTAAGTCTATGGGGAAACTTTCTGAAATGCACAGTTCTACTGTTGGTAGCCACTCAAAACGTGTTGCAAAAATTTGTAAAGACATCGCCAGAGGATTAGGCCTTACCGGAAGGATGTTGCTAGCAATAGAAATCGCTGCGTTTCTTCATGACATTGGAAAAGTAGGTGTTTCTGAAAGAACTTTAAAAACTCCTGAAACTTCTCTCAGCTTGGAAGATCATGAGAACCTGAAAAGACATGCGCTCATCGGAGAATCTATTGTTAAAAGTATCCCACACTTAGAAGAGGTTGCGCATATCATTAGGCATCACCATGAAAAATATGATGGTACAGGTTACCCAGACCAGCTTTCTGGGGACAAAATCCCTATAGGATCAAGAATCATTCATGTTGCGGATGCATTTGATAAAATTCTGAACTCTAAAGCAAATTTAAATAAAATAAATATTGAAGATGCATTTAATAAGATAAAGCATCACACATACTCACATTTTGACCCGATTGTTATTCAACAGCTAAACAATCTCATGATGCAAGGAAAAATTCAGGCAGATTATGCTATTGAATTTGAAATTAGCCCACAAGAACTCAAACCCGGTATGCTTCTTGCTCGTGATATTAAGACCTCAAAGGGGTTAAGACTCATACAGAAGAATACTCTTATTGAACCCAAACATATTTCTAGAATTACTCAATTTCACTCTAGCGACCCAATAATCGATGGAATATATATATTCAAAAAAACTCCCCCTCGAACCAAAGCTGGCTAATTTTTTATTTTTGGTGTGCATAAGCATAATATTGGTATTGAACTTAATCCACCATTGATAGGGTAAAATTTAATTGTGCGTTTCCAATTTTTGGATTGCCTTCGTTATCTAATAAAACCGCAACCTTTGACGAATAATTCTATATTAATTTTTTTAATTCAAATACGATTTCACTTGGCTTCTCTTCGGGAAGAAAATGACCAGCCCCACTTAATATAATAAATTGTGCCCCCGGGATTGCATCAGCGGTGCGCTGCCCTTGCTTAACACTAAAAAAGGGATCTTTCGTGCCCCAAATTACTGTCGCAGGTACTTTGATACGTGGCAATAAATCTTCAACCTCCCTGTAGCGTGTACTTAACTCCTTTAATGCTGAACTAAAAATTGTGGCAATAGCCTGTGTTTGTGCCTCATCCCCGAGAGCTTGAATTGTATTTATATGTGAGGTCTTGTCGCCCATCCCTTGCTTAAGCATCATACGAAGGCTTAACTTTGAAAAAATGACTTTTGTCCAAAATATCCCAATCAACGGCACCTTGATTAAAGCCAATGGAAAAGGAATTGGTGTGTCAGTAAAAGTGTTAGTTGAAAGGAGTGTTAGGCTTTTTATTTTTTCTGGAACCATTTTATAAAGAGTTACTGAGACCGGTCCTCCGTAATCGTGCCCAACCAAATGAAAACTTTCAATGCCAAGTTGCTCTAGACCATTGATCAATGCCTTTGCCTGAGCATCCAACCACAATCCTGCTATATTTGTAGGTCTTGAACTTTCTCCAAAGCCAAGCAGATCTGGAACTAACACACTCACACCAGTTTTCGACAGCTCAGTCGCAACCTTGCTCCACACATGGCTTGAACCGGGTATTCCGTGCAATAGAAGAAACACTACTCCGCCAGAACCATATTGCTTAAATGCAATACATTGCCCATCTTGCATCTGTGTTTTTATAACCTTCATAGGGCACCTCATTTTATACTTTATATTATATACTTATTACTATAAAATGTATAGTATGAAAAATCATAACCAAATGTGTGGTCTAAGTG
>FRDC01002662.1_pt1 | contig 146818 bp, 155 predicted proteins | sample 1106171 | NCBI WGS metagenome assembly FRDC01 (sample SAMEA3930566, study PRJEB13176) | freshwater metagenome | biome: Drinking water system; feature: drinking water; material: water | place: Singapore | collected 2014-12-20 | reverse complement strand
AAGATGAGTCCGTTTTACCTGACTTCCTTACTCCCTAAGCACACTCTGGTAGACCAGTTTATAACCAGAACGTGTAAGCAATCTCAGGTTCATCCGCGAAAAGCATAATCATTCGGTCCACTCCCATAGCGATCCCCCCGGAAGGGGGCATACCTTGTTCAAGAGCTTGAATGAACTCTTCGTCCATGGGGGAGGGCGGAAATGCGTCGCCATAGATTTCTTGCCTTAGTTTCATATCCTTTTCAAAACGTCTGCGCTGTTCAATGGGATCCGTCAGTTCTTCAAAAGCGTTTCCAAGCTCAATCCCACCCATATAAACTTCGAATCGTTTGGCCCAGGTTGAGCCATCTGGATCTTGATCAGTGACAGAAAGTGCCGCTTGAGAGGGAGGGTATCGATAAACTAGGACGGCTTGATCTGATGGAAGGTTGTGTTCGATGTGGTTGAGCCAAATTTTGAAATAAAGATCGTCCCAGTTTTCATTTTCAGAAACAGAGATCCCGAGTCGCTGACATTCTTGGGCGAGAGACTTACAAGTTGAGCTTTTCACTAAATCTATCCCAGCATGCTCCCAAAAAAGATCTCGGATCTTGAGCCTCGGCCAAGGTTTTTTTACAGAGATTTCTTTACCCTGAAATTGAATGGAAGATTTATGTAGAATTTTTTCTGCTAAGTGGGAGAAAAGATTTTCTACATCTTTCATGATGTCGTCATAGCCTGCATACGCACGATACCATTCGAGCATCGTGAACTCGGGTAGATGAGTCACTGAAACAGGTTCATCTCGAAATGCAGGGGTAATTTGAAAAATTTTCTCTAACCCACCGACTAGGAGTTTTTTCATCGCAAACTCAGGTGAAGTTGGAAGAAAATACTGAGGTTGGATGTTTTTGGAGTTCTGATGAGGAACAACCCCAAAGGGTCGAATGTGAGGCTCCATCCCTGGGCAAGGAACTAGAAGGGGGGTTCGTGTTTCCGTGAAGCCTTGTGAAATAAAAAAAGTTCGGATTTCATTTTCTACAGCAGCTCTGGTTTCGGTTCCTTTTTTTCTTCTGGAGTTTAGAACGCGCTGCGTCCATTTAGCAGGGAGATGACTATGAGTTAAAGTTCGAGCTTCGTTGTTTTTAACCTCAATAATATCTCCAATGGATATTTGGCCAGGGTTAGAAATCAGGTGAGTAAAGGTCCCTCTTTCATTCAAAAGAGTGATTTTACTCTCATAGATTTGGATACAACGCCCTTTCATAGACAAACTCGTGTCACGGCTCGGTTAGTCAATCAAGTTTTTTATTGCCATCTGCATAAAGAACGTTGAGAATATTTTCATTAGACCAAACTCTAGGAGATATAGAAAAATGAGAAAACTCTTAAGCCTTTGTATTGCAACTGCATTTTTAACCACCACCTTAGCTTTTGCTAATGAAGATCCAGAAGATATGCTGCCTCCTGATACAGGCAATGCTCCTATGGTCAATGAACCCGCACAACTTAATCCTAATTCTGGAGTAGTGGTTGCTAAGAAAAATAAAAAGAAGAGCAAAAAAGGTAAGAAGGGCAAAAAAGGTAAGAAGGGCAAAAAAAAAAGAAGCTAACTTCTAAGTCCAAGCCTAAGACCAAGAAAAAGACTTCTAAGAAGTCATCGAAAAAAAATAAAAAGAGTTCTAGAAAAAGCTCTCAAAAAAGATCTAAAAAGCATATTTATGGTGTGCCTGCTACGCCTGCAGACCGGACGCCACCCGCAGTTCCAGTAGATAGCGGAATGCCATCCGGCGATTATCCTTAAGTGTGACTAGTTAGTGTGAAAAGAGAGTTTCGAGAAAAGCTGATTTCCGCTTTAGCGCTTCAGATGCCGTATTCAGAGAGGCCGAAGCTCAAGCCTCATTTGAATCGTGCTGCTGTGTTAGCCATTTTTGGGATTTCAAAAACTGAAAAACTTCCTCAAATATTGGTGACCCAGCGGACAGAGCAAGTTGACACCCATAAAGGCCAAATGGCTTTTCCAGGTGGTATGTGCGAATCTCATGAGACTGACGAGCAGGCAGCTCTCAGGGAAACAGAAGAGGAAGTCGGAATTTCACCAGATATCCTAGAGGTTTTAGGGAAACTACCGGAATTTGCTACTCCTACGGGGTTTCGAATTATGCCTGTGGTGGGACTGCTTCAGACTTCAATAGAAGAAGCGCATTTGAAGCTGAATTCATCTGAAATTGCAGCGGCTCTATGGGTTTCCACTTCCGAGTTGAAAAGGGTATACCGCAAAGAGTTATTCACGGTAGGTGCTGTCAAGTATCCTATTCATGTTTTTGAAGTAGGAAAATATCGCATTTGGGGAGCGACTGGGCTCATGATAAAGAACATGCTCGATCGTTTGGAAACTTTAGGATATTAGGAGTTCTATGAAAAACATCACTTATTGGCTTCTTACTGGGATTTTGGTTTTCAATATGACTTCGTCTCTTTCATATTCAGCAGAAGATTGGAAAGGGAGCCCGGATCAGAGTCAGCTCGATTTCGGTGGTTTGGCTGGATTAGGGATTGTCACTGGAGTTGCTGGATTTGTTTTAGCCGGCACAGTGAGTAAGAAGATCATGGACCACGGATTCATTCCGGACATTAACAATTCTGTTTCGGTTGAACTACAAGCAGGTCCGATTTTTGTGACGGGAAATACGCCGATTTTTTACAGTGGCCTTATGCGCTGGGATTTTAAAAAAAATGCTGATCTTGGATTTTATGCCATAGGCGGTGTGGGTGGTTTTACTTCTGGAGTAGGATTTGCTAGCGCGGCAACGATTTTTCCTCGTTTCGGTGCAGGGATGATTTGGGATGTCTTTAAGGGGCCTGTGCTAGTGCGTTTTGAAATTAGCCATGAAATGACGGCACTTGGTGTTGTGGTTCCATTATTCTATTAAGTCTCAGAAATAAAAAGAGCGATCCCGAACTGAATCGAGATCGCCCGTTTTATTAGCGCTTACTTTGTTAAAGCTAGATTACCACTTATAACTAAGCGAAGCTGCAGTGAACAAGCCTGAGCCTAAGTCGAAGTTTTGGCCGTCCACATTTTGAGCCGTTCCGCTTGGGGCTTCACCGGTTGTCTGTGTTCCGGCAGAAAAACCTGCTTTACCGAACGCAAATGCAAGATCGGCTTTCCCAACCTTGATCGATGCGCCAATACGGCCTGTAGTGGTATCACCTGCAGAGTTGCCGCCTGTTTTGTCGTAGACATTATAGCCTAATCCAGCACGTAGAGTGAGCCAGCTGGTTACATCGCCTTCGACGCCGAAGTTGAAAGGAACCACGCTATGATCTGCAGCAGCGGTTGAGGTCGCTCTGACAAATGCAATAGAGTACATTGTTTTCATAGAGTCGCTAACTTTAGATTCGCGACCCATCCCGACTCCCCAAGCGTCGGTTTTGTTGTCGACGTTGGTTGCAGCAGTGGTTGTTTTATCTTGTCGGTAAGTTGCAAATGGAATCCACTCACCCCAGTGATATCGCATTCCAAAGGTCATAGCAGTATGGTTGCTGGTGCCGCCTGTTTGATCTTGTCCACCGACTGAGTAATGAACGAAAGGATCAAAGTCCATAAACTGTGCTCCTGCTCTGATGGTATATATTTGATCCGTTGCAGTGGCGGTGTTGCGGTTAGCGACAAGAACACCTAATCCCCATTTGACTCCCATATCTGCACCAAAGGTGATTTCAATCGGCCTTGTGGCTGCTGCTGATGCAACACTTAGGGTTCGAACAGCATCAATACGGTTGACATACACGCCGATATTAAAATTAAAAAATGAAGTGACAAATCCACCTTGTGCAGTTGATCCACCCGCAAAAGCTGGACCTGCAAAGTTGGATTTTTCCACCACGGCCCAGTCTTTGAAATCATTTACGTAAGATGGGTTGTAAAACATATTGTAAGGATCATTGTAGAAGAAGCTTCCTCCACCACCATAAGCTACAGTACCAGCAGCTGTAATCGCCCCATCTAAGAGCATTCCTGCGTCTCCTGTGCCAAGAACGATTAATCGTGCACGTGAAGCTTGGGATTCGTTTGTAAAAGCTAAAGCCGACAACAACATTATGAATACTAAAGACCGCTTGAACATCAGTGTTACCTCCTAAGTAAGTTCATTAAAATAAAGACTATGTCTTTAAGCTCAGGCAGAACTTGCCTAGTGTCAACTGATAAACGCCACGCTACCTGTAGTATTAACTCATTGCGATAAACGCGCCGCCAATAAGTCCTGCGTTATTTTTGAGTTTTGAGACGGCAATTTTAGGTATCAGATTCACCCCAACGGTTCTTCTTGCGAGCAAAGTTTTTGTTTTCTCCGTTGTTTGTTTAATAAATAAATCTGAAGCCTCTGCAAAACTTCCGGTGAAAATAATAATTTCCGGTGCATAAATCACTACGTAGTTATGGATCGCAACAGACATGAGGGTAGAGTATTCATCGAACGCAGCAAGTGCGCGAGGATCTCCTTTTCGAGCAAGTTTTGCTATGTCGACTGCAGTTAGGTCGGGATCTCCAAATCGAGTTCGTGCACGGCGAGTAAAACTTCTTCCAGACAGGTATGCTTCTGAGCATCCTAAGTTTCCGCATCCACAAGGAGCAGTTGTATCTTGATGGTGTAAAATAATATGTCCGGCTTCGGGATGAAGGTGTCTTCCGCATCGGACAAGTTGGCCATTGTTGATGATGCCTGTGCCCAGTCCTGTACCTAGTGTCAAAATCATGGCGTTATCGTAACCCCGTGCAGCTCCTATCCAATGCTCAGCTAACATGGCAGCGGCAGCATCGTTTTCTAGTTTTACGGGCTTTTTAAGTTTCTTGGAAAGAATCTGGGCTAAAGGGAGTTTGCCCCAGTGGCCTTTAGAACTAACGAAATTGGTAGGGTCTAAAAGAATCCCTTTTTGCGGATCAAGCGGGCCAGCAGAAGCAATTCCTACTTTTTTAATCTCTGGGAACTCAGAGAGGAAATGATTGCCTAGGTCAGTGAGTTGTTGGATTACCGCTTCTTTGCCAGCTTCAAATAATGCGAGAACACGGGTTTCTTTAAGGACTTTTCCCTGGGAGTTGACTACTCCGGCGGCAATTTTCGTTCCCCCTAGATCAAATGCTAAAACTTTCTGATTTTTTTTCAGACTCATGGCAGTTGGATGTACCATAGTCTTATGCCACTACGATACGTAAAGACAAAAGAAAAATCGCCCTTGTTGGACTCCCTGAGCCTCTTGACTTTTGCACTCTGTGTTTTCTCATTGTGTGCTTTAGTGAGTTATTACCCCTTAGATCCTTCGATATTTAGCAATTCTAAGCAGATTGCTCAAAATGCATGCGGAAAAGTGGGAGCCTTTCTTTCCTCTCTCTTAATTGAATGGTTTGGGCTTGGATCATTTCTAGTTCCTGTTGCACTATTTCTTGTTGCAGCTGCAATCCACAAGCGAGAGGGACAGTCTCGAGTTATAGGAACCATTGGAGGGATGGCCGTAGCTGTTTTATCGCTAACGGTTTTCTTAAGTCTTCAGTGGAAGTTCTGGCCTATGAGTGGAGCCTTGATTTTAACGGGGGGTGCGGTTGGAGCCTGGATTTCAGAAATTTTAGTTCAACAGTTTAATCCTTTGGGCTCTTCGATTGTTTCTTTGTTGGTGTTTTTTACGGCAATTGCGCTTTCAACTCCTTTGAGCGTGGTAGAGTGGGGAGCAAAAGCAATACAAGTGACCGGTCAAGTTTTAAGCCGAACGGTTTGGGCAGTGATTAAAGTTGCAGTTGCTTATTGTGCATATCTTTTGGGATTACTAGCTGTTCGGTTTGCTCGTGGAGTCGCCTCATCTATGGAGTTGTTGATTCAAAAGATAAGATCCACTTCTATGAGTATCCCTAAAAAAATTAAGACAACTCAAGCGTTATCAACTCACATTTTTAGTGATGAGGTAAGTAGCGAAAACCTACCCGATGAAGTGGAAACTCTAGAGCCCATCGAGAGTCAACCTCAGCTGCCTCTATCGGAAAATGCGCCTATTGTTATGTCTGAACTGAAAACACAGACGTCAACAGCAGCACCAGCAATTTTGCCTCATGAAAACGTACAAGCAGTTCCTAAAAACCTTTCCCGTACCACAGTTCGGAAAGTCACTCGAGGGGCGTGGAAGTTGCCTACAGTAGAATTTTTAAAGAAGCCACCTAAAGTGGATTCTACTGTGGATCGAGAAAAGTTGATCTCCAATTCTCAAATTTTGCAGCAGAAATTTGCAGACTTTGGGATTGATGGTGAGGTGACTGCCGTGAGACCTGGTCCAGTGATTACTCTTTATGAGTTTAAGCCTGGTCCTGGGGTTAAGGTTTCAAAAATTGCTGCTCTTGCAGACGATTTATCAATGGCTCTTTCTGCACAAAGCGTGAGAATTCTTGCGCCTTTACCAGGAAAAGCGGTTGTTGGAATTGAAATTCCAAGTGAAACTCGTGAAACTGTTTTCTTACGAGAATTTTTGCAGCATCCAGATTTCTATGGAGCTCGGTATGTTATTCCACTAGCTGTAGGTAAGGATATTGGGGGGCAAACTCAGATTTCTGATCTTGCTAAAATGCCTCACTTACTTTGTGCGGGGCAAACCGGTTCAGGGAAGTCTGTTTTTATGAATGGTTTGATTTGTTCTTTGCTTTATCGATTTACACCTGATGAGTTGAGGATGGTTCTTGTGGATCCTAAATTTATTGAATTTCGTTCTTATCAAGATATTCCTCATTTACTTTTACCTGTGGTGGATGATGCAAAGCAAGCTAGTGTTGCGTTAAGATGGGCTGTAAAAGAAATGGAAAGACGTTACCGTATTTTAGCTAAGATGGGGGTTCGAAATCTCACTTCATTTAATCAAAAGGTGGATGAGATGGGGGCAGATGTGATTCGTGATTTGCTTTTGTCTGAAGAAAACCAAGCTGAATTGAGTTCAAGTCATTCTTCTCAAGATCAAAGTTGGATTGAGGCGTTTGAACCGGATGAAACTGGAGCCCCTAAAGTAGGCAAGTTACCTTACATTGTTGTGATTATTGACGAGTTAGCGGATCTGATGATGGTAGCGCGAAAGGATGTAGAGTTGTCTATTGCTCGAATTGCACAAAAGGCTCGAGCTGCTGGGATCCATATGGTGGTTGCAACCCAACGACCGTCAACTGATGTAATTACAGGGTTAATTAAAGCGAATTTGCCTTCGAGAGTTTCCTTTCAGTTAGCAAGTTACATAGATTCTAAAACAATATTAGATCGAGCTGGCGCGGAGCGTTTGTTGGGACAGGGAGATATGCTATTTATCCCGCCTGGGGTTTCTCAGCTCGTGAGACTTCATGGTGCCTATGTTGAAGACGAAGAGATCAACAAAATTACTGCATTCTTAAGGTCGCAAGGCAAACCTGTTTATCGTGAAGAAATTTTATTGACTGAGGATGATGAGGATTTAGATGACATGGGTGAGTCTAATCAGTCAGATGATTTATTTGATGAAGCTGTGGAGTTGGTGAAACGATCGGGGCACGCGTCCGCAAGCTTTTTGCAAAGGCATCTTAAAATAGGGTATAACCGAGCAGCTCGAATGATTGAGACTATGGAGGCAAAAGGCATTGTTGGACCAGCAGATGGAGCACGCCCAAGAGAAGTTCTTATTGGTCGTTAAAGATAGGAGGATCCTAAAAAATTGGGGTTGTATGTTTTTATTTTTTGTACTCCAAGCATTAGCAGAGGAACCCACTATTTATGTGACCCCAACTCCTACTTCAGTTGTAACTCCCACATCTGTACCAAGTTCTGGTTCCAGCATCAGTCCAAAATCAAGTTCACTTAAAACGAAAGGTAAAAAGGTTCGTCGTGAAAAAGAAGCAGAAGGCACAGAAGCCGCAGATCGCTTCGAAGCAGATACCGTCATTAAAAGTCAGTACCGACTTGACGGAAAGTCGCTCGAAGTGGATCCGGACTGAGCGACCTTTTCCATTACCGAGTTATGTCAAAGAAGCATTACTTAAGCTCAATGAGGCAGGGCATGTGGCCTATGTCGTAGGAGGCAGTGTTCGAGATTTTCTTTTAGGGTTAGAGAGTAAAGATCACGATATTGCAACGAGTGCTCATCCTGATGAGCTTTCGGAGTTATTTCCGAATTCGATAGAAGTTGGGAAGGCCTTTGGAGTGTTAAAAATTCCTGTTGAAGGATCTAATCAAATTTTAGAAATTGCTAGTTTTAGAAAAGATATTGATTACAAAGATTATCGGCATCCTGAGAAAATTTTACTGGCTACTCCTGAAGAAGATGCTTTGCGTAGAGATTTTACGGTCAATGCATTTTTTTACGATTCTAAGACCTCGAGAATTTTGGATTGTGTTGGAGGAATGGAGGATTTAAGAAAAAAAATCATTCGAGCAATAGGAAATCCAGAGGACAGATTTAGAGAAGATGCCTTACGTCTTATTCGAGCAGTGCGATTTGTAACTCAGCTTGGATTTGATCTTGATCCAGACACATTCATGGCGCTTAAAACTCGGGCTAAATTGATCACCAAAGTAAGCCAAGAAAGAATTCGTGATGAGCTCAGTTTGATGTGGTCAGGCGCCCACCCAGCAGACTCTTTATCGCTTTTATCGAAATCAGGTTTGTTGGGTTATGTTTTGCCCGAGGTAGAAGATTTAAAAATTATTCCTAAGGCAACTGCTCGAAAATCTAGAATTGAAGCCGAGGTGGATACTTGGACGCATACTTTAAAAATTGTAGATATGATTGCAAGACAAAATCTTCATTTAGACCGGTCTCAGAAATCCATTCTAGTTTGGGCAGCGGTATTACATGAGACAGGAAAAGCTAAGCTTTATAGAGCGAGTCGCGTTCGTAATTTTAATGGACATGAGGTAGAAGGTGCAAAATTGGCTAAGAACGTGGGCGATCGGCTAAGATTACCACGCCAAGATGTGAATCGAGTTGTAGCTATTATTGAAAACCACCTTCATTTTGGGGATGTTTTTAAAATGAGGGAGTCGACTTTGCAAAGGTTCATTGGGCAATCGTATTTTGAGAATTTATTGGCGTTTCATCGTGCTGATGCCACCATCACTGATGGCAATCTAGCCTATTATGAATTTTGTGTCTCAAGATTAAAAGATGTTCAGGCCAGCGCTGCCACCCGGGCTTATAAGCTGATTGATGGGAATGATTTAATTCAATTAGGGTTAAATCCTGGGCGGGGATTTTCTGAGATCTTAAGAGTCGTGGAAGATCTAGCGATGGAGAATAAGTTACATTCCAAAGAAGAAGCGCTGGAGTATATTGTAAAGAATTTTGTAAAGTGAACCTTCAGAGCGGGTTGTAATTTATTGAATCAAATAAGCTACTTGACTTAATGTGTTAGGTTATATATACCCTAGCGTTATGGTGTGGTTACTTCTGGGGTTTTTATCAACAATTAGTTCTGCAAACGTATTGCCGCCGTATTATCGTTTTGTTCAAGTACCTTTTCCTGATGTCATGGTTGTTTTGGAATGTAAGGAGCTAGCCCGCGCTGTGGATGAGGAATCGCTAGAGAAAGAAATTCCAAATCTTAGAGTTTACTACTTTGAAGCAGGTTACGAACGAGTCTGGATGGCTAAAAATGGAGATCAGAAGCTAAAGGTTATCCCTCTTCAGGCATTTGAAAGAGGAGCGTCTCCTGACTTTTGGAGTGCGCAGGTGAACGTGGGACTGCCTGAAAATAAACAGGCTATATACAAGCTGAATAGCTTTTTAAAGAGCGCTGAAAAAAATGGTGAGCAGATCCATTTGTTAGAGGTTTATCGTGAAGGATCTCTCAAGATTAGAATGGCTTGCCGATCACTGCAGTCTTGGCTTTAGTTTTTTATTTTGCTTCTGATAGTAATCTTTGTAAACGATCTTCTTCAATTGTCACCAATAGTGTTTTATTTTGAGTATAGCTAACCTCGTCTGAGTTTTTGATTCTCTTGATGTATTTCTTATATGTATAATCGACTTCTGTTTTGCCCCAGTTTTTTCCGTCACTATAGTAAATGGTCAAAGTAGCTGCATCCAATAATGTCTCAAGCGGGGCGGATTTTCCAGAGGGTAACGGAATAATAACATGAGCACCCGGCTTACCTTTGACATGCATCCAGAGATCATTGCCGCGAGCGTGTTTAAACGTAATTTCAAGATTTTCTTTTTTGTTTCTTCCTACATGAATTGCAAATTGATCTACTGAAATAAAACTTCGTCCGGGCCATTGTGAGCGGACTTGTGAGGTTTCGCTTTTTTCTCTAGGGAGGAGATTTTTCACTTCATCCAATTTTTTCCAGTCTAAGGATTGAAATGAGGGGAGGAATAATGCGTTTAGATCTGCAATTTTTTTTTTGAAAAATTTAAACTGATTTTGCGTTTCTTCTAAGGTGCCTTCATGCTTTTTTGCTAAGTCATAAAATTTTTTAAGTTGTTCTGAAGGAGAAAGTTTCACATCATATGGAATTTTAATTTTTTTCTCTGATTTATAGTCATCCAATTCTAAAAATTGAGTTTTGATTTTTTTAGGGAGGGAGTGAAGATGTGCTTTGAGTAGATGGCCATACTGTTCCCAAGGGGGGATGGCTTTGAGATGTTCAAGTGATTTTTCGGTTTGTTTCAACTTAGTTTCAATATTTTTTTTGCTAGCAGCTAACTTTTTCTCGGTTTTTGAGAGAATTTCATAGAAATGGCTAAGTTCTATATTTTTTTCGATTTCTTGATAAAAAATTTCAAAACTTGATTTGAGACTCTGTCGAATTTGAATTTGCTGTGGAGGGTTTGGATTTTTAGTGATTGTAAAGAAATCTTTTTTCTTCTTTGAATCTTTTGAAAGTGTGCTGGAACTCAAGATGAGAAGTTTACCTCTATTATTTTTCTCAATTAAGAGAATCTCTGGGTGGTTAGGGATAAAGGAGAAGATAAGGCCTAGCTGAGATTGATTTTTACTTTCCAACCAAAGAGCAAAAATTCTCTCCTGGTCAAAAGCTTCTAATTTTTGAATTCGATTGCCATCAATGTGTTTAGAAACAGCAAGGTCAAAGGGGGAGCGCGTAGCTTGTGTATGAGATTGAATTTTAGAAGCTTGAGTGTAAGCAAAATAAGGAAAGTTTTGACGAAATCCAAACAGAAGAGTGCCTGAGTTGTTTGAAAGTCGAATGGCCCATTCATTTTTGTTAAAAGTATGGGTTGAAGGAGCAAGCCAGTTTCTTTGGGGAATTATGAGCTTCTCTATTGTACGCCCCGCTAAAAGGGGGGTCAGTTCCTTGCATAAGAATTGAATTTCTTTCCAGTTTAAGGTTGGCCAACTCTGGAAAGGGCTACTGCTGCTCATACAGAGTGTTTACCACAAAATAATTAAAACTGTGGTAAGTGTACAACGTGCAAAAAAACACAATTTGGACGTTAAAATCCAAGTCCAGTTTAAGATTTAAGCAAGGTCATCCCTGGGTTTATTCAAATGAGTTAGCTCAAAGCCCTAAGGGGGTTGTACCAGGGGACCGGGTAGAGCTTCGAGATTCATCAGGAAAATTTCTTGCCTGGGGGTATGGCAATCCTCATTCTTTGATTTCATTTAGAGAGCTTTCCAGAGAGTCTTCAGTTCAAGATCTATATACTACTCAAGGAATGAAAGACTTCTTGGTTCAGGCTCTCATTCGAGCTTGGAAATTGCGCCAGAGACTTGGATTTTCAGATTTTTCACATAGACTTTGTTTTGGTGAAGCCGATGGTTTGCCAGGCTTAGTGATTGACCGATATCGAACAGAGAATGAGCAAGTTTTTGTTGTTCAAGCCCACACGGCTGGGGCAGACCAGTGGATGAATCAAATCTTAGATGTGCTTCAGGCAGTTTGTTTGCAAATGAAAAACCAGCCTCTTTGGGATCAGACTTCGATTGTATTAAGAAATGATCTTAATATAAGAAAATTGGAGGGCATTGATGTACAGGAACCTCGAGTATTAAAAGAGGTCTCAGGGATAAAGCTTGAGCTTTGTAAAATTTGGGTTCGACCCGCGTATGCGGGGGCAAGTTCAGTTTCTTCTTTAGAGTCCCGAGTGGAATTTTTTGTGGACTTAGTACATGGTCAAAAGACTGGTTTTTTCTTAGATCAATGGGCGAATATCGAAACAGCAATTAAACGCTTTGGAAATCAGTCCGGGTTTCATCAGATTCGGATTTTAGATCTGTTTTGTTATGTAGGACAATGGTCTACGCAGTTGTCGCGATATTTCAGGGGCTTAGGTGTAGAGGTGGAGGTGGTTGCTGTTGATTCATCGGCTAAATCTTTAGAGCTAGCTAAATCTAATGTCGAAGCTCAAGGGGCTCGGTGTGAAATCCGTAAGTTAGATATTTTAGAGAATCTTAATCATTTTGAGGGCGAAAATTTTGATTTAGTGATTTGTGACCCTCCAGCTTTGATTAAAAGCAAAAAAGATATTGTGAATGGGACTCGTGCATATCAAAAATTGAACTCTTACATAGTTCAGTGGTTAAAGCCAGGAGGGGGTCTAGTGACTTGCTCTTGTTCTGCTCTTTTTACTGAAGAAAATTTTAATGAGACCTTGAACCGTTCATATCATAGAAAAATTCACTGGATTGCAAAAGGTATACAGAGTCCAGATCACCCATTTTTAACCGCATTTCCTGAGGGTAGGTATTTAAAGGCATTATTTGGAATAAAGGAAGGAGAGAGATGATGAAGATTGAAGAAGGTAAGAAAGCGCCTGCTTTTACCGCGCAGTCTGATGATTTAGGTAAATTGAGTTTAAAAGATTTTTTAGGGAAAAAAGTTATTTTGTATTTTTATCCAAAAGATATGACCTCCGGCTGTACTCAGGAAGCGTGTGATTTTAGAGATCAATACTCGCGTTTTAAGAAAAGTGGAATTGAGGTGATTGGAGTGAGCAAAGACTCAGTGGAGTCTCATCAAAAGTTTAGAGCTAAGTATAAACTCCCCTTTCCGTTGTTGGCTGATGAAGATCAAAAGCTTTCTAAGGCCTTCGGCGTATGGAAGGAGAAGTCGCTTTATGGAAGAAAATATATGGGAATCGAACGCACTACATTTATTATCAACGAAAAAGGGAAAATTGAAAAAATTTTTCCGAAAGTGAAGGTCAATGGCCACGTCAACGAAGTTTTCTTTGTTTGCAACCACAGCGAAAGGGATTGAGCCGCTTTTAGTTCAGGAGCTTTCCTCCTTGCCCGGGGTTTCCAATGTAAGGCTGGGACGTGCGGGAGCTACTTTTGAAGGAAGCTTAGAGGTTGCGTACCGTGCCTGTCTTTGGTCAAGAACAGCGAATCGTATTCTTTTGCCTCTAAAAAGCTTTTCAGCCCCCCACCCTGAAAAACTCTATGGAGGGGTAAAGTCGATTAAGTGGACAGACCACCTCTCATCTAAAAATACAATCGCTGTTGATTTTTCATCGAGTCGTTCACAGATTACGCACACACATTTTGGCGCGCTTAAGGTCAAAGACGCTATTGTCGATCAGCTTCGAAGTGTGCAAGGGAGCCGGCCTTCGGTTGATCCCGCTCGCCCTGACGTTAGAATCAATGTTTATCTTCATGAAGATCAGGCAACGGTGAGTATAGATTTATCTGGAGACAGTCTTCATAGACGGGGGTACCGAAAGGCGGGAGTTCCCGCGCCTTTGAAAGAAAATTTAGCTGCAGCAATGGTTTTAAGTACACTTTGGCCAAAAAAATATCAGGAGCTAGCGTTTTTAGATCCGATGTGTGGTTCTGGAACGCTTCCGATTGAGGCTGCTATGATTGCACTCGACTATGCGCCTGGGTTAAAGCGGGATTACTATGGATTCTTGAGATGGAAGGGACATTCTGCTGAAGTTTGGAAAAGGTTATTGGAAGAGGCTCAATCCCGTGTGATTCAAGACAAGAAGAAGTTTCCTAAAATTGTGGGCTACGATGCAGATTTTAGAGCTGTCAGAGTAGCACTTCAAAACTCTGAGCAGGCTGGGTTAACAAAGGCCGTTCATTTTGAAAAAAGAGATTTTAGTGAATGCACGGCTATAGCAGAAAAGGGCATATTGGTTGTGAACCCCCCATATGGTGAGCGTTTAGGGGAGCTTGAGCAATTGAAGACTCTTTATAAACAAATGGGAGATTCTTTTAAACATAAGTTTAAAGGTTGGGAGGCACATATTTTTACTGGAAGTAAAGATCTGTCGAAATCAGTGGGGTTAAAGACTTCTCAACGTGTAATTCTATTTAATGGTGCGATGGAATGCCGTTTATTAAAATATGAAATGTATTAATTTTTTATCCTTCATTATGATACGGGTGCCCACGTACAACACTCCAGGCTCGGTAGAGTTGTTCTAGTAAAACCACTTTAGCAAGTTCATGTGAGAGCGTTTGAGGACCTAAGGAAAAAATTTTGTTTTGTTTTTTTAAAGTCTCAGAAAAGCCCAAGCTGCTTCCTACACAAAATACGACATTCGATATCCCGCTCGACTCCCATTTTCTAACTTCAGTAGCCCATTCTAGGGTGGTTTGAGCTTTGCCCTTTTCGTCTAGAACATAAATCCACGCTGAATTTAAATTTGAAATTTTATTGGTTAAAATCTGGTTCTCTTTTTCTTGAATGATCTTACGCGTGGTAGTGGACTTGTTCGGGATGCTAAGGGGTTTGAGTTCTATTTCATCCACCCCAACCCATCCGCTGAGAAGTTTGAGATAATAATCACCAGATTCTCTCATGCCTGGAGTTTTGAGTTTACCGAATGAAATAACGCTGACTTTCATTTAATTGAGTCGTGTAGCGGCAGAACCGTAAAACTCGGATGGAACTTTAATTCGAGGTGCATCCGCCCAGAGTGATTCTAAATCATAATATTCGCGTAAAGCATCTAAGAAAACGTGTACCACGACATCTCCGAAATCCAATAATATCCATCGGCCTTCTGTGTAACCTTCAGATGAGGAAAGACGGTAGCCTTGTGCTTTCATGGTTTCAGTCACGTGGTTACAAATGGCTTGAATTTGCCGATCTGAAAAACCGCTGCAAATGACAAAATAATCAGTGAAACCAGAGTGTGTGAGATCCAAGACTTTTACATTTTCAGCTTTTTTATCAATTGCAGCTCGCGCGCAAATCAGTGCTTTATTGTTTGTCATGCACTTCCTTTCATTTCTCTTTTCGTACCATAGAGGCCTAGCGCCTTCAAATATGTCTCTACATCCGGGTGGAGCGAATGAGTGGGAATTTGGCCTGTTTTTGTGATTGATTCTCGGATCTGAGTTGAAGACCATCCTGGTGCGGGAGTATCTACTAACAGCATAGAATTTTTACTATTTTTGATTTTCCAATGAGTGCCGCTTTGATTTTCTAAAAGGCCTTGTCCTACAAATTGTTGAATTTCTTTCAGGGCTGGCTCAAGAGGTAAAGGAGTGCGCTTTAAAACAATCCAATGACAAAGCGTCATTACTTCTGGAAATCGATACCAAGTATGAAATTTTTCGAGTTGATCTGTTCCAATCACAAATGCAAGTTGTTGAGATGGAATTTCTTGAGAAAGAGCCTGAATGGTATTGAAACTATAATTTAACTTCGAAGGATTTTTGCGAGAAGCTTCAATTTCGAAAAAATTCATTAAAACTGGTCCAAGAAAGTGTCGAGATTGAAAGCAGAGTTCGGCCATCTTAAGTCTGTCCTGAATAGAGCAATTAGAAGGTTTGTGTGGGGGGGAAGCAGAGGGCATGATGATGACACGTTTTACACCCGGATTTGTAAACAGGCCTTTTACCGCTTCGAAATGTCCAAGGTGAGGAGGATCGAATGTTCCGCCAAAAACTGCTGTGACCTCTGACCAGTTCATGACTATTTCCTTTTGATTTCCTTAAGCGTTTCATTCATTACTGCTAAAAGCTCTGGAATTCCTCGTCCTGAAACACCAGAGATTAAATAGGGTTCATCTCCAATAGGAGGAGTGCCTCGAATCGAATTAAGATTTTGCCGAAGATTTTTTCTGGCTTTTTCTAGAATCGGCATATCTTTTTCAAAAAGGTCAGCTTTATTAATAACGGTAATTTCATTTTTATGAAGTAACTTTTCGCTAAAATGTCCAAGTTCATTTCGTATAATTTTATAGCGTTCAATCAAAATCTTACCAGGATCGTCTGTCTCAGCTTCAAAAATAACTGAACTATCTAAGAGATGAACAAAGAGGCGGGTTCTTTCTATGTGCTTTAGAAACTGATGTCCTAAACCTATTCCGAGATGTGCGCCTTCAACAAGTCCTGGGATATCGGCCACAACAAAAACATCTTCGTCTCCCAGGGTTACCACGCCTAAATTAGGTGTGAGAGTGGTGAAAGGATAATCTGCAATTTTCGGTTTTGCAGCGCTGACACGAGTAATGAGCGTTGATTTTCCAGCATTTGGAAACCCAATAATCCCAACGTCAGCAATCAGTTTGAGTTCAAGTTTAATATTTTTTTCTTCCCCGGGCTCTCCTGGCTGTGCGAACTTTGGAGCTTGAAACGTGGAAGTGGTAAAGTGAGCATTACCTTTTCCACCTCTCCCCCCTTTGCAGGCAATCCAGGTTTGTCCTTCTTCTGTAAAATCAACAAGGACTTCTCCTGTTTCAGCGTTTTTAATTAGAGTGCCTAGAGGTACTCGGATTTCAATATCTTCACCGTCTTTTCCTGCTTTGTTTGATCCGGAGCCGTGCTCACCATTTCCAGCTTTGTAGGTTCGCTTGTATCGAAAATCTTGAAGGGTGCTTAGTTGCGGGGTGGCAATAAATGAAATGGATCCACCTTCGCCTCCATCTCCTCCATCAGGGCCACCACGTGGTACAAAAGTCTCGCGCCTAAAGCTGACGCACCCAGGCCCTCCGTGTCCTCCAGAGATCTGAATAATAGCTTCATCGATAAAACGCACTTAAGAGCTTTTAGGCTGCTGATGCTTTGTCGGCAGGGTAAACGGAAACTTGCTTCCGCTTGCGATCGAAGTGTTCAAACTTCACATTCCCATCGATCAAAGAGTAAAGAGTAAAATCACGTCCCAAGCCGACGTTACGTCCAGGATGGAAACGTGTTCCTACTTGGCGAACGAGAATTTCGCCTGTTTTGACAAATTGCCCACCGTAGCGTTTTACGCCACGCATTTTTGGGTTACTGTCACGTCCGTTTTTAGAACTTCCACCTGCTTTTTTATGTGCCATGGCTTTTTAGTTCCTCTGAGTTAGGTTTTCTTTTTAGCAGTAGCTTTTTTTGGCGCTGCTGTTTTTGCTTGGGTTGAAGCTTGTGCAGCCGCTTTCTTAGGAGCAGCTTTTGCTTCAGCTTTTACTTCGTCTGAAGCAGTCTTATTGCTGGGATGAGTTCTCACTTTAGGCTGAGGTTGTTCGCCCCAAGCTTTTAGATGAGATTGGAAAGTGTTTAGTTTGTTTTTCTTTTCTTCTGCGCTTAACGTAACTTTTTCGCCTGCACCATTGTCAATCGAAGTTACAAGAAGCTGTGTGTAATATTGGCGATGGCCTTGAGTTTTTCTGTATTGTTTGCGGCGTTTCATTTTGACGATTAGAATTTTTTCTCCACGTCCTTGGCCAACCACTTGGGTTTGAACCGAAGCGCCTTGAAGATAGGGCTTTCCTAACCAAATTTGAGATGTCGCATTATTTTCTGCAGAATTATTTTTTGCAAAAAATAACACTTTATCTAATTTGATTTCCGAACCCATTTCGCCGTCTAATTTCTCGACTTGCAAAACTTGTCCTGGTTGAACTCTGTATTGTTTACCACCGGTTTCAATGACTGCGTACATAGACGCAGCAAATTGCCTGAAACACCTTGAGTTGTCAAGGGTTAGGTGGGTTTAAGTTTTAAGAAATTTATTAGAAAAGGCTTCTGGGAGTAAGTCTGAGGAGGAGAGGGTTTTAATTTTTTGATCTATGTTCGCTAAATGAATAGGGATATTCTCTCCGAACTCGATAATGACCTGCCTACAGAGCCCGCATGGAGGGGTAGGGGGGGTGGTGTCCGTAACTACTAGAATTTCCTTAATCTGAGGTTTTCCTTCCTCTGCAATTGCATTGAAAATCGCAGCTCTCTCAGCACAAATGGCTGCCCCATAGGATGCATTTTCAACATTGCAACCTGTATAAATTTTTCCACTTTTAGTTAGTACCGCAGCTCCGACCTTGAACTTGCTGTAGGGGCAGTAAGCATTTTCACGAACTTTTTTTGCGGCTTCAAAAAGCGGAGTGTTCATGGTGTGGTAAGGGGGCGGTGTTGTTGAAGTGGACGGTGGATCAGTTTAGGAATAGCGGCTTGAATGATTCTTTTCATATTTTCAGCCCCTGATTTTGAATTTTCGATTACTTCTTGATGAGAAAGTTTTTGATCTGAAAGTCCAGCTGCTAGATTAGTGATACAGCTGATTCCAGCCACTCTTACTCCCAAGTGATTGGCGGCAATACTTTCAGGCACAGTAGACATTCCTACTGCATCTGCTCCCATCATCCTAAACATTCTAATTTCTGCTGGTGTTTCATATGTTGGCCCAAGAAGACCCGCATAAACTCCTGTGTGGAAGGGGATTCCTAATTCATTTGCACAAGACTTCAGTGTTTCTAAGCAGGCCTTATCGTAGGCTTCAGAAAGATCAGGAAATCGTGGGCCCAACTGTGAAAGATTGGGGCCTTTCAAGGGGTTGTCGCCCATCAGGTTAAGGTGGTCTTCGATCATCATGAGGTCACCTGGACGAAACCGAGTGTTAATCCCTCCTGCGGCATTGGTAAGCAACAGTGTGTGAATGCCTAACCCGCAGATAGTTCGAGTGGGGAAAACAACGTCAGCCATGGAGTAGCCTTCATAGCGATGAAAGCGTCCTTGAAGAAATACGGTTGGAACTCCATGAAACATCCCTAAAATAAGTTGTCCTGGGTGCCCTTCAACTGAAGTCGCATAAAAGTGAGGAATTTCTGTATAAGGAATGGTGACACTATCAGTGATGGTATCAGCTACCTTTCCTAGTCCTGAGCCTAAAATGATCCCGACTTCAGGTTTAAGTGCAGATCGGGTTTGGATCGCTTCGACTGCTTCTTTAATTTTTTGATAAATCGAAATTACTGTCATTTTATTTCACCTAAAACCAGCTTTGGAACTGGCTTTCTCGTTTTTGAAATGACTATAGCTTCATCAAACTTTTTTTCTAGTTCAGTTAAGTCTGAGTCATCTCGAGAGTAAACAGAAACTAAAGGTTCTCCTGGTTTTACCTTAGCTCCAAGCTTGTTATAAAATAACAATCCGACTCCAGGATCAACTAAATCTGTTATTTTTTTTCGACCGCCCCCAAGTTCAACAAGGATTCGACCTATCATTTCAGTGTCTATCTTCGTAATATATCCAGCTTTTTTGGCTTTCCAGAGGGTATTGAGTGGTGCAGTAGGGAGAGGGTCTATTTGCCCTCCTTGAGCATGGGCTAGCTCAACAAATTTTTTCCAGGCGCTTCCATCGTGTAGTTTTTGGTAAGCTAATTTTCGGCCTTGCGCACTATTTTTTACTATTCCACTTAGCTCAAGCATTTGAGCGCAAAGCTGGAGTGTGAGTTCTTTGAGGTCCGCATAAGAAAAGTCAGGATGGGATTCATTTTTTAGAACAGAGATGCATTCTTGTACTTCAAGTGAATTACCTACGGCGCTTCCTAAAGGTTGGTCCATATTGGTCAGGAGAGCACGGCATGGAAGTCCCATTTTTTTTGAGACTTGAACAAGAGACTTTGCCAGAGCTTTAGCTTGGCTTAAAGATTTCATAAACGCTCCCGATCCCACTTTGACGTCGAGAACAAGGAAGTCAGTACCTTCTGCTACTTTTTTAGATAAAATGGATGCCGTAATGAGTGGAATACATTCAACAGTTCCGGTGACATCTCTTAAGGCGTAGAGTTTTCGGTCTGCAGGAACCATTTTTTCGCTTTGCCCAATCATAGCGCAACCTACTTGAGAGAGGATCTGAGACATTTCTTCAAATGAAAGATGGACTCGAAATCCTTTCATCGATTCTAACTTATCTAAAGTTCCTCCACTGTGCCCTAGGCCTCGTCCAGACATCATAGGGACTTTCAGGCCGCAAGCTGCGGCTAATGGGGCAAGAATCAGAGAGACTTTGTCTCCTACCCCGCCTGTGGAGTGTTTATCTGCTTTGGGACCGGGAATATGAGCAAAGTTGTATTTTTCCCCGCTTGCCAGCATGGATTGAGTAAGAAAGGTAGTTTCTTGAGGGGTCATCCCCTGGAAAAAGATCGCCATTAAGAGTGCGCTGGCTTGATAGTCAGGGATTTCATTATGAGCTACGCCTGAAATAAAATATCGAATTTCTGCTTCTGATAATTCAAGACCATCTCTTTTCTTTTGTATAATAAAAGCGGGTGTAAGCATCTTAGGTTTTAATTTGCATTTCTTGAAGAAAAGACCTTCCCGGGAGTTGGGTAGGAATTTCTCCAGTGAGTGCATGGAAAATTGTTGCACCAATGTCAGCAAATGTTTCTCTTGTCCCAAGGTCAACAGGCATAGAAACAACTTGCGAGTCACTATACGCTAAGATGGGGATGTATTCTCGCGTGTGATCTGTTCCTCTAAAGGTGGGGTCGTTACCGTGATCTGCAGCTAGGATTAAAAGATCTTTTTTCGTCATCTTTTTTAGAATTTTTGGAAGTGCTCGGTCAAACTCCTCAAGAGCATATCCAAACCCAGAAACATCTCTGCGGTGTCCGTAAAGCATATCAAAATCTATGAGGTTACAGAATACAAGGCCATCTTGGGTCTCGTCGAGCTGTTGAAGCAAAGTTTTGATTCCGTCTGTGTTTCCCTTCGTATCAATATTATTTTCAATTCCCTGAGCGGCATAGATATTTGAAATTTTTCCTATCCCTAAGATTGGGATCTGACGTTGAGTGAGGAAATCGAGAACAGTGTTTCCAAAAGGTTTTTTTGCATAATCTTTTCTGTTGTAGGTTCGAGTGAAGGGGGATCCTTTGGTAGGGTTCCCAATAAAAGGGCGAGCTATGACTCGGCTGACATTAATTTCGTCACAAATCGCTCTGGCGGACTTACAAATCATATAAAGTCTCTCTAAGCCAAAGGCCTCTTCATGAGCCGCGACCTGCCAAACACTGTCTGCGCTGGTATATAAAATGGGTTTACCAGATTTCATATGCTCTTCACCGAGCTCTTGAATAATTTCAGTTCCGCTCGCAGCTTTGTTTCCCAGCACACCAGGGAGGAAGTTCTCTTTGCACCAACGGTCTACAACTTCAGATGGAAATCCGTTTGGAAACTCTGCAAAAGGGGAAACAACAATGAGACCCGCCATTTCCCAATGACCTGAAGTAGTGTCTTTGCCCCGAGATCTTTCTATAGCTTTCCCAAACGCGCCTTTGCGCTTTTTAGACTGTCCATGGGGTTGCACACCCTCCATTGGAGTAATGCATCCGATTCCAAGTGCTTCCAGATGGGGAAGTTGCAATGTTCTATTTTCTTTTTCTTTAAACGCCTTAGATAAATTCCCTAGTGTATTGGATCCTATATCTCCATATACGGCGGAGTCAGGTAACGCTCCAGCGCCCACACCGTCTAAAACAATTAGAATAACGCGGTCAAATAAGCTACTTTTTGGGGATTTTGTATTGCGACGCATTATATTGCTCACTAAGTCTATAGAACCTCTTACTTTTTACTTGAAGTGTCAAGTCGGATTCGTTAGTGCTATAGTGAAAGTAGGAATGAACAAGTAGAGAGGCTCTTCTTAAAAGATCTTTCCACGTAGAATAGGCAGAGTAGAGAGTAGAAAACTTTTGATTAACACTTTCCTAAATACGAGAAGACAGATTAGACAAAGTTCTAATCAAAGAAACAAAAAGAAATGTTTCTCCCTTTGTTCTAAGTTGACCGGTCGGGTGACTTTATTACTGATAGCATCGTTTGTGGCGTTTTCAGTACCGCGCGAGACGCGAGCCGATTCGGGATATAGTTTTTTGGAAGCCATGGGCATTAGTATTGCCGTGGGTACAGTCTTAGGAGCATCGACATTGCCCTTTTATGAACAACCCGGAACACATGTGACAAATTTAGCTTACGGAGCAGCCATAGGTGCTGTTGTTGGTTTGGGTGCTTTCATTTTTGGGTCAGTTTCTGAAAAAGGGAATTCAAGCCCTGATTTAAGTGCTGAAGATTTTCGATCTATTCAAAGACAGTATGCGCTTTTAGAGCGCGACACCATCCTTTGGATGCCTGTGGTTTCCTTAAATTGGTAACAAACCGTTTTTATTGTTTAAGGAGTACACAGTTATGGCAACCGAACTCATTATTAATGCTTCATTACCCGAGACCCGCATTGCTCTCATGGAAGAAGGCGAAATTCAGGATCTTCTGATTGAGAGAGCCTCTGAAAAGGGAATTGTTGGAAATATCTATAAAGGACGCGTGACTCGCGTTTTACCTGGGATGCAGGCCGCGTTTGTGGATATAGGGCTAGAGAAAGCAGCATTTCTCTATGTAGATGATGTCTATGTTCACTCTAAGATTTGGGACGATGAAGAGGGGAATCCTTCTGATTCTACATCTTTAGACGAAATTTCTGAGGATACAGAGTCTGCTGAGGGCGGACAGGAAATGCAAGACTCTCCGGGGAGTTCTCAAAGTGCAGAAACAGCTGGCGAAGAAGCTACCCCTGAAGTGTCGCATGAAGAATCGCATGAAGATTCTCCTGAACCTATGGCCGACATGGATATTGCTGAAGGCGAAGATGAAGGGGATGAAGACCCAAATTCAGAGCCTGTTGCAATGGGCCCAGGTGATGATGAAGACAATATTGGAAACCGGGTTTTGCCTCCACCTACTCCCAAGGTGGAATCACCCACAACCGGAGCGGCACCAGAAGCAGGGGCAGCTCAACCTGCAGGGGTAGCGGCCGGTTCAGGACAAAGCCAAGATCGACCTTATCGTGGACGTCGTCCAGGGCATCACCATAAGAGGGGACGCAGAGGCGGAAGAGGTGGAGGTTCTCGCCATGGTGGTCGGGATCGGTATCAAGCTAGAGACAACCATAATCGTGGTCATTCTCAAGAGAATCAAAACGATCCTAACGAATTTCCAAAAGATTTTAATGAACAGGTTCAGGATCGAGGTCAAAGCGGATCTGATCGCCTAGATTTAGCTCAAAGTGAAGGCCAAAAAACTGAACAACCTGTGAATGAAGCCATGGATTCTAATCGCCCACAGCAAGGGATGGATGCTGAAGGCGCGCAACGTCCTGCTGGCAATTCACAGCAAGCTAGAAGATCAGCTTTTAGGCAACAAAGAGGACGAGATCGAAGAATTCGATCAAAAACTTCTCAGCGCTCAGTTCGACATCAGGTGGACATTCAAAATCTACTTAAAGAAGGCCAAGAGGTGATCGTTCAAGTTGCGAAAGATCCTATTGCTACCAAAGGTGCAAGGCTAACCTGCCACATCAGTCTGCCTGGGAGACACTTAGTTTGTATGCCGACTATTGATCATGTGGGCGTTTCCCGCAGAATCGAAAGGGATGACGAAAGGAGAAGGCTGCGTGAGTTCGTTGACTCTCATCGTCCTAAAGGTGTGGGCTTTATCGTTAGAACGGCGAGTGGCCGTCAGTCTGAAAATCAAGTGAAGCAAGATATTGAGTACCTCTCAGCGCTTTGGGAAGAAATCCGACAAAAAGCTAATGAGATGGCGGCTCCTGCTTTGATTTATGAAGATTTAAATTCTGCATTGCGAGTGATTCGTGATTGGGTCACGGAGGATATTGATAAAGTCATTGTTGATTCACGTTATCACTATAATGATATTTTAAAGTTTGTTTCCCGATTTATGCCTGCTTTAAAGCAGAAAGTAGAGCTTTACCATGGTGATATTCCTATTTTCGATGCGTATGGAATTTCGTCTGAGCTTTCTCGAGCTTTAGAGAGAAAAGTTTGGTTGAAATCTGGCGGCTATATTGTGATCGATCAAGCTGAGGCATTAGTGGCGATCGACGTTAATACAGGTAGGTATGTAGGAAAGAAAAGTCTTGAAGATACGATTTTAAAGACGAATCTCGAAGCGGTTCAGGAGATTGCATACCAACTTCGTCTCAGAAACTGCGGGGGTATTATTATTCTCGACTTGATCGATATGGAGAAGGAAGAAAATCGTCATCGTGTATTTAGAGCTTTAGAAGATGCTTTAAGAAAAGACCGCGCACGTCCAACGATTGTGAAGTTCTCTGACTTAGGTCTCGTTGAAATGACTCGAAAGAGAACACGAGATACCATTATTCGAACTCTTTGTGAGTCTTGTTCACATTGTGAGGCGAAAGGTTTTATTAAGAGTAAGCAAACAGTTGCTTATGAGGTTTTACGAGAGATTGAGCGTGAAGGAACCGGGCGAGATGTGGGTAAGGTCCTTGTTCAAGCTCATCCAGACGTCATCGACATTCTTGCAATCGAGGAGCGTGAAACAGTTGATATGTTGGAACGTCGTCATCATATGCAGATTTATTTACAGGCTGTGACGGATTACCATCCCGAGCAGTTTGAGGTATCTGGAGATAAAGCTGCACGACCTGCTTCGCGTGATTCTCATGACCACAGACGACGTGAGCATCATCGTGATCGTCGTCCACACCATCAAGGGAATCACAATCCCACTGCGGCTCGTGAGTCAGTACCAACAGAGTCTACTTCTCAAGCGGTGGGGGCTGGGTCTGAGTCACCCATTACACCACCTGAAGTGCCATCTATCGATTCTGTTTCGCATGGAACTCCGCTTTCTACAGGAGTGACTGCGGGACCTACGTCAGGTTCAGCGACGGACTCAATGGATGAAGAAGATCGTTTGGCCTTCTTAAGGGCTCAGGCTGCTCAGGATGCGGCTTTGGCGATGAGAAGTAATGCAGCAGGAAACGATCAGCCCACACATCGTATGCGCAATAATAACGACAGAGGGGCTCGCCATCATAATAACCGAGGTGGAAGAAATAATAACCGAGGTGGAAGAAATAATAACCGTGGTGGTCGTGGCGGAGGTCGTTATCATAGAAACAACGATCGTCCAGGACCACGCTACTATGAGTCGGGTGTGAGGAATCCATCTCCACAGCAAGAGGCACCACAAGCTACTTCTGTTAAAGCGACCTCAACAGAAGATACAGGCCCAAGAGAAGACGGCGGGGGGGGTTATTCACAGCCGCCAGTGTAAGCTTAGGCTTCAACTCCCTGAGGGGATTGATCTAGAGAATTTTTTTGGCTGGCTTTGGGAGCGGTTTTCATCTTCAGGGCTCTTGGGGGTTCATGAGGGAACAGTTCTAAGTGCACCTGGGCAAGAAATGGTCTTAGATAGTGCCTGGGCCCCGAATGAACGAGATTGGGTTTCTGAGAAAAATCAGAGTGAGGGAGGAGAGGTTGAACTTTTCTTCTCTGATATGACTTCCGCGCAAAAGTGTTTTGATGAGTTAAGATCACTGCCAAACCTGATTCTGAGAGGTGTTGAAGAGTTAGCTGAAGAAGATTGGAATGCAAAGTGGAAAGAAAGTTTTCAAGGAATTGATCTCTCCCCTCATTGGAAAATTTTACCTTATTGGAAAAAATCTGAAGCATCTGTTCATAATTTACCTGTGATTTGGATTAACCCTGGAGCAGGATTTGGAACAGGAACTCACGAGACCACGCAGCTCTGTCTGCAAGCTATTTCTCAATATGTTCAAGAAGGATGGAAAACGCTCGATTTCGGAAGTGGTTCTGGAATTCTTTCGGTTGCGTCTGCGATCAAGGGAGCAAAAGTTGCTGCAATTGAGATTGATACTTTAGCGGAAGATAATGCTCGAGAAAACGCAAGGCTGAACGCCGTTATAGATCGGATTGGTTTTTTTAGAGATCTTGATGAAATGAGCGGGAAATTTAATTTAGTTGTAGCAAATATTTTGAAAAATGTTTTGCTGCAATATGCTGAACAACTAGTAGGGTGTGTAAAAGAAAATGGAATTTTAGTTTTATCGGGTTTGATCGAAAATGATGTGCCCGACGTAAAGCGATGTTATTCGTTACTTCTCGGTGGAAAAGAACCGCAAATTTTAGAAAAGAACGAATGGCGTGCTTTGGTATTTACTTAGGACGAACGCTGCTTCTTAAAGGCTCTTTGCTAGTGATCACCCGTGTTTGTTCTTCGGGTTTGACAGCGTCTTCTGATTGCATTTTTTGATAGTCTGAACTGATATAGTATTGAGCGCAGTGTTTCACAGCTTCTTGAGCTGCTGCAGGAAGATTTTTTCCTGTTCCTAAAATAGTCGAGATCAACTGTTTTTGGTGGTTATCTTTTGCATTTTTAATATACCCTTCAGCAGAAACTGAAGATCCATCATGAATCATGACTTCGTTTCCACCTGCAACTACCATGCTTCTTGCTGAACGGTCTTTTAAAGAAAGAATAGTAGTATATTTAAAGCTATCTAAAGCTTCTGGTTCTTTCTTGGTTTCAATGGTCAATGTGGCAGCTGTTAAGTCTAAAATTGCAGTTCTTGTAAAGTCTGAGGCAATTCCTACATCCTGTGTTTTAGCAGTCATGATGAGTTGGGTCCCGCTGCCTTGAATCACAGGCTCAAGATTAGACGGCGCCCAGAGTTCCTTTGATCCGATTTTTTTATTTTGTTCTAATGCTACGTCTAAGTGATAGTCTTTAAAAGAACGTACAAAAAGAGTTTTTAAACTTTCAGTGAGCACTGCTACTTTCTTATCCAGTTGGTCCTTTGTAGCGCGATTCAGTTCTTTAAAACCTGGATTTTTAAGTTGCTCAGGGCTAATAGAGTCGAGCTTTTGTCTGGTTTTAACTGCTAATATTAAATCTTTTCGAATTTGTTCACTTTTATCTAAGAAGTATGTGTTGAATCCTAAGAAGTCTTTAGAAGAATTGCCAATTTGAGTATTCACTCGAGGAGCAAATTCAGATTTTTCAGATTCCCAGCGCCTAAGAAGGTGATTGTATTCTTTTCGTGCGGTGGCTTCATCAAATTCAGGAAGAGTCAGTCCTTCGAGCTGTAACTCACAAGCTAGTTTTTCTGCCTCAGTAAAGTTTATGATTTCACTCATCCCTGCCTGTGAGACAAGTAATGATAAAATGGTTATTCCAAAAACTCGACGTTTCATAAAAATACTTCCTTTTAATACGTTTAGTATAAGCAACTCGTATGCCGAGAACTGTGCGAAAATAGAGTTCGTAATCATAGGGGTTTTTCCGCTGTAGGTGTCAAACGTTTAGACAGGTGTTAAATAAAGTTGTCGCATCGAGTTAGCCGTAGATTTATACCCTAAAATACCCGTTGCCTGATCTCCCTCCTATTCGATATTCTAATATTCATAATGCTGAACGTCGTTAAAGAGCGTAAAGGTGAAGTTCTAACTGTCCAGTTTCTTGGCACAATTGAGGAGTCGGTCAATTTTGATCAGTTGATCGGACCTCCTCCTCAATCGCTCCACATTAATTGCAAAGCTGTGACCCGCATTAATTCTGAAGGGGTGAAATCCTGGATTAAGTATTTTCAGTCTATCCAGCAAAAAGGAATTCAACTGAAGTTTGTCGAAGTGTCGACTGTCATCATTGAGCAGATAAATCTGATTTCAAATTTTGTTGTTGGAGCGCCTATTGATTCTTTTTATGCTCCGTATTCATGCCCTTCTTGTAAGACGGAATTTATTTGCTTGCTTCAAACCGCAGATTTAAAAAATAAAAAAGAACCCCCAGAACAAAAATGCCGTAAATGCAATGTGCCTCTTCACTTTGATGATATTGCAGATGAGTATTTTGGATTTCTAGTTCACGTCTAAGGTTTAGATTCGGCTAATTCTTTGAGATATTGCCCATAAGGACTTGCTTTGAACTTCTCTGCCAACTGAGAGAGCTGCTGAGTATTGATATAACCTTTTAAAAATGCAATTTCCTCTAAGCATGCGACCTTCAATCCCTGTCTTTGTTCAAGCGTATGAATAAACTGTGACGCTTGGAGAAGAGATTCATAGGTTCCGCTATCCAACCAAGCGATGCCACGGCCTAAGGTACGAACAAAGAGTTCCCCATTTTTCAAATACTGTTGATTGACATCAGTAATTTCAAGTTCGCCTCGAGCTGATGGCTTAAGATTTTTTGAAATTTCTACAACCTGTGAATCATAAAAATAAATTCCGGGCACCGCCCAGTTGGATTTAGGTTTCTTAGGCTTTTCTTCTAGGCTGACGGCTTTGCCTTTAGAGTCAAACTCCACAACTCCGTATCGCTCGGGGTCTTGCACATGGTAGGCAAAAATATTAGCCCCCTTTTTAAGAGACATTGATTCTGTAAGAACAGGAATAAAGTTTGCTCCATAAAAAATATTATCTCCCAACATGAGACAGACTGGAGATTTTTGAATAAATTTTTCACCTAAAATAAATGCATGTGCAATGCCTTCAGGCTTAATCTGCTCCTGATATGAGATGGAGATTCCAAGTTGGCTGCCATCTCCTAAAAGTTCTCGAATGATGGGAACGTCACGGGGGGTACTGATAATCAAAATTTCTTTAATTCCTACTAGCATCATGTTTGAGAGTGGGTAATAGATAGTAGGTTTGTCGTAAACGGGAAGCAGTTGTTTGCTGACTGTAAGAGTGAGTGGGTAGAGCCTTGTTCCTAAGCCTCCTGCTAAAATAATTCCTTTCATTTATTTTTCTCCATAATAGTATTTTTCCAGTCTTGGTGACTTAGGTACCATTCAATGGTTTTTGAAAGCGATTTTTCAAATTCATGATGATGCTTAAATCCGAGCTCCTTTTGGGCATAACGATCATCGATGGCATATCGACGATCATGTCCACGTCGATCAGTGACATACGTGATTTGATTTTTATAAGATTTTCCATCTTTTCTAGGCTTAAGACGATCGAGCTGTTCACATAGATAGGTAACAACGTGGATATTAGTTCTTTCTGAGTTACCCCCAAAGCAGTACACCTCACCTGCTTTTCCCTTTTCTAAGGCTAAAATAATCCCCTGGCAGTGATCTTCTACCTGAATCCAGTCTCTGACGTTTTTCCCGTCTCCGTAAACAGGAAGGGGCTTTTCTTGAAGAGCGCAGTCAATCATATGGGGAATGAGTTTTTCTGGATATTGACGAGGACCATAATTATTCGAGCAATGAGTGGTGATGGTCGGGAAGTCATAAGTGTGGTTCCAAGCTCTGACAAGTAGGTCTGCAGCTGCCTTTGTTGCTGAGTATGGAGAATTGGGTGCAATAGGAGAATCTTCTTTGAAAAATCCATTTGAGTCTAATGATCCAAAAACTTCATCTGTTGAAACTTGAATAAATTTAAATTTTTTTTTATGATCCTCCGAGAGTTTAAACCAGTAATTTAAACTCACATTGAGAAGTGTAAAGGTTCCTTGAACGTTCGTTTCAAAAAATGCTCCAGGTTTATCAATAGAGCGATCTACGTGAGATTCAGCAGCTAAATTTAAAATTGCGGAAATGGGGTGTTTTCTTAAAATATCTGAAACAAGAGGTCCGTTGCAGATGTTTCCTACAATGAGTTCGAATTTGTCTTGTGGAATATGAGAGAGATTTTCTTTATGGCCTGCATAAGTGAGAGCATCTAGAATAATGACATGGTGGCCATTTTGAATAAGTTTTTCAACCAGGGTGCTTCCGATAAAACCTGCACCTCCTGTAACTAAAACAGATGTGTTCATTCTTATTATTGTACCGTTTTTAGCGCTAAAATCAGTCTTTTTTCACATAGCTACCATAGCCAGTCGATTCTCGAATTGGGCTAAATTTCGCTTTGGTAGCCACAGTGCGTTCTGACGTGAGCTTTTCTTCTGTAATCGTGTGAGTTTTGACGTTAACAAAATAATTAGCAATAGGGGTGTAATTCATGTGTTTTTCTGTCCCTTTGGTTAATAGAACGTATTGGAACCGTAAGGGAACCTGCTCAGGATTGGGAATAGTCGCTGCATATCTGAGTAATTTGTCATGAAAAAGTTCTGGCCTGGAGGAGAAGAGTTTTATTGTATTAAATAAGGTTGCTATACAAACGGACTCACCGACATGAAGGTAGCGGTATTGGAGTGCAAAATTTTCCCAGTACGGCAAACGGTAAACTGTATTTTCAGTAACAAGTTCGATTTCAGGTGTAGTTTGTTTGTAAATTCTAACAAAAAAATTAGTCAGATCTGTTGTGAATACTCGCCAGATAATAATTGGAAAAAACCCCGTGTATCGATTGAAAGCGGTCTGCAGGAGAGGAGGTAGAGATATGTTGAAAAAAAGGTTCATATACTGAACGATTTTTACAATCGGTAGAAGGCCAATATAGATCCAAGTGAGAGTGTAAAGAATGTTAAGTATAGATAATGATATCGCTGATGATGATACATTCCATGTTTGAGACTGAAGATGAGCTGGGTGTCCAAAGTGAAAGCCAAGTTCAGGAAGAAAAAGTAGACCAATTGCAACCATCAGAGGTCCAAGTCGACCAATTCTAAAAAATATCGAAATGGTTGTAAAGCCACCCATTAGTCCTAATGCTCCTAATGTTTGCAGTCCTGGAATGAGCAGGCTGCTTGCTATAGAAATTTGTCCAATCGAAGCAGCGATATTGAGCGTTCGATAGATTTTATTTTTAGGATCAGTTTTTTTAAAGAAACTATAAAAATAAGTCCAGATAGGATTGGCAAGTCCATACTCCACACCTTCACCTTGAAAATACCCAGTTAATCCCTTATATGTGCCAGCACAGATAAAAATAAATGCAAAATCCCAGCGTGCCATTCTGAGAAAATGTTCTGTGAGTAAGCCGTGATCCTGAACTTTGAGTGAGCTTTCTAATAAGAACAAATAAAATGTTACCCAATGAGGCATGAAACCTACAGCACCTACACCGCGAAGTAGGCTGTTCCATCGAGAGTAGATGTAAAAATAGCGAAAAAGCAAAAGTAAGATAGCGATAGAAATCCAGGATAGTGTATGAGTCATTAAGCCGATAGCGCTTAAGGCCCATAGTAAAAGAATAATCGAAAATACGGGTTTCTGATTCCACCAGGCTTTTTTGCTATATCCTTCGCCTAGCCAAAGCGAAGCTTGAGGTAAGAAAAATATAAGGTCGAGTAAAAACAAAAAGCCGCAGATTTGTTTAAAAAGAATATAATTATGAATCACAGTAGTTTCTTTCCCAAACTCCAAATAGAGTTAAAGCCCAAACTTTTTTACCGAGTTCAAAATCATAACTGCTATAAAACTGATCGACTAAATTTTGAACATATTTTGAATCTAGTAGTTCTAATTGATTAAATTTTTTATATTGAAGCGTGCTCATGGTAAAGTCTTTCAATTCACTTTTTAACCAATAAATCGCAGGCTCAATAAACCCTTCTTTGGGACGGTAGATTTGTTCTTTGGGTAGATATTTTTCAGCTAATTTTTTTAGTATAAATTTAGTTTCCGCGTTCCTGATTTTAAAATGCGAGTCCAATGAAAATACATAATCTACTATTCGATAATCTAAAAATGGCACTCGAACTTCAATGGAGTGAGCCATAGAAAGATTGTCCGCATAACTTAAAATCAGCTCTACTAAAGTGTTCTTGCATTCATATTCAAGCATTCGATTGAGTGGGTCTTCAGCACTTTGAGTTTGTTGGATTTTATTTTCAATTTCAACGCCAACATTAGGAGACGACATGATTTTGTGATTGAATAGTTTCTTTTGCTCTTCAGATGAAAAAATTGCAAAAGAGTCAATGATTTTTGAAAAGGGAAGAGTTAAGCCTTTTGTTACATATTCTTGTTCTTTGGACGGCAGATTATTACTTCGGTCTCTAATCCCTGCAGCAACTCGGTGCAGAAAGTATGAACCAAAGATTTCATCAGCTCCGTCGCCGCTCACTGCAACTTTGAGATCCTTTTTCATTGCCTTAGAGATGAACCAGTTGGCGATACTTCCTGCATAAGGCTGACCAAAGTGTTGTATTGCTTTGGGCAATTCTTCGATGAATTCATCAGGTGTTAGCAATATTTCATGATGCTGTGTCTGGAATTTTTTAGAAGTAAGTAAGGAGAATTTTCTATCAGCACTCTTGTTATAAATTTCTTCGTTATAAACTAAACAATAAGTTTTTAAAGGATGAGTCACAAATTGACTTGCAAGACAAACCACTAGGCTGGAATCAATTCCTCCACTTAAGTATGCTCCAACCTCGACGTCTGCTTGCATACGTATTTTCACTGCGCTTTGCAGTAGCTGATCTAGATGGTCGCAAATTTCTTTATCAGAGATTTGGTTTTGATTTTTGAGCGTGTGATTTGAGATTTTATAGTAAGACTTGATTTCAAAGGTGCCGTCAGTTTTTACTTTAAGATAAGAACCCGGTGGAATTTTTTTCACTCTTTGATCACTGCTTTTTTCTTGAGGCATTGTTTTTTGAGAGAAAAACCATGGAAATGATTCTGTAGAAAGATATTTTTTGTAATGAGGGTGTTTCTCTTGCGCAAAGAGAGGATGAAATTCACTTGCGAAGCTGTGAAAGCGATTTTGATTATCTAGCCTGTAGAAGATCGGCTTTTTTCCATAGCGATCTCGAATGAGAGTCATTTCGTTCTTTTTTTGATCGATAATGCAGATCGCGAACATTCCGTTAAGTTTTTCAATGAATTCTAAACCGTATTTTTCATATAAATGAACTAGTACTTCGGTGTCTGAATTTTGAGTTCGGAAAACATATCCTTCTTTCTCTAAAGGCTCACGCAAATCCATTGCGTTGTAAATTTCACCGTTAAAAAGAACAGTAATTGTCTTATCCTGATTGTGCATGGGTTGTTTGCCACCTTCGATATCGACAATAGATAGTCTTCTCATTCCACAGTGGTAGTTTTGAGAGTGAAAAATCCCTTCATCGTCAGGACCGCGATGAATAAGAGCATTGAGCATAGATTCCAGCTTATTTTTTACTTCAGGACCAAAATAGCCTGCAATTCCGCACATAGATTGACTCAGTTGATGTTAAATTTATCGTAAATTAAGTAATCCGGTCTTCTTTTTACAGCTAGAAAAATTTCACCGATGTATTCGCCCAGTAATCCAATAAAAAGAAATTGTACGCCCATGAGAAAAGTAAAAAGTGTTAGAATAAAAGTAAAGCCAACTGCTACGTCGCCATAGAGAATTTGTCTGGCTACATAATAAATAGCCAGTCCAATAGAAGCTAAGGTCACGCAAAGACCAACATGAAAAACAAAGCGAATGGGCTTATTTGAAAATCCCATAAGTCCCACTCGTGCGTGGTCTAATAGTTTTGCAAAGGTATATCCAGATGAACGTGATCTTTGAGTCCAAGGAACTTCTACTAAAGCAGGGGGCATTCCAATCCACGCTACAAAACCTGCAATAAAAGGTCTTTCTGGAAATTTAAGAAGATAGTCTGTATATCGACGAGTCATTATTCTCAGTGTCGTAGCATCTTGAATAATTTTATAATCAGAAATGAAGTTAAATATTTTAAAATACATATTGGTCATGAGTGATCGGAGCAGTCCTCGTCTAGGTTTTCTTCTTTTTCCAATCACGATTTCGTGGCCTTCTTTTATTTTTTCCAAAAACATGGGCAAGGAATCAGGAGTTTCTTCTAAATCAGCGTCGATCATCATGACATAGTCACCTTTGGCATGCTCAAGTCCAACTCGAAGAGCCACATGTTGACCAAAGTTTCTAGCTAAGTTGATGACTTTGACATTTGGATGAGATTCTGAAAGTTCTTTTAGGACTTTTCTTGAATCATCTGGAAAATCATCGTTAACGAAAATGTATTCAACTGATTTGAATCGAGGAGTTGCTGCTAAAAAAACTTGTCGACAAAGCTCCTTGAGTGAGTCTTGATTATGATAAACTGGTGAAACTACAGTGAGTAGAGAGTCCTTAAATTCTGGAAAGGGTTTCATGTGGGACACAGATATAAGGATATCGCTCTCAGTTGGATCGTACCATGTCAAAGTTTTGACTGAATTTTAATTCATCCACATGTGTCATAATTAGTGAAAATGAAAAAAGTCGCTGTCATTCAGTCTAATTACATTCCTTGGAAAGGATATTTTGACATTATCCATGACGTGGATCTTTTTATCTTCTATGACGATGTACAGTTTACAAAAAATGATTGGCGAAACAGGAACAAATACAAGACTAAACATGGAACAAAGTGGATTTCAATTCCTGTGGGACAAGATCTTAATCGATTGATCTGTGAAGTAGAAATTACGGATCATACATGGCAAAAGCAACATTATAAAATGCTGACACAAACCTATGCTAAAGCTCGGTTCACGAAAGATTACCTTCCATTTTTAGAAGAAGTCTATCTATCACGCGAGTGGAGTAATTTGTCTGAGTTGAACCAGTTTTTAATAAGAGAAATTTCTCAACGTTTTTTAGGAATAAAGAAAACAGAATTTCAAGATTCTAGAGAGTATTCACTTTCAGGAGCACAACTTGATCGGTTAATCGGACTATTAAAAAAAGTGGGGGCTGAGGCTTATATTTCAGGTCCAGCAGGGAAGGAGTACATTTTAGAAGATCGATTTAAGGCAGAAAAAATTCAGCTGATTTATAAAGACTATACAGATTATCCAGAATACGATCAGATTTATCCGCCTTTTGCTCATCATGTGAATATTTTTGATGTACTTTTTCATTGTGGCCCTCGTGCTGAAGATTATATTTGGGGGCATCGTAAGTGAAACTCTGGAAGCGAATCTTTTTTCTATCATTTGTGATTGGAGCTATGGTTCTTTCCCGGACCTTAGGACGTCCGGCTGATGGAGATGATTCTGCATATTTTTACACATTAGGACTTTCAAGCTGGTCTGATACACTATCGCGATTGTTTGTATTTCCGAATCCGAAAATATTTATTTATAATCGTTATCGTCCATTTTGTTTTGATCTTTGGGTCAAGTTTCTTTGGGAGTTGGGGCTTAGCCCTCAAGCCTATAAAGTCATCAATTGGATTTTGAACTGGGTAGGGTGCCTATCCTTTTCTTTTGGAATGACTCGAATTCTTGCCTTAGGTTTTAGACTAGCTCCTGAAGTCCCTTGGGCTATGGCCAGTCTTATTTGGTGGACGCCTTCTTTGTTTTTGACAACGACAGGGACTTTTTATCCTGCTTGGGTAGAGGTGGTCCTAGGTGGAGCACTGATATTGATTTCCGATCCTGGAGAGGGACGCCGCAGGCAGATACGTATTGTAGCTGCGGCACTGCTGGGCTTTTTTGCTTGTCAATCGCATGAAAAAGCTTGGATGATGTTGGTGTTTGTTAGTCTATGGCTGGGGATCTTAAAATATTTTAAAGTATTAAAATCAGACGGTCCAAAAGTCTGGTGGCCATTAGCGCTGCTTGGATTTTACCTTTTATTCTATCGGTCGATTTCTTCTTCAGACTATAAAGATGTAGTCGCAGTTACTCCTAAACTTGTTTTCACATGGGAGAAACTTTGGATCAATTGCTCGTATTATTTGTTAGTTTTATTCAATGCGCTTTTCTCACCTTTACCTAACTGGTTGGGGGCAGACAAGCAGTCTTTTGATTTTACACTGTTGCCAACGTCTCTACCATTTTTACTGACGGTGGGAGGTTTTGGATACGCGATATATTGGGCAGTGAAAACAAAAATGACAAGCACTGCTGTTTGGAAGTGGGCAAGTGTAGGCCTTTTAGCTATGGCGGTAGTTTTTACTGTGCCTTTTTGGTTTGCATATTTTAGATTAATTCATTACCTGATTTCTCCCGCTGCGTTTTTGCTGATCTGGCTAGTTGTTTTGGTGGGACGTGGAGAAAAACTCCAGTCACTACCTGTGATTTTAGTTTTGGTTGGAAATTTTATGACCTCAGCGCATATTGTGGAAAACTGGAATTGGATTGATTTTAATGCTGGAGGGAACAAAACTTTTACGGATCGAGTATTGTCGCGATCTGATTTACAGGATTGTACGAGTGAGCGTCCATGTTGCATTCATTACAGCGGTCGAGTGGGTGGCAATAGCGAATGGGAGATGAACTGGAATGCCGGAGCGCCAAAGTGGCCAAAGTTTTACCCAGATAACTGGCCAGAAAATGGAAAAGGCTTGAAGCTTCGTGACTGTGTAAAGACGGTGAGTTTGGATTAGGGGGCAAGAGCTTGAGCTGTTGAAATGTGAACAGTTATCTCTTGTCTCACTCAAACAATAATTTTCCGAAATCTATATAATGAGAAGGTTTCACCAAATATTGCAAACATCAATTTCACTCAGTGCCTGTGTGTATTTTTTGCAAGCCGAGTTTAACTTCACACCCGTAACTTTTTCTAAGTGCGTGAAAACTTCGTTTTGAGTGGGACCGCCTTCATTCAAAAAGACTGCGATTTTAGGCCCTGGATACTGCTTAAGTGCAGTAGCATTCTTATCCAATGACTGAAAATCATAATCAAATTCCATAACGTTTAGCTGGTTTTTTACAAATAAGAGATAAGGCCTCTTAAGGGCATGAGTGAGTGGCCAATGCGTGAGAATTAAAGCCTTCTGAGGGAGATTTTCTAGCTCGTTTGCGACTTTCATCATGATTTGAATTTGATCTTGATAGGAAGATCGATATTCCAGAGCGCTATATTTATTAGGAATATCATGCCAGGTGACAAAACTATACAAGGCAGTCAGAGCTAAAGTAGTATGCATGAGTCTCTGGGGAGTGGCCCACCGTAACTGTTTCCATGGCACCACCGCCTGCTTTGTTAAATATTCAAGCGACCAAGTACCTAACACATAAAACCCAGAAAGAATCACCATAAAGTAACGCTGATGAGTGACACCAAACAGGGTCAGGAAAACCGTTTCTAGGATGATCGCGGCAATGATGACCCACTTTAATGGGTCAAAAAAATTGGAGTCTTTTCTTTTCCATGCAAGGTAAAGAGAAGCAAATATTGAAAACGTAAAAATCCATCTTCCGTCGACAAAACCAATTTGAAAAACTCGATGAGCAAATCGAAAAATTAAAGCGCGTGAGCCTTGCAAAAAAATACTATTGTATTTGATTGAGCCTGAGACAAAGGCTGGGTCATCTTGAACAAATGACCAAGAATAGATAAACCAAATTGTGCTAACGACAGTAACTGGGGTCAAAAATAGAAAAGTATTTTTGAGAGCTGATTTTTTTGATTGAAGTAGATAAAATCCAAGCGCGTAGGCAGGAACAATGGCTAAAAAAGTTGCGTTTGCTAACGCGGTGAGAGCCAGTAGAACAGTTGCCCACTTCCATGCCTTTTTTTCTAAAGCGACGAGAGTCCAAACAGAAAAAGCAGCAGCCAGAAGATCAGCCTGAGCTAGAGCAACTTCAGAAAGACTTACAGGCGCTACAAAAAGCGCGAGTGCTGTAAGAAATGAAAGAGCACGAGAGGCTCTCGTTCTAGCTAGGACGTAGGTACCACTCACGTAAGTCGCTCCTGCTAAGAAAGTCATGATTCTAAAGGCTGGAACACCCCAGCCGATGATCTTGGCAAGTCCTGCGATCATCCAAAAAAAGAGCGGTGGGTGGGTGAGGATAGGAGTGACCCATTCAGTACTGAAGCGAATGCCGTTGCGAAAAAAAGTATAAGCGTATGGAGCATAGAGACCCAGTTCGTCCCAGTAAAAAAGAAGATTCATTGCATCCCAGCGTATGAGGAGGATGGCTAAGAAGGCAGCAAGAAATGCGAGGTAGGGTTCGAGACGCTTGGGCATAATAGAATGAGATTAGGATATCATAGTTTGGAAAGTTTAGTGGTACTCTAGTATGTTAAATTTTAACTGAACGTAGATAAATTAATCCGCCAGTTCCCGGAGAGCAGAACGTAACCGTGGGTTTTGGAAGAGACCATCTAAAAAAACGTATATAAAACCTTCTTAATTTTGGAAAAATAAAATAACGCTTAAATATTTTGTTCACAACAAAAGCAGGCAAAGCAAATGGAACCAGTAAATCATGTATCAGAGTTTCAGAATGGGTGCTGTACTCTTTTACCTCTACACACTCAAACCCATTTTCCTTGAGAAGAGCCTTCCATTTATTTTGATTATAAAAATGGAAGTGATTCCAGAAGTGATTGTAAAAATTTCTAAATTTTAGGTCTAGAGATCGCAATTTAAGCGCTCTTAAGATCGTAGAGACAGTGGAGAATTGGTCAAAAAAATCAGTTGGGACTGTCATATGGAGTTCTCCATTTTTTTTAAGTATGCGATGTGCTTCTTTTAAAACAGGAGAAATTTCCTCAATATGTTCCATGACGCTATTTGAAATAACCGTAGATATAGACTCATTTTCAAGTGGGATTTGATTGCCCGTAGAGTGAATTAAATGCTGATATACATTTCTTTGTTTAGCTCTCTCGATTTCTGTAGGGTGCGGATCTAAGCCGTAATCTAATTGGAAATTTTTTCCAAAAGTAATTTCAACAAAAATTCCATCTCCACAACCTAAGTCTAAGACAGGCTTATTGAGCGGACGTCCAACATAGATGGCAGATTCTAAGCTTCTTTCAAGAGCAAGTGCTAAAGGGGCGTGGTTACAGTAGTGAGCAACAAAATCATGGTTCGTTTGCACGGGGTTAATATATGGGTAATTACAAAAACTTGGAAGAAATTTGGTATCTAGCAGTTAAAGACCTTAGTGCGAAGTGTACAAAGGGATGGAGCGGCTCTTGAAACCACTCTTCAGGTTGTTTCCATAGAGCCTCTGAGCTTTGTAGATCGATAGTCACGTGGGTTTGGGAAACCTGTATTTGAAAAAGTGTAGTAATTCCATGAATTTGATAACCAAGCTTTTGGTCTTCGAGAATGACATCAAAAGTACCTATTTCATAAAAATCAGTAGGGTGAGCCATGATTCCACATTCTTCGCAAAGCTTTCTTGTCGCGGCTTCGCGACGTGACTCGAGATAATGGATGCGTCCCCCTGGAAGCCACCACTGCCCAGAAGCAGGCTCGTTTTTCCTTTTGAGTAAAAGTATGGATGAGCAGGGGGTGTGTATGAGTAAATCCACACATGGAATCGGCATTTGTCTTTTGATTTGATCGTAGAGTGGTGCATCGATATACATAGAATTTCACAATTTTAACTAGGTTATAGGAACATTTTTAGCGCATTTTTGTCAGTTATTTTATATAAGAAGAGCCATGTCGATTCAACCACTACATGTTTCGATTATCGTGCCCTGCTATAACGAAATAAAAAACGTTATCCCCTTGGTTGAACAAATTCATGCTGCTTTAGAACACTATACGCATGAGATTTTAGTTGTAGACGATAATAGCCCTGATGGGACCTATGAAACGCTTATTAAAAAAAACTACCCCTATGTACGGCCATTTTTACGTAAGGAAAATAGGGGGTTGGCAAATTCTATTCGATACGGTCTAGAAAATGCCAATGGCAAGATATGGGTGGTGATGGACTCTGATTTTAATCACCAGCCTAGTTACATTCCGTTTATGGTTGATAATACCCGCTATTATGATTGCGTGCTTGGCTCACGGTTTCAATATGGTGGAAAAATGGAGCCTCGTAGCAGACATTTGTTGAGTTGGTTATTCAACATATTTACAAGAGCTATAACAGGTGGCATGGTCACCGATAGCCTTTATGGCTTTTTTGCAATAAGAAAAGAAGTTTTAGAAAAGGTTGATTACAACAAGATTTTTTGGGGTTATGGAGATTATTGTATTCGTATGCTCTATTATTTGCAGAAAAATAAGATTAGCATTTTGCAGTTCCCTGTTGTGAATGGTCGTCGTTTAGAAGGAGAAGGGAACAATCGGTTTATTAAAGTTTTTTGGCAATATTTTACAGAAGTTTGTCGGTTAGTTTGGCGAGAAAGAATGACGTCAATATGACTTCTCATCAGTATCAAGAAATTCAAAGCTGTCGTATTTGTCAGAGTCCAATTTTGTCGACCGTTTTAGATTTAGGGAATCAGGCTCTCACTGGAGTTTTCCCAAAAGAATCTCAAGTCAAAAATCAAAATGTAGCTTTTGCACCGCTTGTTTTAGTGAAATGCGCAGATCCTCAGGGGTGTGGTCTGGTGCAGTTGAAGCATGCTCTTCCTTTAAGTCAGCTTTATGGGAACCATTATGGCTATCGTTCTGGCTTAAACGCAAGCATGGTGAGACACCTGAAGGATCAAGTTCAGAAAGTGATTTCGAGAGTAAAGATTCAATCTGGAGATTTAATTATTGATATCGGAAGCAATGACGGAACATTGCTTGGAGCTTATTTAAATTTTGGGGTTTCAGACGTCACCTTACTTGGCGTTGACCCTTTGGTGAAGAAGTTTAAAGAGTATTATTCTCCTAAGATAGACACAATAGCGGATTTTTTTTCTGCCGACTTGGTTCAAGGTCGTTACGCTGGAAGAAAAGCTAAAGTGATTACTTCATTTGCTATGTTTTATGATCTTGAGCAACCTATGCACTTTATGAAGCAAATCCGAGATTTACTAGATCCAAACGGAATTTGGGTTTTCGAGCAAAGCTATTTGCCTTTAATGTTGAAGCAAAACTCCTATGATACTGTTTGTCATGAGCATCTAGAGTATTATGCGCTTAAGCAAATACAATGGATGGCTGCACGAACAGGGATGAAAGTGATAGATGTTGAATTGAATGCCACCAATGGCGGAAGCTTTGCTGTAACTGCTGCACGTGAGGACTCAAATCTACCAGTTCATGCATCCTATCTCGATCAAATTTTAAAGGACGAACAAAATCAGGGAATTCATTCCTTACAGTGCTATGAAGATTTTAGAAATAGATTGATGGTAGAAAAAAATAGATTCATTGATACTTTAAAAACACTCAAAGCATCTGGGAAAAAAGTTTTTGGTTACGGTGCATCTACTAAAGGTAACGTAATTTTACAATACTGTGGGATTACTTCAGAACTCATGCCTTACATTATGGAAGTCAATTCTGAAAAATTTGGGTGTTACACTCCTGGAACTGGAATTCCAATTATTTCTGAAAAAGAAGCTCGAGCAATGAAGCCAGATTATATTGTTCCTTTGCCTTGGCATTTTAGAGATTTTATTATTGAAAAAGAGCAAGACTATCTAAAGTCTGGTGGAAAAATATTATTTCCACTACCACACGTTGAGATTGTCTCCCAATGACCGTCAAGATCCCTTGGGCTAAGCCGTCATTCTTGGGTCGTGAACAAGAATATTTACAAAAAGCATTGGAATCCTCATGGATCTCCGGTGGAATGTATGTTGATCGTTTTGAGTCAGACTTTGCAAAAAAAAATAACGTGTCACATTTCATCACAACATCAAATGGAACAACCGCACTTCATTTAGCTTTGCTTGCAGCAGGTATAGGTCGTGATGATGAGGTGATTGTACCTGGTTTTTCATTTATAGCTCCTGCGAACATGACCTTGGCTGTAGGAGCAGTGCCTGTTTATGCAGATATAGATCCTACGACATGGTCTATAGACGTTCATGAAGTTGAAAAAAAAATTACTTCTAGAACTAAGGCAGTCATTGCGACACATAATTATGGTGGAATGGCCCCAGTAATTGAGCTTAAAAAGCTTTGCGATAAGAATAAGATTTTTTTTATTGAGGACAATGCTGAATCTCCATTTTCGAAATGGAATGGTAAGTTTTCAGGTACTTTTGGTGATTTTGGATGTTTTAGTTTTCATGCAACAAAAACCATTACAATGGGTGAAGGGGGTGGTGTGACTACGCCAAACCCTGAATTACATACAAGAATGCGGCTGATTCGTGATCACGGTATGAATAAGTCAAAAAGATATTGGCATGAGACAGTGGGTTACAACTTTAGGATTACTAATATGCAAGGAGCACTCGGTTGTGCTCAGCTTGAAAAGATTGATAGTATTATAGAAAAACGTAAGAAAATTTATAAAAGATATTTAGAACATTTAGATCGATTAGATGGACTTCAACTACAGGTGTTTCAAAAAGAACTAGATCCTGTGGTTTGGACTTTGGCCTTAAGAATAGAGCCAAAGGCTTTTCGCTTAGAAAGAGATGGATTAATTGCAGCAATGCTCTCTGTAGGAATAGAAACTCGCCCAGGGTTTTATCCCCCTAGTCGAATGCCCTTTTATCAGGCCCCTCGCTTGCCAATCTCAGAAGAGGTTTCATCTCAAATCATTTGCCTTCCATTTTTCGAAGAACTTACGGATTTGGAAATTGATTTTGTTTGCGCAGAATTTAAAAAATTAATGCGCTAATGAGTTCTTTTGTAAAGATTCCATTCAGGAAGGTTTACAATTCGTGTGAATCCTGCAATTTCTTCGTTAGGGATTTTTCTACGGTTTTCATAGATTTTAGAAATTACTATGTATTCTACTTTATTTAAATCTTCAAAATCAGGTTTAGCTTCCATGATTCTATTGGTTTCATGAATAAACTCAGGCGATAGTTTCATTAGATCATTTTTGGATCGTATTGGATATCCATTGAAAAATTTGACGTGTGGATCGTAAATTATGTGTGCGAGAGTAAGAGCGCCTTCAGCTTCGCTGTAAGTGGTCTTTGCTTGAATTGAAGTGATGCAATAGTCCTTTTGCGACTTTTCAATATATGTTTCAATCCATTTTTTCATAAGAGAAGTATCAATTGACACTAGTTTCCATCCATTCATAAGTCGTGCAAATTCTTGGTGAGGTGGATCAGCTGTGAGATTAGTACTAGCAGCATAAAGATGAGCGTGAGTGTATACTGGGATAAGTTCAATATCTCGAACATCAAGTGCAAGAACATTAGCATTTACTGGTGTGTGGTTTTTAATGTATTGATAAATTTTCCACTGATCTTGAGGGATTTGAAATGCTTGAGTTTCAAACAATGGAAGAGCTGATCGAACTCCTGCGACAGTGGGGCTCGCTGCTATAATGAATCCAAAAATGTAACTCAAACTTGCTAAAGTAATTCGAACAACAGGATGTTTAGGCACGTATAATATTATTTTATTCCAAATTACAAAACTACAGACGATCAAAAGTAAAAACCAAACATGATCGTATCCTCGAATAAATAATCTTTCAGAAAATGTAATTTGATGTGGGAAAAACGCAATTAATTTTAAAGCAACAACAGTAAAAATGTTGCTTATCAAAATTCTTCTCATAGGGACGAATGAGTAAAGAAGCAGTGTGAAAGCGGCAAGTGTAGCGCAGTATTTATTATAAAATAGGTATAAAACATCTTTTAGATGCACTTGTCGAACAGGTTCAAAAAAATGTGCTTCTGACACAGCTGGAAAATAGGAATTTCTAGAAAGAGACAGATGCCTCCAAAATCCAAATGTAGAAATCAATACAAGTGCGATCAGCCCTAGGAAAATGAGAGTAGCTGCTTCTTTTTTGCGTTTTTCGAATAAAAGGATAAATGTGAAAAAAATAAATTGAAATGCTGCAATTAGAAATACAGATATATAAGTATATGGAAGCGCAGCAAGAAGTAAAATGAGACCTATGTAGTATTTTGGGCTGTTTTTAGAATTCCATAGTAGAAGCGCAGTTAAACTTAACCACGAAAACCATACGGCGATATGCATGACAACGTAGCGGAAGTTGTCATTTAAGCTGCCCCAGTATGGGATCGTATTGCCATCCAATAAGTTAGATTTAATTTGTTGCAAATCAAAATGTGGTGAGATTGCTTTAAGCCAAAAAATTAGCAAAATCCCTGTTGTCATTGCTTGTAATGGCCTGAGTCCAATGATTGTAGATAGAATGAAAATAAGACCAAAATGAATAAAAATACCTAAGAGATACGACAATGCAAATCCTATCGCTTCATTTGGAATAAAGAAAGTAAGAGTTGCAGCTGTTCGTACAGATATAGCGCGAAAAATATCTATCCAAAAACTGCCCACTTCGCTTCTTGCTGGAGAGTGGAAGGAGAAAAAATTTTTTCGTGCTTCTTGAACTACTGATGCATAAAATTTATCATCGCTACAAACTTGATATTGACTATTAATTGGAACCCAAGCGTAGTTTTTTTGTATATTAAAATATGAGTATAAATATGGAGTAAGCACATAGGTAGAGCAAACTGCAATTCCGAGAAAAAATGCGGATAAAAAAGCTTTGTTTTTCATAAAATGATTTCAAAGTTACAGTCTATAACGTTTTATAAATCTTACATAGAAGAAACGAATGAGGTATAGAAATAGAATATGATTAAAAAAGTGATTTTTGTTGGTCATGATAATTATGGTTCTCGTGAGATTTTTACCAAAGTAGTAGATTCTCATCATGACGTTGAATTTTTTTTAATTGTGACAGAAGGGCTTTATTATAGAAAGTCATTTTTATATTCAATTTTTAAATTATTAAGAGAAGCTAGCTTTTGGTTTTGTTTAATTCGATTTATTGAAATGCTTATTTATAAATTTAAAGGTGACAGTCTTTTATCAAGAGCAAAGCAACGAAATGTAAAATTTATTTTCACAAGTGACATCAATAGTAAAAAAACTCAGCAAATGATTTCTGGTTTTCAGCCTGATATTATTATGTCAGTTTTTACAATGCATATTCTAAAGAAGGAAATCATTGCTCTTTCGAAGGTTGCATCTATAGGGACTCACCCCTCAATTTTGCCGCATTATCGTGGTTTAGAGGTATTTTTTTGGGCTTTAGCTAATCGTGAGAAAACATCAGGTGTAAGCGTTTTTTTACTTTCAGAAAAGATAGACCAAGGTAAGGTTTTTTTACAGCGAGAATTTAACATTGACGCTGACGAAACAGTGGTGTCTATTTATGCAAAATTGACTGAAATTACTGCAGATTTGTTAGTCCAAGCTGTTGATAAGCTTAAAAATGAGGATCATCTTGAGATTATTCCTTCTGCTGGTGTAGGGAGTTATTATCCGATGCCTACGCGTGAGGCTTTCAAGAAATTTAAACAATCAGGTGGTCGATGGGGACGTATATTTTGATTCAGTATTTACGTGTGATTCGTCTGAAAAGGTGTGGTAAGTAAATACTCATGAGTGAGAAAGCACAAAAATATTTCGAAGAGCTCAAGCAGAATGGACTGTTGATGTTGCGAGGATTCCTGAATCCGGTAGAGGTTGAACAAGCTCGTCAAGAGTTAGAGCGTTGGTTTGATCTTGATTTGCAGGAGAGAAAATCTAAAAAAATAAATGAAGGCGCTCATATAGGGGTAGCAGGAAATACGCATCTCAATCAAGGTAAACATGTCCTGGTTGATGTATTTACTAAAAGTCCCACATTGGATCGTCTTTTTGATAAAATGCTAACTGATTCTAGTTTATCCCACGTTGTTCGAAATACTGTTGGAGAGAACGTTAAACTTCGTGGATATAATGTAAGAAAAATGACAGGGAATTTATCTCAGTCAGCAATGGAGTGGCATAGAGATAATCCTGGTGAGATAAGCTGGGCGATTATTCTTTCTGAAAGTGATCCGCTTGTAGATGCGTCGACAGCCTATGTGCCTGGTTCTCACTTGTTTCCAACTTGCCCATTCAAGAGTTCAGTGATGGCTATGCCCTACCCAGATGCAAGATCACCAGCAAAAATAAGTTACTTCTCTCAATTTCTAGCTCAAAAAACTGTTAAAAATGCAGTTGATGCTGATGGAAAACCTGGGGATTGTTATTTTTTTATTGGTGATGTTTGGCATTCAAGAAGACCGAACTTTAATGGGAAAAAAGGAATGGTTTTTTTTGCTGGAGCTTTTCCTATGGAGATTCCATTTCCTGCACATTCTAAAGTAAATATTCCACCTGAAAGTGTTCTTAATCAACTTTCTGAGAATGTAAGAAAAATTGTAGATTTTAAAAACACTCCTTCAAATTCGGATCGGTCTTCTTATTACTATGAAATGCTTGAAAGAAGACAGAAGAAAGGCTGGTTTACTATTTGGAGAGCTGCAGAATTAGAAAAATTTTTATTTGAGTTTAATTTGAACCATATTATTAATAGTTGGAGAGTTTATTTGTTTTCTTATTTAAAGCCTTTTTTAAAACCAATACTTACAAAGCTCAAAGGATCTTCATGAATTTTACTGATGAAACTGTTTTATTGGGTGCTGGGCCGATGGCTATAGCGTATACAAAAGTATTACAAGGACTCAATCAGCCCTTTTTTGTTGTTGGTCGAGGAGAAAAATCTGCGGAAGAGTTTAAAAAAGAAACGGGAATAATGCCTTTTGTAGGAGGGTACGAAGCATGGTTGAGATCACAACCTAAAACTCCCAAACGTGCGATTGTTGCAGTTTCTGAATCTTATCTTGGCCAGGCAACATTGTCTCTTCTAGAAATAGGTATTCCTAATATTCTGGTTGAGAAGCCCGGTGGGTTTATTCCGTCTGAGATTAAAAAGATAGCAGAATTGTCCAAGAAAAGAAAAATAGAGACTTACGTAGGTTACAATCGTCGATTTTATGCTTCAACCCAAACTGCTAAAAAGTTGATTGAAGAGGATGGAGGAGTAAGTTCTTTTCATTTTGAATTTACTGAGTGGGGACATGTAATTGAGAAAAAGATTTGTCCTCAACCTGTAAAAGATGAGTGGTTTTTGCACAACTCAACTCATGTAGTGGATTTGGCGTTTTATTTAGGGGGAAGTCCCAAAGAAATGCAATCCTACATGGCTGGATCTTTGACGTGGCATCAACGAGCCTCGAAATATTCAGGTGCAGGAGTTACTGATGGCGGCGCTTTATTTTCGTATCATGCAAACTGGGGGGCTCCTGGACGTTGGAATCTTGAAGTTTTGACTCCTAAAAATAGGTATATATTTAGACCTGTAGAAAAACTTCAGGTTCAGAAAATTGGAACTGTGGCGGTTGAAGAAGTATCTATTGATGATGATTTAGATAAAAAATTCAAACCTGGCCTTTTCAAGCAAACTGAAGCATTTTTTGCTAATGATACTAAGATTTTACCTACGGTTGAAGACCAAGTCAGGAATTTAGAAATTTATAAAAAAATTGAAAACTTCAACTCCTAGTTTTTTTTATCTCTGGGAAGACAATTTTTTTTACTGCCAGTTTTAAAGTTATTTTTGTTTCTTTAATGAAGCTTTGAATAATCAACAGTATCAATATTTTCTTTACCGTGAATAACCATGTTGGGTTAGTTTCTTTTATCCATACTAAGAACTCTTTTTTGTGAAAAGATCCAGTTTTTTTCATTTCTTTGATCACAACCATAACATTATCAATAGTATTAGAATTCGGTTGTGTGTATTTAATGATGCCTCGGATCTGCATGTCCATTGTTTTCATTTCCCATTCAACATCTCGAACTCTTTCTATGTTTATTGAACTTATTTTAGGCTCTAGTTCTCCATTTTTATTGGTTACTTGATGGTAAATGAAAGTTTCAGAAACTCTTCCATATTTAAATCCATTTGATTCAATTAAATTAGCGAGTACAATATCTTCGTTTCTATAAAGAAAATCGTCATCAATTTTTTTTATTATTTTATTAAATGCATTTTTTCTACCCATTTGAGCACCAGAATATGCCCTTTGAAAGCTGGTTTTTGCATGATCATGGCTAAGGAAATCAAATAAAACCGTACTGCGTTGATTTGACTCAAACCAATCATATTGAGTTTGATTTTTTGACATCATCTTAAACCAATCTGCTGGCAAGAAAACGTCTGAATGAAGATAAATAAACCACTCTGTTTCTACTGCTTCAATTAGGTTGCGAAGTGAAAATCCAAGAGTTTTATATTTTGTTTGATCAATGATAACGACTCGAGGGAACTGCTTTGCAATTTCGAGTGTATTGTCTTTACAACCTCCGTTGCCTATGAGTAGACGATTAATAGGAATTGTTTTGTAGTAATTAAGTAAATTTGTTTTCCAAAATGGGTTTGTATTGAAAACTGGAATAATAACATCTACAGACGGGAGAGAAGGTTCTGCCATTTTTAAGTCAATAAGTGATGAAGGGGATGAGAAAAGAGTTTCAAATATAGAGTTGTTTTTCATAAATTTAAAGCATCTAGCTTGGCTTTCATTTTTTGTTTGTCAATCGATGTGGAGTTTAGTGTTCTAGTTGAATGTGTTAGATTCTTTTCAATCAAGTCTAGTAGTCGATTTCCAGCATGGCCATCTAACTTGCCCCAACTTTCCATTTCTGACTGTTGAATAGATTGAATATGATCGTAAAACATTTTGTCCGAGGTAAGTCTTGTCAGTAAAGATATAAAATTTTGTGAAGACTCCGCTAAAAGGCAGCCTTTAGCATCTTTATAGTCAATATATTTAAAATTAAATGGGTCATAATTAATTACAGGTTTACCGCAGGCAATCGCCCATCGAATAGTAGCAGATACAGATGCTATATAAATGTCGCAGATTGGAACGAGGGTTGCCGTATCTTCTTTTGTGAGTTTTATACCAAATTGCTCTAAATACATCAAATTGTCAAAGTTACTTTGTGGATGCAAACAGCAAACAATATTGTAGTTTTTTATTAAACCTAGATTTTTAGCTAAAAATTCCAATAATTTATTATATGATTTAAATTCAGTTCTTTCATGAATTCTTTCGTTTAATGGGGGAGGGAGGGCGCAGAGCAACATGGGCTTATCTTGAGGAAGATTTAAATTTTGGAAAAGTTTTTTTCTATTATTTTCCAGATGGGCCAAGTTTTCTTTCAATATATCATTATAGATTGCACCCGTCAGTGTTAGTTGTGATTCAGGTAATCCTTCAGCCATATAAAACGATTTCATTTTTAAGCTTTCAACTGCAATAGCTGCTGCGTGACCGCTATTGATCATCCATGGATTAGGAGGGCTACGACCAAAGAGTTCGATGGCTAATATTCGAGCTGGCATTAATCGAAGCATCCACTTTCCTTTGTGTTGGTAAGACCACTTCGGAAAAAGAGTTCCAACTAATTTGTTCTCCATGCGGCTAAAACTATATTCAGAAACTCCCTCATAATGATTTGCTATTTCGAGTGCATTGCAAATAGTATACGGGACAATAATTGTGCTAATATTTTTATTTTTTGCTAAGTGGACCCAAATCTCAGTTCCATGTCCAACATTGTCTTCTGCAAGTATTAAAATATTTGGAGAGACAGCATTGAGAGTTTTTTTTGCATTTCTCATCTCCCTAATGTAGTCAATAAATCCCTTTCCGAGTCGACGGGTAATGAATCTCAAAAAATCATAAAATCTAAAGAATAAAAATCTAAACGGTTTTGAAAGGGTAAATGGATTGACTCCAAAAAATTTAAACTTGTTCTGAATGGTAACTTTCGCCTGAGATCCTGTTTTAGTGATGGAAATATTACTATCGGCAAAATAATAGGGTACGTTTTCTTCCATACATTTATTTACATGAGGCTCAATGCCGCCATAATGAGCGGCAAATACAATGTATGGCCTCAAGGATTTGTTTTTCTTTGTTAGCAAGACTAACCTAAAAAGTTCCCTAAAGTGACCGGGCTCAAAAATTAAAAAAACCACATTATTGCACATAGGTTAGTTACTTAGTTTTTCCTCACTCCATTCAAAGGTAGGTCTAACAAATGCGGGAGGCCATTCTCTTTCCCACTGTCCTCTGGCTCCGGTAGGTGCGCGATCATCAACTACGTTAAAAGCGATTGCATCCAAATAAGCGTTACAATAGCGTGTTGAAGGGTGGGTGCTTAACATATATTCCACTCTGATCAAGCCTTCGTTGAGTAGGTTAGCAGGAATGGTGCATCGAACTTTATAGTGTCCTGGCAAGTCGGGCTCAGGATTAGGTTTAAAAGTTTGGCTTTTCATTGCAACGCAAATGGTTTGAGTATTTTCATTTCTTAGATAAAAATGTACATCATTAACATGTTTTTTCTCTGTAACGATGTATTCACCTTCTAGTACAACAGGCTCCTTCACATCAAAGACAGTTTTTATTTTTCCATTTGTATCACAAACTCGTACCGCCCTTAATTTTACGCTGTGGTCATAGCCTGGCGCAGTTTGTGGATTATCCCAAAGACGTTCTCCTGGAACTTGTGTATCTCCGTTGAGATATTGATCTATGACTTGCCTTGTGTTTCCGTCCGCAACTACTTCTCCATTTTTGAGGAGAATAGCTCTTGTGCAAAGATTTTGAACCGCACCAATATTATGAGTGACAAATAATACAGTGCGACCGTGTTTACTTGTAACTTCATTCATTTTTCCGATACATTTTTTCTGAAATTGAACGTCACCCACAGCTAAAACTTCATCTACAATAAGAATTTCTGGTTCAAGATTCGCGGCGACACCAAAAGCGAGTCTAACATACATGCCGGAAGAATATCTTTTTACAGGAGTGTCAATAAAAGGACCTATTTCTGAAAAATCAACGATTTCGTCGAATTTTTTTTTCACCTCAGATCGAGTCATTCCTAAAAGCGTACCATTTAAAAAAATATTTTCCCTTCCCGTGAGATCAGGATGAAAGCCAGTTCCTACTTCTAAAAGACTAGTGACACGTCCCTTGATTTTGATTTGGCCTGATGTAGGGGCAGTAATTCGAGATAAAATTTTCAATAATGTAGATTTTCCAGCACCATTACGACCAATTACTCCAAGCATCTCGCCTTCTTGAATTTTTAATGAGATATCCTTTAGAGCCCAAAAGTGTTCGCCCCATTGAAGGCTAGGATGTCTTTGCCTTTCTCTGTAATCATCAATCAGTCTTGAGTTTGGATCAGGAGTGCCTTTAAATCTTGCAAGAAGACTTTGAAAATCGTCAATGAGAGAACCATAGCCAATGACCCCTAATCGGTATTGCTTTGAAAGATGATCAATTTGGATTGCATTTCTCATATGTTTTTTTATACCGTGTCCATAAATGTTTTTTCAACTCTGCTGAAAAGCCCAAAGCCTATTAGTAAAACTAAACTGCTTATTAAAATGCTACATAAAGTGATACTCATATTGGGGGCGGGCGTGCCAAGAAACATAGATCTGAAGTTTTCAATTACTGATGCCATAGGATTAAGTAAAAACAAATACCGATATTTTTCTGGAACTTGTGAGAGAGGGTAAACAATAGGGGTCGCATACATCCAAAGTTGTACACCAAATCCCATCAGATGACTTAGATCGCGGTATTTTATGGTTACTGCTGATACCAGAATACCTAAGCCTAAACCAAGAAGAGCCATTTGCAAAAGGAGTAATGGAAGTGCAGTGATAGTTAGAGAGAGGTGAATGTTTGCACCTACACTTCTGAAGTAAATTAAAAACGCAATAAAAAGAATAAATTGAATAATAAATGTAAAAACACCAGAGATGACTGTAGCAATAGGAAAAACTAATCTTGGAAAATACACTTTACTAAATAACCCAGCGTTGCCCACAAATGTGTTTGCCGTGTGTGTAAGACAGTGTGAAAAATAGTTCCAGCACGTTAGCCCTGATAGGTAGAACAAAAAACTAGGAGTAGTACCTGTCTGTACTTTTGCTATTTTTCCAAAAACAATCGTAAACACTAAAGTTGACAGCACTGGAGAAATAAAAAACCATAAAGGCCCTAAAACCGTCTGTTTGTAAACGGCAACAAAGTCTCTCTTTACTAAAATGAATATCAAATCTTTGTATTTCCACAATTCCTTGAGGTTGATGTCAAACCATTTGGATTTTGATGTGATAATATGAGTCCACTGTTCGTTGTGGGTTTCGAGGCTCTCATTCTTGCTTTGTGGGTAAAGTTGTTTTTTTATCGTTTTTTCCATGGCTTATTATATACGCGACATTGTTACCTTTTTCTGAAGTGAACTAAAAGGAATTTTTTAGGTTAAAATTTAAATAAAAGCTGGATTTTTATATTTAGTTTCAACGGGTTAGCTTCTTGTGTTTTTTGTAGGGAGTGTGGTTTCAAATTTTTGCATTTTGATATGCATATCCATCGATAATATTACAAAGAAAGTTTCTCGAGACTTGTTAGTGCCACATCTTATATCTAAAATTTTCAACCCATGTTTGTTGAGGTTGTGTTCAGCTCAGTGTTAATCATCTTGTAGATTTTTTTGTAATTTAGTTTTTAAACTTAAGGTGTTTTGGGGCCTACTGGAACAGGAAAAGGATTTTTTGAAGTATCTCTGGGTAATTTTTCAATTTGTTTTAAACAGTTTTTGAGGGCATGAGATGATTTGGGGTAAAATGGATTGAACCTATTTATGAACTCTTGTTTTGATATGGGTTGAATTTTTCCCATAAGAACCGCTTCTAAGGTTCGTCGGTTAGCGATGTGGTCTATAAAATTCGATAGCTCTTTGTAATCTTCTTGTATGAGCTTTTCAGGGTAGTAGTTAATCAAAAAAGATGTAGAACATATATGTTTAGCCTCATAGGAAAGAGCAGAATAGACTGAAAAGCAAAACGATGCACGTTTAATCAAGTGAAAGACGTCTTCAGTACCATGTGGGATAATTTTGACACGATTTGATTTAAGATATTCATATCGTCTTGGGTTTTCGAATGGGTGCACCTTGATCCATAAGTGATGATCTTCAGGCATTGAGTCAATTATCTCTTGAATGTAAAAGGTGTTATCTACCCCTGTGAAAACTTCTGACCAGTACTGTGTAAAGAAAAGAATGGTTTTTGGGTTTTGATCTGGCTCGTAGGAGTATTGGTCGAGTAAGTCCCAAGAAGGGAGAGCTCCTTGTATAGTTGTTACATTACTATTATGAAAGTAGGCTGAAAATACATTTGAATTAATAGAATTAGGGCAAAAATAATATTCGCAGCAAAGTGTAGTGTGTGCGTAGGTGTCTAGAGGAGAGAGGTTGTCAATTTTTATAGTTTGAATGCCGTTCTCTCTAGCGGTCATGAGTAGTGCAATTTCATCTGGATACCGATCTCTATGTGTTACAATTTGTTTGATGTTTTTAAAGTCAATACATTGATAAATAGCTGCAAAGTCGATCATGGGTATGAATGATTTTAATAAATATTTTTTACTTAGTTCTTTTTGAAGAAGTAAATCAATCATGACGAAAATTAAGGCTGGAAATTTAAAAACATTTTTTAAAAAAGTCCCAATTTTTTTTTCACCATTTCGAATATGTGTAATGGGTGCTCCAAGTTGTAAGGCTACAGGTGTGTCAATACGATCGTAGATAGCGAGAACTACTATTGAATCATGATGAGTGAGTTGTGGATTCCGGAATAGAAATTTACATAAAGCACGGATCAGTTTGATAAAGTCTGTTAATGAAGAAGAGTCTCCTTGGTACTCTTCAGGAACTTCTTGTAGAGCGGTGTAAGTGTTTAAGATTGAAAACGCACATTTGTATATAAATCCTTTTGGGTTTCTTTTTTTTAAATATTTAATAAATAAAAGATAATGATTTCGAAGTATGAGTGCTGTGGAGTTAACATTGTTCATGGGGTTGTTTGATGAGTCTGATTGAGTGGTTCCTTAGAGTTCATGTTAATTTCTTAGCCACTTCGAAAGTGTGGCAGTATTGAATTAGCTTTTGGCAAAGCTCACTAATCGCTTTATTCGTTTCTAGTTGTGGCGACGTATCAATGGTATGATCTGTGTTTTGGTTGAAAAGAGTTACATTTTTGAGGTCTTGGATATTAAAAACGCAAGAAATGAGTTTTTGTTTTTCAAGTCGGGTACAAAATGCAACTTGATGGTCGTTAATATGTTCTCCATATTGTTTTTGTCTCGGCACCACGATAGGCTTTTTGCCATATAGGCGTGCTTGCATGATGGTTGCAGGCCCCCCATGGCAAATCACAACGCTTGCATCCTTGAAGGCTTTTTCCATCTCTTCATAAGCAAGAAAGGGTTTAGCCTTACAATGCTTGAATTGAAAGTTTGTGTAACCTGATTGGACAAAGACCTCATCTTGGATCTCACTAGACTCTAGCGCAGCTTCGAGAGCCTGAAATAATCGATTCATAGGTTGTTCATGTGTTCCTACAGTAACAAAAATCATAAAGCTTGGCCCCAGTATTCTGCACCTGGGTAGAACTGCTTTTGTTCCTCCCATTGCACAAGGAACTTGTCGCATAACGGCTTCAATAACTTTCCAGTGAGAGTGGGGGAGTCCATTCGGTCAAAAACTTCTAAGTAGATCAACCTTAACCCCATGAGCTTTCCCAATGCGAAAAATGGAATAGCAACGCCAGCTCCTGTGCTCATCAGTATCTCAGGTTTTTCTTTACGAAGAATCTGCCAAGCGACAAAAAAATTTCGAAATAAGTTCCAGAAGTTCCTATTGGTCGGAAAGTACGCGTAATATTTTATTTCCGAAGCTAAAAGCGAAGTGGCATCAGGTTTTTCAAAGGTGACCCAAAAATGTTCAAACTGACTCCACCAGGGTTGGAGAGTGTAAAGCTGAAAAAGATGGCCCCCGCTGGAACAAATGAGGCCGATTTTGGGTTTATTCATAATGCTGGTATAACAGATGACATTACAGATGAAAAAGACAGAAAATCACGCATCATTGCTTGCTTCCCAGCTTATTATTGGTCAAATTGATCAGGCTATTCGTTACGTTCTATCTGAGATTGTTGATGAAAGGCTTAAAAGTAAAATCCTGTCCTTTTGGGATGCTAGTATTGCAGAGTTTCATCTTTACTATTTAGGTCCGGTAATATCTTTGACTATATGTGGAGGGGGAGAGTCTCGAGTGATTCGAGAACTAGATTCTAAGTCTATTACAGGTAATGGAATCTCAGTAGCTGGTGTTAGAGATGAGAAGGTTTTAGGTTCAGGAGCATTGAATCAACTGTCTTTACAGTTGCTCAGGGTAGGGTCGGTGATAGGACGCCTTATCTATGGCCGGACTCAATCTCTTAAATCTTATTTCCATTCATTCCCAGAAAAAGATTTAATTTACAGTGTTTGGGCTCCTACCGGGTTTTATTTCGAAGCTTTCAATAGAATTTTAATCCAGCAACCCACTCTTTTTCTGACTCATCAGAAATCAACTTATGATTTGATTTCTGAGAGAGTAAGTAAAGAACACGTTTACCTTATTCAGAATGAAGTCGTTCAAGATTTAGATTTTTTTCAAATTTTAAAGCATCTTTCTCGTTTTAAAAAGAGAATCATTTCCATGCGTTTTCAATGTGATGAGCACGGCACTGTGTTGAATTCAATGTTGATCTGGAATGTGTGGCTGAATTTTCTGGTATCCCGATGGCCCGCGTATTTTAGCTTTCAACACTCTGCAAACCAGATAGGCGAGAGGATGAAAGAAAGAGGTATTCAGCTTTTTATTGCAGGCCAAGATAGAAATATGAGGGAGCGTGTTTGGTGTCAAACTTTGAGAAAAAAGGGAATTGCTTCTGTTATCGTCGAGCCCTGCCTTTATGACGATGACCCCGCTTTTCGTTATCCATTTGTGACAGATCGAGTTTTTGTTGACTCGAAATATACTGAAACTATGCTTAAAACTATAGCTACAGATCCAAGTAAGATTACAGCCGTGGGGCATGCAGGCGTGAGTTTATTGTGCGAAAGACGGTTGAGCGCTCAACAGAGAGGTCAAAAAAAGGGCATTTGGAAAATTGAAAAAGGTACTCCAGTGGTGTTTTACGGAACCCATGATTTTAGCGATGTGACTGCTGGAACTACAAAATCGCTATCTGCTGAGGCAGTAAAAACAAAATCTATGGAGTTTGGGTTTTTGGTTTCTATGGCAAAAAAACATGGATTCCATATTTTAGTTAAGCCTCATCTTCATGAAAACGAAGATTTTTATCGCTCTCGCCTTAAGCCTTCTGATCCAGTGACAGTGATTGAGAATACTTATTCTTCTCATGAGCTTTTGACTTTTGTAGATGCTCTAGTGACTCGATGGTCGACCGTAGGGTATGAGGCGATGTCATGTGGAGTGCCTGTTTTTTATTTAAATTTTTATTACAGGCAGCCTAATCTATCTTGTTTTCATGAGCCTAAAATCATAGCGGCAGGGTCTCCGGAGTCAGCGGAAGAGCTTTTTGATGACTTTTGGAAAGTGGCTTTGAGTTCTGAATATGCTCAGTGGGTACAAAGTTGGGCAGCATCGCAGGGTTGGGATCCTGGCTCAGATCTGCGAATTCTTAATCAATTACAAGAACTTACTGTTGAAAGGCGGAGTTAACCCTTGACTTCTTCGATCTGGAAAACCAAGACAGATCAAGGTATGTAATAAAGCTCCATGAAAAGAATACAAATTATTGGTGCAGGACAGTTAGGTAGTAGACATCTTCAGGCTCTTAAGTTGGTGCAGGAACCTCTTTCAATTACTGTAACGGATCCTTCTCAAGATTCTTTGAGGATTGCAAAAGAGCGCTACGATTCTTTTCAGGGTATGAATTATTCGGTGAGTTATCAAACCGAGATTCTTCCTTATGATCAACCTTGGGATCTCGTGATTGTCTCAACGAATGCAAGTGTGCGTAGAGCAGTCATTGAAAAAGTTCTCAAGGTTTCCCACGTGAAAAATTTTGTTTTAGAGAAGTTGCTCTTCACTGATCCACAGGACTATGTCTCTGCAGAAAAAATGATCGCTGAAGTTGGAGCAAGAGCCTGGGTGAATTGTTGTATGAGGCAAATGCCGATTTACAAAAAAATTCAGGAAGCAGTTCAGGGGCAACGTGTAAATTTTAGTGTTCAAGGTAGCCAATACGGTCTTGTGACCAATGCAATTCATTATTTTGATTACATGGCATTTTTAACTGGAAGCACCGACTTTGAGGTGGATACTTCTGGTTTAGACAAGCTACCCATTCCGAGTAAACGAAAAGGCTATCTCGAATTCAATGGGACGTTGGTTGCAAAATTTAAGAATGGAAGCCATGGAGCAGTGACTTGTTTTCCAACTGGAAATTTACCTGGAATTGTAGAAGTTCACACGGATTCACAACGCTTTGTTGTCAGGGAATCAGAGAGAAAAGCATGGATTGCAAGCGCTGGTTCTGATTGGAAGTGGTCTGAAATCGACGCTGTGATCCCATATCAAAGCCAAATGACTGCCGAGTTGGTTGCACAGATTATTTTGTCAGACAGGCAAGACGCATGTTTACTGCCTGCTTTAAGCGAATCCGTCCGAATTCACACAGCACTACTTGAACCTTTGAGGATTTTTCTTAAAAAGGCAGGAGTAAATACCCAGGAAGCGTATCCGTTTACATGAATTCTGGAGTCGTAGAAAAAGATATTTTTATTTTAGGTGCAGGTGGCTTTGCTAAGGAAGTGTATCTTTTAATTCAAGAGGTGAATTCATTAGGGTCTAAAGAAAGCTATCACTTTTGTGGATTTGTCGATCAAAAAGTAAAAGAGGCCGTAAAGATTGGAAACCAGATGTTTCCATCTGTCGTCGAAGAAGTTTTTTTAAATGATGTCCGAATGGGCAGAAAGGTGTCACTAGCGATTGGAATTGGTACTCCGCTGATTAGTTCGAATATCTTAAAAAAATATTTAGAGTTTAAAAATGTTGAATTTCCTAATTTGATTCATCCAAATTTTGTAGGTCATAAAGAGTCAATTCAGATGTCTTATGGAAATATTATTACAGCGGGTTGTATTTTTACTGTAAACATTCAGATTGGATCTTTTAATATTTTTAATCTTGCCACCACCATTGGCCATGATTCACAGATCGGGTCGTACAATATTTTTAATCCAGGCTGTAACGTTTCAGGCGGAGTTAATATCGGAGATTGTAATTTGTTTGGTACGAACGCAACTTTGCTTCAGGGATTGAAAATTGAAAGTAATTCAATCATCGGTGCCGGCAGTGTGGTTACTAAGGATTTAGCTGGAGGCTATGTCTATGTGGGGGCGCCCGCTAAACCGATGAGGGAGAATTTTTGCGATGTCTAAGGTTTTTGTTATTGCTGAAGCGGGCGTAAATCATAACGGTCAATTGGGTCTAGCTGAGAAACTTATTGATGTTGCTGTAGAGGCGGGAGCAGATGCGGTAAAATTTCAAACTTTTACGGCTGCAAAATGTATTAGTAGATTTGCAATTAAGGCTGATTATCAGCGAAAACAGACTGAGGAATCTGAATCACAATTAGAAATGGTGAAGAAGTTGGAGTTAGACGAAAAATCTCATTACCATCTTTTAGAGTATGCAAAGAAAAAAGAAATAGAATTTCTATCCACTCCCTTTGATGATTCAGCTATTGATTTACTTTTATCTTTAGGTTTGAAAACATTTAAAATTCCATCAGGAGAGATCACAAACTTACCTTATTTAAGAAGAGTAGGCTCTTTATCTAAAGACATTATTCTTTCAACAGGGATGGCACATTTAGAAGAAATCAAGACAGCAATCCAGATCCTCTGTGAAGCGGGTACGGAGCGTAATCGAATTACAGTTTTGCACTGTAATACAGAATATCCTACCCCTATGTCTGATGTGAATTTGAATGCAATGTGTACGATTCGTGATCAACTGAAGGTAAAGGTGGGATATTCGGATCACACGATGGGGATAGAGATCCCTATAGCTGCGGTCGCTTTGGGTGCGGTTGTCATTGAAAAGCACTTTACCTTGGATCGTCAAATGCCTGGTCCCGATCATAAGGCTAGTTTAGAACCCTATGAACTGAAGCAAATGGTTCAGGCCATTCGGAATATCGAGATCGCTTTGGGAACGGGCGTTAAAGTTCCTTCTATAAGTGAAAAGAAAAACATCGCTATCGCTCGTAGATCTATTGTTGCTTCCCGATTTATTCGAAAAGGGGAGGTGTTTTCTGTGGAAAATCTTGCAGTAAAAAGACCTGGAAGCGGAATTAGCCCTATGAAATGGGATGAGCTATTGGGACAGCGCTCTAAACGGGATTTTCAAGAAGACGAGTTGATTGAAATATAGGTTTCAGTTAAAAGGAAATGAATATGAAAATAGGACCCCATCCAGAATTTAATATTGAACGATTTAAGCTCCCTAAGAATGAATTAGAAGTAAAATACGGCTTGCCCAGAGAAGTTCGATTTTGCAAGCTTTGTAATATGTCTAATCAACAACCCATGTCTTGTAATGAATATGCTCATGGAGGATCAGCCAAGAAAGTGACCATGACCTTTGATGAAGAGGGGGTTTGTCACGCATGTCGATTTAATAAGCTTAAAGAAGATGGGAATATCGATTGGAAACAGCGCGACCAAGAGCTGAGAGAGCTTTGTGATCGCTTCCGTAGAAATGATGGAAGTTACGATTGTATTGTGGGTGGAAGTGGTGGCAAGGATAGTGCGTATCAGTCTCATGTCTTAAAATATAAGTATAATATGCATCCTTTGACCGTAACATGGTCACCTCACCTTTATACAGAGATCGGTTGGAAGAATTTTCAGAACTGGATCCATGTGGGTGGATTTGATAATTACCTTTATACTCCAAATGGAAAGATTCATCGATTATTGACCCGTAATGCGACTTTAAATCTGCTGCATCCTTTTCAACCATTTATTCTAGGTCAGAAAACATATGTTACCAAAATGGCTGCACTTTTTAATATCCCTCTGATTTTTTATGGCGAAATGCCTGGGGAATATGGCGAGAAGATCTCACACAAGACAACCGGTTACGCTACAGATGCTAAAACGGCAGAGAGTCAGGGCTACACACTAGATCCTATTGGTAATATGGATATTCGTGATGTGATGTTGGGAGGTCAGCCTATTGGGCAGTATTTAGATGAAGGAGTACCTCTTGTGGAATTGAAAAGCTATCTTCCGATTGACCCAGAAACCGTTAGAAAGAAGAATATTAGTTTTAAGTACCTTGGATACTATATGAAGTGGGTCCCGCAGGAGTCTTACTATTATGCGGTAGAGAATACTGGATTTGAGGCTAATCCGGTTCGCACCGAAGGGACTTACTCTAAATACAATAGTTTGGATGATAAGATTGACGGTCTCTTCTACTACACCCGTTACATTAAGTTCGGTGTTGGAAGAACAATGATGGATTCCGCTCAAGAAATTAGAAATCACCATATCACAAAAGAAGAAGGGATTGCGCTTATGAAGCGTTATGAGGGTGAGTACCCTGTGCGCTACGAAAAAGAGCTTTTAGAGTATATCTCAATGACTCATGATGAGTTTATGTTGCTCTGTGACCGTTTTAGATCTCCACATTTGTGGAAAGTCGAAGACGGGGAATGGAAGCTTCGCTACACACCTTGGGATCAAACCCAGATGGAGAAAAGACCCTCTGTAACTTCAAATGTTGTAACGGTCTGATTTGTAGAGCTTTATATTCTCAGGGCGAGTGAACCACTGAATAGTTTCTTTTAGACCCTTCTTTAGTCCATCTAAACCTTTGTAAGTGGGCTCCCATCCTAAGAGTTTCTTGGCTTTGGTGTTATCAGCTAACAATCTTTCGACTTCGCTTTTCTCTGGTCTAATTCGATTATCTTCAAGTTCTACTTTGACTTCTGTATCCATCATTTCAGCTATTGTTTGAGTTAAATCGCCAATAGAAATCTCAAATCCATTGCCGATATTGATGACGTGCCCAAGGGATGCTTGAGATCCACCAACAGCTATAAATCCTTGTACCACGTCTGGAACATAATTGAGATCGCGGGTGGGATGAAGTGATCCTAATTTAATCGTTTTTTTACCACTGGCAATTTGAGTAATGATAGTTGGAATAATGGCTCGCGCAGACTGCCTTGGGCCAAAGGTGTTAAAGGGACGAATAATTGATACTGGCGTGTTGAAGGATTGGAAAAAAGACATGGCAATCTGGTCTGCGCCAATCTTTGTAGCGGAGTAAGGGGATTGTCCTTGTAGTGGGTGTTCTTCCGTGATTGGCACAAATCGTGCGGTTCCATAAACTTCACTTGTGGAAGTAGAAATAATTTTGCTTGTACCTAAATCACGAGCGGCTTGAAGAATATTGAGAGTGCCTTTAATGTTCGTATCCACGTAGGCATCGGGAGAGTGGTAAGAAAAAGGAATGGCAATTAGCGCCGCGAGGTGAAAAACCATATCACAGCCCTTCATCGCTTGTTTTATGCCATGAGGGTCTCGAATATCACCTGTAAAAACATCTAAAGACTTTTTTACGTTTTCATCTAAACTATCCAGCCATCCCCAGGAATTAAAAGAATTATAAAAAACAAAAGCTCTGACGTTGTAGCCATTTTTGATGAGAGTCTCTGTGAGATGAGATCCGATGAATCCATCTGCGCCGGTAACTAAAATTTTTCCATGAGTGAGTTTCATAAGTCCTATATTTTCTAGCCTTTTTATTTGCGCTCGGCAACAAGGACTTCTGCAGTTTTGAAGTCTATTTCTGTATCTACATCGATGGATCGCTCTTTAGGCATGATATACGCAGATGTTTCTTGAGTAATAAATTCTCGATTTTTAAGTAAAAAATCTACTCGAGCCAGGTAAATAGCTCCGTTCAGAGCGTAGGCTATGGGCAAATCTTGGCTTCTCTCGATCATTGAATGTCGAATGACAGGATTGAGCTTTTTATCTGTGCCAATATAAAACATCCAAGCAGGGTTTTTCTCTACTTCAGTTACAGAAACACAAATAGGTGATCGTGCTTTTAAACATTGTTCAATACATCCATCTATATCTTGTACTGTTCTTAAAGGAGAGGTGGGTTGTAAGAGTATGACCCATGAATAGCCTGGAAGCATTTCTAATGCGTGTAAAACTGGGGCAATTCCTGGTGTTTCATCTCTAGAAAGCTCGGCCGGACGAGTGAATGGGACAGAACATCCATAGTCCTTTGCTGTTTTTATGATTTCAGAGTCTTCTGAGGATAAAATGAGTTGATCGATATAGCGAGATTTTTTTGCTTCTTCAATAGTCCATGCGATCAAAGGTTTGCCAGCCAGGGGTTTGATATTCTTTCTTGGGATTCTTTTCGATCCCCCACGTGCTGGAATGATCGCTAGTAGTTTCTCATTTCCTATCATTTGTGAACATCTCAGCAAAGTCTCCATTGGCTCTTTCGAAGTCTCCAATTTGTCCAATGTCGAGCCAGTATTCGCGAATGGGAAAGGCAACAGTTTGTTTTTTACTCTCAATCAACTGCGCAAAAAGCTGAGGCATATCGATGTGAGTATTTTTTGGAATCATTTGAAGCGCTTCGGGTTCAAGTACGTAGATCCCGCCATTGACGAAAAATTTTTGCATCGGCTTTTCATCTATTGTTGTAATCGATTCTTTATTGATTTTAACTACACCATAAGGGACTTGGAAGTCATAGCCGCGAATACCCATAGTGGCAATTGCCTTATGTTCAGAGTGAAAGTCTAATAATTGAGTAAAATTAACCTTGGTCAGCAGATCACCATTCATCACAATAACAGGTTTGAGAGGGGGTTCTGGGAGTAGACTTAATGCCCCTGCCGTTCCAAGCCTTTCGTTTTCCTGTAGATATTGAATCTGTATACCCCATTTAGACCCATTTTCAAAATATTGCTGGATCATTTCAGCTTTGTAATTAACTGAAATAAAAAATTTTCTGAATCCATATTCAATGAAATTTTCTAAAATTGTTTCTAAAATGGGTTTACCCCCAATTTTCAATAAAGGTTTTGGGCAAGTCTCTGTGAGAGGACGTAAACGGTTTCCTTCTCCTCCAGCCATTAAAATGATTGGATTATCTTTCTCTGGGGCAGTTTCAATCAACTCTTCTAAAATATGTAAACCAACAACTCGATCCTGTTCATCAATAATAGGAACTCTGTGCCGCCATTTCTTTTTCATTTGCTCTAGAAGTTCTTCACGAGTTTCTTTGATCGTCGCTGTCATGGGTGTTTTGTTCATGACCTTTAGCACCGGGTCGGTTAGCTGTACGCCTTTGAGTAGCGCTCTGCGGATATCGCCATCGCTGACTGTGCCGAGTAGCTTCTGGGCTTTGTCCACAACCAAAGCAATTTGCAGTCCCGCACTATCAATAATTTCTACAGTTTTTAAAATGGGTGTATCTGGACTGACGAAAAGGGTGTGTAGATTTTTCATAAAATAGCTTTATTCAATATCATTGATAGATTGGTAAATCATAGAATTTTTTCATTAAAATTCCCTCTAATTTCACGGACTTCAATACTTCTTTAATTTTAAATGATGTTTTCCCATCTCCTCCGACAGGTGAAGTGTTTTGAGAGAGAGTTTTTTGAAATTCAGGGGCAAGGGCTTTTTTAAGAGCGCGACTAATCGCATCACTTGTTTCCTCACAGTCTAAGACAGACGTAGGACGGAGTCGTCCTTTTTGGCGATCTCCCATATTAATCGTAGGTTTCTTAAAAACAGGAACTTCAACTAAGCCACTTGAAGAGTTGCCAATAACAGCATCAATGTGTTGAAGGAGGCTGAGATAGTTGATGTGTCCAAGTGCTGCGTAACAAGATGTGCGATTTTTATTTTTTTCAACATACTCATAGATGAATTCGTTAATTGTCTTGCCACCTGTGTCTGAGTTGGCTTTAGTAAAAATAATATGTGCTTGCGGAAACTGATCGAGAGCTATGAGTAGTTCTTTGATAGCTTTTTCTGGACCTGACTTATCTAGAGTCACAGGATGATAGGTTACTAGAAATGTGGGGGGGGTTATTTTAAAGTTTAAAACCTGCTCTAGTTCATTTTTGTTGAGAAGCTTTATCTTGGATATAGCATCTAGCCCAGGTGCTCCAAAGTTGAACACTCGCTCAGGGTTTTCTCCGAGCTGAACCACACGCTTTTTATAAGGCTCAGCAGAAACAAAATGAAGATGAGCCATTTTGGTCATAGAGTGTCTAAAAGCATCATCGAAATTGCCTTCGGTGATTTCGCCTCCATGAATGTGGGCAATTGGAATTTTAAAAATCAGTGCGCTTTGTGCAGCGGCTAAAATTTCGTATCGGTCTCCTAGTAGAACAATAAGGTCAGGCCTTAGTTTTTCCCATGCTTTTGCAAAGTTTTCGACTGTGGCTCCGAGTGAAAGGGTAACCGCTTTGGATGTGTCACCTCTCAAAGGGGATTCGACTTTTGCACTGATAGGAAATCCGTCAGTTTCTATGGTCTTATAGGTGTTTCCAAACTCTTCAAGGAGATGCATTCCGGTAACTGCAACTTGCAGTTCAAGGCAAGGGTCAGATTGGATTTCTTTCATCAACCAAAAAAGCAATCCGTATTCGGCTCGAGACCCAGTGACAACACAAATTTTTCTCATAGGAACACACTGCTTGGTAAGGAGATTAGTCTTTTTTCAAGACTCTCTGCTGTGGATAGGTCCATTTTTGGACTGTTCTGATACATGGGAAGTTTATGCATGAGTATCCAAGTGGGGCGTACAAGAATTTTATTATCGTGACAAAGGGTTAAAATGGCATTTCTTTCTGAAGCATTTTCTTCGTTTAGAATGAGTGTATTGAGCCAGTAGTTACTTTTTGCATACTGAGGTTCAGCAAATATTTTTACACCGGATAGGGTGCTGAAATTTTTGAAATATCTTTGAGCTAGATTTCTTTTTTTATCTAAAAAACTTGAGATCTGTTCAAGTTGAGCACATCCTAACGCTGCGTTTAGATTGGGAAGTCTGTAATTATATGCTGTATGATCATGAAAATACTCCCACGCATGAGGAATTTTTGCAGTTGTGGTGAGGTGTTTTGCGTGTGCTGCGAGTTTTTCATTATTGGTGAGGATGGCTCCCCCGCCTCCGGTTGTAATAATTTTGTTTCCGTTAAAACTTAGTGCAGAGAGCTTTCCCCAATTCCCAGTATGTTTGCCTTTATAAGTACTTCCCAGTGATTCCGCTGCGTCTTCAATCAAGTCTATTTCAAAGTCTCGGCAAATTTGCGCAATGAAATCAAGATCAACAGGGTGCCCATAGGTGTGCATCGGGACCAAAGCTTTGATCCTTTTACCCGTATTTTTGTTGATGCATTCTCCATTTTTAAGTTCTGTATTTTTTTTGAGATAGGTTTCTAATTTTATAGGGTCGACGCCAAGTGAAATTTCATCACTGTCTACTAAGTGGGGGGTGGCTCCACAATAAATGACAGCATTGGCAGTGGCGACAAAGGTGAGAGCGGGAATCAAGACTTCATCTCCTGGTTGGAGGCCTGATAAGATCAAGCAGGTGTGAAGAGCTTCAGTTCCATTTCCTACAACAACTGCTTTTTTAGCGCCTGTGTAGGCAGCCAAATCAGATTCGAAGCGATCAACGAATTTTCCAACAGATGAAACCCATTTTGTTGAAATACACTCTTGAACATAACTGCTTTCTCGACCGGAAAAATGAGGTTCATGAAGGGCAGCTCCGTTTGGGAACATTTCTTTTAATACTGTGAAGACTTGTTGAGCGATTTTTGTATTCATGGTTTTGTAGTTACAAAATTTTCTATAATTTTAAGGCCGATTTTTCCACTTCTTTCAGGATGAAATTGACACCCATAGATATTATTAGATACCGTTACTGCAGTGATGGGGTGGCCTCCATATTCAGCCACTGCAAGGTTGTTTTCTTCAGGATTTTTAGGAATAACAGCGTATGAATGCACAAAATATACAGACGCTTCAGGTGGTAGACCTCTTAAAATAGTGTCATTCCATCGGATTTGAGCTGAGGTTGTTGTTTTTAGTGCGTTCCACCCAATGTGTGGAACTTTGAGTTTTTCTCCGGTTGTAGATTGAGAAGTGATTAAAGCCACTTTACCAGGAATAATGCCTAGCCCTTCGTGAACTCCAAATTCTTCGCCTATGTCCATCATCATTTGCATACCTAAGCAGATCCCCAAGAAGGGTCGATTCTGTCCCGAGTAGTCTCTTAAAGGAGAAATGAGGTTTCTTTGTCTTAACTCAGCCATTCCGTCAGCAAAGGCGCCTACACCAGGGAGTACGAGGCGTTCTGCTTTGAGGATGTCATTTGGTTGAGAGGTGAGAATAACTTGAGCTCCACAGGCTTCAAAAGCACGGCAAACGCTAAAAATATTCCCCATACCATAATCTACGATAGTGACTTTTGGGTGTTTGTTAGACATTTATAGTTTCCTCACAGGAATTTGATGGTTGAGTGCATATTCCCGAATTTGTGGGAAAGTAGTTCGATTGTAGTGAAGGCAATCTGCCATGGCGATGGCATCGGCGCCGCTGTCTTGTGTTGCAGAGCGTAGGTGATCTAGGTTTCCCATCCCTCCGCTTGCTATCACTGGGATGGGTACCGCCTCAGTCACAGCTCTGATGAGTTCAAAATCAAAACCTTTTCGTGTTCCCTCTTGATCGACAGAAGTGAGAAGAATTTCTCCTGCTCCAAGCTCGGCTCCCCTTTTTGCCCATTCAACTACATCAAGGCCTGTGTGTTCTCTGCCATTATCTGTGAAGGCTTCCCATTTTCGGTTTCCAGCTCCTGAACGTTTGGCTTCGATAGAAAGAACCATGCACTGCGATCCAAATCGATTAGCGACTTCTCCAATAAGCTCGGGTCGTTTGGTCGCTGCAGTATTAATAGCGACTTTGTCTGCGCCCGCACGCAAGAGCTCGGTAACATTATCAATGGAACGAACACCCCCACCTACCGTAAACGGAATAAAAATGTCTTGTGCTGTTTTGCGTACCAGGTCCGCTAAACTATTACGGTTATAAAGGCTAGCGACAATATCCATATAGATCAGTTCATCTGCTCCTTGATCATAATATTTTTTTGCAAAAATGTAAGGATCCCCAATGACACGTAGTCCTTCTAAATGAATCCCTTTAATCAGATTCGGAGCTTTTATATCTAGTCTTGCGATTAGGCGCACATTTGTCATATTGACTGAAGGGATTTATAACTTAACGTGTGCTAGAGGTGAATAGTGAAGATTTTATTCATAACACGTCAGTTTTACCCCTGTATTGGGGGTACAGAAAGCGCTACTTTCGAGATGGCTTCGCGTTTAGTGAAGCGAGGGCATCAAATTGGGATCTTGACCTTGAATCAGGATCTTTCAAAGTCAGGTTCAGCCTTACCCAGGGAAGAGAAGGTTAAGGGAATTCAAATCTATAGGGTCCCTTTTATAGGGCCAAAATGGAAGCCGATTCCTGTTTGCAATCCATTTTATCTCAAAATGATCTTTAAAAAATATGACGTGATTCATATAAAGGATATTCGTTTTGCATTGGAACACAGTGTATTGGCCAGGTGGATTTTTAAAAAACCGGTTGTGATTAGCTCATACGGATTTATCTTTCATCAGAAAAAAAATCTCTTTTTTAAGAACTTCTTTTTTAAGCATTACTTGAAACCTTTGTTTAGATTTTCAGATTTTATGTTGGCGAGTACAGATTCCGATTATGTTCGAGTTCAGAAGTTTTATCCAAAAGATCGATTATTGCGTATGGACTTAGGGGTGGACTCTGAGAAATTTTCTGTTGACTCATATAAGCCAGAAAAAGGCAGATTTTTATATTTTGGTCGCTTAGATCATCATAAGGGGGTGGATTTACTCTTTGAGACACTTTCAAAGTTGACTCAGTCTTTTTCTTTGGATTTGGTTTATGGGTCTGCTCATCCAGATTATTTTGAGCAATTGAAGGGTCTGGAGAAAAAATTCAAAATTGAAACTCAGTTAAATTGGATTGGGTACTGTGATCATGCTCGACTGATGGACTATATTAAAAAAGCTCAGTTTGTTGTTTTGCCTTCGAGGTATGAAGGCTTTGGTTTGACGACATTGGAGGCAATGTCAGCAGGCTCTGTTCCTATTGCAAACCATATCGAAGCATTTTCAAATTTAATTGATGAAGATATGAATGGGTATCTCGTTAACTTCAATGATCCAAAGGAATCAGCTAAAAAAATAGATCAGTTAATTGGAATTCCATTTGAGCAGTGGAAAAATCTCTCTCGAGAAGCGCGAAAGAAGGCAAAATTGTTTGACTGGGAGACTAGAATTAATGATTTAGAGGGAGTGTACGGAAAGTTAAGATATGGAATTTGATACACATTATTATCAGAAATATCTGAGAAAAAATTTCATTGGAAAAGCTTCTGGTGAGAGAACTTATCTTTATCGATATTGGTTGAGATTTTTTAAGAAAACATTGCCTCCAAACGCAGAAATTTTAGATTTAGGTTGTGGACTTGGTTTTTTTTCTTGTATTCTTTCTAAAAAATTTCAAGTGACCGGTATTGATGTTTCAGAAGTAGCTATCCAAAGCGCAGAGAAAATTGCACCTCGGGCAAAGTTTGTTCAACTTGAGGAGGGGGGGCAGACTATTCCATTTAGCGATGAAAGTTTTGATGCAGCTGTAGCCTTTGATGTGTTGGAGCATCAGAATGATCCGCAAAAACTATTAAATGAGTTATTCAGAGTTATAAAAAAACAAGGTTGGTTGACTATTTCTGTTCCAAACACACAGTCAATTGGAGCAAAAGTGAGGAAGGGTGCTTGGTATGCGCTGACCGATCCAACTCATGTGAGTTTATTATCTCAAGACGAATGGATAGATCTCCTTTCTCGATGTGGTTGGATCGTATCACGTATGGGTACAGATTTTCTTTGGGACGTGCCTTATGTGCCTTGGATTCCTGCAATGCTGCAGCGTTTAGCACTCGTTTCTTTGCAGTGGTCTTTAGTTTGGAGCTTTGGACCTCTCCATTGGAGTTATGGTGAAACTCTTTATTTGGTGGCAAGAAAGCCAGCCGCATCTCGCTAGACTAAACTAAAAAAGTCGGATAAAACAAACTGAATGCTAAAGCACCGTAATGAGCAAATCCAGTTTACCGTTCGGATGACGGATGTTTTTATTGGTTTTGCTGCGTTTTTTTTAGCCTATCAACTGAGAGGGGCTGAGTATGTGGGTCCTATTGAGTCTGTTTCTTGGATGCTCGTTTCTAGTTTAGTAATTCATTTTATTACCTATTCGACATTTGGTTTCTATCAGTCACTTCGTTTGAAGACGATGATTGATATTATTTCAATGATTTTAAAAGCGATGGTAACGGATTTTTTCGTTTTGGGGACATTGGTTTTCCTATTTCAGGCTAAAAGTACTTCCAGATTTTTTTTCGGATTATTCTTATTGATTAATTATGGGTTGCTTCTTTTTGAAAAACTAGGAGCCCGAGTCCTTCTTTCGAATATTCGTAAGCGTGGATACAATTATAGGCAAGTTTTAGTTTTGGGAACAGGCAGAAACTCAAAACGTGTGTTGGATGTGTTGAAAAAAAATAAACATTGGGGGTATGTGCCCTTTGGAATTCTTAAAGAACCTGATCAGACAATGGCTTCGATTCATTATGAAGAAATTCCAATCTTAGGGAGTTTTAACGATCTCGAAAAAGTGGTTTCTCAACGCGCAGTCGATGAAGTTTATTTTGCTTCCGATACAATTCACTCCGAAGAGGTTTTGAATCAGGTTTCTCTTTGTGAGAAATTAGGGATTCCAGCGCGATTTGCGTTAGGACATTTTGACCATTTAGGATCAAAAGTGACATTTAATACTTTGGATAGGCTCCCAGTGGTCACTTTTTATACAACATTACGAACTCCGTTAGAGGCTTTCCTTAAGCGAGTAATGGATATAGCAATTGCTTGTGTGGGGCTTTGTTTAACTGCTATTTTGTTCCCTTGGATTGCATGGAAAATTAAGAGAGAGAGCCCAGGGTCAGTGATTTTTAAGCAAATTCGTGTGGGCGAAAATGGACGAAGGTTTAAGTGTTATAAGTTTCGAACAATGTATGCTGACGCGGAAAGTAAAAAAATAGAGTTGGCTTCAGCCAATACAATGCAAGGTCCTATTTTTAAAGTTTCAAATGATCCGCGAGTTACCCATTTCGGCGCATTTTTGAGACAGACTTCATTAGATGAGTTTCCTCAATTTTTTAATATTTTAAGAGGTGATATGAGTGTTGTTGGTACTCGTCCTCCTACTCCCGATGAAGTCAGTCAGTACGAAACGCATTATCGGAGACGTTTGAGTATTCGTCCCGGATTAACCGGTTTATGGCAGGTGAGTGGCAGAAGCCAAATCAAAAATTTTGAAGATATTTTAGCACTTGATTTAAAGTACATTGACCAATGGTCAATCGTGCTCGACATTAAAATTATTTTTCAAACAGCTTGGGTGATATTTTTTCGGCGTGGAGCATATTGAGCCCTAAGAGTAAAAATATTCCTAGAATTATTGCATGATGGATAACAAACCAGGGATGGTCAAATAAGCCAGTAACCAAAATGGACGTGATTCCTGCCACGAGAGCGGAAGATTGACTTTCTTTAGCGCGCCAGGCACCCAGCCAAGCTATAAACCAAAGAGCGAGATGAAATATCCCCCATAGCCAACCACGGTCACGAAACTGTTGGAGAAAAAGATTATGTGCATGTGCATTTGGAAATAACCCAGCCCGTGCATATTCTTCATCTGAGATGCAGGGCTTCCCGAATGGGTGTGATCCAATAGTTTGAAGTGAAAACCGATAAATTGAGATCCTAGTGTTTTTATTCATCTCTGCAACTTTTTCAAGATGTGTAGAGGTTTGAGACGAGAAGAGGGATTGAATGCGAGACTTAAAGATGTCCCGAGGGACTAGTATGGTCGCAATCATGAAACTTAAAAGGATTGAAGAAATCGCGGTTGCAGCAGACTTTGTGTTTTTTATTTGAAGCGTTTGATGCAGAGCAAAAACGCTCCAACCTGTTATTGATGCAATGAATGGTCCTCTTTGGGTCGTTGCTAATATGATACTCGTTGAAAATATTCCAATGATGAATGTAGTGAGAATTATTTTTTTTCTTTTTGTCATGAGTGCATAAAAAAGCAATAACCAAGGAATCCATGCAAGTAGTTTAGCAAGTGACTGCCTTCCCCACACCCCTGAGAGGACATAACGTTTGAGTTCAACTAGGTCTAAATCGCGAGTGTGAGGGTCGAAAACATTTTGCAAAAGCCAGGATAGGGTTTGCGGAGCAAATATATCTAGGAGAATTGCAAAAACAAGGATGAGAGTCCATGTGATTAGGATCTTGTGAGCAGAACTTGGATTCAGGCACAAAAAACAGTAGGCTGCAATCAGGCCTGTGACTGTAGCTGCCCACTCTCGCAACATAAAACTTGGAAGTGATCCACAAACAGTACAAGCAACAAGGGTAGATAAAGTACCGAAAATGAGTGTTGATAAAAACCATATTTGGGTTTTCTGCGGTAATTTTTTTTGGTTTTTCCATAAAAAATAAACCAACGCAGGCAGTGCGAGCTTTATAATGTGGATAGGGATTGAAAGACCGAAATGACTAGAAACCGCCGTGAAAGAGGGTAGAATCCCTAAAGCGAGGATAACAGTGATTAAACGAGTCATCATAAGAGAAGCTATATTATGCCCCAACCCACTCAGTACATAAAGAAAAGCATATTAGTCACAGGTGGAGCGGGGTTTATTGGAACCCACCTGTGTCGAGCTTTGTCTTATGAAGGCAACTCCGTTCTAGTCCTGGACCTCAAAAAACCTCAAGTTCTGGTTCCAGGTGTCACTTATTTAGAAGGGGATATTCGTAATCCCGAACAAATCCAGGCAGCTCTTTCGAAAGCAGACGCTGTCTTTCACCTCGCAGCGTTGGCCAGTATGCCCTATTGTCAGTCATATCCACTTGAGAGTTATCAGACCAATGTCCTGGGAACAGCGAATGTTCTTGAAGCTATTCGTCAAGAGAATTTAAAAAGATCAACCCCCATTCAGTTTGTTTTCACCAGCTCAAGTGCTGTTTACGGAAAGTTAGGAAAGCCTAAGAAAAAGCTGAGTGAGCAGCTCCTTCTTGCAGCCCCTTTGTCGTTCTATGCAGCACAAAAACTTGCGGCTGAACATATGATTTTGAATTATTCGAGGCATCACCAAATTCCAGCAATGGTTTTCAGACTTTTTAATATTTACGGACCCGGACAGGATTTGAGCTCTCCCTATGCTGGGGTGATGACTTTGTATTTATCTGCACTTCAAAAAAGACAACCCCTTAAAATTGATGGAACTGGAAAACAGACCCGCGATTTTATCTATGTGACAGACGTGGCTAATGTGATGGCGTTAACATTGAAGGTATCTCTCACGAAATGGAATGCAGAGCCTATGAATTTGGGGTGTGGGAAGAGTACTTCGGTTTTGGATTTAGCTAAAAAAATGCTCGCTGTGTCAAAAATTCAAGTAAAGCTTGAGAGACGTCCCTCACGGCAGGGAGATGTTTCTTACTCCTGTGCAGATATTCGAAAATTAACTCAGACCTTGAAATGGAAACCTCAAGTCGATCTTGAATCTGGACTATCTCTTCTTTTTAAAAGCAGTTAATATAATCGGTATTCTATGACTCGGCCAAACTGGAAGGCTTTCGTTGTAGCTAGTTTTTTTCTTACTTTCTCTTTTCTTGCTGTGGCAAGTTCTTCTACAGTTTGTAAACTGACTTTAGATACAAACGATGTTTCACATGAAGAGCTTTTTCTTGAGATTGCAGACATGTTGGATCAAGAAGGTTATTGGGTCAAATCCCTTGATAAAGGTTGGATTACAGATACTTTTTTGCACATGGGTTGGAGTAAGAAGTGTGAAGTTCCAGCACACCTCCCTCCTACTTTTGAAAATCAGTTTTGCTTGGCTTTAGGGGTAACGCATCGTCAGGGTTTCGATTGGTTAGGACGATTAATGCTTCCTGATATTTATCGTAAAGAGACTTATTATCTTTCTGTTTCCAGACTTTTAGAGAAAGTTGAAAGCTCAGGGGCAAGTTTTGATCATTATAGAAGTGTTTTGTTAGTTTCAGAATCCAATGGCTATGGATTAGAATGTTTTCCTACATCTGAAACTGAAAAGTTCAGGTCTCAATGGGGAGCGCGATTGATTCAAGTTCGTTAAGTTTGTGGGCTTCTCTTTGCGATATAATAACCGCAGTCTCGTCTCAGAACGACCCAATTTCCTTTAGAATAATTCCCCTTTAATCCAATTGTGTGTAAGTGGTCTTCACTATCTGAGATCATCCACTCCGCCTCAGTCTGGTCACGATTCGAGCGTGGAGGCTGGATCCATAGACGTTTTGAAAGTTGTGCAATGAAAGGATCAACTGCGACCAGAGGGGGAGATAGAGGGATGTCTTTGACCAGCCCTTTCAGGCAAGCGACATTGTCTTTAACTATAAGGTAACGACGAGCAATTCCAGGTTCCCAGATTCCTAGGTCAATTGCAGCGATTGCTAATGTCGCCCAGATCACTTTATGTCCCCACCCTGGTTTCCAGCTTTCAATCCAAAGGTAAAGTCGTTTCCATCCGTAGATCATGGCTACGACAATAGGACCTGTGAGGTTGCCAATATAGTGGTTGAACCAAGTGAGCATTGGACTTTGTGAAAGACTGATTTCCGCTAGCATCGGTAAAACTGCTAAAACGGTCCATCCTCCGAGTAGAAATATTCCTCCGGAGGTTCTCAGAAAAAGGGTGGTTAGAAATTCGAGCTGTGCGCCGGAAAAAACTGTTTTGAGAACATAGAATGGCCGATTAAGAAGAGTTTTGACGCCTTCTGTAATGTTTCCCCCCAGATATCCATAACGATCGGAAAAATTATTGACTAGATTAAAGTAAGCGGTGTGGAAGGGGAGGACAGCTGTAGCGAGAACTGCCAAAGTGCCATATCTGTAGTACTGACCGGACCGTATCGCTTGAAAGAGCATTACACCGGCAAAGTTTAACCAAGCGTCAGCTCTCCATATAGAAGACAAAACAAAAAACAAGATCGCTAAATAAGTTCTATTTTTGATTAAAAAATAAAAACCCCATAAAAAGAAAAGAGTAATGAAAGCTGCCCCATGAAACTCCCAAAGGTTGACTCGGTGAACATTGTCATAAAAAAAATAAAATAAAACAGGAATAAAAATATGAATTTTATTTTTCAAAATTTCTTGAGAAATTTTGAAAATAGGAACAAGCGCCAACAAGGTAGCTAGGCTTTGAGCTATAAGTAAAATTTCAGATACAGGAAAAAATTTATAGATGAATGCAAAAATGCTTATCCCTAGGTCCAGATGTTCATAAGGAACAAACTCCATAGGTTCGCCATAGCGATTTAGAAGAAGCCCTGAGGTATATTTTCCCGTGACTGATGCATTGTAAATGGAGTTGTCGTAAATGCCAAAATCAAAGAGGTGTGTATCAAAGTGCCAATGCTGCAGTAGGGGCGCAAAAAAAGTGAAAATAAAAATCGTTGCAATTCCTAGAATTTGAATGACAGCGCCAGCAGAAAGAGGAGTTTTCTTTGAAACGCACCATTGCATCCATTGCTGTGCTGATTTGATAAAGCTGTATTGTGGGTAGGGAGGGTGTATAAATAAACCGGTCAAAAGAAGAATGCTTGCGATATGAATCATGTCCCCGGGGAACGAAAAGTAGAGGATCTCTCGAATTTGAATGCCACCCATTGCGAGCATTAAAAATATCATCCAAAGGAGAGCATCGGTAAAACGAAGCAGATTTCGAATAATTGGGTTGATTTTCTTATTCAAAATTTACTCCTGTAGAAAAGCCTCAATCAACTCTTCTTCGGTCTGATAGCGAGGGGCCCAGTCGAATTGTTTTTGTGTTTTCTTGAAGGATCCACAGACCCAGATCGGTTCGTTTTTTCTGACTCGAGAGGGGTCTGTTTTGAGATGAGGTTGCACATCGAGTTTGCGTGCTAAATTCAGGACGAGGGTTTTTAAATTCTTAGCTGTACCGCTACAAATATTAAAAATCTCAACTCCCTTGAAGTCAGAACTTTTCTCTGTGATCACAGTCAATGCGGCCATCAGATCTTGAATGGCTCCAATGTCACGATAAAGATCAGTATTACCTGTGGTAATTTCTTTGTTATGAGACGTTTTGATTTTAAGAAGTTGTTGGTAGATTCCAGGGAGAAAAAAGTCAGCAGACTGTGACTTGTGAGTGTGATTAAAAATTCTTAAGATGATAGCACTGTTTTTTCCTAGAAGGTCCTTTTGATGAAAAAGCTGTTCAGCATCCCATTTAGTTTGAGCGTAGACATTTTTTGGGTCAACAGGATGGTTTTCAGTAAGAACCGGTTTTTTAGTGAGATTATCCGGATCATTGCTGAAGGCATAAACTTGTGCAGTACTTGGAAAAAGAATAGGGAGAGGTTGAGGCAGGTCTTTTAATGCTCTTAGAAGGTTTTCTGTTCCAGTTACGTTGATTTCATGTGCAGCTTTTGGGTCTTTTTCGCAGGCTGGCGGGTGACCAATCCCAGCAAGGTGTATGATCGCCTCAGCTTCAGATTGATGTTGTTTAACAAAGGATTGGATTTCGTTTGGGTTTCGAATCTCTCCCTTAAAATCAAAAAGAATATGATTTTTCTTTTTCAGAGTAAGAGAGAGTTTTGAACCAATAAATCCATCTGCGCCGGTGAGCAGGATTTTCATTTGGGAAGGTTTGCCACCAGTTTCATGTCAGCGTCAACCATCATGCGGACAAGACCTTTGAAGTCAACTTCAGGTTTCCATCCCATTTTCATTTTTGCTTTTTCTGGACTTCCGATGAGAAGGTCAACTTCTGCAGGGCGATAATACTTTGGGTCGGTTTTGACGTATTCTCTGTAATCAAGCCCTACATGTGAGAAAGCGATTTCGCAAAATTCTTTGACTGAATGAGTTTCGCCTGTAGCGATGACATAATCATCAGGCTTGTCTTGTTGAAGCATGCACCACATTGCCTTGACATAATCTCCTGCAAACCCCCAATCTCGTTTGGCTTCTAGATTGCCTAGGGCTAACTCTTTCAGTCTGCCTTGTTTAATCATGGCAACATTGTAAGAAATCTTTCGAGTCACAAACTCAATCCCGCGTCTCGGAGATTCGTGGTTAAATAATATCCCGCTGCAAGCGTACATATCGTAAGACTCTCGGTAGTTGACAGTGATCCAGTGGCCATAGAGTTTGGCAATTCCATAAGGAGATCTTGGGTAAAAAGGAGTCTTTTCATCTTGAGGAACAGCTTGAACTTTCCCAAACATCTCGCTGCTTGAAGCTTGGTAGACTCTTGCTTTGGGAGCTGCATGGCGAACGGCTTCGAGAAGTCGAGTGACTCCTACTGCTGTGAACTCTGCTGTTAAAACAGGTTGGTTCCATGAAGTGGGAACAAAACTTTGAGCGCCTAAGTTGTAAACTTCCTCAGGTTTGGTTGCGTCGATTGCTTCGTATAAAGAAGATTGGTCAAGGAGGTCGCCTTGGATGAGTTCGATTTTATCGAGTAAGTGCGAAATGCGGTCTGTGACCGGTGTGCTCGCACGTCGTGTAATCCCTACCACACGATAATTTTTGGAGAGTAAAAACTCTGCTAAATAAGACCCATCTTGGCCGGTAATCCCAGTAATCAGTGCTGTTTTCATATGCTCAAGAGTTACACTACTTTTCTTCGAAAATAAACCCAAAGCAATGCAATATGGATCAGCGCAACGGGGATGCTGACCATAGCAGCTGTAGTAAATCCCTGAAAGTAGGTCCCCGTGGAGTAAAGGCCAAGCGCCAAGAGTCCCCAGGGGATATAAACCCGAACTAAAAGATCAAGTGCTGAGGTGCGGACTAGAAGCCATGAACTATATAAAAATGTTGATCCAAAGAGAGCTGAGCCTGTAAGTGTCCAGGCCAGCCATTTTTTCATGGTTTCAATCTCCGGCTCTGACCAACGGCCATGAGAGAAGAAACGAAAAATCCAATCTGATAGCCCCCAGACTAAAGCAGCTTGTGCGAAACTTCCAAAAAGTAGAAATAGTGTGAACTTCTTTAATTCCTTTCTTTCTTTCTGGTTTTTGGTTTTCTGATCTCCATCCCGTCGTCCGACCCAAACTGAAAAAAGATTGGACAGAGCAATGGGGCCCGCTTGGCTGAAGTTGCTGATTTTAGAAACTGTGGAATAAAGTCCAATTCCGCGTGCGGGGAATCCAAAAACTCCCAAAAAGAAAAGATCCATCGTAAGAACCCAGCTTTGGATGACACCTAAAAAATGTCTCCAAAGTGAAAAGCTTTGAAACGAGTATTTTAAAGTTTGTAAAGGGGGTGCGCCTTCTTCCCCAGAAAGAGAAGGAAGGCTGGCTCCAGCGTCGAAAAGGATCTTGCGAGTATATTTTTGTGCAAGATAGGCAGAAGATGTGAGTGAAAAAAGAGCAACCAGCGCAAGGAATTCAAAACGTGAAGAAAATGCGAAAGCAACGATTGTAGTTCCGATGAAGAGAGAGAGTTTTTGATAGAGCGTGAGCCAATTGAGAATTTTAAGTTCAAGATTTAGGCGGATGAATTCGCGATCAGCTCCCATGACTTGGGGTGCAAGAATTAAGGAGAAGGCCCAGATGAGTGCCCAAAAATTGGATCCTGATCGAGAAAGAATCCACGATAAAAGAATAAAAATGAAGACTTTTAACCAGTCAAAGGTTCTCAGGGCAAAAATTCTTGATGCGAGTAAAGTAGGACCTTCTTTTTTCCACTGTGCGTAGTCTCGATAAAGTGTCGTTTCAGGACTGATAAAAAAAATCAAACAGGCTGTAGCGATGGCTTGAGCCATAGCTAGTTCTGAAAATTTTTCGGGAGTGAGTACCCAGAGAAGAAAAAGGGTGCTTAGCGCGTCTAGAGCACGGGTGAGTCCATGCTCGAGTGTGTTCCAAAAGCCGTGTTGTACCCAGGGGGATTTGTTGACGATCAAAGGATTTCCACCTACTATACGGTTCTATACATTAAAAATTAAAAAAACTATTTAAAGCTATTTTACATCTACTCATGACAGATATCTTATGGATTGTTCCAGAAAAGCAAGGCGGGATTTGGTCTTATTCAAAAACTCTTTGGCCGGAGATAAAGAAAGCGTGCGAGTTAAACGGATTATCAATAGCAGGTCCTATTCAAGATCTGGATGAGGTTTATCATGCTTTAAGCGAACATCGGCCCAAGTTGATTCACATTCAGCATGAATACAGTTTTTTTGGCTCTAAAACTCCGCTTCTCTATTTTTTTCCAAGATGGTTGAGGCAAATGAGAAGGACGCTTCCACGGTCTAAAATTATAGCTACAGCTCATGTCGTGATACCTGACCAGTATCGTTATCCAATGAAAGGACGTGGTTGGCAGATTCCATTTCGATATTTAGCCAATGCGTTTCTGTTGCCCAATTTAAGACGGCTATGGTCGCAGGAAACTTGGGGGGGCTTGGATGGGGTGATTGTGCACTCCGAATTGCAAGTTCCCAGCATACAGAGTGCCGGGTGTCAGAATGTGAAAACGATTCCGATTTCAGTTTTTAATTTTTCAGTTTCTGATTCGGAAAAAAGGCGACAGGCTGTTCTTCTGGATGCGGAGGAAAATACACCACTTGTTGTTGTATTTGGTTTTATTTCTCCTGAAAAAGGCCAAGATATTGCAGTTCAGGCCATGGCAGCTTTGAGTAGTCTGAAAAACCGATCTGCGCATCTTGTGATTGCAGGAGGGGGACGTAGGAAAGCAGACTTGAAATATGTTCAAAAGGTTAAGGATCTCATTCAGGCATTGGGGTTAACTCATCAAGTGACGATCACAGGGTTTTTGAACGAAGCTCAGGCGGAGGATATTTTGTCTCGTGCTACGCTGATTTTAGCTCCTTTTCGAGATACCACGGGTTCGGCCTCTCTCGCTCAGGCTTTAGGGAGAGGTTGTGCGATTTTAACTTCAGATCATCCTTTGAATTTAGAGTTGGGACGCCGCATTCCAGGATGTTTGGCATATTTTAGATCGGAAGACCCAATAGATTGTGCTCAACAAATGGAAAGATTGCTTTTCTCTCCACACGAGCGGGCTCAGTTGTCGGATGGGGCTAGAAAGTATTCCCAGACTTATTCAGTGACTCAAATTGCACAGATGCATGCCGAGTTTTACAAAACCTTGCTTTAGCCTTTTTTTAGATGGTAAGACTATAAAAGACATGCTCAAAAAACGATCTAAAACCAAAAAAACAGTGAAACTGACGAAAAAATCTTCCTCAACCCAGCGCAAGACTAAAAACAAGACTCATAAGTCTAAAACAAAAAATCGCGTTGTATTAAAAAAGGAACTTTCAAAAAGTTATGAGCCTGCACAGTTCGAAACTCAAATTTACCAGTTTTGGGAGAAAAACGGCTACTTTGCTGCTTCGGATACTTGTGCGAAAGGACAGGATCCATTTTCTATTGTAATTCCCCCTCCCAACGTTACAGGTGCGCTTCATATGGGGCATGCTTTGACGAATACAATACAAGATATTCTTGTTCGCTATCATCGTATGAAAGGGGACAATACTCTATGGATGCCAGGGACCGATCATGCGGGCATTGCAACTCAAGCTCAAGTGGAGAAGCACTTAGCAAAAACAGAAAAAAATCCTGCGGGGCGACCTTTAACTCGACATGACTTGGGCCGAGATGAATTCGTCAAGAGAGTTTGGAAGTGGAAAGAAGAGTACGGCAATCAAATCTCAAACCAGTTACGAAGAATGGGGTCGTCACTGGACTGGAAGCGCGAGAGATTTACAATGGACGAAGGTTTTTCTGCAGCGGTTAGGGAAGTCTTTGTTCGTTTGCATCAAGAGGGTTTGATTTATCGCGGTGAGAGAATCATTAACTGGTGCCCTAGATGTCAGACAGCACTTTCAGATTTGGAAGTGCTACCTACAGAGAGAAAAGGGTTTTTTTGGCATATCACGTACAAAGTTGAAAACTCAGATGAACAGCTGGTGATCGCGACCACTCGGCCTGAGACTTTATTGGGCGATACAGCTGTAGCTATTCACCCTGAGGATCAGAGGTATCAGCATCTTCACGGTAAGAACGTCATTCTTCCTCTTTTAGGTAGGGTGATCCCCATTATCACTGATCCCTACGTGGACCGAGAATTTGGGAGTGGGGCTTTGAAGGTCACTCCTGCTCATGACTTTAACGATAACGAACTAGGAAAAAAACACGGGTTGTCCGTTATTTCAGTCATGGGTAAAGACGGTAAAATCACCCCGGCTGGGGGCACTTATGCGGACTTGAAATTCGCTGAAGCTCGAGAAAGAATAATTCAAGATCTCAAAACATCGGGTCAGCTGATTAAGACAGAGGATCATACTCATAAGATAGGACTTTGTCAGAGATGTGACCAAGTCGCAGAACCTTTGATCTCAAAGCAATGGTTTGTAAAAATCGAACCTTTGGCGACACCTGCAATTGAAGCGGTTAAAAATAATAAAATCGTATTTGTACCTAAAAGCTGGGAAAAAACTTACTTCGAATGGATGAATAATATTCGAGACTGGTGTATTTCTCGACAGCTCTGGTGGGGGCATCAGATCCCTGCGTGGTATTGTAATCAATGTCACGAGGTTACAGTCTCAACTACTGATCCTAAAAAATGCTCAAATTGTCAGGCGTCCTCTAAAGAACTCAAGCAAGATGAAGATGTTCTAGACACTTGGTTTAGTTCTGCACTTTGGCCTTTTGGGACGTTGGGGTGGCCTAAAAAGACACAAGCATTAGAAACATTTTATCCTACGTCTATTTTAGAAACTGGGTTTGACATTATTTTTTTCTGGGTGGCTAGAATGATTATGATGGGGATCCATTTTATGGGAGATGTACCTTTTTCTAAGGTTTATCTTCATGCGATGGTTCGTGATGAAAAAGGTGAAAAGATGTCTAAGTCTAAGGGAAACGTAATTGATCCCTTAGATATCATCCAAATTCATGGCGCTGACCCTTTAAGATTTACATTAGCAATCATGGCAGGGCAAGGGCGAGACATTAAGCTCTCTGTTGATCGTGTGGGGGGATATCGAGCCTTTTGTAATAAACTTTGGAACGCGGTTAAATTTTTTCATCTTCAATTGGATGGGAAAAAAATTAAACCTCCACAGGGAGGTGTAGAAAATTGGATTCACACTCACCGCGCAGATCTTTTGATCTCTAGTCGTTGGATTATATCCAGGCTTCAGAATGTAGTTGATAGGGTCAATCGTGGCATAGAAAATTTTGAACTCAATGAATCTGCGCAAGCGCTTTATGAGTTTATCTGGCACGAGTTTTGTGACTGGTACATCGAACTTTCAAAGCTTCCTCTGAGGGAAGAAGGTGCAGTTAAAACACAAACAGTTTATGTTCTTCATTATGTTTTAGAAAAACTTCTTGTTTTGCTTCACCCTTTTACTCCATTTGTGACCGAGGAACTTTGGCAATCCTTACCTTGGCGCAATCGAGGCGAAACGTTAATGCTGCAAACTTTTCCGTTAGTGGACTTGGCTCTTAAAGATACGGACGCCGAACACACTGTTCATGCGATTCGTTCTGTAATCGATGCGCTTAGAAATTTTAGAGGCGAGCATAACATTAGCCCAAAGGTGGAGTTATCGATGGTTTATATTCCAACCACTTCTGCCTCTGATGTATTTATGAGGATGTATTCAACTGAAATTAAATCTTTAGCTAAGCTAGCCAAAATTGAAAAATCTGAAACATCCCGACCGAAGATGATCAATGAAGCCGTGATTCCGTTGAGTACTCCTCCCATTGAATTACGAATTAATATGGAAGGCTTAGTGGATACAGAGGTGGAAACAAAGCGCTTGAAAAAAGAAATTGATAAAATTGCTAATGACATCCTCTTTGTTGAAGAGAAGCTTAGTCGAGAGTCTTTTGTTACTAAAGCTCCTCCTGAGTTAGTTGAAAAAGAAAAACGTAGAAAACAAGAGTTGATATCTAAAAGAGTAGAGTTAGAGGCGGCATTAAAGAGATTAGCTAATCCGCAAACCCTTTAAATGAAAATGCGCGCAGTCATTATTGGCCCTAGAAAATTTCCACTCAGTGACTTGAAAAAAGATTTAAGTAAAAATGATTTAATTATAGCAGTTGATGGAGGTGTGGATCGTTCATTGCAATCTGGTTTACGACCTCATTTTTCCATTGGCGACTGGGACAGTATAAAAAATAAAAAAAAATTACAACGCTTGAATCATTGTACTTTATTAAAAGAAAAAAATCAGAGCGATTTTTATTACGCGCTAGTTTTGGCTTCATTATTAAAAGTTTCAGAGATCATCTGTTACGGATTTACAGAGGGGCGACCGGATCATCAGATGGCTGTCCTTTACGATTTATCGTTACTTTCAAAATCATATTCAAAAAAAATAAATAGTATTCAGCTTGTTGGCTATGATGCGCATTATTATTTTCTTTCATCACGTATGAAATCGTTAGATTTATTTTTAAAAAAAAATCAAACAGTGTCTGTTTTCCCTGTTTCTGGAGTAGCTTATGGAGTAACCCTTCGTGGATTTCAGTACCCTCTCACTGATTCACAGTTAACAAGTTCGTCACAGGGATTGAGCAATGTTGTTGTTCAGAAGAGATGTAAAATTAAAATCAGAAAAGGCCAATTAGTAGTTATTATTCCCAGGCTGTGAGTTGGATTTCGTTAGCAAGGTCTAAAATACATTTTTCAACTTCTTGTAGAAAAGTTTCTCGTGATGTCCATTTCAAATGTTCTCCGATTACGATGTCGCAGATAAATGGAACTAGTATTGATTCCCCCTTGGGTAAGGCTTTCCCGAGACCATGCATGAAGATTGGAATCAAAGGAATGTCAGGATGTTTTTCAGCAAGTCTGGCAATTCCAGATTTAAATTTTGCTATACGTTCAGGTTCTCCTCGAGTGCCTTCTGGGTAAAAAATAATGATAGAATTTTGAGTGAGTGCTTCTGAAATTGGAGCTAACGGATCTTTGCCGCGATGATCCTTAGTTCTATGAATGGGGATTACATTTAAAACATTTTCAGCAAACCACTTCAAGAATTGATTTTTGAAAAAATAATCTTCAGCAGCTACGGGTCGAATAAGCTTTGAGATTTTTAATGGAAAAAGGCTCATCAATACGATTGTGTCAAGGTGACTGTTATGATTAGCGATAATAATTGCAGGCCCTTGATCGGGGAGTTTTCCTTTCTGACGAACGGATATACCTAAAATAATCCAACTCAGTGGTCGAACAATAGCCAATAGGAAAAAATAACGCATGAATAGATAAATGAGATCCATTTTTTTTAGTATTTAAAGTAATAGACAAAGTGAAAAAATAGGGGTGCTGTGTAGGTGAGGCTGTCGATTCTGTTCATCACTCCTCTATGACTTAATAGCTGATTTCCCTTTCTGTTATCTTCTTTATAGGTCTCAGTAACATGAAGGTCCTTCTTCACAGCAGAGATTACCATATCTCCAATAAAACCTCCAAGAGCGAGGATGAGGCCGATAGAAAGTGATTCTAGAGAATTTAAAGGAGTCAGGTGTGGAGCAAAAATCCATGAAGCTAAAATAGTTAAAGCAGTTGCAGCTAAAAATCCTTCCATCGTTTTGTCTGGTCTCAAAGAAGGGAGAATTCTATTTTTTCCAATGATAGAGTCCATAAAATAGTGCGAGATATCGTTAATTTGTGTAATTGCAACTAGAAAGATCACCATAGCAGGGCTGCCACCCATTGGGTTTTTGTTGCTCGGCAAAACAAGAAGGTATGCAAGATGACCGATGCTAAACACGGTCATCATCAGTCCCCAATGGATACTTCCAATGGCGTTGAGAAAGCCTTTTGTTTCTCCTATGACAACCATTTGTGTGGGAAGGAAGAGTAAAACATAAACTGGGATGAAGATAACAAACATGCCGTACCACTCTAGCCAGATCCAATAAAACTGCATGGGAATAGAAAGATACGCCCAAAATAAAATTCGACGATCTGCCCTGCGGGTTTGGATTAAGGAAAGATATTCTTTAAATGCTAAAAAACTAATAAATGCGAGCAATGTCATGGAAACAGGGCGTGAACTTGAGATGGCTATGCAAATAAAACTCAAAATTACCCACCAAGATTGAATACGAAATTTGAGCTCTGAAAGATTTTTTTGAGGCCTTAGTTTCTCAACAAACCAAGCGCAAAAACTTGCAAAAATGAGTATTCCGAAAAGTATAAATGTATAGCGCATGATCATATTTAAAGTATTAGCGGATAAATAGTTTTTAGGATAGTGTAGTTAACCCTATGTCTCATGCGGGTAGTCACCCAGTGATTCAATTCAAAAACATCCCAGTGGTTGAGGGGCCTCTTTTTAATCTGAACCGCTTGCGTTCAAGAATGATTGCAGAAGTTACTAGTCAAACTCTAGGTGATTTTTCTAATAGTTCACTTGATTTGCTTTTAGGTGAAGCGATGTACCAAGAAAAGCTTCGTATCAAAAGAGAGCATTATAATGTTTTTACGCGTCATAGACGTAAAAGAGACGCATTGCTTTGGTCTCAAGTGCAGACGGGGCTCTTGAAATCGTCTTCGGAGGTTGATCGAAAGCAATTACTAAAATTTATTGTCAGACATTATGCAGAAGAAATTGCAGGCCACTTCGATCCACAGGTTTACAAAATGGCCACTGCTGCAGTTCCGTGGGGGTTTAGCTGGCTTCTCAACGCAGCAAGTGTTCAAAGGTTTCTACCTTGGGGGATGACACAATCACTCGAATCTAGAATTCGAATTGTCGGAGAGATTCCTGCTCTACAAAAGTTGGCTCAAAAAGGGACAATACTTCTGGTTCCTACGCATCAGAGCAATATTGACAGTATTCTGATTGGTTATGTGATTTATCTTATGTCTCTTTCGCCTTTTTCATATGGTGCGGGATTAAACTTGTATACCAACCCAGTGTTTAGTTTTTTCATGAGTAGATTGGGTGCTTATACGGTCGACAGAAAAAAGAATAATGAAATTTATAAACATGTTCTAAAAAATTATAGTGCTCAAACTTTGCAGGAAGGAATTCATTCTATTTTTTTTCCTGGTGGGGGTCGATCTCGAAGCGGTGCTATCGAAAGTAAATTGAAGCTGGGTCTTTTAGGCACGGCATTAGATGCACAAATAGCTGGATATAAGTCGGGACAAGCGAATCCTAATATATATATTGTTCCTATGGTCATGAGTTATCATTTTGTTCTAGAGGCCAGCTCTTTAATTGAAGATTATCTGCTTGAAGCGGGCAAGCATCGATACATCATTATGGATGATGAGTCTTGGCAGGTTACAAAAGTCATTCGATTTTTTTGGAAAATTTTTTCATCACAAACAGAAGTAACAGTAAGAATTGGTAAGGCCATGGATGTCTTTGGTAACGAGTTGAATGAAGATGGGCTTTCGATTGGGCCAAATGGAACTGTGATTGATCCTAGAAGTTGGTTAACGACACGGGGTGAGTTAAAGTCTGAACCTCAAAGGGATCACGAATACACTAGGCAGTTAGGTCATAAAATTGTTGAGAGATTTCATTTGGATAATACAGTGTTGACTTCACATCTGGTTGCGTTTGTTTTTTTTGAAACACTTAGAAAAAAGTACGTGGATTTAGATTTGTACCGATTTTTAAGGTTATCTTTAGCTCAAAGATCATTGCCTCTATCTGATTTCTTAGAAGCAGCAGACCGATTTCATAAAAAATTCATAGAGAAAGCAAATGCCGGTAAGCTTTATTTGAGTGAAGAGTTGAGAAGTTTAGATACAGCGACTTGGGTACAACAGGGAGTTTTGCAGCTGGGTTTGTTGCATGAGCATGCTGTAGCTAAAATCAAAGACGGGGTCATTTGGACTGAGGACATGAACCTTCTTTATTACTATCGTAATCGGCTGTCAGGTTATGGGCTGTCGTTTTTGGCAGAATCTCAAGGTTATGGGGCAAAAATAGGTGGTCATGATGAAAAAGGATTTTTGGTCTAATTCTAAGGTTGCTGTGGTTGGAGGTGGAAGCTGGGCGAGTGTCCTAGCAAACCTTGTTGCAAAGAACTGCCAAGAAGTCAGAATGTGGATGAGATCTGATGAACAGGTAAGATCAATTAACGCAACAAAATCAAATCCTAAGTATTTTTCTGATTTTAAATTTAGTGAAAAAGTCCATGCTTTTACAGATCCTGAAAAGGTGTTTGACGGTGGAGTGCACGCAATGATTTGGGCTTTACCCTCCAGCGTTTCAAGATTGCAGGCACGTACTTTTGCAAAATATTTAAAGGGCGACGAAGTTGTTTTGCATGCAACAAAAGGGATTGAAACTAAGACCCTTAAAAGGATTTCTGAAGTTTTGTGCGAAGAGTTGCCTACACGACGAGTAGGAGTAATCAGTGGACCTAATCTAGCCAAAGAAGTGGCTAAAAATGAACCTGCAGCAACCGTGGTTGCATCAGATTTTTCTGAAGTCATTCTTGCAGGAAATGAACTTTTAACCACAGAGCGTTTTAGAATTTATAGTTCAACTGATGTGATTGGGGTGGAATGGGCGGGAGTATTAAAGAATGTTTTGGCTATAGCTGCTGGAGCAGTCGATGCGTTGAAACTAGGGTGGAATACTCGGGCTCTTTTGATTACTCGCGGCTTGGCTGAAATGGTTCGCTTTGGGGTGGTGATGGGAGCAAGAGAATCTACATTTTTAGGGTTAGCGGGTATGGGGGACCTATTAGCTACATGCAGTAGCCCCCTAAGTAGAAACTACCAAGTAGGTTATCAGCTGGTACAGGCGAGTGTTGAGGGTAAAAAGGTAGATGAAATTGTAAGAGGTTTGGGAGGGGTTGCGGAAGGGATTCAAACTACGCGGAGTGTTTGGGAATTTTCAACTTTGCACGAAATTTCCATGCCTATTACTGAGGCGGTATATCGACTCATACATGAGAAGGCCCCTGTTCAGGAGATTATTCACGGACTTATGCTTAGGCCTTCTCAAAAAGATATCGACTACTGACTTGACGCATTGTACGGCTCTTAGTAAGTACCTACCTCGCATGCATATATTGAATACAAGAAGGGTAAAGGTGATTGGGGTGTTTTTCATAGCGTTTATATTGGTAGCCACTTCAAATCATCTGAGCTGGTCTAATGATGTTCTTCACTTAGGTAAAAAAACCAAAGGAACAATTGGAATTATTTGTAATAACTCTGAAGGTAAGGCGGTGACGATATTAGCAACCGCGGATAACCCACCTAGTGCTGAGACTTTGGAGCAATTTGATGAGTGTCTCAAGAGTGTAGATTTTATATGGGAAAAGGGGCAGGCGCTGCATACTAGCGCTGAGAATTATCAAACCTATGTCAGGTTGAAGAATATCACGAACTCTTTGGGTGTAGAACTCGACGCTCAACCGAATAGCTGTCGTTAGTTTGGATACCTTAAGTAATAAATATCAGGTAGGTTTCTGCAGTGTTCTTCTAAATCGAGCCCGTAACCTACTAAAAATTGGTCATCGATGGTTTTCCCTATGTACTTTACCGGAACATCTGCCACGCGTTTCTTGGCTTTATCCAGTAATGTAACAACTTCTACAGAAGCAGGTTGAGAGGCTTTTAATCGATCGTATAAAAACTTTAGAGTTCTTCCGCTGTCGATGATTTGTTCCACGATCAAAACATGCTTGTTACGAATGTCCAAATGGATGTCTTTAAGTAAAGAAACGGTTCCACTTGATGCACGGCCTTTTCCATAGCTTGTGAGGCGAACAAAATCGACCTCAAAATCCATTTTGAGGTGCCTCACTAAGTCGGCCAAAAAAACAATAGAACCTTTGAGGACGGAAACTAAAACAACAGCCTTTCCCTCATAATCTTCGTTGAGTCGATGTGCAACAGACTGTACTGCTGCATCAATTTCATGTTTGTTAAAGTATTTTGTAAAATTTTTATCGTCCATCATTTTTGTTTTTTTAAAATGGCTTTGATTGCATCTACCCCGCTTAATCCTTTGGATGCGAGAAAGGTGGCCATTTCACTGCCTCCTGTTTTGAGCACACCTAAATATCCCATACTAAATAGAGTAAAAAATCCACTGCGAAAACGAACTTGAATTCGTTTTGTAGGATCTTGTGAAACAATGAGTTTGCTAATCCCAATTCCGATTTCAGCAATTTTGTCAGAAGAGTGGGAAAGAATTTCAACAGCGGCGGCTGGCGGAATTATGAATACGATTTGTGCATCTTTTGATGGAGTTTTTATAACTTGATTTTTTCCATCAACCTTAGTGAATGTGAATACTTCCGTATCAACATGAAGCTCGATTTCAGCGCCGTCAGATAGGGAGTGAGCTGCCTTTTGCGCGACTTCTTGGGAAAAGTAAGTTTGAAAGCGTTCCGACCAGGCGTTCGAACTCATGAGGATTTAGGATCTGAATCGTTCGCTTTTTTATTTTCTGCGGTTTTGGTTTCAGGATTCTCTTCATTGTCTATTTTACGATATTTGGCTTCTTCTACTCCATTGAGAGAGTCCTTAAAGTTTCGAATAGCTTTGCCTAGGGTATTGCCTAATTCAGGAAGACGCCGAGGGCCAAATATGAGAAGAATGATTCCTAAGATGATGAGATGTTCCATCGATATTCCAAACATAATTCAGGTATACAGGCCCCTTATAGCGGTGTCAATTGCACTCATAGGAATGGGGAGTTTTGCAGGAGAAACCCACTCTAACGCACCGAATGCCTATCAGATGCTGACCGGAGATGATTCAGAGGAAGATCGCAATGGTTGGGATCGGTTTTTTAGTACAAAAGATTATATTTTTGGAGTCGAACCTAATGTGCTTTTGAAAGAAAATTTAGGGTTGCTTCCAAAAGGGGGGCGCGCTCTAGATCTTTTCAGTGGAGAAGGTCAAAATGCAGTTTTTTTAGCACAGCAGGGTTTTATTGTAGATGCAATTGATTTCTCAGAGGTTGCTTTGAGAAAAGCAAGGAAGCTTGCGCTTAAGAACAAAGTGAACATTGAAACCATTACAGCTGACCTTTCAAAGTATAGTATCAAACCCGAGTATTATTCTGTGATTTTGAACATCGATTATATGATGAAAAGCCTGATTCCTGAGATTAAGAAAGGTTTGAAAAAAGGAGGGATTGTTGTTTTTCAAGCATACACAGAAGATCAGCTCAAAAATCCTCATCCTGTGGCTCTTGCGCGTGAGTCATTGTTGAAAAATGGTGAATTGAAGGAATTCTTTAAAGGGTATAAATTATTGTTGTATCAAGAAACGAATGATGGAAAAGAGGCCCTAGCAAAACTAGTAGCGAGGAAACCAGAATGAAGTATGCAGGTTTTTGGGTTAGATTGATTGCCGAGTTTGTAGATAGCACTCTTTTGACGGTTGCGTCCTTTGCGCTGGTATTTGTTTTTTTTGGTATGGTTTATTGGATACGTTTTTTGACTGGGGGATCGCACAACCCTAGTTTTTCAGAAGTGATGGATCCATTTTGGTTTCAGATTTTAGATATGATTTTTTATGCTGCGTTAGCTTTTCCGTATTATGTTTGGTTTCATTACAAAACAGGCACCACATTAGGCAAAAGGTTTTTAGGTATTTATGTAGTGAATGCTAAAGACCATCAGCCCATTACATTGAGACAGTCCGTTATTCGTTGCTTAGGTTATGTGGTTTCAGGGCTTCCATTTCTTTGTGGTTACTTAATGGCGGCTTTTCAGCCTGAGAAAAAGGCGCTTCACGATTTGATGGCGGGTACTGTGTCCGTAATCAAGCCGAATAAAAAATCATAAGACTATTATTTTTTATACGGTCCTAAGCCTTGGACAGCAGACATATCCCAAAGAGACCTTGAGAATTCACGCACTTTTTCTAGCTCTTGCCAGATTTTAGGTTGATAACCTTTTTCGCCTTCAAATGAGTAGATTTCCCATTTGTTTGTATCTTTGTGAAGAGCGGTGAGCGCAGCTTGTACGCCTTGAGATTTCATAATTTTAAGATACTTCTCTTTATCGAAGTTGAATTCAGATAAACCCATTTTTATTTTCTAACTCGAATTGTGATTGACCTCAAGAGCTATTGTCGCCAGTTTTTGGGATATTCGCGATAAGGGGCGTTAGAGCTTTTGCTGGATAGGTAAAGCTCACAATGTCTTGGATTTTCCTTAAAGAGTTTTGCAAAATCAGCAATTCCTCCTTGTTTGATCCAGATCTCTAAGATCTCCGCATCGCTCATGACTCTGCCTGTAGGCAGTCCTTCAGAAATAATATGGGTTTTGGGTGAACTGATAACCGAAAACGGACTCACAGCAAGATCATCTAGAGGAAGTGGTTTTTTCCAGTGTTTTAGAAGTGCTCCATCAAAAACAGTTAAGTTGGAGTTCCGGAGAGGCTCTGGAATTCCTATTTGATCAATCCCGATTTTTTTGAAGACTTTATGGATAAACTCAGAGCAGTTAACAGTCTTATCATTCATCACCATCGTGTAGTTATAGCGAGTCCCCAGCATTTGGTTCATCACATTCAACAGTTCGCTTTCTTGGCGCATGGACAATGGTTCGTTGAGTTCTGTTAGAGTGAACTCAGGGAAGCCTTGAGGGTTTTTTGTAGTTCGAGACAAAAACTCTTGTAATGTGGTTCGCCTGACTTGTGGGGGGTTGGCTTCATAAACGTAAAGCAGGTTATCCTCAGAGCGATAAATAATCCCAATATGCCCGTACCGACTTCCGGTGGCTGCTTCGTAGAAAAAGGTAAAGGGTGCGTAGTGCATTTCAGAAATCCCAATGATCTGTCCTGTTTTCCATGGAATGGCTCGTAGCAGTTCATTGGCTTGAGCAGTGAGAATGTGAGTGAAAAAAAAGAATAAAGCGGCCAAGTAGTTGAAGTTGAACAAGGATGTGTATTTCATTAATGGGGAGCTATTTATCACTAATGAGGGGCAACAGCAGCATTTTTATTTAACTCAGGAGGAGTTGTTGATTGACCGGTTTGAACCAGTTTTTCTTGGCTTTCATTAATGACTTCATTAGGTGGATAAGTGCGTCGATTCATAACCATATTGCTCACTAATAGTCCTCCTGCGTCAGCACCATTGGGAAGTTTCGAGGGGGAACAGTAGAAGAGTCCTACTTCTACTCCTCCACCGATTTTTTCAGATAGGGCGCGAGCCTCTACTATACAAGAATATTCTTTTGAGCCAGATTTAAAAACAGCTGTTCTTAGAATCTCTGACTCGTAAAGAGACGACTCACCTTTAGTTTCGATTAAAGTGTTGATTGTGTTAACAGCTAAGGCGACAGGATGAAATGGGCGACGGATAGTGAGCTGTTCAACTGGGATTTTTTTATCGTTCAAATAGCGTGTAACAAGCTTGGCAAGATGATGGTGAGATAAGTATTGGATTTGATCTTCTGCGTGCGAAAAAGGTCCTAACAAAAGAGTAATTAAAAAGGCGTATTTTATAGTTTTCAATTTATTTTATTAAGATAAAACAATAACAAAGCTGTATATCATTTTTCCATTATATCAGTTTAAAATCAAGTTAAAATCCGTTATACGCAGTATACGCGATATGGAACATAAAGAGTATTTTAAAGAGTGGGCAATACCAGGAGTGAAGCCTCAATTGGAAACTCATGAAAATTTTTTCGTACAAATCGGCGAAACACTGGATGCACTCTCAGGGCATTATAGGATTTTTCAATTACAAAAAGGGAATCGATTTTCTACAGATGATTTATTGGTCGCCTGGTATGGGAGCTCTTGGTGTCCTTCGGCAAGGCAAGTTTTAGATTTAGGAAGTGGTATTGGGTCAGTGGCGATGATCGTTGCATGGCGTTTGCAAGGAGCTCAGTTTGTAACAGTTGAAGCGCAAGAGCAGAGTGTGGAGCTAGCCCAAAAATCTGTTTTTTTAAATGAATTGAGTCATCGATTTCAGATTCGTGAAGGAGATTTTAGAGACACTCGTTTGTTTGAGCCTCACGAAAAATTTGATTTAGTTTTAGGTAGCCCTCCTTATTTTCCACAAGATTCTGGAATTTTGGGGGAGCATCCTCAAACCGTCGCTTGTCGTTTTGAATTGCGAGGAGATATTTCGGATTATTGCAAAACGGCTGCTGAGCGTTTGGAGCGTGGGGGGTTTTTCAGTTGTATTTTTCCGATTCAGCCTAAGCATCAAGAGGCCAGAGTTGTGCAAGCAGCGCGAGATGCAGGGCTGGTGATCGTGCGTCGGCGTTCTGTGATTTTAAAAGAAGGCGATCTGCCACTCCTCTGTCTTTTTGGAATGATAAGGTCTGAAGATCTACCACCTGGGTTTAGGGATCAAACTTGGGAGGAACCGCCCCTGGTGATTCGAAAAAAGGACGGACGTGTTCACCCAGAGTACTCTGCGATTAAATTGTCCATTGGGTTTCCGCCTTAATTTTTATTTTGATTTTTTCATACTTTCCAGATGTTGATTACCGGTCTCATTAGAACTGTTCTTTCTTTAGACAGTTGTCGACTTACTGTGTTTCCTGTTCCGTTCATATCGTATATTTTTGATGAAATATCGAATGGTTCTTGGCATCTGGTTTGCATTGATTGAGTTCATGAAAATATACAAATTGTCAGTTTTTATTTTAGTCATTAGCCTTTTTTTCTCGGTTCGATCTTGGGCGATTTCGAATGAAGAGCAGGCTCTGGTTGAAGCGATGCATAGAGTTGAAAAATCTCTGAGAGACGATCCGTTCGCCTCTGATAAAGCAAGAAGAGACGCTAGATTATTAACCGCATACATTCACGATGCGAAGGTTAAGCATGATATTGCGCAGGCTACTTCATTATCATACAAATTGAATTCTATGGGGTTCTTCTCCAAAGCATTTGGTAATGAGACGATTGCACGCCGACTCATCTCTGAATTAGCGCGCGGAGGTTCAAATAGTAAGTCGGTCGTCGCAGCTTTGGTTTCAATAGGAATCGCTTCAGGTACTGCATTCTTGTCTCCTGCTACGAATGCGGAGGCTTCGGAAGCAACAACTCGAACTGAAAAAGCTGTTGAAGTAGGATTCGGCGAATGGGGACTGGCAGCCTATAGATGGTCAGAAACCAAAACTGAGAAAGTTTTGGACTGGTTCAGTTCAAAATCCGCGGATTGATGTGATTTTCTGCTTGATTAGATGATAAAGGATGAGAGACAGGTCCGTCTCACTTCCATATTTTGCGATGAACGAATTCTTTTTTGATATTTGATTCCTTACTCCATTTGGAAAAATACGGACCTTTGTAACCAGCCTCTTTAGCTAAGGCAAAGACACGGCCCTGATTTAAATCTGTGGATGAAGACGGCTCTATATTTGCAATCGGATCGCTATAGGCAACGTCAGGGGAAATTATATTCCATTTTTTATTACGAAGACCATTTACAACTTCACCAATACAAAGAGCGTTGAGATCTGTTTCGTGCAGTAGCATTACATGCTTTACAGAGCGCCCAAGAGCTTTTACAGACATGTTATCAAAAAATTCGGCATCATCTACCATCATGTCTTTGTAGGTTTCACAAAGTCGCTTCAAATGAAATTTTTTGCCAGAGTCCAATCCTTGCACCAGAAGCTCATTTACGTACCAGTCCTGTGTGTCTACTGTAACATAACCATTCATGTATCTTATTTTAGCTAAGTGTGTTCGCACTGCCTCAACGTCAATAGGAGTTTTACCTTCGTGCAGAAATGGAAACCGAAACCATCTGCGAAAGTTTGGGAAGTCTCTTAACTCTTTGTCGGCAATGTCGATGCCTTTAGTAAATTTCTCAACTGGTGTTGAATATAGATCAGGATGGTCAGCGCTATGATTAGCGATTAGGTGGCCCGCATTTGCAAAAACATCAATACGTATAGAACCATCTTCACTTCGAGTCGGAGAATTACAGAAAAAAGCTACCTGTTGAATATTCGCCTTCTTAAGTTCATCTATGAGTTTTTTTGCACGGTCTATTCCATTCATGAGTCTGCTAACTTTGCGCGGGCAATCGTCAAAGGTCAGCGCTATCTCACTTGCATGCAAAGAATGTGGTAAAAAAAGCGCCAATAAAACTACAGATAATAAATCATACTGATTCGAGATGAAATGTTTCCTTAAAAAATTTATTGTCATACATAAGAAATACTGAATCGTATCGAGTCAGTCTAGAAAAAAAATAATTCTTGCGGCTGGTGTTGCTCCATTTACCAAATCCTTTCGAGCTAAATTATAGTAATTTTGGCGTAGTCAAAATAGTCAAAAAATTTGTGCGAGCCTGTCTAAAGGGCATAGTTCTGGTAATGCGTTCTTTTTGACTAAAAAGGGTATTTCATTGCAAAACCGCTAAAAGCTAACGATAGCTTTTGTTGAAGCTAGGTAACCAAAGAGTCACTTAATAGGATTTGGTTTTGACAATTAGTTGCCCTCCAGTATTCTGAAATAACACTATGCGGAGTTTTCTAAAATGCGAATGTACCTGTTAGCGTCCCTATTATTTTCTGCTTCTACTTTGGCTGGTCCTTACTGGATGCCAGATAACACGAAAAATGGCAACGGAACCATGAAATGCGAAGCGCGCGAGGAAAAGGACATGAAAGAAGTCATCGCCGCTCTTAAAAAGCAATATTCATACTGTCAAGAGTCAAAGGAGACCTTGGTTAAAGGAAACCTTGTTTTCCAGTGTAAACACCAGACCAATGGTTTTGAGTCTAAGGTTTTTTTTGTATCTGAATCGCTGGCCGAATGTGAAGCTCAACTTCAGTTTAATAATACCAATGAAGTCCCAAAAGGGTTTGAAAATCCAAATAAACTCATTATCGATAAAGCGACAAATACGATATGGCGACCATTCTCAGATAATCTTTCGTGGAAAAGTGCAATGAAGAAGTGTCAATCGCTTCCAGGGAACTGGCATTTACCCACCAAAGAAGAATTTGAAAAGGGTCTAAAGACTGTAACAATGATAAAGGAAGTTAAAGACCACGCAAGCCTCGCGTTTTGGTCTTCAACTCCATTTGAGAAAGACAAAAATGGGGGTCGGGTTTACGTACTTTACAATGGTAAAATGGATTTGCGAGATAGAGAAATCGAGGGTGAAATAATCTATCCCGTTATCTGTGTGCGAAAAACAAATTAGGAGAGTATATGCATAAAGTTTTTTTACTTATTTTTTTAATAAATTGTTTTCCATTAATAGCGGCAGCGTCAGAAAATTGGAAAGCGCGACAAGACGAAGTGATAACCTCTCTAAATGCTGCGTTTGATAAATTTAAATTGAAAGTTCAAAAAGACGAATTCGATGTCAACCAGAAAGCGTACGATACTTTTTCTAAAAAGAATTGTGACGATCTCTACAAGGGATTCGCTGGTGGCTCGGCAATGAATACTATGGTTCAAGCCTGTTATGAACGCTCCATCAAAGCACGCTTGGCGGAGATCAGAAATGTGTACTTTCAGACTTGGCCTTCAGAAATAAACAAGAAAATAGATGAGTGGTTGAAGGAGTCGTGTAAATAGCCAAAATCGCTAGAGCGTTGCAAGAGAAGAATTTATGTTTAAGATTTTTTTGAAATGGTCAGGCCTTATCATTTGGCCTAGTTATGAAAAGCGTTTACAGGGCCTAGACTTTCCTTATTACGATAATCTCAAAAATAAAACTTCATAAGTGATCTAAGCCCATTCTAATGACGATCGCCAGGCTCTCTTGAGTGATATTAGTTAGTTGTATTGACTTATTTTTCTGCAACTTTGGGATTTGCAGTCTTCGAATTTTGGTCGGCGCCATCCTAAGGTAGTCGAATCAGCTGCCTTCTGTTTAGAGCGAATATACTTGATCCCGTGGAAAAGGAAATCTTTGGACCTAGCAGAGCTCGCAAACTTACGCTGGGTCCAGAAATGGAAGATAGCTCGATTGGCTGCACATTTTCGGTGTGGTCAAACCAAAATCAAGCGGCACCTTCGCGAAATGAAAGCGAAGGTGCGTTAAGGAGATGCTTCATGTGTTTCGCACTGGATATTGTGAAGTCGGTTTTAAAATTTGCTTTTTATTTGGCTGTTACAGGAGAACTTGCTAGCGCCACTCTGTCGATCGCAAAGAACGCACATTATGCGCAAAAACACATGCTCAGCTTGTCAAAATTCAATCGGCAATTGGTTGGGCGATAGTCTTGGCCGTTGTCGAAAAAAGTAGCCTCACTCAACTATTTTTTTCGATCCATATAAATTGAAAATGCAATCGGCGAAGCGATCAGTGCCGTTATTATTCCCAATGACCAATGAATGGGAAATTTTCCACCGTAAGCATCGTTAAGCCAGACCATCTTAAATCCAACAAAAACAAGAACGGATGCGAGTCCATAATGGATGTAGGCAAAGCGATCTATTACTCCTGCAAGCATAAAATACATGGAGCGAAGCCCTAGGATCGCAAACGTGTTTGAAGTGAAAACGATGAGGGGCTCTTTTGTTAGCGCAAAAATTGCGGGCACGGAGTCTAATGCAAAAATGATATCACTCAGCTCTAAAAAAACGAATGCAAGAAAGAGCGGCGTAACGTAGGTAAGTCCTTCCTTCCTAATGAAAAACAACTTGCCTTCAATCTTGGGATGGACTCTTAGGAACCGATTAAGCAATTTACTGATAATACTGTTTTCTAAGTTTTGCGGCTTAGTTCCGGTCCAAAACATCTTCACTCCTGTCGAGATCAGAAGCAAGCCTAATATGATGACAACACTTTTATATTCGATTAAATATGAACCTACGGCAATGAATAGAGCCCGAAAGAAAAGCGCGCCTAAGATGCCCCAGAAAAGCACTCGATGTTGATATATTTTCGGAATTCTAAAGTAAGAAAATACGACAGCGAAAATGAAGATGTTATCAATCGCTAACGTCTTCTCCACTAAATATCCGGTAAAAAACTCCAGACCTACGGCGATTGCCTGGAAGTTGGGATCGAAGCTGGCCATACCGGTGTAGCGCGGATGATGTAAGAATTGATATCGAGCATAAAAGTAAAAAAAGATGTTAAACGCAAATCCCAGGCCCACCCAAATCAGAGTCCAAATCGTTGCTTCTTTGAAGCTCATTTCATGCGACTTCCGACGAAAAACCCCTAAATCCAAAGCTAAAAAAAGAAGTATTAAGCTAACGAAGGCTAGATAAAAACCCCAGTAATCGGTAAACGGAAAAAGTATCATCGACTGTCCTTTTCTTTAATATCAGCCGGATTCAACTAGTTTTCCAATCTATAATAGGGTTAAATTGAATCGCTTTTAGTGATAAGCTCAGAGCGAACTATGAATCAATGGATAAATTACCATCACCTGTTTTACTTTAAGAGCATCGCTGAAGAAGGTACAGTTTCTAAAGCAGCGGCAAAGCTTCGAGTAGGGCAACCCACATTATCTGCGCAACTCAAACTGTTTGAGGATACTTTAGGTGTGCAACTTTTCGAGCGGCATCATAAAAAACTCGTTTTAACGGAGCAAGGCAAAGTGGCCCTCGATTACGCGAAAGGCATCTTTCGCATGGGCTCAGAGATGTACGAGGTTTTACATGACAGGTTAAAACCACTAAAGCCTACACTTCATCTCGGAGTGTTAGATAGTGTCCCCAAGCAAATTGTGCTTCAGCTTGTAAAACACGCGTTCCGCATTTCTGCCTGTCAAATTACACTTTCTGAGGGCAGGTCTGATGAAATGCTTAGGGAACTTACTTCACATCGAATGGATTTGATGGTGACCAACTTTTTGCCCACAGGTTTGGACGCTAAGCATCTGTACCCGAGATCCATTACAAAAAAAAATGTCGCTTTTTACGGGGCACCTCGGTTTAAGGAGTTACGGAAAGGCTTTCCGAAATCAATTTCTGGTAAACCTGTTATTGTTCCAACTTATGACAGTAAACTTAGATTTGATCTTGACCATTGGGCCAAACTTTTTGGAATTGAACTGAACATCATCATTGAGAGCCAGGATATTGCCGTAAAAAAGCTTATGGCTGTCAACGAAATGGGTCTTATTCCCACAGCCACTCATACTGTTACGAGCCAGGTACTTCGCGGTGAATTAATCGAAATCGGCAAGCTTCAAGGAGTGTATGAAGAACTGTTTTTAGTCAGTGCGGAACGAAAAATTTCAAACCCTATCGCCACGCAACTGCATCATAAATTTTTCGTTTAGTAACATTTGCCAGATAAGCATATTTTGCATCATATTTAACAATACATTACCTTACTTTTATCTATTTTTGAAAATCAATTGCCCTCCATACAATTAATTTCAAAGGAGAGTGATATGATTCAAATTCATTTTAAGAACTTAGAAAAATCCGAAATTGCTCGGGAGGCCGTGATTCAGCGACTTGAACCATTTTTAGAAAAATTTAGGCATTTAAAGAATTCAAAGATCAGAGTGACATTAGAAATGGAAAATGCCCCACATCAGCCCGGTCCTGACATGTTCACCGTCAAGGTTCACATTCTGGGTGGTCGATACCGCGGTATAACCATAACCAAGTCAGATCGAAACTTATATATCGCTTTGGCCGAAGTAGTAGAGCATTTGTTGGAACGATTGAACAGACATGGAGATCGGGCACGTATAAAAAATAGATCTCAATCCAGGCAATGGACGAACAAATTGAAGCTTAGCTTGTATTCTTAAAAACGATATAATTTATATTATTTATCCATTTTAACAAATCACCCATTTTCCGTAACATTGTAGAGTAAGGAGATCAGTTCAAATGATTCATGTAGAAGCTAAAGATCTTTATAAAAATAGATTCGCGTTATTGTGGTCAATTCTTTCGTTTAAAGCAGGCCTCATTAATTCAGCGGGATTCCTCATTGCTGGGAGCTACGTGTCGCACGTGACAGGCTTCGGAACTCAAGTTGGAATTGCAATGGGACATTCGGAATATCAGTTTGGTTTTGATCTTCTTGCAATTCCCTTCTTCTTTATTCTTGGCTCATTTTTAGCGGCATTTACCCTAGACGGATACTACTCGCCTAAGCGAATTCCCAATTATCCAATGGTGCAATTTATGATTACTTTTCTGCTAGGGTTAATTAGTTTTTGTTTTTATCTTGGAATATTTACTGACACCGGGACTAATGTTCAAAGTCTTAATTCAATTGTGTTGATTTCTCTCCTTTGTCTAATTTGCGGATTAAAAAATGGACTCACTACATGGGCCACCCACGGCAAGATTAGGACCACTCATCTCACGGGCCTGTCAACAGATATAGGATTACACTTCTTAAAGTTGTTTCGACCTGAAGGTTCACCTTCAAGGTATCCAGAACCTAAAAAAGTAACGTACGTGAGGCTGATTACGCTTTTCAGCTTTTCAATCGGAGCTTTTCTATCAGCGATCTTGATACCCAATATTGGTTATAAAATATTCTACGTCGCTTTTTTAATCTCTTTAGGATTGCTTTCAGTATCTATCGTTCATAGACGAATTTTAACCAATGAAGCCCATAAAGGAGGAGCTCATGCGAACGCTCACGAAGGAAATGCAGGAACAAATTACACCGTCACAAGCGGTCGAGTTGCTTAAGGAAGGAAACAAACGCTTTATTAATAACCTGAAGATCAATCGGAACTTGCTCCAGCAAGTCAACGAAACCCGCGAAGGCCAGCATCCTTTCGCGGTGATTATAAGCTGTATGGATTCTCGTGCCTCCGCGGAACTTATTTTTGATCAAGGTTTAGGTGATATCTTCAGTATTCGAATTGCTGGAAATGTAATTAATGAGGACATTCTTGGGAGTACAGAGTTCGGGTGCAAAGTGATTGGCGCAAAAGTGGTTTTGGTTTTAGGTCATACAAAATGTGGAGCCGTGCAGGGAGCGATTGGAGACGTGCAATTGGGGCACCTACATTTTGTGACTAGAAAGATTCAACGTTGTATTGCAAATCATGAATTAGAATCAAAATCTGCAGCTAGCGATGTCATGGATAAAGTAACCCGAAATAACGTGCTCCAAGGAATGCAAGACTTGAGGGCAAGCTCGACAATCTTAGCCGGTCTAGAACATGAGAAAAAAATACGAATCCTGGGCGGTGTTTACGATATTGCCAGCGGACGAGTTGATTTCTTTGAAGAGGAGAATAGGAAATAAGTGAAGCTATCTCGGGCGTCGAAATCAATCGGCATTCTAGGTGGCGGTCAACTCGCGAGAATGATGGCAATTCGGGCGCATGAGTTGGGCATGACTCCGTATGTTCTTTCGTCCTCAAAGGAAGACCCTGCCGCTCAAGTTGCCTCTTTTTGGATAAAAGGGAGTCCTAACAATCAGGCAGACTTAATTAAGATTTTCAAAAAAGTAAAAATCGCGACTGTTGAGAGTGAATTTTTTGATTCCAATGTATTAGCTCGAGTGGGCAAAATCTATCCCCATCCAAAGATGCTAGGCGTTTTACAAGACAGACTTTCGCAGAAATCTCTTTTGAAAAAATGCGGATTGACAACCACCGGCTTTATTCCAGTTTCTAATCTATCAGATGTTAAATCCGCAGTTGCCCAGTTTGGATATCCTGTCGTTTTTAAAAAGCGTCGCTTTGGTTATGACGGTTACGGAGTGTTTATCTGTTCCAATGTGAAAGATCTAAATACATTTTTTCGCAGTCTAAAAAATGGTCAGGATAAACAATTTGGGTTTATTGCCGAACCTTTTGTACGTTTTAAGCGAGAATTTGCCATAGGCCTCGTGCGGAGCGCACGAGGCCAAATTATTGATTTACCTCTGGTCCAAACTTGGCAAAAAAACTCAATTTGCAATAAAGTGATGGGACCAGTTAGTCATCCTAAGTTTTCTAACATTTTGCCCAAGCTTAAAAAGTTCGTACGAGCCATCGATTACGTCGGGGTTATTTCCTTTGAGCTTTTTGACACGGGAAAAGACATCATCATCAATGAAATTGCACCTCGTGTTCATAATTCGGGCCACTATTCTCAAGATGCTTTGGAAGTAGATCAATTCGAATATCACTTGAGAGCAATTACGGGACAATATCTTCCTAACCCCAAGGTTCTAGCAGGTGGATTCGCAATGGTTAATCTATTAGGCGGAAGAAAAAACAATATGACCTGGAGTTTACCTAAATATGGAAAATTGCACTGGTACGGAAAAAATGATAATCGCCGCGGCCGAAAAATGGGCCATATAAACTGTTTAGCTCAGAATCCAAGGGCCGCTCTGAAATTAGCGGTAAGGGATTCAAAAAAAGTTTCTTTATGAAACTCAAAAGAAAAGGCAGACCGGTTGCGATTATCATGGGCAGCGATTCTGACCTAACATGCATGCGCGGCGCCACGGAACCACTTAAGAATTTTGGAATTGGTTTTGAACTAATAATCGTCTCGGCACATCGCACTCCAAAATTCATGTACAAGTTTGCGGCTAAGGCACGAGACCATGGGTTTAAGATCATCATTGCCGGTGCAGGAGGAGCAGCGCATCTGCCCGGTATGATTGCAGCACTCACTCCACTCCCGGTAATTGGTGTCCCGGTTGCACAATCGAAATTGAACGGTCTTGATTCATTATTGTCAATTGTCCAGATGCCAAGGGGCGTTCCTGTTGCCACAGTGGCGATCGACAACGCGTTTAACGCCGGTATTCTGGCAGCGCGGATCCTTGCCGTCTCTGACCGAAGGCTATTAGAAAAAGTGGTCCAATTTCAGAGGTCTCAAGAACTAAAAGTTAAAGCGGCCAACGAGCGATTACGGATACAAACTTTGCAGGTTCGAGATATGGTTAACCCATCTCAAATTTGAAATTATGTCTCTGTGAGATAGATCGCAATCAAGGAAATGAACGCACGAATTGAAAGTTAGCTTGTATTCTTAAAAACGATTCAAGTTATACCGTTTATCTATTTAACTAAATCACCTATTTTCCGTATGGTTGGCTCGGTGCATAAAATTAATCTTATGAAGGTTAGAGAATGACAATAGTCCCAAAAGACTCTGAACAGAGTCTTAAGTTTGTAAGTCAAGTCACTGATTACGCGATTCTTTCTCTAGATCAAAAAGGTCATGTGATAAGTTGGAACGCGGGCGCGGAACGTATTTTGCTCTACAAGCCAGAGGAGATCACAGGAAAACATTTTTCAATTTTTCATCCCAGGTCCGAAATTGACAATCTGGATCTAGAACTTCGAATTGCGAAATACGAGGGTCGTTATGAAAGAGAAGGTTGGCGGGTTAGAAAAGATGGAACGATGTTTTGGGCTAGCGTCGTTGTTACCACCATCCGAGATAATAATACGACCGAGTGTCTTGGTTTTGCTGTAATCATACGAGATTTAACCTCCCGAAAACAAGCTGAGGAAGCTCTGAGACAAAACCATGATCGCTATCGCCTGTTAGTCGAAAGCATTGCGGACTATGCGATTGCTTATCTGGATTCAGAAGGACGCATAATTAGTTGGAATAGCGCCGCAAATAAGATCACGGGATACAGCGCGACTGATATCCTTGGATCGCATTTTTCAACTCTTTATAAAAAAGAGGATTTAGCCGGCTCTAAATATGAAATCCTTCTTAATTATACGAGGGAAATTGGCCGTTATGAGGAAAAAGGCATTCACGTGCGAAAAGATGGAACCACCTATCGGGTCAATGTCATATTGACAGCTGTTAACAATGAGTTTGGAAATTTAACTGGATATTCAGTAATCTTTAGAGACGTTACCGAAAAAGAAAAAGTAAATGATTTGCTCAGGGATAGTGACGAACGTTTTCGGCTGATGGTGGCTGGAGTTCAAGAATATGCCATCTTTATGCTTGATCCAAAAGGAAATGTAACTACTTGGAATTTAGGTGCTGAGAGAACGATGGGTTACACGGCCAACGAAATCATTGGAAATCACTTTTCAATATTTTATCCGGAAGAAGATAAAAAATCTGGGAAACCAGCCTGGATATTAAGGAGAGCGTTAGAACATGGATGTTTAGAAGACGAAAATTGGCGTATTCGAAAAGATGGAACGGCTTTTTGGGCAAATGTTGCTATCACGCCCATTTACGATATTGAAAAAAATCTCATTGGATTCACCAAAGTAACACGAAATCTCACTGAAAGAAAAAGAGCCGAACTGGTTCTAAAAGAATCTAATTTAGACCTCGAATTACGAGTTAAAGAGCGCACTAAAGAGCTCACGGCGGAAAAAATAAGGGCCGAACAGGCGGTAAAAGCGCGCGATCAATTCTTTTCGATGGCTTCCCACGAGCTAAGAACTCCAGTATCTTCGTTGCTCTTACAGGTACAGTTAAGACACCGGCTTCTGGAAAAAGAAAAATTATCAGAGTTCACGCCCGAAAAATTAAAGGTAATTTTTAAAGACGATGAACGTCAAATTCTGCGACTCAACCAGCTTATTGAGCGGATATTTGATATTTCTCGCCTCTCTATTGGCACCTTTGAACTTTCGTTTAAAAACTTTGATCTAACAGAAACTATTCAAGAAATCGTTAAGCGGCTGGAACCAATTCTTGCACAAACTCGAAACGAAATCATCTTTTCTGCCTCAAAGAGAATCAAAGGATGTTGGGATCAGCTGCGAATCGAACAAGTAATATCAAACCTACTTACAAATGCTGGAAAGTATGCACCCGGAAAACCTGTTACGGTCTCATTAGAAGCAAATGAGAAGTGGGCGACGATCAAAATTTCAGACGAAGGACCTGGAATTGCAAAGGCTGACCAGGAGCGATTATTTGAGGCGTTCGAAAGGCTCAACCAAAAAAATGCACCGGTAGGGCTAGGGCTCGGCTTATACATTTCAAAAAAAATTATCGAAGCGCACAATGGACGTATTCATGTTGAAAGTGAGCTTGGTAAAAATTGTACTTTTATAATTGAGCTTCCCATACAATCAAATACTGATCCGATGCCCGATGTCTCAAATTTGAGATCTCAAAATTGAAACTTCGTCTCTGTAGTGAGACGCTAATTTATTTTTGCTCTCATATATCCACTTCGATCTAAATTCGCCCGTGGCATCGGCTCTGCAAAACGCTCCTAGTGGAGAAACTGACGAAAGGAGAGTATGTAATTTTTTATTCAATTTTTTTGAATTCATTCAATTTTTTTGAATACTTTTTTACAAAAAAACTGTCGGAATCTTTCTATGAAGGCTCGAAAATCAATTTAACGATTCTGAAAGACTCTGAACCGCTGGTATGATTCGTGCAGTATATAATGTTGTAGGGGAAGAAGTTTTCCCCGCTCAGTCTCCGACTCAATTTGTATCGTGCACTTAAAAATTCTCAGACCCTAAAGATACCTCCAAAAATTTAGCAAAGGATTTTTATGCTTCACAGACCTGTGAAACGAAAAGGCATTGCCTTTCGTAAAAGACGATTCAAACGGACAAGTTTAAGAAAATTATCGGTACGAGACCTTTCGGTACTCGATTTTTTATGGACCTGGAAAGTAGCTTCAACGCCAATGCTCGGTGAAGTTGCCTTTCAAGGAAAATCAGAATGGTGGATCTATAAAGCACTTCGCCAACTTCAGAATGAAAAATACATTCAGCTTTTGCCTCGTGGCACAAACCTCGAACAAGAGTTGTGGGCATTAACGGAAATTGGCTTTGAAGTCGTCTTAATGGACCGCGATGATATTTTGTACAACCGCTACAAACCGCATGCTCCAGCACACGATTATCTTGCCACATGTCTTCAGCTCGGTGATTTCTGGAAAACTCAGGTGGCAAAAAACTATTTTACGGAGCAAATGCTCTCGTCACTTGCGCCATCCAATTTTCCAAAAGGCATTAGAAACGTTGAAGGCCATGTGCCTGATGGAATCACTCAGTTTCAAGGTGGTTTGAATCGTTTATTTGTTGGCTATGAAGTGGATTTGAATCTCAAGGATAACGAACGATACGAGGCAACATTTAAATACTACCAACCCTTATCGGATCTTTACTTTATCGTATGGCTTGTGCGAACGGAGTGGATGGCAAATCGAATTTGTGAAATGTATAAGGCGTCAACCGACTTCGCTAATCAGTATAAGCTTGATTCCAAATTTAGGTTTGTGCTTTTGGATGATTTTAAATCCAACATCTGGGGTGCGAAAGTTAGCCACGGCGAATATAAAGGCGTAAGCCTTCGCAAACTCCATGAAAACGTTGTGCAAACCCTTGGCAAAGAGACGCCAAAAATTGCGCAAAGAAATTTAAAAAACATTTTCTTTCCAAAATACAAAAGCCCCCAAAAAACAAATGCTTGTCTCGTTTCAAGTGGACCCTAAAAACTACTAACACCCTTCGGGTTAAGGGTAGTTCGACACAAAATATTCAGACTCAAAATTTAAGTCAGAAGACCCTGTTTGTTTTTATGAGGGAGTTTATAGATGAATCATTCAGAAGATAATGGAGCTTTAATGTTCCTGGGCGGCACGGTGGTCGTCATTGTCATCGGTGCGGCCGTAGTTAAAGCAGCCGGCCAATTTTTTAAAGAACTAGAAATTGCTTTCTATAATTTTGGCAAGATGACTGGCGCATTCATACCCATGGCCTGGAATGTTTTTCTAGTCATCTCACTGATCGCACTTACACTTTCGGCAATCGCGTGTGGCGTTTACTTTTCATGGAAGTACTTTCAGAAAGTAAATGAACTCATGGAAGTGAGATCGTGGCTTCAAAACGAAATGGCGTCACTTGATACGCGCATCAACAAAAGGATAAGCGATAAGGGAACACGCTTCACAAATGATATCGCCGATCTTAGAAATTACGCAGAGAAAATAGACGCGCGTTTAAAAGAAGCCATCAAAGTTAATAAAGAAGTGGCACCTCCAACACCTACAATCACTCAACCGATTGAGGCAGAGGCAAGCGTCACTCCTAATTCAGAACACGAGACCCCTACCGAATCTACAACTATCAACGCACTAGACGAAGCAACGCTTAACGTAAGTAACCCTTACTAGGTTAGGAGTTTTATGAAAAATTGGTCATGCAAGAGAGTTAGGTATTCGCCTAATCTTTTAGCCCGAAAAGAATTTCAGCAAGTGCTTGATGAAATCTCTGAGATTCTATATCGTACAAATGCGAGCTCAAAAAACCCTTCCACGGGATCTAGTCACAAACTTGAAAATACATTTCAGGAAAGGATTAGATATGAGCGTAAAAAATCTCTATAAAATTGCAGCATACGTTAGGGTTTCAACCGAAGACCAAGCTGAAAACCCTGAAGGTTCCATTAAAAATCAGGAAGCAAGGTTAAGGCAATGGGTGGAGTTTAAAAACACCGATTCACCTTTTGGTGAAATCGTGGATGTTTTTATTGATACCAAATCAGCTAAGAACACAAACCGTCCTGAACTTAAGCGAATGCTTAAGATGGTTGAAGATGGCAGAGTGAATCTTGTGATGGCAACTGAGCTTTCTCGGATCACCAGATCGATTCGCGATTTTGCTGAGATTTGGGATCTACTTCGACAGAATAATTGTAGCTTTCTTTCGTTACGAGAAAATGTCGATACCACAACGGCCGCTGGTGAAATGGTTTTGTACACGATGGCAAATCTCGCACAATTTGAGCGTCGGCAAATTGGAGAAAGGGTATCGGCCAATTTCCAAGTGCGCGCTCAGCGTGGCCTCTATAATGGAGGTCCTGTGTCCATTGGCTACCGCCTTATTCCAGAGAAGTCAGGATATTTAGAGATAGACCCAGAATGCGCTGAGATAGTGAAAGACTGCTTCGCTACGTTTTTGCGAGAAGGAACTCTTGCGAATGCCGCTAAGAATTTAAATGATCGAGGCATTAAATTAAAACAAGCCATGCAAGGAGGTGGAAATTATAGGAATAGAGAATTTACCTTTGATAACTTACACGCGATTTTAAAAAATCACATCTATCTTGGGTTAAAGAAGTATTCGGCCGGCGGCGAAAACAAATTGGTTAAAGCGGTTTGGCCTGCGATTATTGATCAAACGACCTTTGATCGCGTTCAAGATCTTTTAAAGAAAAATAAATCGCGTAAAAAGCCCCATAGCAAAAGAAGATGGCCCTATCTTTTATCAGGAATTTTGTTCTGTAAAAAATGCGGCGATCGTTTAGCCGGAAAATCAGCTTGGGGAAGAGCGGGAAAAATTCCTTATTATGAGCACGCGTTATCGTGTAAGCGAAATGCGACTCTCACCGTAAGAGCTATTGGCTGTCAGCCGGTTAGGTTTCGTGCCGAACCCATTGAAGAAATCGTGTGGCGTGAAACCAAAGCATTCTTGTCAGGGACGCTACTCAAAGACTTGTTGACCGAAGCAAAGTCCAAGAATTTAAATCAAAGGTCTACTTCGGATCGCGAGAGAATTACGATTAAAATTCAAAGCATTTCTGGGCAATTGGAAGCGCTGACCGAAAGACTTTCGCAGCTACCAAAATCTGTATCGGCCACTCACATCTTTAAACAGATGGAGAGACTTGAGCTTGAAAAGAATGATTTCACTGAAAAACTAAAATCGCTTCCCGATAAACCAACCGATCTTCCCGTAGATATCGACACCGTTGAAAAATTTAAGAAGTCTCTTGAATTCATTTTAGCCCGCGAGTCTGACCCAGTTGCTAAGAGCCATATTATTCAGAAAATTGTGCATAAAATAGAAATTCGCGATGATGAGTTGATCATCGCGTTTAATATGGGTAAAAGTCATTACGAACAATATAGATGCCTGAAAGACGTAAACGGTCCCAGCTCGGATATAAACCCTTCAAAAAATTTTTTGGACTCTGATTCGAAAAGTTTGACAAATGGTCGGGGTGGCGGCCCTGTGCGTAACACCCCGTAACCATTAGATATCGAATATCGCAAGAAGCAAAAAGAAGCAAGACATTGTAACAGCTCACAAAGTTCATTTCAGCGTCCTACAATCGACAAAACCTGAGCCTTAGAACCTTCTTCGGGTAGTTTGTAGCCCAGATGTTCCGTTGCTCCCTTAACATCGACCCCAGCCTTTCTAAGGTAACTGTTGGTCGTTTTAAGCTGGCTATGGCCGACTATCGCCATAACCTGAGCAAGGGGAACGCCCCGCGACAGCAGATTAGTTATAAACGTTGCTCTGAGGTCGTGGAACTTCACCGATGTAATTCCAATGGCCTGACAAAACTCCCTTGTGATTCGAGCTTGCTCTCCATTTTCCCATTCGGGAAAGTGCGGAAGGACAAACTCTCGTTCCGACCCAAATTTTAGCTTCATTTCTTTTAGAAACTTCAAAAGGTCATCGGAGATTGGAACCACTCGGGATCTTTGCGTCTTAGTTGGCGCAAAGCCTGTTTTATTAGTCCATTGTTTACTGACTGAAATAATCTTTGCTTCAAAGTCTATGTCCGTCCAGCACAAGGCCATAAGTTCCCCTGATCGGCACCCAGTTTTCAAGGCTAGGAACCACATCGGGAAAAACCTATGATTTGTTTCTCTGGCTTGTCGCAGGAAAATTTCAACTTCGGAGTTAGTCAGAACTTTTTGTTCGACCTCAGGAACTTTGACCTGAACACCCGTTGCTGGATTTCGATCAATGACTCCATCTTCTACCGCCATTTGAAAAATTCGTCTCACCATTTTCAAAACTGTCTTCTTCGTATGTTGAGAAAGACTTGGGTCTAACTCCTGAAAAATCAGATCGTAGACTTGATTTTTGGTGATTGCTTGAACATCTAAATCCTTCCAGTGGGGAGTGATCCATTTGTTCAACTGCTTTTCATAGTTCTCGTGTGTGGACGGAGCATTTGAAATTTTAATTCTCCGAAGACACTCCTTAAACCATTCATGCCAGCGATATGAAACTCCATCTTCTCGAAGTTGAGCAAGCTCTCGCTTGAGTTCAAATTCGACTGTTTCAGCTTTTCTAAGAGTTTCAATTCCTGTTCGTTTGCGTTGAGTTCTGACTCCTCTAGAGTCAAAACCGTTGACGTAGACTTCAAAATATTTTCTTCCATCTTCGAGATAAGTTCGTATTGCCATACTTAGGCTCCTTTCAAGGAAACTAAGCACTGGCAGTCGGATAACTTAAATCTGAGCCGTCTTCCAAATTTGTAAACTTTGATTTGATTTCGATAAACCATAATTCTAAGTGCATTTTCAGAAACGGCAAGGAAGTGAGCTGCTTCTTTTGTTGTAAGCCACTCGCGATCTATTCGATTTTCAAAGAGCGATGAGCTAGGTAGCTCAAGAACATTGTTCTTGTCTTCCATACTACTCCTGTAGCCCCTGTATTTCAAGAGGTTCACTATCGTAAACCAGCTCAGTAGGCAGCGCAAAAATATGTCGCTACGACGCGATTGAGTTATCCACAGATTTATCAGTGGATAACTCCTGAGAAGATCTCGCGGTACGCTTTTTTTGATGTTCCATTAAACCGTAGGCTTCGCGGATGGCCTTTTTAACCACGTCAGGAAGCTCGTCCTCACTCTTGCTCAGTGATGCCAACGCTTCTTTATCGTCAAAGCAACTATTTTGAATTACCTTGATGTCTGCATCGCCTAAAAGCGTTGTAAGTCGAGATAAAACGTAGTTTGCAATGTCTGACCTTGCTGCTTGGCCACCCTGAAAACCAGCATTTACCTTCGCTACAAAATCCTCTAAAGCTGCGTTTGCATCTTTGTTAATAACGACACGAAACTGCTCTTGCTCGATAATTTCCCCATTCTTCAGGACTTTGACTTTATTCTTAGGTTTTAAGATTTGATTATCTTGATTTACTTTTTCCATTAACACTCCCTTCAATTACCGCCGCCGCCGATTCGATTGGCACCAGTAGGAGACCCCTTTCACTCAACATCGTTGGGGGAGAGGGGTCTCCTACGGTCAGGGGCCAATTTAAGAAGCGGCGGCGGCGTAAGTAGTTGAATCTACTTTTTTGTACTTTTTATTGATTGAAAACTTCGCCGGACAAAATCCTGTGGAGGTCCTGCGAAGTTTTTTGAATTTATAACTCAGCTAGACGGCAACTTCTTTCGGCGAACTCGATTTTGCAATTCGTTGGAGATGCTAAGAATGCCTCGCGTGAAACAAATCCAATCGGTTTTTCCCACTCTGGGAAGTAGGTGTCTCTAACTGCTGCCTTAAGGCCATTCTTGACCACCTGTAAGTCCGTTACAAAGACAATGGCCGATGCTTGGCGGAAGCTCATATAGGAGTTCATCATCTGTCGGTATCGTTTTGGGTCCTTGCGCGATAGTTCTAGCTCAATGGCGACCGTCATTTTTTTTGCTTGATCGGCCAACGAAACTAAAAGGTCAGGAAACTTCGTCGCATCTGACGGATCAAAGTTTCGTTTGTCCCTCAAGTCTTCGCGTTTGAGTTCAGCCTCAAACTTCCCCCAGGAAATAGCCCTTGATGTTTTCAGCTTGATATAAATTTCCGCAACCTCATTATCGTGGGCTAATACAGCCACGGACGGGGGTTGAATTGGCTGGTCTCCAACTAAATGCCTTACTTCATCATCATCAGGATTGAGAGTTACCACCTCATACGCATAACTTGATGGATGCGGCACGAAGTATCCACGCTCAACCAACAGTCGCCATTTCTTGTGCTTCCAGGACCGCTTTATATTCTCGGCAAACCATTTGTCCCAAATGATCTTTGAAAGAAAACCAGTCCTTGCAGCAAACATAATTTCTCTTTTTGGAGCTGGATATTTGTGTGGCTTACTTATCATTGCGACCGATCCCAGTGAGACGATTCCTCGATGATGTACTCGAAGTGTCCCTCGATATAGCGATTGCCAACTGTGTGACTTTCGATCCATTCAGTTCTCACTTTAGGCTGAGTCAAGGACGGCACAACCCCTGTCGATTGCGAAGGGGCTGATGACCGTCCTTTCTGATATGCTTCCTTCTTTTGCTCCTCTACGCTCTTATGAATTTCATTTCCTGCTATGGCTCCGGCCATTCCCCCAATAGCTGCTCCAATAATGACATTTCGAGTTCTGTATTCTCCATCTTTGCCAGGGTTCGCTAGACCCCCAGCAATGGCTCCAGCGCCAGCTCCTAAGCCAGCACCAAGTCCGACGCTCTTCCCGCTGGTTGCACAACCAGTGACGAAAAATGCGAGCGTAAGTGCAACGATATGAATTGCTCCAAAATATAAAATATCCTTTGTTTCTTTTTTCATGCTGCTTCCTTTGTCTCCTGTTCTGGAAGTTTCTCAGGAAGTCCTTCGGCAATAATTTTCGCATTCGCCTTTGTGTTTGTAGGCGGCAGGTCATCGTATTTGCTAAACTTGAGCGTCACAGTCTTGCTTCCGCCTTCGTGTGGAATAACCATCACTGCCTCACCAACTCCAAGTTCGTTCTTGAAAGTATTTGGATGAATAATAAATTCATCCACCTCTCTAGCAGAGGCATCTCCGGTAGATTCTCGTGACCAAAGGCTCTTTTTTGTCTGTTCGGTGTATTTAACTGTCTTTGAGGTTCCAATGACCTTCGAGAAGTATTCCGCCGACTCAGGTTCATTACCGCGCATGAAAATCTTTAGATTCGAGTTGGTCAAAATCGAGTTGGCAATCGGATCGCCGAGAGTCTTTAAGTCTCCAAGGGCTTGGTGAGCAAATACCACTCCCACATTTGCACTTCGGCTTTTGTTAAGAACCGAGACAAATCCGGGGTACAGGTACTCAGTAAAGTCATCGAGGAAGACACCAAAAAACGCATGATTCCTGTCAGCCCCTCGATGTCGATTCGCCACTGCCGCTTGAAGACATTGGAGAATCATTTTTCCTGCTGCTTTACCCAAGAACGGGGTCAAAAGAACTGGCAACTGAAAATAGACGATCTTGTTTTCTGCAAGTGCTTTCTCAAGATTGATTGTAGGGTTCTCTGTGTTAAAAAGATCCGAAGTATTTCCAAATGCAAAATGAGAGATTGCCGCCGTCAATCCGCTCGTACTTTCCACTCTGTCCTTGGCTGAAATTTCTGAAAAATTCTTTAGCCACTGTTTGAGTGGGCTATTTTTTTTATCCCTCATCAAAGTGTGCAGTTTTGCTGGTTGGGTAATGGCTTGATGTAATCGCAAGAACGTCGGGATAATTCCAAGCTCTTGAAAAATTCTCAAGAATTGAGCAAACACCTCATACTGAACGCTGCGGTAGTGCGGATTGTCGAATTCAAATGAATTAAACACTCGTTCAGCAACTTCCTCAGTGGTTCCACCAATAAGCGGGTTAAATTGAAGCGACTCAGAGATGCTAGCCAATGAAAACAGTTGAAAGTCATTTTCTCGTCCAGATTTCGCGGCGTAGGATTTAAGTTTCTCAAGGAGTGATCGGTCTGACTTTCCGTCGATCAAGATAAGTCCTCGGCCCTGTGCCATGTCTTGAATGGCCCAAGGCAAGATTACGCTTTCGGTTTTACCAGCATTGGTGGTGCCGACAACCTGTGTGTGCATCGAACGCTGACTTGGCTTGATGTAAATAGGCTTGCCATCATCAGCCGTTCCGCAAAACACCGCATTGGGGGCTTTGGCCGTAGCTGCTAATTCCTTCTTTCGTTTTCCGAAGACCTTTTCTCGTTTTTTTAATGCCCAGTACATGACTGCACAGCCAGCGATTGCTGCTATCGCTGCAAAAACAAATTGATGTGATCTTGATTGATTGAGCCATATCTCAAATTTTACAAGTATCATGTAGGCAAGGAATAGACCTGTCCCCATGTAGAGGGCGTGATCGCCTCCTGATTTGTTTTCCTTATCTGCCATAAGTTGCTCCGGGGTCTCGAAACTGAAATGCTTGTGTGATGACCACATAAAATGTAGTTCCAGATTTTAGTTCGACCCATTTTCTTTCCTTCTTCATATCCTCAGCTAATGTGTTCGCTCGATCCTTTGCAGTTTCCGCAACGGCATTTTTTAGACCGTTATCTTCACCACCGGGGTTTCCCCCAAAGGCCCCTCGCTGCATAGAACCTTCGGCATAAGCTCCAATGAATCTCGTCAATGTTTGTCCAACTGCATTTTTCACTGCATCGGAGTGAAGATCGCCGTCCAGACCGACTTGACCGTCGGACCCTAAACCGATGGCGGCAAGTGGTTTCATCTGTCCACTGGGAAATTGAACGGACTTCCAATTCACTTGAACTCGCTCGGAGCTATCATCAAACCCCGCATCACCATAGAGCTTCGATCCTTGAGGAATCGCTGTTCCATCTTCTTGAACGACATCCTTATTGACGGTAGCGATGATCGGCACGGTATGGCTATCCAAGGTCATCGACTGATCCAAAGTCACAGAGAACTTACTTCCGGGGGCAAGCTGGGTTTTTGAATCCATTCCTCCTCTAGCAATGACCATTGAGCTACTACGATTCGGCGACTGACCACTCGATTTGCCACTTGGCTGATTTAGGTAATCCAATGACTTCGGCACTGAACCGCCTTGTCCCTTGGCACTTTGGAGTTGTGCCAATGTGTCCTCAGTAGGGTTGTTCTCGTGAGGTGTCTTCTGTGTTTGAGCTTGAGGTGCAGCACTTCTTGAGTCAGCTTTTTCGTAAAATATCTTCTGCTCACTTTTTGGCGTGGGCAGAAAAAGAATCACAACCACCCCAATGAAAAGTCCGACTCCAAGGGCAATCGCAATAAATCTCCACTTGATGTCGCGCTTTTTTGTAAACGGCAGTGGGTCTTTCAAGAGAAGCTTTGCTATTTCCATAGGGTCGCCCTTGGTAGAATTAAGTAAGTAGTTTTCTTCCTCCTAAGTTCCAAACGGAGAGGGCGCGCGGGATCTATGTCTTTCCAAAGAACTTGCAAAGTTCCTTGTGCCTTTTCTCCATTCTCTAATTTCACAACAGATAGAAATAGGTTTTGAATTGGTCGCACATTTGAATCTTGGGTAATCCATAACCATTCAGGCTTAAATTCTGCTTTCCTGAAAGCCTGAATTTGAAATTCAATCAGCAAGACTCCTTCGGATGCGTGGCCGAGCCGCTTTGTTTCGAGTTGAACGTCCTCATTTTTCGTAGAGCGAATATAGTTCATCCAACTAAGTGAACTGACCTTCTCTTTTGTCTTAATTTTTTGATTCTCAAGATATACAACGTAGTCAGAAAGGGCCTCTGGACCCGTTACCAACTGGACATTATAGCGACGATAATCGGTATAGACGTAAAGGTTGCTCTTAGCTCCTCCGCTGAGTGGCTTGATTGTGATTGCCTGATCCAGATATTCGACCTTGAACTTATCTTGATCGCCAACAACAACACTGTTGGGGCGGTCAGGAACTTGAATGATTGTGGCAATACCCAATGCAGTACGAACAGTCACAATCTGATCGGCCTTACATTCAACGTGCCGGACGCGTTCATTTGCAAAACTCAAAATGGGAGCAAAGAGCATGACCCAGAAAAAAAGATTCATGGAATCTCCCTTCGTTAAGATCAATACGCTCAAGTTGTTCTTCGATTAGATGTCTTCTTTTTCCTTGGAGATGAATACGCCCCAAGGATTCTGTTGTGTGCGCTGTCCGTACTCAAAGGACAGCTCCAGCTTTAGATCTCCATTAGCCTTTAGGTTTTGAATCGAAGTGATTCTGTCGCCAACGATTCGGACAGTTTTTCGCTCCAGATCAACAACAAAATCGGTTCCGTAAACCCTCTGCGATACTTGCTTCTCCAGTGAAAAATGGACCACATTTTGGGCCGCTCCAAGATAAGCTTTCATCGCGCTCGGCTGAATCATGGTCTGCGCGAGAGCGAGCTTGTCTTTTACATTCTCGGGACTCCACTGATAGCGAAGCTCCAAATAATGTTTTATTGCGGCCCTAACTTCCATCTCTGGCTTCGGCATTGGAGCTTTCTCCAAAAGATTCGCGTCCGAATTGAAAGACAGGACAACGGGTGATCGTGTCGCCAAGACAAAAATTATTATGAGGCTCAGAAAATTGGTGATTAAGCTCGATACTGAGAAGAGTTTCAAAAATTGATTCGAGTGAGCAAGATCTCCTAGAATTTTAGGAAGTTTCAACTCCCTAAGTTTGATTTGTGTTTGCATTACTTTTCCTATTGTTAATAACGATACATAGCTCTCTGCTGTTCTTTTTCGGCTCGTCTTTTTTCAAGTCTTGAACTCACAAAGTTAACGCCACTTGAAACCCCATTTCGTCCTGCCGAGTAAATCGCTCCCGCTCTTGCTGGAGCTGCAACCATTGCGGCCACTGCTGCTGGGCCAATCGTTGAAGACATTGACTCAAGTCCACCATTGACTAATGAACGCACCAGCATCGGTGTTGCAAGCATTGCAATCGCGATGACAAAGTTCATAACGATCAACTCGACATAGCTTCCTTCGCTTCGGTACATTTCGCCAAAGCTAAGGCTCGCCAGCATCGCACCCAAGATCGCCCAAACAATTTTCCAAGAAGCTACTTCAACCATTCCTTTAAAAAGGTTTTTGGTGATTTGACTTGTCCCCGGAAATAAATTGAACAGCAATAGAAGTGGCGCAGTTATCATGTAGAACAGCCAAAAGAAGTGATACATCGCAAGAGTCAAATATCGGGCAATGTATAAAATCAAATAGCTTATGAAGGACAGCCCCGCGATAATCAGGTCATCGAATTGCAGCAGAATACTTTTCACAGATAGCGAATAGCCCTGTGACTTTTCCTGAGCCATTCGGATGATCGTGTCAATGTTGTTCATGTGGTCAATTTTTTCGGCCACGCCATCAGCTAAAAATATGATCGCTCTGCTAATATCAGGGAAAGCTGCCAGAAGAAGCGTAGCAATCACTGCTCTCCGTAGAGTTTCTATAAAGTCGAAACCTCCCCCTGGGGCCTTTAGCCATGCCGCAACTATTGCGATGGCAAAAAATAGCGGCAGCATTAGATAATAGAGTCTCACAAATTCTTGGTGTAAATCGCGCATGAGAGTTCCAAGAAGTTCAAACTGCGGCATCTAGTTTCCTCCATCTATAGGGGTCAGCTTCGTATCTTTCGGAAGTCCGCCAAACGCAGAAGATAATCCGTCATACTGAGTACGAAACTGAGCCGCCTGTACTTTCTCTTTTCGATTGGACAGGGCCATATTTTCACCCATCATTTTTAGCATCATCGAATTCGTGCGAAGGACCTGAGTGGTGACACTAATGAGAACCGCAATGGACTGAGCCGTAAGCTTTGCAGCCCCTTGAGGATTCACGCCCTGCGAATGCTCAATTATTCTCCGACTTTCTTGGTCCGCTTGGTCGGCAAATTGAAAGATTGTGCCATTCATGGAAATGCTTTCACTTGCCGACTGATCCTGCGCTGCTTGAAGTCTTGATTCAGACGTTTGTGGGATTCGCCCGTACAAATCCTGAATCGAAGACAAAACCCGGTCTGTTGTTTCCAAGTCGCCATATAGTCCGGGGTTAAAGTGTGGATCAAGCATATGGATGACATTAAGGCCATCCCGAATACCTCGGTTAATGTCCCTCAACAGACTCAACGTATTGGCTCCAGTTCCTAGAATTTGCTGTAGCTGTGCAAGCTGTTGAACGGCATTAGCAAGAATCTGAACTAGAACCGCAACGTCACCACCAAAAATGTCGGCGCGACTAGGTTGCGGGAAAATGGCAATTGTTGTTACTAAACAGCCACTAATTAAAAATATTTTTATTTTTTTTACCATCAAATACTCCTATGGTTACGCGTACTTATTGATAAATCCTAATATTCATAAGAGAAAAGGCTCAACAGAACCACATGATATAATTTTGAGAGCCCTAATCTTATTTAATGAAAGGAGGTGATCTCATGAAAAACTGTTGTGATAGTTACATTCAACAAAGTCAGCCGAAAGCTCCCAAGAACAGTGAATACTTTGATGAAGTACACATCTGTTCCTGCGGTCAACGTTTGCGAATTCGTTTTCAGCGAATCGAATTACTTGGCGGTAAAGTCGAATACGTCCCTGTAAGTGCTGAGCCAATTTAAAACAAAGATGGGCATTTTGTGTTTCTATGAGATGCCCTTTCTTCCGCTAGCAATGCCACTTGGGTAAGTGGCAGCCGCTGTTTTGATGGCTTCATGCAAAGAGATTTCGCCTTTTCTCAAGATGTCCAGGTGGGCATTGTCTTGAGCGTCCGAGGTAGAAAGCCAGTATTCAATCGGGCTTGGAAAAACCCTGATTATTTGCCTGTGATCGCCCTCGACCATGAATCCCTCAGAAAATTCTCCCTTTTTCTGTTGCAAGGAGTGGATAAGTGCCAACTCCTGGGAGTTAAGCTTCAGCGTTCGAGCAAGAAGCTCAGAGTCTCCTCGTTGAAGCATCACGAACTTCGTTGCGGTGTTATTCAAAATTGCGGCTCCAATAGGTGAAGCAACAATTTCTTCAACACCTTGAGTAATGAAGGTAATTCCAGAACCCGTTTTGCGAAGTGTGCGAGCGCAATACTCCATGAAGTTGGCTGCTGCCTCTGACTTTAGAAGTTCCCATGCTTCATCAAGAATGATTCGCTTTCGATTCACTTTGTCTGACTCGACCTGTGAGAGAATAAAGTCCGTCAAAATAAGAATCATCACGCTCTGCAAATCAGGGTGAGCAGAAAGTCCTTTTAGATCAAAAGTGCAAATTCCAGCTTTGGTATCAAGGCCGCCTTGACCATCTAGCAATCGGCCATAGGGTCGCTCTCCAGTCCAAAGATAGAGCATCTTTGAAATGGCTCTCATTGAGTCTTCCTCGAAGACCGACAAATACTTCGCAAGATCTGTCAAAGTAGGAATTTCCCCCTTTGGCCGCCGCGATTTGTACAATTCAATAATGGCTCGCTCAAGAAGAGCGCGATCCAGCTTTGCAAGCTTCGCCTTATCGTTCTCAGCCACCATGCACTCGATGATGGCAAGCAGTGATTTTAGTTTCTGATTGCTGGGTTCCTCTCGTGGATTTGCAAGATGAAAAGGATTGAGCTTATAGTTGTCGCTCAAATTCATTTCTAGATATTGCCCATCAAGTGCTTCGGTCAGCTTTTTATAGCTTCCCCCAATGTCGATGATAAAAACCCGAAGCCCTCGTGCGAGTTCTTGAAGAAGGATGCAGTTGTTCAAAAAGCTCTTTCCGGCTCCGCTTGAGCCAGTCACAAGAGCGTTGTAATTCGGGAGACTCGGATCAAATGGATTAAAACTTACAAGTCCATTTAGTCGATTCCGAAACAGCACAACAGGCTCGGCATCTCCGAGCCGTGGCCCGTAGATTGGCAGAAAATCCGCAAGATTATTTGTTTTCATCTTGCGCGCTCTTTCCAAACTGATCGGAGCTGCTGGAAAGTTGCCTTTGACAATTTTCCAGCTTCCAACAGATTCCTCTAACCCTTCGGCTCCCTGAAGGGATCGGAGACGGGAAAGCACCTCTCGGACTTCACGGTTTAGTTTTTTTGTGCCGTCAGTTGTTGCTGGGGCTTTTAGAATGATGCTCATTTGGACAGAGTAAATTCTTTGTCCTGTAGCCAAGAGTTCTCGAATCAACTCCTCAGTTGAAGTTAGCTTTGTTTCACTCTCAAGGTCGCTAGCTCGATTGCCCGAAGTCAGTGCCATCGAGTGAGCCATTTTCCTTTTTTGCTGAAGCTTTGCCATCTCCGTTGCTTGCGGTGGAACATTAAACGAAAGAATCATCGAGTAATGAAATGGGAGCCTGAGAAACTTCGCCATTTGGCCTGCGAACGTGATCTCTGGAAGTGTCTTTAGAGTAACAACTTTGTGACTTTGTCCATCCAAAATGAACTGATCGAGATTCAGCACCAAGTCGCCAAATAGGAGCTGCTCTCGCGGTGATTGACTGGCAAGCCATTCTGCTTCTTCAAGAATGGTGGCGTCAAGCTCCGCGCCCTTATCTACAATAAGCTTTGGAACAGGATTATTGTCGGACCTCTTAGGATTTAACATCTCGTAGACATGATCCGTAAGCTCCGAGGATGACATTCGGGAACATTGCAGCCCCAGTGATTCAAATGCTGAGGCAAAGGTATCCGTTGACTCACTTAGAACTTCGAGAGTTTCCTCATAAGAATCTTGAGCCAGCTTAGTAAACTCAGCTTTTTTCTTCCAGAATGGAGCCTTTTTTACTCCAACAGCTTCGGTACGGATGTAAACTTGAAGCTCTGGACGATAGAGTTCCTTATTTTCTATCGCAGAAGTGATCGTGTGGGCTCTGTGATTTGCAATTTCTTTGATGAGATCATGAGCTGATTCTGAATTATCGGTTTTATGCTTGTTGAGCAGTTCCGTGAAGTCCGAACCTACGCCCACAACAAACTGCACAGACGTTGACTCCGAAATTGAGTCAAGCGCAGCCCTGAGTCCAAGTGTAAGTTGATTTACCTCTGCATCATCAAAGCACTCAATATCCAACATCGACACTTTGAGTCCCGACGCGAGTGATCCATCTACCAATACTGTATGAGCAAATGGGTCTTCAAAGAATTCCCAATACGGAAGTTCATGGGCGAGAGCCGAGTCATTTTTTATTTTCATTTACTGATCCCTTCCTAAAACGTCGATATTTGATGTCAGCTCGTCCTGCCGCCTTGTGTGACGATTGGGCGATAAGTTCTCCGTAGTGTTGGAGATAACTGTCCGGCTTTCCTCGTTTGGAGAAGAAAAGAAACGACGCCCACATGAGCGTCGTTCCCCAAACCAACAGATAGCGAACGGAAGTTGAGCCAAACACCAAGTTGGTCACGGCAAGATTCATGAAAATCAGAAGCAAGTCTGGCAGTTCAAATCCAAACAGTTTTGTTTTCATCTCAAGCGCGCGAGCCACTTTGGTTGTAAGCAGTCCTTGGTTTTCCATTGCCACCCCTTATATCAACGCACTGTTTGCGCGATGAAATCCACGATGGCCTGCGCTCCAAATCCGAAGATACATCCCAAAATAGCGTACCCGATGTGCTGCTTTGCATTCGGGTTTCCAGTGAAGAAGGACAGCGCAGCCAGCGCCAATCCAATCACGGAAAGTAGCGGAAGAATGACTCCGGTTAATTTATATTTAATTCCCTCTAAACTTCCTTCGAGGCTCGCGTGAGCCAAGTCAGGAAAAAGCATCGCAAGTGTTAGAAAAAGTCCCATTAGGACAAAAGCATTTTTATTTTTCATTTGAGTTCCCATCTAAAAACTTTGAAAACTCAAGTGATCGCGCAAAAAGTTGTTTAGGCCGCTTCTTCAGTCACTTCTTCCGGCTGTGGCAAGGTGACCGAGTAGGCCGAAGATTCTGGGTGTGTACTCATATAGACGGGCTTATCAAGCAAGTCGAATTGAATGGTCACGGTTCCAGTCACGGTGTCGATTGCTCCGTTGCCGACTATGTTCCAAAAATACTTATTTTTGCCCAATGGATTTTTGTTAGGCTCCCTTGTCATCACAAGATACTTCGACGCATCGTTTTGATTGAGGATGAGATAGAACTTCTCATTCACAAAAGTCCAAAGTCGCATCGTAAGCATCGACTGTCCATCCTTGAGGTAAGCCATGCCGACACTCTTATTTTTTCTTACAACACCTTTCGCGTCCTTTTCTCCCTGGTAAACTTGAAAACGGTAAAATTTATTTTCGTTCTGATTCACTTCCATATTTATTCCCTTCACGCACCTTCGGTGCGATATCCTTTCGTTAGGCCGCCACGAGGACGGCTGAGTTATTGGCGGACTTAGCGAGTCCACTTTTTAAATTGCTTAGAGCGGCTTCGATGAGATCATCAGCTTCCTTCCAGCTAATGCCCAACTGACAGGCCACTTGGAAAATTGAGCACTCTTCCCAAAATCGCAGTTGAATTGCTACTTGCTGCCGCCAGCTCAGGCGGAGTAAATGTTTGTGCAGTTCCTCATAGTTATTTATCGAAACGAGATGCTTAATTTCTGGATTGAGTTGGCTTTTCATCTCGCTTCCTTTCAAAATAGATCCCGTCGCATCGTGTACATTGATCGCTTGGCTTCTAATTGTGCGTACCTTTCAAAATCCAAGTCTCTAGTCTCCGTACTTGGCGTTTTGATTTTCTGGCACAATTTGCTCAATACGATTTTGATTGTTGCAAACGGCTTCTTTGTTTTTTGCAAAGCCTGTTCGTGTTCATTTGTTTTAATGGTGATTGCTCCCATGTATTGCTCCTTGCTTGTCTCAGGCGGCTAGTTCGATTTCTTCTTCATCTTCCTCAAAATTGTCTTGTTGGTTGTTTAGCGTTGGATTCATGTGCGAAATCTCCAGCGACCGGACAGCGGCGTAGCAAGATTCGGAATCTTCGTAATAGTCCTCGAAATATAAACAGCCGCAGCAGTGGCCGTAGTGATTTAAGACCTCAAATGAATGATCGCCACAGCGTGGACAATCGGTGTAGTAAGAGCGTTTAGCCATATTTCCCCCTTCTGGTTTTACGAGGCGGTTCTTCGTCCTCTCACTTATTTAAATTGCAAGCTGTGCCAACTTTTCTCAGAAAGTGAGTTAGCTAATTGGAATCGCTGATGAATGTTTTGATTTTTGCGATTTTGAAAACGCGAAATTGCCCACAGAGTTTCTGTGGGTAAAACGTGAGAAAAGTGAAAATTTACGAAGGAAATTTAAGTGTTAGAAAAAACCACAGAGATTCTGTGCCCCACAGAGATTCTGTGGGGTGAGGTGCTTGGCTTGAGGGAAAAGTTTGAAATCGTGAAAGAGAAAGACGTAGGGAGTTAGAAGTTTTGCTATAGGCAAGACTCTAACAGCAGTTGTCTTGTTTTAGCTTTGCCATTTTCTCTGCCCAGTTTTCCATTTGGGCCTGATATTTTTCAAAAACTTTCCAGTCAATGCAATATCGAGAACGTGGACCGTCAATAGTGCCTTTGACCAATCCAATTTCTTTTAGTGCTTTCAAGTGCTGACTGACTGTTGATTGAGCAAGTGGAAGGTCAACAACCAAATCCCCACATATGCACTCTTGCTTTTGGGCAAGTGCGGTCAAAATCGCAATTCTTGCTGGGTGAGCAAGGGCCTTTGCAAAATCAGCTAATTTTATATCTTTGTCAGGAAAATCTTCTTTTCTTGCCAATGCCATAGATCAATCGTATATCGTACATATACGATAAGCAAGTGAGGATTTATGGGCAATAGCGGCACAGTTTCAAGCAGACTTTCATTTTTAGATCGGTATTTAACCCTGTGGATCTTTTTAGCAATGGCTGTTGGTGTTCTGCTTGGTCGGTTTGTACCCTCTATTCCTCAAACTCTTGGGCAGATGTCGGTAGGCACAACATCAATTCCCATAGCGATTGGCTTGATCTTGATGATGTATCCTCCACTTGCGAAGGTAAAATATGAGGAACTTCCCAAGGTTTTCAGAAATACCAAGGTTCTTGCTCTCTCACTGTTTCAGAATTGGCTTCTTGGCCCAGTATTGATGTTTGTTTTAGCAATTGTTTTCTTACGAGATTACCCGGAATACATGACCGGACTTATTTTGATTGGTCTTGCTCGATGTATCGCAATGGTCATTGTTTGGAACGACCTGGCCGGTGGAAGCCGCGAGTATTGTGCTGGTCTTGTGGCTCTCAATTCACTTTTTCAAATTTTCACCTTTCCTTTCTTGGCATATTTTTTTCTTACAACAATTCCCCAATGGATTGGCTTAAAGGCTGTTCATGTTGAAATCACCATTTGGGATGTGGCTACGGCTGTCCTAATTTATTTAGGAATCCCGTTTTTTAGTGGATTTATGAGTCGAAAAGTCCTTTTAGCTAAAAAAGGGAAAGAATGGTTCGAGCAACAGTTCATCCCGATGATCTCTCCTGTGACACTAATTTTTTTGCTCTTTACCATTGTGGTTATGTTTTCTCTTAAAGGTGATCGCATCATTGAATTGCCGCTTGATGTATTGAGAATTGCGATTCCTCTTTTGGTTTATTTTCTTATTATGTTTTTGCTCTCATTTTATTCGAGTAAAAAGGCTGGAGCTGACTATGAAAAGGCAGCGACTCTTTCATTTACTGCGGCATCTAATAATTTTGAGCTAGCGATTGCTGTGGCCGTAGCAACTTTTGGAATCAATCACGGAGCTGCGTTTGCTGCGGTCATCGGACCACTCGTTGAGGTTCCTGCGCTGATCGCTTTGGTTTCTGTTTCTTTATGGATTCGTAAGAAGTATTTCTCGGAGGTTGCTCATGTCTAAACCCATTCACATTCTTTTTATGTGTGTTGCAAACTCGGCTCGCAGTCAATTGGCTGAGGGACTTGCGCGGTCAGTGTTTGGTTCAAATGCTGAAATTCAAAGTGCCGGTTCTAACCCTGGCAAGTTGAATCCATTTGCGGTTCAGGTCATGAACGAAATCGGCATTGATATTTCTCAGCAATATTCCAAGTCGGTCGATGAACTTAAGCCGAAATTTATTGTGAGCTTGGATTACATCATCACTTTGTGCGCCGAAGAGGTTTGTCCAACGATGGTTGCCCAAAAAGCCAAGAAGCTTCACTGGCCTTTTCCAGACCCCGCTACCAAGGACAAACTATCAGACCAGGAGATGCTTACGAGATTTCGCGCTGCTCGTGATGGAATTCTTGAGTCTCTAAAGACATTTAAGGCAGAAATAGGCTGAGTTTATATTTTTTTCATAGTACCCACAGAAACTCTGTGGATATGGCACCGATCAAATTTTTCCTGTTAAATTAACGACATATAAATTTTGCAGCTAAAGAATCCTCGCGTACCCACAGAAATTCTGTGGGTAATTCGAGGTTTTTGTGTTGTTTTTATGCTATAACGCACCCAGCAATTTGACTGGGGAGATCCTAATTACTCGCAATTCTTGCTGAATTCACCGTTGATCCAAACTTGGCCTCGCAATTGCTCTAGGGAAATTTCGAGGCCGTCGCGCCTCTTAGTTTTGGGGGTAGTATGTTTGCGACAATTCAACGGGGGAATGAAACCAATTTTGATGAAGTTCGCTCATCAAAAACTGATTTTCCTTTCGCCTATCGCTCTCTGCGAATCGAGACAGGCTTTCGGCCCATCGGATTCCGTTATTCAAAATCAATCACAGAAATCGCCGCAACTCTCGGTGACCGAGAAATTTTAGTTTGCGGTGAATCCGAGACCCATGACCTCGGATTTGATAAAGCGATTTCAGAACTGATCGAGCGTTCAGCGTTGCTCACCTACGGCCACAAGTTTGGTTCAACAACTAGCAATGGCTGGGCGGCTCATCCTGATCAAGAGCAGGCTAGGAAAAATGCGACTCTAGAGCTTGTCGAGCGTGATGCTGTTCTTGCTCATTGGTATTCAAAAACGCCATTCGTTGAAGTCCCGGCAGAAGAGTTTCCGTTGGATGTTCAAGCATGGGTGCTTTTTGAACTGAAAAATTCTGAATTCCCAATTTTGAGATTGCTGCTCTCTACTGAGGGCCTCGGTCCATCAGTTACCTGCGTCCTAATGAACGAAGATGGGTTTGGTGTAAGCGCCCATGCTACAAAGGAAACAATCTCAGGGTCCATTTCGAGTGCAATAGCTGAAGCTTGCCGAGCGGCACACGCGTCTATTCGACGCTCCCATTGGAAGGACACTATGAGATTAAAGCTTCGAGAAAATGGCGCTGTCGATCCAAGTACTCACGCTCTCTATTACGCTTATCATGACAGATTTCCCGAATGGATGTTTGGCAAGAAACAGTCCTACGCAGAGGCAAAGGCAAATTGGTATTCACGGCTTTCAAAATGCCTTGAAGATCGACGATTTTCTTTTCAGCAAGTGATGTGCAATCCAACAACTGTTGGCTTTGCGACTCATCCACTTGCGTTTGAACTTCGATGGGAAACAATCAACAGCAAGTTGGTTGCTGATGAGAACGGATTTGAAAGATTAAAAATAAAACCAGAGGCAATTAACGGGAAACCGCACATTGTCTCTTAAATAAAGGGGTATAAAATGAAAACAAATAACACTGCAAAGTCTGCTGCATTGCTCGCTCTGATGGGATTGATTAAAGTGTCCACTGCACACGCAGAAGGGCACTCCTTTATCCCGCTTGAGAATCTCCCACCAGAACAACGTCAGGTGCTAACCGAGCAATTAAATACACTCACAAAAGACATGAATGTTGACTGGGATGAGATTGCCGTTGGTGTAGATGAAAACGGAAGGCTTACTTTGAAGCCGAAATCTGAATGTGGAATGAGGCAGCTTTCAAGTCCTAGTTCATTTGCTGGGGCCGCTAGAGCTGAAGAAGAGAAATGAAACTTCTTGCGGCAATAGCATTAACTGTTTGTCTTTTGACAGAGGGGGGCGCTTTGGCGAATCAATCTAAAATTATTAAAACATATATGGCCTTCGGCCTGCCTGTCGATCCTGCGAATGTAAGAACTCTCGTTGATCTCGATTTATCCTATGCTCTGGCATCCACGCTAGTTGATTGGGGTGACGACAGGAGTTTGAAATCAGGAATTGCAAAATATGTCGAGGGAACTTCTGAAAAAGAAGCAATTTTCAAAATCCGACCAGAAGCCAAATGGTCAGATGGAAATACTATTACAGCAGAGCAGGTCGTTAGAAGCTTTAATCGCGCCAAAGATCATTACGGAAATGATTTGAAGAGTCTCTTTGAAACACTCGAAACCATTGAGGCCAGGGATTCATCGACTGTTGTTTTTAAACTAAATCGTCCTATTGGAAAAAGTCAGCTCCTTCATAAGCTGACCGAGCCTATGTATGGCGTTGTGTTCATCAAAAACGATGGTTCCACTGATCTCACAAAGTCCAGCGGACCATTTTCATTGAACAAAGAATCCAAAGAAGAGTTGCAGTTAGCTCTCAATGCTCATTGGTTTGGAAAAGAAAATGGAATGGCAGAGGCGATCATCGTAAGACAGCCCAAGGCAGGCCCAGCAGCCAATCAAGATAATTTTTCCGACGATAGTTGGCCAAATATTGTGGCTTCTTCCTCCCTCATGCCCAAAGAGTTGGAGAAGAAGTATCAGGCCGAGCATTTTTCTCGCTGGAACCGTAATCTTGACCGTATTTTCTTTTTTGTAGCGAGCCCTAAACACAATACACCTCATGGAAGACAATTGCTCAAAGCTTTAAATGAAAAGCTTGATCGAAATTCTCTCACCAAAGGATTAACTGGTTTTAAATTAAGTCAGCAATTTTTTACTCCGGGTTACGTTATTTCTGATCCTGAATTTCCCAAGCTTCCGACTGGAAATGAAGTTCCTGAAGAATTTAAGTCAAAGCCCCTAGAGATACTCGCGGCTATAGGGCGAGTAGATAATGTGTTGAGAGAAAATATCTCGACAGCAATCGAAGCACTTACAGGCCGCAAGCCTCACTTTACGCTCGTACCGCTTCAGGACTTTGACAAAACAAGGGGTGAAGGTCGTTATGATATTTTGGCAGTCTCAATTCCCGTGAACGATCCGAACGTAGAAGGCGCAGTCTCATTCTTTTTCGGCATGAGTCCGCCGCTAATTCCAAATTCAGGTGAAGGTGCTGGTGATTTCAAGGCTAGAACAGTCGCCGCTCGAAACTTGGACGAACCAAAAAGGAATGCTGAGTATCGCAAGGTCTTCACCCAGGCGGTTGTCGATGGATGTCTGCTTCCTTTATTTCATTTCTCTTCAATCGCTGTGGCTCGTGATGGAATTGATTTATCAAAGGTTCCGACAAGTGATGAAACTGTGGCTTTTTCAAAGGTAAGATTTAAATGAAGAACTCTCGCACCATAGAGACATTTTTCCAAAAGGCGATATTTCGCTACGCTGGAATGGGGTTTGTCCTATTGGCTGCGATTTTGGCGACTGCTTCGTTTTTGCTTGCAAGAGAACAAGCTGCGTCCGATCTCAAGGAAAGTGCAAGGGCTTCCGCTCAAGCATTTAAGGACCGGATTATTGACGGAGACATTCGTTCCGTTGAAGCACAGATGAGAGATGTGCTTTTATTGAAGGAGAGCGATACCGTTAAGATTCTCAAAAAAGATCATACGCCGGTCTATTCACCGATTGGTGTTGAATCGGCAATTTCTCGATGCGCTAAAATTGCTGTCCCATGTTTTGACGGATACTTTGGAAAGGCAAGAATTGAAATCCCGATTTCGATGGATTCCGAAAGTAAAGATGTCTTCCGATACCTGTATCTTTCAAAATCCGTTACTATCAACTGGTCGTATTTAATTACTGTATTTGTCGTTTTTTCGCTTGGCTATGGCGCGCTTATAGTTGCGTTTCTGCGTGTCTCTAGACTTGCTTCGCTTAGGCTTGGCGATCAGTTAATGGAGTGGTCCGCCAGAATCAGGGAAAATCCCAAGGATGCAAGTCCACGCCAGAAAATCCCTTTTGATGAGCTGGCACCATTGAAAGAGGCTCTGGAGGGATTAAATTCGCAAATTGAAAATTTTGAAAAAGCAGCAACGGATAAGGCAAAGCTATTACTCCTAAGAGGAATTGCTCACGATCTACTTACACCTGTTTCTCAGCTTCAGATGAATTTGGCGACTCTGCAAAAGAGACTAAAAACATCAGAGCATGAAGAGCTATTAAAAGATATTTCGCTTTCACTGAGAAGAGTGGCAGGAGTTGCATCCCAGGTTAAAAGCCTAAAACCGACGGGCACAGGTGAAACAACAGACTTAATCAAAGAAGCCTCTTCTGAGGTAAAGGCTCTCGCTGAGAGTGATCTTCTTCGTTCCAAGAACATTAAATTGGATTTTCAAGCTAGTCACACAAGTTTGCTCAGCCCATTTTCTAAAACTGAAATTTCAAGACTGCTATCGAACCTCATCCGCAATTCCGTGGACGCATCTGGTGACGGAGACAAGATTTCGATTTCCGTTACCTCGAAGGACGCATCTGGATTGTTGACTGTCTCTGACAATGGAAAAGGAATCCCAAAATCTGCACAGCCGAAAGTGTTTGAACCTGAGTTTACACTGAAGCCAGGAACAGGCACGGGTCTGGGGCTCGCTGTCGTCAAATATATTTGCGACTCAAGGTCGGCAAAAATTGATCTTTCAAGTGAACTGAATCGGGGCACGACGATTTCAATCCAGTTTCCTTTAGTGCGAGGTGATGTATGTATAAACTCTTAATTGTCGATGACGATGTACAGACTCTAAAGGCCACTCAGTCATTTCTGGCGGACAATGACTTTGAAGTTAAAACATCTACATCAGCGGTATCTGCGCTGGATTTTCTCAAGGAGGAGGAATTTGCCCTCGTCCTCTTAGACTATCAGATGCCGGAAATGATGGGTGACACCTTGGCTTCGCTTGTAAAACAAGCAAGTCCCAATCAGCAAGTAGCAATGTACTCATGTGATCTTTCCCGCGACGCTCTTAAGAACAGTATGCGCGCAGGAGCTATTGATTTTATCGACAAGAGCATGGAGCCCGAGGATTTCCTAAAAACAGTAGCTTCTTTTTGTAACCGTTATGACGAAGCCTTTAGGACCATCAGAACCACAAAGTCTAAATCTGAAAATAGAGAACTCATTGAGTCTGTTGGCATGATTGGAGAATCTTCTGAGCTTGCCGGAGCTTCGGCAAATCTAATTAAGGTTGCAGCGGCTGCGGATACATCTGTTTTGATTCATGGTGAGTCAGGTACAGGCAAGGAGTTGGCAGCTAAGGCAATCCATAAATTGTCCTCACGATCAAAAGGGAATTTCGTAGCTATAAATTGCGCCGCCATTCCCAGAGATTTGCTTGAATCCGAATTATTTGGTCATCGCAAAGGCTCTTTTACGGGAGCCGTTGCAGACAAAGTTGGAAAGTTTGAATTTGCGAATAATGGAACTATTTTTCTGGATGAAATTGGCGATATGCCAATGGAGCTTCAGGTTAAATTGCTTCGCGTTTTACAGGAAAGGGAGATCGTTCCAGTAGGCGCAAAGACGCCTACAAAGGTCAATGTCCGCATTGTTTGTGCAACACACAGGAATTTGGAACAACTTATTGCGAATGGAGTATTTCGAGAAGACCTTTATTATCGAATAAAGGTTGTTCAAGTTGATTTACCTTCTTTAAGAACACGACCGGATGACATTGAGCCACTTGTTGCGTTTTTTACTGACCGCTACAATCGAAAAAATGGCACGAACAAATTTTTTCAACGAAGAACTTTGGAAATGCTTAAAAGGTACTCGTGGCCTGGCAATGTTCGTGAGTTGGAAGCAATGGTGGAGCAGCACCTAGTAACGTGTGATGGCTCGATAGTGGGTACAAGCGACCTCGATCACAAATTCTACGGAAATCAGGTTAAGACCGCATCCGGTCTGTCTTTGGATGATTTTAGAAATCTCAAACAAGCTGAAGAACGCGAATTTTTAGAAACGACCTTGAAGGCTTCAGGTGGAAACAAAATGGAAGCCGCTCGCCGTTTGGGAATTACTGATAATCACCTGAGGCACCTCTTGAAATCGTAGTCGCGACACTTTTCTGACGCTCACTCTATAACAATCTCAGCGACCTCAGACATGATGCCTTGCAGGTCAAAGGTCCTGCAATTAACGCCGGTTTACTATCCGCTACTACGTATTACGTCCAGATTTTAGTTCACCTACCAACAGATACCAAGAAAACCCTAAAGGCAACCAAAGGTTAACCCGAACAGTCCTCTGAACAACGAGAGGGTATTATGTGGTTAACAATCGAAGAAATTGCAAGTTACCTGAAGGTGTCAAAGGAAACCATCTACAAGATGGTTCAACACAATCAAATTCCGGCCAGCAAACTTGGTAATCAGTGGCGCTTTAATCGCGAAACTGTAGATGCCTGGCTCAAAGCTCAATCGAATTTTCAATTTAGCAATATGAAAGCAGCAACGCATGAATAAGAATCTATTTTTCATTGAATTTGAAAATCACAGAAGCCGAGATCGAATCAAAGATTTGGGTGAGGTCTTCACGCCAGATCAGTACGTGCAGCAAATGTTGGAAACTCTTGATTCTAAAATATGGTCGGACGAGAATACCATATTTTTTGAACCCAGCTGCGGACACGGGAACTTTGTTTTGCCAATTCTAGCAAAACGAATTTCGGCTCTAGCTACGAAATTCGACAGATTGAAAACTGATGCGCCGGTACTGAGTGCGATAGCCACAGCGCTGAATTCAATGTGGGCAATTGATATATGCCCAAGTAATATTGAACTTACCCGAAAGCGTATTACACATTTTGTATTTAATCTGCTTCTACAAAATGGCTACTCTCTTAAACAAGCAAAGATTAGAGATTTCATGGCCCATATTCTTTGCTGTTTGCAGTGGCACATTCATGAGAACGAAGCCCTCTCCTCGCTGAGTGATGAAACCCAAGCTATTCGTCAGGCTAGTCAAACTAAACTTGGCCGGGAGTGGATTTCAACAAATAGTCATAAACCTATTGATTTTGAATCGACATGGTCTGAGTTTTTCATTCAACAAACAAAGCGCAAGGCTACTCCAATTCAGTTTGAAAGAGCGCTTCGGATCGTGGAGGCAGTTGCTCAGGGAACAAAAGTCCGTGGATTTGAGGAGTTTGCATTCGCAAGAGAATGTATGACGTCTGAGCCGATTCAGCATGGGCCGCTTGGGAATGAAGTGGGAGTTGCATAATGTCAGCCGCAAAACCACTGAATGTAATTGATAGCCATGTTGTAGATATCCTTGGAAGTACCCGAGGACGCGATCAGCCCATTATGTTGATGGAAAAAGCGCTCCTATTGGTGGATTGTATCAACGCGGATGCATTTAAGGACAAAGATGTTGTTTTCTTTGATCCATTTTGTAAGGCCGGCGAAATCATGCTGGCTACGGCGATGAAGTTTTGCTGGCACCGTTCAAAATCTGGAAAGCCCTTGGCTAGCACGGACGCTATTGCGAAAGCCATTTTTGATATGGATCGTTTTTTCGCGATGGCACCGGATGAGCGACACTTTCTTTTAAGCAAAAGAACATTTTACGGAAATTATAAATCGCATGACAAAGATTATGCGAAACAGTTCGTTAACGGAAACTATGTATCAGAAACCGATGGAAGATTGAATGAGAAGAAATTCAAGGAGGAATTTAAACGTATGATTAACTACATCAGAAAAACAAAGCCAAATAGCAAAATTGTGGCAATAGGAAATCCTCCTTATCAAGAGGCAGATGGCGGAGCCAAGGCGAGTGCTAAGCCTGTTTACAACTTTTTCGTTGAGCAGCTCATTGAATGCGATCAAATAGATGAATTCTCGTTGGTAATCCCAGCCCGTTGGTTTTCTGGCGGTAAAAATCTTGATGATTTCCGAGATAAGCTAGCGAACTCTGGACAAATAAAATCTCTTCAATATTTTGAACGTGCTGAAGATGTATTTCCCACAGTTCACGTCCAAGGTGGCGTTTGCTTTTTGAATTGGAGCAAGGACCATAAGGGAAAAACAAATTTTATATATAAAGATTCGTCTTATCAGATTGATTTATCGAAGTTTGACATTATTCCAGACGATCCTAAGTCCACTCCCATAATTGAGAAAATAATGTCATCGTCGTTTAAAAAAAGCGTAGCCGACATTGCATGGGGAGGTAAGCCTTTTGGTTTGAGAACATTCTATTTCCAAAGAAATGAGGAGGCATCTCCAAATAAAAAGGACTCCATCAAGTGTTTTTCCAAAGGCAAAAAAATCCGTTACGTAAAAAGGTCGGACGTAAAAGTAAATTCCGATAAAATTGATAAATGGAAAGTTGCGATCCCCAGAGCCTACGCAACAGGGGCACGGCGATGTACATTGCCAAAGCACCAAGTGTTTCTCATAGGCAAAGGTGAAGTCTGTACTGAAACCTACAATGTCGTGGGGTGCTTCGATACTAAAGCAGAAGCAGAACAGTTGATCTCATATCTTCAGACAGATTTTTCGAGATACCTGTTAGGTCTCAGAAAATTGACTCAGGACATTCCAAAGGATCGCTGGGCGTGGGTGCCTCTAGTAAACCTTGCTACTAACTGGACTGACGAGAAATTGTTCGACTTGTTTAAGCTAACCAAACAAGAGCGCGAGCATATCAAAAAGAAAGTTCAGGAGTGGTCGTGATGAGTGATCTATTAGAACTTTATGTCTATACCACCAAGACCTACGAGCCAAAATCGTTCGTTAAAGTGGGTCATTGTAAACGAGGTCGGCATCTTCAAAGAATTGAGGAGCAATTTGGTACAAGCAATCCAGAGAAAGCTATTATTCTTTGGGTTTCGCAACTGCCAGAGGGAAAAACAGACCACCATATTCACCAGCAATTGATCTCAAATGGAGTTGAAAAAGTTGAAGATAGCGTTGGGCAAGAGTGGTTCAAGGCAACTCTTGACGATGTCAAAAAAGCCTATAACCAGGTATGTTATGGCTCCTCAAGGGTTGAAAATTATCCGCCTCGGAGAGAACAAAAAGAAGCCGTTGAAAAGGCAGTTCGTTGGTTCAAGGGTGAGCATCCTAAAGAATCAATTGATGGAGCCACCTACAAAGATCGTTTTTTGTTAAATGCAAAAATGCGCTTCGGTAAGTGCTTTACCGGCATTCACGTCGCAAAAGCATTAGGTGCAAAAAAGACTTTAATCGTGACCTATAAGCCTGAGGTAATTAGCGAATGGGTCAACGTAATTAACAATCATAAGGACTTTGAGGGTTGGATTGGTCTTCGGGCTAAGAAGAACGACGGAAATATTAACGACCCTTATTTACCTGATACAGGAATTATTCCAAAGGCCACCGGGCCTATGGTTGTTTGTGTGTCTCTACAGGATTTGAGAATTGAGGCAGATGGTTCCACCAAAAAGCGACTCAAAGAGGTTTCCAAAACCAAATGGGATCTGATTATCTTCGATGAAGTCCATTTTGGAAGCAGAACAGAGCGCGCAAAGTATATTATTGATTCTCTTGATTGGAAGAAAAGACTGGATCTATCCGGTACGCCCTTTCGCCTGATTCAGGAAGACGATTTCTGTGCAGAACAGGTTTATACGTACAGCTATTTAGATGAACAAGAGAATAAACGAATTGAAATATCTTCTGATCCTAAAAACAAAAAAGATTTCGTTTATCGTGTCATGCCCGACATGGAAGTATCGACTATAGAAATTACGGATGAAGATATTCAAGATCAGCGAGAGAAGTTTTTCACAGATGATCTAGATTTCTCACTTAATGAGCTATTTCGAGTGTCGGGCGGAAAATTTGTTCACTCTGATGCCGTTGATCATTTTTTGGATGGTTTATCCAAAAGAACCCATGATGCGCGTTCAATTTCTGTCTTTGGCAAACTAGGCGACTCGCTTGGAGTTCCCGCTAAGCGGCATACTGTCTGGTGGCTCAACAGAGTTGATGCGGTAAAAGCCTTATCAGCAAAGCTAAAGAAACATCCTTACTTTGCAGGTTTTGAAATCATAAACGCTGCTGGGTGTGATGAATCTGAAGAGGACGACAGTGATTTGGCAATTGTTCGTGACAAACAAGAAATCGAGCGAAAAATCAGAACGGCCCACGCTAATCCCAAGAAGATGGGAACCATTACGTTAACGGTCAGAAGGTTTTTGACGGGAGTAACGATTAAAGAATGGGATTCAATCTTGGTTCTTAATGATGTTAGCTCACCCGAAAGCTACTATCAGGCGATCTTCCGAGTTCAGTCCTCTTGGTACGACAGAGATAACAATACAGTTATTAAACCCAAAGCATGGGTATTTGATTTCGCCATCACACGCTGCTTACGTCTAACATTTCACTACGCCGATGCTCTTGCGGATCAACTAGATCAACAGGACAGCACCGATCAGATCAGAAATGACAACATTCAAAAAGTTACGGATGGTTTATGTGACACTCTCTCGATTAAGCGGTTTTACGAAGGTAGCTTAACTGGAGACAAAACAACTTCCGCAGATATTTTTGCCGCGATCAATTTTTCTGGTTCGCGACAGTCACTTGCCAAAAGAATTACAAGTGATGCGCTTGTTAGCTTCATCTCATTGAAGCATCTAGAAAACTACCCTCACCTGCTTGAAGCACTTAAACGCGTGAAGGGATACAGAACACAAGAAGTCGGCACAGTTGAGGACTTTTTGAAAATTGGTAAAGACGCAGAGAAGCTTAAAAAAGATAAGAAGCGCAAAGATGAAGACGAGGCTGAGATCGAGGAAGAAAACAAAGATTTCGTCGAGTCCGAAGAGGATAAAGAGAAAAAGTCTCGGAAGCGGTGGTTTTCTACACAGGTAAAGCGACTAGCTATTTGTATGGCGGACTTCGTGTATATGACTGAATTTCGAGAACACAAAATTGATCATGTTATTGAGACGAAGGATGGAGAGTTCTTCAAGGTAGTGACTGGAATCACAAAGAGTGAATTTAAAGAACTTTGTGATTTAGAGTTCATCAATCGCCAGGCATTAAATCGGATTGTTCGCGAATTTAGATGCCAAGAGGAGAGTTCCCTTAATCCTGAGCAATACGTTTACGAATACCTGAAAAAGGCTGCATAGATGAAAAGTGAATTCTTAAACGTGCCAATTCGTCAAAACGTAATTTCGAGAATTCTAATGGCCTGCTTTTGAGGTCTAGAAGTGAGCGATTTAGAAAGATGAGCTAGCATTTATGAAACCACAACTTGAAAGTCTTTTAAGCGAGTTGCCAAATGATCTTGAAGCAAGCCAGAAAATTCAAGAGATGGTTGTTCATAATCTTGGCTACTTTCTGCAAATCCATTCAAGCTACTCCATTTGTAAGAAGTATTACCATGATTTTGATTTCAGGAATGACTATTGGTGGAAGCCTGAAATTCGATTACTCGGAAAATATTATATCGACTACTTTAAGGACGACTTCTATCCACCAGACGATCTCAGGAAGTTCCTATTCGATATTTTTTTAATTGCAAAAAATCTCAGGGCGCAAGGCAAGTTGGACTTTGTACCAAAGGAAGATGCACATATTAGTAAGGATGTTCTTAAACAGCTCGGTAAAGTTTTAGGCGACGCCATAAGAGCAAAGCAGTTTGAAACCGAAAAAATAAAAGCTGCACATCCCAAATCCTTTAAAGGTGTAGATTCAGTTTCCGAACATCTTGCAGACTTTGCAGAGACCTTCTATCAAGATAATGGCCCATCAGACATGAATGGGACATTGATCAATCGTTTTCAATTTCTCCCATATTATTTGGCGAAAACCCCAGATGATTTGAAGGCAGCCACTTTTTTTCTAGGCGCATATTACACGCTCTTCACTGCTACCAATGCTTACCAGACTGGTGCTGCCCAAAATTTTGGACCAATTCTTGGAAATAATTCGACCAAAGCGTTTTTAGGATTTGTTGAGAGGTGGATCAATGGAGATTCCATTCAAAAAACAGGTTTTGGCGTATTGGACTCCGAATTGAAGGAGCCGCAAGACAAGTCAGAATATGTTGCTGTTCTAGAAGTACACGGCTTTTGCAGGCTTCAAACCATACCTTACGTGAATAAAGTAGTAATGAAGACTTACCGCTCGTTATTTGACCTAGGCGATAGCGACGGGAAACTCGTTCAACAAAAAGTCGGTGAAATTGTCCGCACATACCTGGGGTCTAACAAGGATGCAGTAGCAAAGTTGGCAGCACAGTGGAATAAACTTGTTCTCAAAGCCAAAGACAATTTTTCTCTACATTTTGAGCCTGAAAAAATTCAGAGGCAAAAGCAAAAAGATCTATACGAAAGACAACTGGTCAATGCCTTGCTATTGAAAGAGTACCAGACGGTACTTCCATCTATTGCATCGTCGTTTAATGACGTTGAAAAAGCACAGGCTCTTCTTCACCTCTGCCTTGATGCTAATGCCTACCTTGAAAATGAATCCCAAGGAAACGTGGAGAGCCAATCGGAAGCCCTAAAAAGTGGCATTAGATATTGGTCGATTGCGCCTGGAGAAGGGGCTCAGTTCTGGAAGGAATGGCAACAGGAGCGGATTGTTTCTCTCGGATGGAATGAGATGGGAGACCTTTCTAAGTATGAGTCTTTGGACAAGGTAAAAAAGAAATACATAGAGACTTACAACCCGAAGACTGATGACCCTAAAAATGACACTTTAGCCTTATTTGAGTTCAGGCATAAATTAAAAGCTAACGATATTGTGTTCGTAAAAAATGGTCGAACAAAGCTGCTCGGTGTTGGACGTGTAACATCTGACTATAGATTTGATGAATCACAAACCCAAGCCCATATCAGAAATGCAGAATGGCTCAGCATAGGAGAGTGGGATCTAGAAAATGCAGACAAATTTGCGATCAAGGCGCTCACGGACATTACCGAGTATGAACCATTTGTTGAGAGCCTACTTAAGCTAAGCGGAGTAGCAGGCTCCAAGGCATCTGGAGGCGATATGAGGAAAAACGAATCGGTCCCATTGAATAGAAATACTATTTTCTGGGGACCTCCTGGAACTGGAAAAACCTATAAGCTTTTACAGCTTCAAAATCAATTTAAGGACTCTGCTTCGGGATCTGATGAAATCATTTCCTGGGTTCAAGAACTTGGATGGTGGGATGTTATCGCATCGGCGATGATTGATATTGCAAAACCAGTCTCAGTGCCTGACCTGTTCAAGCACGAGTTCATTCAGACAAAAGTAAACCAGCAGGCCAACAAAACTCCGAAGAATACGATTTGGGGTATGCTGCAAGCCCACACAATTAGTGGTTCTAAGACGGTAAATTTTGAAAAACGACAGGAGCCTCTAGTCGTTGACAAGCTGGAAGATTCGCGTTGGCAACTGGTTGGTGACTGGGAAAATCAGTTGGATGACCTGGTAGAAGGTGTAAAGAAAATTCGCTCACAGAAATCGGGGTCCGTGAATGAGCGGTTCAAAGTTGTAACCTTTCATCAAAGTTACTCTTATGAGGAATTTGTTGAGGGTATTCGCCCTGAAAGGCTACCTGACGGTTCTGGCGTTAGTTATCAAGTCAAAGACGGCGTATTCAAACTCCTTTGCCAGCGGGCATCTGAAAATCCAGATAAAGATTACGCAATATTTATTGATGAAATTAACAGAGGAAACATTTCAAAAATATTTGGAGAGCTAATCACTTTGATCGAGGAAGATAAACGCCTTGGAGCGCCTCACGAAGTAACGATTACCCTTCCCTATTCGGGTAAGAAATTCGGGGTTCCCAAAAACCTATTTGTTATAGGGACGATGAATTCTGTAGATCGCTCAATTGCTCTTGTAGATATGGCATTAAGGCGGAGATTCGACTTCATTTCTATGCGCCCAGAGAGTGCATTAGTACCCGAGTCTGCCATCAAAGAATTCAATGTCCGCCGCGTTTTTGAAAAAATAAATAACAAAATTTCTGTGATTCTTGGAACCGAGTACCAAATTGGACACAGCTATTTCATGGAAAAAAATGTCAGCTCTCTTTCGGCAATTAAGAAGGTCTGGTTTGGTAGCATCTTACCGTTGCTTCAAGAATACCTTTTTGATGATTGGGACAAGCTGGAGGCACTGGTTGGAGATTTTGTTAAGAAGACAGAGGTAAAGGATTTGGAGAAGCTATCCCTCCCTCGGTTTTCATTTGGTTCGTTCATTGACAGTAATGTTAGCGATGAAAAATTCGCTGAGTTAATGAAAAAGTTGGAATAAGTATGAAGGAGTTAAGATTCTACGAGTACGGAGGCTTTCAGGATGCTCTCGGCAACGAGTCAGACTCCATTTCAGATACAGCACTTAGCTCGGATGAAATTCAGTATCTTCGATCAATTTCAGAGACGGCTTCTCCGGGCAAAGCAATTTTTGAGATCACGGCTTCAAAGATCAGAGCAACTTCGATGGTTGGAGTCATTTCATTCGGTGGAGTGCATATCGAGGTTTTGCCAAAGCTTTTGAAAAGTAATCAGTCAGTCTCAGGAAAATCAGACAATTCAATACTTCAGAATTTGATGTTTATGCTCTCTTACACTAATGCCATTGAAGTTACAGACAGTGGTGTTGGTTCTCTAGCACGGAGTTGTGATTCATTCATAGAGGCGTACATTTCTATCTTCGGAGATCGGTTATCTCGACACCTAATAAGATTTGGATCGCCAAAAGCCTATGTTGAACGAAGCGAGAACTTAAATACTGTAAAGGGTAAGATTTCATTCGCAAAACACAGCGTGAAAAACACCTTCGATCAGTCGCGCATATTTTGTGATTTTTCTGAATTCACCGAAGACAATGGGTTGTCACAAGCATTTAAGTATGTTGCTCAGTCGCTTCTGCGTTTAACAAGAAGCTCGTCAAACGTATCTGCTTTGAGTAGATGTGTCGGCTTATTGGACGGGGTTCAGGCTAACTACATATCTAGCGAGGAAGTAGATCGTCTTGCCGTAGGAAAAAGAGACCCAAATTTTGTCGCGCTCGTCAATCTGACTAAAATGTTTCTTAAAAAGTTACGGCCAGAGTTTTCCGGGCAAAAAAAAGACAGGGTTTTTACACTTTTGTTCGACATGAATGAGCTATTTGAAGAGTTTATCTATCAGGTTCTAAAAAGACATGAATCTGTTTTGGGTATTCAGGTGGCGGCCCAAAAGCGCAAGCGACTGGTTAGCGCAGAGCGGGACTTTCTGAACACGGGCCAGTGGGTTGATCGGAGTCTATTCGATACATACACTGATATCTCCGTGAAACCTAAAGATGGTCCAGGTTTCATAATAGATACGAAGTACAAAATTGTTCATTCTCGAAAGAGCCATTATGGAATTGGGAATCAAGACGCTTACCAAGTATTGGCATATCGACAAATTCACAAGCTAGATACTGGAGAGCCGTCAGTCGCTCTATTGTATCCACGGTCTGGAGAGGACCTGCAAAAAGAGTTCAGAGTAAATGGATCAGGGACAACATTCATGGCCTGGACGGTGGATATTTCTGTCGATTTGCGCAGTAGTATGGAATCGCTTGTCCATAATCTGCGAGACCTTATTGCCTGCGCAACAACTGAATACGAAGAAAAAGCTGCTTAGGAGTTTGGATGGAGTCACTGCTGTTGGGTTTAGTAATTTTGAACATAGTCATTACAGCGATTCTTTTGCTTAGAATCGAGACGGTACGAAAATCAATTCACGGAATTAAAGTAATGTATTTCACGGATATTTCTGACGTGAACGGGTTCATAAAGAAGCAAAAAAAAGTACAAGTTAAGGCTCAAATTCTGATTGGAGAGATCCCAGTTGGGCAACCATTTGTGATGTCCGAGCAAGTTACTGAGTCTGTTGATGAAAAAGTTGTTAAGGAAATTGTGGAAAACATCGCCAAGCCGTTGGCCGGAATTGGAATTAAGGTCATTACAAAAGGCATAGTTGGTTAAAGGAGTATCTAGTGAGTAATAAGAATGATGTTCCAAGTGGGCGCGCGATAAGCATTAAACAGCCATTCGTAGAAGAAATTCTTCGAGGCTATAAAAAATATGAATACCGAAGTCGCCCTACAAAAATTCGAGGACGCGTTTATTTATATGCCTCTCTCAAGCCCCGAGACGACGGCAACTGGAAGCGGATTAAAGCTGATCCAGATACAATAGCAAAAGGAGTTATTGTGGGATCAGTTGAGATTGTTGATTGCATATATTTTGAGGACGATGACTGCTACGGCTATAAACTAAAAAACCCGAAGCGCTACAAGAAACACATCGTACCAAAAAATCAGCCACAGCCGTGTTTCTTTTTTCCATTTGGAAAGAAATCTGAAGACTAATGAGCTTGGGAAGACTTTCTAAATCCAAAGTTGTCCTCGGGAAACAATGTGAGAAAGCCCTCTATTTAAGTGTTCACAAGCCAGAGCTTGCGGATGAGATTTCAGATTCGCAACAGTTGATATTCGATCAGGGGCACGAAGTCGGAATTCTTGCTCAAGCCGATTATCCTGCGGGAGTTTTAGTAGATGCCCCCTATAACAAAAGTGACCTTGCTATTGCTCAAACAGAAAAGGCAATTGCGGCAGGAGCTTTAAGCATTTTTGAGGCAACTTTTGTTCACGACGATGTTCTCGTGAAAGTTGATATTTTGAATCGGAAGTCTACAAAGAGTTCCTGGGAGATTATCGAGGTAAAATCGTCCACTGAAGTCAAAGAAGTTCATACCATTGATGCTGCCGTACAGTTATGGGTCTGTCGAGGCGCTGGGCTCAAAGTAAAATCAGTGTCCATTAGGACTATCAACAATCAATGTATTTACCCAGATTTGAAAAACCTATTCAACACCACTGACGTCACTGATGAGGTCGAGACAAGTCAGAAGGATTTGCCCAAGCTGATAAAGTCATTCAAAGCTGTGTTGGTATCGAAAAAATCCCCATCTAAAGAAATAGGCCCTCACTGTGATGATCCTTATTCCTGTGGGTTCAAGTCGCATTGCTGGAAGGCCCATAAAGTACCTGAAATTTCTGTGTTTGATATTCCGAGATTTCCATCTGAAAAAAAATGGACGTTATTTAATAAAGGGATTGTTGATCTAAGCGAACTCGATCCTGATGAGTTTAACCAAACTCAACGGAGAATGATTAGCTGTACGATTGAAAAACCTAGATTCATTGACAAGCCTGCCATCAAAAAGGCCATTCAGAAATGGAGTTATCCTCTTTCTTTCTTGGATTTTGAAACAATTGGATTCGCTATTCCTCGATACGAGGGACAACGACCTTATCAGCAATTACCGTTTCAGTTTAGTTGTCACTTAAAAACGTCCCTGTCTTCCAAACTTGAACACAGGGAATTTTTGAATTTATCTAATAAAGACCCTAGAGAAGATCTCGCAAAAGCCCTTGTTGGTGCCATTCCAAAAAATGGAAATGTTGTGGCTTATAATATGGGTTTTGAAAATAGCGTGATTAAAGCTCTTGCTGAGCAGTTTCCAAAACTGAAAAAGGATTTACTCGATATTTCTAATAGGCTTGTAGACCCGCTTCCAATTTTTCGTGCCCATGTCTATGACCCGAAATTTAAGGGAAGTTTCAGCATTAAAGAGGTTGCCCCCGCAATATTGGGAAAGGCTGCTAGCTACGAAGGAATGGCTGTAGGTGATGGGTCAGAAGCACAATCCGTTTATTTGCGAATGATTGATGAGAAAACACCAGCCAAGGATAAGGAAAAACACTGCAAAGACCTCATAGATTATTGCACTAAGGATACAATGGGTATGGTCCTTTTAGTCGACTGGTTATTTAAGCAGGCGAATGAAGAAAATTAGTGAAATCTGCCTTTTGCTAATTCCATTTGAACGCTCCAGATAGTCTTTGAAAATGCAATCTCTGGTGTTTTATAGAGCTTCACCAGTCTTGCTATTTCGCACAAAGGTGCTTTTACAGGCCGTTTTTCCCATAGTTCAATTTGTTCGACGGAATAGCCAAGGTGTTGGGCCACATCTATAGTTTTGAGGTGGGCTTTGGCTCTTTGATATACCAAAAAAGAACTCAGAATCTGGTTTGCATTCTCCATTTTAAACCCTCTAAAGCGGCAGGAATGTCGCATATTTTAGCTAACTTTGCAACCGACGCGCTCGCTTTCAGTTTACTATCGTAAATCTACGAACGTAAACTATTTCCTATTATGGAGGGATGAAGAAGAAAGAGGGAAAAGACGTTCTTGCTGCACTGAGAAAGGACGTTTTGGCTGAAATTAAGAAACACTACACCACGGTGGAACAGTTTTGCTGGGATAACGACGTGAACAAGGCGACTATTTCAAACTTTCTGAATAATAAGAAAGATTTCAGGGTATCGACGCTAGTTCAAATTGCAGAGGCCCTTGATAAAGATTTGGAAATCAAAATCAAGTAGCCCTATTAGGGCGATTAGTTTGCCTCATTTGAGATTAAGTCCTCAATATCGCTGGTTCGGTAGTAGGTAGAGCCGTTATCGAAGGAAATAATGTTTCCCTCATCGGCCTCTTGAGATTCCCATTCAGACTGAGCGCACTGCCATGAGATCGGATCTTGGTCCTTCATTAGAGAGGCTGTATCGAACTCCATCCAACCAACTTTGGTGGTTTCTGGGTAGCATTGACGAATGTAATCTTCAAATTCTTCGTCGAGATCAACTTGAGTAAGTTCTGATTCAAGAATTGATTTAATAATCCAGTCAGTGCCCCACAACCAACTCCGGGAAACATCCGCATAAGATCATCAGAGCCACACTTTGGACATCGGCCATCTGGACATTCAATGTAATCGTTGTAGCAAAATGGAAGTGAGCGTTTAAGGGCAAGTTCGTGAAGTTGTGTTTGGATTTCGGTATTCATTTTTATCTCCGTTTGGTTCTGTTATTTCTCCTCTTCGAGGTTCCTTCAACTGCGGCTGAGGAACTCGAAGAGGGAAAAAGTAAACGTCGGAGGGAGCCCCGCCATGACTCGCGTATGCGGCAGGACTCATGACAATCTCAAAGGGATTGGCGTGATGTCCGTGCGAAGTGGCGGATCAGGATTCCGACAGAGTGAGCGGCTACAAAGAACCATCAGGAGATGGACTTGAAATCCACACTACTTGGACTTGACCGAATGCCACTTCGTTTCTGGTAATAGTGCAGCCTTCGATTACTTCGATGCCTGTGAATCTTTGATAAGCTGAAGTTGCGCAATGTGAATGGCGCGAATCGCAAGCGGTAGTTGACTTTGATGAAGAATTTGAAGATTACATTCGTCAAATTTATCCCGAAACTACTACAAAAACAGTGTTATGATTGGCGCCATTCTTTGAGTTTGCTGGATTTTTGACCAAGTAACTAAGAGCTGAGTGAGCAGAAAAATACGATTACAGACAAGAAATAAGTCGATTTTATTAAGATTATAATTATTTGTTCGGAATCATAAACGGTTGGCCTTTTTTAATTTTACAAGCGACGATGAATTTCAGCAGTTTTGTTTTGCTTGAGTTTCGAAAAATTAAATGTGGCTTGCTTGCTAGGTCTTGATAAGAATCTCCGGCTTTGAAATGCTTTAATTCCTCTCCTTCGTACTGAGAGTCAACTTCGCCTTCTATAATATAATTCAGCCCCACAACCGGATGAGTATGCTCGGGACTACTTGTACCCGGCGGAAACTCTATAAGGATCAATTCGATCTGATCGTCGGTTCCCTGAATATCGTTGGCCTCGATTACCTTTCGCGAGATTGAGTTCTGGGAAATTTCTGGTTTTTTAGCTGATACCATAGGGGATGAAAGAAATACCATAACTGACGAAATCAACAACGAACGCATAAGACCTCCCGCTCTATTATGCAAAGTCTCTAATTTTTTTAATAGCTATCGCCATCTCGCGACCGACTAATTTAGCGCTGGCAGGATTTTGCCCAGTGATGAGCCTATCATCACGGACGACCTTTGCCTGCTGGACACCAGCTTTCTCAAAAATTGCACCGCGCTTTATTAGCTCGGTTTCTAAAAGAAACGGAACTATTTTTCCAAATGTACATCAAACTCCTCTTCATTGGTAAATGAGTTAACTTTTTTCCCTTGGACAAGCCATTGCCCACTTGAAAGTTTAACGTTTAAAAGCCCTGCGGGTCCGTGACAAACAGCACCTACGACACCGCCACCTTCATATGTATTAGCGACAAAATTTCCTAATTCATCACTAAATGGAAGGTCAAAGACTGTTCCATGACCTCCTGGAAAGAAAACAGAATCAAATTCCTCTCGCTTCAATTCCTTCAATGAAAAGGTGTTCTGTATTTTATTGAATTCGGACGGCGAGTTGACGAATTTTCTATTAAGCTCATCATTCATATCAGCGCTTTCTGGGTCCATTGGTGCGGGTCCGCCGTTGATAGTGGCAAACTCCACAGCCAATCCGAATTCTTTGAGTTGATAATATGGATGGGTGACTTCACTCAAAAAATAGCCTGTCTTTTTTTCTGTTTTTCCAAGATCAGAATGACCAGTCAAAATAAAAATAGTTTTTCGCACAACTCGCCTCCGCGTTTACTTAGCCCTTGCTGATTTGCTGTCCAAGTTCTTCGTTAGTCATAGCGGTTCCATTCCAGTTCCAGGTTCCATCTACGGCATGGAGAGCATTGGCGTAGACGTGTTCCCTCGGAATTTTGTTACCGGAAAGTTGCAAGATGATTTCAGTGGCCTCCGCAAAAAAATCTTTTTGAATTTTTCGATCTTTTAGAGCGAAGCTTGGCACTTTCCATTCAATCCAGACTCCTGAAAATTCTTTTCCTCCCGAGAAGGTTGAACCTTTCGGAAGAATATGAACGGTTGCAGTCACATTAGGTTTCATAGACTTATTGTCAGCTAGTCCATGATGTTTAAGGAAGGCTTCTGTGATAAGAGCGACCGCTTTACTTTCGCTGCTTTTTGGTAAAACTCCCTCGGTCAGTGTTAATGTTAATGGCATGTTTTCTCCTTTTCGTTTGTGTTTATTGTTTTGACCATTTTGCAGAACTAAATGCCGTATCCAGAGGCGTTGAGGCGATATGATTCATGTAGTTGGATATCGTCTTAATTCCAACCCCAAGTACGACTCCCAGAATTTGTTCTTGCGTGTAACCTGCAACAACAAAGTTTTCAACGTCAGAGGTGTCGACGAAGCCGTTGCTAGAGACAACTCGCTTTGTAAAAGTTCGTAACGCTTCTAATTTTTTATCATTGAGTGTTTCGCCCTTACGGAGTTGAGAAATGACTTTTTCATCAATTTTACTCATGCTTGAAATCACAGAATGAGCTGCGACACAATAGCTACAGTCGTTCTCTCGGCTAACAGTGATCTGAATGATCTGCTGTTCGACGGGCGAAAAATCTGAGTTTTCAAAATTGTTGCTGATCGAAAGATACGAATTCAGGGCCATAGGATAGTTTGCAAACATACCCATCAAATTAGGTATCATTCCAAATTTTTTCTTTACGGCTTCGAGACCAGGTTTGGCAGATTCAGGTGCATTCTCTAAATCCAATGGTTTTAGGTTCATGGAGACTCCTTTTAGGTTGGTGTTCGCCTTTGTTAATATCCAAAGTTATTTCAAATGATACAGACCTGTCTCTATTTTTTCAACATAAATGATACCAATCTGTATCTTTTTATAAAAACTCATGGTAACCTATTCAAGTTACAGGGAGTTTAAAAATGGAAGCGCAGCGTTTATTGAAATCTAATCTCGAAGAATTGAAACCTCGTGAAAGAATCCTCAGAACAGCTCTTAAGCTGTTTAATGAAATTGGTCCCAACCGAACCGGCACTGATTTAATTATTGAGGAGTCTAAGGTCGCAAAGATGACGTTCTTTAGGCAATTCAAGACAAAAGATCACTTGATCGCTGAGGTTTTAAAAATTCAAGATTCCGATTGGTTCAGCCTCCTCCGCCATCACTCATCTTCTTCCGAAAAAAGCGATTTAGAGAAGGCCCTTGGACTTTTTGATGCACTCAAGGAATGGTATGAACGGCCTCAATTTAACGGTTGTCCCTTCATTCGTGGAATTTATGATTTTAGCGACAAAGAAGTTGATTCTGACATCAAGATCGTAATTGAAACTCATTTCCAAAAATTAGAAGAACTTGTCTCAGAACTCTTGAACCCGTTACATTTAAGAGAGCAGAAAAAAGTTGTGATTCAATTCATTACACTTATTGCTGGATCTATATTGGTGGCGCAAGTCGCTAAGTCTTCTTCAATTGCTCTCACAAACCGAGATCAGGCAAAGGCACTTTTACTGACGTATTCGAGGAAAAGACCAAGTTAAAAATAGCGCCCACGGCCGATCTTATAGCCGTGGGCGGATTGCCGCATTCCTTAAATGGTAGGCGGCTTCGGGAAATCGACCACAGTCTTGTTGATGTGGTTGAAGTAGTTTGAATAGATGTTTTGCGTGACTCCCAACATTACCTCTGCAACGTGGGCATCCGTATATCCCTGTGAGCGGAAGTTATTCAGTGTCGCATCTGAAACATGGCCTTTTTCAGAAACGATTTCGTTTACGAGTTTGATCAGAGCCAATCTTTTGGGATCGTCAAAAGTTCCTTTGCGAACCTGCAAAGTTTGTTGTTCGGTCAGGCCGTTCATTTTCGCCAGAACCGTGTGTGCGGAAACGCAGTAATCACACGAATTTTTTTGCCCCACGGCCAAAGAAATGATTTCCAGCTCCGGCCCCGTCAAGACTCCTCCCTTCAAGAGTTCGCCCATTTGTAAATAGGCATTGAGGGCGCGAGGGCTGTTTGCGAGTCCCTGAAACAAGTTCGGAATACTGCCCATCGCAGACTTGATGGCTTCGTAAATCTTCGCTGTCTCTCCGGTTGCTTCAGTGGGGCTGATCGTTTTGAGTCGAGTCATGATTCTATCTCCTTTATTGGGCGAAACTATTTGTTTCGCTGATTTTGTTGCTGACATTAGAAGATGATATTAGCCCGTCCCGCGAATGATAATGAGCGACCGTCTCAAAGATATGATTGGAAGTCCGAAGTGGAGCCGAGAACACGTTCTCGTTTCAAGAGTACGAGCGATCATGTAAGTCGGATGAACACACATTCAGAAAAACCGACGTTCACGCTATCGTAATTTTAGTTTCACAACACAAAAAAAGGAGATCGACAATGAAACTAAGACTATTTGCACTTGTTATGCTCGCGCTGACAGGATCTTTGATGGCCTACGCTGCGGACGAACATTCGATTCAAGCTCTAGAAGGATATGACCCGGTGGCGTACTTCACCGACAATAAGGCTGTGCGCGGTGATGGCTTTATTAAGTCAGAACATGAGGGTCTGATTTATCTTTTCATCAGCAAGGAACATAAAGCTCAATTCGACAAGAATCCCTCCAAATACGCCCCACAATTTGGCGGCTGGTGTGCTTACGGGGTTTCAGTGAATAAGAAGTTCCATGCTGACCCTAGAGCTTTTATTGTCTACCAGGACAAACTGTATGTGAACGTCAATGCCGACATCCTGAAGAAATTCAAAGCCGACTTAGCGGGCAACGCGAAGAAAGCCGAAGGCAACTGGGGTCAAATTCAAGAAAAGGCCGAAGACTCTCTCTGAGTTCTTGACACCAACAGCGATCCTTCAAAGCGATCGCTGTTGGACGGTCTAAATATGACTATTCGTCTTAAATATATGACTGATCGTCCAGAGCCCCTGGACGGCATTTAAAAATTACTGATAAAATACAAACATG